>BNJU01000356.1_pt1 | contig 440693 bp, 467 predicted proteins | sample 8539281 | NCBI WGS metagenome assembly BNJU01 (sample SAMD00202456, study PRJDB9452) | human saliva metagenome | isolation source: human saliva | place: Japan
CTGGGACATGCTAGCCAAGGAATACTCGAAGAGACCTTGATTGTCGGTCTTGAAGTGAATCTCCCTTCTGGCACCAGAATCTCCTGGTATTGAGCCAGAAAATCAGGCGAGGTCAGACGACGCTTGGCATGTTTTCTCAGGCCAAGGATCGCTGAAGTTGAGGTAAACCAGGACACTTCGCCCGGCGCGAAGTACTGGTTGAGGTTGCGGCCATCGGCGTGAAGAATCTGCAAGTTAGGTAGATCCTCCCGGATTTGATGTTCCAAGACCGTCACGATGACACTGGTTTGAATTTCAATACTGATGTAGTTAATTTCAGGATGGCGCTTAGCCATTTCCACGATAAAGCGTCCCTTACCAGAACCGACTTCGATATGAATAGGCTGTTCCTTGGCGAAACGGGTCTGCCACTGGCCACGGAGTGTCTCCGCCTGCTGAGGCACATACTGAGGATGGGCATCCAGCTTTTCCTGTGCCCAAGGTTTATGACGTAATCTCATAACTTAGAAAAACTCCTTTGGTTGATGGGCGAGGCGACGCTTATCAGCTTGCGCCCCTTGGTAGATAGACTTCAAGAGTAGCACCAACTCGTTCATACGGTCAAAGCGATTCTCCTGGTAATAGTGTTTGATAATGAGCAGACAGTTAATCTGGCTATACCACTGGACCCGTTTGTAGGTGGTGGCATCAAAGCGCAGGCCATAGGTCTTCAGCCATTGGGTCCAGTCACTTGGCCGGTAATACTCACAGAGTAAACGGCTGAGGTCACTAAGCGGATCGGCAATGCGGACATTCTCCCAGTCTACTAGGTAGAGCTGGCCATCTTCTGCTTCCAAGAAATTAAGGTGATGCAAGTCCCCATGGCAGACACAGTAGTTAACATTATAGAAGTCATCATCTAAGGCATCTTCCAGAGAGTGAATGACTTCATTGAAAAAATGATGTTGACAAAGCGCTGTTGGAAGATCTTTGAGATAGAGTGCAATAAAGTCCAAGGGATAAAAGAGTTGGTCTTCACTGCGCTTGAGCATCATGAGTAGGTAGTCGGATTGATGAATGGAACGGATTAATTGAATAACCTTTTCTTGTCCCATGTCTTCTCGGCTCAGCAGACGACCATCCTTCCATTCTTGAGCCACCAGGAGGTCCCCTGAATAGGTCCGCTGGGTCCACATGAGCTTAGGCGTAATCCCTTGCGCTGACAAGGCCGCCAAGAAGGCGAGGAGTTGCGCTTGAAGAAGACGCGTTCGTTATTCTTAACGCCCATATAGGCATCACCACTAGCTCCCCCGATAGGGGTCATTTGCCAGTCTTGTTCCTGTCCATCTCGCATCCGGGCGCCTCCTCTCTCATAAGCATACAGTCCATTTTACCATGGAATGGACCCAGGTAAAATACTTTTCCACTAAATAGTTAATGTAAGCGGTTCCTGGTTGTAGCTGAACTACTAGCCTTACGTTCAAATTTCGGACCTAAGGCCGATGGCAGCCACCAGCTCCTATGTTAGACTAGAGTCAATTAAGAAAGGAGTGATTCCCATGGAAGCTAGACTCACCCAGGCATCCAATAAACAACTCAGTAAACTGATTGTATCCAACCTAGCCGGTACGCTCGGTTCCGCCATCCTGACCTTCGTCATCGGCTTGATTATTCTTAAGCACAGTGACTCAGCCATTTACTTCGGCCTGTCCCAGGCAGTAGGACCGGTGGTTTCCCTGCTACTGCTACCCTTTACCGGTAGCCTAGTCGATAAATACAACAAACAACACATCATTGTTTGGGCGCAAGGTCTCAGTATCCTAGCCCTGGGGCTCTTCGCCGGCTTTATCGCCACCACCCATCTGACTAGCAATCTGCTCATGGTCTTCTTGCTCTTGATTGTCCTCAAGATTTCCGACCAATTCCTGTCTACCGCTTTGGTGTCGGCCGCTACCACCCTAGTGGTTGAGGAGCACGTTCATAAACTCAGATCCATCGAACAAACCATTGGCGCCCTGTCTCAATTTATCGCCCCAATTGCTGGGGTTGCCCTCTATGCCGCTCTGCCACTGGAATACCTGGTAGGGCTAGAGATTGTCTTAGAAGCTCTCGTCATTGTCATCACCCTGACCCTGAACTTCCGCCTCGTTGCGCATCATCAAGCCGATGCTGAAGCCTCTCTCTTCACCCTCTTCAAGGAAGGGCTGGACTTTATTAAGGCCCACAAGAAATTCCAACATACCTTGGCTCTCTTCATGTTCATTAACCTTCTGATTACAGGGATCATTGTGGGCATGCCTTATGTCCAAGTCAAAGTCCTCAATTTCTCGGATTTTTATTATGGCATCTCAGAAGCCGCCCTCAGCCTAGGCTTCATCTTAGTGGGGATTTACCTTTCCGCTCGTAAGGCTATCCGCTATCCACTACTCCTAGCCTGGAAATCCATCCTCACCATTGGCGGCCTGGTTGCTCTTATGGGAGCTGTCCTCTGGTTACCTCTGTCAACAGATGCCTTCTTCGCCTTCTTCCTCCTTATTAGTTTAATCTTTGGTGGTATCTCAACGGCCGTTAACATTCCCATGATGACTTGGGTCACCCAGATTGTACCCACTCACTATCAAGGCCGGATTTTCAATATCGTCTCAACGGCTAGCCAGCTCCTCTCGCCCCTAGGCATGGTCATCTTCTCCTTAGGTTTCGACTACTTGCCAGCTAGCCTACTCTTCCTCTTATGCGGCGCTATTATGATAGGCGTGACCGCCTACTGGCCTCGCTTCTACAAGGTCAACATTTTAAGCAACCAATTAGAAGACTAACCTCAACTAAAGACCCAGCCACTAGACAAGCTAGTGGCTTTTTTTCATATTAAAAAGGACTGGAGATATCTTCCAGTCCTTTACTAATCTTATATATCTAAGAAACGGCGGATTGAGCGGCCTGCCCCTAGGCGACCTAAGACAATCCCAATCACCAGGAGTCCTGCTCCTACATAGGCCATAATCGGCATGGTGGCTACCAGCTGGAGATTGGCTAGTCCTAAGAAACCTGGTAAGTAGCTATGGGCTCCTTCATAGATACCATACAAGGCACCAAAGGCCAGAAGACCCGAAATTAAGCCAATATAGGCCCCTTCATATTTGAAAGGCGCGCGAATGTAGCGCTTGGTTGCCCCTACTAGGCGCATAATCTCGATTTCTGTGCGGCGGGCCAGAATAGTCAGACGAATAGTGTTAGACACTAGGAGTACCGCAAAGACGACGAAGATAGAGGCCAGTACGGCTAGGACGATCCGCACAGCATTGATGTTGCCCAGAATGGTCTCAACGTCTGTGGAACCATAATTGGCAGCTTCTACCTTGGCTAGCTTACGAATATCCTGGGCCACCTTATCTAGGTTTTCACCCTTATCCACTGAGACTACATAAACGTTATTGAGGGGGTTCTTATCCCCTTCAATGACATCGAAGTCAGAAGTAATCGTCTTCTTGTAGTGCTCTAGTTCCTCATCCTTGCTGCGATAGACCACATCCGTGACATGCTCCAGGCCTTGGATTTGCGTCTTGAGTGTGGCTTCTTCTTCTTCTGTCGCAATGCGATCAATCAGCACCCGTACTTGGAAGGTCTGTTCGATATTTCGCGTTGCTTCATTAATGTTAGTCCAAATTAGGACGAAGCTCCCAATCATAATCAAGGTTAAGGTCATGGTGAAGATGGACACCAAGGTCATGAGCCCGTTACGGAAGAGGTTACGGAAACCGTCGCGAATATGACGGAAGAAACTTCTAATGGCTCTCATGGTAATCCCCCTTCCGGTCATCGCGGACAATCCGGCCACCTTCTAGCACCACTACTCGGTGTTGGAAGTGGTCCACCAGGGTATCGTTATGGGTCCCCATCAAAATGGTGGTTCCCCGGCGATGAATCGATTCTAGGACACGATGAATGCCCATGGCTGTCTCAGGGTCCAAGTTACCAGTTGGCTCATCCGCAATCAAAATAGCTGGCCGGTTGGCAATAGCCCGAGCAATGGCCACCCGTTGTTGCTCCCCACCTGATAATTGATTTGGATAGGATTTAGCCTTATGGGCTAGACCCACTAATTCTAAAACTTCCTTGACCCGGGCTTTAATAGTCCGGCCACTCTCGCCCGTTACCTCTAGGGCATAGGCGATATTTTCGTAGACGTTCAATTTAGGCAGCAACTTGAAGTCCTGGAAGACTACCCCTACCGTCCGGCGCAAATGTGGCACTTGACGCTCCTTGAGCTTATTGAGGTTAAAGTCCCCTACTCGGATAGTTCCGCGGGTTTGCATTTCTTCACGATAAAGCAACTTCATCAGGGTTGACTTACCGGAGCCACTTGGCCCAATCAAGTAGACAAACTCCCCTTTTTCAATGAAGAGGTTGATGTCGCGTAGGGCAATGGTCCCCTTGTCATATTGTTTGCTGACACGTTGTAATTGAATCATCTGGTCACCTTCTTTCTCTTTCTTTTTCTAAAATTGGTCACTCTAAGTCTACCACATTCCCTCGTCCACTAGGTCACAAGGAGATGTCAATTGTGTATCAGGAGGCTGAGTCGCCCATTTGCCATTTGAGATAGGCATCGATAAAACCGTTGAGGTCGCCGTCCATGACGGCCCCCGTGTTGCCCACTTCGTAGCCAGTCCGGTGATCCTTGACCATGGCGTAAGGATGGAAGACATAGGAGCGAATCTGGGAGCCCCAAGCAATGTCTTTTTGTTCCCCTTTGAGGGCGGCTAATTCCTTGGCCTTGTTCTCTTCCTCTAATTGGTAGAGTTTGGCCTTAAGCATGGCCATGGCTAAATCCCGGTTCTGGAACTGGGAACGTTGGGACTGGCTCTGAGTCACAATGCCGGTCGGGATATGGGTAATCCGAATAGCTGAGGAAGTCTTGTTGATGTGCTGCCCCCCAGCCCCTGATGCCCGATAGGTGTCGATCCGCAAATCATCCGGGTTGATGTCGATTTCGATGGTGTCATCCAACATAGGCGTCACTTCTACCGAAGCAAAGGAAGTATGGCGCCGGCTGTTGGAGTCAAAAGGTGAAATCCGCACCAAACGGTGTACCCCTTTCTCTGACTTGAGGTAGCCATAGGCATTGTGGCCTTCGATTTCCAAGGTCACACTCTTAATACCCGCTTCTTCCCCGTCTTGATAATCCAAGACTGTTACCTTGAAGCCCTGCTTATCCGCCCAACGCTGGTACATACGCAGTAGCATGCTACCCCAGTCTTGGGATTCGGTCCGCCAGCCCCTGGGTGAATTTCCAGGATGGCATTATTGGCATCATGAGGTCCAGACAGGAGCAACTTCATCTCGTAGGCGTCCAGGTCTGCTTGGACTTGAGCCACTTGACCTTCCGCTTCGGCTAAGATGTCAGCATCTTCTGTCTCTTCATAGAGTTCAAGGGCCACTTCAATATCGGCCACACCTTCTTCCAAGGCATGAATAGTCGAGTAAGTCTCCTTAGCTAGGTTAAGTTGGCTGATAATTTTCTGAGCCTTTTCGTTATCATCCCAGAAATCAGGCGCCGACATCTGATGTTCGTAGTCGGCAATATCTGCTTCTAAAGCCTCTAAGTCAAAGAGACCCCCTGAAGCTAGCTAATTGGTTATTGGCTTTGTCAATGAATTGACGAATTTCATATAATTCCATAATCAACGCTCCTTCGTTTAGTCAATCACCTTATTGTACCACGCAAAACCAAGCGGGACAATGGTAAAAGGCCCCACCAGGGGGCCTAGGGCTTTAATTGTGCTTAGTTTTAAACTTCTAAGCGCTGACGCAACTGCTCGGCCAAAGCACCCAAAGACGCCCGGCGACGGTCCAAGTCAGCTTGTTGGCGGTCTAAATCTGCCAGTTCTTCCTCCACAACCGCCAAATTCTCCCGCCATTGGATCTCAGTCCCGCAAGCCGTCTCATGCAATTCCTTAATGCGTTTAATGGCCTTGACCGATAAGCCCAGGGCCCGCAGTTCCAAAATATTGGTCAAAGCCGCCTCATGTTCAGGCAACCACTGATACTTGCCGGCCACCTTAGCAGGCACCACGAGACCCTCTTCAATATAGAATCTCAGGGTGTCGCGACTGACCTGGTATTTGGCTTCAATCTGACCTGTCTGCAACATTTTTGGGTCTCCTCCTCTTGACAGGGGCTTAGCCCCTCAGGTTTTACTAGAGATAGTAACCTACAAGGAGGTCCTATCATGAAAATTATCTTACTAACGCTTTTAGTCCTCTACGCCCTAGCCATGCTAGGCGCCAGTCTTCATAGTCGGCGCCCCGGTCTGGCTTGGCTAACCGGACTTAATGTCTTCTGCGCCCTGAGCCTTATGGCAACCAGCCTAGTAGCTTGCTTAGCTGGCTAGCCCATGGGATGGCCTGTTTGGGGCTTGGTTTGGCTCTAGTCAGCCTGATAGTCTGCGCCCTGCTCAACGGCCATTATCTACTAGGCCGAATACAGGCAAGCCACCTCTTAATTCGTGGCATCCTATCCCTGATTCTCTGGCTAGCCTGTTGGTTCAGCTAAGCAAAGAGCCGGACTTCCGAATCCGGCTCTTCTTTTTGGGCTTAGTCTAGCAAGTCCCGCAATTTATCGAAGGTCTTGCCATTGCGGATAGTAATCTGCGGGTAGAAGTCCTCCTTGAGCAGGTACTTGTGGTAGGAGGTCTTGAGGTATTCACTTTCCGTGTATTTGCCCCAGAAGACCGCCCGGTCGCCAAAATGAACCACTTCATCGTGTAGGGGGCATGGCCTGAATGCGAGCCTTCATATGCTCATAATCCACCTGGTCCGTATAGAAGAGCACATCACGACGTGCCAAGGGCTCCTGCCACCAGTCCGGTACTTGTGCGGCATCCGCCAAGTAAGCATCACGACTTAAGACCACATGATAAATAGTAAAGGGATAAGTCGCCAACATGTCGCCAATCTTAGCCTTGATGCGCTCCAGAGGCTCCTCCGTCTCGAAAAAGGCATTCCCACTATTGATGTAGGTAGTGACTGCTTCATAACCCAAAGCCTCAATCTGAGCTCTAAGTTCACTCATCACCACCTTGTTCTTGCCACCCACATTGATTCCACGAAGTAATAAAAGGTATTTCATAAATTTCAAGTCACTCCCTATCTGGCTCCTATTATAGCATAGTTAAGTCCTTGAAACCCTATGATATGCGCATAAAACCCCACTCTATATCTCAGGAGTGGGGTTGTTTTTTTATTGCAGTCGCAAAATACCATAATAAACTAGCAGTTGCATGATGCTAACGAATAGGTTATTCCCAATATGGAGGGCAATGGAATCAATTAGTTGATTCCGGCGACGGAAGCTGAGGTAGAAAAGAAATCCCATGCCACCATAGATAGCCCATTCGAAGAAGGTGCTAGAGCCATGTAAATAACCAAATATCCCAGATGACACCAGGCCAGCTAACCAACCAAAATGCCCCTTACTACAGAAGAGTTTCTTGAAGTAGCCACGGAAGGCCAGTTCTTCGCTAATCGGTCCAATCACCGAGATAACGAAATAGGCAATCCATAGGCTAGGTTCAGTAGCTAATCCCAAAGGCGTTGCCTAAGGATACATCATTTGCCGTTTGTTGTTGGTAAGCCTGCATCATGCTGTAGACCAGGATAATCACTATCCGCATGGCAATGGTAGAAACAAGCGCAATACCCAAGTCTTTCCAGCCGAACTTGAGACGTTCACCGGAAAGCTTGTAATAGAACTTGAGACTGATAGCGGTGAAGATAATCCCACCTGCTAAGGCAGCCAACATCAAGTAAGTCTGTTGATCTCCCACGACTTGAGCCAGTAAATTAAAGACGACAACCTGTGGCAGCAAGCTGAACATAATGGCCAGGAAGCCCAGGACAATGGCTGGCGGCCAATAATACCATTTATGTCTTAGTTGGCCAACCGCCTCAGCCCCACGGACATGGACGGCTAGGCGATGCCAGGCCACTATCCCAATCATGGCCGCGACTGTTAGTAAAATTGCGGTCAGGAAGAGGGCGTGAACATAGCCTGTTCTCTCAGGCAACTTCATCAAGAGCACATACTCGCCTACAACCAAAGCAATGGTCACAATATAGCCTAGCAGCATCAGCATGCTCCGGACCCAGGTGCTGCCACGACTATAAAGTTCGGAGACATTAGACCATTGAGTGACTGGCTCCAAATAATCCTTGCTGTAGGACCAGCTGGACCAAGCTAGGCTGACCACTAGCCAGGTTAAGACTAGGCAGCCGATGACCCACCATTCCATGCCTAAGAAGAGGCAGAGGCCGATTAATATAACCAGCGCTAGCGGGCTCTGTAGGCCAACTAATAGCCAGAATTTTTTCTTGAGATAGCCCATTAAATCCATTGGCAAGGTCTTGATATAGGCTAGGTTATCCTTTTCTAAGGAATGGCCCATCATAGCTAGGCCACCGTAGCCGGCGTTAAAGCCAGCAATAAAGATTACCAGGAGCATGAGGGGCGCCAGGTAGCGAGCTTGCACCAATTCCGCCAACAGTTCTGGTTTTTCTGACAAGCCCCCTAGAATGGCTATCAGGAAGATATAAGGGAAAATGCTACTCATCAGGATGGCCTGCATGAGAACTGACCCCTCACTTACCAGGCGCCAAACATAGGTTTTGACCCAAGATAGACGTCCCTGGCCATCCAATCGATAGATGCGGCTCTTGCGCTGACCAATGCCGGATTGGCTGGAAGTAGTCAGGGCCGCTTCGTAAAATTGTGGCACTACTTGAAGCCGCAAGAGGATTTGGAGCGTCCCTAAGGCTGCTAGCCATGGCAAAATCCCTAGCCAGGCGCCCATTTGCCCTGGATTCATCACCAGGTCATAGAAAGGCATAAAAATCTGTGCCAAGCCAGATAGATGACTTAAATCATCCCGGCTGCCATTAATTTGGAAGATAGCCCAGAAGGTGATAATCATCACCAAAGCCATGAGCAGATTGGAAGCCAATTGTTTATGTTGACGGAAAACAGTAGTTTTGGTCAAATAATGGGCTAGCACAATCAACAAAGAAATGATAGTAGCCAAAATCAGACTAAAGCCTAGCAGGGCTAGCGGCAAGGTCAAGACCAACAAGCCGGGACTCTGAATGGCTAAGAGAATAAAGTAGCAGAGGACGGGCAAGATGGTAAAGAGAATGACCATCAGAGCCGACAAGAGCTTGGCCAGCATAATTTCGCCCTCGGAATAGGCATAAGGCCGGTAAGCTTGTAGGTCGCCACTTTCATAGAAGACATTGTAGAAGGTCATAAAGCCCTGTCCCAGCATCATGAGCACGAAGACGGAAACAATCACTGTAAACCGAATAGGTGCCCCAGCCAGTTGGAAAAAGCCATTCATAAAGCAGAAAAGAAAGACATACAAGGCTCCCACTAGCAGGTACTGGCGGAAGAGAATCATGGGTACATCCAGTTTCTTATTAGGATTGGCGGCCTGCTTCTGACGGTAACGGGTGAGGGCACTGGCCTGACCCGCATAGAGGATATTGACCTTCATCAGTTGCCATATCATCTTAAGACGCATGAGACTCGCCTTCTTCCTTACGCCCTGCCAAATTTAGATAGATGGCTTCCAGGCTTTGGTCGGGATGTTCCGCCTTGAGCTCTGCCACAGTTCCGTAGAAGATGAGTTCCCCCCTTCTTAAGAATAGCCAGGCGATCACAGAGCTGCTCGGCTACTTCTAAGACATGAGTGGAAAAGAGAACCGTTTTGCCTTTATCGGCATGGGCCCGCATGAGTTGCTTGAGGTCAAAAGCAGCCTGAGGATCCAAACCAGTCATAGGCTCGTCAAGCACCCAGATATCTGGATCGGACAGCAGGGCGCCAATGACGAAAACCTTCTGCCGCATACCGTGTGAGAAGGTCTCAATGACTTCATAACGGTGGTCGGCAAAATCAAAGAGACCAAGCAGATCTACTAGTCGATTTTCATAATCCTGCCTGTTTAGGCCATAAGAGGCAGCCACCAAGTCCCAGAATTCCTGGGCCGTTAGGCGTAGGAAGAGGTCTGGTGAGTCAGCTACATAGCCAATCTTTTGCTTGATTCTTAGCCGGTGGCTAGCCAAGTCCAAACCATCTACCAGGATTTTGCCTGCAGTCGGGTTAATGACGGAGACTAGGGATTTGATGGTAGTGGATTTACCGGCCCCATTATGGCCGATTAGCCCGACAATTTGGCCTTCTTGGATGCTAAGGTTGAGCTTTTTGAGGGCTTGAGTGGCCCCGTAAGTTTTAGAGACGTCTTGGAATTCAATCATGGGAATTACCTCCTAATCTGCTGATTACTTTTGATTTTTTCTCTGTTGCCAATAAACGAATACGAAGAAAGTCAGGCCTAGTATGAGGCCAATGCTAATGCGTAGGGTCGAATCCATCTGAATGAGGGATTCCTGCCAATAGCCCATGCCACGAGACAGGGCGATGGCAATCAGACCCATACCTGCCAGAATGGCTAGCCATCTTAAATAGTTAGTTTTCATGGTCATCCTCCTCTTGACTAGCGTCTAGGTCTTCTTCTAGGCCTGCTTGGCCATCTCGTAAGCGCCGACGTCCTACTGTATAGGTCACAATCCCGAAGAAGACACCTCCTAAGGCATTAATGATAATGTAGCGCCACTGGGTCAGATGGGCCATGCCATCTTCACCCAAGAGGGCCCCGATGGCCGCCAGGGAAAAGTGCATCCAAACAGCGAAGAAAATCCCGGCTTTTATGGCCGACCAGACTAAGTCTTTGAGGGCCTGTTGGACCTTATTAGGTTCGACTTCTAAGGCATCTAGCTTGAGACGATGAACCTTGGTCGCCACATAGGTGTTGAGCCCTAGTAGAACCAAGAGATTAGATCCAAGCATGCCCCAAAAGGCCCATTCGGGTTGGAAATACCAGAGAAAATAGGCTGCGACGTTTGCCAAGCTAAGATAGGGCAGCAAGATCAGATAAGCTTTGTTGCCAATCTTATTGATTTCGGCCATGCGATATTCGTCTAAGTTCTGTACCCCGTAAAAGCGGCGGATCCAGTTCTCCCAGCTAAATTTCTTATGCTTGTGTGGTTGATTCATGCAATTCGACCTCCCAGAATAAGGTATTCAAATCTGTCTCGAGCGCATAGGCTAGTTTGAGGCAGAGATCCAAGGATGGATTGTACTTGTCATTTTCGATCAAGTTGATGGTTTGTCGGGCGACCCCAACCTCTTTGGCCAGGGCTAACTGTGAGAGTTTCCTGCTCTGACGTAGTTCTCGCACGCGGTTCATAGCACGCCTTCTTTCTTGTGTGTCACATATATGTTACACATAGTATAGACCTTCTGGGAAGATATGTCAACTATATATGACATATTTTTTTAGAAAGGCCCCTTCTCCTAGGAAAAGCAGCCTCAAAAAAATCCCATTATATCATATATGATATAATGGGATTTTTGATTATGCGTTAACTTGTTCGCGCTCCAAGTTTTGACGGATATGTGACTTCATAATGAAGCGTGTCACGTCAAATTCGATTTCAGCAATCATTTCTTGGAAACGTTCGTAACCTTCAGTTTGGTATTCAGTTAATGGGTTGGTTTGAGCGTAAGCCCGCAAGCCGACCCCTTGGCGTAGGTGATCCATCATGTCGATGTGATCGGTCCACTTGCTGTCTACCACACGTAGGATAATCACTTTCTCGAATTCCAAGACTTGTTCTGGACCATAAAGCATGTCGAGTTTTTCTTGGAAGACCTTCATAGCAGTCCCGTAGAGGGTCTCAACTAATTCTTTAGCTGATTTGCCTTCTAGGTCTTGGAGGGTTAATTGTTCTGGGTTGACGAGGTTAGCGTGTGCGTAATCCAAGAGACCACGGTAGTTCCAGTCTTTCTTGTCGCCTTCAGTCACCGCTTCTACTTCGCGGATGATGGTACGTTTGATCATGCCTTTGACTGCGTCAGTTAAGTTGTCTGTTTCGTTGATGACTTGTTGACGTTGGCTATAGATAACTTCACGTTGTTCACGCATGACTTCGTCATATTCCAAGACGTTCTTACGTGTATCGTAGTTGTTCCCTTCGACGCGTTTTTGCGCAGATTCTACTTGGCGGGAGAGGAAACGGCTGGTAATAGCCATATCTTCCATCTCTTCATCCGTCACATTGAGACGTTCCCACATGGCTTTGATTCGGTCAGAACCGAAACGACGCATGAGGTCATCTTCTAATGATAGGTAGAATTGGGAAGCACCTGGGTCCCCTTGACGACCGGAACGACCACGGAGCTGGTTATCGATACGACGAGATTCGTGACGTTCAGTCCCGATCACGCAGAGACCACCTAATTCCTTAACACCGTGACCTAACTTAATGTCAGTACCACGACCGGCCATGTTGGTCGCGATGGTAACCGCACCACGTTGGCCCGCTTGCATAACGATTTCCGCTTCCTTGAAGTGGTTCTTAGCGTTGAGGACTTCGTGAGGAATGCCTTCCTTGGTCAAGAGATTAGACAGGTATTCAGAGGTTTCAACGGCAACTGTACCAACCAAGATTGGTTGGCCCTTGCTGTGGCGTTCCTTAATGTCAGCCACGACTGCCTTGAATTTAGATTTAAGACTTGGATAGAGTTGGTCTGGCGCATCCACCCGTTGTACTGGACGGTTAGTTGGAATGACGACTACGTTCATGCCATAGATTTCGCGGAATTCTTCTTCCTCAGTCTTGGCTGTCCCTGGTCATCCTGACAACTTCTCATACATACGGAAGTAGTTTTTGGAAGGTGATAGTCGCCATAGTCTTAGACTCGTCTTCGATTTCAACGTTTTCCTTGGCTTCGATGGCTTGGTGGAGACCGTCAGAGTAACGACGACCGTCCATGATACGACCCGTAAATGGATCGACAATCTTAACCTTGCCTTCGTCAACTACGTAGTCGATATCGTGCAACATAATGTAGTTAGCACGCAAAGCTTGGTCAATATGGTGAACCAAGACAGAGTTGTTGACATCGTAGAGGTTTTTCCAGACGGAAGACACGTTCAGCCTTGTCAACCCTCTTGGTCAGTCAAGGCGATGGTCTTAGAAGTCAAGTCAATGGTATAGTCTTCTTCAGCCTTCAAGCCTTTTAGCAAAAGTAGTCTGCCCGAGTGTAGAGGGCGGTTGATTTCTCAGCTTGACCAGAGATAATCAGCGGCGTACGCGCTTCATCGACTAAGATGGAGTCTACTTCATCGACTACCGCAAAGTGCAATGGACGTTGTACCATTTGCTCCTTGTAAACCACCATGTTATCACGGAGGTAGTCAAAGCCTAATTCGTTGTTAGTTGAGTAGGTGATGTCACAGTTGTAAGCTTCACGCTTCTCAGCAGCTGACATGCTGTTGAGGTTGAGCCCGACAGTCAAACCTAGGAACTCGTAGACAGCCCCCATTTCCTTGGAGTCACGAGTTGCTAAGTATTCGTTAACGGTCACGACGTGAACCCCTTTGCCAGTTAGGGCATTGAGGTATACCGGCATGGTTTCGGTCAAGGTTTTCCCTTCCCCGGTACGCATTTCGGCAATGTTACCACCATGGATGACAATCCCACCTTGGATTTGGACGCGGTATGGGAAGAGCCCCAAGACACGACGGTCCGCTTCACGCACAACAGCGAAAGCTTCCACCAAGAGGTCGTCTAATTTAGTCCCTGCTTCCAGGCGTTTCTTAAATTCAGCCGTTTGGGCGCGTAATTCTTCATCGCTCATGGCCTTGTATTTGTCTTCTAACGCCATGACTTGGTCGGCAATACGACCTGTCCGGCGCAATTCTGCTTTATCGTTTTCAACGAGGTTTCTTAGAAAATTAGCCATTAATAATCTCCTTTTTTTATCTACATCATAAGTTATGCCTAATGCATCTATTCTATTATAGCAGAATCCGCGCAGAATTTGAATGTTTTTATCCCAAAAAATGAAAAAAAGCCCGGCTGGACTTCTTTCCTGCTAGGATTGAATCTGGCGTCCTAAATAATAGCCCGTCAGTATCCAGCCAAACAAGAAAGGCGAGACCTAGGTCTCGCCTTTTCATAATCAACTTTAGCTTAGAGTTCTGCCGTCTCAATCAAGCCATAACGGCCATCTTTACGACGATAGACAATGCTGAATTCTTCTGTTTCTGCGTCTGTGTAGACGAAGAAGTCATGGCCCAGCATGTTCATTTGTAATACCGCTTCTTCGCTGCTCATTGGTTTGAGGCTAATGCGTTTTGACCGCACGATATCTAGCTCAGGTTCTTCGCTAGCAGGTTCACTTGCCTGGTTGAGGAGCGCATCATAAGCCCCTGCATCACCATGAACTTCGCGATATTTACGGTGAATTTTTGTTTTATGTTTACGCACTTGGCGTTCGAGTTTATCCACCACCAGGTCAATACTTGCATATAAATCTGGGTTGGTTTCTTCCGCACGCAACACTAGGAAGGAGAGCGGAATGGTCACTTCGGCTTTAGCTGTCTTGTCGGGATATACCTTGAGGTTAACATAAGCCGTCGCATCTGGCGCATTGTCGAAGAAACGCTCTAACTTGCTGACTTTCTTCTCTGCATAGTCACGGATGGCTTTAGTCACTTCAATATTTCTCCGCGTACATTATAGTTAAACATAACCGAATCCCTCATTTCTGTTGGTGATTAATAGGGTTAATCCCGGGATCTTAATCCTATTGTCAAGCAGTTTATCTTCTGCTTATGCTTATTATAGCATACCCATCCTAAGATTGAAAGCGGAAACACTCAATTATTTTTCTGCACGTCCTTCACGGAATAAAGAAAAGGAATAGAGGGGTATTTGCCGATTTTTTGCTACAGGATACAACAAGGATTTGGCCCGCAAGAGGGTGCTTCCAGTTGTGTAAACATCATCAAAGAGCCACCATTCGCCCCTAGGCAAGTGAGCTAATACTTGTTCCTTGAGGGCAAAAACTTGGCCTAGCGCTAGGCGTTGTTGCCGGCTCTTGCTAGCTTGCTTGACTCCATCCCCCACATAGTCAAAAGGACAAACAACCTTCAAACCCGCCACTTCTAAGAGCTGGCGCGTGGCGTGAAATTGGCGTTGGGCCAAACTGGCTGGCGACGAGGGCAAGACCAACCAATGGGCCTTTGGATGTTGATTTGCAAAGTCCCTTAGACGCTGGGCAGGTGCCTGGGCCTGACGAATATCCCCTAAGTATTTGTAGCTGTGGAGCCACTGGCGCAGGGCTCCTTGATAGGGACAGAGGGCCTGGTGATGGATTAAGTCGATGGGATAGTGGCTGAGCCAGGCCTGACATTCTTGGCAATAGGCATGTTGATCCTGCCAGATAGCAACGGCATGATAGGGATCCTGGGCCTCCTGAGACAAGGCCCGACCGCAACCCCAGCAAATGACCTGGCCTTCAATCTTAGTCTGCCAGAGGTCTTGGCAGGTGCGACAGAGAACTGACTCAGGCAAGGGACCCCAAGCTAGGTAGTCCCAGATGGTCGGCCCCTGATGGCAGGCTTCTTGGCACATGATACACTTCAAACTTTCCACCTCCTAGTTGGCCCGCAAAAGCCCGCGCGCCTGAGCTGTCTGATTGAGGGCCCCAAGTTGTTGGATGGCCTGGCGCATGGCAAGACTTTGCCCCTGATGCAACCACCAAAGAGCCCCTGTCGGCTGATCGGCACTCCGCCCTACCCGACCGCTCATTTGCATGAGACTGGCTCGCGTATAAAGCTCATCATCCGCCCCCAGAATACAGACCTGACAATGGGGAAGTGTCACCCCACGCTCTAGAATGGTCGTGGTCACCAATAAATCTAGCTCCCCTTGCCTTAGCGCCATGACCTTGTCCTGGCGCTTTGGGGGTCACTGGCATGAACTGAGCTTAGGGCCAGATTCGGCAGCAAAAGGCTTCAAAAAGGCGAGCACAGGCCTGGGCTTGCGGAATGTGGGGCACAAAGAGTAATTTTGGCCCTCTAGGTGGCCGAAGCGCTGCAAAATTTGTTAAGCGGCCGAATCAAGCGACCGGCTGCTAAGCCCTAGGCCAGTCCTACCCACTGCAGTTGCGGCAGGGGCAAGGGATGTCCATGATAGCGAGCCGGCAATTGTTGGCAGACCAAGCGCCCCGCCTCCCAGTCCGACAAGAGCCGGTCATCCGGTGTAGCGGTTAGATAAACTAATAACCCACCCGGCTAGGGCTCGCCTTACTGCCTCATGCAAGGCACGTGAATCCACATAAGGAAAGGCATCCACCTCATCCACAATCAAGCAATCAAAAGCCTGGTAAGCACGTAGCAGTTGGTGGGTTGTCGCCAGTGTCATGGGCTTGAGCTCATAGCTATCCTGGCTCCCCCCATAGAGAACCTGACAGTCTAAGCCAGCAAAGGCTGCCTTAATCCGAGGCGCCAGCTCCAAGCAGACATCAATTCGGGGCGAGGCGAGGCAGGCCCGGCCGCCATCCATGAGCACCCGCTCCAAGAGAGGAAAAACCAACTCGGTCTTGCCGGCACCGGTGACCGCCCAGACTAATTGCGGTCGCCGCTCCTGGCCCCGCCAGGTTTCGACCAGCTTCTGGGCAATTTCAGCCTGACTTGGGGTTAACTCTCCCTGCCAAGTCAGCGGAGACTGGCTCAGAGTCCTTCCCGCTGGAGCTGGCTGACAATAAAGTCGTTGACCCGACATGACACGGCCCAAAGATAGGCAGTCCAGGCAATAAGTCCTAGGCTGGCCGTCCAGCCCCTGGAAGGTCCAGAACTGATGTGGATCTTGGTTACCACAGCGACCACAGACCCAGGGCGGTCCCGTCAGGGCCGGCTTTGAGGGCAGACTAGCTAGCCAAGTTTCCAAGCTCTGGTCCCTCGTTCCAGTCGCCTCCCACACTTCTTGGGCTTCTGCCTGGGTTAAACAGCGACCAGCTAAATAATCATGAACTCCCATTTCCATCCCTCCCTCTATAAATAAATACCCAAAAGAGGGGGACTTAACACTTTTCTTCTTCTAACATTTTGATGACAAAACAAAAAGGCTAGAACCCTTAGGTCCTAGCCTTGATTATTTTAGTCTTGTTGTTCAACGAATTTCCAACTTGGGTGGATAGTATTCAGTTCCTGGGCGATGTTAAGACAGTGGTCGCCAATCCGCTCGAAGTCGGTCAGAATCTTAGCGAAGTGGACGCTGTTGCTAGTCCCACAGACCTTGCTCTTCAGCCGTTGAATTTGCATGCGTTCGAAGGTCTCGTAGGCTTGGTCGATTAATTGTTCCTGGTTGTTGACTTCTTCCAAGTTGTCGCCCACAGTCTCCTTGAGCTGGTCTAAGATTTCTAGAGCCAAGCGTGACATAGTCGTCAACTCTTCCCGCGCTTCTTCAGACAGGTCGTGCTTGCTGTCATGAATTAGGAGCAAGCGCTCCATAATGTTAGTGGCGTGGTCGCCTAGACGCTCCAGGTCAGAGGCAATCTTGACATATTCACCACTCTGCAAGTTGGCATCGTGATTCAGAGACATGGCCGCATATTGGACAATCTGTTGGTTGAGTTCGTCAATATCTTGCTCGCGACTCTTTAACTCCGCTACCTTGTCTTCGAGATCTGACGCATTATAGAGACTGAAAGCCAAGGCCACATTTTGGCGTACCAAGCCTAACATATTCATGACTTCCTTGTAGAGTTGCGCCCCCATCATGGTGGTCAAACCAACATGGTATTCTTGATTGAAGATGTTGAAGTCCAGGTGACGAACCACACTTGGTGCTGGCGCTTGTGGCAGGTCCGGCAGGAAAACATAGGTCAGACGCACTAATTGAGCCCCAAATGGCAAGAGCAGGAAGGTAGTCACCACGTTGAAGATAGTATGAACGTTGGCGATTTGGACTGGGACATTGCCTGGCGTCAGGCCTTCCATCCAGTGAACAAATGGTGTTGTCATACTAATAGCCACGAAGATGACCGTCCCAATGACGTTAAATAAGAGGTGGATTAAGGTTGCCCGTTTGGCATTGCGCTCGGAACCAATCGAAGCCAGAATGGCGGTAATACAGGTCCCGATATTTTGCCCGAAGAGGACATAAATGGCACTTGGCAAGGTGACCACGCCACTGAGGGCCAAGGTCTGCAAAATCCCGACAGAGGCTGAACTAGACTGAATCACCGCGGTAAAGATAGCCCCGACGGCAATCCCCAGCAATGGATTCTCGAATTTAGCCAAGAGGCCAGTAAATTCTGGCATATAACGGAGCGGCTCCATGGATTGGGACATGTGTTCCAAGCCCATGAAGAGCATCCCAAGCCCAATCAGGACTTGGCCCGCAGCTGCGGAGCGGCCTTTGGCTGCAAACATAGCTAAGAGAACCCCAGCGAAGAGAATAAGCGGCGCATAGGCCGAGAAATTCAAGGCAATCAACTGCCCGGTAATGGTGGTCCCGATATTGGCTCCCATGATAATCCAGACCGCACTTTTGAGGTCCATCAAACCTGAGTTAACGAACCCAATGGCCATAACTGTGGTCGCGGAAGAAGATTGAGTCAAGGCAGCGACTAAGGCACCGACCCCTACCCCGATGAAGCGGTTAGCGGTCAATTTCTCCAGAATCTGCTTGAGACGACTGCCGGCAGCCGTTTCTAGCCCTTGAGACATGAGGGTCATCCCGAAGAGGAAGAGCCCCAAACCACCCAAGAGGCCGAAAATATTCGTTAATGCCATGTGATAATTCCCTTTCTTTCAATAGACACGATGATTTCAACTAACTATAGTATAGCAAGACTTGTTGGGAAAAAAAAGAAGAAATTCAGTGACGATATAATGAAGTGTCGCTTGCTCCGTAAGCAAACGACACTTTCTGTCTTTATTTAGCATCCAAGAGTAATTCCTTCATATGAACGAGTTGGGTGATGGTGCGGTTAACAGGTGTTGGGATGCCAGCAGCTTCCCCAATTCGGGTTACGGCCCCGTTGATATAATCTACCTCAGTCAAACGACGGTTGATAATCAAATCTTGGTACATGGAAGCATGGTGCTCACGAATCTTAAGGGAAGCAGAGATAATGAATTGCGTCAGTTCTGCTGGGTCAAATTCCACCCCTTGGGTTGCGGCTACCGCTGTAAACTCTTGGGCGATGGCAGACACTAATTCCTCCGTATAAGGATTGTCGAAGAAGCCACCCAGGTCGCATTCCAACAAGGCAGTTGGCGCGTTACCGCAGGCATTGACGCAGGCTTTGCGCCAAATGGCTGCCTTGACATTTTCGCTGTAGCTAGCTTGCAAGCCCGCCGCATCTAAGGCCGCCACAATGGCTTGGGTCTTAGCACGAGCACTTGGTGTATCGACAAAGTTTTGCAGGGATAGGCTACCCACGCCATGCAGCACTGCTCGGCCTGGGCCGTCTAAAGCGGCCGACCAAATGGTAGAGCCCATGACTAGGTTCTCTTCGGCCACATATTGCTTCATGACTAACTCGTGGCCTAATCCATTGAGTAAGCAGACCACCGCGGTATCAGGTCCGAAGACCGGTTGAATGGCTGATAACATGTCCGCCAACTGCATGGCCTTGGTGAAGACGATGACCACGTCCACTTGTTCGGTCACTTCTTCAGGATAGTAGATAGGGAATCTCTCCACCACTTCCTGGCCATTCCAGTCGACATGCAGGCCATTTTGGCGGATGGCTTCAATATGAGCCGGCCAGCGGTCGATTAAGATAACCTCCTGGCCACTTTGTTTAAGTTGATAGGCAAAACGGCAGCCCATAGCGCCGGCGCCAGCAATTGCAAATTTCATAGTTTTGTCTCCTTTTCTTGAATTAGATGGTAATACGATAGTTTTCTGGGTCAATCCAGCCTAGGCGGGTGACGAAGAGGTAGTCGCTAGCAAAGCCCAAAACAATTGGGGGCCACGACGAAGAGCAAGACCGTTACGAGGCCATTGCCGACTGTCCATCCCACGATGTTGAGGTGGTTGACCGGGCCTACTAAACCACTGAGGCCAAAAGCCTGCTGATAGCGGCGTCCCCTGAATGTAGAAGACGGAGGCCAAGAGGCCCATAATGCCGGCATTAAGGCAGATTGGCAACAAGAGTTTAGGATGGCTAATAATATTAGGCATGGATAACTTAGGCGAGCCGATGAAGTGGGCGATACAGGTCCCTAGGGAATTAACCCGACGGCCCGCAATGGCCAAGGCAAAGCCACAAGCCACAATCCCTAGGTTGGCCGCCCTGAACCGACGCCCGCCAAGGAAATAGCAATCCCGATGCCGACAGAGGAAATAGGCGATACAATAATCAAGGCGAAAATAATGGCTAGACAGATGCAGAGCGTGGTCTGCTCTAAGGTTAAGAGATGGGCGATAAATTCACCAATCTTACCGGTAATGAGGATGAAGTATGGATAGAGCACACGGCCCAAGCCACCCGCCACAATGACGGTCAAGGTTGGAATGACCAGAATGGCGTAAGCCCCCACCAGTGGGCGCAAGAATTGGATGACTGCCACCGCCAGACCGGCCGTCACACACATGGTGATAATGTCCCCGGTCCCCTTAAGCTGCAAGCCAGACTCTAGGAATTGAAGGGAACCACCTGCCAACATGGTGGTCATACCGACCGTGATGGTCTCTAGGGGGTTAAGGGCGAAACGAATGGCAACCGCCACCCCAATCGCAAAGCCAACAAAGGTGTTGGTAGCACTGACAATCTGGGTCATGAAGGCCAAGTCAGGGAAAGTTGGCGTTAAGGCCTTGAAGAGTTCTCCTAGGAGAGCCCCGGGAATCAAGGCAGCAATGACCCCTAGGGCGGAGCCATTTAAGACATTCATTAGGAATGATTTGAAGGATTTCATCATAGGATTTCCTCGCTTTCATCAAGTTTACAAGTACTAGTATACCCTAAGCAAGACCACAAAAAAAGAGGCAGGTCTCATAAACCCAATCAGACACAAAAATAAGCTAGGCCCCGGAGGTCCTAGCTTAATATTTAATCTTAGTGATGGTGGTGACAACAACCCTTGGGATGGGGCTTGGGACTACCATCTGGTAAGGTTGAGCGCCTTAAGGTAAAGTAGTCCGGCACCGGGTCCTTGCCCCCTGCCACAAAGGGATGGCAGCGACTAATCCGCGCTAAGCCCATGATGAGGCCCTTGAAGGCACCGTGCTTTTCAATGGCTTGGATGGTGTAGGTGGAACAGGTCGGACTGTAGCGGCAACTAGGCGGAAACAGTGGCGATAGGGCCAACTGGTAGAAACGCACTAGCTTAATGAAGAGCCAGCGGAACATCCTATCACCCCTTCTGGAGGAAGGTCCGGAAGAGCCACTGAATAATCTCACTGGACAGGAAGGTGAAGAAGAAGAGGGAAGCTGGCCGGTAGAGCAGCACAATCTTGACGAATTCTTTGAAGGTGATGTTGGACATACCGGTAATCATACAGAAGATATCGTCCGGGAAGATGGGCGCCACGAAGCCGATTTTAAGCAAGCGACGGAAGCCCGGGCCATCATTCATTTTGGCGATATAGTGGTCGTATTGCTTGTCTGACAAGAAAGCCTTGATGAAACTAGATCCGAAGCGTTTGCCTAGGAAGAAGTTGATACAGGAACCGATGACCATGCCCGTACAGTTGAGCAGGAAGCCACCAAAGTGACCGTAGATCACGTCGCCAATGACATTGTGTAGGCCCCCGGGAATAATGGGATAAATTGTCTGGGAAATTTGTAATAAGAGGAAGAGTAAGGGACCGAATATCCCCATACTTTTAAGCAGTTCTCCAAAGCCTCCGCCTTCCTTAAAATAAGGCGAACTGGCAATAAAGACTGAGCCCGTAACGGTCAGAATCAAACCCACAACGGTCAGAATTTGAATCAGTTTCCGTTTTTTCTCGAGCGATAACTTGCTCATAGCGTCTACTCCTTTAAGTCATGTCTCACGGTTGTCCCTTGGACAGACCGTCAACAAGTCTACTATACACTAAAAATCGCATGATGTCAGTAATGTTAACTTTTTTTTAGGATTTGATGTCAAAGTAGTCGCCTAGCTAAGCAAAAAGTGGCCAGAGCTCACTAGGCCCTAGCCACTTATGGATTAGAATTTCAAGTGTGGTTCTACCACAATCAGGTCCTTGCTGACCTGATTGAGGACTTGGCAACCGGTCTCTGTCACCAAGACTAAGTCTTCAATCCGTACCCCGACCTTGCCTGGCAGGTAAATACCTGGCTCGATGGAGAAGATTTGGCCGACTTGGGCCTGGGCTTGGTTGAACTCGGAAACGTCGCCTGCTTCGTGGACTTCTCGACCGATGAAGTGACCGGTCCGGTGGGTGAAGTATTCCCCGTAGCCAGCCTCCTCAATGACCTGGCGCGCCGCCCGGTCAATACTGGCAAAGGTCGCGCCTGGACGGACTGCCTTAATAGCAGCTTCTTGGGCCTGACGTACAGTCTCATAGACCCGCCGCGACTCCTCGTCCGGTTCCCCGTAGAAGACAGTCCGGGTCATATCCGAACAGTAGCCCTTGTAAGAAGAGCCGATGTCAATGACCACTGAATCACCTGGTTGTGGTCGGTCGTCATTGGTTTCGTGGTGAGGGATCGGCCCCTGTTGGCCCCGTAAGCGATAATCGGTTCAAAGGAGAAGCCTTTGGCAGCCCAAACGCTGATAGATGCCAGCCAATTCGCTAACCATTTCAGATTCTGGCAAGCCATCCGCCACCAAGTTAATCAAGGCTAGGGTGGCCTGATCATTAAGGGCAGATGCCTCCCGCATAAGTTCTTGCTCCTCAGGTGACTTGATGGCCCGCAGATCATCCACCAAATAAGCAGCATTGACCGGCTGCAAATCTTGACGGGCCGCCATCAGATCCAAGAGAAAATGACTTGGCCAAACCTTATCAATTCCCGTTTTGCCGGGCGCCAGACTTTGGGCCAACCAGCTGATGACTGGCTCCCCATCACGATAGGTCACAATTTCTATGTCATCCGCTAAGCCGCTAGCCTGTGGGAAGAGTTGGTTGAGATAGAGTTGATGACGACCGTCGGCGGCCACCTTGAGCAATAAGAGCCGCTCTCCCGGCTGGGTCTCATAGCCAATCAAATAAGCAATACTTGACGGATCCGCCACTAATTGTTGGGCAATCCCCGCCGCCTTAATCCCCTCAACTAGGGCTTCTAATCGTTCAGCTTGCATGTATACGCGCTCCCTTCTTCTTTCCCTTCTATTATAACACAGGGATTTGCTGGGACCCAAGACAAAGCCATAAGAAAAGGCTGGGAACTCGTCCCAGCCTCGGTGCTGTCTATTCGATAATATCTGTCTCTAGCACACCTGCTGCTTCAAAGGCCGCCGCCAACTGGCAGAGCACCCGTTCCTGGCCCTTGCCGGCCCAAAGCTGGATACCCAGCGGAAGGCCTTCTGACGATTTGCCCAGAGGCAACATGATGGCCGGTTGACCAGCCAGATTCTGGAGGAAGGTCCAAGGCGTGTAAGCCCAACTATCCTGCCAACGCTCCATAATGAGGTCGGTGCGAGCTTCTTTGGCTAAGCCCTCTTGATTCAAGAGGCGCTGAGCCATCTCCGCTGAAGCCGCAAAACTCCCATGCAGGGGGCGCCGGCCCGTTGGTCCCAGGCGTCAAAAGTAAATCATAGTCCTGGAAGAAATTCTCCATATCAGCCGCTAGCTGATCCCAACGGCCCAGCAACTGGCTGTAATCGGCAGCATCCCAAGGCAAGCCGGCCTGGTAGATGCCCCAGGTCATTGGCTCCATATCGTCTGGCGTCAAGGCGCGACCCAGACTAGCCTCAAATCCTCGCATCATGGCAACCGTCTCAACTGCATTCATGGTGGTATAATCACGCGCCGCCGCGATGACATCCACTGGGAAGTCAACTGCGACTAGCTCATGACCCATGCCTGCCAATCGTTCTACCGTCTGGCACAACAAGTTGGCCACATCTAAGCGAACTTGAGGTGTTAGGGGCGAATCCAGCAGATAGGCGATTCTGAGCGGACGCTGAGGCAAGGTCAGGGGCCCAGAACTTAAGCGCGGCACCATGTAAGGTGCAGCCCACTGTTCCACCTGCAGCCCCTCAAGTAAGGCCCAGGTATCCCGGACCGACTTGGTCAAAGCAAAATGTACCGATGCCCCCTGCCAGCCCCGGTAGCCGTCAGGGCCAACCGGCACCCGGCCACGGGGAAGGCTTGAGGCCAATCAGACCACAGAAGCTGGCGGGAATTCGGATAGATCCCCCGCCGTCACTAGCTGTGACAATTGGCACCATACCAGCCTTGAGCGCAGCCGCCGCCCCACCACTGGACCCGCCCGCGTTGCGGGTTAGATCCCCGGGATAGCTGACTGCTCCGGTAAACTGGGCATCGCTAATATTCTTAAAGCCAAATTCCGGCACATTGGACCGGCCTACCACGATAAAGCCCAAAGCCTGGATGCGTTCTACGAAATAAGAAGTCTGGTTGGCTACATAGTCGGCCATAAGCTGGGCGCCCGCATAGGAAGGCTCACCAGCTTGGAGCTGGCCCAAGTCCTTGAGCAGAATAGGTACCCCAAAGAAGGCAGGCAATTCCTGACGTTCTGACTCTGACAACTGACGCCAGACTTGGTCATGAGCCTGAGCTTGGGCCCGCGCACTGTCGGCTTGGACATGGGCCACCGCATGTAGGCTAGGATTGAGGGCCTGGATATTTTCGAGGGCCCAGTCCACCAATTGGCTGGCCGTCAAACGACCGGCCTTGACTTCTTGCGCGTAGTAAGTCGCATCTTGCTTAAATAAGGGCATCTTCTGGCAGCACTCCTTTGGCTAAATCATCGAGTAGTTGGCGTTTGTAATGAAGAAATTCTGGACTAAAGCCAATGGCTTCGAAGTCCGACTTATCCAGTTGAATGTCGTGGACAGCTTGCAGGGTCCCTGGCTTGCCACCCATGACATAGACCTTGTCGGCTAAAATCAAGGCCTCATCCACATCGTGGGTGATGAGCAGAGTCGACCAGCCCATCTGCTGCTTGTAGTGGAGGAACCACTGATGCAGCTGGCGCCGGGTCACCGCGTCCAAGGCACCAAAGGCCTCATCCAAGAGGACCCATTGGCGCTTGAAGCAGGCCGTCCGCAGGAAGGCTGCCCGCTGGCGCATGCCCCCTGACAAGGACTTCGGATAGTGCTGGGCCCAAGGCGCTAGCTTGAATTCTTCTAGTAGCTGCTTGGCCTCGGCACGGGCCTGAGACTTCTTGACCCCAGACACCACTAGGGGCAGGGCTACATTGTCAACTAGGGTCAGGTGCTCGAAAAGCATGTCCTTTTGTAGCATGTAGCTGACCTGACCGGGTTCCAGGGGGCTGTCCCGCTAGGCTAATGGAGCCCGATTGGACCGGTAAGATACCGGCGATTAAGTTAAAGAGGGTGGTCTTACCGACCCCGCTTCGACCCAGGATAGCCACGGTTTGGCCCGCTGCCACCTGAAGATTAACATCTTGGATGACCATTTGCTGGTCGTAGCCGTAGGCTAAGTCCCGAATTTCTAGCACCTTACTCCGCTCCTAAATATTCATTGCTAAAGTATTGGCCCTTAGTTAGGTCGCTTTCGACTAGCTTGTTATCATAGAGCCATTGATAGAAGGCATTCCAACGAGCTGGATCGAATTGACCCCATTTGGCTGGATCGCTAGCATAACGCTCGCTCAACCATTTTTGGGAAGCCACGACGAAATCACGTTGGTCCTTCAATTCTGGGGCCGCTTCAATCAGAATGTCGGCCGCTTCTTCTGGATGTTCCATAGCGTATTGGTAGCCCTTCTTGATGGCTGCCAAAACCTTCTTGGCTTGATCTGGGTGGGCTTTGAGGTAATCATTGTTGGCAATAATAACTGGTGAGTAGAAGTCCAATTCTGGCGCGATGTCCCGAATTTGGAAGAAAGTGGTGGACACCTTCTGGAAGCCTGCCAAAATCCCGTCCCAGGCATAGTAAACCCAGGCTGCATCGAATTGGTTGTTAGCCAAGCCGATAATGGAGTTGTCGCCATCATTTGGCACTAGGCTAGCCTTGGAAAAGTCCCCGCCGGCCTTCTTAGTCATGTATTCCATCATCTTCAACTCAATTGGGTCATTCCAGGTCCCGTACTTGTGGCCTTCTAAGCCCTTAGGATCTTTGATGCCGGCTTCTTCCTTAGCAATAATACCGGAGGTGTTGTGTTCAATAATAGCCGCTACTGCCGTTACTGGCAAACCACCCGCAAAACGCTTAGCCAAAGAATCTTGGAAGGCAATCCCGAAAGCCGCCTTACCTAGCCCCACTAATTCAGTGGTTGAGCCTTCAGGTGGACGTTTGATGTCGACTTCCACGCCTACTTCCTTGAAGTAGCCCTTGGCTTGGGCGACGTAAAGCCCGGTATGGTTGGTGTTAGGTACCCAGTCTAAAATCAGGTCTACCTTGTTGTCATCACTTGTTTGAGCGGCTACGCTTGGTAGTGTGGTCCCAGCCAAAGATAGGCCGGCAAGCAGTACCGCGAATTTTTTCATCCATTTTTGCATGTGTGTGTCACTCCTCTAATCTTAGGAAATATGGGGGGCCTTGCTTGAGCGCCAAGGCAAGGCGAGTCGTTCAATGAGGGCAACTAGCCCCATGAATATCAAACTCAGTGCTGAAATGAGGAAAATGACCGCGAACATCTTGTCGTAGGCGAAGGCCTTCTTGGTCTGAATCATATAGACACCCAACCCCTCGAATCCCCCTAGCCATTCCGCCACAACCGAACTCACGAAGGCGTATGAGACGCTGACCTTAAGCCCGGAAAAGAAAAAATGTAGGCTGGTCGGTATCTTAACATAGCGCAAGGTCTGCCAATGACTGGCTCCCATCATGTTCAGCAACTGCAAGGCATCCTGGTCACAATGGGCGAAGCCACTTAAGATACTCATGATAATGGGAAAAATCGTAGTTAAGACCACCAAGACAATCTTAGGCGTCATCTCATAGCCCAGGGCCAAAACCAAAATCGGCGCAATAGCCACCGTCGGCACAGTCTGAGATACGATTAAGAGTGGGTAGAGGGCCCGGTGGACCCATTTGAAGCGGTCCATGATGACCGCCAGAATAAAAGCCAAGACAATCCCAATGCCCAGCCCAATAAAGGCCTGGATTAGGGTCACCCGACTATTGCGCCAGAGGTTAGGGGCATCTTGCCAGATAGCCGCCAGAACCGCCGACGGAGCCGGAATGATAAAACGCGGCAGCATACCCAGCCGAGCCGTCACTTCCCACAAGGCCAGGAGCCCTAAGCCTGTCAGCCAAGCCACACTTGATTCAAACCAGCGATGCACTCTCTGTTTAATGGTTACCGTCTCCTTTCTATTGAGAATACGTAACACCCACTTGCGTTTGGACTCGATAAAAAAAGACCCATCCCGGCATGACGCGCAGGATGAGTCTATCAATCAGATTCAACTTGCCACATCCCTACGTAAGTATTAACTTCATCAGGTTATGAGGGTCCGAGGCAATGCCCCATCTCAGCCGCAGTCGCGGCACCCCTTGTGTTACCTCTATATTATATGCAAGTTGATGTAAGAATGCAATTGCTGTGCTTGAGGGCAAGCCTTATTATTCCAAGCCCTAACTAGTCGAAGCTCACCACATTCCCATCTTCTTTCAGTTTAAGGTTCTTGAAGTACCAAAGGTACCAGGTATGGCCGTCAGCATCTACGTATTCCTTAACCTCATCAACTGCTTGGCCGTTGATACGTAGTTTCTTAATGCCCTCGTAACTAATTACTCCTGCAACAGGATAACGTGCGTTCGGATCTTTTTCTAGCATTTTTTGATACCTAGAAATTGATTGCACCCAGTGGTCTAGTAAACGATAACGCTCTCCTTTCTCAACTTTTTGAGCTATTTCCTTAGGATCAACATAACTGAAGGCTGAGTGAGAGGTCATTCCATAACCTTTAGCATTCTCCTTAGGCCCATAATAGACCCGCAGAACAAAATCCTTACCTTTTTTGACTAAGGCATCAGAACCAAGTTTTCCATAACTGAAAGTTTGTAATTCCTCGCCATCCGTTGAAATTCCGGTTTTGGTTTTGGTTTCAGAATGCGTAGTGTTAGCAGTAACTGTATCGTTTGTTTGAGTTGTCGTCGTGTAGGCTTCAGGTTTCAACCAGCCTAATTGATAGAACACGCCCAGATATACTACCAAAAAAATTATAAACTTATATTTGCGTTTCAATCTAATCACCTCTAACATTCCATATCCTAAAAATCTATTCTGCCATTAAATATAGTCACCTAAATACTTGGGGAAACTAGTTGTTTTGGCTTACTCAAAACTCACTACATTCTCGTCCTCTTTCAGTTTGAGGTTCTTAAAGTACCAAAGGTACCAAGTATGGCCGTCAGCATCTACGTATTCCTTAACCTCATCAACTGCTTGGCCGTTGATTTTTAGCTTTTTGATATTGGCTTGTGTTGATACATTAGCCAAAGGATAGTGCTTCGCTCCGGCGCTATAGATTGATTGTTGCATATGATAGGCTACTACTAATTTCATCTGGAAGCCTTCCTCGGCACTAACAATGCCCTTGCCTTCTTCCAATTCTTTTTTTGTATCATAATTAAAAGCAGATTTATCCTTCCACTCAAGTCCCTCAACTTCTCCTGACTTGGAGCCTACTTTCAGCGTTAGGGCTTTTACCATTTCTAATCATGGTATCCACTCCACCAATCCCATTGTCAAAGCTTGCGATTAGCTCCTCCTTGCCTTGAGTCGAATCCGCGCCTTGGCGGGTCACTAGGAAAGCTCCACCTAATATTAGGAGGAAGAGTAGTAGCTTCCATTTGCCTCTAATTCTATTCATCGTTCTGCCTCCTAGTCTTCTACAATCGACTCGTATACCGATCTACGTAATTCAAGATTCCAAACGCTAATGCTTTTCTTGAATTTACCTTTGGCATCTGCATCAAAGTCTCCACTAACACTTATTCTAAGTTCTGTTCCCCTAGGCACCTTGACATAATCTGCCAACAAGTCATCACTGACATCATGAACTAGACTATAGTCGCTTGTCCCTGATGTACGCCAATTGCGTAGTGCCACAGGTTCTGACTCTATGCTGAGAAAATTGTCAATATCATACACTTGAAACAAAAACTTGAAGTCCTTTAGTAAGTCCGGAACTTCTCCGTTATCGACATATCGAAATTCCCCATCCTGGTAGTAGATTTCTTTATTCAATACTTCAAGATCCGGTTCTCCTGACCGCAACTTCTTTTCCATAATATAACCCGTTATTTTCTTTGTCTGAGGATCTCCATGTAACTCAATTTCAATTATTCCTCCCCTCTCACCCCTTATTTGCGAGATTTTAAATCCCTTTGGAAAGCGACTAAATAAGCCTTCAATTTTGTCCGTAGGATAGATTGGCTTTAGAACCCTAAATTTATCCTTCAACACTTGGTGATCATCTTGTTTATTTAGATTACAACCTACGCCTAGTCCAATTAAGACCAGCAAACAGATAAGGATTGGGAATTTCTTCATGGTGAAACCTCCTATTCTGGCGGAATGAGCTCCAATAGAAGCTATTTTATCACTGCGACTTCAGAAGGGTGTTGGCATGGTCTAGAATACGACAGCCCTTACTAGTTCCCCTCCAATAGTTTTTTGAATTCTTGAGATTCTACAATTGCACCTAGCGATATTTCCCTACTCGGCATAAATCTAGTCACAATAAACCTCACTTGCACTGATTCATCACCATTAACCGATACACTAATTCTTACACCGCCCATGGGAGTGCGTTCCACTGTTTTCGGGTTAATTGCATAAGATTGTATAGTCCCTTCTGGCGTAAAGGCATGCTCATCTCTTTTGATGAAATAACTATCCAGTTTGTCTTTTAATTCCTGACCGTAGACTAGATTATGTATTTCCACTTGAACCGCCACTACGTGATAGACAATTGGGCCGAAAATCATCCCGATAACGATTAAGAAGGGATACCATTTCTTTATGAATTGCTTGCACTTTTTCATCTTATAACCTCCTAGAAGTTAATAGGATCTCTTCCGTATTCAATTGAGTAATTATACTGCGCAAACTCCCACTCATCATTCAAAGCTAACTTCATTATTGCCGAGTTGTAGTTTCAAGTCTCGGTAGTACCAGAGATACCAGGTCTTACCATCCGAATCAGTATACTCCCGCACCTCATCTGCGGCTTGATTATTAATCTTGAGTTTGGTGAAAATGGGATTAGTCGCCGCCCCCGCGAAAGGATAACGCGATCTATCGGACCCAAAACCACCCGATGAGAAGCGGACAGCAAGATAGGCCTGGAAATTCCTCAAGAAGTGATTACTGGTTACATCTTTATCAAAACCATGCACTGCCCCATAATCAAACTGATTGCGAATGCTCATCATAACCTTGTTGTCGGCACCGCCACCAGGATAATTCACTTCTAATTGAAAGACTCGCCCATTTCGACGGATATAATCGGAAGTCCCGTCTCCATTGTCAAAGGTTGCGACAATCTCGCCGGGTTCCTTCACGCGAGCATTGGTATCCGCATCATTACCGGTGACATAGCGCCCTAGTTCAGCCAAGGCATAAAGGATACCGAGGATGACTAGTATTTTAATTAGTTTCTTCTTGTTCATCTTTTGCTCTCCTTCGCAACACTCGTTAGTATTGCATCTCATTCAAATGTTACTGAATTACCTGACGACTTAAGCTCTATGTGCTTATAGTACCAAAGATACCACGTATTCCCGTCCGTATCTTTGTATTCCCTAACCTCATCAATGGCCTGGCCATTTATTTTTAATTGCTTAAAAATTTCATTCGTTGCAGTTCCCGCCAATGGCGTGTTGACTTTAGAGTCTCCGGACTTTAACTGTTGTTGCAGCCCATACCATAGGCCCAGGTAAGCATCCATATCGGCCTTGAATAAATCATTAAAAACATTCAAATCTAACCATCGTGTTGAACCATAATCAAAGTGATTTTTCATTCCGAATAAGAAGTGATTATTTTTGATATTCTTAGGATAATTAACCTCCAACTGCATAACTTTCTCATTTTTTCGAATATAGTTTTCTGTGCCGTCACCATTATCGAAGGTTGCTACAATCTCACCAGGCGTCGTCACTGGATTAGGAGGCTCCACATTGGATTGCTGCTTTAGATTTCCTAGATAACTCATATAACTTAGCAAGAAGAGTACGCCAACTACAATCAGCCACTTAAGCTTGGTTTCCCTCTCCATAAAGTTCACACTCCATTTTGCTTTTTCTATAATTTGGAGGACAACTAAGGATTGCATCATCTAGATGCCTTTCCTTCTCTTACTGACGCTTGCGTCCTATTCTGCCCGAATTAATTCCAATAAACTATTCCGACCTTCAGTTGGCCGCATTGATATGCCCTTTTTCAGCTCATGCTTTATGTCGCTTTCCAAATCACCATCAAGGCTTACTAATAATTCCGTATCCGCAGGTTTTTTTATATAACGTGCTAGCTCCTCATGCTTGACTCGATAAGATAGAAAATAGTTAGTGATGCCTGGGGTCCTATGCGCCTTCTTAGCATTATAAGTTGCGGTATCAAAAAAAGATTGGCTGAAATGGAAGGTCTGGAATAAGAAATGAAAGTCCTTAAACTCGTCAGGCACTTGACTCCCATCTGCCATTTTCATCTTCCCATTGTCAAAGTAGATGGATTTCTTATACTCTTCTGGATCATTTTCCCCTGTTTTTACAATAGGCTTCTGAGTAATCACTCCCGTAACCTGACCAGTCGCCGAGTCACCTTCGACCTCTACTAGCAATTTTTTATTCTGATAATGCCGCATATTCAGCACGCTAAAGCCCCTAGGAAATTTCTTGAATAAATCTTCTACCTTTTCCGTGGGATAGAGTGCTTCAAGCACCACATAGCGACTTTGCATTTCCTTTTCGCTTCCAATAGTAGATAAGTACCGCGATAAAAACAGGCCTTGAATGCAGAGCAGGCCTAATAATGTTAGATATAGCTTTTTCATCCCTATTACCTCCTGTTGCAGACAGCCCCACTCTAAGGAATGTTGCACTAAAACCTAAAACCGTTTACCCCTTTGATTCATAGTTCAATGAATCGATTGCTCTTAGTCCTCAAGTCTATTTGTCAGCGCTCGCTGCCTAAATTTGAACGAGCAGCACTAATCGTTTCACTACAAATTATCATAGTTCTTGGCTCACTACTCCTAGATTTGGGATCTTGCATTCGAATGCGTATGGTACTATCAAAAAATCTATCAAAAGGTAACGGTGATTTACCAAATTCAATCACGTACTTAGACTTTGAAAAGTCCACACCATAGTCACTTGAAAGCGAATCTGAGGCTTCAAAATTATAACGTCGTTCATAATAGCCTTGTACAGGATTATCATAAATCTCTAAAGGCTTAGCATTAGCAAAATCCTCAGCCCTATAGTCATAATTCGCCATTAAGAGTTCAAAATCATTGAGATAAGCAGAAATCTGCTTGTCTTTTGGAATGTCAAAGGACATGCCACCCTTATAGGTAAGATTTACTGTCTCTACTTCCTCTGCATTTTTATCCGGAAGTACCTTGTAGAGTTCCGCTATTGCACTAATCTTTTGAGTTTTACTCTCGCCTTTTATAATGATTCTTATAGATTTCCCGGAGTTTCCTGCCTCAGTAAATTCCCTAATATGAATAATCGCAAAATCTTCCGGGAAGTATTTGAACAGTTCTCTTAAATCCTTAGTGGGGTAAAATTTTTCTAAGTAATCGAAATTACGCAGAGCCATATGCTGCACCCTTCTGGCCCCTAGGAAGAATAGACCACCTAGGCAAACTGCTAGGATGGCAAGCCATTTTAGTTTTTTACCCATTGCGGGACTCCTCCTGTTTACTTAAGCATCTCGACTTATAAAAGCCTATCTTCATTGCACCGGCTTGGTATCGTGATTTTTTATTCAAACGTTGCCTTGTTGCCTGAAAACTTGAGTTGTATATCCTTAAAGTACCATAAATACCAAGTATTTCCTTCTGCATCTACATACTCTTTGACCTCATCAACTTGTTGGCCATTGATTTTCAATTGTTTAAAGGCCTCATTTGTCGCAGCCCCTGCCAAAGGTGTTTTATTCTGGCTATTCCCTGCCTTTAATGCTTTATGAATCTTGCTCCACTCACTGAGATAGACGTCGAAGTTAGCTTCAAAATGCTGATTAGGTACGGTCAAATCAAACCACCGAGTTGCTCGATAATCAAATAGATTTTTAAACCCATAGAAATAGCGACTGTCTTTATTGGTAGTTGGATAATTAATCTCTACCTGTAAAATTGTATCGTTTTTCAAAATATGGTTTTCTGTTCCATCCCCGTTATCGAAGCTTGCCACAACCTCACCAGGAACGGTCACAGGGTCAGGTAGCTGAGACTGTATTTCTTGATATTTGCTTCCTACATAGCTAAGAAGACCAAGTGCCACAAAGACAAGCAAGATTTTAATTAACTTTTCCTTTTTTTCCATAAATCTACTCTTCCTTATTCATTTATCTGGTATTTCGAATTCGATGTTGCCCTGAAACGAAATACCCCTTCACTCCTTCGACTCAAGCAATATTTGTAGCTCATAGGACATAGTCACTATACTCATTTGCCATTTGTTGTTCGAAAATATATATTTAACTCCTATATTTAAATTAGGATCCCCATTGATAAGAACGAGAATACTTCTACCGGTTCGCACACCCATGCTGTCATAATCTAATTCATACTTTTTTATTACCCCTGCCTCTGTGAAGGCTTGCGGATCTTCGGATTTAATGACCTGTTCTATTTCGGTCCTTACTTCCTTCGAATCAAAAAAGCTGACAAGCTCCGCGTATTGAGCCTTTTTATTATTCTGAACCATCCAGTTCACACCTTGATAAGCCAAAAATAGCGCGCCGACTATACAAAAGACAATAATGAATGAGGTTCTTATAACTCGCATATCTTTCTCCCTTTCATTTAGAATCCAATGAAGCGACTTCTTTTTAACTTCAAGTCTATTTGTCAGCGCTCGCTGCCTAAATTTGACCGGGCAGCACTAATTGTTTCACTACAAATATCATCGTTCTTGCTTCATTACTTATAGGCTTGAAATCTTTCGTTCGAATACCTATGGTACTATCAAAAAATCTGTCAAAAGGCAACAGCGATTTACCAAATTCAATCTCGTACTTAGACTTTGAAAAGTCCACACCATAGTCACTTGAAAGCGAATCTGAGGCTTCAAAATTATAACGTAGTTCATAATAGCCTTGTACAGGATTATCATAAATGTCTAAAGGCTTAGCATTAGCAAAATCTTCAGCCCTATAATCATAGTTCGCCATCAAGAGTTCAAAATTATTGAGATAAGTAGAAATCTGCTTGTCTTTTGGAATGTCGAAGGACACACCACCCCTATAGGTAAGGTCTACTGTCTCTAGTATCTCTGAACTTCTGTCAGGAAGAGTTTTTTTAAGTATCGCCTTAGCACTAATCTTTTGCGTTTTACTCTCCCCTTCTATGATAATCCTTATTCTTATGAATTCCCCAGGCTTCCCTTCTTCAGCAAATTCCCTAATATGAATAACCGCAAAATCTTCCGGGAAGTATTTGAATAACTCTCTTAAATCCTTAGTAGGGTAAAATTTTTCTAAGTAATCGAAGTTACGTAGAGCCATATGACCCATCCATCGCGTATAGGTAAATGTTGATATTCCTACCAATACAAGCAGTATCATAATTCGCTTAAGATATCGATTCATTACTTGTCTCCTTTTTCAAAGGCTCTATATGCAAAAAGAGGCCGGGTCCCACCAGCCTCCACAGTCCTTACTTAGCAGTCGATAGGGTGTACTTCTCCCTATCTTGTTACTCCTATATTATACTACTTATCCTCTAAGAAATACAATAGAAATTGGAATTTTGTTACATTGAGTAAACACCGAATTATTATTTTATCAGGCTTTGTAAGCGCAACAGATATTTCCGCTGTGTTTATTTCACAATTTATACAGCAGGAAATGACAACTAATTATTATAGAAATAGTAAGTTAGTCGGCCATAAACTGCCAGATAGGCTACTGCCCGGCACACTCTCCCAAAATAAAAAAGTGTTGCTAGTCATGCTAGCAACACTTCTATTATGCTTTGATTAGCTCTGCAGCATCTTCATGACGCCGCTATGGTCTAGTATTAGGAAGGACATAAAGAGGCAATAGCCCAACATGCCCAGCAACAAATAGGTCTCAAAGGGCACTAGTCCCGGGAAAGTGGATTTGATTCCCTTCCTGTGTCGATAGCATCTGGCTAACCAGCTCAAGCCTAGGCCACAAGAGAAGACGGCGAAGGGCTCTAAGAAGAGCCGGTAATGCGAGCCAAGCACATCCAAGTTAAATAGGCCGACTGGCTGAGGCGCAATCACGAGGTAACAGACAAGCGTAAATAGCAACTGAGCCGCCACTAGGGCCCATAGGACTTTTCTAAAGGTTCTCATACCCGCTCACCCCTCCCCTTCTCTGATTAGGTATCATTCAATAAAGTTGTAAGATATGAGTAAGTCCTATTTGATCTAATATCAAAACTGACATGATGACAGCAATCAACAAGTGTCCCGTTAGCAGCATCCCTTCAGCGGGCATAATCACATTCATATTTTCCTTAATTCCATTCTCACGCCGTCTAACTTTTGCTACCCATATTATCAAAAGACCACTAACTACGGTACAAATCGGCTCCAAAAACAGCATATAACGAGGCCCCACTGAATCAATCCCCTTAAATCCGAAATGGGTAATGACTGTTTCAGGTGCGAAAAAGGCAAAACATATCATAGTAAAGACAAATTGTATGGCCACAATAGTCCAGGTTATCTTTCTGAATGACTTCATTATCATCACCTACTCAAGTATGCTAGTAGCCAACAAACTTATTTTAATTCTAAGTTTTTCCCACTCAATCTTATCTTTAGTCTCCAAATATAGGCTTTTAATAATTCGACTTGTTCTTTATTTAGCATTTCTTCCCCGCTCAGCAGTTTGTTTAGGGCATGAAGCGGAAGGCCAGAATTATGACTCAACCTCTCCATGTACTCACTATCTTTACTTTGTAATTTGATACGTATCAATTCTGCATAGTAGGCATTTGTCACCTTAAGAACAGTGGCTTCATCCTGTACATTGATGGTATCACTCAATAAATCAAAAACGGTCTGCAAATTCGTTAAACTAGCCAAATTCCGAATGATCTGCTTAATCTGGCGTAAGATATAGTCATTTTCAACAACATAAGAATACCTCCCACTATATTTCTAGGCTTAAATTGATGGTATCTGTCTACCATACCACCCTCTAGCCTTATTATAGTCCTCTGCAATCACTTATGCAAACGCTTTATAAAAGTTTCTATGGACGTCTGCTTTAGCTCTTGCTATCGGAATCAGCATACAAAAAAACAGGCTGAGATGAAACTCAGCCTGTTCCCTAGTTCTTAGTTTATTCCGGCTTCACGAAGACACCGGACACTTTATAACCTTTTTCTTGGAAGACGCGCGCGACTTCTTCTGAATCTTGAGTATCCACGTGAACCACCACATTGGTCTTGTCATCCAAGTGGTAAACGTTCATTTGGGTGATGCTCCAGTTATGCTTAGCAGTCGTCTCACCAAGGTCTTCCAGAATTCCAATCTTGTCATCTTCGACTTCCACCACGAAACGAGTCCCTGGGGTGTAGTAGCCATTGATGTCAATGAAGGCTTCGAAGATGTCCTTATCGGTGATAATCCCTACTAATTGGGCGTGGTCCATGACAACCAGGACACCGACGTCCATATTGCGCATCTCGGAAGCGGCTTGCTCCAAGAGGGCATCTGGGCTGGTGGTAATGACGCGACGAATCATAATGTCTGCCGCTGTCGTCTTGTTGAGCAAGTAGTTGAGTTCATGCACGCTCAGGCTGGTCGCGGTAGAAGGCGAGTTCTTGGCAATCACAGACTCTGTTAAGAGCCCTACCAATTGGCCTTTGACTACGACTGGCAAACGGTGAATGTCGTGTTGGCGCATCAAGTCCAGCGCCTTAATGACAGTGGTATCTGGCGTGATGGTCACCAAGTCGGTTGACATATAGTTTTTAACGTACATTTGCTTAACCTCCTAAGTATGCTTTTTGGACGGCGTCGCTCTCGAGGAGCTCTTGGCCGGTCCCGCTCAGAACGATCTTACCGGTTTCTAAGACGTAACCCCGACTGGCAATGGATAGGGCCATCTTGGCATTTTGTTCAATCAAGAGGACGGTGGTCCCTTGAGCTTGAATCTGTTGAATAATGTTGAAGATTTCCTGGATGAAGATTGGCGCCAAGCCCATAGATGGCTCATCCAACAAGAGCAGCTTAGGCTTGGACATGAGGGCCCGCCCCATAGCTAACATCTGTTGTTCCCCACCTGATAAGGTGGAAGCGTCTTGCTTCTGACGCTCGCCCAAGACTGGGAAGCGGTCATAGACAGCTTGGATATCTGCTTCGATAGTGGCGCGGTCCTTGCGTAAGAAGGCACCCATTTCCAAGTTTTCGCGGACAGACAGGCCTTTGAAGACGTGACGGCCTTCTGGCACGTGGGAAATTCCTAGCTGGACAATCTTCTGCGCGTTGGTTTTGGTAATGTTCTGGCCTTCATAGGTTAGGGTCCCGGAAGCGGGCTTAATTAAACCAGAGATGGTCCGCAGGATGGTCGATTTACCGGCCCCATTGGCCCCAATCAGAGAGAGACAATCTCCCCTTGGTTAACCTCGAAGTTAACGCCACGGACTGCATTAATCATGCCGTAGTTGACGGCTAAGTTCTCAACTCGTAACATTAGGCGTCACCTCCTAGGTAGGCCCGGATAACATCTGGGTTCTGACGAATTTCTTCTGGCGTGCCTTGGGCCAAGAGACGGCCGTATTCCAAGACATAGATGCGTTGGCAGATTTCCATAACCAAGGCCATATCGTGTTCGATCAAGACGATGGTCAAGCCAAATTGTTGGCGAATCTGTTCGATTAAGGCGGTTAACTCAGCGGTTTCCGCAGGGTTCATCCCGGCTGCTGGCTCATCCAAGAAGAGGATCTTAGGCTCAGTGGCCAGGGCCCGAACGATTTCCAGGCGGCGTTGTTGACCGTAGGCCAAGTTCTTAGCCTTGTCTTGAGCGTATTGGGCTAGGTCGAAGATTTCCAAGAGTTCTAAGGCCTTGGCCTTCATCTTGGCTTCTGTCTCATAGTAGGCCTTGGTCCGGAAAATGCTGGACCAGATGGCATCATGATTGTGCCCGTGCATGGCTACCATGACGTTCTCCAAGACGCTTTGGTCTTTGAAGAGGCGGATATTTTGGAAGGTCCGCGCCAAGCCTAGTTGGTTAATCTTATAAGGTGCCATGCCGTTCAAGGTCTTGACCCCATCAGCGGTTGATAGGGTGACAGTCCCTTCTGTTGGCTCGTAGACGCCTGTTAAGAGGTTGAAGAAGGTGGTCTTGCCGGCCCCGTTAGGACCGATAAGGCCTACAAGCTCTTGCTCTTCTAACTTGAGGGAGACGTTGGACACGGCTGCCAAACCGCCAAAGTTTTTAGTAAGTTGATTGACTTCTAGTAAGGCCATTAGACTGCTCCTTTCTTCGCTTTATTCTTGGATAAGAGGGAGCCTAGACGTAATTCCCAGGTTCCTAGGAGACCACCCGGTCTGAAGATCATGATTAGGATGAGGGCGATGGCATAGATGACCATACGAAGCTGCCCATAAGGTTGTAAGAGGGTATTGAGAATCCCTAAGACGACGGCTGCCACGAAGGAACCGGTGAAACTCCCAATCCCGCCGAATACGACGATAATGAGGACATCAATGGATTTGTTGAAGGTGAAGTCCCCTGGGGTGACGACCCCGATGTTACCAGCATAGAGGGCACCACCGATAGCGGCTGTGATGGCACCTAAGACGAAGGCGATTACCTTATACTTAGTCACGTTAACCCCCATGGACTCTGCGGCAATCTCATCTTGCTCGATGGCATAGGTTGCCCGGCCCGCACTGGAGTAGAAGTAGTTGAGGATGACGATGGTGGTCACTACCATGAAGAAGTAAACCAATGGCCAGGTTGCCACTTTAGGAATGGCGTTAATCCCTTGAGGCCCGTTGGTCAGGGACTTGTAGTTGGTGATGACGACCCGGATGATTTCAGAAACACCCAGCGTGGCGATGGCCAAGTAATCCCCGCGTAAGCGCAAGGTTGGAATCCCGACTAAGACAGCCAAGACAGCGGCTACTACCGCACCGACCAGCATCCCAGTCCAGAGACCCCCTAGGTCTGCATGACGTGTTGCGAAGATGGCACCTGAGTAAGCCCCCACAGCGATAAAGGCCGCATGTCCCAAGCGAGAACTGGCCGGCTACCCCTAAGACTAGGTTGAGCCCGATGGCATAGATGACATCAATCATAATTTTGATTAAGGTGATTTGGTAGTAGGAATCGATTAAGTTAGTCGACGTTAAGAGCCACAAGAGGCCATAACCCAAGAGGGCTGCCGTCAACCAAACGAAGTTGCGTTGATGGAATCGTTGCATGTGGCTTCACCTACACTTTCTCTTTGACGTTCTTACCGAAGAGACCTGCCGGCAAGACGAGCAAGATAACAATTAAGAGGGCATATACGGCCGCATCCTTGAAGGCTGAACCCCCGAAGGCGGAGACGAAGGTCTCTAAGAGACCGATTAGGTAACCCCCGACCATGGCACCCGGAATGGAGCCAATCCCGCCGACAACGGCAGCGACGAAGGCCTTAAGCCCTGGCGTCAAGCCCATGGTGGCCGCCATTTGGTTGGAGTAGAGACCATAGAGGACGCCGGCTACCCCTGCCAGGGCAGACCCTAGCGCAAAGGTAAAGGAAATCACCGCGTCAACGTTAATCCCCATGAGTTGAGCTGCTTCTTCATCGACTGCTACCGCCCGCATGGCTTTCCCCATCTTGGTGTACTTAACAATAAATTGTAGAGCTACCATTAAGAGGATAGTGGTCACGAAGATTAAGATTTGTTTGGAGTTAATGACCGCTCCCATAACTTTGAAGGTGGTGGTCGTAAAGCTAGTTGGGTAAGCCTTGACTTCCGGACCGAAGAAATAGATCATGGCATTTTCTAAGAGGAAGGAGACCCCAATCGCGGTGATAAGGGCGGCTACCCGAGTCGATTTACGTAGGGGCTTGTAGGCTACCCGTTCAATGGTCACCCCTAAGACGGAGGTGAAGACCATGGTTAAAGCTAAGGATAAGTAGAAGTCCATGCCCTGGACATTAACCAGATAGAAACCGAAGAAGGCCCCCATCATGAGGATGTCCCCGTGGGCGAAGTTAATCAAGCGGATGGTCCCGTAGACCATGGTATAACCCAAGGCGATCAAGGCGTAGATGCTCCCCGTCGACAAGCCGTTAAAAAGTTGTTGTAAGAACCACTGGAGGTTCATAGGCATAAGCTCCTTTCTATGTATGATGGCTATAAATTAAGTATAGCAGTCCTAAGGCTAAGGCGCCATACTTCCCCATGAAAAAGGTCGTATTGTGCTATGACTGGATGTCCAAGCAACAATACGACACTAGCATGAGGGAGTCTGCTGTCGATTACTCAGCTGACACGTTCACAGCTTCGGTAACTTCACCTTTTTCGAAGTGGAGCATTACCGCTGTCTTCACTGGGTTGTGTTTTTCGTCGAATGAGAAGGTCCCGGTTACCCCTTTGAAGTCTTTGATTTTAGCCAAGGCTTTGTTAACTTCTTGTGGGTCAGTTGAGCCTGCATCCTTGATAGCTTGCAAGAGCACGTTAGTCGCATCGTAAGCGAGAGCTGCGAAAGTATCTGGCTTCTTGCCGTATTCTTTTTCATAGGCTTCTACGAATTTCTTAACTGCTGGGTCATCGCTCTTGTCAGAGTAGTGAGAAGTGTAGAAGACGTTGTTAAGGTTGTCTTTACCTGCTAATTCAACCAAGGTGTCGTTAGCAAAACCGTCACCACCGACGATTGGCTTGTCGATCCCGAGTTCACGCGCTTGCTTGATGATCAAACCAGCTTCAGTATAGTAACCTGGTACGTAGAGGGCGTCGAAGTCTTGAGTAGAGATGTTAGTCAAGACAGTTAAGAAGTCAGTATCGTTAGTTTGGTAAGATTCTTTGGCTACGATGGTCCCGCCTTTAGCTTCAAATTGCTTAACGAAGCTATCAGCCAAACCTTGTGAGTAGTCGTTAGCTTGGTCAACCAAGAGAACCACTTTCTTGTAACCTTGAGTATCCGCTAAGTAGTTGGCAGCAGCCACCCCTTGGAAGGAGTCTTCGAAGCAGACACGGTAGATGTAGTCGTAGACTTTGCCTGCAGAGTCGAGGGTAATCCCGTTACCAGTTGCAGCAGGGAAGATAGCTGGTGTTTTGCCGTCGTTAGCGACTGGAATTTCTGCTAAGGCATCCCCGGTAGTTGCAGGACCTACAATCCCTGCCACGCCGGCAGCGACCAATTTGGTTGCAGCCGCAGCGGCTTCTGTCTTATCAGACTTGTTGTCTTCGACTTGCGCTTCGACTTTCTTGCCGTTAACGCCGCCGTGTTCTTCATTGTATTGCTTAACAGCTAATTTCAAACCACTAGCCATTGGCGTCCCGTAAGCAGCTGCCGCCCCTGAGAGCTCGAAGTTACCGCCGACTTTAACGGTGTCTTGGGCTGAGACAGTTGCCAATGGGGATGCGAGCAAGAGACCCGCGAAGAGTGCTGTTCCTAACTTTTTAAAATTCATAGTGTACCTCCTAAAATATGGTTCCTAAATCATGATGATGAGAAAAGTATACACTACTCCGGCTCATTTTACAATGCTTTTATTAAAGTTTTTTAATCTTTTGCTCATTTTCTTGTCTAGGCCTTATGTGGCGCGGAATCGGTGCCGTTTTGCGTGGCTGGCTTGAGGGGGATTTCTGGATTGTGGCCTGTTTTGGGCGGGGTGTTGGGGAGCTAGTGGTCCACTCGACGGAGTGGGCCACTGGCGCGGAGCTTTTCCTGGATTTTGGCCCGTTTTCGGCCTTTTTCTGAGAGCTAGTGGTCCACTCTCCAAAGTGGACCACTGGCTCGGGACTTTTCCTGGCTTTTTGCCCTATTTTTCGACGGGTTCTTAGAAAGTTAGGGATTTTCCTGGCTATTGTCGCAAGTTACTTGGGGATTTGCCGGCTAGCTTACTTAGTTCCCCTATTTATCTATTACATAGATAAATAGGGTACGAGTTAGCAAAAATACGTGTCCAAAACTAAACAAAAAAGGGGCGGGTGCCCCTTTTTCTTCCTATATATATTGATGAGCGGCCAACTGAGTGGCTACTAGCTTAGCTTGGAGGCCGGCGCTAGCCTTGCCTTCTAGGCGGGTTAGGGGCTCTTTGGCGAAGTAACGGAGGGAGGCAACTACTTGCCCGCCGTTAACAAAGACTTCTAGTGAGCTAGCATCGAGCCAAAGGTCTAAGTGCTTGAGCTCCTCTTCTAGCTGCATATGGCGCCATTCTTGCAAGCCGGTCAGCCAATTGAAGCGAGCTAAACTTAGACGGCCTTGAGCGGCCTGGTATTTGACCGTCACGTTATCATCTAAGAAGAGTTCCCAATCTGCCAAAGTCTCAAAGTCCACTTGCACTCTTTGCGCCCGGCCCGCCAAATCTAGCGGAAGTCTGCCGAGGTCCAAGCCAGCGGTTGGCTAGTTCCTGCCAGGCCTGCCAATTCTGCAATCGGTGTCTGATAGAGTTTGCCATCTACTAGGCGTAACTGGCGTGGAATGGTCAGGTGATGAATCCAGTCGTCCTGACGGGTTGGGATGGCGGCCTCCTGGTCAGGCCAGGTAATGCCCATCCAAGAGTATTGAATCACCCGGCCATCAGGCGCCACAAAGGACTGAGGCGCGTAGTATTCAAAGCCGCGGTCACATTCCTGCATATCCGCAAAGTCCGCATTATCCGGTAGGAAACGACCAGTCTGGCTATCCCAGGTCCCAACTAAGTAAGTGGTATTAAAGATATTATGGTAGCTATCCCCGATTGGGTCGACCCCTTGAGGTGAGAAGATGAAAACGGCCTTATCTTGGCCTGTCACCTCATCTGTCAAGAAGACCATATCCGGGCACTCCCACATATAGCCCAGGGGCTGATCAAATTGGAAGATAGAACCGCGGTAGTCCCAGTCTTTGAGGTCTTTAGAGAAGAAGGCTAGGGTGTCGCCGGTCTTATCCAAGCGTTGGGCACCTAGCAACATCCACCAACCTTGGACGGTCGCATCATACCAGACCTTAGGATCCCGCACATGGCCGGTATAGTCTGGCAACTGCTCAGTTACAGGGCCTAATTTGGTGAAATGAACGCCGTCTGTCGAAGTCGCAATACATTGGTAGCTGGTCCGGCGACCTGCCTCATCCTTGATATTACCGGTATAGAAGAGGTAGAGGGTGTCCTCGTGGACGATGGCGCCACCCGAATAGACCCCGTTCTTATCGAACCAGTCATCAGACTTGAGGGCAACCGGCAACTGCTCATAGGTCACGAAGTCCTTGGTCCGGACATGACCCCAGTATTTGGTAGAGTGATCGGTCGCATGCGGGTTATATTGGTAGAAAATATGATAGTAACCCTGGGAAATAGCAGAGCCCGTTAGGGTCATTGAGTAGCCCCTGCTCAGGCGTCAGGTGGAAGTGTTGGGCATAAGGCCCTTTGTTGCGGCTTGTCATAGCTGGTCCTCCTTTTTGATTCTTATCTACTTTTATTATAGCATAGCTGCCAACTGGCACCTATGAAAACAGGACGAGTCGCCCCGTCCTGCCATAAATCATGCTTGTGCTTAAGCTTGTTTGTCTTCTTTGTAACCGAAGGCGTAGGTTAAGCCGAACCCGATCCCGAAGCTGACTACCAGCACTAAGAGGTAAGCAAAGATATTGTTGAGGTAGAGTAAGACCCCTGGTAAAACAGTGACAGACATACCAGTCGCTGCCAATTTGAAGAGGCCTGCTAACCAACCACCCGCAGCCCCGGCAACGAGACCCATCACGAATGGCTTACCATAACGGAGGTTAACCCCGAAGATAGCTGGTTCGGTAATCCCTAGCAAGCAGGAAATACCTGAAGAGTATGCCAAGGCACGAACCTTGTGGTTAACTGTCTTGTAACCTACAGCGAAGGTTGCCCCTGCTTGCCCTGCCATGGCAGCAGTGAAGTAAGCATTCAGTGGGTTAGTCTTGTCGCCGTTAGTCAATAATTGTAACTCTAAGAAGTTGAAGATGTGGTGAATCCCGGTAACCACGATGATTTGTTGAACCCCACCGACGATGAGACCCGCTAAACCAAATGGCAAGGTCAAGATCTGCTTGGTTACGTCCAGTACGACTGTTTCCAAGGAGTGGAAGACTGGCCCAATAGCGAAGAGACCTAAGATAGACATTACCAAGAAGGTTAAGAATGGTGTCACAATCAAGTCGAAGGTATCCTTAACGTGGTCATGGAGCCATTTTCAAGTTTAGCCCCGATTAAACCGACGAAGAAGGCTGGCAAGACGGTCCCTTGATAACCTACAACTGGAATGAAGCCGAAGAAAGTCAAGGCTTGCGCATCCCCACTTGCTACTGCATAAGCGTTAGGCAAGGCTGGGTTGACCATCATTAAACCAAGGACAATCCCTAAGACAGGGTTCCCGCCGAAGACCTTGAAGCTAGACCAAGCAACTAAGGCTGGTAAGAAGGCAAAGGCAGTATCGGTTAAGATTTGTGTATAAAGCAAGAAGTTTTGGTCGATTTGTTTAGGATCGGTTAAGCCAAAGAGGCCGATTACTTCTGGACGAGTGAGGACACCCCGAACCCCCATAAAGAGACCGGTTGCCACTAAGACAGGGATGATTGGTACGAAGACGTCCCCGAAGGTCCGAATCATACGTTGTAGGACATTCCCTTGTGGTTTAACTTCTTCTTTTTGGTCGGACTTGGTTACAGCGTTAACACCCAAGGCTGATACTTCTTCATAGACCTTGTTGACCGTACCGGTTCCAAAAATAATTTGGTATTGACCAGAGTTGAAGAAAGCACCCATTACCTTGTCGGTATTTTCGATGGCTTCCTTATCAATCTTGGCTTCGTCCTTGACCATAACACGTAGACGAGTTGCGCAGTGTGCGACGCTAGAGATGTTTTCCTTACCACCTAGGTATTTGACAACATCTTGTGCGATTTCTTTAAATCCCATTTGTGTTCCTCCTTCATTCAGATGAGACTAAAATAATAATTGCCTGTAGAAAAGAAACCGGTTCTCTCCTAAGCCTTATTATACTTGGAATAGAACCGGTGTCAATATCATTAAATGTGAAAATGAAATCGTTTAGTTTTCAATTTAGGCTAAACAGCTGTGACCGACTGTCTAATCACAAGAGAAGTCTCCAGCTTTCGTTTGGTGGCCGTCTCATGGCCCTGGATTCTATCTAGCAGCATCTTGGTAGCAACATAGCCGGCATGACGATAAGGATATTCCACCGTGGTCAAGCCAGGATAGATAGAAGAGCCTAGGACATTATTGCCAAAACCCGCAAAGTTAATTTGCTCAGGCACCTGATAGCCCGCCTCTAGGCAAGCCCGCATGGCACCAATGGCAATAATATCGGTCGCCCCCACAATCAGGCGCGGCTTATTGAGCAGCACTTGATCACGCGTCACCTGGTAGCCATCCATGAGGTTGAAGCCACAAGTATACTCGCGGAAGCTGGTATCCCCATACTTGAGGAATTCCTGCTTAATGGCATCCCGGCGCTTAATCCCCACAGCGGGGTCAGTCGTAGTCACCGTCAAGAAGTCCATATCCCGATGGCCCATGGCATAGAGATAGTCAGCCAACTGGCGACCTGCACTCTCCTCGTCGTAGTAGATGGTATTCTCGTCCAGGAATTCTTGGCCAATGGTCACAATGGGCACCTGGACATTCTCCAGTAGTTCAATAATCCGGTTGTCAGTGTGGGACATAAGGAAGATGACCCCGTCCATCTTGTTAACTTGGAAGGTTCTGAGGGCCTCTTCTTCCCGGCTGACCGAGAAATTAGAATTAATAATTAAAACCTGATAGTTATGTTGACGGAAAACTTCGTCAATTTCACTCAGGATACAGTTGGCTGAAAAACTATCAAGCCGCGGTATGATGACGCCAATCATACGGCTCTCCTTGGCTTTCAAGCTTTGGGCAAAAGAATTAGGTACGTAGCCGGTTTGCTTAATCACTGCCTCAATCTTGGCAGCTGTCTTCCGGCTGACGGAACCCCCGTTCAAATGTCTAGAAACCGTACTTTTGGCAACACCTGCTAATTTTGCAATATCATTAATCGTTGTCATTGTTACCCTCCTAGCGATTATCTAGCCTTCGCTGGTAGTGAGTAGCATAGAGCTTATGACAAGTGCGTCTTAGACCGCCCCGAGGGCGTCTGGACTGTATCTTACTAAAAATCTCTTACGCTTGCTTCACTTACATAATTCAACATTATCTTACATTAAATCCAATTGAATCCAAACGGAAAATACAAAAAAATGTCAAAAGATTGTGTATAATGCCCTGCCCACAAACTTTTGACGCCTATTTACCGTGCTTGAATTCGTTTTATGACTTAGAAACCCGCCCACTAGCTCTATGGCTGGTGATCAGATTTGTTCGTTATAAACGCTTCCTTTCATCCACACGCAAGTCCCTGGGACCAACGTCAAATTCTCACGATTCATCAGTTGCGTCAACACTCTTCACTTACTTGATTGCGGTCCTCACCCCTTTAACTTGTGCCGTTTTGGGCCTAAGCGGGCCCTCTCGCTTAATCAGCATATCTATCCGGCGCCACCCCATTGGACTGGGTTACTGTCTGCCATTGGTTGGTCAGACTGGGCAAGTTATCCACTAGCTCACAGGGGTATGGTGCTTGGGATAGACAGGTATTATGACTAACACCGGTCACATCCTCCCCTTCTCGTGATGAGTATTCAAGATATTGCAGTTTCAATTTTGGAACTAGTTCTATCAGAAACCGCTACCTTTACACTATTATTATGGCACATTTATCTTGCTTTTACAAGTATCTTCTCGAGTCAGCTGCCAGGCCTTATTCCATCTAAAAAAATACGAAGCTAAGTATCGGCACTTAGCTTCGCAGAGGAGAATGACCCTAATGATTAGGGATGAAAGCCGCCTGTCACAGGAGTGACAAGGGCTGCCGTGGCAGTTTGGGTCGTCCCGTCCACCTGGATGGTGTAGGTCTGACCGTCTACTAGGTCGGCACTCGACATAATGACCGCTTGGAAATCCTTGCTGGCTGTCTGATGTGCCACTTCCTTGCCATTGGCATCGAGGATGATAAGGGTTTGGCCTGCAGTCCCTGCTATGTTAGCAGTGATAGAAGCCTGGGTGGAGCCTTGGGCGAAACCTTGCAGCATGTCAGAGGTCCCTAGGGCCCAGACCGTGCCGCCTGTGATGGTAATGTCGCCCGATGCATCGAGTGGGCCATTACCGCCTTGGACTGAGCCATTGACGACTAGGCTACCGCCACTAATGGTGACCGTTCCGTTAGAATCAATGCCGTCGCCTTCTGCATCAACGGTGAGGGTCCCACCTGCAAGGATGATTTGTAGGCTTGGGTCACTTTCTTCCTGGCCACCTGGCGGCATGCCACCAGGCCCTTGTCCATCTTGTGGTGGCTGCCCGCCTTGTGGTGGGGCTTGGCCAGCCGGCGGCGCTGGCGGAGTTTGGTTCTTGTCCTTGTTGGCTTGGTCGGTTTGACTGGTAGCTGCGGAGTCGGCAGTGGCCTGACTGGCGGGAGCGCTGGCGATGGCTGAATCTCTAGTGGCCTGACTAGCAGAAGAGCTGGTGTCAGCTGAATTACTTGTGGCACTAGCTTAGGTAGTCTTGCTTGTAGCGCTTGTGTCTGTGGTCTTGCTAGAGGAGCCTGCCGAAGCGTTGACCCCGTCATCGCTACTCTTGATGGTGACATCGCCGCCTAGTTGACGGATGACACGCGCTTCCAGACCTTCCTCACTTTGGCTAACGGTAATGGTCCCGCCTTTAATAGTCAATTCATTGCCGGCATCCACCCCATCTTCGGTGGCCGCAATACTTAATTGAGTCGGATTTAGGCTAATATTAGCTCGTTCGGTCGTCTCGTCATGCTCAGCGTGGAGGCCGTCTTTGCCCGCTTCAATGGTCAAGGTGGCCGCCTCAATATCGAGGGCGCCCTCGGCCTTGAAGCCATGGTTGGCGGCTTTGACGGTATAGGTCCCGCCTAACACCTTGAGGTCGTCTTCCACCTCTAAGGCATTCTTGGTAAGGGCCGTGAGGGTCAAGTTGCCTGTCCCGTTCAGGGTCAGAGGCACCTGACTGTGGATGGTGGCTTTAACCTTTTTATCGTCGCTGGCCTGGCTTTCTGTCAAAGCATTCTGGCTGCCTTCTGCTAGACTGATGACGACTTCTTGGGCCTTGTTAATTTGCAGCAGGCTGCCCTCCCCTTCTAGGGTCAGGTTTTGAAAGACCAAGTGGACCTGGTCAGCGTCAGCAGCCTCTACCACTAGCTTGATATTCTTGCCGCTACCGGTCAGGACGTAGGTGCCGGCTTGGCTGATGGTCAGCGTCTGGTCGCTAAAGCTGGCGCCTTGCCCTGTGACGGTGGCAGTCTGATCAGCCAACTTTATTTGGCTAGCCTGACTCTCATCATAGCTCGTTTGGGCCTGGAAACTGGTCACTGACTGACTTTCCTGCGTGTCCGACTGGGCGACGGCTGGATAAGCCAGGGACATACTGGCGGTCAGGCTGATTAGGGTGGCGATCGTAATTCTTTTTCTCATGATATGGACCTCCCTTATTGGTCTTGCGTGTAGTAATCTTGGATTGTTTTAATAATGGGTTAAGTGATAGTCAGACGTCCCCTCTATCACTTAACTTGATTTTAGTATAGAGGCCCTAGTTAAAATTTACTTAAAATGCTGAAGAGAATTTTTTAGGTTAGGGAAATAGGTCGGGCTTGGAAAGCTCATTTTCCCTGTTCTCCCGAGTCAGTGGGCCACTGACGCTTCTTGAACTCCTTGACTTTGGCCATTTTCTCCTTCTTCGTCCAGAGCTAGTGGTCCACTCTCCAGAGTAGACCACTGGCTACCCTTGATTCCCTTGGTTTCGGCCTCTTTCCGAACTCTCGCCCCGAGCTAGTGGTCCACTCGGCGGAGTGGACCACTGGCTCCCCTTGAATCTCTTGGTTTCGGCCTCTTTCCGAACTTTCACACCGAGCTAGTGGTCCACTCTTCAAAGTGGACCACTGGCTACCCTTGAATCCCTTGGTTTCGGCCTCTTTCCGTCCTTTCGCCCCGAGCTAGTGGGAGTGGACCACTGGTGCTTAGCGAAGGCGGGGCTTTTCAGACTATACAAAAAGCCCTCTTTCAATAGGCTATTGAAAGAGGGAGTAAACTTGATTAATTTGCTCGGCTATGGCGGCCAATCCAAAATGGCAGGTAAACTAGGAGGCCTAGCGCTGCGACGGCTAGCCAAATCAAGAGGCAGAGGCCCAAGTGAGGCCAGTTACCCTGAGCTAGAACTGCAACTAAGAGGCTGTAGACTAGCAACTGTAGGCTAGAATCATGGCCACTACTGGCCGCAAGGCGGGTACTAGGGACTGCTGGCCAACCGGATAAAGGCGCTCTAGCGGATGGCGCAGAGGCTCTAGGGCTAGGGGCATGAGCTGAACTAGGGTCAGGACCGTACTCAGCGCTCCGGCTGCCGCCCAGAGCCAGACTTGTTGACTGCTGACGATGACGAGGCTGAAGAAAATCAGCACCCTCAGCCAGATACCGGAATAGGCAGTATTGCGCACTAGATGGCGCAGGTAGAGGTAGGCGTAGCGGTTGCCCAGTCGGCCAGACAGGCTCTTGAGGAGGCCATCCAGATAAGCTCGCCGCTTAATGGGCGGAATCTGTTGGGGCACTTCTGCAAAGAGGGCCAACCAACGGTAGAGGCTGGCGCGACGGGCCTGCTCTTGGGCCACCAGGGCTTCGAACTCGATCCAATGTTGAGGTACTTTCCGGCAAGCCCACCAGATGTAGGCAGCACCCAGTAGGAGGACCAAGGCCAAGAGGCCCAAAGCCAGGTTAGCAGGCAGCCACAAGCTCCCGGCTCCCAGCCCCGCCAAGGCTAAAGCTAACGCAGGACCAGACAGGCCTTTAGGTAGCAAGCCGCTATAAAAGCCCAGATAGCCAGCCCAGGCCACTAAGAACTTGGCTCCCACCACATAGGCAATCAGGCAAAGGGCCTGGCTCAAGGACCAACCAAGGGCCAAGCTAATCAGGGGCGCTAAGAGCAAGGTCACAACCGCCAAGACTAGGCTGGGGGCTAGGGTGCCTAGCCAGACGCCCCATTTCCAGACAGCATGCCATTGATAACCACGGGCGAAGAGATAACTCTTGTCCGGCTCGTAGGTTAGGAGTGGAGGCCGGCCCCAAGCCAGACCTGCCCACCAGACTAGCAAGCAGACCGCCGTAATCATCAAACCCAAACCTTGGGGCGGCTGGCTTTGCAGGGAGACCAGTAATTGTTGGTAATAGATACTGAAGAAACCAAAGGCCACCAAGAGAATGAGGGCCATGTGGTCATTGAGAATGAGCCGGCTGTAACGACTCATGGTCTTGGCAAAGTCGCGCAAGCGCCCCTGCCAGAGACTGTTCAAATCCTTCATGCCGTCACCTCGCGACTGGCCATTTGGATATAGAGTTGATCCAGACTAGCACCTGGCGCTTCTAGGGTTTCCTGCAAGTCAGCCAGGGTACCCTGAGCATAAAGGCGGCCAGCCTGCATCATGAGATAGGAATCCGCTAGATTTTCCACCAAACCTAGAACGTGAGTCGTTAAGAGGATGGCGCAGCCAGCTTGGGCGCGGGCCTGGAGAATGTCCTTGAATTGTTGAATGGCCAAGGGGTCTAACCCCAAGAAAGGCTCGTCAATAATCAGGAATTTGGCGTCGGAGACCAAGGCGCAGACAATCATGACCTTTTGCTTCATACCCTTAGAAAAGTGGGTTGGGAACCAATCCAACTGCTTGTCCAAACGGAAGAGCTTGAGCAGGGGTTGGGCCCGTTCCATCACGACGGCCGGGTCCAGGCCATAGCCCAGGGCCGTCAGTTCTAGGTGCTCACGCAAGGTCAGGGCCTCATAGAGAATGGGTGTCTCAGGCACATAGGCTAGCTGGCTGGCGAAGGCCTGATGGTTTTCCTGCAGGCTGAGGCCATCCAGGGTAACCGTCCCGGCCTGGGGCTTGAGTAGCCCCAAGATGGTCTTGAGCAGGGTGGATTTGCCCGCCCCATTGAGACCAATCAGGGCCACAATTTGGCCCCACTCAATCTGAAAGTTAATGTCTTGGATGACCGGCACCTGGCGGTAACCACTGGCCAATCCAGATACAGAAATTGTCATAGTGTCTTTTCTCCTTCAGCTAGAATCACTTGCCAGGCAGCCAAGGCTAGGCTGGTCTTGGACTGTTGGGGCAGGAGTACTTCCTGACCCTGAGCCCCTAGGACATAGACCTGGTTCTTGTCGGAGTTAAAGCCGATGGCCGGGTTGGACACATCATTGGCGATGAGCCAGTCGGCCCCTTTCTTGCTTAACTTAGCTCGGGCATGTTCTAGCAAATTCTGGGTTTCCGCCGCAAAGCCGATTAGGACTTGCTGGCGCTTGGTCTGGCCCAATTGGGCCAAAATATCTGGGTTTGCGACTAGGTCTAGTTGCCAGTCCGTCTGACCGGCCACCTTCTTAATCTTCTGATCATGGGGCTGTTTGACCCGATAGTCACTGACGGCTGCAGCCATGACTACGTAGTCCATTTGGTCATAGTGAGCGGTCATGGCTTGGGCCAATTCTTGGGCTGACGTTACCTCTTGAACTTGGATGCCTTCTGGTGGTAGGAGGCTTTGGGTGGTAGAGACCAAGGTGACGGTCGCCCCCAACCAGTCAGCCGCCTGGGCCATGGCATAGCCCATTTTGCCAGAAGAATCGTTGCTGATGTATCGGACTGGATCAATGCGCTCACGGGTGCCGCCAGCCGAGACAATGACCTGCTTGCCGGCTAAGCTTTGAGGCAAATGAGTCCGAGCATAGAGGCGCTCGACTTGGGCCACGATGCGATGGAGTTCAGGCAGGCGGCCTTTGCCTTCATAGCCTTCTGCTAGGAAACCTGTGTCAGGCTCCATAATGGTCAGGCCATCTGCTCGCAGCTGGGCTAGGTTGCGCTGGGTCGCGGGGTTCTCGTACATGTGGACATTCATGGCTGGCACTACCAGAATAGGGGCCGTTACCGCTAGAGAGTGGTAGTCACCGCATCATCTGCCAGGCCGTGCGCCATTTTGGCCAGTCCGTTAGCTGTGGCTGGCACCACTAGGGCTAGGTCGCACCAGTCGGCCATGGCCACATGTTGGACTTGGCTAGGCTCCCGCTCGTCAAAAGTATGGGTGAGGACCGGGCGCTTGGTCAGGACCTGCAAGGTCAGCGGCGTCACAAATTCCTGGGCCGACTGAGTCATAGCCACCTGAACTTGGGCGCCCTTTTTGATTAGCTGGCGTACCAGCTCTGGCACCTTATAGGCCGCGATGCCCCCCATGACAAAGACACCGATTTTTACATTTTCTAACACGCGGAGCCACCTCCAATCATTTTCCTTCTTATTTTAGCATATTCCAGCAAAAAAAGAGAGGCCCAGGCCTCTCCTCTTTATACGCGACTGTACCTAGACGTCAGTCTCCTCAAACACGACTGGACAAAGTGGCCAGATAGACGTCAATCTCCTCCTGGCTAATATGGCCGATGCCGCCCAGGTTGTACCAAATAGGATTGAGGAAGCCCACATCCTTGAAGGTGCCGGCCATGGTCGTGCCCCGAACAGGGTCGCCAAAGACCTGCTCCAGGTCTTCCGTAGAAGCGGCTGAAGTCGTAAAAATGTAGGTCTTGCGTACCTGGCGGCTGGCTAGGAGGCGTTGATTTTCGGTCTCGAAGGCCGACTTAGGCGCAGCAGCACCTTATCCAGGAAGCCCCGCATAATGGCAGGCATGTCATACCACCAAATAGGATAGATGAAAATAATTTGCTCTGTCTGATCCAGGATTTGGACATAGCGCTCTACCTGGGGATCGGTCGTCTTGCCTTCCCCATAGACGGCTAAGTCCGCGGCCGACAGAACCGGATTGAACTGCTCAGCATAGAGGTCGAGTACGGTCACCGAGTGGCCCTTGGCTTCTAGCTGGCGACTAGGCGCTCCAAAATAGCATGGTTGAGACTGCCCTCATAGGGGTGGGCGTAAACAATGGTCGTTTGCATGGTCATCTTAGTACGTCCTTTCTCTGGGTTTGGTAGGGTTTTCCATATTGTAACATATTTTGGGGCTGATATTAAGTGAGGTGGATAGGTAGGGAGTGCGGTGGCCGGAGGAGCTAGTGGTCCACTCGACGGAGTGGACCACTGGCTCGCGGCTTTTCCGACTTTTTAGTCACTTTTGGGCACTTTCCAGCCTAGCTAGTGGTCCACTCGATCGAGTGGACCACTGGCTCACGACTTTTGTGCCCTTTTAGTAGCTTTTAGGCACTCGCCAGCCTAGCTAGTGGTCCACTCGGCGGAGTGGACCACTGGCTCACGACTTTTCCGCCTTTTTAGGATTAAGTCCCTATAATTGTGTAAAAAGAAAAAGCCAGGTAATCTCTGGTACAATGTAGTTGTCCGAAAACATTGAAAGAGGAGATTACCATGACTTACCTTAATATTAACCTAAAACTTGAAGAATTAACAGAGGCAGTTTTAAACAGTGATATGAACACGCTCATGAAGTCGCTGGCTATTACCGTCTTTAATGCCTACATGGAAGAAGAACGCCACCAGTTCATCCAAGCCGCTCCCCATGAACGCTCCGATCAGCGCCAAGACTATCGCAACGGCTACTATGAACGCCAATGGACACTATCCATCGGCACCCTTAAATTACAAGTCCCACGCACGCGCTCTGGCGAGTTCAAAACCGAACTCTTTGAACGCTATCAGCGCAACGAACAGGCCTTCCTGCTCTCCATGATGGAGATGGTGGTCAATGGGGTCTCAACACGCAAAGTCACCAAAATCGTGCAAGAATTGTGTGGCGAGACGGTCTCCAAGTCCTTTGTGTCAGACGTTATGAAGCGGCTGGATCCAGAGATTGAAGCCTTCAAAAATCGGACCCTGACCCACAGCCACTTCCGCTATCTCTACCTTGATGCTCTTTACATTAAGGTGCGCGAAGAGGGCCGCGTGGTGTCCAAGGCAGTCTACCTAGCCCAAGGGGTCAACGAGGCCAACAAGCGCGAAATCATCGGCTTTTGGGTGTCAGAAGAAGAAAGCAAGGAGGCTTGGCTGACCTTCCTTCAATCCCTGCGAGCCCGTGGTTTGAGCCAGCCCACTCTGATTATTTCAGACGCTCATTCCGGACTTAGAGCCGCTATCCAGCACTGCTTTGTTGGGGTGCCTTGGCAACGTTGCGTCTTTCATTTCTTGTCCAACATTGTCGAGACCATTCCTAGAAAAGGGAGTCTAGAGGCACGCGCTAAGTTGAAGGCCATTTTCCAGGCGCCCACCGCTGAACATGCACGGCGGCTCAAGGAAGCTTTTGAGGCCTCTGTCGCGGATAATCCTCGCTATCAGAAGGCCTTAAAGGTTTTAGACGAGGGCTTTGAAGATGCCGTTCAGTTTATGATGGAGCCTGAGATTTATCATCCCAACTTGCGGACGACTAATTCTGTCGAACGTTTGAACCGTGAAATCAGACGGCGAGACAAGGTCATTGGCGTCTATCCTAATGTCGCTTCTGCTGAGCGATTAATTGGCGCCATCCTCATTGATCTAAACGATGCTTGGCAGGCTAATGCGCGCCCTTCCTGGTCAACTTCACCAAACGCAAATAAGCTATAGGACAGCCTACATATTTTTTTACACAGGATTTTTGGACTTGACTCTTTTTAGTCACTTTTGGACACTTTCAAGATCAGCTAGTGGTCCACTCGACGAAGTGGACCACTGGCTCACGGCTTTTCCGCTCTTTTAGTCGATTTTGGGCACTTTCAAGATCAGCTAGTGGTCCACTCAGCCGAGTGGACCACTAGCTCGCGGATTGGGCTCTGTTTTAGTATATTTTAGACGCTGCCCCCCATAGCCTGGCTGCCACTTCCCTATTTATCTATTACATAGATAAATAGGGGGCAAGTTTCCCAAATTACGTGTCCAAAAGAGCACAATTTACACAAAAAAAGACGAGGACAAGTCCTCGTCTTAAAATTAATTAGCGTTCAAGGTCTACACGTTGGCTGACATAGTACATGATGACGGAACCTAGTGTCAACATCACCAATTCGCTAGTGAAGAGTTGCATGTAGGCAGCCCAGAAGCCAGCTTCTGCTGCGCCTACCACCACCATCTCTAAGGCAATGACAAACATGGATAGGGAGAAGACCAGGGTCAAGACAGCGTAACGTATAATAGTTTGGGTCTTAGCGGTTGCCCCTTTAGCAAAAAACGCGACAACCAAGTCCCCAATCCAGCGTGCTAGCCAGAGGAAGAGTAAGGTCTGCAAGGAGCCGACGATCATGTCAACTGGTCCATATTGATAGGCGTTGACGATGAAGACGCCTAAGGTCAAGGCGTAGACATAGCGCTTGTTATAGAGACTGGTGAAGTTAAGCGTCTCTGCCAAGCGGAATTGAATCAAGCCAAAAGAATAAGGCAGAGTCAAGAAAGTCAAAACGATATAGAGGCCGGCTACTAAGCCTGCGCGGGTCAGCTCACGGCTGTCCTTCCAGTTGGGCCAGCTTAGCCAACTAGGTTTAAGATGGTTATTCATATAAGTTCCTCCTTTGTAGTCCGGCTCAGGCCGACTAGTACTTACTGCGACCAAAGGATGCTAAGTGTCGCAGGGGGCTGTCCCATCATGACAGCGACCCTATCTAGTCTACCATTTTCTGGTGATTTTGCAATAGCTAATTGACACATTCTCCGTTATAATGAAGGTATCAATGCCCAAGGAGGAGTCATTATGCCCCATCTATACTTTGCCAGCCCCCTCTTCACCGAAATGGAGCGGGCCTTCAACGCCCAAGTGGTAGCTAACTTACGTGCTCAAGTCCCTGACCTAACCGTCTTCCTGCCCCAGGAGCAAGAAGCCATTAACGATAAAAATGCCTATGCCGATTCCCAAATGATTGCCCGCTACGATACGGAAGCCGTCCTCAAGAGCGACGTGCTGGTGGCCGTCCTAGATGGGCAGTTGATTGACCCAGGCGTAGCCTCTGAAATCGGCATTGCCTATCAAGCCGGCATCCCGATTGTCGGCCTCTACACCGATGTCCGCCAACAAGGGGGCAGTCACCCTGAAAAGCTCAAGGCCTTGCAAGAGGTAGCCGAGTCTCAATTTAGCTATGTCAACCTCTACACGACCGGCCTCATTAAGCTAAGAGGCGAGATTGTGACGGCTTCTGCTGATCTGCCAGCTGCTGTCCAACGTCAACTGGCTCAAGTTGCCAAATAAATGAGCCAAGCCCGCTAAAATATGGTATGATAGTAGGGTATGCGTCAAGCTGACTTGACCCAACATGAACCAAGGAGGAAACACTTAAATGATCAACGTTTCAAACGTGAGCTTACTCTTTTCAGATCGTAAATTATTCGACGATGTCAACATTACCTTCACCCCTGGCAACTGCTACGGGGTCATTGAGGCCAACGGGGCAGGTAAATCTACCTTCCTGAAAATCTTGGCCGGCGATATCGCGCCAACTACCGGGAATGTCTCCATGGATCCCCATGAGCGCCTGGCAGTCCTCAGCCAGAACCACTATGGTTTCGAAGACTTCACCGTTATCGAGACCGTGATGATGGGCCACAAGGAACTCTATGACATTATGAAAGAAAAAGACGCCATCTACGCTAAGGAAGACTTCAGCGACGAAGACGGTGTCCGCGCCGGCGAACTGGAAGCTGCCTTTGCTGAAATGGGCGGTTGGGAAGCCGAAGCCGAAGCTAGCAACATGCTACAAGGCTTAGGTCTTGGCAAGGATCTTCACTACAGCTACATGCGCGAGCTGATTGAGGCCGACAAGATTAAGGTGCTCTTGGCCCAAGCCCTCTTTGGCAAGCCAGACAACTTGCTCTTAGACGAGCCGACTAACGGTCTGGACGCAGCCGCCATCGAATGGCTGAGCGACTTTATCTTGAACTTCCCTAACACCGTCATCGTGGTTTCCCACGACCGTCACTTCTTGAACACGGTCTGCACCCACACATGGCTGATGTGGACTTCGGGAAAATCAAGCTCTATGTCGGTAACTACGACTTCTGGCTCCAATCCAGCCAATTGGCTGCTAAGATGGCCGCTGACCAAAACGCTAAGAAGGAAGAGAAGATTAAGGAACTCCAAGCCTTCATCGCCCGCTTCTCAGCTAACGCTTCTAAATCCAAACAAGCGACTTCCCGTAAGAAGATGCTGGATAAGATTACCCTGGATGACATTCAACCATCCTCCCGTCGTTACCCATTCGTAGGCTTCACGCCAGAACGCGAAATCGGGAATGACTTACTACGGGTAGAAGGCCTCAGCAAAACCATCGATGGTGAGAAGGTCTTAGACAACATTACCTTCACCCTCCGTCGTGACGACAAAGTGGCCTTCCTCAGCCGTAACGACATCGCCCTCTCTGCCTTCTTCGACATTATCATGGGCAAGATGGAAGCTGACAGCGGTAGCTTCGAGTGGGGTGTGACTACCAGTCAAACCTACCTACCTAAGAACTCTGGCGACGAATTTGACGGCGTGCACTTAAGTATCGTGGACTGGCTTCGTCAATACGCTAGCAAGGAAGAGAGCGACAACACCTTCTTGCGTAGCTTCCTGGGTCGTATGCTCTTCTCTGGTGAAGACGTGATGAAGGAAGTCAATGTCCTATCCGGGGGCGAAAAAGTTCGTTGCATGCTGTCTAAGATGATGCTATCTAAGGCAAACGTCTTAGTATTGGATCAACCAACCAACCACTTGGACTTGGAATCCATTACCGCACTTAACGATGGCCTGATTAAGTTCAAGGGCGCCATCCTCATGGCTTCCCACGACTACGAGGTCCTCAACACCACCTGTAACCGGGTCATCGAGTTGACGCCTAACGGGGCCTTCGACCGCATTGACACCACCTATGAAGAATACTTGGAAAACAAAGACGTGCAACAACGCGTTAATGACTTGTATCAAGGGAAATAAATCCCACAAAGAAGCCCGGCTGACGCACTATGTCAGCCGGGTTTTCTTGTCGTCTCGAAGGCGCCCAACCAGAGCCACTGATTACCCATCATACGCCTTAAGAACTCAATGCCTTATCTAGAGCGCACAATCTGCCCATCCTCTAGCACAAATACCGCATCATAGCGATAAGCACTCGCTTCATCTGAGTGATGAGAGATGTGTAACAAGGTGAGCGTGGGCCAGCCTAACAAGAGATTTTCTGCTTGCTTAAATGACTCTGGATCCAAGGCGGATAGGCCCTCATCCACAATTAAGATCGGCTTATGTTGCAAAAGTGCTCTGATTAAGGCGATACGTTGCTTCTGTCCACCCGACAAGGCACTTTCTTCATTATATTGCTCTTGTTTAAGATGGCTCACGTCAGGGAAGCGGTCGCCTAACCCGAATGCTTGAATGAGTCGCATGACTTCTTCTTCATCACACATCTGACGTAGTGTAATGTTATCCCACATACTCCCCCATAACATCTGAGCTTTTTGTGGTACATAGGAAATGTAATGTTGAATTTGCTCGTAGGTCAACTGGTCTAAGGAACACTTATCTAACAAGACCGTCCCTGTAGGAGCGATGACGTCCCCTGTCAAAAGAGCCACTAAGCTGGTCTTTCCAATACCGCTTTTCCCCGTTAATAAGTAGCGCTTACCCGGTTGAAGGGTTAGGTTAAGCCCTTGGAAGAGTGGTGGTTGTTCAAAGTTGGCGCACTGCCACCACAGGTTGATTAGCTGAGCATTCAACCACGACCGTTTCCATGACTGGTTCCTGCTCGAGCTGATGCTTGGTATCTTGTATCGCGGATAAGTCGCTCAAAGCACTAATCAACAGCTGAATGGGTAATACCAATTCGAGTGAAATACTATATATGGACGTCAGCCCGCCGACAGTCAACTTCCCCTCCAACACTTGGAGCCCACCAATCCACAAGATTACCAACGTCGTTGCGTAAAACCCTAATCCTGCTAGGACATTCACGAGTGCACTATAGGATGCTTTCGTATTAGCCATACGATTTATGTCAGCGTAGTCACGGGTCAGATCTTCTGCATATTCCCGTTCGCTTTGGTGGTTACGCAGGAGACCGAAATTCTGTAAATAATTAACGAATCGCCGGCTATAAGCTGATTTACGGAACAGATAGTCTTGTTCTATTCTGGCTCTTAGCCGTTTGAACAACAGCGGTAGCACCAGTGGAAGCACAGAAGCAATGAAAATCCATAAAGCCGTCACCCAGTTTAGACTGATCAGAGCGACAGCAGCAATCAAAAATGAGATTGTTCCTTGGTAAACAGATAAGAGCGTATCATAATGTAGGCTCTTGACCTCTTCAATATCATTCGTCACTTGTGAGAGGTAGTGGCCCACATCTTGTTCAACCACTCGTGGTCTCAAAGCCAAAATGCGTGATAGCAAGGTTCCATGCAACCTAAAACCTTGACTATTTAGGTAGCGAGCGTTCAAAACTTGTCTCCCATATTCAACCAATAACATCCCCAAAATAATGATGGCTGTCACCATAATCTGATAAGAGAACTGCCCGTAATCTTGCGCAACCACTGCATTAAGAATGTACTGAATACGGTAATTGAATACAATATTCAGCACTGCTACTAACGTGATACAGACTAAGGTCGACCATAAATACTTATGTTTCATTTTGTCCCCCTCTTGTGATGGCTCGATGTATCAGGTGGCAGATATTTTTTGTGGTAAGACCCACTGAGTTTAATTCTCTCTCCCATTCTAATATACCGCATGGTATTTTATATTTAGCCAATCAAAATGTTTACTAGAGAAAAGAGTACGGTTTAATTATACCTGTTAAGGTTACATCTATCAATCTTGGCCACACAATAGACTATATGCAATACACATTTATAATACAGTATCAAAATTAACCAATCACGCCTAACAGCACTCTGTTTTTACCCATAAAGAAAAGTCCCAATATATCATATATGATATATTGGGACTTTTTTATTTCTAACGATAGAAGCCTTGCTCTGGATCATAAGGGTGCCAGAGGTCGGAACGAATCTGGTTGAAGGCCTCATAAACCCGTTGGGACAGGCGGCCTACTTGGTCGAAGCGCGCATCATAGTCACTCCAAGAGTTGGTGTAGACGGCAATGGAATAGCTACCGTACTGAGTTACGAAGGTAGCCACGTCATTTTGCTCTGGGGCACCTAGACCTGACTTGTTCCAAGAATCTGTCTCATAGAGATAGGTCCGCAGGAAGGAATGGCTGTTGAGTCGCAACTTGTCAATCAACATGGAATCCCATGGCTCGCCGTTGAGTTCATGGTTGGCTAGTTTGGCGAAAAGCCGGGCCGCATTATCTGGGGTGGTCTGGAAGCGGCCATTATCATTCTGGTAGTACTTACCTTCCAGATAGGTATCCAACATGCCCAACTCATGAGCGTGCTGGGTCACGATGCCCCCGCCACCCACGGCTTCAATCAGCATATTAGCCGCCGTGTTATCACTATAGATGGCCACATAGTCGACCAGCTCATCTAGGCTGTAAACCGTCCCTGCCGGTGACTCATTAATATGACCGGCACCCGGCACAATGTTCGAGCCTTCCATGGCCATGGTCTGGCTTGGCTGGAGCTTGCCTTCCTTGTACTGGCGGTAAAGCTCGGTCAAGACATAGATTTTCTGCGTGCTGGCTGGGAAGAAGATTTGATTATCCACATCCACTTGGGCCATGGTCTCATTATCGACGAAGGAAGCCCCCGCCATAATGCCCATGCTGTCGATTTCCTCGCGCATAATTTGCTGGACGGTGTCAATGAGCTTACGCTCGCTATAGTTGGTTAAGACATAGTCTTGATAGGTCAAATCCTGACGAATCCAGCCCAAGTCTTGGTAGCCGATGGCCACATGGAGCCAGGTCTGGTTATCAACTACAGCTTCCTCAGTCACTTCCATAGGAATATCCGCATACTTGTTGGTATTGGCTAGGAAGTAGGAATTAGGCTGGCCTGGGAAGTTAGATAGTAAGAGCCCATCCCGACCGCGGTTGAGAATGGAATAACGAATGGACTGGCGGTCCACGTAATACATGGGTTCACTCTTAGCCTTGAGGTAGACAAAGCGGGCTTGGTAACTCGGCACGAAGGACTGGATAAAGGTCGCCTCATCAGCCCGTAGGCGAGCCGTTTCCTTGTCGATGGTTGCCTGCTGGTCTAGGCGGCCATCCTTATAGTAGGTCCACTCACTACCAGGTTGGCCAAACCAGCCCGTATAAGGCCGGCCATGGCGATAGAGGTATTCCTCCTGCTTTTGGCCCCAATACCAGGCGAAGCCATTGGCATCCGTATCGGTCACCTGACGAACCCGTCGGGCGAAGGAGGTCTCGGTACGTTTATCTAATTCTTGCTTAGTAAAATACTGGGCGCTAGGCGCTTGGTTTTCAGGTTGAATGTCGACCTGACGCAGGTCCTCAACCAATACCTCCCGCTGGGGATCCAGGTCCACCGTATAGGTATCCACCCAGTTGGCCGCCCGCGCCAAGTGCGAGCGCTCGGTCGATTGCTTCATTTGCGGCATGAGCCAGAGGAAAAAGGCCGCTGCCACTAGCACCAGACCTGCCACCAGGCCAGGGCTAATAAATAGTAATGCTTATAGGAGCCAGGCGTCTGCTCTGTCCGCGTCTTCTTAGGTGCTTTCTGGCCCTTATGATCGGAATGGTACTGAGTCCGTGCTGGTTGACTCAAGCTGGCTGCCCCCCTTCTTGATTAGACGGCGCAATCACAAAACGGAAGCGTGGCAGGAAATGTTGGAAGAGGGCCTCGGTGTAGGCTAAAGTCGGCATCATGGCTTGGAAGTCCGGATAGGAGAAGCGTTCCCGTAGGGCAATCTCATCCGCCCCCTGGTTGACGGCACTGGACACGATATAGGCGTCATAGTCTAACTCGGTTAGGCCGCCCCCTTGGTCAGCATACCACTGGCCAGCTACTAGGCGGAAGATATAGTCTTCCTCTAGGCTTTCCCGAAGAGCATCCTGGTCGATATCAGGGTCTTCCTCGGTCATTTCCTTGAGTTGGCTGTAGACCACAGCGGCCATATCTTCAGCATCTAGGACATATTGGGCTGTTTCCGCAACATAAGAAGCTAGGAAAGGCAGGATATGTTGGTAGAAGCGGGTCTGAATCTGACTCTGGCGGAAGAGATCCATGGCATAGTGCTTGAGGTCGGTCAGGTTACTGACCCCTTTCAAGCCCAGTTCTGCCACCTGCTGGTCCGTCAGGCTGGCCTCTGGTTGAGCTAGCTCAGGATAGGCTTGCTTAGCGACTTGATGGATAAAGACGCGGGCCACCTCTTCCCAAGAAGGTAAATGGATATCAAAGTAATAGTCTGGCACCTGCAAGGCAGTGATTGGCAGGTAATGACTGACTTGGTTCATGGCTAAGTCTCCTCTGTTCTGAATTCACTTTACCATTGTGGCAAATTTTCCCGGATTTAGCAAGGATTTTTGACTAAAAAGGTCGGTCAATCGCCTCATTAAGGGGCGGGCCTAGGATTTGTTTGGCTCCTAGTCCTGCTAGCCCCACAATTTGTGTCGAATGGCGCACGTAATTTTGCTGACTCAGACCCTATTTATCTATGTAATAGATAAATAGGGTAAGCAAAAACCTAGCCACTCTATGGCTAGGTTTTACTGGTTAGCTTATTAATGAAGCACCTTATTCAGGAAGCTTTGGGTCCGTTCATGGCTAGGATGGCTGAAGAGTTCTTCAGGCGCGCCTTCTTCGACAATGAAACCACCGTCCATGAAGATGACGCGGTCGGCCACTTCACGGGCGAAGCCCATTTCGTGCGTGACCACAATCATGGTCATGCCGTCTTCGGCTAAGCGCTTCATAACGTCTAGAACATCGCCAACCATCTCAGGGTCCAGGGCAGAAGTTGGCTCATCGAAGAGCAGGACATCTGGTTGCATGGCTAGGGCCCGGGCGATGGCCACCCGTTGCTTTTGCCCCCCGGACAGGGAGTTAGGCGCTACATGAGCTTTGTCGGCCAAACCAACTGACTCTAAGAGATAGAGGGCTAGGGACTCGGCTTCCACCTTGGATAAGCCCTTAAGTTCCATAGGCGCTAGGGTGATGTTGTCCAAGACACTTAAGTGTGGGAAGAGATTGAAGTGTTGGAAGACCATACCGATATTCTGACGAATCTTGTTGATGTCTTCCTTAGGATCGGTAATGTCCACCCCATCTACGAAGACCTTGCCCCCGTTGATTTCTTCCATACGGTTGAGGCAGCGTAACATGGTTGATTTACCAGAACCAGAAGGTCCGATGACGCAGACCACTTCCCCTTGGTTGACAGTTAAATCAATAGACTTAAGCACGACGTTGTCGCCGTATTGTTTCTTGAGTCCGCGAACTAGGACTTTTGGCATTTCTTGGTTGAGTTCTGTCATCTTACTTCCCTCCTTCTAAACGTTTGGATAGGCGTGTTAAGGCCGTAATGACAATCAGGTACATGAGACCGACAATCAACCACATAGAGCCCGATTGGTAGGTACGGGCGATAATGACGCTCCCGGTTTGAGTCAATTCGACCAAGCCGATAACCGACAGAATCGAAGTATCCTTAAGGGTAATGACGAATTGGTTGATGAAGGATGGAATCATGAGCTTAATGGCTTGAGGCAGGATAATCTTCTGCATGGTCTTACCATAGGAGAGCCCCAGACTGCGGCTGGCTTCCATCTGCCCCTTGTCAATGGCTTGAATCCCCCCGCGGACAATTTCCGCCACATAGGCCGCCGCATTGAGGCTTAGGGTGGTAATCCCGGCCACTGCCGAGCTGAAGCGCACGCCGGTCATTTGCGGGATCCCGAAGTAGATGAAGAAGGATAGGACAATCAAAGGTACCCCACGCATAAGGTCAACATAGACCGCAGCAATCCCACTCAACCAAGGGTTGGCTTGAACCCGCAAGAGGCCTAGGATGATCCCTAAGATCAGGGCTAGGGCTACTGAAATTAGCGCAATCCACAAGGTGGTGCCTAAACCTGACAAGAGGGCTGGCCCATTCTCAGCCAGTTGACCGAAGAAGGAGTTTTGAGCGTTGGCTTCCGCATCCTCCCCAATATACTTATCTAAAATACTTTGGTACTTACCAGAAGATTTGAGGCTAGCCAAGCCACGGTTGAAGGCTGCCAAGAGCTCAGCATTCTTGCCTTTTTTAACCGCAAAACCGGTTTGGCTAGTTTCTAATTTTTCGCCAATGAGCTTAAGGCGGAGATTCCCGTTCTTAATGGCATAGGCAATAACGGGCGCGTCTTCAATGGTCGCATCACTGTTACCCGTTAAGACATCTTCATACATATTAGCTGAATCCTTGAAGGTCACCACGGTGAAGTTGTAGTCATCCTTCAACTTGTTAGCCAAGTCAGCGCCGGCAGTCCCGGTTTTAACCGCGATTTTCTTGCCACGCAAGCCTTCTAGATCTGAAATCTTGCTGTCAGCGGCTACCGCGAATTGGAGACCGGACTCATAATAGTTATCAGAGAAATCGAAGCTGGCCTTACGGGCATCGGTAATGGTCATACCGGCAATGGCACCATCTACTTGGTCACTCTCTAGGGCCTGAACGGCCGCAGCAAAGCCCAGGGGCTTGATTTCATAGGTGAAGCCTTCTGCTTCCGCAATGGCTGCTAGTAAGTCCATATCAATCCCCACATAATTCCCTGAGGAGTCTTGGAATTCGAAGGGCGCAAAGGTTGTATCCGTCGCAATCACATAATGTTCAGCGGCTTTGACGCTTGGTACTTGTAGGCCTAAGAAGACCACCAAGACTAGCATGAGCCTTTTAATCATATCTTTCATAAACTGGTTCACTCCTTTTATATACTCCAACAGTATAGAGGACGGTCCCAGACATTGCAAGGAAGAGGTAACAAGTTATGTTAGATAATCTGACATAACTTGTCCCTTAAAGGTCTTTCTGGAACCAGGCCACATCCTGCCAGGCATCAAACTTATAGCCCACCTTCTCGAATAAGGCCACTTGATGATAGCCCTGCTTGAGGTGGAATTCCACGCTACCCTCGCCAGGATAGGCCACACAGGCGGTCACCCGCCGAATGCCCTGCTGGCGCAAGGCCTCTTCTAGGGCCGCATAGAGCTTGGCCCCTATGCCCTGACCCCGGACTGAGCGTTTGAGATAGACAGAGACTTCAGCCACATACTGGTAGGCAGCTCTGGATGGAAGGCGGAGCCATAGGCATAGCCTACTACTTCCCCCTCCAATTCCGCCACCAGGTAGGGATAGTGGGCCAGGGTCTGCTTAATTCGCTGACGAAAATCTGACACAGAGGGCACTTCATACTCGAAGGAAATCACCGTCCGCTCCACATAAGGCCGGTAAATGGCTCTCAGGCTTGGGGCATCTTGTGGGTTGGCGGATCGAATTACGATTGACATGGCAAACATCCTCTCTGCGCTCTCTGGCTAAAGTTCCTTCTATTGTGCCATCCAAGCCTCCTAAATGCAAGCCAGGTGGCCTCAGCTTACACAATAGTAACCTGGCTGTAACCAAAAAAGGCTGAGATTTCAATCTCAGCCTTAAAAGCTAGCTTAACGGGCTTGCATCCAGCGTTGGAATTGCTCATCGCTGGCATAGACATAGTGGCCCTCCGCTACTTGATGTTGACTTAGGGGCGCATCAGTTGCCTCATGTTGATAAGGCTGACGCACACACACGCGTGCTCTCACTAATTGGGTCCGGTTGAGGGACCGCTGATAGGAGGGAGCGGGTATATGGGTGGACAGGTGAATGATAGAGATCGTGGGCTGGGCCTACTTCTACGATTTTACCTGCGTACATCACCGCAATGCGGTCACTAATGTACTTGACCATGGACAGGTCGTGGGCGATGAAGAGATAGGTCAGGCCGCGTTCCTTCTGCAGGCGTTTGAGTAAGTTAACCACCTGGGCTTGAATGGACACGTCCAAGGCCGAAATGGGCTCATCGGCAATAATGAAGCGTGGCTTGAGCGCCAAAGCCCGGGCAATCCCTAAGCGTTGACGTTGGCCCCCTGAGAACTCATGGGCATAGCGGTTGGCATGCTCGCGGTTGAGACCGACCGCTTCCAGTAATTCGGCAATGCGGTCTGCCCGCTCCTGCTTATTGCGATAGAGGCCGTGAATATCGAAGCCTTCGGCAATAATTTCTCCGGCGGTCATCCGCGGATTGAGGGAAGCATAAGGGTCTTGGAAGATCATTTGCACATCGCGGGCAAAGGCTTGGCGTTGAGCCTGAGACTTGAGGTCTGATACCGGCTTGCCGTCAAAGATGATTTGGCCATCGGTGATGTCATAGAGACCGATAATGGAACGCCCCGTCGTGGACTTACCACAACCTGATTCCCCAACCAAGCCTAAGGTCTCCCCTTCGTAGACATCGAAGCTAATACCATCAACGGCCTTAATTGGCGCTGATTTCTTGCCAAAGTGTTGGACTAGGTTTTGGACTTCTAATAACTTCTTAGGCATGTGGCACCTCTTCTCTACGCGCTTGATAAGATTCAATCCGGTGGCGAATGACCTCAGGTAGTTCTACCTTAGGCGCCTCAGGATGGAGTAGCCAAGTTTTGGCATAGTGGCCAGGACTCACTTCATAGAATGGTGGCTCAGCCTTGTAATCAATGGCCAGGGCGTAAGGATTACGTGGCGCAAAGGCATCCCCTAGTGGCGGATTAATCAAGTTAGGTGGCGCACCTGGAATGGTATAGAGCTCCTCGCTATCTTCACTATCCAAGTCTGGCATAGAGCCCAATAGGCCCCAAGTATAAGGATGTTTAGGATTATAGAAAATGTCATGAGAAGAGCCATACTCAACGATTTGGCCGGCATACATAACCGCTACGCGGTCGGCCACATTGGCTACGACACCCAAGTCGTGGGTAATAAAGATAATGGCATTACCATTCTTCTCTTGAATTTTCTTCATGAGTTCCAGGATTTGCGCCTGGATGGTCACGTCTAAGGCGGTGGTTGGTTCATCCGCAATCAAGATCTTAGGCTCAGCGGCCAAGGCAATGGCGATGACCACCCGTTGCCGCATCCCACCAGAAAACTCGTGAGGATACTGCTTAAAGCGGCGTTCTGGATCTGGAATCCCTACTTCTGCTAGGAGCTCAATAGCCCGTTGCTTAGCAGCTTCCTTGCTGACCCCTTTCTTGTGGGTCAGAATCACTTCCATGATTTGCTTACCTACTCGCATGGTAGGGTTAAGGGCCGTCATAGGGTCTTGGAAGATCATGGCGATTTCGTTACCACGGATGCTTTCCATTTCCCGTTCTGATAATTTGAGCAGGTCCTTACCCTCAAAGAGGATTTGGCCATCTTCATAACGACCAGCAGGCTGCGGAATAAGGCGCATCAAGGCATTAGAGGTTACACTCTTACCTGAGCCGGACTCCCCTACGATGGCCAGGGTCTCGCCCTTAGCCAAGGTGAAGTCCACCCCCCGTACTGCCTGTACTAGGCCGGCATAAGTCTTGAAATTAATGCGGAGATTCTTTACTTCTAACAATGGTTCAGTCATGAGATCTCCCTACTTTCTTAATTTTGGATCCAAGGCATCCCGCAAACCATCGCCAATGGTATTGAAGGCGAAGATGGTAATGGAGATGAGCAAGGCTGGGAAGATAAGCCGCCATGGCGCTGTTGCCAAGGCTTCATTCCCTTCGGAGGCCATGGTCCCCCAGCTGGCCATGGGTTGGGTAACCCCCAAACCAAGGTAGCTTAGGAAGGACTCGGTAAAGATTGCCCCCGGAATCGATAAGGTCATGGTAACGATGATGCCACCCAAGGCATTTGGAATCAAGTGGCGACGGATTAGGTGCCAAGTGCTAGCCCCCAAAGTTCGAGAGGCTAAGACATACTCCTGGTTCTTAATGGACAGGACTTCCCCCCGCACAATCCGAGCCATACGTACCCAACCAGTCAAGGAGAGGGCCACAATCATTGGCAGTAAACCCTTGTCTAGGACCACCATGACCAGGACTACGACCAAGAGATAAGGCAAAGCAGTTAAGACGTCGGCAATCCGCATCATGACATCGTCCACACGTCCACCTAAGACGCCAGCTGTTGCGCCCCAGAGGACGCCGATTACTAGGTCAATGACCGCCGCGATTAAACCGATGAAGAGGGAGATACGAGCCACCCACCCAAACACGGACGAAGACATCCCGCCCCAGGTTGTCGGTCCCGAAGAGGTAGGTAGCATTTGGTGCCGTATTGTAAGAGCCAGTTTGATCGCTAAAGCTGATTGGCCAGAACATAGGCACGAAAATAGCTAAGAGGGCGATGACCGCTAGCAAGGCCACGCTGAAGAGGGCCAACTTGTTGCGGGCAAAGGTATGGAAGACTTGACCCCAGAAGGAAGTGGTTTCTGGCTTAAGACGTCAGTCTGGTCTTCTTTGATCCCAACCAACTCAAATCTTGGGCTGTATATTCTACTTGGCTCACGCTGACTCGCCTCCTTCTAACTTAATGCGTGGATCAATCCACATATAGACAATATCCACCACTAAAACTGCAAATAAGAGCAGGATGGAATAAAAGACAGTAGTCCCCATAATGACAGTGTAGTCACGGTTGGTAATGGACTTAACGAACTGGCCACCCAAACCTGGAATGGCAAAGATATTTTCAACAATGAAGGAACCTGTGACAACCCCAGCCAAGAGTGGGCCTAAGTAGGACACAACTGGCAAGAGGGCATTCCGCAAGGTATGCTTGAAGACAATCTTCCACTTGCTGAGGCCTTTGGCCTTGGCTAGCTTGACATACTCGGACGTATTCTGTTCCAACATACTAGAACGGGTTAATTTGGCAATATTCCCCATGAAGCCCAAACCGAGCGCCACAGATGGTAGAATGGTGTAGTTGAATCCTTTCCAACCAGACACTGGGAACCAGCCCAATTGTACGGCGAAGAGGTATTGGATTAAGCCCGCCAAGATAAAGGAAGGCACAGAAATCCCTAGCACCGCCACTACAGTCGCGGCATAGTCGCGCACCTTGTTATGGTAGGTGGCAGAAATAACCCCTAAGGTTGTCCCCAAACCGACGGCGATGACCAAGGCTTGCATCCCTAGGGCTAAGGATACTGGGAAGCTCGAAAAGATGATATCGTTGGTTGAACGGCCCCGGTACTTCATGGAATAACCGAAGTCGAACTTGAGAATGCCCACTAGGTAATCTCTGAACTGGATATACCAAGGGTTGCTCAGGCCATACTGCTTGTTGAGCTGGGCCTGAATGTTAGCCGGCAATGCCTTCTCGCTAGCAAATGGGTTCCCTGGTGCAATTCGCATCAGGAAGAAGGTCAAAGTGATAATACAGAATAAGGCAATGACCATATAAATTAGGCGCTTGAAGATATATTTGCGCATGTCTACTCCTCCTCTAATAATTTAAGGGCGGGGGATTAGTATAAACCCGACCTCTTATTTGCTACTTCTATTCTCTCATTAAAATCACGACTTAAGATTTGATTTACTAAGCGTGAGGATGACTCTCTGTCAGCTTTTTCGCCCCATAGCTGACAAAGCATCACACGAAAGATTAAAAACACATGAATTAATTTTAATCTTTAATTCACCATTTGTCAATGTTTTTTCCGACAATAGGCACTTTCTGGGCATAAAAAAGCTCCCCTCGCTAAGCAAGGGGAGCCCTAGGCATCAGGCCTAATTCATAGACTCTTATTCTACTTCTAAGTATTTCAAGTCAATCTTACCAAGAGGCGATGTTGCTAAGCCCTTGATGTTGTCTTTCTTAACACTTACTTGAGTGTAGTCATAGATTGGAATAACTGGCATTTCGTCCATTAAGACTTTTTCAGCCTTCTTCAGAATTTCTAAACGTTTGTTAGCGTCAGTTTCTTTGGCTGCTTCTTCTAGGTACTTAGCGTAGTCTGCATTTTCCCAACCAGTGTAGTTGTTACCTGCATCAGCGCTACGGTATTGATCTAAGAAGGTTAAGGCATCGTTGAAGTCACCAGACCAACCTAAACGCGCCACTTGGAAGTCACCAGTCTTGAGACGATCTAAGTAAACTTGGAACTCAGAGTTGTCCAATTCTACCTTGATCCCTAAGTTCTTAGACCAACCTTCTTGGATGTATTGAGCGATGGCTGCGTGAGCTTCACTGGTGTTCATAGAAATCTTAACTGTCAATTCGCTTGCGTCTTTGAGGCCTAATTCTTGTAAACCTTTAGCCAAGTATTCTTTGGCGCCTTCATAGTCAGCATCCTTGAAGTAGTTAGCATCTGCTTCGAAGCCAGTAACTGAAGCTGGCACAATCCCCTTGGCAGGTTTGTTCAGCCTTGGTAATGTTAGTTACCAAGCCTTGACGGTCAATAGCTAAGGCCAAAGCCTTACGGATATTGACATTAGACATTACAGAGTCCTTGGTGTTGATTTTGTAGACGTAGATAGCTGACTGTGGTGTAACATTAAGAATCCCTTGTTTCTTGAAGCCTTCAAAAGAATCTAAAGACAAGGTCCCGAATGGTGCGCTGACGAAGTCAATCTCACCAGATTGGAACATCTTAGTAACCGTTGCATCAGACTCCACGATTTGCGCGTTGACACGGTCAACCTTGACATTGTCCTTATCCCAGTATTGGTCATTCTTTTCTAAGGCTAGGTCCGCGTTGTGGTTCCATTCAGCTAACTTGAAGGCCCCGTTAGTGACATACTTGTCGCTTAAGTCGTCAGCCCAGTCAGCGTTAGCTTCTACCACCTTCTTGTTAACAGGTGCAAATGCATAGAAAGAAGTTAAGCTTAAGAAGTAAGCAGTTGGGTTGACCAACTTCACTTCTAAGGTAGTATCATCAACCGCTTTGACCCCAACTTGGTCTGCGCTACCTTTGCCTTCGTTGTAGGCTTGTGCTCCTTCGATGACGAAGAAGAGCCCTGCGTAGTCAGCCCCTGTTTCAGGATTGATGACACGTTTCCAGGCATATTCAAAGTCACCGGCAGTAACAGGGTCCCCGTTAGACCATTTAGCGTCTGAACGTAATTTGAAAGTATAGGTCTTGCCATCTTCGCTGACTTGCCAAGATTCGGCCACACCAGGCACTTGGCTCTTGAAGTCTTGCGATTCACGGGTCAAACCTTCAAAGACGTTATGGATGATGTTCCCGCTTGGCGCATCAGACGCTTTGGCTGGGTCGATGCTTGCCATTTCTGAGGAAACAACAGTGTTGACTTCTTTACCTTGAGCGTGTGCCGGCAAAGGTGTTGGTAAGCTTGCAGCCAAGGCCAAAAAGGCAGCGCCGGCTAACAAAGATTTCTTGAGTACTTGTTTCATAAGTATCCTCCTTAGTAAAATTAAAATCACATGAGTTAATTTTAAGGGAACTCTGAATAAATGTCAATGATTTTTTTAATAGCAAAGATTAAGCCCTCTTGCTAGGCAAGAGGGCTTGATCAATCATTTAGTAAATGGCGAGGGCTCATAGAACACCTGATGGAGATAGAGGCCCTGTGGCGGTGCCGTTGGCCCTGCCTCCTTGCGGTTTTGAACCTGGATTAAACGTTCCAACTCATTAACAGGTCGCAGGCCATCCCCAATTTGTAGGCTGGTCCCGACCAGAATCCGAATCATATTATAGAGGAACCCGGTCCCTTGGAACTGAAAGACCAGTTCCTGCTGGTCCTTATCTTCCCAAACTCGGGCCAGATGAACGGTCCGCACCTTGTCTTCCTTATCGGTCTTGGTCGAACAGAAGCTAGTGAAGTCGTGGGTTCCCACCACTGCCTCCAAGGCTTGATTGATTCGATCTAAGTCATAGCGATAAGGATGGTGGAGACTGTAGAGACGTTTGAAGGGATTGGCATAGGCGCCTATATCCACCCGATAGCGATACTCCTTACGATGGCATGGTAGCGAGCGTGAAAATCATCAGCTACTCGGGCCACTGCCACTACCTTAATCGCTGGATCCAAGAGAGCATTGAGCGCTCTTTGCATGGCTTGTTGAGGCATAGGGGCAGGATAATCAAAATGTACTACCTGGCCTAAGGCATGGACACCCGAATCGGTCCGGCCTGACGCCACTGTAGGAATGGTCACACCTTCTGGGCACTTGGCCATTTTGATTAGAGCCGCGTCTAGATTGGCCTGAATAGAAGGGCCATTGGGCTGAACTTGATAGCCGACGAAGCGACTCCCGTCATAAGCGAGTTGAATGGCATAACGTGGCATGGCCTCACCCCACTGGCCAGAAACGGCTAGCTAACAAGGCCAAGGTCAGGACTAGTAAGGCCCAACGCACTTGTCTATCAGCTGGGCTGTAGGCTAACTGGCGATACTTGGTACGGCCTTCTGCTCCACGATAGCCCCGCGCTTCCATGGCGGTGGCCATTTCTTCGGCCCGGTTGAAGGCAGAGATGAAAAGAGGCACCAAAATTGGTACGACAGCCTTCATTCTCTGCATGAGACTACCTTGATCGAACTCTACCCCACGCGAGCGTTGGGCGTTCATGATTTTCTGGGCTTCATCCATGAGGGTTGGCACATAGCGCAAGGCGATGGCCAGCATAAGAGCCAACTCGTGGGCAGGGAAGCCAAAGCGAGTCAGGGGCCGCAAGAGATGTTCAATCCCGTCCGTTAGCTCCAGGGGCGCTGTCGTTAAGGTTAGAATAGTGGACATCATAATAATGAGGACCAGACGCATGAAGATAAAGGCCCCACTCTCCAAACCACCAGTCGAGAGGACAAAGGGTCCCCACTGCCAGAAGACATGGCCCCCATTAGTGAAGAGGATCTGGAAGACCACAGTGAAGAGAATCAGCCAAATCATGGGCTTAACCCCATTAATAAAGAACTTAAAGGAAAGACCGGTCAACTTAATAGCCAAGAGGGTAAAGAGCGCTAAAATGGCATAACCCAACCAGGAATTGGCTAAAGAAGACCGCAAAAATAAAGTAGAAAGAAGCTAGCAACTTGGTCCGTGGATCCAGTCGATGGACCCAGGAATCCATATTGATATAGCGTCCCAATAACATCTTATCCAACATGGCCGGTTCCCTCCTTAGCTGGAAGATGGGCCATAAGCAAGTCGGCTAAGGCTTCAACGGTCAGGGGGGCCTGGTCAATTTCCAGGGCTTGGTCCCCTAAGCGCTCCTGTAATTTCTCCAGAAACTGCATGGAGCGGGGCACATCCAAGCGCCGTTGGCGTAGCCAATCCGTCTGGCTGAAGACCTGTTCAGGCGTACCTGTCTTAACCACCGTGCCCCCTTCCATGACAATGACATGGTCGGCATAGCGGGCAACGTCATCCATTTGGTGACTGATTAAGACCAGGGTCAACTTGTCCTCTTTTTGCAGGCGCATGAACATATCCAACATTTGGGCTTGCCCAGTGGGTCTAGGCCGGCAGTCGGCTCGTCTAAGACCAGCACTTGCGGTTCTAAGGCCAGAACACCCGCAATGGCCACCCGTCGCATTTGGCCTCCACTGAGGTCGAAAGGTGAACGCTCATAGAGGTCGGGACTGATGCCGACTAGAGCTAGTTTCTCCTTAGCAATGGCGAGGCATCCTCTTCCGAGACACCAAAATTCAAAGGTCCAAACATGACATCCTTGAGGACTGTCTCTTCAAAGAGCTGGGCTTCCGGGAATTGGAAGACGACCCCAACCTGCTTACGCAAGGGCTTGAGAGAAGGCAACTTGGCCGTAGAGGTAACCAAGACATCCCCTAGACGTACAGAGCCCTTGGTTGGCTTAATCAACACATTAAGGTGTTGTATCAAAGTCGACTTACCTGAACCCGTATGGCCGATGACGGCAGTCACTTGATGGGCTGGAATGGTTAAATTAACGTCGAAGAGGGCCGCTACCTCAAAAGGCGTATTGGCATTGTAATGGTAACTTACTTGGTCGAATACAATGGTGTGATCCATGTCAATAAGGCCTCCTCATCGAGATAGTTATCCGGCACGTCCAGTCCGCGGGCAGCTAGAGCGTCCTTAAGTTTCTGTGAAAAAGGCACATCCAAGCCTTGTTCCACTAATTGCTCACCCATTAGGAAGATTTCTTCTGGTTTCTTGTCTTGAACTAGGCGGCCACCCTGCATCATGAGGATACGGTCAGCCAAGCTAGCTTCGTCCAAATCATGGGTAATGGAAATAACCGTCAGGTTGAAGCGTTCCTTAATCTTACGGATGGCGGCAATCACCTCTTGGCGGCCGTTAGGGTCCAACATAGAAGTCGCTTCATCCAAGATAATAATGTCAGGCCGCAAGGCCAAGATGCTAGCCAGGGCTACCCGTTGCTTCTGGCCACCCGATAGGCGGGCAGGCTCCTTGCCCTTAAATTCTGACATCCGAACCTCAGCCAGCGCCTCTTCAATCCGAGTGATCATCTCCTGGCGTGGCACTCCATTATTCTCCAAGCCAAAGGCCACATCATCTTCTACCGTCGACCCAACAAACTGGTTGTCAGGGTTCTGGAAGACCATACCCACTGAGCGCCGCGCTTCCCAAACGGTCTCTTCGTCAATAGTTAAATCCTTAATGGTTACCTGGCCTGCCGCAGGCACGAGGAGTCCATTCATAATTTTGGCTAGGGTAGACTTACCTGAGCCGTTTGGCCCAATAATGGCCACCCATTCGCCTTCCTTGATTTCTAGGGAGACATCGGTCAGGGAATTGACCTCGCTACCATAGTAACGAAAATCGATATGCGATAGTTTCACAACGCTTGCTGCCATGTCTGTTTCATCCTCTCTGCCCCTGGGGCCTCCTTGCTACTTTCATAGCTAAAGCCAGTTTCCTGCCTGGCCTTAGCTATGAAAGCAACTCACCCCCTTACTCTACCACCTGGGGGCGTCACTTTCAAGAATTTGAGTATAAGTCCAAAAAAACACCTTTTACGATGATAGCTAGCGATTGGGGAAGCAAGGCTCCCCCAATCGTGCTATAGAGCTAGACCCTGTAGTTGGTTAGCAAGGCTACAGAATCGTCACACTCCTCATCATAAAGCGAATTCTCACTCTATTATACTAATTCGATGATTGCCATTGGGGCGCCATCACCACGACGTGGGCCGGTCTTCAAGACACGGGTGTAGCCACCTTGGCGGTCAGCGTAGCGCTCAGCGTACTCACCGAACAAACGAGTCAAGACACGTTCAACAACGACTTGATCCCCTTCAACGGTTGCGCTAGCAATCTCGTTACGCAAGAATGCTGCAGCACGACGGCGTGATGCTAAGTCACCTTTTTTACCTAAGGTAATCATTTGATCAACGAATTTACGTACTTCTTTGGCACGAGTTTCTGTGGTTTCGATACGGCCGTATACGATCACATCAGTAGTTAAGTCACGCAATAATGCGTTACGTTGTGCGCTCTTACGTCCTAATTTGCGGTATGCCATTATTCAGTTTCCTCCTTTGCTTTGAATATGAAATATCCTATACTAGTCGTCTTGGCGTAAGCTCAACTCAAGGTTAGCCAATTTTTGTTTGACTTCCTCTAATGATTTACGGCCAAGGTTACGTACTTTAATCATTTCTGCTTCTGATTTGTTAGTCAACTCTTGAATCGTGTTGATACCCGCGCGTTTCAAACAGTTGTATGAACGAACGGATAAGTCTAACTCTTCAATCGTCATGATTAACATTTTCTCTTTTTCAGCTTCTTCCTTCTCAACCATAATTTCAGTTTGACGCGCTTCATCGTTGAGGTTAACGAAGATATTCAAGTGCTCCGTTAAGATTTTAGCGGCTAAACTTAATGATTTTTCAGGACTAATTGAACCGTCGGTCCAAATATCTAAAGTTAATTTATCATAAACGTTCTTTTGCCCGATACGGGTATTTTCGACTTGATAGTTTACCTTCTTGATTGGGGTATAGATCGAATCGATTGGTAAGACGCCGATTGGCATGTCTTCCCGTTTGTTGTGTTCGCTCCGTACATAACCACGACCGTTGGCTACGTTGAGACGCATCTTCAATTCAGCGCCATCAGCCAGGGTGCAAATGTAGAGCTCAGGGTTGAGGATTTGCACATCGTTATCATGCATAATATCAGCTGCGGTCACAACTTTTGGACCGGTGACGTTTAATTCAATTACTTTGACTCTTGAGTGTGAAGTTTCAATGCTAATTTCTTCAAGTTCAAGATAATCGTTGGAACATCTTCCACGACACCTTCAACTGTAGCAAATTCATGCAGTACTCCATCAATCTGGATGCTAGTAACAGCGGAACCAGGTAATGAAGATAATAAAATACGACGTAATGAATTTCCAAGGGTTGTTCCATATCCACGTTCAAGTGGTTCAACGACAATTTTACCAAATTTGGCATCGTCACTGACTTCAATCGTTTTAATTTCTGGCTTTTCAATTTCGATCATCGATTATATTCCCCTTTCAAAACGTTAGTCTTGGTAATAACGCGCTTCACAGTTGCTTGAGTCATCTAGATTATACGCGGCGACGTTTTGGAGGACGGCAACCGTTGTGAGGAATAGGGGTAACGTCGCGGATGGCGGTTACTTCTAAACCTGTAGCTTGCAATGAACGAATTGCTGACTCACGACCTGAACCTGGGCCTTTTACTGTTACTTCAACAGTCTTCATCCCGTGATCCATAGCACCTTTAGCAGCCACTTCTGAAGCCATTTGTGCAGCGAATGGGGTAGATTTCTTAGAACCACGGAAACCTAATGAACCTGCGGATGACCATGAAATAGCATTACCATTCACGTCAGTGATCATAACAATAGTGTTGTTGAATGTAGAGCGAATGTGTGCTACACCTTTCTCGACATTTTTTCTAACACGACGGCGACGACGTGCAACTTGTTTTTTCTTTGCCATGAAGTTTATACCTCCTTCATTCTATATTCGAGTATTATTTTTTACCAGCGACCATTTTCTTAGGTCCTTTACGTGTACGAGCGTTGTTCTTGGTGTTTTGACCACGAACTGGCAAGCCACGACGGTGACGTAAGCCACGGTAAGAACCGATTTCTTGGAGACGCTTGATGTTCAAGCTAATTTCACGACGTAAGTCCCCTTCAACTTTGAGGCCGTCAATGATTTCACGGATACGGTCGAGCTCATCGTTTGATAAGTCCTTAACGCGAGTGTCTTCAGAAACGTTTGCTTGTTTTAATACTTGTTGTGCAGTTTTCAAACCAATACCGTAGATGTATGTTAATGAGATTACTACACGTTTTTCACGCGGAATATCTACTCCAGCAATACGAGCCATTTATCTGGCACCTCCTTCTTATTAACCTTGACGTTGTTTATGTTTTGGATTTTCGCAAATTACCATCACATTGCCGTTGCGACGAATGATTTTACATTTTTCGCAAATTGGCTTTACAGATGCTCTAACTTTCATCTTAACTAATTCCCTCCTTAAATTCGAAACGGAACGGTTTACTTAAAGCGGTAGGTAATACGACCACGTGTCAAATCGTAAGGAGATAATTCAATCGTTACCTTATCTCCTGGTAAGATGCGGATGTAGTTCATCCGGATTTTACCTGAAACGTGAGCCAGTATTTCATGCCCATTCTCTAATTCAACCTTAAACATTGCATTTGGTAAAGTTTCAATGACTGTACCTTCAACTTCAATTACATCATCTTTAGCCATTCATACTTCCTCCTCTTACCAACTTACTGTTAGGCTATTGTGCCACTGAGGACAAAATCTGGCGGATATCTTCGTAGACCTTGTCGATGGCTTGTTGACCATCCACTCGGTGAAGAAGCCCACGTTCCTCATAATAATCCAGTATTGGTCGAATTGATTCCATTTGGAGATTGATACGATATGCAACTTTCTCAGGCTTGTCATCTTCACGTTGATAGAAATCACTGGCACCACAATTGTCACAGACACCTTCAACCTTCGGTGGGTTGTAGAGTTTATGGTAGGTTGCCCCACAGTTGCGGCAGATGATTCGGCCACTCAAGCGATCCTTGAGGACTTCTGGATCTACATCGATATAGATAACAGCATGAATTGGAGAGTTTAACTCCACCAAGTTTTGATCAAGCGCTTGAGCTTGTGCGCTTGTACGTGGGTAGCCATCCAACATGAAGCCTTGGGCTTTCACGTCGTCTTGGGCTAAACGTTCACGTACAATGGCGTTGGTCACTTCGTCAGGAACCAGGTTCCCGTTGTCAGTGTAAGCCTTGGCTTGGAGCCCAAGTGGGGTTTCGTTCTGAATCGCAGCACGGAAAATGTCCCCAGTTGCAATATGTACGATTTGATAATCTTTTACTAGACGTTCACTCTGTGTCCCTTTACCGGCACCAGGCAAACCCATTAATAAAATATTCATCTTGTATCTTCCCTTTACTTCTATTTGACACATGATTATTGAATGAATCCTTGATAACGGCGTTTGATAACGCGCCCTTCGACCTGCTTAGCAGTCTCAATGGCAACCCCGACCACAATCAGCAAGCTGGTCCCGCTGAGTGAGATACGTGACGTTAAGTTCCAGAAGAACCCTGCCACAATCGGTAATACCGCGATCAAAGTCAAGTAAAGTGCGCCTACTCCGCTCAAGCGGTTGATTACTTTGGTTAAGTAAGTTTCGGTATCTTTCCCAGGACGAACGCTTGGGATGTACCCGCTCGACTTCTGCAAGTTCTCGGCAACTTTCTCCGGATTCACTTGAATCAATGAATAGAAATAAGTAAACGCAATTAATAGGACAGTGTAGAAGATTACACCGTAGACTGTTTGGTAGTCGAAGAGTTGTACCAGGAAGTCCATCCATGGATTAGTCCGATCGACTGTCACAAACGAGAATATCATCTGAGGTGTTGTAATGAACGAGCTAGCGAAAATTACTGGAATAACCCCAGCTGAGTTAATTTTAAGCGGGAGGTGAGCTGAGTAGCGCGCCCCTGACGCTTTCTTAGAATAATGGATTGGGATACGCAATTGCGCCCGTTCCATTAAAACGATAATGACGATTAAGATGACAATGACCAAAATAATGGCTGCTAAAGCCAACATATTAGTCATAGCATGATCTCCACCATTCACCAGATGGCGTTGGAGATAACCCATCAATTCCTTAGGCACTTCCGCAACGATCCCGGCCATGATAATCATGGACAAGCCGTTACCGACACCGCTTCGGGTAATCATCTCACCCAACCAGACCAAGAACATGGAACCAGCTGTTAAGATGAGGGCAATCGTCAGGTAACGCATTGTCGTTGGGTTAGCAATCAAGCCCAAACGCGCCATCCGGTTAAAACCGAGGGCGATACCATAAGATTGTACTAAACCAAGGGCAATGGCAACATAAGTGGTCCATTGGTTGAGCTTACGACGCCCAACTTCCCCTTGCTTAGCCCATTCAGTAAACTTAGGCACGATGTCCATTTGTAACAACTGAATGATGATTGAGGCGGTAATGTAAGGGGAAACCCCCATGGCGAAGAGCGAGAAGCGCTTCAAGGCACCGCCACCGAAAGTGTTTAATAAGCCTAAGAGGCCGCTCTCAGCGAAAGTATTAATCGCTGAAACTCGAACCCCAGGAACAGGAATATGTGAACCTAATCGGAATACCGCAAAAACGAAGAGCGTGAAAAAGATGCGACGACGCGTATCTTTATCCGCAAATGCATTTTTAATGAAGGTAAACATTAGATCACCTCGATTGATCCACCAGCTGCAGTAATTGCTTGCTCTGCACCTTTAGAGAATTTGGCTGCTTGAACAGTTAATTTTCTTTCAAGTTGACCATTACCTAAGATTTTTACTCCTGATAATTCTTTCTTAACGACACCTGCTTCAACTAAGAGAGCTGGTGTAACTGTCGTACCGTCTTCGAAGCGGTTGAGAGCTTCCAAGTTAACGACTGCATATTCTTTACGGTTGATGTTGTTGAATCCACGTTTTGGTAAACGACGGAACAATTGAGTTTGTCCACCTTCAAAACCTAAACGTACGCCACCGCCAGAACGGGCTTTTTGACCTTTTTGACCGCGACCAGCAGTTTTACCGTTACCGGAACCTTGACCACGACCGACACGGTTACGTTCTTGACGTGAACCTTCAGCAGGTTTTAATGTATGAAGTTTCATTCCTGTGGCACCTCCTTGTATTAGTCTCTAATTTTTATGCTTCTTTTACTTCAACTAAGTGACTGATCGTATTGATCATCCCACGAACTGCTTCGTTGTCTGGTTTAACAACTGTTTTGTAAGTCTTAGTTAAACCTAAAGCCTTAGCAGTTTGGATTTGATTTTTAGGACGACCGATCAAGCTGCGTTTCAATTGGATTTGTAAGTTCGCCATTTGATTGTCCTCCTTAGCCTAAATTTCTTCGACTGATTTGCCACGTAAAGCAGCAACTTCTTCAGCTACTTTCAATTGTTTCAAGCCTTCTACAGTCGCACGCACCATGTTGATTGGTGTGTTAGAACCAAGAGACTTACTTGTTACGTCAGCTACCCCTGCTAATTCCATTACGGCACGAACAGGACCACCTGCTGCAACCCCAGAACCGGCTGGTGCTGGTTTGATTAAGACACGACCACCACAGAATTCGCCAATTGCTTCGTGAGGAATTGTGGTTCCGGTCAATGGTACTTCGATTAAGTTTTTCTTCGCATCTTCGATAGCTTTACGGATTGCTTCTGGAACTTCTTGAGCTTTACCAGTACCAAAGCCAACGTGACCGTTCTTATCACCGACAACTACTAAAGCTGAGAAACGTAGACGACGTCCACCCTTAACAACTTTGGTAACACGGTTAATCGTCACAACGCGTTCTTCGATGTTTTCCAAGGTATTTGGATTGATGTGAACCATGAACTAGTGTCCTCCTTCTATTAAAATTCTAGGCCGTTTTCACGAGCTGCTTCAGCCAAAGCTTTCACACGACCGTGATATAGGTACCCACCGCGGTCGAAGACAACTTTCTTGAAGCCTTTTTCTACCGCACGTTCAGCAACTAATTTACCTACAGCTGAAGCTTGTTCAACTTTGGTCCCTGTTACTGATTTGTCATTACTAGAGGCACTTGCAAGCGTCACACCCGCTACGTCATCAATTAATTGAGCGTAGATGTGCGTGTTGGAACGGAACACGTTCAAGCGTGGGCACTCAGCAGTACCAGAGATTTTGTTTCTTACGCGAGCATGTCTTTTACGACGTACTTTGTTTTTATCTGGTTTTGTAATCACAATTTTCACCTCTTTAAGTTTAATTTATAGGAGAAGATCAGGACCGGTCTATTACTTACCAGTCTTACCTTCTTTACGACGTACATATTCGTCAGTGTAACGAATCCCTTTACCTTTATATGGTTCTGGTGGACGTACGCCACGGATGTTGGCTGCTAATGCGCCGACTTCTCTTTATCGTAACCTTCTACGATAATCTTAGTGTTAGAAGGAACTTCAAAGTTAGCACCTTCAACTGGTTCGAATTCAACCGGGTGAGAAAGACCCACGTTCAATACTAATTTGTTACCTTGTTTTTGAGCACGGTAACCGACCCCGATAAGGTCTAATTCTTTCTTGAAGCCATTCGCTACACCTTCAACCATGTTGCTGAAGACAGAACGCATAGTCCCGTGTAATGAACGGTTTTCTTTTGAATCATTTGGACGAGTGAAGACTACTTCATTCTCTTGAACTTCCAACGCAATGTTTGGGTGGAATTCACGTGTCAAAGTACCTTTAGGGCCTTTTACAGTCACTGTATGACCTTTTACTTCGACGGTTACGCCTGCTGGAATCACGACTGGTTTTTTACCGATACGACTCACAGGGCTGCACCTCCTCTTTCTTATTTCTAGTTATCTTAATTATAAGTTGATTAGATTACCAAACGTAAGCTAATACTTCGCCACCGACACCAGCTTGACGAGCTTGTTTGTCAGTCACAACACCGTTAGAAGTTGAGATGATGGCGATCCCTAAGCCGTTTAATACCTTAGGTAGGTCTTCTGATTTGGTGTAGATACGCAAACCAGGTTTTGAAATACGCTTGATGCCAGTGATAACTTTTTCGTTGTTACGGCCGTACTTCAAGAAGATGGTGATTTCACCTTGTTTGTCGTCTTCTGCGACTTCATAGTTTTTGATGAAACCTTCTTGTTTCAAGATTTCAGCAATCGCTACTTTGATTTTTGAAGATGGTGCTGATACAGTCTTGTGACCTACGCTGTTAGCGTTACGGATACGAGTTAAGAAATCAGCAATTGGATCTGTCATAACCATATTGTATTTACCTCCTCTTTGTTCAGTATGGATTACCAGCTGGCTTTCTTCACGCCAGGGATTTGTCCTTTGTAAGCAAGTTCGCGGAAGCAAATACGGCAAAGTTTGAATTTACGATATACGGAGTGTGGACGTCCGCAACGCTCGCAGCGCGCGTATACTCTTGAACTTTGAATTTAGGTGACCGCTTGTTTTTTGCAATCATTGATTTTTTAGCCAATGTTCATTCGCCTCCTTGTCTTATTTTTGGAAAGGCATGCCTAATTCTTTAAGTAAAGCATGTGCCTCTTCGTCAGATTTCGCAGTTGTGACGATAACGATGTCCATCCCGCGGACTTTATCAACGTTATCATAGTTCACTTCAGGGAAGATAAGTTGTTCTTTGATCCCCAAGGTGTAGTTCCCGCGGCCATCGAAGGCTTTGTTGCTGACACCGTGGAAGTCACGAACACGTGGTAAAGATACAGTGACTAACTTGTCTAAGAAGTCGTACATACGCGCACCACGTAGGGTCACTTTACACCCGATTGGCATACCTTCACGGAGACGGAAGCCCGCGATGGATTTCTTAGCTTTGGTAATCACTGGCTTTTGACCAGATAATAAAGTGAGTTCGTCAACAGCTTTCTCTAAGTTCTTAGCGTTAGCCACTGCGTCACCCACACCCATGTTGATGACGATCTTTTCAACTTTAGGTACTTGCATTACAGAAGTGTAGTTGAATTGTTCGATCAATTTTTTAGTTACTTCGTTTGAGTATTTAGCTTTTAAACGATTTTCCATGTAGTGTTAATCCTCCTCTCGCTATTGATTAGATGGTTTCGTTAGATTTCTTCGCGAAACGGACTTTCTTGCCGTCTTCGAAACGATAACCCACACGTGTTGCTTCCCCTGATTTAGGATCAACGAGTTTAACGTTAGACACGTGGATTGGTGCTGGGAATTCTTCGATCCCGCCTTGACCTGCTTGAGAAGGTTTAACGTGCTTCTTGGCAATGTTCAAGCCTTCTACGACTACGCGGTCTTCTTTTGGTAAAGTACGTAAAACTGTTCCTGTTTTACCTTTATCTTTACCTGCAATTACTTTAACTGTATCGCCTTTTTTGATACGCATGAATAGTTTCCTCCTTCGTTAATATTTCTTATAAAACTTCTGGAGCTAATGAAACAATCTTCATGTAGTTGTTATCACGCAATTCACGTGCAACTGGTCCAAAGATACGCGTACCACGAGGGCTCTTATCGTCACGGATGATGACGCAAGCATTTTCGTCAAACTTGATATAAGAACCATCTTTACGGCGAGCTCCTGATTTAGAACGTACGATTACTGCTTTTACGACGTCACCTTTTTTTAACAACTCCACCTGGCGTTGCTTGTTTAACCGTTGCAACGATCACATCCCCGATGTTAGCAGTTTTGCGGTTTGAACCACCTAATACACGGATTGTTAACACTTCACGTGCGCCAGAGTTGTCAGCAACTTTTAATCGACTTTCTGTTTGAATCATTTCGATGTCCTCCTTCCGAGATATACTTGGTTAATTAGATAATGACTGCTTCTTCAACAATCTCTAATAAACGGAAGCGTTTCGTAGCTGATAATGGACGAGTTTCCATAATGCGCACGATGTCGCCTTCTTTTGCACGGTTTTCTTCATCATGTGCTTTATATTTCTTAGAATATTTAACGCGTTTACCGTATTTAGGGTGAGTCTTACGAGTTTCGACTAAAACCGTGATGGTTTTGTCCATTTTGTCGCTCACGACACGACCTTGGTAAACTTTACGTTGGTTGCGTTCTGTCGTCATTGATGTTAGCCTCCTTTGCTGGTTTATTTAGACAATTCTTGCTCGCGTAAAGCTGTTTTGATACGCGCGATAGATTTACGAACAGTGCGTAAACGTGCTGTATCTTCTAATTGTCCTGTTGCTAATTGGAATCGAAGGTTGAAGAGTTCTTTCTTCAACTCAGCTTCACGTTCAAGCAACTCAGCAGTGGATAACCCTTTGATTAACGCTTTAAATTCATTAGTTTTCATTCGATTCACCACCATATTCTTCACGTTTTACGAACTTGGTCTTAACTGGTAGTTTATGCGATGCTAAACGTAATGCTTCACGTGCGATTTCTTCAGATACACCCGCTACTTCAAACATAATCTTGCCACGTTTAACTGGTGCTACCCAACCTTCAGGTGCCCCTTTACCAGAACCCATACGAACCCCGATAGCTTTTGCAGTATATGATTTGTGAGGGAAGATTTTAATCCATACTTTCCCACCACGTTTCATATAACGAGTCATCGCAATACGGGCTGCTTCGATTTGACGGTTTGTGATCCAGTGAGATTCAGTAGCTCGTAAGCCGTATTCACCGAAATCAACTTGTTTACCACCTTTAGCTTCTCCGCGCATTTTACCACGGAATTCACGACGGTGTTTTACACGTTTTGGTACTAACATTGATTAGTTCCCTCCTTTCTCAGAGTTTTTCTTTTGTGGCAATACTTGGCCACGGCAAATCCAAACTTTAACTCCTAACTTACCGTAAGTAGTGTCCGCTTCTTCCCATGCGTAGTCAATGTCGCTACGTAAGGTGTGGAGTGGCACAGTCCCTTCGGAGTATGCTTCGCTACGCGCAATATCTGCACCGTTCAAACGGCCTGATACCATGGTTTTGATCCCTTGAGCGCCAGCTTTCATAGTACGTTGGATCGCTTGCTTTTGAGCACGGCGGAAAGCCACACGGTTTTCTAATTGACGTGCGATATCTTCAGCAACCAATTTAGCGTCTAAGCTTGGTTCTTTGATTTCTACAACGTTGATAAAGACTTTCTTGCCGGTTAATTTGCTTAATTCCGCACGGACTGCATCGATTTCGGAACCACCTTTACCGATGACCATACCTGGCTTAGCAGTGTGAACAGATACAATCACACGGTTAGCAGCACGTTCGATTTGGATGTTAGAAACTGATGCTTCTTTTAATTTCTTGTATAAGAATTTGCGGATAGCTAAATCTTCGTGTAAGTATTCAGCAAAGTTCTTGTCTGCATACCATTTAGCGTCCCAGTCGCGGATGACGCCGACACGCATACCAATTGGATGTACTTTTTGACCCATTGATTAAGCCTCCTCTTTCTCAGATACCACAACAGTGATGTGGCTTGTACGTTTGTTGATTGGTGAAGCTGAACCTTTCGCACGTGGGCGGAACCGTTTCATGGTTGGGCCTTCGTTAGCGAATGCTTCACTCACGTATAAGTTTTCCAAGTCAAGATCGTAGTTGTGGTCCGCGTTAGCGATAGCAGACATCAAAACTTTCTCAACGATTGGGGCACCTGCTTTAGGTGTGAATTTTAAGATGGCAATTGCTTCGCCAACTTTTTTACCTCGGATAAGATCTAAGACTAAGCGAACTTTACGAGGCGCAATGCGAACTGTTCTTGCAACTGCTTTTGCAGATGTAACTTGGTTAGACATCTTGTTTTCCTCCTATAAATTAGCGTTTCTTAGATTTCTTGTCGTCAGCTGCGTGACCTTTATAAGTACGAGTTGGTACGAATTCACCTAATTTGTGACCTACCATATCTTCTTGAACATATACAGGCACGTGCTTGCGGCCATCATAAACGGCAATGGTTAAACCAATGAAGTTAGGGAAGATGGTTGAACGACGTGACCAGGTTTTAATAACTTGTTTCTTTGTGCTTTCTGCTTGCTCTTCCACTTTTTTCATTAAGTGCGCATCACAGAAAGGTCCTTTTTTCAAACTACGACTCACAATGAAGCCTCCCTTCGATTATTTGTTACCGGCGCCTATTATTCTTACGGCCGCGGATGATTAACTTGCTAGATTTAGCTTTCTTAGAGCGGGTTTTCTTACCAAGTGTTGGTTTACCCCATGGAGACATCGGAGATTTACGCCCGATTGGTGCACGACCTTCACCACCACCGTGTGGGTGATCGTTAGGGTTCATTACGGAACCACGAACTTCAGGACGTTTGCTCATCCAACGTGCACGACCGGCTTTACCGATGTTTACTAATTCGTGTTGTTCGTTACCAACAACCCCGATAGTTGCACGGCAAGTTGATAAGATCATACGAACTTCACCAGAGTTCAAACGAACTAAAGTGTATTTACCTTCGTGACCCAATACTTGAGCGCTAGTACCAGCAGAACGGATTAATTGACCGCCTTTACCTGGTTTCAATTCGATGTTGTGGATCACAGTACCTTCAGGGATGTTTGCTAATGGCAATGCGTTCCCGATTTGGATGTCGGCATGTTCACCAGATTCAATTTTTTGGCCTACTTTCAAGCCTTTTGGTGCCAAGATGTAAGTCTTGATCCCATCTTCGTAGTGTACCAAGGCGATGTTAGCGGTACGGTTCGGATCGTACTCGATGGTTGCAATGGTCCCTACTACGTTGTCTTTGTTACGTTTGAAATCGATGATACGGTAAGCGCGTTTGTTACCGCCACCTTGATGACGAACAGTGATTTTACCTTGGTTGTTACGGCCGGCTTTTTGTTTTTGTGAAGATAACAATGTCTTCTCTGGTTTTGATGCAGTGATTTCGCTGAAATCATAACCAGTCATGTTACGACGACCGTTAGAGGTTGGTTTGTACTTTTTAATCGCCACTCTTATTCCCTCCTACTTACTCATTTTCTGGGTGATTATTCAGCTTCGTTAGCGAATAATTCGATGTCTTTTGATTCAGCAGTCAAGGTTACGACTGCTTTCTTGTACTTGCGAGTGAAACCAGCGTAACGGCCCATGCGTTTTGCTTTACCGTCAACGTTGATCGTGTTAACTTTCTTAACTTTAACCCCTTCAAACATTGCTTCAACCGCTTGTTTGATGTGAGTTTTGTTAGCACGACGGTCTACTTCGAACGTGTATTTTTTTCTCGTCTAAACCAGCAACTGATTGTTCAGTGATGACTGGGCGTAATACTACTTCTGATAATTGCATTATGCTAAAGCCTCCTCTACGGTTGAAAGTGCTGCTTTAGTGATGACAAGTGTGTCGTAGTTTACAACGTCTAATACGTTCACGTTGCCTTCGTCGATCACTTTCACGTTAGCTAAGTTACGTGCTGAGAAGTAAGCGTTGGCGTTAGTCCCTTCTAATACTAAGAGAGTTTTCGCATCTACTTTAAGGTTGTTCAATACTGATTTGAATTCCTTAGTTGATGGAGCTGCAAAGCTGAGTTCATCAACAACTACTAACTTGCCTTCTAATACTTTCTGAGATAATACAGATTGTAACGCTAAGCGGCGTACTTTCTTTGGTAATTTATAACTGTATGAACGAGGTGTTGGACCAAATACGGTACCACCACCAACCCATTGTGGTGAACGGATAGAACCTTGACGTGCACGGCCAGTCCCTTTTTGTCTCCATGACTTACGGCCACCACCGCGTACTGCGGAACGGTTTCTTCACCGCGTGAGTTCCTTGACGTAAAGATGCACGTTGCATGATTACTGCGTCGAAGATTACGTCTTCGTTAGGTTCAACCCCAAATACAGCTGCATTCAATTCGATTTCGCCGATTTGTGAACCGTCTTGTTTAAATAAACTTACTTTTGTCATTTACTCGTTCCTCCTTCCTCGAATTATTTAACTGTTTTAATTGCTTGTTTGATTTCAACGAGTGATTTCTTGGCACCTGGGACATTACCCTTGATCAAGATTACGTTGTTTTCTACGTCAACCGCTACAACTTCCAAGTTTTGGATGGTTACGCGTTCGCCACCGGTTTGACCTGGAAGGCCTTTACCCTTGAAGACGCGTGATGGGAACGAAGCCCCACCCATCGAACCTGGACGACGGTGGTAACGAGAACCGTGAGCCATTGGACCACGTGATTGGCCATGACGCTTGATTGCACCTTGGAATCCTTTACCCTTGGATGTACCCGTCACATCGACGATGTCGCCAGCTGCGAAAGTTTCCACTGTGATTTCTTGTCCTACTTGATATTCTCCAAGCTCAACTTCGCGGAACTCGCGAATGAAGCGCTTAGGAGTAGCATTTGCTTTTGCTACATGACCTTTAGCAGGTTTGTTTGACAATACTTCACGCAAGTCTTGGAAACCTAATTGAACCGCTTCGTAGCCATCGTTTTCCATGGTTTTAACTTGTAATACCACGTTTGGAGTAGCTTCGATAACAGTTACAGGTACCAATTCACCGTTCTCAGTGAAGAATTGAGTCATCCCTACTTTTTTACCTAAGATTCCTTTGGTCATGAGTACACCTCCATTTTTCTAAAATTATAATTTGATTTCTACGTCTACACCGCTAGGTAAGTCTAATTTCATCAAAGCGTCAACAGTTTTGTTAGTTGGTTCTAAGATGTCGATTAAACGTTTGTGTGTACGCATTTCGAATTGTTCGCGAGAGTCTTTGTATTTGTGAGTCGCACGAATCACGGTATATAAAGAACGCTCAGTTGGCAGTGGGATTGGCCCCGCTGTCTTCGCTCCTGTTCTTTGTGCTGATTCTACGATTTTGCTTGCTGCTAAATCCAATGCACGATGCTCGTAAGCCTTCAAGCGAATCCGAATTTTTGTTTGCCATTTAGATTTTCCTCCTTCGTCAATTTTTGATAAAATGACTTGCTCCACAAGAATTTCCAACCACACCCGCCCGTGGCAAAGCGTCCGGGTGTGTCGCAACCTCTCGCTTCATAGCTGTCTTCCCCACTTCTAAGAGGGGGTATGTCCTGCGATGGGCACACTGGTACCCATTAAGGCACAATCATTATTATAGCGTAGGAATACTTTTAAATCAAGGCTTTTCTCAAGTTTTTTTGGCCTTTTTGCATGTTTTCGTTTTCATGTCGGATGATGACGATTTCCCTGTTACCTAGTCGATAACTTTTCACCTTTTAGGTGATGTTTTACCCGGATTTTGGCGCTTATGGGCACAAAAATAGCCAAGGTCCTCTCAGGAGCACTTGGCTAGAAAAATAATGGCTATTGCGCAAAATCTACGTCGATGGCCTTAGTCAGGACATCGCAGTAGCTATAGGAGACACACCCTAGGGTGTTGGCCTCTTGCTCTAAATCAACAACGAAGACAGAACGATAGGTTTCTTTCAGGACGCCTCGGCGCGTACGCTTCTTGTTACGACCGAGTTGGACGGTGATAATAATTTTTTCGCCGATGTTTTGATCCATGAGGGATTTAATCTCGGCAATTTCTTTTGGCATAAGCCTCACCTCTTTCCTACTATTATAACACAGTTAGATAGACTAACCTAGGAAAGGTCGGCAACTTATCCTGAAAAAACTGACAACGTTCGCCTTTTGTTAACTTTTAGCCGTTTGTACCTTGAAAGCAGCCTCTAAGTCAGCGAAATCCATGAGGCTGAGACTTTCAGCCCGGCGGTTAGGCTCGATGCCCGCCTGGTCGAAGACCTGGCGCAAGCGGTCTTCACTAAGGAGGTCTGGCACATAAGCTGACTTGAGGTTATTCCATAAGGTCTTGCGCCGTTGCTCGAAGCCCGCTTGGACAAAGGCCTGAAAGGCTTCCTTATCGCTGACTTGGACCAAGGGTACTGGTCGGCGAGTTAGCTTGAGCACAGCAGAATCCACATTTGGTTTAGGGATAAAGACATTTTTAGGCACAATGAAGGCAATCTCGCTCTCCATGTCCAATTGAATGGCCACAGACAGAGAACCATAGGCCTTGGTACCCACCGCCGCTGTCATCCGCTCTGCCACTTCCTTTTGCATCATCATCACAAGCGACTGGAAGGGCAGATTGCTCTCAATCAGGCGCATGATGATAGGCGTGGTTATATAATAGGGAAGATTTGCCACTACGACCAGTCGGGACTGATCTTGCAGCCAGGCGTATTCGGGGCTAGAGAAGTCCACAGACAAGATATCTTGGTGGACCACTTGGACATTATCACAGTCTGCTAGGGTTTCCTGCAGGATGCCCACAAAACGCTGATCAATCTCGAAGGCCAAGACCTGCTTGGCATGGTGAGCCAGGTATTGGGTCAGAGCGCCAATCCCAGGACCAATCTCGATGACTGTGGTATCTGCATCGACTTGGCCAGCTTCAATCATTTTCTCTAACATCCGGGGCTCGATTAGAAAGTTCTGACCCAGACTCTTTTTCATTTGAATATCGAAGCGACGCATAATCTCAACCGTACGGGTCGGCGTCGCAATCGGCCGGAAATCTCTCATTCTCGGGTCCCTCCTTGGGCTTGATCCAGGGCTTGAACGAAAGTTGCCAAGCTGGCCTGGTCGATGCCATAGCGTTGCAGTTGACGCTGCAATTGCTTGGCGTTGGTATAACCTAAATTAAAGTGCTGACTGACGGCCTGACGACGCGCCTTGGCGCCCGAGCCTGCGGTCAGCCCCCACTGGGCCAGGCTGCCCATGGGAATTACAGCCACTAAGTCTCCCTCAACCGGAGTCATAACCTGACTTAGGGCTTGGCGAATTTCTTGGGGGCTAGCATGTTCCACCCCTAGACTCTTGCCTTGGCCACCAAAGGCAGCCGTCCGGCTAATATGGGCTTGCTTAGCGCTTGGCACCGCCTGGGTCACCAAACGTCTCAGCCGCTCCCCTTGGTAGTCAGGATCTGTCAAGACGATAATGCCATGGGTCTTAGCCGCTTCTACAATTTGTGCCAAGACCGGCGCTTCTAGCGCCGAACCACCCGTCTCAATGGTTTTAATCGTTGGGCCAAAGGTCTCAATCAGGCGTTTAGTATCATCGCGCCCTTCGACCACTATGATCTCTTGAGGCATGACTTGACTCATTGGTCCCACCCCTCAGGCCACCACTGGAAGAGACGGCAGGCATTGCCTGTCGTCAATTTAGCTAGCTCTTCCAGACTCATGTCTCGCACCTGGGCCAGACACTCCGCTACATAGCGGACATAGGCTGGCTCATTTTGCTTACCACGCTTAGGCACTGGCGCCAGATATGGCGCATCGGTCTCCACCAAGAGACGCTCTGCCGGTACTAAGGCCGCCGCTTGACGGACTGCCTCGGATTTCTTAAAGGTCAAGACCCCACTGAAGCTAATATGCATGCCAAGATCTACAAAACGCATGGCTTCTTCAGCTGTCCCGCCGAAGCTATGCATAATGCCACCCGCAGCCGGCAGGCCTTCTTGCTTGAGTATGCGATAGGTGTCTTCGGTTGCCTCACGGTTATGAATGGTAATAGGCAGACCGTGCGACTTGGCAATGGCAATCTGGCGCCGAAAGACCTGGGCCTGCACATCCCGCGGGGCAGTATCCCAATAGTAGTCCAAGCCAATCTCACCTAGCATCTTAACCTTAGGCAATTCTAGTTGTTCCTCCAGGCGACGCTCCACCTGGTCATTGTAGGTGTGGGCCTCAGTCGGGTGCCAACCCACCACCGAAATAATATTATCGTAGGCCGCACTTAAGGCCAAACTACGCTCAATGGTGGGATCATCAAATCCCACCACTGCTAGATAGCCCACGTCCGCCGCTAGGGCTCGGGCAATATAATCTGCCTCCTGGCCCGCAAATTGCTGGGCGTTCAAGTGCGTGTGCGTATCAAATAAAGGCATCTTGGTCACCTCGGCTAGCCAATCCAAGCACCATTGGCTGCATTTGGATCTGCTGTTAAGAGATGGAGTTGGCCGTCCTGTTCAGAGGATAAGATCATCCCCTGGCTGACATAGCCCATCATCTTACGCGGCTTGAGGTTAGAGACGATGCAGACCTTACGGCCGATTAATTCTTCTGGATTTGGATAGAATTTAGCAATCCCGGATAGAATTTGGCGGTGGCCCTTATCACCCGCATCCAGACGGAAGCGTAATAGTTTATTAGAGCCCTTGACTGGTTGAACATCCAAGACCTCTGCCACCTTCATCTCAATCTTCAAGAAGTCATCGAATTCGGCTTCAGCCACTTCACGGTGCACCAACTCAGTCGCTTCTGGATCCCAGTTAGGGTCGTCAACCTTAGCTTGGCTAGCACCTGGCTTGCCAGCAGCCATGGCTTCCTGAATATAGGTCACTTCTGCCTCTGCATCCAAGCGTGGGAAGATTGGGTCCCCTTAGCCACTACGCTTGCGCCTGCTGGGAAGGCCCCATAGACTAATTGCGTGAAGTCTAGGTCCATTTGGTCCTTCAGGCCTAATTGCTCGAAAATCTTAGCTGGTGCTTGGGTCATGAATGGACGTGACAGATGAGCCACCAGGCGTAAAGCCTCAGCTAAATGGTTCATGACAGAACGTAGTTGACCTAGGGTCGCTTCTTCTTTCACCAAGACCCAAGGCATGGTTTCATCGATGTACTTGTTGGTACGGGACACAATGGCCATGACATGGCTTAAGGCTGCGCTCAGGCTCATAGCATCCATGGCTTGATAGTAGGCCGCCATTTGCTCCTTAACATAAGCATCATAGTCGGCATCTACAGCTGTCGCTTCTAAGCCTTCGGTTGGCACTTGGCCTTGGAAATACTTGTTCATCATAGCAACCGTCCGGTTGAGCAAGTTACCCAAGTCATTGGCTAATTCGGAGTTGACTAATTGGACAAAGCCCTCTGGCGTGAAGACTGCATCGTTACCAACACCCATTTCATGTAAGAGGTAGAAACGAGTGGCATCCAAGCCATAGCGTTCTACCAAAGTTTCTGGATAGATGACATTCCCCTTAGACTTGGACATCTTACCTTCCTTCATGAGGTACCAGCCGTGAGCTAAAATCTTCTTAGGCAACGGTAAGCCTAAGGCCATGAGAATGGTTGGCCAGTAAATCATGTGGAAACGGGAAATATCCTTACCGATGACATGGGCATCTGCTGGCCAGTACTTGTTGTAGCGGCTAGTATCATCGGAACCGTAACCTAGCGCCGTAATATAGTTTAAGAGTGCATCAATCCAGACATAGATGACATGCTTAGGATTAGATTTAACCGGCACCCCCCAGGTGAAGGTGGTCCGAGACACCGCCAAATCTTCCAAACCTGGCTTGATGAAATTATTAATCATTTCGGTCTTACGGAAGGCAGGCTCTAAGAAATCAGCATGATCTTCATAGTATTGCACCAGACGGTCTGCATACTTGCTCATACGGAAGAAGTAGGACTCTTCCTTAACCAAGGTTACTTCGTTACCAGTTGGGGCAACCCCACCGGTCACATTACCATCCGCATCGCGGTAAACTTCAACTAATTGGCTCTCGGTGAAGAATTCTTCGTCACTGACGGAGTACCAACCGCTATACTCGCCTAGATAGATGTCATCTTGGGCTAGGAGTTGCTCAAAGGCATCTTGTACAGCCTTCTCATGGTAGTCATCTGTAGTCCGGATAAAGTGTGAATAGTCGATATCTAATAGATCCCAAAGCTTCTTAATGATGTCGGCCATCTCGTCGACATATTGCTTAGGACTCACTCCTAGGCCCTCAGCTGTCCGTTCAATCTTCTGACCGTGCTCATCGGTCCCAGTTAGGAAGAAAGCATCGAAGCCTTGTAGACGCTTATAGCGCGTCATAGCGTCGCAGGCTAAAGTGGAGTAGGAGTTACCGATATGTAACTTACCACTTGGGTAGTAGATCGGCGTTGTAATATAATAGGTAGGTTTTTGCGTGGTCACGAATGAGTGCCCCTTTTCTATTTCTTCAAATTACTTCTATTATAACATAATTGTAGGTTCCTGACAGTAGGAATGGCAAACTTGTTAAGGAAGGGACACATGACAGAAAAAACTGGCGCCAGCCAGAGGCTAGCACCAGTCTATTTTGAGGTGTTAAATTAAATTAGTCTACATGACGTGGCTTATTAGCCAAAAGTAAGACTGCAGAACCTAAAGCTAAGACAAGAGCCAACCAGATGAAGTTCATTTCACCAGTGCTTGGTAATGATGGGTTCTTAGCATTGAAGGCATTGTAGAATACCAGTTCTTTCTCTGGAGTAACCTCTGCCTTGAGATTGCCATTTGCATCCTTCGTTACAGCAACCGTTACGTTGAATTTAGTCTTGTCGTAGCTGATAGCTGAATCTTGACCAGCCACTTCGCGTACAGTTAACTTATAGGTCCCTTCTTGTGCATAAGAAGAAGTTAAGTGAATAGCACCTGTAGCATCGTTGCTTGCAGTCGCTAAGACTTTACCCATGCTATCTACTAATTCAAATTTGAACTCTTGATCTTTGAGTTGACGACCTACTAATACTTTCTTAGCCGCTACTGTGAAGTCAACCGCAGCAGGTGCAGGGTCAGAAGAGTTTGGTAAGTTAGTCGCTGCTTTGTTAACAAAGGTCGCTTGGTTAGTGTAACTAGCGCTCGCTTCTAATTGGCCTGCGCCATTGTCCACAACAGTTACCACTACATCAACCGCTTTGGTATCGTAGGTTACGGTTTCATCGCTACCTGCTTTTTCTACAACTTTATAGTTGTAAGTGCCGGCTTGTTCGAATTCAACTGAAGCGAACTTAACAGTTCCATCTTCGGCATTCTTCACGGTTTGTAATACTTTACCTTGTGCATCTTGCAATTGGAACTCGAACTCATCAGCCTTAAGTGCACGGCCTTCTAATTGCTTCTTCACTACGATTTCTTGGCTAGTTTTAGCAGCTTTATAGCTGTTAGCAAACTGAGCTTGATCATAGGTAACAGTTGCTTTCTTCTCACCGTTCTCGTCTACTACTTTAACGTTGGCAGTTAGCTCTGCTTCATCGTAAGTAACACCTGGGACAGCATTGTTTACTTCTTTAATTTTGTAAACAAAGTCGCCAGCTTGAAGAACTTAACTTTAGCGAAAGTTACATTCCCTTGAGCATCGTTACTTACAGTTTGGACAACAGAGTTATCAGCTGTGTTGATTAATTGGAATTGGAATTCGCCAGCTTTCAAAGCGCGGCCATCTAATTTCTTAGTCACTTTGAAAATCACTTCGTCTGAACGGCTAGCTGATGCGCCACCCTCAGTAGTGGTTAGCGGAGCAAAACCCTCAACATTATGAACTTCTTTAGCAGTTTTGACAACGATAGAGTTGAATACTTTTTTAGTTGCGTTGTCAACAGGACTTGTTAATTTTGTAGAATAACGCAAGTACAAACCACGACCACTCAAATCACCATTTTCTGGCGTAACCGTGAAGTGGTTTTTGTCTGTTACTTTGACACCTGCACTATCAAGTGCTGGATGGCCTTCTTCCTTACCCCATTCAGTAAAGTAGTAACCAGTCACGTCGCCAACTAATTCTTGACCTTCTGGAATGGTGTCAGCAATGCTTACGCCCGTTACATCCTTAGCGGCCAAACGGTTAACCAACACTTGCCATCTGATCATGCTTGGGTCGTCTTTATCTTGAACGCCCCACTTGAAGTAGCCAGTGGAATCTTCCATTGGTACAATGCGGGTAAGTGTGTAAGAGCCTGCACCAGGTAATACCATAGTAACTGTCTCATCTACTGCTACGGTGTCAGCCCAAACTGCTGTGAACAAAGCACTTATCGTACGGTTTTCACTCATGTAACGATAGTAGTCTTCGTTAGTAATTGTAATGGTTGCGGTGTTAGAAGTTGGGTCAGTAGTCAATGTCGCTACTGTCTTACCGTTAGCTGCTTTGATTTCTCTTGGTTCAGTTTTCTCTACCGCCAATTGTGCTGGCACTTGGTAGACAAATGTATCACCATTTTTTACTGTTGCTGAATCTGGAATTTGGTAAGTTGGCTTAATATAGAATTTACCCTCACCATATTTAGCCCCGTCAACAACCGGGTTATTATTAATCAAGAACTCAGTTGATACCAACTGTGCCGCTTGACTGGCTGATGTTGCGGCAACTTCTGGATTCGCTGCCGGTTGGTTCTCGCTAGTACTTGCTGGTGCTGCTACCCCACCTGCGTTGTCACTAGCACTTGATTCTGATGCGACTGCTGGTGCCGCTGTCGTTGGCTCTGCACCTACAGGCGCTTCTTGGGCCAATGCATTGAATGGTCCTGCAAATATGCTTAGAACCATTAAGAATGTAATAAGCAAGTTAAAAAACTTACGCTTATCCATAAAAATTTCCCCTCCTTATTATCGGGTGCCACTATCTTTTGCGCTACTAAATAGCACCCCAATTTTCTGGATATCGGCAATTTAATACCATATATAGTATATCACACCACTTGCTATTTGTACAGTTCTTTTAGTGGAATCAAGTTTAACACCTCATTTCAAAACTTAATTGAAGATAATTTTTGCTAATTATTGATACTATTGATTGGATTGACCAGTCATTTGCCTGAAAAAGCCCAGAATATCGTTTTTTGTAGTGACAATTTCAGATTAATATTGTATACTATAGTTCGGAGGCCAGTCCTCCGCTAGGATAATTAGTAATTTTTCCTGGAACTTATTGATTTATTTTTCAAATTAGACTTCCCTCTATATTTAGAAAATAACTCTGACGACCTACTATTTTTCTGGATAATATAGTAATAGTCGTCAATCCTATTTTTATAGGATCTGGCTGAGGGAGCTAGCTGCTACTTAACGCTCCCTAGGACAAAGAGGTTGAATTCACCATTCAGCCTCTTTTTTTGATAAAGAAAAAGCCAGAGTTCATATACTCCGGAGCTTTTCCTATCACTTAGGCTTTTGCAACCACTAATAATAGTATAGCCTAAGATCTTGCTTTTTTGTCAAGAAGGAGAACCGCAATTGCACCCATTACCATCATGCTAGCCAAAGCAGTCAACCAAATAACTTCGGCTTCACCTGTCTTAGGTAATTTCTTCTCTTCTTTCACTGGTTTGTAAGTGTTCTTAAAGACAATAGATTTAGCAGTGTCCACTTTTGCTTGGAACTTGCCTTCGCTGTCCTTACTTACCGTTACAGAAACCTCATGAACAGTCTTGTCATAAGTGATTTCTTTGTCGCCCAAGTCTTTTTCCACGACTTTGTAAGTAAAGGTACCTTCACTTGGGTTTGTGATGGTATGTTCCAAATGAATCTTACCTGATGCATCGTTTTTAGCGGTAGCAACAAGGTTGCCATTTGAATCGAGGAGATTGAATTGGAATTCATCTGCCTTCATTTCACGGCCTTCCAATTCTTTCATCGCGTCTACGCTGAAGCTTGGTTGCCCTGGATCCACTGCCTTATAGATGTTAGTGAAGGTAGCATCGTTAGTGTAAGTCACTGTTGGGGTTAGTTGTGCTTGGTTATCAACCACTTCAACAGTTGCTTCTACTACTTTGGTATCGTAAGTAACGTTCTTCAAGCCGTTAGTTACTTCTTGAATACGATACTTGCTAGTCCCAACTTTGCTATAAGTTTGTTCTTCGAAGGTTACATTGCCCTCTGCGTCGTTCTTAGCACTTGCCAACTTAGTGCCTTGTTCGTCTAATAATTCGAACTCGAACTCGCCTGCTTCTAAAGCACGACCTTCTAAAACTTTCTTAACGCTTAATGCTTGCTTGGTTGAAGCTGCGCGTAACGGTTAGTAAAGACTGGCTCTTGTTCATAGCTTGGTGTCGCTACTAATTGGCCATTGTCGTCTTTGACCTCAACAGTTACTTTCACTTTCTTTAGCGTCATAAGTAACACCTTTTGCATCGCCTGAAACTTCTGCGATAGTGTAAGTGTAAGTCCCAACTTCTGAGTAAGTAATTGGTTCAAAGCTTACTTTACCTGTCGCATCGTTAGCAACACGTTGCAATTCTTTGCCGTTAGCGTCTTTCAAGACGAAGTTAAATTCGTTAGCTTGAAGCGCGCGACCTTCCATGCGTTTAGTTGCCATAAGGGTAACATTTTGATCCAATGGCTTGTAGCTGTTGGTGAATGTCAATTCCTTATCTGGCGTTACAGTTGCTTCTAATTGACCCGCAAGGTTATCTGTTACACGAACGTGTACCAAGATATTGCTTGAGTCATAGGTCATCCCTTTGTCATTAGCGTCTAGTTTTTCACGAACAGAGTAAGTGTAGGCACCAGCGCTTGAGAGACTTTGCGCCTTGAAGGTAATATCCCCATTGGCGTCGTTCTTAGCGGTGTCAACAACCTTGTTGGTTGTAGCATCTACTAACTCGAAGGTGAAAGCGTCAGCAACTAGCGCTTTTCCTTTCAAGACTTTCTTAGCTTTGATGGTGACATCAGCAGCGGCTGGTTTATAAGCGTTGGTAATGGTTTGCCCGTCTGGGTATTCTAGCGTAGCTTCTAATTGACCAGCATTGTCAGTTACTTTTACGGTTACATTCAATACTTGAGTGCTGTAAGTCACCCCAGCAACAGTCCCCGCTTGCTCCTTAACCGTGTACTTATAAGTACCTGGTTTAGTGTAAGTAATAGCATCAAAGGCACCACTACCGTTCTCAGCGTTGACTTTCGTTTGCGCTGCGCTTGTAGCTCCTTCTTCGATTAAGTCGAAGCTAAATTCGCCTGCCTTTTGTGAACGGCCAGTTAAGGCTTTTGTCACACTAATGGCTGCACTTGTTGATAAAGGTTGATAGTTGTTAGTAAACTCAGCTGGTGTAGCGTAAGTCTCAGTTGCCACTAATTGGCCTTGACCGTTGTCAGTTACCGATACGGTGACTTCAACCGTCTTATCATCGTAGGTGTAACCCTTAGAACCATCATTCTTCTCACGAATAATGTAAGTGTGGTTACCTACAGCCGTATAAGTTTCTGCTGGGAAGGTTACAGTCCCGTCTGCCTTGTTCTTAGCTGTTTGTGCAACTTGACCCGTTGCTTTGTTAACCAATTCGAAAGTGAATTGATCATCTGCTAAGTTGGCACCTGTTAGGGACTTGTTAGCCTTCAAGACTTTGCTTACTGAGCCCGCTTGGTAAGTATTGGTAATCTCTTGACCATCTGGGTACTCTACCGCAGCTTCTAATTGACCTGCATTATCTGTGACAGTCACTTTAATGCGGTAAGTCTTATCGTCGTAAGTAATCCCACCAAGGCTACCCTTTTGTTCCTTAACAGTGTATTCATAAACGCCAGCTTGCGTGTAAGTAATTGGATCGAAATTAACGGTCCCGTTCTCATCCGCAGTTGCTTTAGTTTGGTTGTCTTTTGCTTCTGGTGCAGTCAAGTCGAAACTGAACTCACCAGCCTTTTGTGCACGACCGGTCAACTTCTTAGTGAAGCTGAAGGCTGCAGTGGTTGATAAAGCTTGATAATTGTTTGTAAACTCAGCTGGTGCAGCGTAAGTTTCTGTTGCCACTAATTGACCTTGGCCATTGTCGGTAACCGCTACGGTTACTTCTGGTGCCTTGGTATCGTAGGTATAACCCTTAGAGCCGTCATTCTTCTCACGAATAATGTAAGTGTAGTTACCTACAGCTGTATAAGTTTCTGCTGGGAAGGTTACGGTCCCGTCTGCCTTGCTCTTAGCAGTTTGCGCAACTTGACCTGTTTCCTTGTTTACCAACTCGAAAGTAAATTGGTCATCTACTAAGGCTTTACCTGTCAAGGATTTGCTTGCCTTTAAGACTTTGCTTACAGATCCCGCTTGGTAAGTGTTAGTAATCTCTTGCCCATCTGGGTATTCTACAGCAGCTTCTAATTGACCTGCCTTATCTGTGACAGTAACTTTAATGCGGTAAGTCTTATCGTCGTAAGTGACCCCACCAAGCTTACCATTTTGTTCTTTAACAGTGTATTCATAGACACCTGTTTGCGTATAAGTGATTGGGTCGAAATTAATGGTCCCGTTCTCATCCGCAGTTGCTTTGGTTTGGTTGTCTTTTGCTTCTGGAGCAGTTAAGTCAAAGCTAAACTCACCCGCAACCTGCGCACGACCGGTCAACTTCTTAGTGAAGTTGAAGGCTGCAGTGGTTGATAAAGCTTGGTAGTTGTTAGAGAACTCAGCTGGTGTAGCGTAAGTCTCAGTTGCCACTAATTGACCTTGACCGTTGTCGGTAACTGCTACCGTTACTTCAACCGTCTTATCGTCATAGGTGTAACCCTTAGAACCATCATTCTTCTCACGAATAATGTAAGTGTGGTTACCTACTTCTGTATAAGTTTCAGCTGGGAAGGTTACAGTCCCGTCTGCCTTATTCTTAGCGGTTTGAACCACTTGGTCAGTAGCTTTGTTAACCAACTCGAAAGTGAATTGGTCATCTGCTAAGTTAGCACCTGTCAGCGCCTTGTTAGCTTTCAAGACTTTGCTTACTGACGCTGCTTGGTAAGTGTTAGAGATTTCTTGACCATCTGGATATTCTACCGCAGCTTCTAATTGTCCTGCATTATCTGTCACGGTTACCTTGATATTATAGGTCTTCTCATCGTAGGTGACCCCGCCAAGGTTACCCTTTTGTTCTTTGACAGTATAGTTGTAGACACCTGCTTGCGTATAAGTGATTGGGTCAAAATTAACGGTCCCGTTCTCATCCGCAGTTGCTTTAGTTTGGTTGTCTTTTGCTTCTGGAGCAGTTAAGTCGAAACTGAACTCGCCAGCCTTTTGCGCACGACCGGTCAACTTCTTAGTGAAGCTGAAGGCTGCAGTCGTTGATAAAGCTTGGTAGTTGTTAGTAAACTCAGCTGGTATAGCGTAAGTTTCGGTTGCCACTAATTGACCATTACCGTCGTCAGTAACTGCTACGGTTACTTCTGGCGCCTTAGTATCATAGGTATACCCCTTAGAACCATCATTCTTCTCACGGATGATATAAGTGTAGTTACCTACGGCTGTATAGGTCTCAGCTGGGAAGGTTACGGTCCCGTCTGCCTTGCTCTTAGCTGTTTGGGCAACTTGACCTGTTTCCTTGTTTACCAATTCGAAAGTGAATTGATCATCTACTAAGTTTTTACCTGTCAAGGATTTGCTTGCTTTCAAGACTTTCGTTACCGACGCTGCCTTATAGGTGTTAGTAAATCCTGGCTTAGTATAGGTAACAGCTGCAGTCTTAGCCCCACCATTATCGGTTACCTTAACATTTGCTGTAATAATATTCTTGTCATAGGTAACACCTGGTAAGTTATTGTTAACTTCGCGAATCTTATAAGTAAAGTCCCCTGCAGTACGGAACTTCATCTTCTTAAACTTAACAACACCGTTCTCATCGTTAGTAGCAGTTGCTACTACCTGATTACTACTGTCAACTAATTCAAAGCTGAACTCACCTGGCTTTAATGAGCGTCCGTTCAAGGTCTTGTTCACTTCGAAGATGATTTCATCAGGACGAGCCCCTGTCCCGACCCCATCAGTGGTGGTCAAGGCAGCAAAACCATTAACGTCTTCACTATGTGTAGCGGAAGTAAATCTATAATCGTTGAAGACTTTTTTAGTTACTAAGTCAACAGGCGCAGTGATACGGGTTTGGAAGATGATTAACAAACCACGGCCATCTTAGGCTCCCACCATTGCTTGGCGTAATGGTGAAGTGGTTGTCATCTTCAATGTTAATTTCGCTACCTGCATAAGCCACACGGCCACCGGCTGTCCCACCGTTTTGAGCCGCTTCCCAGTCAGTAAAGTAGTAACCACTAAATGAATCAGGTACAACTTCTTGCCCCTCTGGAATAGTATCTCTCACCATAGCGTTGACTATACCTGGTTTAGCATAACGGTTAATACGAATACGCCAGTTAACCAACTCAGGGTTGTCCCGGTCTTGGTTCCCCCATTTAGTATAACCCGTTGGGTCTACGTCAGGTACGATACGCATTAACTTGTATTCCCCAGCACCTGGCAAATCGAAAGTCTGCTCGATGTTCTTAGGTGTGCTATCAGCCCAGACAGCGGTGAATAGGGCTGTCAGAGATTTGTTCTCATTCAGATGAGCATAGTAGTCTGCGTTGGTGATCGTGATGGTGGCTGTATTATTCGCTGGGTTAGTTGTTAAAGATGCAACAGTTGTGACATTGTCTCCCGCTTTAATTTCAACCGGACCACTTTGTTCCACTCTGAAGACACTTGGCACTGTATAGGTCAAGGTGTCGCCATTTTGGAGTGTAGCGTTATCCGCAAATTTATAGGTTGGGATAATGTAGAATTTCCCTTCCCCATATTTACCAGGATTTTGGACTGGGTTGTTATTAATCTTGAAGTCCGTCGTCATGGTATATTGCGCTTCTTGAATTTGCGCTTGTGGATAATGTTGGGTTGCCTCAGTTTCTTCAGTATTGGCTGAATCTTGGCCATCCGCATTGGGCTTAGCCGCCTGATTTCCCTCTGCTGCCGGCTGGGCTGCTTGCCCACCATTAGCTTCTTGTCCCCCTGTCTCTTTGGCTTCCTGCGTTTGCTCAGTAGCAGGTGTTACTGCACCAGCATTCGCTTCTTGCGCAAAGGTAGATAGCGGGCTAATAAAAACTTGCAACACTAACAAGAGTGCGATTAGCAAGTTCGCTAGCTTGTGCTTTTTCACTTTGCTTCCCCTCTCTCACGCTACAAAAGCCAGGCCTACCGCTACATATACCCTGACTTTCTTAACGCTTGATATTGTGTATATTACTATACCAAGACTATTTTATCACACTCAATCACAAAAGAAAAGTTTCATTTCCTCTCTATCTCATAAAATCGAAATGTCATTACAAATCGATAACGCCGCCCCCTTTCCTAATATAAGAAAACGTGTGAGAATCGCCTCTAGTTGGCGAAACTCACGTTTCCTTCTATATATATCTATTTTGGTCCTAATCTATTGAGGGCCAAGTTCAGTTTTGTTATATGCACGCTTAGTCATGCGTTTCATCTTCACGACTGGCTGGTGATTCTGTTCTCTGAGCACTCGATACTGACGAAGCCTGATTGGCAGCCTCCGCTGGCATCACTGGCACGACCGTCTCTTCTCTGGTGTAAACCAACTCGTAAGTCTCTGCTTCTTCTGAGACATTAATACCATCTAGTCGCTCACCGTCCTTACGTAGTAACTATACTTGTGGTTACCACCGTTGCTGGTTTTGGAGTGACATAACGGTTTGGCCACGCACTTAAAGTCGTTGGCTCGTGAATCTCCTGGCCATCCTCCGATGACATGCCCGCAAGGTGATAACCGTCTTCTCTTCATAACTGGAACTCGGTAATGTAATTTTACGACGATTGGTTTATCGCTCAACTGTCCCCAGATAGCGGATCATCACTGTAGTCGTACACAGCCAGCTCCATAAATTCTCGTAGGAGTTACCGTGTATGGCTCACCTTGGGTGACGTGCGTTCCTCTAGATGAACTCTGCACTGGGAAGCCTTCGATAGAATCATCGTTATAGTATTCAGTGTACAGCTTCGTTACTCGGCGATAGACAAAGACTATTTCAAAGTCATGATCAGGTACCGTGCCCTGAGCATTTTCTGGAACAGACGTCAGTTCACTAGTCAGGAAAAGTCACCCTGAGTTACCTTCTCATACTCTGTTCCAACCTCAACTTTTTCTGTTCTTGTCTCTGACAACTCTTCACCTGACGTCGTTATATGTTTAACAGTTTTTGTCACTCGATGAATTGGATTGTAGTAGTAATCCATATAAACCGTTTCAGGATCTTCACTGCTGAAGGTGTAGTCTTCATACTTATAATCGTGCTCTACGTTTCGATAATCCTCTTCTTTAAAGAAGGTTCCTTCTACTTTAGCAGCTTTTTCATATCTAAATGTGAACCGCTTGCCTTCTAAGGCCACCTTCTCAATAGACAACATGAGTTCTTTCGTTTCATTATTGAAATGTCGCTGGATAACTCGATGCTTAGGATTAGAGTTATAGACGAAGGTTACAATCGTTTCTTCTGCCTCTAAGAAGCCAGACGGTTGTCCTTGAGTATGGCTGTAGACATAGCCAGGAACAGTCGCAGGCACTAAGTAGTAAGGGGTCTCAGCATGCCCTTTCACCGTTTCGCTCCCAATCTCATGCCCCTCTTCGTCGACATAGCGTGCTGTCGCCGTATGGAACTTATCAAAATGATGATAGGTTAGAGTAATGGTTGTATCTTCATTGAATGCAGCAAACAAAGACTGTCCTGTTCTCTTCAGAGCATACTGTTGTTGAGAAAGATCCGCTGGTCGGATGGTAGTCTCTACTCCCTTAGGTACTTCAATGTGTTTTTGATATTCAGCAACATGTTGGTCAAGATCTTGCCCTGACTCATCTACATACTTCAAGGTGATGGTTGCAGTGCTTCGTTTATATCTCAAATTGACAACTTTTGGACTGTCCTCAAATTGGCCTTTGAAATCACTTTCATCACTAGCAAGCTCGTATTTTTTGTCGCCCTTGGAGATATAGTGCTTGGAACTTAGATCATAAGTCTCCCCAACTAAGCCGTCGTGTATCTCACTAACTTCGAGCTTTTCGCCAGTCTCGTCTAAGAAGTTAACTCGGATGATACCTGGCAGAATCCGACGACGATAGTAAACCCATATTTCTCCACGTTCATCTCTAGGATTTCTAATTTCAAATACATTGAGGTTTGCGACCTCAAGTTGTTATAACTCACGTCATGACCTGAAATCATAGATATTAGGATATGGGTTCCGAGGTATCAAAGTAGAAATAGGTAAGCCCACTGTCCCCCCAATAGTAAACTGTCTCTCTGTTTGCCGAGGGTCTTCTGGAATATTATTTCCTACTACGCCATATAACTCAAGTCCAGGAGCAGTTGCTTGATAGTAATAGATGACGTGTTTTTTCATAGCCAGCATATTTGCCTGTTACCTCGCCTGGACACCGACATATTGATAGTATTCAATATTCTTCTTCTCCGTCACATATTGCGTACCGACAGTTCCACGTAAAATGACACGCTCAGCCAGATAATTCCCTCTGTTATCTACATAATCACGATTACCTTGCGGATCTGGATAAACAGAGCGATAGACATAAAGTGACAACCTGTTCTTCTAGTTGATAAGTCCCCGTCGTATTCCCTAGGACAGTGAGGAAAAGTAAAGTTATCAAACTGCTTCTGCTCTGTCTGATATGGTGTCCCCAAAAGGCTTATAGCTACGAATCGGCGGTGCCAAATCCTCATTAGCCTCATCTACATATCGTACTACTAATATACCCTCATTAATTCGTGAGTCACGTAGTCCTTCATAAATATAAGTAACTACTTGCTCTTGCTCACTATATTGTCCGAATTCTTCACCTTCAACCTTTCGGAATATGTAATTACGGAATTCTTTTTTACGAGTATAGTAGTTCTTACCGAGCTCGCCTTTCATCACAATTTCTGGGATGATTAGCGTTCCTTGGTCATCCTGATAACGTACCCTGCACAATCCCTGGCAACTCCTGGTCAGTACCTTTGCGATAGACATAAGTCACCGTTTGAGTTTCTAGGCTATAGTTACCTGTCTCAGAACCATCGACATGATCAAAGACATAACCTTCGATTTCCTTTTTCTCTGTGCTATAGGCAGTATCTATCTGACCAGAGAGATTAATAGTTGGCCAGAGGCTATGCCCATCCGTATCTTGGTAATTCACCTTAACATAGCCAATTGACTTCCGATAGACATAGGTAACAGTTTGTGCCTCTTCTGTATAGAAGCCCATCTCTGGTCCATCAACTCGAACGAGTTCATAGTTGTCAAAGCTTCTCGCCTTTTTCTTGATAAGGTGGTCCTACATAGTCTGTCAGATACTTCGGCTGTGCAAGTTCTTCACCCCTTCATCTTCATACTTGACAGTCAAATCTCCTCGAAGTCTTTCATAATAGTAGGTAACCTTCTGAGGATCTTCGGTTAATTGTCCTCTGTTTCACCGTCAACTCTAGTAAAACGATGATTTTACAAAAGTGTTTCTGAGTGGTAGTATAGTAATCTCAACAGCCCCTTTGATTTCTTCAGCTGGTCCTAAAATCAACATCAGCCTCGTTGCGGTAATAACAATTACTTTAGAGGTCACGACTCTTGCAATCCGGCGATAAACAAAGTCCACCCTTTGAGTCTGGGCTGAGATATACTTCCCTTTTTCTCACCTTCGGTACGAACGAATATAGTTTTCAATATCTAATACATCGAATTCATAGGATGCTCCTGGTCGCCCGTGAGTGTATACATGGCTTAATCTCCTTGCCATTTTCATCGATATATCTTGCATAAACATCCCCCCAGCCACTTTCTTCCTTCTTATATTCTTTAGTTGAGTATAAGAGAATGACGACCTGTGTCCCTTCTTGGTAAGTGACACGAGGAGGATATTCTTCCCGTCCTTGATAGAAGTAGTTTTCAAATTTTTTGATTTCGATTGGGGCATCAGTCCCCACATATCCTGTTGTCACGACATCAGGATGTAGAGTTTCACCCTTGACGGTCTTATATCGTACAACGACTTTCCCTCGAGCCTTGGTTCGAGGACTCGCATAGACATAAGTGACGTAGTGTTTTTGGCTAGCATAGGTCCCTTGGGTCTCCCCAGACACATAAGATAGACGATAGCCTTCAACTGCCTTCTCTTCAGTCTGGTAGCTATCTCCCAGTAACCCTGCCATATCCACTGGAGAAGTAAATCATCGTTTGTTTCATCAACATAGCGGACATTTACTGCACCATTGTTTGGCGGTAAATTAGCTGGTTGATGAGACAAAACTTGACGGTCTTAGCTTCCGTAGTGAACGTCCCTTGGCGATCTCCCTCTACTCTCAAGAAGTTATATTCTCTCACTTCTTTCTGAGTAGCTGTGTAGGCAGTGTCTACTTCGCCTTCTAAGGTCTCGGCATCAGCCACAGGCTGATCCGCTTCGTCCCATATAAGACATTGACTGTTCCGCGTGGTTTCAGAATGGCTTGGTAGATGTACTTAACTTTTTGGTTCGGCCTTGAAGGTTCCGGTCTCTGAGCCTTCTACACGTAGGAAGTTATAGCCAGATACTTCTTTCTTCTGGGCCGCATAGGCTGCGCCTACTTCGCCTTCCAAAGTTTCTGGATCTGCTACTTGCGCATCTTGTTCGTCTACGTAGGTTACATTGACTGTGCCTCTTGGTTTCGGAATGGCTTGGTAAATATATTTCACGTTTTGAACTTCGGACTTGAAGGTACCAGTAGTAGGACCCTCTACTCGCAAGAAGTTATAGCCTGTGATTTCTTTCTTCTCAGCTGTATAAGTTGCATCCACTTCACCTTCTAAAGTGACCGGATCTGCCAACTTAGCATCTTGCTCGTCCACGTAAGTGACATTAACTGTTCCACGTGGTTTCGGAATTGCTCGGTAGATGTACTTAACATTCTGAACTTCTGTCTTGAAGGTGCCAGTCTCTGAACCCTCCACTCGTAAGAAGTTGTAACCTGTGATTTCTTTCTTCTCAGTTGTATAACTTGCATCCACTTCACCTTCTAAAGTGACTGGGTCTGCCAATTTGGTGTCCTGTTCGTCCACGTAAGTGACATTAACTGTTCCACGTGGTTTCGAGGTGCTCGGTAGATGTACTTAACATTCTGAACTTCTGTCTTGAGGTGCCAGTCTCTGAACCCTCCACTCGTAAGAAGTTGTAACCTGTGATTTCTTTCTTCTCAGTTGTATAACTTGCATCCACTTCACCTTCTAAAGTGACCGGATCTGCCAACTTAGCGTCTTGCTCGTCTACGTAAGTGACATTCACTGTGCCGCGTGGTTTTGGAATTGCTCGGTAGATGTACTTAACATTCTGAACTTCTGTCTTGAAGGTGCCAGTCTCTGAACCCTCTACTCGTAAGAAGTTGTAACCTGTGATTTCTTTCTTCTCAGCAGCATAAGTTGCATCCACTTCACCTTCTAAAGTGACCGGATCTGCCAATTTTGCGTCTTGCTCGTCTACGTAAGTGGCATTCACTGTTCCGCGTGGTTTTGGAATTGCTCGGTAGATGTACTTAACATTCTGAACTTCTGTCTTGAAGGTGCCAGTCTCTGAACCCTCTACTCGTAAGAAGTTGTAACCTGTGATTTTCTTTTCTTCTCAGCAGCATAAGTTGCATCCACTTCACCTTCTAAAGTGACCGGATCTGCCAATTTTGCGTCTTGCTCGTCTACGTAAGTGACATTCACCGTTCCACGTGGTTTCGGAATGGCTTGGTAGATGTACTTGACGTTTTGGGCTTCCGCTTTGAAAGCACCTGTCTCTGGGCCTTCCACTCGCAAGAAATTATAGCCTGCTACTTCTTTCTTCTGGGCCGTGTAGGCTACATCCACTTCGCCCTCCAAAGTTTCTGGATCTGCCACTTTTGCATCTTGTTCGTCCACGTAGGTTACGTTAACTGTTCCTCGCGGTTTCGGAATAGCTCGGTAGATGTATTTCACGTTTTGGACTTCTGCTTTGAAAGTACCAGTCTCTGGACCCTCTACTCGCAAGAAGTTATAGCCTGAAATTTCTTTCTTCTCAGTAGTATAATTTGCGTCCACTTCACCTTCTAAAGTGACTGGGTCTGCCAATTTGGTGTCCTGTTCGTCCACATAGGTTACATTCACTGTTCCGCGTGGTTTTGGAATTGCTTGGTAGATATACTTGACGTTCTGAACTTCGGACTTGAAGGCCCCAGTTTCTGGACCCTCTACTCGCAGGAAGTTATAACCAGATACTTCTTTCTTCTGGGCCGTGTAGGCTGCGTCTACTTCGCCCTCCAAAGTTTCGGGGTCTGCTACTTTGGCATCTTGCTCATCAACATAAGTCACATTGACTGTGCCTCGTGGTTTCGGAATTGCTTGGTAAATGTACTTGACGTTTTGGACTTCTGTCTTGAAGGTGCCTGTAGCTGGACCCTCCACTCGTAGGAAGTTATATCCCGTAACATCCTTCTTCTCGGTGGTATAACTTGCATCCACTTCACCTTCCAAAGTTTCGGGATCCGCCAATTTGGTGTCTTGCTCGTCCACGTAAGTGACATTAACCGTTCCACGTGGTTTCGGAATGGCTTGGTAGATGTACTTGACGTTTTGGACTTCTGATTTGAAAGTGCCAGTCTCTGGACCTTCTACTCGTAAGAAGTTGTAGCCTGTGATTTCTTTCTTCTCGGTGGTATAACTTGCATCCACTTCACCTTCTAAAGTGACTGGGTCTGCCAATTTGGCGTCTTGTTCGTCCACGTAAGTTACGTTTACCGTTCCACGTGGTTTCGGAATGGCTTGGTAGATGTACTTGACATTCTGAACTTCTGTCTTGAAAGCTCCGGTTTCTGGACCCTCTACACGCAAGAAGTGATAACCTGAGATTTCTTTCTTCTCAGTAGTATAGGCTGCATCTACTTCGCCTTCTAAAGTGACCGGATCTGCTAATCTTGCGTCTTGCTCATCCACGTAGGTTACGTTCACTGTTCCGCGTGGTTTTGGAATTGCTTGGTAGATGTACTTGACGTTTTGGACTTCTGCTTTGAAAGTACCTGTCTCTGGGCCTTCCACTCGCAAGAAGTTGTAGCCTGTGATTTCTTTCTTCTCAGCAGCATAAGTTGTATCCACTTCACCTTCTAAAGTGACCGGATCTGCCAATTTAGCCTCTTGCTCATCAACGTAAGTGACATTAACTGTTCCACGTGGTTTCGGAATGGCTTGGTAAATATATTTCACGTTTTGGACTTCTGCTTTGAAAGCGCCTGTCTCTGGGCCTTCTACTCGCAAGAAGTTATAACCTGAAATTTCTTTCTTCTCAGTTGTATAGCTTGCATCCACTTCACCTTCCAAGGTAACTGGGTCTGCCAACTGAGCGTCTTTCTCATCAACGTAAGTTACTTGGACGCGTCCAGATTCCTTAGCTGAGGATTGTGATTCTTTCGGTGTATAGATGAAGGTAGTGACTTGTGGTTCAGTTTTGGTAGTGACCAGAAATCTTCCCTTCAATACGAGCAAGCTCGTAACCTTGGAAAGTTTTCTCTTCTAATGTAAAGTCACTGCCCACGGTACCAGTTGTTACGAGATCATCTGCTAATTTGTCTTGCTTCTCGGTTAGATAACGAGCTGTTACGGTACCTTCTACTTTTGGCTTGTTAGAACTTGTGTGGATATAACCGACATAAGTAAAGCCATCGATTCTAGGCGGCGTATATTGATATGTTTGCCCCTTGGTTACCGTCTGGGTCTCGCTAGCGCGCAAATAATTCATTTGCGCCAGAGCAGCGCGACCAGCACCTAAACCGGATAAACCGATAACTAAGAGCAACCAGAATTTCCAAGAGCCGTTTTGCTTACGGAAAGACCATGCAAGCAGTGTCCCTAGAATCAATAGGAGTGCACTAATGAGCCACTGCAGGATGACCGCATTCAACTCACCCGTCTTAGGAAGTGAGCCTGGGTCCTGAGGTTTGGATGGTTCTGGGTCTCCAGGTACAGAAGAAGATTCTGATGAACTGGAACTCTGGGAATCGGACTCTGATGAGCTAGACGATTCGGAACTCTCGGAATCTGATGAGCTGGAGGACTCAGATTCTGAGGAAAAGGAGCTCTCGGACTCTGAAGAGGACGAACTCTCAGATTCAGAGGACTCTTCCGATGATGCTGAAGATTCATCGGATTGACTTGGTGGTTGAGGTTTTGAGCTTGTATCTTGCTCATAGACCAATTGATAATCCGCCACATCAGTTGTCGCCGTACCAGTCGGATTCTCTTTCACCACTTGCTGGAGTTGTTCAGGTGTAAGATCCGCCTGATTGACGAAATGATAATTTACAGTGGTCTGTTCTCCCTGAGAAAAGACTTGTAATATTTGTGTGGGGAACGCTAAACAGAAGATAGCGCTGAGCGCAAAGGGCTCTTTGGGTTTTGTGACGCATGCCGGTAATTCCTTTCAATATTTGTCCATTGTCTATTTAACTAGATTTATAGGCGAAAGTCAATCTAATTGCGCAAAATTCACATGATTTTTTTGTAAATCATATGATATCCTCCGATATATTATTTAAATACATATTTTTGCATGATTGTTTGGACATCAAACTAAAAGAATTGCCTAGACATAAGGGAATAAAAGGCGAACGTTACTCCTGATTTTCTGCACAAAAATATGCGACCGAGAAATCTCGATCGCATATTTCATCTATTTCACATCAGTGGTTTGATTAGTTTCTAGCATTCTTGCGAGTAAACAACACAACAACTGCTGCGATTACCAATACAAAAGCTAAGCCGATTAGTAAGAATGAGCTAGATTCACCAGTTTTTGGTAATTTCTTCTCTTCTTTTTTGTCTTTTGGCTTGTCTGATTCTTGATTTGGAGTATTTTTAGCAAGAAGGTTTACGAATACCACGCCGCTTGTATTTTCTTTCTTAGAAACTACTAATTGACCTTGACCGTTGTCTGTAACTTCTACCGTTACTGGGTAAGTCTTTTCATCGTAAACGATCCCTGCGTTATCGCCTTTCTTCTGATGAAGAGTGTAAGTGTAAGTACCTGGCGCATCGTATGTCAATGCTGGGAAGACTACTTTACCATCTTTATCAGTCTGAAGTTCGCTGATGACTTTGCCATCTTTATCAAGTAATTCAATAGTGAAATCACCTGCTTTGATTTGCTGATTATCCTTGTCATCTTTGCCTTGTTTGAGGACTGAAGTTGCATCTACAACAACGCTAGTTGGAGCTGCCTTGTAAGTGTTAGAGAAGGCTGCTTCTTTAGCGTAAGTTGCTTTTGCTTCTAATTGACCTTTACCGTTGTCTGTAACTGCTACTGCTACATCAAATTCGGTTGCGTCATAAGTGTAGCCTGCTGCGCCTTCATTCTTCTCACGAATCTTGAACTTGTAGTCACCTGCTGCATCGAAGCTTACTGCTGCGAACTCAACAGAACCGTCTGCTTTGTTCTTAGCAGTACCAACAACTTTACCGTTTTGGTCTACTAATTCGAAAGTGAATTGATCAGCTGCTAAATTAGCACCTGCCAATGTCTTGCTTGCTTTCACTACAACGCTTGCTGCTGCTGCCTTGTAAGTGTTAGAGAAAGCTGCTTCTTTAGCGTAAGTTGCGGTCGCTTCTAATTGACCTTTACCGTTGTCTGCAACAGCTACTGCTACATCGAATTCGGTTGCGTCATAAGTGTAGCCTGCTGCACCTTCATTCTTCTCACGAATCTTGAAGTTGTAGTTGCCTGCTGCGTCGAAGTTTACTGCTGGGAATTCAACAGTACCATCTGCTTTGTTCTTAGCAGTTTGAACTACTTTGCCGTTTTGGTCTACTAATTCGAAAGTGAATTGATCAGCCGCTAAAGTGCCGCCGTTCAATGTCTTGCTTGCTTTCACTACTAGGCTTGCTGCTGCTGCCTTGTAAGTGTTAGAGAAAGCTGCTTCTTTAGCGTAAGTTGCGGTCGCTTCTAATTGACCTTTACCGTTGTCTGTAACTGCTACTGCTACATCGAATTCGGTTGCGTCATAAGTGTAGCCTGCTGCACCTTCATTCTTCTCACGAATCTTGAAGTTGTAGTTGCCTGCTGCATCGAAGCTTACTGCTGGGAATTCAACAGTACCATCTGCCTTGTTCTTAGCAGTGCCAACAACTTTACCGTTTTGGTCTACTAATTCGAAAGTGAATTGATCAGCTGCTAAAGTGCCGCCGTTCAATGTTTTGCTTGCTTTCACTACAACACTTGCTGCTGCTGCTTTGTAAGTGTTAGAGAAAGCTGCTTCTTTAGCGTAAGTTGCGGTCGCTTCTAATTGACCTTTACCGTTGTCTGCAACAGCTACTGCTACATCGAATTCGGTTGCGTCATAAGTGTAGCCTGCTGCACCTTCATTCTTCTCACGAATCTTGAAGTTGTAGTTGCCTGCTGCATCGAAGCTTACTGCTGGGAATTCAACAGTACCATCTGCCTTGTTCTTAGCAGTTTGAACTACTTTGCCGTTTTGGTCTACTAATTCGAAAGTGAATTGATCAGCCGCTAAAGTGCCGCCGTTCAATGTCTTGCTTGCTTTCACTACTAGGCTTGCTGCTGCTGCCTTGTAAGTGTTGCTGAAGCTTGCTTCTGGTGTGTAAGTTGCGGTTGCTTCTAATTGACCTTGACCATTATCAACAACTGATACAGCCACTTCTACTTCTTTAGCGTCGTAGGTGTAACCTGCTGCACCTTCATTCTTCTCACGAATAGTGTAAGTGTAGTTACCTGCTGCGTCGAAGCTTACTGCTGGAAACTCAACAGTACCATCTGCCTTGTTCTTAGCTGTTTGAACTACTGAACCAGTAGCTTTGTCTACTAATTCGAAGGTGAATTGATCAGCTGCTAAAGTGCCGCCAGCCAATGTCTTAGTAGCTTTCACTACTAGGCTTGCAGATGCTGCTTTATAAGTGTTAGTGAAGGCTTCACGGTCGTAGTAACGGTTGCTGTCTTAGCACCTGCATTATCAACTACCTTAACAGTTGCTGTGATTGGGTTTTGGTCATAAGTGACACCTGCCAAAGCGCCTTTTACTTCGCGAATCTTGTAAGTGTAGTCACCTGCTGCCTTGAACTTAACTTTCTTGAATTTAACAAGACCGTTTTCGTCGTTCTTAGCTTTTGCAACAACTGAGTCGTCTGCTGAGTTTACTAATTCGAATTCGAATTCTTCAGCTTTCAGAGCACGACCTTCCAATTTCTTGTTAACTTGGAAGATTACTTCGTCAGAACGAGCACCAGCACCGATACCATCAGTAGTTGTTAATGGTGCGAAACCGTCGAATTCTTGCTTATCTGTATCAGAAGAGAAATTTACATGGTTTTTAACACGTTTAGTTACTGGGTCAACCGGTTCAGTGACACGAGTTTGGTAGATTAAGAAGAGACCACGGCCATCTAAGCTACCACTCTTGTTAGGGATAACTGTGAAGTGGTTGTCATCTTCATGTGTAATCGTAGTACCTGCAAAGGCATCTACACGAGTCCCATTTTCCCAGTCACTGAAGTAGTAACCAGTCATCTCACCAACAAATTCTTGGCCTTCAGGGATAGTGTCTTTGATAACCGCATTAGTTACGCCTGGTTTAGCGTAGCGGTTAATACGAATACGCCAGTCAACCAATTCTGGGTTGTCTTTGTTTTGTACGCCCCACTTGGTGTAACCAGTTGGGTCTTCATCGACAACGATACGTGTCAAGGTGTAAGTCCCAGCCCCTGGCATTTCAAAGGTTTGTGGAACATTTTTTGGCACGCTATCCGCCCAAACTGCCGTGAATTGGACAGCAATTGTCTTGTCTTCGTTGAGTTTTGCGTAATAAGCTTCGTTAGTGATAGTGATAGTTGCAGTATTGGTAGCTGGATCTGTTACCAAAGTCCCTACAACTTCGCCCCCAGCGGTTATGTTAGTTGGGCCAGTTTGCTCAACTTTGAAGGTGCTTGGCACTGTATAAACAATGGTGTCGCCATTCTTCAAGGTTACGCTGTTTGGAATTTTGTAACTTGGGGCAATATAGAATTTACCTTCCCCGTATTTAGCGTCATTTTTAACCGGGTTAGTGTTAATGGTAAAGCCAGTAGTCAACTCATATTGAGCTGGTTGAACTTGCGCTTGTGGGAAATGTTGTACTGGCTCTGCCGCTGGTTCAGCTGTTGCAGCTGGTTCAGTTTCTTTGGCAGGCGCCTCCTGTTTTTCCTCCGCGTTCTCTGTTGCCGGTTGGACTGCTTCTGTTGCCGCTGGTGCTACTGGTGTTGCCGCATCTTGCGCAAAAGCAGAAAGTGGGCTAACAAAGACTTGTAGAACCATCAGTAAGACAATCAGAAGATTATGTAGCTTACGTTTATTCAATTTATCACTCCTATCCCCTAAATCACACCCTCCCTCTAGACGCTACTTACTCAAGGGAAGACAATGCTTTTTTAGGATGTTTTATGGCATTTAGTACCAAGTATATTCTATCAAAGTCAATGTGATTTGTATAGAGCAAATTACGATATTTTCAGAATCATTCGCATATTGTTAACAATGTCACGTCATGTCTTTTTTTTTATGACATGCTAAGCAAGCCAACACCTATTCCTAGCGGTTTTCATAGTCTTTGGCATCTAGTAGCTGACTTACATAGACCACTAAAAAAGTCGCTTGGGACTGGCGGCCAGTTCTAGCATATATGAAGCAATATAAGACGATTCCTATTACTAGCAAGCTACTTAATCCCGCAAACCCACTAGCTGGCCCTGGGCCAATGATGGAAGATGCTGCCATCATTTCTTTCTACTATTATAATATGCAAATCTCTGCCTGGGATGATACTGCCAGTAACACATAAAAAAGAGACTAGGAAGTTAGTCCCAGTCTCTCGTTTGACTTATTTACTTATTGTATAGTTCTGATTATAGGTGTAAGTAGCCCTTGATTAGATCTTCTAATTTCTTCATTTCAGTCTTGATGTCCGCATCGTTAACGACGATGTTTTCCAAGGCTAATTCTGAGTCAGCGAAGACTTTAGCAGAACCTTCATAGATTGGAGCCGTAAAGCCGTACTCTAATTCGTCAGATGCTGCCTTAACAAGTGGGTTTTCTTTGACATAGTTAGTCCAGATTTCTGAGTTAGTCCCAGACTTAGTGATTGGTAGGTAACCAGTCTTAGATGCCCAAGTTGCAGTGTTCTCCGCCTTGAGGAGGAAGGACATGAAAGCTACAGCCCCTGCTTTTTCTTCATCAGAAGCATCTTCGAAGACCCCTAAGTCGTTCCCTGCTAAGAGGGTCATTTGCTTGCCTTGACCGAAAGTTGGAACTGGCGCAGTGGTAATGTTGATACCTGATTCTTGCACACCCTTGACTACGTAAGGTAAGCCCGCAGATGAGCCAATGTAGATTGCAGAACCGCCAGCTGCGAATGGACCTGACATGTACTTGTCTTCACCGGCCAAACGTGCTGAACCGTCTTTGACCATGTCTTTGATGAATTGGATAGGTTCGATGGCTTTGTCAGAAGTGAGGTCAACTGTCTTCAAGTCGTCAGAAACCCAAGTTGCGCCGTTTTGGCGAGCCATAGTTTCCACTTCGATAGATAGACCATTTTCCAAACCTAAGGCTGGCTTATCAACGCCTTTTTCTTTGAGGGCAGCTGCTAATTCTTTGACTTCAGCCCAAGTCTTAGGTACTTCTTTACCTGCTTGTTTGAGCATGTCTTGGTTAACGAACATGAGACGTACAGATTTAGAAAATGGTAATGCGTAGATCTTGTCTTCAACGGTTACGCCTTTTAAGAAACCTGGGTAGATGTCCTTCTTAAGTTCTTCAGTGAAGCCATTGTCAGCAGTTAAGAATTCATCTAATGGAGCTAAGAGGCCTTCTGACTTGAAGCCAGAGAAGCTAGATGCAGTTAATTGAGTCATGGTTGGTAGGTCGCCAGAGGCAGCCGCAGCCATCACCCCTTGTTGTAGGGCTTTGTAGTTCCCTTGGCTAGTTTCTTCAACTTCATACTTATCTTGCGATTCGTTGAAGGCCTTAACGAGTTTGGTTAATTCCTCAGCATGAGGACCGTTCATTGCATGCCAGAAAGTTACTTTAACCTTGTCAGCAGCCCGAGCAGATGGTGCGTAAGCACTGAATGCTAAGACTACTGTGAGTAATAATGCGAAAAGCACTTTGATTTTTTTTCACTAGATGTTACCTCCAAATAGTTAATGGGAAAGCATTGAGGGGCTAGCCCTTCAAGCCAGAACGTGAAATACCTTGAATAATGTATTTCTGCAACAATAAGTAAATAATCACCATTGGCAAGATTACCAGGGTCGACGCCGCCATCAAGAGTTCGAATTGGGTGCCGGCTTCAGTGGTAAAGGCTTGGAGTCCAACAGGTAAAGTCCGTAAGTCAGGTGCCGAGTTGGTGACGATCATTGGCCAGAGGAAGGAGTTCCATGAACCGATGACCTTGAGAATCATTACGGCGATAATGGACGATTTAGACAGTGGCACAACCATTTCCCAGAGGAATTGCCAGTCGCTGGCGCCATCCGTCTTGGCAGCATAGTAGAGCTCGTCTGGAATCGTCTGAATGTTTTGCTTCAAGGTGAAGACCGAGAAGACAGAGGCGAACCAAGGAATAATCAAGGCCCAGTAGGTGTTGACTAATTTCCAACTTGATAAGGTCACGAAGTTTGGAATGGTCATCAATTCCCCTGGCACCATCATGGTTGCCAATAAGAGTAAGAAGAGGATGTCTTTACCCCAGAATTTGAGCTTAGCGAAGGCATAAGCTGCTAGGATTGAGGTGAAGAGTTCCCCGGCGGTCGTCACAGTTGTAACAAAGACCGAGTTAAGGAAGTAACGGCCGAATGGGGCTTTCTCCCAGGGCTTGGCCATAGTTAGAGAAGAGCCAGTTCCGTGGTAGCCAGGTTGGCGGTACGGAGATTGCTTCGGACCCTGACTTCAGACTGGTCGCCACCATCCAGTAGAATGGCAGAATCATGACCAGCGCGCCCAAGGTCAAGATGACATAGAGCAGAATTGTTTGAATGCGTTTTGTGCGTGCCATGTCTTAACCTCCCCGCTTCTCGAAGTATTTGTTGCCTATGTTCTGGAAGACGGTAATAACGAGGACAATGGCGAAGAGGATAATCCCGGTCGCAGCTGCCATCCCGTAGTTAAATTGAACATAGAACTGATCGAAGAGATAGTAGACAACGGTCATGGCTGAACCACCTGGTCCAGGACGCCCATTGAAGAGGGCGAAGACTTCATCGAAGACCTTGAAGCCATTGATGATACCGACCGTTGACAAGAGGAAGAGGGTTGGCCGCAAGAGCGGTAAGGTAATATTGGTGAATCTCTTCCAGGCGTTGGCCCCATCAACTTGAGCTGCCTTGTAGTAGGTCTCGTTAATGTTGCCCAAGCCGACCAGGGTCAGCAGGATATTGAAGCCCAGGCTCTTCCAGATGGCCATGATAATGACGGCCGTCATGGCTGTCTTAGGATCATTGAGCCAGTTGATACGGTCAATCCCTACTAAACCTAAGAGGTAGTTGAGTAGCCCATACTCTGAGTGATAGAGCCAAGACCAGACCACGGAGATGGCCACCGTTGAGGTAACGAATGGCAAGAAGTAGGCGGTTCGGAAGAGGCCTTTGAGGACTGGAATCTGATTGAGTAAGACCGCCACTGTAACTGAGATTGTGATGGAACAGAGCACCACCCAGAAAACATAGGTTGCGGTATTTTGTAGCGCTAGGTAGAACTTAGGATCCGCCAGAATCTTCTGGAAGTTATCCAGAGACCAGACCACTGGCTTGTTCTTAGTAATATTCCGCAACTTGTAGTTTTCATAGAAACTCATCATGAAGGAGCGGATAATCGGAATAATGGTGAAGGTTGTCATGAACACCAAGGCCGGCGCTAAATAGAGTAGGGCCTGGAGGCTACTCTTGAGAGTAGGTTTGCGGTTCATCTAGCCCTCACGCTCGCTTTCTGACAGAATGCGACGTTGGTCTTCTTGGAAGAAGAGTAGGCGTTCAGCAGGCACTTGCAAGTAAACTTCTTGGCCTACTTCTAAATCGCCGTCTAAGTTGGAAACGACGAAGCGTTCGCCTTCCCATTCCAAGTGAACGGTAATATCCTTACCTACTGCTTCCACACGAACTACTTTCCCGCGGACTAAGTAGTTATCGGCTGTCCCAGGACGGAAGTGCTCGGAACGGACCCCGATAGTTGCCCAGTTCAATTCTGCAAAGGCACTGTTAGGGTTAAGGGCTGCAGAGCCCTTAGCAAAGGTGTTGATGATTGGTGACCCGATGAAGCGAGCCACGAAGAGGTTGCTAGGTGTTTGGTAGAGGCTGACCGGGTCCGCTACTTGTTGAATCTCGCCTTTTTCCAAGACCATGACGCTGTCCGCGATAGACAGGGCTTCTTCTTGGTCGTGGGTAACGAAGACGGTAGTAACACCGGTCTCTTGTTGGATACGGCGAATTTCTTCACGCATCTCAATCCGCAGGCGAGCGTCTAAGTTAGATAAAGGCTCGTCCATGAGCAGGATGGAAGGTGATTTGGCCATAGCCCGGCTGATGGCCACCCGTTGCTGTTGTCCCCCTGACAACTGGCGTGGGTACTTATCTAGTTGGTCTTGAATTTGCGTTAGTTTTGCCATTTCGATGGCACGTTCGCGGCGCTCAGCTTTTGGCATTTTTTCCATTTTGAGCGGGAACATGATGTTTTCCAAGACCGTCAAGTGTGGATAGAGGGCATAGGATTGGAAGACTAAGCCTACCCGACGCTTAACTGGGTCTAATTTAGTTACATCTTTATCGTCGAAGAAAATCTTACCTGATGTTGCGTTCAGTAACCCTGAAATTAAGTATAATGTTGTAGATTTACCACAGCCAGAAGGTCCTAAGAAGGAAATAAGTTGCTGGCTAGGCAATGTAAAATTAATCCGGTCCAAGACAGTCTTCTGTTCAAACTGCATGGTCACGTCTTCAAATCTAACTTGCACGTTGATTCTCCTCATTTTTGTCAGTCTTAATAAGTGCTTGGGAGCTTAATGCTCTAGCATGAATTATAGCATAAATCGCATCATATTTCCCTCAATTTCTGCGTTTTTCATGCTATTCTAATAAAAGCTTTTTTAGTCAGCTAGGCTCTTAATCTGTTCAGCAGAGTAAGTCGTCTCTAGACTTGGTAACCATGGGGTCAGCCCTAAATCGACTAAGGCTTCCGCATAACGTTCTGGCTTAAAGCTGTGCCATGGCACAACCAGCTTAGCGCCTACCACATAGTTGACCAAGCAGAGGTCTTGAGTCGAAGCGTGACCAGACACATGGCCATGATAGAATTGCCAGCCTGCTTTGACGATGCCTTCCAAACCAAGGTTGGTAACGCGCATCATAAGCTCCTAGTGGCACCCCGTTGGAGTGAATGTAGATACCTTCCGATAGACTGAAGATATAATCATGGTGTTGTTCATAGTCAACTTGAACGGCATATTGAGCAGGTGCTGCCTGCACTTGGTCCCAGGTCAAGACATCTTGAGCTGGCAGATTGCTGTCACCATCCCAGTTGATAGTTGCCAAGGCTGCCTCTTGCGCCATGTAAGGCCGCAAGAGACGGTAGTAGTTAGGCTCTAAGACCAGCGTCCGTCCTGCGCGATTGAGCGCTTGCGCCATATAAACTAGACGCTCAATATTTGTGGATAGACGTTAAGCGCCACTAACTGATTGCCAGCTTGCGCAACTACTTGGGTAAAGTCCTTGAGGAACTTGGCTTCGTTGCCTGCTGAAATTGAGGCTACGCGAGCCGCCAAGTCCTCTGGCAGTTGCATCCGATCATCGCGTGATCCTGGGTCAAAGCTGAAGGTCGTCCCTTCAACTAAGAAGAGGTCAGGCTGAAAGTCGCGGGCCTTTTGCGCCCAGTGTAAGACGCGTTCCGGATGGAAACCAGTTAAACGGAAGTCACCAGAGTTAACCACCTTAAGGTCTGGCCCGGTGATGAAGATGCTAGCTGCCCCAATGGTGTCATGGTCGCTGACCACAAACTCAATAGTGAAAGGTCCAAATTGGAAAGGTTCCTCTGATTGAACGGCTTGCCAATTGACCTTGAAGTCAGGCAACAAGCCGTCGCTTGCTAGGCGTTGGTAGAAGGAAACACTGTCTTCTAGGGCATAAATGGGTAAGTCCTCGGGCAATTGACCGAAGCCCCCCCAATATGGTCTAGATGGAGATGAGATAGGCAGACGATGGTCTTCATATCGGTCTCCTCATAGCTTACTAGGTCACTTGCTCCTAGTTGTTGGCGGGTATAGAGGCCGTCAATGGCCGGCAGGTGCCCCTTTTCTAGCAGGCTTGGGGTCAAATTGACTTGCTTCAATTCATCCAAGCTTGCTCCGAATAAGGCGCCAAAATCTGTCAGAATACGGTAGTTGCCCGCTTCTAGACTGACAATATTACCACCTATGGTATCAAGTCCTCCCCAAAATCTTACCTGGGTCGTGATTTGCTGTGTCATGTTGTCTGTCTCCTTCATTGCATTTTATGCCACAGTCCATGATACCACCAAAAGCCCCCCTATCGCAAGTCCGGGGAAAGGTTTTCAGGTCAGGAGCGACAACTTGTTACCAGGTCTGCACTCGGCCGCCTGACACTTAGGAGCATAACAAAACCCCGCCTCCTTCTAGTCAAGGGGCGGGGTTGGATCTTAACTTAATTTTGCCAGTCCTTAGGACTCCACATGCTACCGTCTAACTGGCCTTCTAGCTGGCGCAGACGGTCATCTTGTTGTTGGTAGAGGTCGCCGGCGACTTGTAGCAAGGCTTGACTGGGATAGTCAGGAGCCTGTGCTTGCCAGTCCTGAACATAGTCTTGATAGGGATTCATAAGAAGCTAATCCTCCTTATTCAGGGCCTGCAGCTCCTGGATTTCATCACGATTTTGACTCAGGTCCTCACGGAACTGGTCATAGACTGCTTGGCTTTCAAGCGACAGGGACAAGTCCAGGTTGGCTAGTCGTTCCAAGACAAAGGTCTGCAAGGCTTCGAAGTCATCCACCTTACCCGTCTCAAGATAGCAGGCGTAGAGAACTAGCAGCTGTTTCTTCTGGGGCTCGGTCAGATAGTGGAACTGATGAACCGGGAAATAGGCCAAGGGCGCTAAGCCAAAATGCTTGGCCCAGGCATAATAGGGTGACAAGAGCGAGGACAGACTAAAGCCTTCGCGGCCCCCGACTTGATAGCGGCTAGCCTTAACGCCTGCAATGACCACCAAACCCATTTCCATCTGAGCGAGGCGAGGCATGGCAGCCTGCATGGCCTTGGACATATCGAAGACGCTATCCAGCCAGATTTTGAGGATGGCTGGCGCTTGGTACCAATAGAGTTGGAACTGGAAAATCACCCGGTCATAGCGGGTCAGACGTGCCAATTCCACACTGGCATCGAAGTGCCGGCCATTGGCCTCATATTCTGCCTGCAAATCGACATAGCTGACCTCCGTCAAGGCCAAACCTGATTGCTGTAAAAATTGTTGGCTGCTAGAGCCGGCCACATCAGGGTGGGCCAAATAGACGATGGTCTTAGTCACGACGGGCTTCTTTCTGTGGGGACTTATTTGTCTTCTGACTTGGCCTTCTTGTTGCCAATTAGGAAAGTCCCCAGATTCTTTTTGCTTTTGTTTGGTGTGGCCTCTTGGGCTTGGGTCTGGTCTTCAGATTCCGCCGCCTCTAGCGGTAGGCGAATAATGAAGGTTGAACCCTGGCCGAGCTCGCTTTCAACCCGAATGGTGCCACCGTGGGCCTCGACTAGGGACTTGACGACCGCCAAGCCAATCCCGGATTCACCGAACTTGGTATTTTTACGGGAAATGTCCACCTTGTAGAATCGCTCCCAGATGTCTTCAATTTGCTTGGCATCAATCCCAATCCCCTGGTCCATAATACGGAGCTCGGTAAAGTTGCCATCTTGGCGCCCCCAGAGGGTGATATCACTATTCTCTGAGAACTGGATGGCATTGGTCACCAAGTTAATGATAATTTGAACCAGCCGGTCTCGGTCTCCGTAAATCGGAAGGTCCTCAGGCGCATCAATGACTAGACGATTGCCCTTTTCTTGGGCCTTAGCGGTTAACTGGGTCCGAATCTGGCAGAGCAAATCATAGGCCTTAAAGTGTCTGCTTGTTAAGGCTAATCTGGTTGGTTCGAATTTTCTCGTAGTCCAGATTCTCATTGACTAAGCGAATGAGCCGTTGGGTCTCAGTAGCTAGCAATTCTAGGCTGCGTTTGCGCTGGGGCTCAGGGAAAATATCATACTGAAGCCCTTCAATCACCCCACTCATGGTGGTCAGCGGCGTCCGCATCTCGTGGGCCGCATCCATCATAAATTGGCGTCTTAAGGTTTCTTGGCGCTTTAATCTCTTCGCGAGATTTTGCCAAGGAATCCGTCATGACTTGGAAATCATGGGCCAAGTCCCCAAACTCGTCCCGGCTCTTATTACTAATATCAAGCTGGACATCATAGTTACCCGCTGTAATCTGACGAGTGGCTTGTTGCAAGCGCCGAATCTTACGGGTCTGGAAGAGGGCATAAGCCACACTAATAGCCAGACCAATGGCGGTTGCAATCCCGAAAGAGAAGATAATATTGTTGTAGACTTCTTGCTGGCGGGTCTCCAGGTTCTCAATTGGCTCGCTCAGGCTGATAAAGCCGGCCGGAAATTGGGCGCTGTCGCTAGCCTGGCGGTTGAGTGGCAGATAGACGGTGGCCAGACGCGTGATTTTTCCTTGGTCTGGGCGATAGGTCACACGCAGTGGCAGGTTCTGCCCTTGGCGAATGGCCCGCAACTCGCTATCTGTCAGATTAGCCCGGTACTCCTGGCGGTAGGTTGGGTAGATAATGCTCCCATTGGCCAGGTAGACCTGAATGGAGATATTGTCCGAAGCCAGTAGTTGGTCTACTTTCTTAATATCCTCACGGGAAAAGTTATTGCTGACAATGTTGCTACCGTAATTCAGTAGGCGCGTCTCGACTTCACTGTGGATTTGCTGATTCATATAGTTGCTAATCCGTGAGGCCGATAGGGCCAGGGTCACCAGCATGACCAGCAGAAATCCGGCAATTAATTGCCAGAGAAATCTAAATCGCATTAATGATCACCTGGATCTTCGTACTTGTAGCCGACACCCCAGACAGTCTGAATAATTTGCGGCCCAATCACTTCAATCTTCTGCCGTAATTTCTTAATATGGGCATCGACGGTCCGCTCGTCGCCATAGAAAGGATCTTCCCAGAGCTGCTTAAGCAACTGCTCACGGTTGAAGACCCGCTTAGGTGAGCGCACAAAGGTCAGCAATAAATCAAATTCCTTAGGTGTCAGGTTCTCAATCAGCTGGTTATTATAGTAGGCTTCCCGGGTCACGGTATTGATCTTGACACTCTTGGTCACTACATCGAAGCCTTCTTCTTCCTGAGCTTGACTGTGGTCAGTACCAGGAATTTGACTACGACGGTAGAGGGCCTTCATGCGAGCCATCAAGGTCAAGGGGCTAAAAGGCTTGGTGACATAATCGTCAGCCCCCATTTCCAAGCCAATGACTTGGTCACTCTCTGAATCTTGAGCAGTCAGCATAATAATAGGTGTTTCCTTAGAAATCTTGCGGATATTCCGGCAAATGGTGATACCATCCATAGACGGCAAGTTAATGTCTAGCAAGACAATGTCCCACTTGCTTGGAGATTCCGCATAGGCATTGTAACCTTCTAAACCATCATGGTAGAAGTGGCCTTGGAATTGCTCCTTCTCGAAAAACATGGACATCATTTCGCAGACAGATTCGTTATCTTCAATCATTAATACGTTCATTCGACGACCTCCTAACTCTTGGTTTCACTCCTATTATATACCAAAGTTAGCAAATGTAATGGTAGAGCTTACCTGGTCGCAAATTTGTCATAAAACTGACGCAACTTGAGGTCTTAAGCCTTAAAACTCGCTAGCTGGCGCATATCCAATTGTTCTTGGCTGGGCACTTCATACTGGCGCCGAATGGCATCGTAGTCTTCCTGGCCCTTAGGAGTGCTGTGATTCTGACCGCTAGCCTTGCCGGCACTACCATTCTTGCTCTCAAGCAGGGTAATATCTTGGACATGGCATTCCAGAATGTAGACTTTTTGGTCTTGATTATTAGTGTAGTGACGGGATTCCATCCGCCCTACCACCCCGATGCGGTGGCCCTTTTGGGCGTATTTGACTAAGAGGTCAGCTAGATAATCCCAAGCCACAATAGGAATGAAGTCGGTTTGCAAGTCGCCATTGCGGTCGCGATGGCGGCGTGAAACGGCTAGGCAATTATTGACCACCCGATGGTCGCCCACCTGACGGTCTTCGACAGGACGGGTCAAACGTCCAACAAGCAACAACTGATTCATAGGTATTCCTCCAGAAAATAATTTGCCTTTCATAGATATATAGGCTTTGGGGCCAGCTTTTTTTTACTGGTTTTGGCGATAAAATGTTGAAATTTTATATTGCTTACAAGCTAGCCTTGGTTTATCAACCTCGCCTTGCAAAGGGCGTATATAGGATTTTATATATAAAAATAGACTAGCCTCAGCTAGTCCGCAAAAGAAAAGCCCCTATCGCGAGGATAGGGGTAGATTGCTATAAAGCATGACTCTCTGCTAGCTCCACTAGCTTACGGAGCCGGTGGTTGACACCCGACTTGGAAATAGGACCACCTGGAATTAATTGACCTAACTCACCCAGACTGAGGTCGGGATGATCCAGACGAAATTCCGCCATAATCCGCAACTTATCAGGTAGGCTATCCAGCCCTCGCGTGTCGGCTAGGTAACGAATCGCTTCAATCTGTCGTTGCGAGGCATCGATTTGCTTATTGAGGTTGGCCGTCTCACAGTTGACCAGACGGTTCACGGAGTTACGCATGTCACGAACAATGCGAATATCTTCGAAGCGCAACATGGCCCGGTTGGCACCGATAATGGCCAGAAACTCGGCAATTTTCTCCGCTTCCTTAAGGTAGGTGATATAGCCGTTGCGGCGGACAATGGTCCGAGCATTGAGGTGAAAATGATTCATCATCTTGCAGATGTCTTCATTGTGTTCCTCGTAGTTGGAATAGATTTCCAAGTGATAGCGACTATTCTCCGGATTGTTGACGGAACCAGCTGCTAGGAAGGCACCCCGCAAATAGGAGCGTTCCTTTTGCTCATTGTTCATAATGTCAGGCGCGATATGATGGTTAATCATGATCCGTCGAAGATGCCTAAGTCCTCCAAGATATCCCGCACATTCTGGCGGCAACGGACAATATAGACATTATTCTTCTTAAGCTTCATCTTACGTCTAACCATGAGCTCACTCTCAGTGTGATAGAACTGCTTGAGTAAGCTGTAGAGGCGGCGGGCAATGGCCGCATTTTCGCTCTGAACATTGAGGATAAACTTCTGTTGGTAGAGGCTGACTGCCCCATTCATCCGAATCAGGGCCGCAAGCTCCGCCTTGGCGTGTTCCTTGTGGACCTCTAAGAGGGTACATTCCTTCTTAACTTCTGATGCGAAGGTCATGAGAACCCTCCTTTCTGCTTGGACTTAGCTTACCTTAGACTTGTGCCGCCTGATGTTTGAGGCGACGGTTAAGCTTAATCGTTTCCATGAGATGGCGGAGTTCTTCCACCACTAATTCGGTGTCATGGTAGGCACCGCCATTTTTCATGCTGAGGAAGCTATTGGAAATTACTCGGCAGCCTAAGTTACGCATGCCTTCAAAGTCATGCCGGACTTGAAGTAGATACTCTTCATTAGGCTGACTGTCAATGTAATCCTGAGGCACCTCGGCAATGTTAACTAGGACCGTATCAATAAAGGCTTGGCCTAAATGTTCATGCAGGACCCGGACATGATCGGCATCGGAGAATTGCTCTGTCTCACCCAACTGGGTCATGATGTTACAAATATAGACGACTTCAGCCTGGGTCCGTTTGATGGCCTGACCGATTTCTTCAATCATAAGATTAGGCAGGATGCTGGAATAGAGGCTACCTGGCCCTAGACAATCAAGTCCGCCTGCTCGATGGCTTCCACGACATGGGGTGTCGCCTGAATGGCTGGCTCCCCTTGCATGGTGGTCACCAAGACTTGTTGAATCTTCTTCCGATGACGGGCAATCTTAGACTCGCCGACCGCGATGGTCCCGTCCTCGAAGAGGGCGTGTAAGACCAAGGGCTCGGTCGCTGCCGGCAGAATTTGGCCCTGAACCTTCATGTAGTTGGACAGAATATCTAAGGACTCGGTCAAGGAGCCTCGCATTTCTTTCAGGGCGGCAATCAGTAAGTTGCCGATGGCGTGGCCGGCTAAGAAGTCATCATCCGTGTTAAAACGGTACTGGAAAACGTTCAACAGCAACTCATCGGCATCGGACAAGGCCACCATACAGTTACGAATATCGCCCGGAGGGACGACATCAATATAGTCGCGAATAGCGCCTGAGCTACCACCATCATCCGCCACGGTTACAACGGCCGTAATGTCGGCGTCAATTCGTTTGAGCCCCCGCAAGATAACAGGTAGTCCGGTCCCACCACCGATGACTGCTACCTTATAGCGGTGCGATTTGGTCTCGCTCATGACCGGTTCACGGTCTCTTTCTTCTTCATATAGTCACGGTGGGAAATATTAACCGCATAGTTATCTGTCTTAAGATGGTTGGCAATCCGCTCAGCAATGGCCACAGATCGGTGTTTACCGCCAGTACAGCCAATGGCGATGGTCACGCTGGATTTACCTTCCTTCTTGTAGCCTGGCAAGCAGAACTCAATGACATCAATGAGTTTGCTGTAGAAGGCCTGGGTTTCGGGTTGCTTCATGACATAGTCATAAACTGGCGCATCCATCCCGGTCTGCGGACGCAATTCCGGAATATAGTGCGGGTTAGGCAGGAAGCGCACATCCCAGATAATATCGGCATCAATGGGCACCCCGTACTTGAAGCCAAAGGACATGACTTCCACATGGAAGGTCTGATAATCCTTAGTGGCGAAGTCCTTAATCAGGCGCTCGCGCAACTGACGTGGGGAAATATCGGAAGTATCGATTATAATTTGGGCGCGGGTGCGCAAGTCCATAAGCAACTCGCGTTCTCTCGCAATCCCTTCTGATACTCGGCCATCTGGGGCCAGTGGGTGATTGCGGCGGGTCTCCTTATAGCGAGATACTAAAACCGAATCGCTAGAATCTAAGAAAATAATGCGGGTTGTCACTAACTGGGTATTATCTAAAGTTGCAATCAGGCTGTCGACTTCGTTAAAGAAGTCCCGGCTCCGCAAGTCGATGACAAGCGCAATCCGGCTGATTTTTCCCGATTCCTTGACCAGTTCCCAGAAGGTTGGGAGCAGGGTTGGGGGCATATTATCGATACAGAAATAGCCTAAATCTTCAAAACTTTGGACCGCAACCGTCTTACCGGCGCCGCTCATCCCTGTAATAATGACTAGTTCGAGTGTGTCTGCCATATCATCGCCTCTTTCTTTGTGGAATCATCGCTATACTCCATCTTAGTATACCACGCTTAGGCGGGAAAAGCGACCTAGGAGCCAAGCGCTCCATTCTGCCGGTCTTGGGGCCTTTAGGGGGATTTACAAAACTTTCTGGGTGCTAACCTCCTGCTAGACCCGGACATTTACCTTAGTGCTATCGCTAAATTTTCGTTCCAAATCCCTACCCCCACTAGTAACCGTCTACATTTCATGGTAGAATATTAGCATAAAGTGAGGAGCCTCTCACTAGGTTTCATTTCTCTTATGACGCAATACTGAAAGGTGGTAATGCTATGACATGGCAAGAAACATTAAACCTCTGGAAAAATTACGACGCCCTTGATCCTGTTCTCAAGGAAGAGTTAGCCAATAACCAAGACGAAGAAGCCTTAAAGGATGCCTTTGGTGCTAACCTCAGCTTCGGGACGGCTGGTATGCGTGGTGTCCTAGGGGCAGGTCCTAACCGCATGAACGTCTACACCGTTCGCCAAGCAACAGAAGGCTTAGCCCAATTAATCGAAGAAGCTGGCCAAGCGGCTAAAGACCGCGGGGTTGCGATTTCCTATGACTCACGGCATTATTCTCCTGAATTCGCCATGGAAGCTGCCTTGGTCTTGGGCCGTCACGGCATCAAGAGCTATGTCTTTGAGAGCCTACGGCCAACACCTGAATTATCCTTCGCCGTGCGTTACCTCAACACCTACGCTGGGATTATGATTACTGCCAGCCACAACCCAGCAGCCTACAATGGCTACAAGGTTTACGGCGAGGATGGTGGGCAAATGCCACCAGAAGATGCAGATAAATTAACAGAATTTGTTCGCGCAGTGGAAAACCCACTAACGGTTGAAGTGGGCGACAAGACCGAATTATTGGGTAGCGGCGTCGTAGAAATCATCGGTGACCGTGTGGACCAAGCTTTACCTAGAAGAAATGAAGGCTGTCACCATCAACCCTGAATTAGTCAAGGAAATGGCGGACCAAGTCAGCATCGTCTTCACTCCACTTCACGGGACTGGTATGTACCTAGGTCTCAAAGCCCTCAACCAAGCAGGCTTCAACACCATTCACGTGGTAGAAGAACAAGCCAAAGCAGACGGCGACTTCCCAACTGTTAAGTCTCCTAACCCTGAATCTGCTGCGGCCTTTGATTTAGCTGAGCAATTAGCTAAGAAGGTAGAAGCGGATATCCTCTTAGGGACTGACCCAGACGCTGACCGTCTCGGTGCTAAGGTTCGCACTAGCAAGGGTGACTACCAACTCTTGACCGGGAACCAAATCGCTTCTCTCATGTTGGACTACATCTTGAACGCTAAGTTAGAACTCAACCAACTGCCTAAGAACGGGGTAGCGGTTAAGTCTATCGTATCGACTAACTTTGCTGACGCCATCTTATCTCACTATGGCTTAGAAGCGGTCGAAGTACTGACTGGTTTCAAGTTTATCGCTGAGAAGATTCAAGAATATGAAGAAACTGGCGCTAAGACCTTCCTCATGGGCTTTGAAGAATCTTACGGTTACCTCATCAAGCCATTTGTGCGCGACAAGGATGCGATTCAAGCCTTGGTAGTCTTAGCTGAATTGACCGCCTACCACAAAAAGCGGGTCGCACCTTGGCTGATGTCCTAGAAAGCATGTACGAAAAATACGGCTACTTCTATGAAAAGACCATCGCGGTGGACTTCCCAGGCCTCTCTGGGCAAGCTAAGATGGCAGCCATCATGCAACAAATCCGGACCGAAGGGATTAAGGAAATAGGTGGCCTCAAAGTGGTCAGCGCGGCTGACTACTTAGCGGGCACACGCACCTTGGCGGACGGCACGGTTGAAAAGCTTGACCTTCCCACCATCTGACGCCCTCAAGTATGTCTTGGAAGATGGCAGCTGGGTGGCTTTTCCGTCCAAGTGGTACCGAGCCAAAAATCAAGCTCTATCTGGGCACCCAAGGCGCTTCGCATGAAGAAGTAGAAGCTAAGGCTGCTAAGATTGAAGCAGACATCGCTAAATTAACCGCCTAAGACTAAGGCAAAAGGACTGGGATTGATGCCCAGTCCTTTTTGTGTAGTTAGGTTGATGGGGATGTAGCGGCTCTGAGGCTTAGGTTTTTGGCCCTAGCTAGCTCGGAATCTCATGAAATCTACCCTGAATCCTATCTTTTGGCCGAGCTAGTGGTCCACTCGACAGAGTGGGCCACTGGCTCAGCACTTTTTCCTAGCTTTTTGACCCGTTTCCGGCCTTTTTCCTGGGAGCTAGTGGTCCACTCGACGGAGTGGACCACTGGCGCAACGCTTTTCCTAGTTTTTGGATTAAGTCCCTATAATTGTGTAAAAAGAAAAAAAGCCAGGTAATCTCTGGTACAATGTAGTTGTCCGAAAACATTGAAAGAGGAGATTACCGTGACTTACCTTAATATTAACCTAAAACTTGAAGAATTAACAGAGGCAGTTTTAAATAGTGACATGAACACGCTCATGAAGTCGCTGGCCATTACCGTCTTTAATGCCTACATGGAAGAAGAACGCCACCAGTTCATCCAAGCCGCTCCCCATGAACGCTCCGACCAGCGCCAAGACTATCGCAATGGCTACTATGAACGCCAATGGACACTATCCATCGGCACCCTTAAATTACAAGTCCCACGCACGCGCTCTGGCGAGTTTAAAACCGAGCTCTTTGAACGCTACCAGCGCAATGAACAAGCCTTCTTGCTCTCCATGATGGAAATGGTGATCAATGGGGTCTCCACACGCAAAGTCACCAAAATCGTGCAAGAATTGTGTGGCGAGACGGTCTCCAAGTCCTTTGTGTCAGATGTCATGAAGCGGCTGGATCCTGAGATTGAAGCCTTCAAAAACCGGACCCTGACCCACAGCCACTTCCGCTATCTCTACCTCGATGCCCTTTACATTAAGGTGCGCGAAGAGGGGCGTGTGGTGTCCAAGGCGGTCTACCTAGCGCAAGGCGTTAACGAGGCCAACAAGCGCGAAATCATTGGCTTTTGGGTGTCAGAAGAAGAAAGCAAGGAGGCTTGGCTGACCTTCCTTCAGTCCCTGCGAGCCCGTGGTTTGAGCCAGCCTACCCTGATCATTTCAGATGCTCACTCCGGACTTAGAGCCGCCATCCAGCACTGTTTTGTCGGCGTGCCTTGGCAACGTTGCGTCTTTCATTTCTTGTCTAACATTGTCGAGACCATTCCCAGAAAAGGGAGTTTCGAAGCACGCGCTAAGTTGAAGGCCATATTCCAGGCACCCACCGCCGAACATGCAAGGCGGCTAGGAAGATTTTGAGGCCACTGTCGCGGACAATCCTCGCTATCAGAAGGCCTTAAAGGTTTTAGATGAGGGCTTTGAAGATGCCGTCCAGTTTATGATGGAGCCTGAGATTTATCATCCTAATTTGCGGACTACCAACTCTGTCGAACGTTTAAACCGTGAAATCAGACGGCGGGATAAGGTCATTGGCGTCTATCCTAATGTCGCTTCTGCTGAGCGACTGATTGGCGCCATCCTCATTGATTTAAACGATGCTTGGCAGGCCAATGCGCGCCCCTTCCTGGTCAACTTCACCAAACGCAAATAAGCTATAGGACAGCCTACATATTTTTTTACAGGATTTTTGGACTTGACTAGTTTTTGAGCCGTTTCCGGCCTTTTTCCCGAGAGCTAGTGGTCCACTCGACGGAGTGGACCACTGGCTCGATGCTTTTCCTAGCTTTTGAGCCGTTTCCGGCCTTTTTCTGGGAGCTAGTGGTCCACTTGACAGAGTGGGCCACTGGCTCGATGCTTTTCCTAGTTTTTGAGCCGTTTTCGGCGATTTTCTGGGAGCCAGTGGTCCACTGGCCGGAGTGGGCCACTGGCTCAAACAAAAGCCCTGCACTGGCTATCAGTCAGGGCTTTGAGCTTAGTCTTTAAGGCTTTCAATGTATTGGTAGGCTTGGAAACCGGCCGTGCCGCCATCGCCGGTGGCTGTTACAATCTGGCGCAGGTGCTTTTGACGCACGTCGCCGGCTGCAAAAACGCCTGGCAGGCTAGTGGCCATATGGTCATCCGTGATAATCCAGCCTTCTGCGTCGGTAATTCCTAAATCTTTAACGGCTTCTGAGTTCGGCACTAAGCCGACGTAGATAAAGACCCCTTGAGCATCCACGCGGCTGATTTGACCCGTCTTGACGTTCTTAATTTGCACGCCTTCAACGGCATCCGTCCCTAGAATTTCTTCCACCACGCTATCCCAGATAAATTCAATCTTAGGATTGGCAAAGGCCCGGTCTTGCAGGACTTTCTGCGCTCGGAGCTCATCACGACGGTGAATGACCGTAACCTTGCTAGCAAATTGAGTCAGATAATGGGCTTCTTCAACGGCCGAGTCCCCCCCGCCGACCACGATAATTTCCTTATCGCGGAAGAAGAAGCCGTCACAGACCGCACAGTAGGACACGCCTCGGCCTGCCAATTCTTCTTCGCCAGGCACGCCAAGATGGCGGTGGAAAGAACCGGTCGCTACAATGACGGCCTTGGCCTCATAGACCTTAGAGCTAGTATGCACTCGCTTAAGGTCGCCTGCTACTTCAATATGGCTTACGTCGCCGTAGTCGTGGACCGCGTCAAAACGCATAGCCCCTTGGTACATGTGTTGGGCCAATTCTGGTCCGGAAACCAGGGAGAAGCCAGGATAGTTTTCCACATCTGCTGTGTTGTTGACTTCCCCACCGGGAACGCCTTTTTCAATCATATGGGTCTTGAGATTAGCACGTGAAGCGTAGAGGGCGGCGGTCATCCCGGCCGGTCCAGCTCCAATCACGACGACATCTGTTACAATTAATTCTTTTTCCATTCTATCATTCACTCTCTTAATAATGCGCCTGAGACAGGGAGGCTTCTTGCTTGCCGTCGCGCGTCATCAAACGAAGCAGGCCTTCCTTGACCTGAGCCCCTTCATAAATGAGCCCATAGAGGGCCTCGGTAATTGGCATTTCGATACCGGATTCCTTGGCCAGTTCATAGGCTGACTGGCAGGTAGCAATCCCTTCAACAACCATTTGAATCTCTTCTTCAATGGCTTCCTTGCTGTAACCTTTGGCTAGCAGATTGCCAGCCTGCCAGTTACGGGAGTGGGGACTGGTACAGGTGACCACTAGGGTCACCAACCCCGCTCAAACCAACGAAGGTCAGTGGATCCGCCCCTAACTTAATGCCCATACGGGAAATTTCAGCCAGACCACGCGTTACCAGCGCAGCCTTGGCATTGTCACCGTAGCCAGCACCCGCTAGGACACCGGCCCCTAGGGCAATAATATTCTTGAGGGCCGCACCCATTTCCACGCCTACCACATCGGTATTGGTATAGATACGGAAGTAGTGATTCTTAAAGAGGGCCTGCACCTTCTCAGCTGCTTGTAAATTAGGACAAGCGGCCGTTACAGTCGTCAGGTCATGGCGGGCTACTTCCTCGGCATGGCTTGGACCTGACAAGACCACCAGGTCTTGGTAGTCTTGACGCGGAATTTCCTCTTCAATCATCTGGCTGACCCGCAAATGGGTCCCCTGCTCCAGCCCTTTAGTGGCATGCACTAGGAGGGGTTGGGCATCTGACTGACTAAGATAGCTCGCTACCTGACGGGCAACCGAGCGAATGGCCTTGGTTGGTAAGACGAAGAGTAAGACCGCGGCTTGATCCAAGGCTGCTTTCAAGTCCGTTGTCGCCACAATGGTCGCTGGCAGGTTAATGCCTGGCAGGAAGTGGCTATTGGTATGGGCTTGGTTAATTTCGTCCGCGATGTAGTCTTCACGTCCCCATAAGACCACCTCATGACCATTTTCAGCCAAGACTTGGCCTAGGGCAGTTCCCCAGGAACCTGAACCTAATACCGCAATTTTCATGTCCTTACCTCTTTTCTAATTGGAAATCTGAATAGGCCACACTGTGACCTGCTCGCCGTCTGATGATGATCCAGGCTAGGCCCAGCACTACCATGACGGCGGACACCCCCTGCGAAATGCGCAGGGACCCAAGTATAAACTATCAGTCCGTAGACCTTCAATGAAGAAGCGGCCTAGACCATACCAGACGAAGTAGCCGGCCGCTAATTCGCCACGTTTGACTAAACCTTTTTGTCGTCGCAAGAATAAAATCAGGGCCAAGCCCAGTAAATTCCACAAGGACTCATACAGGAAAGTCGGCTGGTAATAATGGCCTTGAATCTGCATTTGATCAATGAGCCAGGCCGGCAAATGCAAGCCTTCTAAAAAGGCGCGGCTGGTTTCAGGTCCATAGGCCTCTTGGTTAACGAAGTTGCCCCAACGCCCGATGGCTTGGGCCAACATAATGCCTGGCGCTGCCACATCCAAGGTCAGGATAAGGTCTTGCTGATAGCGCCGCGCCACATAGATAATGGTGGCTGTCCCTAGCAAGATAGCTCCATAGATGGCACCCCCACCATGCCAAATCTGAATGATTTGGTCGGGATGGGCCAGGTAGTAGTCCAAACGGAAGAGCACATAGTAGGCACGCGCCCCTATCAGGCCTAAGATAATGGTCCAGAAGTAGGCATCCGACAGATAATCTTCTGACAGGCCCTTACGTCGCCCCTCGCGCATGACTAAGAGATAGGATAGGACCATACCTAAGCCAATCAAGAGGCCATACCAGTGGACGGGCCAGCCCAGCAAACGAAAGGCAATGGGATCAATGGCTAAAATTGGCATCTAGTTATCAACCCGATTCTTCTTGATGAGGGCGTCTAGTTTACGATTGAAAGTAGTGGTCGCATCATAACCCATTTGGTTAGCCCGGAAGTTCATGGCAGCTGATTCGACAATGGCCGACAAGTTCCGCCCAGTCTTAACCGGAATGCGGATACGTGGCACGTTGACTTCAAAGATTTGTTCATATTCACGTTGTGAGCCCAGACGGTCGTATTCGGTCTTGCCGTCATCTAGCACTAGGTTAATAATCAATTCCAAACGTTTAGAGCGACGGATGGCTGCTACCCCGTAAAGAGACATGACATCGATAATGCCTAAACCACGGATTTCCAAGAGGTTTTGGAGGATTTCAGGTGCTTCACCAACTAGGGTCAATTCATCAATCATAAAGAGCTCGACTCGGTCATCGGCAATCAGACGGTGGCCGCGTTGGACCAATTCTAGGGCCGTTTCCGACTTACCGACACCGCTACCCCCAGTCAAGAGTACCCCCATCCCCGAATACTTCCACGAAGACACCGTGCTTAGCCAAGCGCTCAGCCAAGCGACCTTCTAAAAAGTTAGTCAAGTTGGCTAGGACCCGGGTAGTCTTAGATCGTGCCACCAAAATTGGAATATGATACTTATCTGCGACCGTAATCAAATCTTCAGGCACCGCCATGTCCCGTGCGAAGATAATGGCTGGCGTCTCCTCGTTACAGAGAGATTCATAGGCCAAAGTCCGCTCGTTTTCTGGCAAACTTGCTAGATAGAGAAGCTCTGTCCGCCCAAGCAACTGGATTCGCTCGAAAGGATAGTCCTCCACAAAGCCTGTTAGGGCCAAACCTGGCCGGGATACTTCACTAGTATATATTTGACGAGAACCATAATCTTCCCCAAAGGCATATTGAATTTTAAGGTTTTTACGAGTTCATTGACGGTTACACTGCTGGACATGAAAATGTTGCCTCCTCATTGACTTTTACCTCCTAATCTTAACATAGACGGCGGAGAATTCCTATCTTTTCGTTTGCCCGGACAGACCCTTGAAAAGACTGAATTTACTAGCCTAAGCAGAAGACCGCAGCCATCTGGTCTGCGGTCTTTTATGGGGCTTAATCATGATAGGGACTGTCCAGGCCAACTAAGCTTTGGCCTAGGGAAAGGGCAACGGCCACCAACATAGCGCTCCAGATAGAGCTAATGGTGAGGCCACCCGGCAACCAGCTAGCTAAAAGCAGGATAAAGCCGGCAATCAACCAGTTGACCAAGCCCAAACTCAAGAAGTTAAGGGGCCAGGCAAAGAATTCTAGGACTGGCTTTACCGTGACGCTTAAGAGGGCGAAGACAAAGGCTGATATTAAGGCTCCGCCAAAGCCTGTAACGCTGACACCCGGCATAACATGGGCCAAGCCCATAAAGAGTAAGGTATTCAATAAAATCCGACGCATTAGAAATCACTCCAGTCATCCTTAGGCGTCACATCACGTCGCTTAGGCTCTGCCTTAGCATCGCGACCTGCTGCGCCTTTTTGATAGCGACGTAGGAAGTCATTAAGTTCCTCTCTTGCCCGGTTAGCCTGTTGGCGATAACGGTCTCTTTCCTGTTCGCGGCGGCTAGAGCGACTGGTAGGGCCATTCTCAACCGTATAGTCACTTGGCAGAATAATCCCCAAGGCCAAATAAATGAGGAAAGGTGTCCCCCAACCTGGCCAGATGAGGACAAACCACACTAGGCGAAGGAAAGTAGGGTCAATGCCTAGATATTCTCCCAGCCCCCCGCAGACCCCCATTACCTTACGATCGCGGGTAGATTTATATAGTCGTTTCATAGTCCTTCCTTCTTTCTACCTTACTTAAGCTTAGGCTTCTGGCATGATGAAAGCTGCAATCAAGTAGCCGAACAAGCCCACACCACCTAAGAGCCCGGAAATCACCCAGACTAGGCGCACAAGCGTTGGGTCTATGCCAAAATAATCAGCAATACCGGCGCAAACGCCTAAAAACATCCCTTCACGGCTATTACGAGTTAATCGTTTCATGGTAAATTCCTCCTATAAATCGGTATCTTTGAGGCGAATGTCGCCTGATACGGTGTTAACTTCTAAATGAACGGGGCGTTCTTGGTTGGTCATCAGCCGTTGGAATTCCAGGCTGTGATGACGGTGGGTTTCAACGTCTAGGTGGCCAATCCGGTGTTCCACGTCGCCTGAGCTAGATTGGGCGCTGCCTTCTAGGCTTAAGTTAGCCGGAATAGCGATTTTCACATCGCCACTTACCGTGCTGACCTTCATGGCAGCCGGCGTCTCATCGCGCTTGGTTAAGAGCAGGTCGCCACTAATCAGGCTAGCCGCTACATCACCAATAGCTCCCACTACGCGGCAATCGCCGTTAGTTGTCTCTAGGTTGAGGCGTTTGACCTCTGCTAGGCGGTAGTCTAAATCCCCATTGGTTGAATGGTAGTCTAATAAGTCTGCTGCCACATCGGACAGGTCGACATCCCCATTGACAGTCGTCAGATAGATTTCTTTGGCTTGGACACCGTCTAGCTCAATATCCCCTTGGGTGGTCTCAATCCGAACAGTTTCTAAGTCTTGGTCTGGCAGGGTCACTTCAATATCCGCTGACATATGGTCGTCAGTTACTTGCAGGAGCAAGTTGCCGTCGTCCAGGGAGAGGATGCTGTGGGCTTGGAAATCTTCTAGGTTAGGATTTGGAATCTTGCCGAAGAAGCTAGCCTTGACATTAACTGAGACTTGATCCACATGGGCGCGAGTGACTTTGACATCGCCTCGTGATAACTTTAAAGTCTAACACCTTTAGGTCCTTAGCGTCAAAGTTAAAGGTATGCTCCCATTCATTGCCTAAACGGCCGTAGGCTCTCACACCTACGCGAATGCCTTCACGCGCTGCCTTAAAGGCTGTGCTCACCACTTGGCCAATGACCTGGCCTAGGCGGTTGGCTTCGTTATCAATACGTTGGCCGGCACGGTCGGCTTTCTGACCGAATTGATCCGCTGCCCGACTGACGTGGTCGGCTGCCCGTTGGCTGCCTTCATTGACTTGGCGAACGAAATCGTTGAGTCGTTGGCTGAAGGGCTCTGAAGCCGAACTTTCTGGCTTGTAGGCCTTGAGTTCTTCTTGGAGCTGGTCAATCTTTTGGCCGCGCTCCAGGACTTCTGCTGCCACTTGGGCTTTTTGGGCTTGGAGTTCTTCACTGAGCTCGTCTAATTCTGCTAGAATCTCGAACTCTCTTAAGCGTTGCTTAGCGATTAGGAGGGCTTGGCCTTCTTTTTCCAGGCTTTCCTCTAATTCTTGGCGCTTGGCCGCCGCTGCTTCTGCCTCTTCCTGGCTGATGGAAGCTTCTGGTTCAGAGGCTTCTTGGGTTGGCTCTGCTGACTTGCTGTCTTCAGGCTTATTTTCTTGTTTGTCATCAAGGCTTTGTTGGACGCTATAGATGATTTCTTGGCCAAATTTGAGGCTCTTGTCGATGGCTTCTTGGACGGTAGCCTTGAGTTGTTCTGGGTCGAAGCCCGCCTTCTTGTCCTGCTCAGGCTCTTGGTCAGCTGGCGCTTCTTGCTTGCTTGGAGCTTCCTGGTCCGCCACTAGGTCTTGGTCTTGAGCGTCGGCTGGCTCCTCTGCTTGGTCAGCTGATTTTGCTTGGGCCGAAGCTTCGAGGAGGCGAAGGGCTTCATCCATGGTAATGACTTGTTGTTTGACTAATTCAATGATTCTTTCTTTCTCATTCATATCTCTCACTCCTTAAATGAGGGCTTGTTTCTTAACTACACCCTTATTATGCCAGTTTTCCACTCGTTTGACATAGGGCCTAGGACCGATATTTGCTCGGACCTAGGGATGAAAAGAGCGCCTGACAGGTCTCAGCCGCTTTAAGCGCATGACTTATTCTAAGTTATAAGGAAAAAAATATAAATTATTATATATTGAAGATATGACGAGCCCGCCAAGCAAAAAGCCTATTAAATCAGGATTTTTCAGTCAAAAGACGAACGTTCTTGTGAAATTCGCCCGACTTTGCGAAAAAAGACTAAGAGAGACCGTAAAAATCATGGCGCTAAACCCTATTTATTAGTGTAACTAATAAATAGGGAACATTAAATAAGCAAATAAGACTGGGACGCTCGTCCCAGTCTTATTTTATTTTTTCAATAATGGTTTGAGGTACTGGCCGGTGAAGGAGCCCTTGACTTTGGCTACTTCTTCCGGTGTCCCGGTGGCGATAATCTGACCACCGCGAACCCCACCTTCTGGCCCAAGGTCGATGACATAGTCGGCGGTCTTAATGACATCCAAATTATGTTCAATCACCACTACGGTATTGCCGGCTTGGACGAGGCGGTCGATGACCTCTAGCAACTTACGGATGTCGTGGGCGTGAAGCCCGGTCGTTGGTTCATCCAAGACATAGAAGGTGTTGCCGGTCGAAACCCGCTGCAATTCGGCAGCCAACTTCATGCGTTGAGCTTCCCCACCTGACAGGGTGGTAGCAGACTGACCCAGGCTAATGTAGCCTAAACCAACATCTAGCAAGGTTTGGAGTTTACGCTTGATTTTCGGAATGGCGGCAAAGAACTCCACCGCTTCTTCAACGGTTAGGTCCAGCACTTCGGTGATGTTAAGCCCCTTGTACTTAATTTCCAGGGTCTCAGAATTATAGCGGCGGCCACCACAGACCTCACAAGGCACATAGACGTCTGGCAGGAAGTGCATCTCAATCTTGTTAATCCCGCCACCGGCACAGGCTTCACAACGCCCGCCCTTGATATTGAAGCTGAAGCGCCCCTTGTTATAACCGCGCAACTTGGCTTCATTGGTCTGGGCAAATAGATCCCGTATATCGTCAAAGACTCCTGTATAGGTAGCCGGGTTACTGCGTGGTGTCCGGCCAATCGGACTCTGGTCAATGTCGATAATCTTGTCTAAACTTTCGTAACCCTTGATTGACTTAAACTTACCTGGACGGGTCTTAGCCTTAGTCAGCTCCTTGAGCAAGGCTTGCTTAAGGATGGCATTGACCAAACTGGATTTACCTGAACCCGAAACCCCCGTCACTGCTACAAAGCGCCCTAATGGGAATTTGGCGGTGACATTCTGCAGGTTGTTCTCGCTAGCTCCCGTAACGGTTACCCAGCCCTTGTCTTCCTGACGACGGCTGGCTGGCAAGGCGATTTTCTCCTGACCCGACAGGTATTTACCTGTTAAGGAATTTGGATTCTTCATGACCTCTTCTGGTGTCCCACATGCAACCACTTGGCCACCGTGCTCGCCGGCACCCGGCCCAATATCGATAATATAGTCGGCTGTCATCATGGTTTCTTCGTCGTGTTCCACCACAATCAGGGTATTACCCAAGTCCCGCATCTGTGTCAGAGACTGAATCAGACGGGAGTTATCGCGTTGGTGGAGACCGATAGAAGGCTCATCCAAGATATAGAGGACCCCACTAAGATTGGAGCCAATTTGGGTAGCCAGACGAATACGTTGCGCTTCCCCACCTGACAAGGAACCAGCCACCCGACTCAGGGTCAGGTAATCTAACCCCACATTATTGAGGAAGGTTAGGCGATCGGTCACTTCCTTGATAATGGGCTTGGCAATGACTTCATCTGCCGGCCCAAAGGTCAGGCTCTTGAAGTGAGCCAAGGCATCACTAATAGACAATTCAGTAGCTTGGGCAATATTGAGGTCCCCTACCCGAACTGACAAGGCTGTTGGGTTGAGACGTTGGCCCTGGCAGGCCGGACAGATATGCTCGACCATGTACTGGCGCATGACTTCCTTGGTATAGTCGGAACCCGTATCGTTGTAGCGGCGTTCCATATTGGTAATGACCCCTTCGAAGACCGTATCAACCGTCCGCGTGCCGGTGCCCGACATTGGGGTGTAGGTGAATTTGAAGCTGCGACCGTCTTTGACCCCATACTTAAGGTCTGCTTGCTGGGACTTTTTGAGCTTCTTATAAGGAACATCCATGGGAATCCCTTCCTGCTCACAGAATTGGCGCATCATGGACATATAGTAGTTGGAACTGATTGGATTCCAGGCGACAAAGGCTCCTTCTTCCAAGGTGAGATTTTCATCGGGAATGGCCAAGGCCTCATCTACTACTAAACGGGAACCCAGACCATCACAGCTTGGGCAGGCACCAAAAGGCGCATTGAAGGAGAAGAGACGAGGCTCCAGCTCGCCCATCTGGAAGTCGCCGTGCGGGCAGGCAAAGTGTTCATTAAAACGTAATTCCTGACCATCAATGACATCGATGATGACATAGCCTTCAGATAGTTTGAGGGCGGTCTCCATGGAATCGAAGAGGCGGGAGCGGACGCCATCCTTGATGACGACCCGGTCCACCACGACGTCGATATTATGCTTGTTATTTTTAGCTAGTTCAGGCACTTCGGTGACATCATAAACCTGACCATCCACTCGCACCCGGACAAAACCGTCCTTATTAATCTTCTCTAGGGTCTTCTGATGCTGGCCTTTTTGATTACGAATCAGAGGGGACAGAATTTGGATACGCGTGCGCTCAGGCAGGTCTAGGACCTGGTTGACCATCTGCTCAACGGACTGGCGTTGGATGGGAATATGGTGATGAGGACAGTAAGGTACCCCAACTCGAGCATAGAGCAAACGCAGGTAGTCGTTAATTTCAGTTACCGTCCCGACCGTTGACCGCGGATTGTGGCTAGTGGTCTTCTGGTCGATGGAAATAGCCGGGCTCAAACCCTCGATGGAGTCCACATCCGGCTTATCCATTTGACCTAGGAACTGGCGGGCATAGGCCGACAGGCTCTCCACATAGCGGCGTTGGCCCTCTGCATAGAGAGTGTCAAAGGCCAGGGAGCTCTTACCTGATCCAGATAGACCCGTCACTACGACCAGCTGGTCACGAGGAATCTCTAGGTTAATATTTTTTAAGTTATGGGACCGTGCCCCTTTGATTACAATTTTATCTTTGGCCATTGTCTTTCTCCTCTGGTTCAATCTTACCCTACCCATTATAGCACACTTAGTCTCCTAGGTGCGAAAATTTGTTCGCAAAAAAAGCGCCGACCCTCAAGGGCTAGCGCACTGCTTGATAACAGAAACATTCTGGCTCGTGGTCATTGACCATGCCGATGGCTTGTAGATAGGAATAGACCGTCACACTGCCTAAAAACTTGAAGCCCCGCTTCTTGAGGTCTTTGGTTATGCGATCGCTCAAGTCGCTTCGAGTCGGCCGCTCCCCTGGGGGCGGAAAAAAGACCACTTGACCCTCCGTAAAATGCCAGATATAGGCAGCGAAGCTGCCCCATTCGGCCTGAACCTTGAGAAAGGCTTGGGCGTTAGCAATGGTCGCTCGAATCTTGCCCCGATGGCGGATAATACCCGCATCCTGGGCTAGGCGTTCGACATCCTCTTCCTGATACTGGGCAATACGGCCATAGTCATAGCCTTCCAAGGCACGGGCAAAGTTGGCCTCCTTGGATAGGACCAAGCGCCAGGACAAGCCCACATGGAAGGATTCCAGGACTAGCCATTTGAAGAGGTCTAAATCCTGGTGCTGGGGCACGCCCCAAACCTGGTCATGGTAGGCCTGATAATAATCCGGCATATTGGTGGCCCAGGCGCAACGTTTTTTACTTGCGTCCATGGTCCTTGCCTTTGGCTTGGTCATCCTGGTCATCTTCTAAGGCGCTTGGGTCAAAGGCGAATTGGTCGGTAGGATCGACGAATTCCTTCTCTTCTTCATCTAGGACCAGGCCTAATTTGGCCATGGCAGCCTCTAAGTCTTTATCGTTTTTCAATAAGAAATCTTCATCTTTTAATGCCATCAATCTTCCTCCTTTATTAGTCAGTCAGGTCGTGATAGGCCTGATAGACGCTTTGTTTTTTCAGTCCGTAAGTCTTGGCCACTTGCTTAATGGCTTGCTTGGCATTGAGGCCTTCTTGAGCCATGAGGTCTTGGACCAAGGCCTTGAGGTCGGTCTCTGCCGTTAGCTCAGGGCCCGTCTCGACCTTACCCCCGCCAGCGACCAAGAGGACACATTCGCCCTTGATTTCCTGGTCCGCTAGGCTCATAAGCACTTGATGTACACTGCCTCGAATATAGGTTTCATAACGCTTGGTTAACTCCCGCGCTATGACCACGGCTCGATCCGGCCCCAATTCCTGGCGAATGGCCTGAAGAGCCTGCTTGATGCGGTGGGGCGACTCATAGAAAATAGCCGTCGCCTCCTTGCCTGCCACTCGATCTAAGACAGCGACCTGGCTTTTCTTATCCCGTGGGAAGAAGCCGTAATAGGTGAAGGTCTGGCAGGATAAGCCCGAAGCAATCAAGGCCGTCAGGGCGGCATTGGCACCCGGCAGAGCCACTACTGCTAAGCCCTGGCTAAGGGCGGCATCCACCAAGGGATGACCCGGGTCGTTAATCAGGGGCATGCCGGCATCTGACACCAAGGCCAAATCCTGCCCTTGTGCCAAGCGTTCTAACAAGGGCTGGAGACGGTCAGCCTGGCTATGCTCATGGAAGCTCTGCATAGGCGTCTCAATTTCAAAATGGTTTAAGAGTTTAATAGTATTGCGGGTATCCTCCGCCAGAATCAAATCCGCTTCCTTGAGGTGGCGAATGGCCCGGAAGGTCATGTCTTCCAAGTTACCAATCGGCGTTGGCACCAAGTAGAGGGTACCCCCCGCCCGGGACTCAAAGCTCCGTTGTTCCATCTTGCACCTCCAAAGGGATAATTAAGGGTTGGCTGGCTGATAAGGACGTCAAGCCATGGCGGAAGAGATAGTCTTCTTTCTGGGATCGGGTCAGTCGCTTAAAACGCGCCTCCGCCCGCATGGCCAGAGACCGGCTAGGCCGCTCTTCAGCATAGAGCAGGCGAACCGGCCGGCGCTTGGCTTGTTGGGTATACTTGGCGCCCTTGCCAGCATTATGACTGGCAGTCCGCGCCTCTAAGTCCACCGTATAGCCGGTATAGAGAGTATGATCCGCGCAGTAGAGCACATAGAAAAAATACTGTTTAGTCGCCATAATAAATTGCCTTCATTTCTGGGGTGTATTGCTGATCCGGCCCATAAATGACAATCGGCGGCTCCACCTTCAAGCCTTGGCGACCCCCTGCATAAATAGCCTCGACCAGCACCACCTTGGCTACCTGGTCGGCCTTGCCATAGGCAAATTGCAGGCGGTGAACACTAAAGCCCGCCCCTAGCAAGGTCTCCATCAAGTCATCTAGGCGATCTGGCCGATAGACACAGAAGAGCTTGCCCCGCGTCTTGAGCTGGCGCTTGGCCTGGGCCACCCATTGTTCCAAGGTCAGGTAGACCTCATGCCGGGCAATAGCATGGGAGGTCAGGTGGTGTTGGGTCTGTTTGTTAGTGACCGAGAAATAAGGGGGATTGCAAGTCACAACGTCATAGAGGGGGCGCGCCGCCGCCATGGTTTTGACATCCCCTTGGCGAAAAGTCAGCCGGTCCGTCAGATCATTGAGCTGGCAAGAGCGCTGGGCCATGTCCACTAGGGCCTCTTGCAGTTCAATCGCATCGATGTGACCGGCTGTTTTGGCACTGAGCAGGAAGGGAATGACCCCTGTCCCACTACAGAGATCCAGAATTCTGGCCGTCTGGCGTCGTGGCACCTTGGCAAAATGGGCCAATAGAATGGCATCGACTGAGAAGGCAAAGTAGTCTGGATTTTGTATAATCGATAATTTCTCGCGGGCTAGATAGTCTAGGCGCTCGCCGGGCTTAAGTAAGTCAGTCGCGTCTGTCATAGGGACCTCCTAGTGGTTGTCGCGCTGGAAACTATCCAGGAGATTCTGACAGAAGATACACTCTTCACCTGGCTCCCGCTTCATACCATAGAAGGTATGGCAGATATGGATGCCTTCCTGGTAGAAGGTCTGCAGGCGCTCGCGCCCCGCTTGTTGCCGTTTGGCTGGCGCCACTTTGACTAGTCTCCTCCGGATGCTTGTCTTCTTGCTCTGGGGGCAAATCCGTCAGGGGCGGGCTGGCTTCGCTGACGACCGATGCTAGCTGGGCATTGGCCATGCGAAGACGATTATTTTCATGGGAAAGTTCTGTTACCTGGTGCTTGAGTTGCGCCATGGTATCACTTAATTGGCTAAACTGACTATCCATTAGGGCCAGAATCTGGGTCAAGTTTGACTCATCCATTAGCACAACATCCTTTCGTTATCAATAAGAGTGAATTGGCTTGCTTAGCGCCCCGCCTTAAATCGTAAGACGCACTGTTCTAAAGCCAACTGAGGGGATACATTAGCCAAAATCCGCTGCTTAGCTTCTAGCAAGAGCTGATTAAGCCGCAAGAGGTCAGCCTGGCTAGGCAGGCCTTGTTTGGCCAATTCGGTCAAGAAATGCCCCTGGAAATCATAGGCTGCTGCCTTGGTTAAGAGCTGATGGGTCAGACGCAGGCAATAATCTGCCAGGTCCAAGCCACCCTGCTGAGTCAGGTCTCCCTTGAGACGGGTCTGCAGAACCACAAAGGCCATAGGGTCGCCCATCACTAGCTGGCGATACCAGCCGTTCCAGGTCTTGATAGCCTGCTCAAACTGGGTCGCCTCATAATCGCTGGTCCAGCGAGCCACGGTTTCCTCTCTGAAGCCTGCCAGGATCTGGGCGTGAACGGGCAAGACGCCGTGAGCCTCCCAGTCCGCTGCCTGGGCTTGGCGGTCTGGCGCCTCCAGATGCAGGACTTGAACCCGTGACAAAATAGTCGGCAGGAGCAAGTTAGCACTTGGACTCCAGAGGAAGAGATAGACATTGTCCACCGGCTCCTCTAGGACGGTCAAGAGGGCATTGGCCGAAGAGGCATTGAGACGCTCGGCCTGCTCAATAATAGCAAACTTACCCCGCCCTTCTAGCGGGCTCTGCCCCAACCATTCCTTGAGCTCGCGGACCTGGTCGACCTTGAGGGTCTGGCCTTGAGCCTCTAAGTAATAGACATCGGCATACTGGTTATCGGCAATCCGTTGGCGGATGGTCGTTGGGTCGCCAGCGCTATCCCTAGAGAAATAATCTTGGGCTAGGGCCGTTATGACGGCTCGCTTGCTAATTATGTCCCCACCTGTCAGCAGATAGGCGTGGGCTAGGTGGCCTTCCTGGACCTGCTGGGCAAAATAAGCCTTGAGGGCTTCGACGCTATAGGTAGCCATACCAGTCGCCACCTAGAATTGGTGGAAGCTTTCGATTGGTAAGACGAAGACGGTCGCGCCCCCTACTTCAACTTTAACAGGTAGGTTAACAGCTGAGTCTAGTCCCATATCCAAATGGAGCGGAGCGCTGACATATTGTTCACGCGCCTTAGAACATTGGTCAATAATCTTCAAGACTTCCTCAATCCGTTCTTCCTCAATCCCAATCATAAAGGTAGTATTGCCGGCCCGTAAGAAACTACCGGTGGTAGATAACTTGGTGGCACGGACATTGGCATCATAGAAAGCGCGGCTCAATTCGTTTTGGTCTTGATCTTGAACAATGGCAATAATTAATTTCATCATGATACTCCTTCTCCTCTCTGTCTCTAGAGGGCATGTTGATGTAGAACGTCAATACAAGCAGCCACGACCTGGTCTAGTGGCGCTTGGCCGTCAATGACCTTAATGCGCTCTGGCGAGGCTTGGGCCAAATCTAGAAAGGCCTGGCGGACCCGGTTATGAAGTCCAGAGATTCTTGGTCTAGACGATCATACTGGCGCTGACCGCGGGCCTGATGAATGCGGGCTAGGCCCACCTCAGCTGGCACATCGATTAAGAGGGTCAGAGCCGGCAGTTGGTCTTCTACCGCAAATTGGTTAATGGACCAGATTAGATCCACCGGAATATCGCGGGCCATGCCTTGGTAAGCCAAGGACGAATCCACGAAGCGGTCACAGAGGACGACTTTGCCTTGACGCAAGGCCGGTAAAATCACTTCGACCAAGTGTTGACGACGGGCTGCCGCAAACAAGAGGGCCTCTGTCCGCGGGTCCATGGAAGTGTGATCCACATCTAGAATGACCCGTCTAATCTCTTCCGCAATGGGCACGCCCCCCGGCTCACGAGTGGTCAGGACTTGATGGCCCTGGCCCTCTAAATAGGCGGTCAACTCCGCAATCACACTGCTCTTGCCGGCCCCATCAGGACCTTCAAGGGTTATAAACTTTCCTGGAAACATGCCTTCTCCTCACTTTGTCTTTCCACTATAATTCACGTCGCCCTTCAATGGCCCGGAAGAGGGTCATCTCATCGGCGTATTCAATGTCACTGCCTACCGCCAAACCATGAGCTAGGCGGGTCACCTTAATGCCAGCTGGTTTAAGCAAGCGGGCCAAGTACATAGCGGTCGCTTCTCCTTCAGCCGTGGCATTGGTGGCCACAATGACTTCTTCAATCTCAGTCTCCTGCAAACGACGCAGGAGCGAGGGAATATTCAAATCTTCTGGCCCTGTGCCTTCCATGGGTGATAAGACCCCGTGAAGGACATGGTAGAGGCCATGATATTCATGCATTCGCTCCATGGACATGACATCCCGGGCATCTTCTACCACTAGGACCGTCTTGCTGTCACGACTTTGATCGGAACAGATGACGCAGAGCTCGCTGTCCGTGATATTGCCGCAAGTCGGGCAGAAGCGCAAGTCGCGTTTGACTTGAATCAGGGCTTGGGCGAACTCGGTCACGTCGGATTCTTTCATGTCAAGGACATAGAAGGCCAACCGAGCCGCTGTCTTGGCTCCAATACCCGGTAATTTGGTAAAACTATTGATTAACTTCGCGATAGGTGCAGGGTATTGCACTGGGTGGCCACCTCCTTTGATGGTTTATAGGCTAGAAGGGCAGGTTCATGCCTTGGGTATATTTACCTAGGCGTGATTCCGTCGCTTTGTCTACTTGCTTCAAAGCATCGTTAACTGTTGCAATCACTAAATCTTGTAACATCTCGATATCATCTGGATCTACCAAGTCTGGCGCTAGGTCCAATTCTACCAATTCCTTCTTGCCGTTGACTTTAACCGTTACTAGTTGGTTAACATCTTGGGCTTGGAAGATAGTAGCTTCAATGGCCGCTTGCTCCTTGGTCATTTCCTTTTGCATTTTTTGGATTTTTTGCATCATGCCTTGCATGTTGCCCATATTTCCCATTCCACGCATATTTATATCTCCTTTAATGCTTACTTTATTTTTCGTAATCGATGTCGACCACATCTTGACCAAAGAGGGCCAAGGCTTGGCTGACAACGGGTGGGAGGCTGTCCTGATCAGGTGCCTGTGCGAAGACAGGGTCAACCGTCGGCAAGTCCTCCTGGTCTGCTAGTGGCTGAGCGGGCTCTGGCCTTTCCATTGGCAGGCCAAACAAATCGGTGCCTGGCTCACTTGCCTCTAGCGCTTCTGGCAAGTCCATCATGACTTGCTCTAGGCTTTGGAAGTCGTCTAACTGCGGGTTAGCTTGTTCAGCTTCTAGAGGTTCCGACTCTGGGGCTAGCCTAATAGGTTCTGCCACGGCACCAATTTTGATAGGGCCGCCCGCTTGATCATAGAGGACCTTATAGGCCTGACGCACCTGACTCCATTCATTCTGTAAGACAAAGGCCAGGGCGACCGGCCGGTCAAAGTGGCGGGCCAGTTGGCGACTAAGTTCTTTGACGAAGTCAGCATCTTGTTGGACCCGGCCACAGAAGTCCTGGCTCTTGAAGGATAAGAGAATGCGTTCAGGGCCTGCTGCCTGTACCTCTGCTCCCGTTAAGCGCACGCGGTCTTGTGGTGGCAGGGATTCTAGCCAAGCAGCCCAACCACTTTTGAGCTGGCTAACGTCTTGACGTGTGGCCTCATTGAGGACAGCATAGACGGCATCCGTGTCTAACTGATAGGCTTGGCGCTGGCCTGCAGGGCGCTCGCGCGGTACCCGTGGTTGGTCATCCTCCGCTAGGGCTTGAGGGCTAGGCCCTACTTGAGCAGGTGCTCCTGCCCGCAACTGGGCTTCCAGTTGGCTGACCTTGGCCTCTAGGGCTTGCACCTGACGCACAAGGTCGGTCACGGCGCCTGCCTCAAGGCCAGAAGCCACCGGCTCATTTACAACCTCTTGAGCCAATTCAATGGTAGCCACTTCCACGAAGAGGTCTGCCTGGGTAGCAAAACGCATTTGATTTAAGGCCTGATTAAGTCTTTCAATTAGATTGTAATAGAAGCGGTTGTCCCCAGCCTGACGCAGAGGCTTGAGTTCTGCTTGGGTCAGGAGGGTGAAGTTGTCTTTGGAATTCAAGGTCAACAAGAGGTCCCGACAGAAGAGAATCAGCTCTTCCACAAAGCGGTTGGCCTGTTTGCCTTCTTGAAGACTGGCCTGTAAAATGCTCAAGGCCTTAGGCCCATCGTGGGCTTGCAGGGCAGTTAGATAATCGATATAGACGAGCTGAGACAAGGACCCCGTCACTTCCAAGGCCGATTGAACGGTCACCGCTGAACGGTTATAGGATAGGGCTTGGTCCAGCAAACTCAGGCTATCCCGCATCCCACCATTGGCGGCCCGCGCAATCACTGCCAGGGCTTCGGCTTCAAAGTCAATCCCGTCTTGTTCCAGAATATACTGCATGCGGCCGACTAAATCAGCCTGACTAATCCGGCCGAAGTCGAAGCGTTGAGTCCGCGAGATAATAGTGGCGGGAATCTTATGGGGTTCCGTCGTTGCTAGGATGAAGAGAACCTGAGCCGGTGGCTCTTCCAGGGTTTTGAGCAGGGCGTTAAAGGCCCCGGTGGTTAGCATATGGACCTCGTCGATGATATAGACCTTGTAGGTCGCTTGACTGGGCGCATAGCGCACCTTGTCCCTTAGGTCACGGATTTCCTCAACCCCGTTGTTGGAGGCCGCGTCAATCTCAATAACGTCGCTTAATTGGCCAGCTGTAATGGCCTGGCAAAGTTCACACTGGTTGCAGGGATTGCCATCTGTCTGATGTGGACAATTGACTGCCTTGGCCAGAATCTTGGCCGCAGAGGTCTTCCCTGTTCCCCGTGGCCCGGTGAACAAATAGGCGTGGCTTAATTGCTGGTTCTTGACCGCATTTTTTAGGGTTTCGGCAATTAGGGGTTGCCCCACTAACTCGTCAAAACTTTGGGGCCGCCAGACCCGATATAAGGCTTGATAACTCATTGTCCACCCTCCTTTTTGGGCACAGATATTTCCTATCTATTATAGCATAAGTAGCCCTTGATTCGCTAGGTATGGCCCTAGAAAATCAAGGCAACTTGGCCTAGCAAGGGATAATAAGAAAAGGGGAGGGCCTTTTAGAGGCACTCCCTGAGCTTGTGGCGTTTATCTAATGACCACGATGTTTTTCTCGACGTTTGGCTTGCTTAAGGGCAAATTGGCGCGCTTGGTTCTCACGTTTATTGGCGCTTTTTTGACGCTTGCCCTTTTGTTGTCGGGTCTCTTGCTGGACCTTCAAGGCAAGCTGAGCCTTGCTACTGGCTACTGGCGCCGCTACTAAGGCGCGCTTGGCTTGGCGCAAGAGACGTTTGGGATTGGGCCTTTTGTGCGGCTTGAGCTTTTCTAGTCCACTGCCGGACTCCAAGTCAAGTCTTGCCAGATACGGGGTAGCTTGGCCAAGAGCTGAGGATTAGTCGGTTCTTGGCCGAAGGTGTAGGTCGCCACCCACATGCGCTTGGCCTCACGCCATTCCAAGCGTCCTAGCCAAAAACTCCCGTCGAAATATACTGTGAGACAGATGCTTTCCGTCATAACAGTCCCTCCTTTTTTGAATTCAAATGAAGGGACAACCCAGGAGGGGCAGGTTACTGCTAGCCAAAGCTAGGACCGGACTACCAACCGATTCATGTGTTTTTATCATTCTACCTTAGTATACAACGTAGCATAAGAAAAAACCATTATATCATATATGATATAATGGGCAGTTCTAATGGTATTCGATAAATAAAAAAAATAAGCACATGGCTTTGTCACTTATAGCTGCTACCTTCCGGTCCTGACTCGATTCATGACGCCGCCATTGCCTACTCTTATTCTAGCAAAAGCTGATCCAAAATGCAAGATGCAAGCCACTAGGGCCTTACCTCGCCAATTTCCCCATAAAAAAGAAGCTAGGAATAACTTCCTAGCTTGCTTCACTATTAGGCAACGTCGTTGCTACATTGGCCTGTTTCCAGGTAAGACTTGAGGTTATTGAAAGCTGGTTTCCACCATGTTCTCTACTGCCTCATCGGTGTAGCTCCCCATGTGAGGGGTTAATAAGACCTTAGGATAGAGGTCAACCAATTTCTTAAACGCAGGATCGCTAATCTCTTGACCGCGCAAGTCCTTGAAGAAGAATTGGCTCTCGTTCTCTAAGACATCTAAGCCTGCCCCAGCCAAATGACCAGATTCGATGGCTTCAATAATGGCATCCACATCCTGCAACTCACCGCGTGCAGTATTGATTAGAATAGCCCCCGGCTTCATCTTGCTGATGAATTCTTTGGTGATGACCTTGCCATTAGCTGGAATGTAAGGTGCGTGAATGGAAATCACGTCTGACTTAGCTAAGAGCTCATCTAGTTCTACTTGGGTGCAGATATGATCCACCCCTTCTTTTGGAAAGGCGTCGTAAGCTAAGACATTCGCGCCCAAGCCCTTGAAGAGGGTTGCGGTCGTCAAGCCAATCCGGCCAATCCCAACCACACCAACGGTACAGTTACGGATTTCCTTGGCAAACATCTGATTGTCCACACGGAAATCTTGTTGGCTAGTGCGGTTAGTGGTGTGGGCCACGTTACGCAAGAGGGTCATGGCCAAGGTCAAAGCTAATTCGGCAATCGCATTAGGTGAGTAAAAAGGGACGTGTGCTAACTTGAAGCCCAATTGCCTAGCATAGGCAAGATCGATATGGTCGACACCTACTGTCCGCGTCAGAACATATTCTACCCCTAAATTTTTATAGATATCTAAAACCTCCTTAGTAGCCCAGCAGTTGCCACGCAAAATAACGGCCTGACAACCTTGAGCTAACCAAGCCTCTTCCGGACCCGTTAGGTAATTGGGCACACAAACTAATTCATAACCAAACTTTTGATTGGCTAGGTCAAAAACGGGTCTTTCAATGTCTCGAACACCATATGCTAATACTTTCATTATTGCTTTTGCTCCTTGCACGTACTTCTTGAACGAAGTGGGGGATTTAATATTACTATTTTAGCACAATAGAAAGCCGATGTTGATTAATTTTCATGAAAATGAATAATTTTGTATCTCAAATGTTCGTAATGCTCCTAGCCAAGACAAAAAACGCTCAAGACTAGCCCTTAAGAGGGCTGGCTTGAGCGTTGATTTTTGTATTAATTAGTCAGCTTGTCCATCCGCTAACTTGGCTTGCTCTTTGCGCAACTTATTGCGCTTGCGGAGGCCTTGGAAGAAGGTTTTGAGCTTGTCGCTACACTGGGCTTCCAGTACTCCCCTAATGACTTGCGGTTGGTGGTTGAAGCGGCTGTCTTCCAAGAGATTCATGAGACTGCCGGCACAACCGCCCTTGGGGTCACTGGCCCCGTAGACCACCTGATCCACCCGCGATAAGACCAGGGCGCCCGCACACATAGGGCAGGGTTCCAAGGTCACATAGAGGGTGCAGCCCTCTAGGCGCCAGGCGCCTAGGGCTTGGTTGGCGGCCTCAATGGCCAGGAGTTCGGCGTGGGCCGTAGCCTGGTGGTTGACCTCCCGCAAATTGTAGGCTGAAGCCAGGAGGACGCCGTCCTTAACTAAGAGGGCGCCGATGGGCACTTCGCCTAGGGCTTGGGCCTGGTCGGCCAGTTCTAGGGCCTGCTGCATCCAATATTCGTGCTGGGCCAAGTCGGTAGGCGCCAGTTGGCTTGCATCCATCATGGCCTCACCCCTTATGTTCCAGGGCCAGGTAGCTGACAATCAGATCCGTCAGGTGTTGCAGGTTGAGCCCTGTCTCCTTGGTGTATTTGCTGAGGCGATAGGTCAGGGTATTGCGATGAATATAGAGTTCATCGGCTGCCTGACTCAGGTTACCCTGATGTTCAAAGAGGGCACGCACCGTCGCCGCATAGTCTGGGTTGTGCTTGAGGACATCGTGCAGTCGATCCATAAAGGCATACTGCTTGGTCACTTCGCGCCCTACTAGGCGTAAGAGGACTGAGGTTAGGGGCACAATTTCAGGCTCCATAATCTGAGACAGAATACTGTGAACCAGACGCCGCTCATCTTGGAAATGGGCCACATAATCCTGGTCCAACTTGGCTACTAGGCCGACACAGCCCCGGGTCACCGTCTCAAAGTCGATGTCCAAGGTCTTAATAATGTCCACCAAGGCGCCAACGTGCTCCATGCCTCGAAGGCAGACTAGCCAGCGATTGGCTTCATCTGGAATGACCACTTCGATGGCTTCCAGAGAATCTTCCAGGGTTTGCTGCCACAAGACAGGGTCGAAAGTCTCTGACTTGGCCTGCATAATTAGGTAGATGCAGACCAGACTGCCCCGCATTTGGCCTTCCAGTGGCTGACCTTCTAGGAGAAAGGCCCGCCAGGCCTGTTGATGTGGCGCTAAATCCACAACCGGTACCTGGGGGTGGCCTTGGCCAAGCTCATCATAAGCAAGAGTTCTTCTTCTTTGCTGGTCAGGTCAGCCTGAGGAATGGCCAGGCCTTGATCCCCCAATTGGACAATCAGATAGCCGGGCAGCACCGCATCCGGTGCGACTGCTTGGGCCTGGGGATAGAGTCTTTGCAGTTGTTCAAACATGGGCTAGCTCCTGTCTTGAAATTTTCTTAGGCTTTGGCTTTGGGCTTAGCTTTGGCCTTGCTTGAGCCAGCCTCATGGTCCTTAGCGGCAATGTTGATCTTACCGGACCGGCCGCCAATAGTCACCGAGTCCCCGGTAACAATGCTGCCGCTAAGCAGCAACTCACTGAGTTGGTCCTCGATTTGTTTTTGAATCGCGCGACGAATTGGACGCGCCCCGTATTCTGGGTCGAAGCCGGCTTCGGCGATAATGTCCACCGCTGTGTCGGTCACCCGAGCCTTGATGGCCAGTTCGCCTAGGCGTTTGATAATATCCTTAGTATGGAGTTTAACGATTTGGCGAATTTCTTCCTTAGTTAAGGAATGGAAGACCACTGTTTCGTCAATCCGGTTGAGTAATTCTGGGCGGAAAGAACGCTTGAGCTCTTCGCGGATACGTTTTTCCATGGCCAAGTGGTCAGCGGTAAACTGCTTAGCCCCAAAACCGACGGATTTCTCATCCCGCAGGGCGGTGGCCCCTAGGTTAGAAGTCATGATAATGATGGTGTTGCGGAAATCGACTTGGCGACCCTTGGAGTCCGTCAAATGCCCGTCGTCAAAGACTTGGAGCAGGATGTTGAAGACATCTGGATGGGCCTTCTCGATTTCGTCTAGGAGAATGACAGAGTAAGGTTTTTGGCGGACCTTCTCAGTCAACTGGCCGCTTTCTTCATGGCCGACATAGCCTGGAGGCGAACCGATCAGGCGTGACACGGTGTGCTTCTCCATGTACTCGGACATGTCGACCCGAATCATATTGTCTTGCGAGCCAAACATAGCTTGGGCCAAGGCCTTGGCTAATTCGGTCTTACCGACCCCGGTTGGTCCCAAGAAGAGGAAGGAACCAATTGGACGGCCTGGCGCCTTGAGGCCAGAACGAGCCCGACGAATAGCGCGTGACACGGCGGACACGGCTTCTTCCTGGCCGATGACCCGTTGGTGAAGCTCCCGCTCTAGGTTAACTAGGCGTTGGCTTTCCTTCATGGCCATTTGGGTCACGGGGATGCCGGTTGACAGGGCCACTACTTGGGCCACTTGCTCTTCATCCACGACTAAATGCGCTGGCTGGCCGGCCTGAGCTTGGGCTTTCTTGCGGGCCCGGGCTAGACGTTTTTCCAGTTTTTGTTCGGCTTCACGGAGGCTGGCTGCCTCTGGGAACTTGCGGGCTAGCACGGCTTCTTCCTTATCAGCCTGCAACTTGGCCATTTCCTTCTCTAGGGCGAAAAGGGGATCGTGAGAGACAGCTTCTTCAATCCGCACCTTAGCGGCCGCTTCATCAATCAAGTCGATGGCCTTATCAGGTAAGGAACGCGACGTGATGTAGCGAACACTGAGTTTGACCGCTGCTTCAATGGCTTGATCGGTAATGGTCACAGCGTGGTGAACTTCATATTGGGTCTTGAGCCCTTGCAGAATCCGGATGGTTTCTTCAGGCGTTGGCTCGTCCACTTGCACCTTGGAGAAACGACGTTCCAAGGCCGCGTCTTTTTCAATGTATTTCTGGTATTCACTCAGGGTTGTTGCCCCGATGACTTGGATTTCACCCCGCGCCAGAGCTGGCTTGAGGATGTTGGCTGCATCAATAGCCCCTTCAGAGCCGCCGGCGCTAATCAAGGTATGGAGCTCATCAATGAAGAGAATGACTTGGCCGTCAGCCATGACTTCTTCCACAATGCGCTTCATGCGCTCTTCGAACTCACCCCGGTACTTGGTCCCAGCCACCAGGCTCCCCATATCCAGCATCATAAGGCGTTTCTTGGCAATATCGGCTGGCACGTCGCCTGATACGATGTGTTGGGCTAGGCCTTCTGCCAAGGCCGTCTTACCTACCCCAGGGTCCCCAACAAGGACAGGGTTATTCTTCTTACGACGGCTGATGATTTGCAGCATGCGTTGGACTTCCTTCTCGCGGCCCACCACTGGGTCCATCTGGCCTTGCTTGGCCATTTGGGTCAAGTTGCGGGCAAAGGAATCCAAGGTCGGCGTCTTACTTGGCGCAGTTTCACTGGCCTTTTGGGTCCGCGCTTGCGGCTTGCTTTGTCCCATTGGCATCTTATCAATGCCGATGGCTTGATAGACAGCCTTCTTAAGGGCATCTAAGTCCACGTCTAGGTTGCGTAAGATTAAGGTCGCCAGGATTTCTTGTGGCAGCATGGCTAATAAGAGGTGCTCGGTGCCAATTTGGCGAGCGCCCAAGCGCTTAGCTGTATTGGAGGCATCCATGATATTTTTCTTGGCTCGTGGCGAATAAGGTAGGGTGACTTCCCCCCGCGGCATGGGCGCTTCTACATCACCGTGGATGGCCCGTAACTCGTTCAGAATCAGTTCCGGGGTCACACCAAATTCACGGAGAATGACGCCGGCAATCCCACGTTCTTCGCGGGCTAGACCAATCAAGATATGCTCGGTCCCAATGGCTGAATGGCGCAATTGGTAGGTAGCCTCAGCCGCCATGATCATGACTTGATGGGCGCTTTCGGTAAATAGTTCTTCAAACATCGCGTCTTCACTCCTTTTCTTAATAGCTGTATTTGAGTTGTTGCAAAAAGGTCTTGAGCAATTGGGCGCGAGCCGCCTGTTCCTGCTCACTGATTTGATGGAGGACGGATTTTTCAATCACGGACAGGATTAAGGTCCCCTCGCGGTTGGTAATCAGGCCCTTGCCAATCAAATTCTCAATCATATGAATGCCGTTGCGTTGGCTAATCTTATCGCCCACTAATTCTATCAGCTGATCAATCAGGGCTGCCTCGTCGGCCAATTCAATCTTGAGAATGCGGATATAGCCGCCACCGCCTCGCTTACTTTCGACCAGGTAGCCATGCTCCTGGGTAAAGCGCGTCTTGATGACATAGTTAATTTGTGATGGGACACAGTCGAAATGCTCCGCGATGTCACTACGTTTGATTTCGACATGCTCTTGGTTCTTAAGAAATTCCTTCAAATAGGCCTCAATGATGTCGGTCATATTGCGGCTTGACATGTTACCCCTCCTTACATTGACTTTCTTTGACTATTGTACACCAAATCAGACCTTTTGCCAACCTAATTGCTTGGTCTAGGGCTAAAGAAAAAGGAGCCTGAGGCCCCTTTTTATATAAATGATTATATATTTGGATTTTTCATAAGTGGCTGGGTTCAAAGCCCGGTCTGACAGGCTTTGGCCGCCAAAAAGACGAACGTTTCCGGCTAATTTCTGACTTTTTCCGGTCTGAGACTGCCAAAAAGCCAGAATTTTTGCCCTCTCAAACCCTATTTAATAGTGTAACTATTAAATAGGCTTAAGCCTCTTGGGCCAGGTAGGCCACCAAGGCATCCAGGTCGCTACCCAGCTGCTGATCCAGCAGCTGGTGACGAGCCAAGCCCTCATAACCATCCCGGCCTCGTCCTAAGAAGTCGTTGGTTACCAGCTGATAAGTGGCCTCAGGGTCTAGTCCCTTGACTGCCTCTTGGACCTCTAAGGGCTGGCCTTGACCGTCAATCATACGAGGATAGTGGCCGGATTCTAGGGCCTCCTTGAGGTCGGCACCCGTCACTTCTAGCACCCAGAGCTGGCAGCCAAAGGGCAGAATGGCCAGAGCCTCCTCATAGGTCACCGGCCCTGATCCAGGCTGGCGCGGACGCCTCTCCCATTAATGAGGCTAAAGTCCACTTGCCAGCCCTTGGCCCGTGCAGCTGCTGCATAGGCCCGGCAGACCAATTGGCTAAGGTTAGTATGGCCCTGGCTCAAGGCCTCCCGACTTCCATCCAGGGCCTGACGACTTTGGCCGATGACCTGGCTAATCCGCGCCTGGGCCTGGCTCTGCCAGATTTTGAGTTCCTTAGCCACTGGACGGGCCACCTTGGCATAATGACTTAAATCATGTAGTTGGTAGTGGCCGAACTGGTGGCTGCCATCCGGATGAAGCCAGAGGCTGAGTTCGCCTAGCAAGCGGCCATAGTAGCCAGCCTGCACCACCAAGGTCTGGCCGACCAAGGCGGGTTGCTCTGTCACCGTATGGGTATGGCCCCCGATGATGGCGGCAAAGTCCGTCACTTCTTGGGCCAGCGCCAGGTCCGTCTCATAACCCAGATGGCTTAAGAGGACAAAGTGGCTTGCTCCAGCCTGGCGGGCCAAGGCCAGATTCCGTTCTAAGGCCAGACGAGGCTCTTCAAAGCCAATCAGCTCCCCTGGCGAAGAATTTTCCAGCGTTTCCAGGGTTGTGGCAGCTAGGAGGGCCAGCCGGACACCGTCCGCCAGGTCATAGAGGCGGTAAGGCGCCACTTGTTGCGCCGCCAAGTCAGCCAAAGCCGGCTCCCGGCTAAAGTCCAGGTTACTGGACACAAAGGGCACCCTGGCTTGGGCCAGATAGGAGGCCAAAAAGCTAGGTCCCAAATCAAATTCATGGTTGCCAAAAGTGACCGCATCATAACCTAGCTGGTTCAAGAGGGCAATTTCCGCCTGGCCAGCAAAGAGCTGGAAGTAAGGGCCACCCACAAAGAGGTCCCCCGCCCCCAGCAACAAGCTGGCTTGATACTGCGCACGCAGGCCTTTAATCAGATGGGCTCGCTGGCCAAATAAATCCAGATAGGAATGGGTGTCATTGGTATGGAGTATGCCGAGTTTTACAGCTTGCATGAATCAATCGCTTCTTTCTGCCTAGGCCTGCTCTTGTTGGGCGGCCTGGCGTTTGAGTAAGGTCTCGAAGAGGAGGGTTCCGGCCAGGTTGAGCATGAGCCGGGACCGAATCTTCTTACGCGCCTTGGGCGCATCATAAATCTGAATCAGTTGATCACTGAGTTTGGCCAAAGGATGATGGGTCAGGCTGGTAATGGCCACAATATGGGTCCCCTTTTGGCGAGCCTTGAGTAGGGTCTCATTAACCGTCTTGTTGGCCCCGCCTAGGGAGAAGACCACGATGACATCTTCTTTGGTCGCAATATCAGGAATGCGTTCAATACTATACTGTTCGAAGAAGTCATTGGCCCAGACATTAATGAGCTTGAGCTTACGGTTAAAGTCGGACATAGGCATATAGCTAGACCCAATCCCCACGCAGAAGACCCGACGCGCCGCCAAGACCCGGTCGGCCACCGACTCGAAATCAGCCTGGTCTAATAGAGCCATGGTCCGTTGGAACTCGTCCGTCAATTGGGCCTTCATCAAGTCAAAGTGACTAGCCTCCAGATGATGAGACTCCTGATTAGACTCCTTACTACGGCGCAGGTCATACTTGAGTTCATTGAAGGTAGCATAGCCTAACTTCTTACCTGCCCGCATAATAGTCGAAGCTGATAAATGCAGGGCCGCCCCAATAGACTTAAGGGTCTGGGCCTCGATATTGTCCTGCTTCATGAGATAGTCGATGACTTCCTGTTCATAGACCGATAATTCTTCATAGTGAGCCTTTAGATTGACGAAAAACATGTCATCCCTCCTGATCCCCTAAGGGTTTACATTTCTATTGTACCACAGCGGGGAGCCACCACAAAATTTAGAGGTAATTTTACCTCTTGGAGTCAATTTTATCTTCCTTGGGAACTTTTTAGCACATTTAACTAAAGCGTTTGCTTTTTTGCTAGAATAGACTTATCAAATTATGAAGGAGCGACTAGCAATGAGTCAAAAAAACAAATTTGTTTATGCCTTTGAGCAGTTTGGCCGATCCTTCCTCTTACCTGTTTCGGTCTTGCCAGGGGCCGGGATTATTAAGGGGATTGGGACTGCCTTTTCTAACTCAGATACCTTGAAGATGTTCCCTGTTCTTCAGAACCAAATCTTCCAATTCATTATGAAATTCTTTATTACTTTAGGGGACACAGCCTTCAACCACCTACCTATCATCTTCGCTGTCGGCGTTGCCGTTGGTTTAGCCAAACGCGAAAAAGGTTCTGCTGCCCTATCCGGGGTGCTCGGTTTTATCGTCTTACACTCCGTCCTCAACTTCCTCCTAGTCCAAAGCCATAGCTTGGTGGACACCAGCAAGTTATCCAGCGCTGAAGCTAAACTAGCCATGGCCAATGCCATGCAGACTAGGTTATGGGGATTCAAACCCTAGACCTCAGCGTCTTCGGTGGGATTATCGTCGGGGTCGTGGTCTTCTTCGTTCACCGTTGGGCGGTTAAGAAACAATTACCTGCCCTAATCGGCTTCTTCAGTGGCCCACGTTTCGTACCGATTGTGACCATCGTTGCCATGGCCTTTGTTTCGGTTATCCTCTTCTTCATCTGGCCACCAATCCAACAAGGGATTTCGATTTTGTCCGTCTTCATCCTCAAATCTGGTCCGCTAGGTACCTTCCTCTATGGGCTAGTTGAACGGGCACTCCTACCATTTGGTCTCCACCACGGGCTGAACTGGCCAGTACGTACCACTGAATTAGGTGGGACCTGGACCATCAATGGCGAACGCGTTGTGGGTACTATCAATGCCTACCTAGCGTCCCTTGCAGATCCTAACATTACTTCAATCGACCCATCCATCACCCGTTTCAACGGCGGGAAGTTCGTTTACTTCATGTTTGGTTTATCTGGGGCTGCCTACGCTATGTACAAGACAGCCGATCCTAAGAAACGCAAAGTTGTCGGTTCTCTGCTCTTCGCAGCTGCTGGTACAGCCTTCTTAACCGGGATTACCGAACCAATTGAATTTACATTCCTCTTCGTTGCTCCAATCCTCTATGTTGCCCATGCCTTCATGGCAGGTGCTGCCTTATTGGTAATGCACCTCTTGGGTGCTGGGGTGGCAACCCCAACCGGTCACGGTTTTATCAACTTAATCATCTACGGCGTCCTGCAAGGGCCTAAGACCCACTGGTGGTTAGTCTTCATCGTCGGCGTACCTTGCTTCATCCTCTACTACTATGTCTTCCGCTTGCTCATCCTTAAATTCAACTTGAAGACACCAGGTCGTGAAGATAGCGATGAAGTCAAACTTTCAAGCAAGAAAGAAGCGCGCGAAAAACTGGGTGTTACCATTAACCAAGTTGGTCAAGACAACAGTAACAATGACTTACACCCTGAAGACCAAGCCCTGCTAAACTCAGGCACTGCCATGAAGACCATTCCTGACAGTCCCGAAGGCATTCATCAACAAGCCCTAGGCTTGATTGCCGCTCACGGTGGCCCTGACAACATTGAAGAAGTCAATGCCTGCATCACCCGCCTGCGGATTAATGTCAAAGACAAAGCCCAAGTAGATAAAGACACTATCGTTCACCAATTAGGTGCCCTAGGCTTTGCCGAAAACGACATGCAAATGCAATCAATCTATGGGGCCCACGCCAATGTCTTGAAAATGGAGATCCAAGACATCCTCGGCATGGAGGAATAAGTCATGCGTAACCTCTTTGTGACAGACTTAGATGGTACCTTCGTCAAAGGATTCTGTCACGGTCAATGCAGCTGATTTGGCGGCCTATCATACCGCCAAAGAGCTGGGCGACTTCTCCATCGCCACTGGCCGCTCCCTGGCAGAGATCAGTACATTGTCCAAGGCAATGACCTCGATGTCACGCATATGATTGGCTTTAACGGCGCGGTGGTGACCCGCTATGCCCAACTCCTGGCCGAGCATCACTTACCTGAAGACGTCACGCCCAAGCTGCTGGCTTATTTCAAGGAGCACAAATTAATCTTTGATGCCCTAGACGGTCAACGTCGCATTGGTAACTTCGACCACGAGCATAAGCAACGGCTCTGGAATATGCCTTTGATTTGCTTGCCAGACCCTATCCAGCCTTGGAAGGTCATCGCCTCTACAAGGTCAATGTCCGCCAAGTGCTGAGACCGCCGACTTCTACCTAGCTGACCTGCAAGCCAAGTTTCCTCAACTGGCTACCTATAAGTCAGGCTCTACACGGCTGGAAGTAACGGCCCAAGGGGTCTCCAAGGCCTCCGGCTTAGCCATCATCCGGTCTGACTATGACCGCCTGGTAGTCTTTGGCGACTCAGGCAATGACAGCGACATGTTCGCAGTGGCTGATATTTCCTATTGTATGGATCATGCTCCAGCTGAGGTTCAAGCCCAAGCCACCCATGTGGTTGCTAGCTTCGCTGACGCCATGGCCCATTTCCAAGCACACTATCTATAAAGCCTCAAGACCCGCCTCACTTCCTTCACTTCCGCGGGTATAGGACAAAAGGCAGCTAGCCCTTACTGGGCTAGCTGCCTTTTTTGTTCTCCCTATCTATCAATCTATCTATTGATAGATAGGGTCTGAAGCCACATTTTTTACGTGCTGATTTAGTCACAACTTTTCAACTACTCTCCATAATTCTTGGCCCAACCCAACAAAAAAAGAGGACGGGAATTCCTCCCGTCCTCTTTAGCTTATTGTAAATCCAGGGAAACTTCCACGGTCTGCACAGGCACATCATAGTAGGGATCTTCCCGGCGGCCTAGATAATCCTTGGCTTGTTGTGGGAAGAGGGCATACATGAGTAAATCCTCGTCAGACTTAGCGTAGTCCTTAATTTCTTCCCGCAATTCTGGTAATTGCGGCTCAATCAAGTCAGCTGGTCGTACTGTTACAACTTCTGCGTCCCCAATAATGGTTTGCTTGACTTCTGGATCAATCTTGGCAGGCGCTTGTCCGTAGTGACCTAGCACATAGTCCTTAATTTCCTTAGGCACCATCTTGTAGCGTTGGCCAGAGATAACATTCATCACTGCCTGGGTCCCTACCATTTGTGATAATGGGGTTACCAATGGTGGATAGCCTAAGTCAGCCCGTACTTTTGGTACTTCAGCAAGTACTTGATCATACTTATCAGCCAAACCTTGTTCGGTTAATTGGCTGAGTAAGTTGGATAACATACCACCAGGCACTTGATAAATCAAAGTCTTTGGCTCAGTATCCTTAACCTTAGGATTGAGAATACCTTCAGCCCGTAACTTGTCGCGGATGCCGTTGAAGTAAGCTGCTGCCGCTTCTACTTCTTTCATATCCACACCTGTCTTGAAGCCTAAGTCTTCTAAGGCCAAGACCATAGATTCGGTAGCTGGCTGGCTAGTCCCACCAGAGAAGGATGACAAGGCAGTGTCGATAATGTCGGCCCCTGCTTCCGCTACCTTGAGGTAGGTCATCTCAGAAATCCCGCTAGTTGCATGAGTGTGGACTTCCAAAGGTAAATCTACCTTATCCTTGATACGGCTAACCAATTCATAACCAGCTTGTGGCGTTAGAACCCCTGCCATATCCTTGATACAGATAGAATCTGCCCCGAATTTGGCCATGCGTCCTACCAAGTCCACATAGTAGTCTATGGTGTGGACTGGGCTAGTGGTGTAGGAAATAGCTGTTTGGGCTAAGCCCCCCGCTTCCTTGGTTGCTTCAATCGAAGTTTGTAGGTTGCGTACATCGTTCAAGGCATCGAAGATACGGATAATATCAATCCCATTTCGACTGATTTTTGCACGAAGAGTTTGACTACATCGTCCGCATAGTTACGGTAACCTAGTAGGTTTTGCCCCCGCAAGAGCATTTGTAACTTGGTGTTTTTGACCGCTGCGCGAATTTGACGCAGACGTTCCCATGGATCTTCGTTTAAGAAACGGATGCAAGAGTCAAAGGTCGCACCGCCCCATACTTCCAGGGCATGGAAGCCCGCTTGATCCAGGGTTTTCAGAATTGGCAACATATCTTCCGTCGTCATACGAGTGGCAATTTGGCTTTGTTGGCCATCCCGTAAGACTGTTTCAGTGATACGAATTAATTTGCTCATAGTTTATTCCTTTCCTTAAGGGGATTCAGTCTGGGCCTCATAGTTAGCAACAGCCTGACTGATATAGGCCTGCATATCTGCTACTGAGTGTTGGCGTGAGCGGGCACATTGCTTGGCGTCTGCTTGGCAGAGGAAGCACTGGCGTGGGGCCAATCCTAACTGCCGGCGACTGATGGGGCAGGGTATGCCTTCCACCAGTTCTAGCACATCCAAGTCCAGTAGACGACCTAAGGGATGCTGCCCTTCAAAGGCCACTAAATGCCGCTTGACTAGCTCTGCCTCCTGGCTAACCACCCAATAGGCCTCTAACCCTGTCACGGCCTCCACCAGATCCTGGTAGAGGACCGCCTCTTGGGCCAAATGGTCACTGACGAGCTGGGCTAGCTGGTGACCGATTTTGGACAGGCCTTCAGAGTTTTTGACAGGTCCCGGCGTATTGAGGGTCATGGAGACCAAGACAGCCGGCGCATAGGTCTCGAGTAAGTGGGTCTGGCGCTGGCTCCGCGCCTCGCGGGCTGATAGAACCTGGCCCAACTGGACTTCAGGCCCATCAAAGAGTCCCTTAGACATTGCGCACCACGTCGATGACGCTACCGTCACGATATTCGATGACCGCTACGACCTTGTCCCCGTATTGAATCGGTTCTGGGTTACCCACAATGCTGTAGGCTTTTTCTTTGAGTTCTTGGATGGTGTATTGAGGCACCTTGAGAGACTTGAAGTGCTCGACTAAGTCTGGACGGTTAGGGTTAACCGCAATACCAATCTCAGTGACGACCACGTCCACGCTAGTCCCTGGGGTTACGACCGTGTTAACCGAGTCTACGAATGTTGGAATGCGGCCACGTACTAATGGCGAAATCACCATAGACATCTTAGAAGCAAAGGCCGTATCACAGTGACCACCAGAAGCCCCACGGATAACCCCGTCAGAACCGGTCATGACATTGACGTTGAAGTCAGTATCAACTTCCAAGGCAGACAAGATGGCTACATCCAAACGGTTAACCATGGCCCCTTTGGACAGTGGGTTAGCGTACATGCTAGCGTCGATTTCGTAATGGTCTGCATTGCGACCTAGGGACAGTGCAGATGGGTGGTCAAAGTCTTGAACGTCGATGACCTTCTCAACGAGGCCTTCTTCTAAGAGTTCAACCATGGCATTGGTAATCCCACCAAGCACGAAGCTGGCTTTAATGCCGTCTTTAATCATTTGTTCGCGGATAAAGCGGGTTGCAGCTAGCGAAGCACCACCCGTACCTGTTTGGAAGGAGAAGCCTTCCTTATAGTAAGGAGAACCTGTAATCACCTTCGAAGCATATTCTGCAATCAAGAGCTCTTTAGGGTTCTTGGTGAAGCGAGTTGCCCCCTTAGCAATCCCTTGAGGATCCCCAATGGCATCTACTACGACCACATAGTCCACGTCTGTTTGCGGAATGGAGATTGGGGTGTTTGGATATGGTACCAAGGAGTCAGTGATGACCACCACTTGGTCAGCATATTTAGCATCAATCATGGCATAACCTAGGGAGCCACAAGTCGCTTTCCCTTTGGTCCCGTTGACGTTCCCATATTCATCAGAACTTGGGGCACCTAAGAAGGCTACGTCAATGTGGATGTCGCCTGCCGTAATGGCACGGGCACGTCCCCCGTGGGAACGAATCACCACTGGATTTTCCATAATACCGGAAGAAATGGCAGCCCCTAACTTGTCACGCAAACCACTAGAGGTAATGTTGGTGACAACCCCATTCTTGATGTGTTCGATGAGGGGTTCATGTACGTTGGCAATAGAAGAAGGTGCGATGGAGAGGTTCTTGATCCCCATTTTAGCAATTTCTTCCATGACCATATTGATGACATAGTCCCCTTCACGGAAATGGTGGTGGAAGGAAATGGTCATGCCGTCTTTGAGGCCGGTTTTTTCAATGGCTTCGCGGAGACTACCCAAGAGTTTTTCTTGGCGTGGTTCAACGGGTTTTACCTTACGGCTTGAGGCTTCATAAGGCTTGATCCGAGCCAGTTCTCCTTCATAGACGCCGTATTGATCGGCGATTGCTTGTGGAATTTCACGTCCTGCTTTGTTGACTACCATCTTAAATTTCCTCCTCGCTAATGAGTCCTGCTGCTTTGGCTAGGGCAATGACCCGCTCAGCACGTTCCACGATTGGCTTGTCGACCATTTTCCCTTTGACAGAGATGACACCCAGAGCCTTTAGCTTCAGCTTCACGAATACCCCAGATGACTTCCTTGGCTTGTTGGATTTCCTTCTCAGTTGGGGCATATACTTCATTAACCACTGGAATTTGGCGTGGGTTGATGACCGATTTACCATCGAAACCTAATTGTTTGATGCGGGCTACTTCCTCACGGAAGCCGTCCATGTTGTCTACGTTAGAGTAGACAGTGTCGATTGCGGCGATTCCTGCGGCACGCGCTGCATGTAAAATCATGCTACGTGCAAAGAAGAGTTCTTGACCATCAGGGTAACGGCGAGTCTTCATGTTGGTCACATAGTCTTCCGCCCCTAAGGCAATCCCAATCAGACGGTCAGATGCCTTAGCAATCTCACGAGCATTTAGTACCCCTTCAGCTGATTCGATGGCCGCCATCATCTTGGTGCGACCAAGAGGAATATTATTTTCCTGCTCGACACGGGTAATAATAGCATCGACGTCCACGATATCTTGGGCGTTTTCGGTCTTAGGCAAACGTACCACGTCAACCCCAGCCAAGACGACCGCTTCGATATCTAGGGCACCGGTAGTGTCCAGACCGTTAATCCGTACAACCGTTTCGACATTGCTGTAGTCAAAGGTTTTGAGGGCGAAGTGCACCAAGGTGCGGGCAGAGTCTTTTTCCTTGAGGGAGACTGCATCTTCTAGGTCAAACATAATAGAGTCAGCCCCGTATAGTGGTGCGTCGCGTAACATGGCAGCAGTAGCACCAGGGACAAACATCATTGTTCTTCTTAAGCGTTCCATGAGTCAATCTCCTTCCAGTTGTATTCTGATAAGTCAGCAGCACGGTGGGCCACCGTAATGGTCCGGGCTTGGATGGTACAATCTAAGGCACCCTTGTCAACTGCTATTACTTGAGCTGATTGAATGCCCAGGCGGGTCAAGGTGTCTTCAATGACACGACGAATTTGCGCCCCAAATTGTTTTTCGACTGAACTTTCTAATTGAATGTCAATGCGTCCAGCATCGCTTGGATTCAAGGTAATCATAATGTCGCTTGATTCCAAGGTGCCAACAACTGCACTTTTTTTAATTTCCATCTTTATTCCACCTTTTCTCTCTGGACGTCTTGGCCCAGTAAGTCTTGTGACTGTATATAATTATAGGTTGATTGTGGGACTAGGTTGACCCAGTCAGCTAGCTTCCCTGCTTGAATCGCTGCTCGTACGCGGGTCGCACTAATGACCTGGCCGTCCTTTTCTAGACGGGGGATAATCTTTAGGTCTAGGTCCTGACCGAAGGCTTGGGCCAAGGCCTGATTGTAGACTTGGGTGACCGGCGATAGGGGTTCTTCCCCTACAAAGCGAACGGCAATCTCTAGACTAGGCGCAATAAACTCCTTGAAGACTTGCGCATCAAGTTCTGCCTGGACCTGAGCCACCGCCAAATCCGCCCTTTCCTTAAGGAAGTAGGAGGGGAAGGTAGCCTGCGAGACCATATAATCTCGGCTAGGCAGAACCGTAACATTGGCCAAATCTGCCACCCCGGCTTGGACCATCTTGAAGCGGTCTTGCGCGCTAAAATAGGACCGATCTTCGGATACCACGAAGATATAGAGGTGGTCACAGGCGGATAAAGCCTGTTCTACTAAATAGCGATGACCTAGGGTAAAGGGATTGGCATTCATGACGATGGCCCCATTTTTGGAACGGTCCACCTTATGCTGAGCTAAGTAGCTCAGATAGTCCTGAAAGGACGGAAAGCCCTGCTCCATAAAGAGCAAGGCTTCGGTTTGCGCCAGAAGCCGAAAGCCCAAGGCCTTAAAGTAAGGAAGATTCTTTGGTTTAGTATAGACGAAGCGATTGGTCAAGCCTTCCTGGTCCAAACGTTCCAAGAGGGCCATAACCACTTGCGTCAGCAAGTTCTCTGACTGATAGGCGGCACAAACCACCAAACACTTGAGAATCTTGCCGTCCAAGGACCCAGTCGCTGCCAAGCGTGCCCCATCATAAATGCCGATTGTATAATCGACCCTTTCCTGGTCACTCAGCTTGGCGGCCTGCATTAAGGCCTGCCAATCACGCAAGGCTTGTGGGTCACGATCCAACCAGAGGCGTCTGGTCACATAGCCGTCCATTTTGTCTTAGTCCTTTTCGACTGGGAAATACTTGATGAGGAGTTCAGATGCCCCGTATAAGATACCGAGAACTAAGAAGACCCCACCCATCCCAATCAGCATGAGTTCAAGAGCTTGTCGTAAGTTATCTAAATTCATAAGTGTTACCTCGCAATCTTAGTGGATGAAGTAAGACAACAAGAGCCCGCCGGCAATAACGGAGGCAATTTGCCCAGAAACGTTAGCCCCTACAGCATACATCAAGATGAAGTTTTGAGGGTCTTCTTCTGTTGCCATCTTTTGAATGACACGGCTTGACATTGGGAAGGCAGAAATACCAGCCGCCCCAATCATTGGGTTGATCTTGTCCTTGCGGAAGAGGTTCAAGATTTTGGCGAAGATAACGCCCCCAATAGAGTCCATGATGAAGGCTACCAAACCGAACAAGATAATCATTAAGGTTTGGACATTCAAGAAGAGGCCAGCTTGCATCTTAACCGAAATTGTAATCCCTAAGAGGATTGACACAATGTTAACCAATTCGTTTTGCGCGGTTGCGGATAAGCTATCTAAGACACCACACTCACGTAATAAGTTCCCGAACATGAGGAAACCTACCAATGGTAAGGCGATTGGCGCGATAAAACCAGCCACGATGGTGATAACGATTGGGAAGAGGATCTTAGTCATCTTAGATACGCCTTCAGCATGGTAAGTCATGCGGATCTTGCGTTCTTCTTTGGTTGTTACTAACTTAATAGCAACTGGTTGAATGATTGGCACTAAAGCCATGTAGGAGTAGGCTGCAACCGTGATAGCCCCTAAGAGATGAGGTGCCAATTGGTTAGCTACGAAGATAGAAGTAGGACCGTCAGCCGCACCGATAATCCCGATAGAAGCTGCTTCACGAATGTCAAAGCCCGCTAATACTGCAACTACGACGACGAAGAAAATCCCGAATTGGGCTGCCGCACCGAAGAGCAACATGAAAGGATTTTGAAGTAATGGCCCGAAGTCAATCATAGCCCCAATCCCAATGAAGATAAGTAGAGGGAAAAGTTCAGTCTCAATCCCGGCGCGGAAGAGAATGTCTAAGACCCCGTGTTGAGTTACGTTACCGACGGTTTGGTCTAGGACCCCTGAACCTGGGAAGTTAACCAGAATCGTCCCTAAGCCCATTGGTACCAGCAAGGTTGGTTCGTATTCCTTCTTAATCCCTAGATACATGAGCAGGCCACCAATGACCATCATGAAAACTTGACCAATGTTAATGGTCGTAATACCTTGAATTAATGTTTCCACTGTCTGTCTCCTTTACTGACTATATTAGTTGATGGTGATAAGAGCATCACCTGGGTTAACTACTTGGCCGTTAGCCACATGAATCCCTGCTACCACCCCTGCTTTAGATGCTACAATTTCATTTTCCATCTTCATAGCTTCTAAGATCATTAATGGTTGGTTCTCAGCCACTGTGTCCCCAACGTTAACTAAGATGCGGAGAATAGTCCCTGGCATTGGGGATGGCATGGCATCTGCTCCGGCTGGTGCTACAGAAACTGGTGCAGCTGGCGCTGGGCTGGCTTCTGCCGCTGGCTCACTAGCTGGTGCGGCTGGCGCAGGTGCTGGAGCTACTGGTGCTGGTGCAACTGGAGCAGCTGGCGCTACGGCCCCAATTTCTTCCATTTCTACCAAGTACTCTTTGCCGTCAACTTTGATTTTGAATTTGCGTAACATATGTATAATTCCTCCTAAATAAATCCATAAACCTTATGTGCGTTTTTGATAAATGTGCTTGACCGCCCATTGGCTCTCAGGGGCGTCCCCAGCCGCAATGGCTGACGCAATCACCGATACAGTGGTCGCTTCGGGGTTGCGCTTTAAGACGCGCTTGACCACGAATTGACTGTCAGGATAGTTAGCCGCTGCTAGAGCAGAAGCAATCACGCTGACTTCTAGCGCCTCTTCTGAGTCGGCCGCCACATAGGCTGCTACTGGCTCCCATTCTGCCTCAAAAGCAGCCTGTTGAGCTTGCGCTTGTGCCTGGCTCTCTGCTTCCTCAGCGCGGCGTCGGCCGCCAAATAATCGTCTGAGTAGTTCCATTTCTTCACTCCCTTCCAGATTAATCTACTACTTGTATTATACCCTAAACTAGCGCTTACACTAGTCAAATACTGTTCTTTTTGTGTTCTATTAGGCCAAGATTTTGATTTAGTCTTCCTATTTAAGCAAGGCGTCTTTTTTGGCTATACAAATTTCCTAAGCCCTTGTTTTTTAAGTGTTCTTTTTAGCTAAAGCCCTTTCTTTTTGTCTAAACATTCGCTATGATACAGGCATAAAGTAAACGCGTTCATTTCATGGAATGGACGTGTCGGGTCTAGGTCAGAAGGTTTTAGCGACTTTTGGCTCCTGCCCATGCTATTATTATTTTAATTTCAGAAAGGAAGATATGATGTTACTCACAGTCTTTGCTTATGCAATGATGGTTGTCTTCATGTATGTCATCATGAAGAAGAAAATGTCACCATTCACTGCCTTAGTACTCATTCCGCTTGCTTTTGCGCTGGTAGCAGTCTTAACTGGCGTGGTCCAAGATGTCAACATCGGGGCACTCGTTCGCCAAGGTCTCTTTGGCAACAACTCCAAGGATAAACTCACTGCAATGAAAGGGACGGCTGAAACCGGGGTTATGCTCCTCTTCGCCATCCTCTACTTCTCCCTCATGTTAGATTCCGGTCTCTTCGACCCAATCACTAACAAAATGATTCGCTACGCTAAAGGCGATCCAATGAAAGTCCTTGTGGCTACTGCTATTGTTGCGGCCGCTGTTTCCATGAACGGTGACGGAACAACCACTACCTTGATTTGCTGCTCAGCCTTCGTGCCAATCTACAAGAAACTCGACATGAAACTCATGAACTTGGGTGTCTTAGTTATCTTGCAAAACACCATCATGAACCTCTTACCATGGGGTGGCCCAACCGCTCGTGCCATGTCCGTCTTGGGCGTTGAAGCCGACATCTTGGGTTACTTAGCACCAGGGATGGTTCTCTCTATTCTCTACGTTATCTTCTTCGTTGCCCGTGGTATGGGTAAAAAAGAGCGTGCTCGTTTAGGTATCAAAGAATTAACCGATGCTGAGTTGGATGAATTGACTACTATTTCCGACCCTGAAGTCTTGGCTATTCGCCGTCCTCAAAACTTCTGGATTAACGCCATTATGACCCTCGTCCTAATTGGTTGGTTAGTAGCTGGCTCCTTCATCGACGCTATTGAAGTCAAGCCTGTTGTCCTCTTCTTAATCGGGACCGGCTTAGCCATGATGATTAACTACCCAGACCTCAAGACTCAATCCAAACGTATTGGTGAGAACGCTGGGGATGCGGTACAAGTGGTCCTCCTCGTATTCGGGGCAGGGGTCTTCATGGGTCTCTTCCAAGGGACAGGTATGGCTAAGGCCTTGACCGACAGCATCGTCCACATCATTCCACAACAATTAGCAGAGCTTCTGGAGCTTGATTGTGCCCTCATCTCCATACAGGGACCTTCTTCTAACCAACGATGGTTTCTACTACGGGGTGCTGATTCCATTCCAGAAATCGGTCGTCAATACGGCTTCACCGATATGCAAATGGCCTTAGCTTCTCTCATGGGCAAGCCTTCCACCTCTTGAGCCCACTGGTTGCCTTCATCTACCTCTTGCTCCGCTTAACTGGCTTGGACATGGGCGAATGGCAACGTGAATCTGCTAAGTACGCCGCAGTGGTCTTCGTTATCTTCGTGGTTACCATCGTCTTGATGGGCCACATGCCACTCTACTTAGCACAATAATACCTAAGACAAAAGAGCTAGGACTAAGTCCTAGCTCTTTTTTTTTGTGTCCCTATTCAAATTGTGCTAACTTATGCACGTAAATTTCCTGACTCAGACCCTATCTATCAATAGATAGATTGATAGATAGGTTAGCAAGATTGGCTGGCTAGAGTTGGGAAGTTGGCTGCTCCCAGAATTCTGGTACCTGAGCCAAGATCTCATCAGCTGTCTTCAAGCTAGCTTCTTCAATGCTCACGCCCGTCTTCTTAAGGTAGTAGCGCACCAAGTGATAACCACAGCTATAGCCTGCTGCATAGGGCAGACCGACAGGGCGTCCCCCTTGCACTTGGGTCAATTCATCCCCGTAGAGATAAGGCATGGACCCATAGAGATTAGCAATATCAAGATTAGCCTTAATTTTGGGCTTGATGAGACTGTCTAAGGTCGCCAAATCGGTCTTGGTCACCCATGGGCCTAGATAGTCGGGCCCATAGAGTTTTAGCACGAAGTTCTCAGCCAAGCCTTCTGCCACCATAAGCTCCTTCAGGGCCCCTTGTTGCCAATCCACAAATTGGTAGCGCACATTATGGTTACATTCATGGGCCAAGGCCGCTGGCAAACGTCGCAAGGTCTCCTGGCTCGGTACCAAGGACAAGAAGATGTAGCCCGGTATCCCGCCTTCACCCAGATAATTATCATTGAGTCGCATAACAGGACTCTCCGCCTTGCCTAGCAAGATCGCTAAGACATATTCTTTGCATGGTGGGTGGATTCCTGCCTGTCCGAAACTGTCAATGGCCAGATGGAAAGCTTTTTCTAGCTCCTGATAAACTGAATCGTCTAGTGCTTCAATATCCGCACTATGCTCAGACCTTAGGTTAAAGGGCGTTAGATTGGCCAAGCTCAAAATCTGTAGGGCATCCGCCCCCTGTCCAGCTTCTATACTTAAACCCTGGCGGGCAAATTTACCCCGAAAAGGCACTAAAACTTCCTTCCTGAATAGGGCCTCGCCCTGCTCTGGGGATAAGGCCAAGACTTGTCGATAGACTTGATCTGTACGAATGATCTTTAGGTTCATCCTAATTCCTCCTTTTTCTCTATTAGTCTACACCTTAACCTTACGTTAGGGTCAAGCCCTATGTTATACTAAATACTAGATTTTACTAAAAAGGAGGAGCAGGCATGATTTATCGGGTCAAAGAAGCTGCCCAGTTAGCTGGAGTTTCCCCTCGAACACTCCACCACTACGATGCCATTGGCCTCTTACCAGCTAAGAAAGAGGCCAATGGCTACCGCTATTACCAAGAAGAAGATTTGGAGCGTCTCCAGCTCATCCTCTACTATAAATACTTAGGTCTCTCACTAGAGGACATTGGCAAGTTGCTAGAGGCTAATAGCACTAATTTCCTCCAACTTCTGGAGCAACAGCTGACTCAACTACAATCAGAGCGCCAACGTTTAGACATCTTAATCGAAACCTTAACGGCTAGCATCCAAGCTAAAAAAGCAGGCCAGTCCCTATCACCACAAGCGCAATTTCGCGGTTTTAGCTATCCAGATATGCTGCCCTATGTTAGCCAAGCGCGACAAGATTACGGCCTAGACGTCATGATTGAGGCTGAAAAGCGCCAAGAGGGGCAGAAAATAGAGGGTCGCCGAGAAGTTCAATGCGCTCTTTCGCCAATGGGCTCAGCATTTTGAGGCCGGACTTTCAATCGAGTCGGAGCCTGTCCAAAGCTTATGTCAAGAACTCTACCGTCTCCTCAATACCTATGCCTTTGACTGCTCCCTGACCGTCTTCGGCTACATTGGACAAAACTATCAAGACAATCCTGATTTTCGCCACAATCTCAATCGCTTTGCTCCCGATTTGCAGCATTCGTCAGTCAAGCTATCCAATATTTTTGTCCGCCACGCTAAATCCTAAGAGGGCCCTAACAAGGTCTTGGCTTAGCTAAAGTCCCTATTTTTTAGGTATAATGGACATGATGACATCAAAAAGAAAAGGAGAATCCCTATGTCTGCGATTATCGAGGCGGTCAAACGCAACTTAGATATTACTCAGAATAAACCCCTCAAGATTTCGCTCTACGAAGCCTTTCGTAAGACGATTATCTTGGGCCAAATCCCAGCTGGCACGCGGATCAATGAGAAGGAATTCTCTACAGCCCTCAACATTAGTCGGACGCCCATCCGCTATGCCCTAACAGAATTAACCAAGGAACTCTTAGTGGAGCATATTCCTAAAATTGGCATTATTGTCAAAGGCATTAGCATCAAGGACGCCCTAGAAATCTACGATATTCGTAAGGCCCTAGACACCTTAGCCACTATCAAGGCTATGACCTTGATGACACCTGAAGACTTCCAAGAACTTCAAGCTATCCTAGAAGAGTGCGAGCGCCTCAATCAAGCCAACCTCGTGGATGATGTCTTGGCTAACTTCACTAAATTTAATGACTTCATCTATGCCAAGAGCCAGATGACCCGCTTGCGGGACATCGTCTCTGAGCTGCGGACCTATGTCATTTATTTCCGCGACTTGTCCATTCGCTCCTCCCAACGCCGGAGCGCAGCCCTAGAAGAACACTGGCTAATTTACCGCGGCATGTGCAACCACGATATTGATCAGATTACCCTCATTACCCACGAGCATCTGGATCGGTCCCTGCGCTTCATCCTCAAGCAAATGGAGAAACTTCACATTGACTAATAAGACGCTCTCTTGTGATTATCTGGCAGACCTAGCCTGCCAAGCCCTGGCTTTTGAAGTTCAGCTGGCACCTAAACCTGGCCTAGTAGACCCTTGGTCCAATGGGGCACATGACGATATGACGCCACAAACTTTCGTCGCTAGTATCGAGGCCTTGCGTCCTTATTTTAAGGGCTATGCCCAGTTAGGCCAAGTGCATGAAGGGGCGCCTAATCAGCTCTTCCAAGCCCTACGTCAGCTAGGGCAAGAAGCCGAAGCCGCCATGTTAGCAGCCACCGCTGGTGTCAACACCCACAAGGGGGCTAATTTTTCCTTCGCCCTCCTATTAGGTGCCTTGGGAGCCTGCCAGGGCGACCTGGAGGCTAGTTGGCCTTTGATTAAGGCCATGACCCAGCACCTCGTAACTCAGGATTTTGCCCATTTGGCTCGAAAAACCTCCCTCTCTTATGGCGAACGCCTTTACTTGGAACATGGTATTACCGGGGTCCGGGGCGAAGCAGCAGCAGGCTATCCGGTCTTACGCCAAGGCTTGCTCCCCTTTGTCTATCAGCGCCAAGACCTGGATCAACGCCAGCTTTGGTTGCAGGCTCTGGTCTATTTAATGGCTACTGTCCAAGATGGCAACCTACTCCATCGGGGTGGTCTGACCGCCTTAGCCCAGGTTCAAGGCGAAATGGGTCTACTCTTAAGCCAACTTCCTGACTTATCCTTGCCTCAGCTCGAAGAGCGACTTATAGCCTATGACCAGGTCCTCATAGAACGTCACCTCAGCCCCGGTGGCAGTGCCGATTTCTTGGCTCTAGGCTACTTCTGCACATTGATTACCCAGACTTAATCCCGGCTTGCTAAGTAACTTGGCAAGCTTTTTTATTTGGCTTAGCGACTGATCTAGGGCTCTGGCTTGCAGAATCCGAACGTTTGTCATATTATCTAACATAAGAGGTCAGGATGCAGTTGACCCCTCATTTGACTTTCCCTATAATCATAAATGATAAAAGAAGGTGACAACTATGGCAGCCAAAGAATTCCGCAAATCTCTCGCCGTATTTCCCATCGGAACCGTCATGACCCTAACCGGCTTGACCGCCCGGCAAATTCGGCATTACGAAGATTTCGGTCTGGTAGTGCCGGGCAGAAGTTCAACCAATCGCCGCCTCTACTCCCTCAACGATGTAGATCGGCTCTTGGAAATTAGTGACCTGCTCGAGGAAGGCATGACCCTGAAGGGCATTAAACGCCGCTTCGAAACAGAAGCCGAACACCCTCATATGGGGCACCCTACTACCAGTCAACCCCTGACTGACCAAGATGTTCGTCGGATTTTATGGGATGAGTTAGACATCCAAGGTCGATTTCGCTAAGTCTGGCTAGACTGACTAGCCTACTATCAAAGGAGGATTTCCATGCCAACCACTCAATGGACCAAAGAAAGTATCTTACTAGACGCCAAGGAACGCAATGTTCGTTATGTCCGCCTCATGTTCACTGATATTACCGGAACCATCAAAAACGTCGAAGTACCTGTCTCCCAATTAGAAAAGGCCTTAGACAACAAAATGATGTTCGACGGTTCTTCGATTGAAGGCTTCGTCCGGATTGAAGAAAGTGACATGTACTTGGTACCTGACTACAACACTTGGCTAGTCTTCAACTGGAAGGAAGGTGCCGGTGACACCAAGATTGCCCGCTTAATCTGTGACGTCAACAGCGTGGATGGTCTGCCTTTCCAAGGTGACCCTCGTAGCAACCTCAAGCGTATTCTCAAGCGCATGGAAAACCTTGGCTTCACATCCTTCAACATTGGGCCAGAGCCAGAGTTCTTCCTCTTCAAACTAGATGAAAAAGGCCAACCTACCATGCAACTCAACGACAACGGCGGCTACTTTGACTTGGCGCCTAACGACTTGGCCGAGAACTGCCGTCGTGACATCGTCTTGGAACTAGAAGCTCTAGGCTTTGAAATTGAAGCCAGCCACCACGAAGTAGGGCCTGGCCAACACGAAATCGACTGGAAGTATGCAGACGCCCTCCGTTCTGCCGACAATATCCAAACCTTCAAACTCATCGTCAAATCCGTGGCCCGTCGCCACAACCTGCACGCGACCTTCATGCCTAAGCCTATCTTCGGCATTGCTGGGAGCGGGATGCACTGTAACATGTCCCTCTTTAATGAATCAGGTAATGCCTTCTACGATCCTGACACAGAAGACCAACTCTCCCAAACCGCCCTCTACTTCATCGGTGGCTTGCTCAAGTATGCCCGCGCCTATACCGCTATCTGTAACCCACTGGTTAACTCCTACAAGCGGCTGGTGCCTGGTTACGAGGCCCCTGTCTACGTGGCTTGGTCAGGTCAAAACCGTTCACCACTTATCCGGATTCCGGCAGCTCGAGGTAACTCTACTCGGATTGAAGCGCGGAGTGTAGACCCAGCGGCTAACCCTTACTTGGCTCTGTCTGTCCTCTTGGCAGCCGGCCTCAAGGGGATCGAAGATAAGATTATGCCACCTTCTGCTGTTGACCGTAATATCTACACCATGACCCGTGAAGAGCGCCTAACGGAAGGGGTAGAGGATCTACCAGGCTCCTTGCGCGCAGCCCTCAAAGAGCTCAAGAAAGAGCCTGTCATTCTGGAAGCCTTAGGTGACCACATCGCGCAAAACTTCATTGCTGAGAAGACAGCCGAATACTTCGCTTATCAAAAGCAAGTCACCCAATGGGAACTAGAGCAATACTTCAAAAACTATTAAGCAATAAGTTAGAGGCTGGTGTAACACCCAGCCTCTCTTTATTAAGTCTCTGTAACAGGCAACCAGATTAGGTGCTTTATGTTCCAGGTTTTGATACAATAACTAAGGATTGTATCAGAGAAATTCTTTGATTTCTTGCCAGAAAATTCATATTTATCATATATTTCTCTGTTATACTTCCCTTATGATTGATTTACTAAACCAAAGGAGCTGGCCCTATGCGCAAACGTCGTAAAAATACGATTGCCGTTGTTACCTTCTTCTTGCTCTTGATTTGCGGGACGGCGATTGTCGTTTTCCTCAAGGAAAATACGCATCAGGCATCAAAATTGAATAACCAAGTGGCTGGCCAAGAACATATTGCTCAGGTCCAAAGTAGCCAAGTGACCTCTAGCACACAGGAGTCGTCTAGTGAGTCAGAATCTGCACCTTTCAACACGGTCCCTTTGCAACTATCGGATGATTCCCTAGTTCACAGCCTATCCAAGGACGAGCTCTCTGAAGTCTTGCAAGATATCCAAAACCAAGACTATCAGAACGACTTACTTAATGCCCAGTCTGACATCGTGGCTGCCATCAACAAGCACCGCCAAAATATCAGCGAGCTAGGCTATCTCTTCCTGCCGCAAAAACCAGCCGAAGTTAGCCAGTTGCAGAACGTCAAACAACTGGACATTCCGCTCTATCTGCAGAAAGATCCCTAAATGGCGGACCCTCCAATACGGGACAGATACTACTCGCCAATTAGGTGAGAATGGCTGTGCTATCCTATCCTTGGCTATGATTCATGCCTACTATAATCCGCAAGCTACGGTGACACCGCAGACCATTCTGGATTGGAGCAAGGACCATTACTATGTCCACAACCAAGGAACTTCTTGGAATATTTTCTATGACTTCGCTCAATCCTTCAATTATCAGTTCACCAATTTCGGTAATAACTTTGAAGAAGCCATGCAGGCTGTCAACAGGGCAAGCCATTGTCGCGACGGTTAAACCAGGCCTCTTCACTGAAACTGGCCATATCCTCGTCATTCGTGGCTACCAAGATGGCCAAGTCTATGTCAACGACCCTAATGATGACCCAAGCAAAATGTTCAGCATCAAGGCTATTCCAGCCCAAACCATGATGGAAGAAGGTGTCAACTATTGGGCCTTATCCAAATAAGCATCATTTCAGGAGCTAAGGCTCCTGATTTTTTGGCATTATCTCGCGGAGGAAAATTCTATGCAAACTAGCGACAGACGAAACCAGCAACTCAAGACGGCGGCCCGCGGAGCCCTAGTCGGCATTATCGTCTACCTGATTATTTCTAGCCTCAAATTAGGCGCTGCTTATGTCTTCCATTCGGCCTCCCTCAGAGCCGATGGTCTCAACAACTTAACGGACATCATCTCATCAATTTTGATTTTTATTGGCCTTCGAATTGCCCGCAAACCAGCGGATGAGGATCATTATTTTGGTCACTCCAAGTTTGAACCCTTGGCCAGCTTCGCAACCTCTCTCATCATGTTTACGGTCGGCCTAGAAGTTATCAAATCTTCAGCAGAACGCTTTATCGCCCGGGATTATCCGAGACCCGACCTCCAAGCTCTTTGGGTGGGGCTGGCTGCAGTGTCATTTTACTCATCACTCAACGCTATATCCATCATTTGGCCCAGAAAACTCAAAGCATGGGGCCTCAAGGCCAGTGCCAAGGACCTCTTCAGTGACTTCTTAACGACACTTGCTACCATGGTGGCCATTGCCGCTTCCAGTCTAGGGCTAGCCTGGCTGGATATCCTGACGGCCCTTGTGATTGGTGGCATTATTCTCCACACCGCCTATACTATTTTCAAAGATTCGACCTTTGAATTATCAGATGGTTTTGACCAAGAGGAACTAGAAGCCTATCGCGCCATCGTCCTCAAACACCCTCAAATCCGTGCTGTACCGCAAATTCGCGCTCGTCTCTGTGGCCAGTATGTCCACGTGGATATCACCGTTTTAATTGACGGTCATCTTTCAGTTATTCAATCTCATCACATAACAGAGGAAATCGAACAAATTTTAGCGTATAATTATAGTGTGTATGATGTCGATGTCCATGTCGAACCATATTTCCAAACCAATCTCAATCAGTAAAGGGGTATGTTTATGTCATCAGTTGTTGTTGTAGGTACTCAATGGGGCGATGAAGGTAAAGGGAAAATTACCGACTTCCTAAGCGAGAATGCCGAAGTCATCGCACGCTACCAAGGTGGCGACAATGCCGGTCACACCATTCAGTTTGGCGGTAAGACCTTCAAGTTACACCTCATTCCTTCCGGGATCTTCTCCCCTGACAAAATCAGCGTCATCGGCAATGGCGTCGTCGTTAACCCTAAGTCTATCGTGGAAGAACTTGCCTACCTACACAGCGAAGGCGTCTCAACCGATAACCTCCGTATCTCTTCACGCGCTCATGTTATCTTGCCTTACCATATCGTCTTAGACAAGCTCCAAGAGGCTTCCAAAGGCGATAACAAGATTGGTACTACCAACAAGGGGATTGGCCCAGCCTATATGGATAAATCTGCTCGGGTTGGGATTCGGATTGCCGACTTATTAGACCGTGAAATCTTTGAAGAACGCCTACGGACTAACTTGGCAGAGAAGAACCTCTTTATTGAACGCGTTTATGGCGCTGAACCCCTCCGGTTTGAAGATATTTTTGAAGAGTACTATCAATACGGTCAAGAAATTAAACAATACGTGACTGACACCTCCGTTATCTTGAACGATGCTTTAGATCAAGGCAAGCGCGTCCTCTTTGAAGGAGCTCAAGGGGTTATGCTAGACATCGACCAAGGGACCTATCCTTTCGTTACTTCCTCTAACCCAGTCTCTGGTGGGGTCACTATCGGGAGTGGGGTCGGCCCAACCCGCATCAATCGCGTCGTCGGTGTCTGCAAGGCCTACACCTCTCGTGTTGGCGATGGCCCATTCCCTACTGAACTCTTCGATGAAATTGGCCACCAAATCCGCGAAGTCGGTCGTGAATACGGGACAACGACCGGTCGTCCTCGTCGGGTAGGTTGGTTTGACTCTGTTGTCATGCGTCATTCCCGTCGGGTATCCGGTATTACCAACCTCTCACTTAACTCCATCGACGTCCTAACTGGCCTCGAAACCATTAAGATTTGTACCGCCTATAAGACACCAGATGGTCAAGTGATTGAGTACTATCCAGCTAGCCTCAAGTTACTCAAATCTTGCACACCTGTCTATGAAGAATTGCCAGGTTGGACTGAAGACATTACGTCTTGTCGCCGTTTGGAAGACCTGCCTTTGAATGCCCAAAACTATGTCCGTCGTATTAGCGAATTAGTGAGGGGCTAAAGATTGCCACCTTATCTGTAGGGCCAGACCGCGAACAAACCATGATTTTAGAAAGCGTATGGCGTAACTAAACCATTTAAAAATCCCCGTCTGTCATCAGATAGACGGGGATTTTTGTGCTTATGATTCTTTTTGTGGGGCAAAGTACTGAGCGACAGCTTCCTTATAAGCTGCTAACCAATCAGCCATAGTCTGTCGCGTCAAGGGGCAGTCGAAAGCCTCATAGCCATGATAGGCACCCGGATAGACGCGGTACTTGGCCGCTACACCCGCAGCTTGCAGTCGCTTCATATAGTCGAGTGTTTCATCCAAGAAGGGATCTAAATCTCCCACGTGCGTGTAGGCGAGAGGCATAGCCACTTAAGTCTAATGCCCGATAGGACGCTGCATAGATGGGCACCTCCTCAGATCCATAGAGGTCTCCTAGATAGAGTTGCCAGCCTGCCTGATTCTTAATCTCGTTCCAAATCATTTGCCGATTGCCCTTCATGGACTCTGTCGATAGACGGTCATCAATCATTGGATAAATGGGCATGTGAAGGCCACTTGCACCTGATCCCGATCTCTAGCATAGAGAACCGTGGCAATGGTAAGACCACCACCAGCACTAGGTCCTCCCACAAAGAGTTGGTCAGGATTGACGCCTAGTCGGTCGCTTCTTCCTTGAGCCAAACTAGGCTAGCGTAGGCATCTTCTAAGGCTGCCGGATAGGGCTCCTGAGCAGACAGCCGATAATCAGGAGCCACGACCACCGTATTGGTCTCTAGCACAAATTGCCGAATGAAGGGTAATTCCAAGCGCGGATGGCCCCAGGGCATAGCCACCCCCATGAAGCCATAGTAAGCCGGTCGCTTGGGGCCGTGTCTGCTTAGAGCGATAGATAAGGACACTTAAATCCGGATTCTGACTACTGGGAATCTTCACTTCTTCGTTGACGAGGTCCGGATCCTGAGGCAAGGGCACGCGGAAGGTCGTAAGGCCTGTCTGATTATAAGCCTTTAAGTCCTCTGGCTTTTTGAAATCGACTAGGATATCCGTCATCCACCCTCGAAAGCGTAAATCCGAATTGACCTGAGGGTAGCGCCAAGCCAGATAGTGGCGAATTCCTGGCAATCCCAGTTGATGTCGCCCACCTAACAGGGGCACTAACTTCTTCATAAGATTCATGGGAAAGACTCTCCTTATTTTATCCTTCATAATGGGAAGCATGACTTGCTCGCCTTCCCCTCTCAAGTTCATTATAGGTCCAGCTATCCCTATTTTCAAGCTAGGTGGGCAGGAATTGACCCCGGACCAGACATTTGCTAGACTTAGATTATCGAAGACGAGGAGGTCACATGATGTCGACACAAGATGAAATTTTGGCAGTTTTACTAGAACAAGATGGTCAGCCCATTTCTGGCCAAGCCTTGGCGGATCAATTAGGCTTGTCTCGGACAGCTGTCTGGAAGGCTGTCGAGAGCTTACGTCAACAAGGCTATCAAATTGCGAGTCTAAGCAAGAAGGGCTATCTGCTAGAGAAAGTCAGCCATACCCTAGATGCCCAACAAATCAAGCGTGACTTGGATGCCCCTTTTGAATCGCTACATGTGGCCCTCTATGACAGTGTCACCTCAACCAATGACCTAGCCAAACAATTCGCCATACAATCACCTGGCCAAGCTGGCCTCTTCATCGCCCGTAAACAAACCCAAGGACGAGGCCGCTCAGGCCGCCATTTCCATTCCGATATTGCCTCAGGTCTCTATCTATCTGTCGTCTTCCAACCCCAAGTAACAGATTTAGAAGAGGTACCTCAATACACCCTACTAGCGCTAGCGCCATGGTAAGCGCTCTGGAAGCAGCTAGTGGCCAAAAAGTGCGTATTAAATGGGTTAACGACCTCTTTTGTCGTGGTCGTAAAATTGCTGGCATTCTGACGGAAGCGACAACCGATATTGAAAGTCGTAGCCTATCCTCGATTATTATTGGTATCGGCCTCAACTTAAGCGGCGACTTCAGTCAAGCGGAGGCAGCAACCCAGTCTGTTGCGGGGACCCTCTTTGGTCAGGAAATGCCAAATGACTTCAATCCCAACCAAGTCATTCATGACTATCTTAAGCAATTAGCCTACTATATCCGTACCCTCTCTGACAAAACCTACCTACCCCACTATGAAGAACATCTACTGGGCGTCGGCCGCCAAGTTAGCTACCAACAAGCTGGACAAGAATACACCGGTATTATCCAAGGTATTACCGACCAGGGGCACCTCTTGGTTCAAGACCCTCACGGTCAAATCGTACCCCTCTTCAGCCAAGAGTCCATTTTTCTAGTCAACAATTTGCTGATGACCTCGACTAAAGTAAAATCCCGCATCATAAGATGCAGGATTTTTTGACAGTTCAGATTACCATACCGGAATCTTAGAGTTCTTGCTTAACTCTTCAATCTTCTTAGCGATTTCGTCTGATTGGAAGATTTCTACGACTTTCTTGTAGAGTTTGTTATCTTTTTCAGACTCTTTAACAGCGATGATGTTTTTGTATTCATCCTTCAATTTTGCTTTGTCAGTTGCGTCAACGAAGAGAGCGTCTTTAACGGTTAAATTAGCATCTGCCGCGTAGTTCCCGTTGATAACCGCTGCATCCACGTCTTTCAAACTACGTGCTGTTTGAGAAGCGTCCACTTCTTCGAACTTGATGTTCTTTTCGTTCTTGGTTACGTCGCTAACGCTAGCTAAAATACCTTTAGCATCATCTACTTCAATCAAGCCAGCTAATTCTAAGGTTAAGAGGGCACGACCTTGGTTGGTCACATCGTTAGGAATAGCGATTTTTGCCCCATCTTTAGCTTTTAACTCATCCAAAGATTTAACTTTTTCAGAGTAAATACCTTGAGGTTCTACGTAAGTGAAGCCGATGTTCACAACTTTCCCCTTGTTAGCCTTGTTCCATTCTTCCAAGAAGATAATGTGTTGGAAGGCGTTGAGGTCTAATGAACCGTCTTCTACTGCTGCGTTTGGTAAGTTGTAATCAGAGAAGTTGGTAATTTCGATTTCGATACCTTCATCTTTTTTCGCTTTTTCTGCTACAGCTTGCCAGAGTTCCTTGTCAGCTTCACCGACAACCCCAACTTTGACTTTTTGGCCTTCAAATTCTTTGGCCGCTTGTGCAGTTGGGAAGCTAGCCCCAAACACTAAACCTGCTGCGAGGGCTAAAGCCCCTAATTTTTTAACAAACTTTTTCATATTGCATGACTCCTTTATTAATTATTATTTGTTTGTGTCAATGATTGATGCTGGGCCTTAATGACCGCTAGTTTTTCCGGGTCCAATAGTAGCGCTAAGGCCGTATTAGCCAGCAAGTTAGCTGCTACCGCTATGGAAGCATAACCCTTAGGGCTACCTGCTGCGGCTTTAAACTCCTCGGAATGACCTGGAATTGGGCTGTCACTAATGGAAACCGTAGGTTGAATGGTAGGCACGACTTGAGAGACATTGCCGACATCAGAAGAACCTAGCGAATTACGCTCGCTTCTTTCGATTTCGGACTCATCAATGCCATAGTCAGCGACTTCTTGGAAGAAGAGTTGGTCGAAGAGTGGCGTTGGTACCACATCGTCCACCCAGTTCTGGAAGAGACCAAACTTGTAGTCGCATCCCGTTGCTAGCGCTGCTCCTTTGACAATATTTTCTACCTTTTGGTAGACACTTTCCAAGGTCTTGCGCTCAGCGGCTCTGAGATAGAAGCGACCTGATGCATATTCTGGAATGACATTGGCAGCCTGACCGCCGTTGGTAATAATACCATGAATATTGACATCCTTGGTCAGATTTAAGCGTAGGGCATTAATGGAATTGAAGACTTGAATCAAAGCCTCCAAGGCGTTAATACCTGCTTCCGGTGCCCCCGCTGCATGTGAAGCCCGACCAAAAAATTCAATATCAACTGGCGCATTGGCCAAGAGCCGTAAGGTCGGCGCGAATTTATGGGCTGGATGAGCACAAAGGGCGGCATCGACATCCTGGAAGAAACCTGCCTTGACATAGGAACCTTTGGCAGAGCCGTTCTCCCCGCCTTCTTCACCTGGCGTCCCGTATACTCGGATCTCACCACCTAGGTCATCAATGACGGCTTTGAGGGCTACGGCTGCTAAGAGTGAATAATTACCGAATAGGTTATGCCCACAAGCGTGGCCAATACCTGGCAAGGCATCGTACTCGGCTAGGAAGGCCAAGACAGGACCTGGCTTACTTGCCCGGTAGACCCCGACAAAACCAGTCTCATGACCTGCAATGTTCTGGGTGACTTCGAAAGCCTTCTTGCCGCAATTGATTAGCCAGTAGGTCAGATGCAAAATATTCTGTGTTGCAGACCTCAGGCCGCTCATAAATAGCCTTGGCATGGTCTTGGTAAGTGGCTAATTTTTCCGCGACAACTGCGCGAATTCTATCTTTGTAGGCCTGGGTCATTGGCCCACCTCCTTTTATTTCAAGGCTTATTTAGTACCGAAAGTTTCCCAAGCTGGTAAGAGTGAACCTTTAGAAACTTCTTCGATAACCTTCTTAGTATCTTCTGTTTGGTAAGCTTCTACAATTTTCTTGTAAGTTGCATTTTCTGCGTCTTTCTTACGTGCCACGATAATGTTCACGTAAGGTTTTGAGCTCTTATCAACTGGCTCTAAGTAGATAGCATCTTTGGATGGTGTGTAACCTGCATCAACTGCTACCCCTGAGTTGATGATAGAAGCTGTCACGTCATCTAAAGCACGAGCCGTTTGGGAAGCATCTAACTCTTGAATCTTAAGGTTGAGCTTGTTTTCTTTGATGTCAGAAACGGTTGGTTTGTAGCCTTTTGCTTCATCTACTTTGATTAAGCCTGCTGTTTGCAAGAGGCGTAAGGCACGACCGCCGTTTGTTGGGTCAGAAGGAATCGCCACTGTGTCGCCTTCCTTCAAGTCTTTAATATCCTTGATTTTCTTAGAGTAAACCCCTAATGGCGCGTTAACGGTATTCCCAATCGATACTAATTCTTGATCCTTGTGCTCTTCTAAGTAGCTATCCAAGAAAATTTGGTGTTGGAAAGCGTTGAGATCAATTGAGCCATCAGCCAAAGCTGCGTTTGGTTGGCTGTATTCTGTGAATTTTACATATTCAAGTTCGATGCCATCTTTGGCTAAACGTTCTTTGACATTGTCCCATACTCGGGTGTCATCACCGACTAAACCAAGTTTAACTTTTTCTGCCGCTTGAGCAGAAGTAACAGGTGCTAGAGCGCTAATACCTAGGCTAACTGGGGTGATAATTGCAGCAAGTGTTTTAATCCATTTTTTCATTGAGTGTTCCTCCTAAAATTGTGAGTTGATTAGTGGGTGACGCGTTTTTCAATACGTCGAGCAATAAATTGAGTGATGAAGACCAAGATTAAAATCAAGATGGTCGACATTAAGGTGACATCTGTCTGGAATCGGTTATAACCACGAGAGATGGCTAGGTTCCCTAGACCACCACCACCGACAGCACCTGCCATGGCGGTTAAACCAATCACGCTGATTAAGGTGAGGGCTGACGCGCGGACGATACCTGGCAGCCCTTCTTTGAGATAAACGCGGAAGATAATACCCCAAGGGCTTGTCCCCATGGCTTGTGCGGCTTCCACGACCCCTGGATTAACTTCTAAGAGGGCATTCTCGACCTGACGAGCGAAGAAGGGGATAACCCCTGCAATCAGTGGCACCAAGGCGGCCTTGGAACCAATGGTCGTACCTGCTAAGAAGCGAGTGGTCGTCGCTAAGAGGGCGACTAAGATAATAAAGGGAATGGACCGGAAAATGTTGACCAGCTGATCTAGGATTCTATAGAACCAACGATTTTCCAGAATTCCTCCGTCATGGGTAACTACTAAAATCACACCCAGCAAAATCCCGAAGATACCCAGACCAGAGCGCTGTCCAGAAGGTCATGTAAAGGGTTTGTTGTGTGGCCTCTAAAAAGTCCTTAGGAATTTTAGCCACGTTAGGCATGATGGGCTCTAAACTGGCCCAGGCTTGGTTAAACCAAGCGCCAAAATTATCGGAAAACTCTGCTAACCATGTTGCCATTAGTCTTTTGCACCTCCCTTGTAGTCTTTGGCGCTGTTCGGCCGCTTAAGAAACTTAAGGTTGACACCTTGTTCTTTGATATAGGCAACCGCAGCTTCCTTATCGGCTTCTGCCCCGGCCAAGGTGACAATCAAATTCCCAATTGGCGTATTATCAATAATCTCGACATTACCATGTAAGATATTGGCGGTGACATTGAAGAGACTGTAGAGTGTCACAATCAGTGGCTCATCGGTTTCGTCACCTAAGTAGGATAATTCTACTAGCCATTCATCATCCTTAAGTTGAGAGAATTTTGGCTGGCTGAGAATAGTAGCTAAGGCCTGGTCCACATGGGTCGCAGTCCGAATGAAGTCGCGGGTTAAGGCTTGAGCTGGTTGGCTGAAGATTGGCACAACTGATCCGGCTTCAATCACTTCCCCATTTTCCATTACGGCTACCTTGTTACAGATTTCCTTGACTACTTGCATCTCGTGAGTGATCAAGACGATGGTCAAACCTAGTTTTTGGTTCAATTCCTTGAGCAAGTCCAAAATCTGCAAGGTTGTTTTAGGGTCGAGAGCACTGGTTGCTTCATCACAGAGTAGAATCTTAGGGTTGCTAGCTAAGGCCCGCGCAATCGCCACCCGCTGCTTTTGCCCACCAGATAATTGGCTTGGATAAGCTTCTGCCTTGTCAGCAATCCCTACTAGTTCAAGTAACTCTAGAACTTTTTGGCGACGTTCCTTGCGAACTTGAGACCAGAACTTGAAAGGTGCGGTCAACTTTTCTCCAGCCTTCCCAGACCATTTCCAAAAGGCCAAGGCCTGACCGACATGCTGGCCAAACTTACGGAAATTCTCACCATCATACTGGAGTGGGAAAGCCACGTTATTGAAGACTGTCCGACTGTGCATGAGGTTGAAGTGTTGGAAAATCATCCCGATTTTCTTACGTTCCTCACGTAATCGTCGACTAGAGAGCCCCTGAAGTGCTACCTTACCAACGGTCACTTGCCCGCCTGTTGGACGTTGCAAGAGGTTGATGACCCGGACCAGAGTGGATTTACCGGCACCAGAGTAACCGACAATTCCGTAAATATCTCCTTCTTCAATCGTCAAATCAACGTCTTTGACTGCTTGGACCTGGCGGTCCTTCTGTCTGAAATGTGACAGAGATATTCTTTAATTCTATCACCTATAATTCCTCCTTATTTCAAGGCTCGTGGGTGGGCGGGTTACAAAAAGCCCCCAAGGCGGCCTGCTGCCTACCTTGAGGGCGTCATGACGCGTTACCACCTCTTGTTCAGGCAATACTCACATATTGCCCCTTAGCGAGTACCCTGATTGGATACTCTTTGCTTTTAACGGTCGCACCGAGACTTGAATTAGCTTAAGCCATTCAAAATCTTCGCTCCATAGCCATTTTCATGTCGTTGCCTTGCTTCGTTCCACCACCCGAAGCTCTCTGTGAAGGCGAGGCGACCTTACTTACTATTTCATCGCATTATCTTATCTTAAAAAAAATAGCCCTCTCTACTAACTCTTGTTAGTAAAAGGACGATGTGATCGTGTTACCACCTTTTATTCAGAAGCCTAAGCTTCCCTCTACCCAGCTGGCCTTACAGCGTAACTGGTATTCCTGGTAACGGGGGAATGACCCGAACACACCTACCTATCGGCGCATTTATCTCCCAGACCATCTTCATAACCTATTCGATAGTACCTTTCACCTGCCGGCACCTCTCTTGAATCGCTAGTATTACTACTCTTCTGTTCAACGATATTTCAGATATGCCTCTACTATACCCAGATTCCAGCTAAAAGTCAAGCCTTTTATGATAAAATTCTGATGAAGAGGTGAGTTCTTCTCATTTTTACTTGGACTTTTTTCACCATGCTCTAGATTATGTCGGTCTATGTATGATAAACTAATAGATAGAAGTTAAGGAAGAAAGGGAAGTGCTCATCAGATGTCAACGCCACAAGTCAACCAAGGCCTGCTCGCCATTAAGCCGAGCCCTATCCGTAGTTTTCAACGATCAAATCAGCAAAATCGAAGGCTTAATCCCCCTCACCATCGGGGAGCCAGACTTTCCAACACCCGATTTCATTAAGGATGCCGCCATTGAGGCTATCCGCAAGGACCTGAATGGCTATACCCATTCGCGTGGTCTCTTAGCCTTGCGCCAAGCTATTAGCGAGTTTCTAGAGCGTCACTATGAACTCCACTATAGTCCTGAAGAAGAAATCATCGTGACCGTGGGGGCGACCGAAGCTTTATTTGCCAGTCTGGTTGGCTTACTTAACCCTGGCCAAAAAGTCATTGTACCTGCACCTAACTATGTTATCTACGAAACGCAAGTTCGTCTTGCTGGGGCAGAACTCATCCGTCACGATGTCAGCCATAGTCACTTCAAGCTAGAGGCAGAAGAACTCAAGGCTCAGTTAGAAAGCCATCCTGAAATTAAGATTCTGCTCTTGAACCATCCTTGCAACCCTACTGGCGTTACCTATAGTCGTGAAGAGTTAGAAGCGCTAGCCAATGTAGCTCGCCAATATAATCTGATGATTGTCTCAGATGAAATTTATAGTGAACTAACCTATTCTGATAAGCATGTTTCCATGGCGGAACTGGCTCCTGAGCGTACCATCCTGATTAACGGGACCTCTAAATCTATGCCATGACTGGTTGGCGTTCGTGCTTTATTGCTGGGCCTAAGGACTATCTGAGCCAAATCTTCAAAGTCCACCAAGCAACTGTCAATACGCCACCATCTGTCTCGCAATATGGTTCTATCGCTGCCTATCACTCAGGCGATGACAGTATTCATGAGATGCGGGAAGCCTATGACCAACGTCGCCAATTCCTGATTGGTCGTTTCCGTGAGATTGGCTACCAAACCTTGCTTCCCGAAGGCGCCTTTTACCTCTTCGTTAAAGTGCCCGACTGGTTCCAAGGTGATGACTTCGCCTTCTGTCTGGCTTTGGCTCAAGAAGCTAAGGTTGGGGCTGTCCCTGGCCAATCTTTTGGTCCTGGCGGATCAGGCTACTTCCGTATCAGCTATGCTGCCAACCTTGAAAAATTAGCAGAAGCCATGAATCGAATTCAGGTCTTTACCCAAGAAAAGACTAAATAAATAATCTTAAGGAGGAGCTTTTATGCCATTTATCCACGTTGAACTATTAGAAGGTCGTAGTCCTCAAGCCAAAGAAGCCATGGCCAAAGAAATCATTGAGGTCGTGTCCAAACATAGCGGCGCACCTGCTGAACGCATTCACGTTGTCTTTCAAGATATGAAGAAAGAAAACTATTTCCACAATCCTAAATAGACAGGCAAACTGGCTGAGGTAATCCCTCAGCCTTTGCCATTAGCTAATTGAAGGAGGTACTAAGATGAAGAAGAATCTTGCAATTATTGGGGGCGGTATCGTCGGTGCGACCGCAGCCTACTATGCCCTCAAAGAAGGCCACGCTGTCACTCTCTATGAAGATGGCACCGGTCAAGCGACCAAGGCAGCAGCAGGTATTATCTGTCCCTGGTTCACTTTACGCCGTAACAAGCCCTGGTATTATCTGGTTTCTCAAGGCGCTGAGTTCTATCGGCGCTTCATGGCGGATTTGGCTGAGGATGGTTTGGATACCAAGCCTATTTTCCAAGAAGTTGGTGCTTTGCTAGTTCGTAAAGATGAAAGTTCTCTGACTCGTGACCAGGAGCGAGCGCAAGAACGCAGACCAGCTTCACCTTCCATTGGTAGCCTGACTAGTCTGTCCGCTCAAGAAGCCAGGGATAAATTTCCACTTTTGGAAACCCCTTATCCAGCAAGCTTTGTCTCTGGAGGTGCAAGACTAGATGGCGCTGCTTTGATTCGACAACTGCATGACCTAATTCCAAAACTAGATGGTAAGTTGATTCATGGACAAGCTAAGCTTAGAGCTGATGGTGATCAGCAGGTTATCGTCATAGGACCAGACAAGGAATCAAAATCCTATGACGCCATCCTGTTGGCCTGCGGTGCTTGGTTACCTCACATTTTAGAGCCACTTGGCTATGAGGTTGCCATTAGCCCGCAAAAGGGACAACTCTTTAGCGTCTATCAGCCTGACTGGGCGGGAAATACTTGGCCAGTTGTCATGCCACCCGGTAAATTTGACATCATCCCTTTCCAAAATGGTGAGCTCGTCATTGGCGCGACGCATGAGAATGACCGGGGCTATGATTTGACCGTTGAAGAGCAGCGATTGGCTGAACTTCAAGAACGTGCCAGCAGTCTTCTGCCTTTCTTATCGGACCAAGTGGCTTATCATAGGGTTAAAGTAGGCATACGTGCCTATACGCCAGATTATGCTGTTTTAGTAGGCCCAGTCCCAGAACTTGAATCTGTTTGGGCTGTCAGTGGCCTAGGCTCCTCGGGCTTAACGAGTGGCCCCTTCCTTGGATACCAGTGGGTCAAGCATGTCAGCCAAGGCCAGTGTGACTTGGATCAAAGCCTTTACCCAATTGAGTCCTACATTAAAAAAATCTAAGAATTGGCCCTTTTTCACTACACAAATTAGTCTAAACATGTTATGATTAGTAAATGAAAGGAGGGGAATTTCGAATGAAAAAAATCTTTGAAGAATTCCGTGGCTTTATTGCCAAAGACAATATTGTAACTTTAGCCGTTGCTGTGATCTTGGGGGGTGCCTTCTCAAGTATCGTAACTAGTTTGGTAAATGATATCTTCATGCCAATTATTGTTGCTGTAACTGGTCAAGCTACCGTTTCTGGCATCTCATTACGCATTGGGAATACTTACCTAGGTGTAGGTAACTTCTTACAAGCAGTTATTAACTTCGTTATCATTGGTTTCTTGTTATTCATGACTTTGAAAGCTTTAGGGAAGGCTCAAGGCAAAGACTTGATCAACCCACCTGCGCCACCTGCAGGTCCAAGCGAGAAAGACTTATTACAAGACATCTTAAACGAATTGAAGAAAGAAAAATAAGACTTTCGATTAGAGCTATCTCGCAAGAGATGGCTCTTTTTCTATTGCCCAATATATCATATATGATATATCGGGCAAAAAAAAGAAGTATCTGACGATACTTCTTGATAAGCCACTTGCCGGGCTTGAACCGGCGACCTCATCCTTACCATGGATGCGCTCTACCTGCTGAGCTAAAGCGGCAATATAAAATTTTACTCCGCAAGTAGGGCTCGAACCTACGACATCATGATTAACAGTCATGCGCTCTGCCAGCTGAGCTATTGCGGAATCAAGACAACCTCACCCAGCATGGCAACGACCTACTCTCACAGGACCAAAGGTCCAACTACCATCGGCGCTAAGAAGCTTAACTGCTGTGTTCGGAATGGGAACAGGTGTGTCCTTCTTGCCATTATCACCACACTTGGGTGTTGTCTTATATTGAGTGCTTGCACACTCAAAACTGAATAACCTCAAACCTAACCTCAAATCTTGTGGTTAAGACCTCGACCGATTAGTACTAGTCCGCTCCATGGATCACTCCACTTCCACTTCTAGCCTATCTACCTGATCGTCTCTCAGGGGTCTTACTTCTTTCGAATGGGAAATCTCATCTTGAAGCTGGCTTCACGCTTAGATGCTTTCAGCGCTTATCCATCCCGCACATAGCTACCCAGCGATGCCCTTGGCAGAACAACTGGTACACCAGCGGTGCGTCCATCCCGGTCCTCTCGTACTAAGGATAGCTCTTCTCAAATTTCCTACGCCCGCGACGGATAGGGACCGAACTGTCTCACGACGTTCTGAACCCAGCTCGCGTACCGCTTTAATGGGCGAACAGCCCAACCCTTGGGACCGACTTCAGCCCCAGGATGCGATGAGCCGACATCGAGGTGCCAAACCTCCCCGTCGATGTGAACTCTTGGGGGAGATAAGCCTGTTATCCCCAGGGTAGCTTTTATCCGTTGAGCGATGGCCCTTCCATACGGTACCACCGGATCACTAAGCCCGACTTTCGTCCCTGCTCGACTTGTAGGTCTCGCAGTCAAGCTCCCTTCTGCCTTTACACTCTACGAATGATTTCCAACCATTCTGAGGGAACCTTTGGGCGCCTCCGTTACTCTTTAGGAGGCGACCGCCCCAGTCAAACTGCCCACCTGACACTGTCTCCCGTGCTGTTACACGTGGGTTAGAGGGTCCGCATCACAAGGGTAGTATCCCACCAGCGCCTCCGTGTAGACTGGCGTCCACACTTCTTCAGCTCCTACCTATCCTGTACATGCCATACAAACACTCAATATCAAGCTACAGTAAAGCTCCATGGGGTCTTTCCGTCCTGTCGCGGGTAACCTGCATCTTCACAGGTACTATAATTTCACCGAGTCTCTCGTTGAGACAGTGCCCAGATCGTTACGCCTTTCGTGCGGGTCGGAACTTACCCGACAAGGAATTTCGCTACCTTAGGACCGTTATAGTTACGGCCGCCGTTTACTGGGGCTTCAATTCGTACCTTCGGATTGCTCCTAAGCACTCCTCTTAACCTTCCAGCACCGGGCAGGCGTCAGCCCCTATACGTCATCTTTCGATTTTGCAGAGACCTGTGTTTTTGATAAACAGTCGCCTGGGCCTATTCACTGCGGCTGACATCTCTGTCAGCACCCCTTCTCCCGAAGTTACGGGGTCATTTTGCCGAGTTCCTTAACGAGAGTTCTCTCGCTCACCTTAGTGTTCTCCACTTGACTACCTGTGTCGGTTTGCGGTACGGGTTGTTAACAACTCACTAGAAGCTTTTCTCGGCAGTTTGATTAGCCACCTTCGCTACTTATAGTTCGCTCCAGGTCACACGTCACGGTTATAGGTATAAGCATTTGACTCATACCACCACTTCGTGCTTCTACAGACACTTCCATCCGTCTGCGTGGCGTCGCCTCCTGCGTCCCTCCATCGCTCAAACATTGTTAACAAGTACAGGAATCTCTACCTGTTGTCCATCGCCTACGCCTGTCGGCCTCGGCTTAGGTCCCGACTAACCCTGGGCGGACGAGCCTTCCCCAGGAAACCTTAGTCTATCGGTGGACGGGATTCTCACCCGTCTTTCGCTACTCATACCGGCATTCTCACTTCTAAGCGCTCCAACACTCCTTTCGGTATGCCTTCACCGCCCTTAGAACGCTCTCCTACCACTCAATTTAAAAATTGAATCCACAGCTTCGGTGTACTGTTTAGCCCCGGTACATTTTCGGCGCGGAGTCACTCGACTAGTGAGCTATTACGCACTCTTTGAATGGTGGCTGCTTCTAAGCCAACATCCTAGTTGTCTATGCAACTCCACATCCTTTTCCACTTAACAGTTACTTTGGGACCTTAGCTGGTGGTCTGGGCTGTTTCCCTTTCGACTACGGATCTTATCACTCGCAGTCTGACTCCCAGAGATGAGTCCTTGGCATTCGGAGTTTATCTGGATTCGGTAAAGCGTGAGCCCCCCTAGTCCAAACAGTGCTCTACCTCCATGACTCTTACTCTGAGGCTAGCCCTAAAGCTATTTCGGAGAGAACCAGCTATCTCCAAGTTCGATTGGAATTTCTCCGCTACCCACACGTCATCCAAACACTTTTCAACGTGTCCTGGTTCGGTCCTCCAGTGCGTCTTACCGCACCTTCAACCTGCACATGGGTAGGTCACTTGGTTTCGGGTCGACGACACCTGACTTTCGCCCTATTCAGACTCGCTTTCGCTACGGCTCCGTTTCTTCAACTTAACCTCGCCAACTATCGTCACTCGCCGGTCCATTCTACAAAAGGTACGCCATCACCCCTTAACGGGCTCTGACTACTTGTAAGCACACGGTTTCAGGTACTCTTTCACTCCCCTCCCGGGGTGCTTTTCACCTTTCCCTCACGGTACTGGTTCACTATCGGTCACTAGGGAGTATTTAGCCTTGCCAGATGGTCCTGGCGGATTCCGACGGAATTCCACGTGTTCCGCCGTACTCAGGATACTCTTAGGTACAAATCAGTTTTCGTATACGGGGCTCTCACCCTCTTTGGCGCTGTTTCCCACCAGCTTCTACTAACTCATTTGAGTCCACGTTAGAGTCCTACAACCCCAGTGTGCATGCACACTGGTTTGGGCTCTTCCCGTTTCGCTCGCCGCTACTCAGGGAATCGATTTTTCTTTCTCTTCCTGCAGGTACTTAGATGTTTCAGTTCTCTGCGTCTACCTCACCCTTAGGTGTGACTAGCCATTACGCTAGCCGGGTTCCCCCATTCGGATATCTCTGGATCTTAGCTCACTTACAGCTCCCCAAAGCATTTCGTCGTTCGTCACGTCCTTCTTCGGCTCCTAGTGCCAAGGCATTCACCGTGCGCCCTTTGTTTCTTAACCACGATCATACTTGATGCATGATACTTTCGCGCTATTTTTTTCTTACTCTGTAATTTCTTACAGACTCGGTCAATTCTCGGTTCATTATTTTAGAAATAATGTGTTTTACCATCCATCCTGTCGGATGATAAAACGGTTTGTTTGGTTATTCAGTTTTCAATGTGCAAGTTTGAGTGTTAGCACACTCAAAACTAAACAAAGACGCAAGCTCTGTGAGGTTCCGTTACTCCTTAGAAAGGAGGTGATCCAGCCGCACCTTCCGATACGGCTACCTTGTTACGACTTCACCCCAATCATCTATCCCACCTTCGACGGCTCCCTCCTAAAAGGTTAGGCCACCGGCTTCGGGTGTTACAAACTCTCGTGGTGTGACGGGCGGTGTGTACAAGACCCGGGAACGTATTCACCGCGGCGTGCTGATCCGCGATTACTAGCGATTCCGGCTTCATGTAGTCGAGTTGCAGACTACAATCCGAACTGAGAATGGCTTTTAGAGATTCGCTTACCCTCGCGAGTTCGCTGCTCGTTGTACCATCCATTGTAGCACGTGTGTAGCCCAGGTCATAAGGGGCATGATGATTTGACGTCATCCCCACCTTCCTCCGGTTTGTCACCGGCAGTCTAACTAGAGTCCCCATCTCAATGCTGGCAACTAGTTATAGGGGTTGCGCTCGTTGCGGGACTTAACCCAACATCTCACGACACGAGCTGACGACAACCATGCACCACCTGTCACCGACGTTCCGAAGAAAAACTCTATCTCTAGAGCGGTCGTCGGGATGTCAAGACCTGGTAAGGTTCTTCGCGTTGCTTCGAATTAAACCACATGCTCCACCGCTTGTGCGGGTCCCCGTCAATTCCTTTGAGTTTCAGCCTTGCGGCCGTACTCCCCAGGCGGAGTGCTTATTGCGTTAACTCCAGCACTGAAGGGTGGAACCCCTCCAACACTTAGCACTCATCGTTTACGGCGTGGACTACCAGGGTATCTAATCCTGTTTGCTCCCCACGCTTTCGAGCCTCAGCGTCAGTTACAGACCAGAGAGCCGCCTTCGCCACTGGTGTTCCTCCATATATCTACGCATTTCACCGCTACACATGGAATTCCGCTCTCCTCTTCTGCACTCAAGTCTCCCAGTTTCCAATGACCCTCCACGGTTGAGCCGTGGGCTTTCACATCAGACTTAAAAGACCGCCTACACTCCCTTTACGCCCAATAAATCCGGACAACGCTCGCCACCTACGTATTACCGCGGCTGCTGGCACGTAGTTAGCCGTGGCTTTCTGGTTAGATACCGTCACACGCATAACAGTTACTCTATGCGCTGTTCTTCTCTAACAACAGAGCTTTACGATCCGAAGACCTTCTTCACTCACGCGGCGTTGCTCCGTCAGACTTGCGTCCATTGCGGAAGATTCCCTACTGCTGCCTCCCGTAGGAGTTTGGGCCGTGTCTCAGTCCCAATGTGGCCGATCACCCTCTCAGGTCGGCTATGCATCATCGCCTTGGTAGGCCGTTTACCCTACCAACTAGCTAATGCACCGCGGGTCCATCTCTTAGCGATAGCTTGCGCCACCTTTCCTCACAGAATCATGTGATCCCATGTCCTATGCGGTATTAGCAGTCGTTTCCGACTGTTATCCCCCACTATGAGGTAGGTTACCCACGTGTTACTCACCCGTTCGCCACTCACCTTGACTTAGTGCAAGCACTCGGTCGCGGTTCGTTCGACTTGCATGTATTAGGCACGCCGCCAGCGTTCGTCCTGAGCCAGGATCAAACTCTCATGAAAAAATTTCATAAGTCTACTTGACTCATTTCTTTACTAGCTTGTTTTTTACCCAGCTTGTCTGCTGCCGAATTGTTGGTTGTTCATCAAGTTTTACCTCGATGACCCTCACATTCTTGGTGTGTCTTTGTTTAGTTTTCAATGTGCTCCTTGCCACCACGTGACAACTTCTATATATTAGCATGAATCCCTTTGTTCGTCAATACTTTTTCTTCGTTTTTTTCGCTTTTTATCAACTTTTTTGGTGGCTACTGTATCTAGTAGATTTAATTTTTAGTTCTGCCTAAATATAGTGCTCTGATTCTTTTCTACTTACCCACTTTGCCTTTGGCCCTGTCTAGCTATTCGCTCCATTTCATACTTGACCTCACTCTGTCATCACCACAATATATTGCTTGTACAATATATTAAAGGAGAAGCCCTAAAGCTTCTCCTTTGATATTAATTAAATAGTCTGGTAAAGAACTGCCGAATTCCTTCTGCTAGACCACTGAAGAAACGGCCTAGCCCCCGCCAGAACTTGGCCATAAAACCTGCTTCCTTAATGTCATGGCTGAGTTTGACACTGACTCGATTGGTCTTTACTTGTTGGAAGAAACTGCATGGCATGTTGCTTAATTGAGGCCTGCACTTGGCCGATTGTTTGACCGCCTGTTTGCGGCGCCTGAATATTCCAGCCGTTGTCGATAGCACTCACTAGAGTCGTATCTGGTTCAAAGAGATAGTCGATGCGAGGCGTTGTATCTACGATAGGAATCGCAAGGTCCAAGTTTTCACCATAATAGGCCTGTACTTGTTCAGGTTCACCATCGTGTGCCAGTAATTGGTTAATTTGTGTGACTGAATCTCCTGTGGAGATAACACGTTTAAGTTGATAGATACCCATATACATAATCCAATAGTTTCTTGCTGTCATGGTAACTTTGAGACGACTCGCTATTTCCTAGCGTGAGAACAATAACGCGAAAATTATCGCGCGACATGGTCTGGACTGTTCCATAGCCATCATGCGCTGTCGCGGCGCTCATCAGCCCATCAACTTGGTCATATTCATAGGCTTGGCCAGCTAACATCTGGTTACTGTTATGCATCTCAAACTGATCATCAGTCCCTTGGCGGAAAAGCTTAGCATCTATTTTGGTATTGTCTAACAATTCAGGATGGTGACTGACTAATTGGTAGCTTACAGCTGCTAGAATGATAGCATTGAGCTTATTCTGCTGCTTGCTTGCCACACCTTCTTCTTGTTCGACAAGACCCGTTAGATTGGTAAGCTCGGGCACTAAGGCCAGCCACTCTGCTCGGTCAACCTCATTAATCTTATCTGAATCTGCCAGTATAGATTGAACTTTGGCTTGCATTAAGTCTTGGAAAGCGGCCTTGCTTCCTGCCGTATACTCAGCTAAGGCTAAGAGCGCTCCGTTGGCAGAGCCAATTTCTACCGCCTCTAACAGTTCGGCAACAGAGTAGTCTAAGTCTTGTCGTAACGGCACATTAGATATTTCATAATTCTGACTCAGGGCATAAGCCTCATCAGATAGGGTTACACGATCATCTAAATGAATCTTTTCTTGGTCTAGCGCATCATAGATAATTAGCAGACTAAGCAACTTGGTCAAATTACCGACTTCTAATAGCGCCATTGGATTCTTCTGATATAAAATTTGCCCACTAGCAGCATCTACCGCAATAGCAGACTGAGCGTTGAGATTCGGCTCTGTCCCAACTGCTTGGATAGCCGTTGTGGCTAAAGCCTGTAGCCCTAGCCATAGACTGAAAAAGGCTAGGAAGAGATTACGTTTTTTCATAGTACACCTTATTGTTGGGGGGATTTTTGGGGGATTTCAATAGTAAAAATGGTTTCTTTGCCTTCTACCTCGGCGTAAACACGGCCATGGTGAAGCTCTACAATATTGCGAACGATGGCCAATCCTAAACCTGTCCCAGGTTGGTTAGCACTTCTTGACTGATCGGCCCGATAACTTCTCTGGAAAATATCTTCTAACTCGCTCTGATCAAGCGGTTGGCCATCATTCTTAACTTTAAAGTAGATATAGTCTTCCTCTTGATAGGCTAATAACTCAATATAATGTGCGCCAATACCATATTTAAGTGCGTTGGACAAAAGATTATGGAAAACTCGTGCCATCTTATCGACATCAAAACTAGCCACCAGATTCTTAGGACGGATATCCAAGCGTAGTTCAATGGTTTTCTCTCTGGCACTAAGCTCGAAGTCAGCTACTAGTTGCTCCATGAACCGTAGCACCTGAACCTGAACGGGACTAATTTCAGTAGTCGTCTGACGAGTAGCCGTATAGGTAAAGAGATCTTGGACCAAACTCTGCATCTGTTGGGCCTTCCGATAGGCAACGTGAGCATAACGTGCTAGTTCTTCCTGGCTATGATACTGCTGGTTTTCAATCAAACCTAGGTAGCCAATAACCGAAGTCAAAGGCGTGCGAATATCGTGTCCAATATTGGTAATGAGCTCATCTTTAGATTTTTCAATTTTTCGTTCTTCTTCAATGGCTCTAACTGTGCTGTCTACCAAATGATTGATTGAGCTGACAACTTCATCCATCTCACCTAAGTCTGTCTGAGGAATACGAATCTCATAGTGACCTTGCGCAATATATTTAAGATAGTCCAGAATGTGGGCTAACTTCATTTGATTAATTCGACGCTTGACCCGCCAATTGGTGACAAGGATAGCTACCACACAAGAGGCAAGAGAAAAAATATAGACGGAGACAATAATTTGCTGGCGTGTTAAGCCTAGCATATGGCGTAGCGTGGTATCTAGGCCAAAGAAGTTTAATTTATAATCAATGGCTTGGCGATAGATCAAGAGAGCGCTGAGATAGAGTAAGAAGATTAAACTCATGGTAATAATGGCTTCTACGATGAGTTCGCTCCGCTCGCTTCGCGTCAAGCGCATGCTGAGTTGTTGAGACGATTTTTATCCTTATCCTTCAATCTTATAACCTACTCCCCATACGGTCTGAATGACACGTTCACCTTCTGTGGCCGCTTCAATCTTATCCCGCAAATGGCTGACATGGACCATAACCGTCTTGGCTGACACAATACTTTCTTGGTTCCAAACGGCTTCAAATATTTCTTCGGCACTAAAGACTTGGTTGGGATGGCTAGCCAAAAGATATAGAATACCAAATTCTAAAGCCGTCAACTGAATGTCTTTATCCGTTAAGGTCTTTACTTCGTGGGAAGCGCGTCGAATAATTAAAGGACCTATCTCAATAACATCCGGCTCTGCCACTTCCTTCTGATAGGTGGACTGGCGACGCAAGATGGATTTGACCCGCGCAATAATTTCTAATGGGTTGAATGGCTTGGTGACATAGTCATCAGCCCCACTGGTCAGTCCTTGAATCTTGTCTTGATCTGAACTTTTGGCGCTCAACATTAAGACGGGTGTCTCATAGTTTGCGGCACGTAACTTATCCAGTACCTGCATTCCATCAATTTTTGGCATCATAATATCCAAAATGATTAGGCCAATTTCATGGTCCACATCGTTTTTAATGTAACTTAAGGCTTGATGGCCGTTATAGGCCTTAATTACGTCGTAACCTTCATTATGAAGATAAATATTGAGTAATTCAACAATTTCGCGATCGTCATCTGCTACCAAAATTCGCATCTTGCTGTCCTCACTTTCTTATCAAGTCTCCTTCATTATACATCAAACCAGATGCCCTGTGTCTTAAGTTTTATTAAAAGTTATAGACAAAGAAAAGATGCCCCTAAGGGCATCTCATTTAAAATCTTTAGCTACGAGAGTAGTTAGGTGATTCCTTGGTGATTTGAACGTCGTGTGGGTGAGACTCAATCAAACCTGCACCACTCATGCGGATAAATTGCGCGTCTTCACGTAGGGCTTGGAGATTTGGTGTTCCACAATAGCCCATACCTGAGCGAAGGCCTCCAATCATTTGGAAGACAATGTCAGCTACGCTTCCCTTGTAGGCAACACGACCTTCAATTCCTTCTGGCACGCGTTTGTTGGCTTCGTTGGTGGCTTGGAAGTAACGGTCGCTTGACCCCTTTTCCATTGAAGCCAAGCTTCCCCATACCACGATAAACCTTGAATCGACGGCCTTGGTAGATTTCAAATTCACCTGGTGACTCGTCCGTACCAGCCAACATGCTCCCTAGCATGACCGCATGGCCGCCAGCGGCAAGGGCTTTAACGATATCCCCTGAATACTTAATCCCACCATCTGCAATAATAGCCTGCCGTATTCTTTGGCAGCTGTCGCACAGTCATAAATAGCAGTTAATTGAGGCACACCAACACCGGCTACAACCCGGGTAGTACAGATAGAACCTGGTCCAATCCCGACTTTAACGACATCTACCCCTACTTCAAAGAGGTCCCGAGTGGCTTGAGCAGTTGCCACGTTACCAGCGATGATGGTGACATCTGGGAAGGTCTCACGAATTTCCTTAATCTTACGGATAACCCCAGCACTGTGGCCATGGGCAGTATCAATGACCAAAGCATCTACTTGCTCAGCAATGAGGGCACTTGCACGATCGAAAGTATCACTGGTGATCCCCACAGCCGCCGCAACTAAAAGGCGACCGTGTTGATCCTTGGCAGAGTTAGGGAATTGAATGACTTTCTCAATATCTTTAATGGTGATTAAGCCTGATAGACGACCAGACTCATCAACGATTGGCAATTTTTCAATCCGGTGTTGATGAAGTATCTTTTCTGCCTCTTCTAGGGTTGTCCCAACCGGAGCAGTTACCAATTTTTCATGCGTCATGTATTCCACAATCTTATGGCTATAATCTGGAATGAAACGGAGGTCACGGTTGGTAATAATCCCGACTAACTTACGGCTTTCAAGGCTCTCTACAATCGGTACCCCACTAATCCGATAACGGCTCATTAATTCTTCCGCATCCTCAATCGTATTGTCAGGTGTTAAATAGAAAGGATCGATGATGACGCCATTTTCTGAACGTTTTACCTTACGAACTTCTTCAGCCTGTTCTTGAATGGACATGTTTTTATGGATGACACCCAGTCCACCTTGACGGGCCATAGCGATTGCCATGGTCGAATCCGTCACAGTATCCATACTGGCACTAATAATAGGGATATTCAATTTTAGATTAGGCGCTAACTCGACTCTTAAATCCACATCATTTGGTAATACCTCACTGCGCGCTGGCACTAATAAGACATCATCGAATGTATATCCTTCACGTACAAATTTTGTTTCCCAACCTGACATTCTATTTCCTCCTTTGACTTCTCAGCAACAGTTATTTTTAATAAAATACCACTTTCGCCCCTTAGGAGCAAGCCTAAAGGCTCATTCTTTTTAAATTCTAATCTTGTTGCTTTACTTTAATCTCCTAGATCTTGCATACTAAAAAACCGACTCAGTTTGGGACTGAATCGGTCTTTCAATTTTGTTAGAAAAGGCCACCCTTGATATTCCACCGCTTTTTGAGATAGAAGCGCAAGAGGAAGGTTAAGCCCCCTATAATGAAGTAGATATCATATGGAAAGACTGGGTTGATAGCCGTTGGGAAGATGACGCTCGAGATGCTGACAGCGAAAATCCATCCTAACATTGCTAGAGTAGAAATGGAGAAGTATTTAATATAACCGCGCTTACCTTTAGGCGCATCCATGTCTGGCAGTACCTTGGACACAATCAGCATGGCAATCCCTGCTACTAAATAGTTAACGATTAAGGTGATTAAGCCCATATTGTTAATGGTTGCTTCACTATTTTGCCCTTGTCGCATAAGTGAGAAGCCCGTAATCAAAGTAAAGACAGATCCCTAATAGCAAGCCACCATCGAGGGCAATCTTCCAATCAGCTGAGCGCTCCCCTTCTTCATCACTAGGAAACTGTTGTTCTAAGATAACCGCCGTACATTCAGTCGGTGTGCCGTATAATTGACGAGCAGTCTGCCCGGTCTGTTGGCCCTTCTTCCAAGGTTTCGCACATTTCTTGGTAGATTTGTTGGCGAATGGACTCGGTTAGATTAGCAGCCGCTAAGTTTCTGTCCAAGGTCAACATGTATTGTTGGTTGCGTTTGGTTAAACGGCCAAAAATTTCTGACTCTGTTAAGCTGGCAGAAGCCTCCTCAACTGCAACCTCTGCTTCCGTCTCTACTTGCTCTGTTTGTTTGATTTCTTCAGTCATGATTCTTTCCTCCTATAGGCTATACATTAAAGCGGAACAGCATAATGTCGCCATCTTGCACGACGTATTCTTTACCCTCTGAACGCACACGACCAGCCTCTTTGGCTGCCTGCATGCTTTGGTAAGTGACTAAATCTTGATAAGAGACTGTCTCAGCTCGGATAAAGCCACGTTCAAAGTCAGAGTGAATAATCCCAGCTGCTTGTGGCGCCTTCATACCTTGTTTGAAGGTCCAAGCTCGAACTTCTTGTTCCCCAGCCGTGAAGTAAGTGGCTAGGCCTAAGAGGCTATAGACATGTTGGATCAAGCGGTCCAAACCGGATTCTTGCAAGCCGAAGTCTTCTAAGAAGACCGCCTTCTCTTCATCATCTAATTCAGCAATTTCCTCTTCCAAACGCGCACAAATTGGTACGACATCTGCACCTTGACTAGCCGCTAACTCGCGCACTTGAGCTAAATATGGGTTATCAGAAGGGTCCACCACTTCATCTTCACCAATATTGGCAACATAAAGCATCTTTTTGCGTGTCAAGAGGAAGAGGTTGCGTACGTAAGGTAGTTGTTCATCGTAGAAGTCAACAGAGTTAGCTAGTTGATTATTCTCTAGTGCAGCCTTTAATTTTTCTAGCACTTCTAATTCTGCTACTGCATCCTTATCCTTTGATTTAGCTAATTTGGCTACGCGCCCAATACGCTTATCGATGGTTTCCAAATCGGCTAGAATCAATTCTAGGTTAATAGTCTCAATATCTGAGAGTGGGTCTACCTTACCCGATACGTGGGTAATATTGCCATCGGCAAAACAACGGACCACATGACAGATGGCATCAACTTGGCGAATATGGCTTAAGAACTTGTTACCCAACCCTTCACCACGGCTTGCGCCTTTTACAATCCCAGCAATGTCAGTAAACTCAATTGCGGTTGGTACCGTCTTTTTAGGTTTAACTAGTTTGGTAATTTCAATCAGACGTTGATCAGGAACTTCAACAATCCCGACGTTTGGATCGATGGTAGCGAAGGGATAGTTAGCCGCTTCGACACCTGCTTTTGTAATTGCATTGAATAGGGTAGATTTTCCCAACGTTAGGAAGACCTACAATACCGGCTGTTAATGCCAATGTCATTCACTCTTTCTTTAGCTAGATTTTTTTCAGGGCGCTTTTTCTTTGATCCTTCTTAAGTCGTTTTTCAAAGTCGCGCCGGGTTAAGGTCACAATATGTCCACAGTGACAGCATTTGATTCGGATGTCCATGCCCATACGGATAATCTGCCAACGATTAGTTTGGCAAGCGTGAGGCTTTTTCATCTCGATAATGTCATGAAGATCATAGTCTTTTTGCATATGGTTCCCTCCTAGGCTTGAATTTGTAGCAAATCTAGGATACGCATGAGGTCAGATTCATCCATATATTCAATCTCAATCTTACCCTTGTCACCCCGCTGTTGAATCAAGGCCATGGTGCCAAAAGCGTTCTTGCAGTTTTTGCTCGCAAGCTAAGATATAAGATGGCTTTTTGTCTACTTTTTTGGTCTTTTTGATTTGTTTGGCTTGGGACTTCTCATTGAGTTGTTGTACCAAGTCTTCTAACTGACGGACTGTTAGTTGTTCCTTGATGACACGTTGCGCTAGAGTCACCAACTGCTTCTTATCCTTAAGTGACAGAAGGGTTCTTGCTTGTCCCATCGATAGTGCTTCTTTTTGAACCAATTTCTTCACTTCATCTGGTAGAGTTAAGAGTCGTAGATAATTGGCAATGTAAGGCCGGCTCTTCCCCATACGTTCAGCCACTTCTGCCTGGGTCAAAGTTCAACTTGTTCATGAGCATGTCGTAGGCTTCCGCCTCTTCCAGTGGACTCAAAGTCTTCCCGTTGCAAGTTTTCCAAAACGGCAATCTCAATCATAACCCGTTCATCAAGTTGACGGACAATGGCCGGAATGGTGGTGAGCCCCGCTAGACGACTAGCTCTAACCCGACGTTCGCCGGCCACTAGTTCATAGCCTTTGATAGCTGACTTACGCACGATAATGGGTTGGAAAACACCGTTATTTCGGATGGAGTCTGCCAATTCATTTAGGGCCTCTTCATTAAAATGTTTACGCGGTTGATGTGGATTAGGTCGGATATCTTCCAGGGTAATTTCTTCAACTTGTTCGAATTCCGATGGCGTTTCCTCTAAGGGAGTAAACAAGGCATCCATGCCCCGACCCAAACCACTGCGTTTTTGCTTAGGTTTTGGTTTATTAGCCATTTGCAGCCACCTCCTTGGCTAAGTCCATATACATTTCAGCTCCACGAGATTTTGGATCATAGTCAATGACTGACTGACCATAGGATGGCGCTTCAGAGAGTCGGACATTACGTGTAATGATTGTCTGATAGACTTTTTCTTGGAAATATTTACGTACTTCTTCAACCACTTCATAACCCAAATTGGTTCGAGCATCCAACATGGTCAAGAGCACGCCTTCAATCCGAAAGTTCTTATTATAGGTACGTTGAACCAAGCGAATAGTGTTCAAGAGTTGGCTCAAACCTTCTAAGGCATAGTATTCGCATTGTACTGGAATCAAGATGGTATCACTCGCTGTAAATGCATTGAGCGATAACTGGCCGAGTGATGGTGGACAATCTACTAAAATATAATCGTAGTCAGCCTTAATAGGTTCAATAGCCTGTTTTAATCTTGATTCACGGTGGTCTGCTGTTGCAAGTTCAATTTCCGCCCCTGCTAATTGGAGGGTAGATGGTAAAATCCAGAGATTCTCGCGAGAAGTAGGCAAGATAGCTCCCGCTGCTTCAATTTGATCAACTAGGACTTCGTAGACGCTTTGCTTAACGTCAGCCCGTTCAATCCCTAAACCACTGGTTGCATTTCCCTGTGAATCCATATCAATAATTAGAACTTTTTTTCCTTGAAAAGCCAAGGCAGCACCCAAGTTGACGGTAGTCGTTGTTTTACCAACGCCACCCTTCTGATTTCCGATTGCAATCATTCTTCCCATAGCTTACCTCCTAGGCTTTAATTGGATTCTTTGCAGGTTTACCTGCCTTACGTGGATACTTATTAGGTGTTTCTTTCGTTTTTTGAATTAAAATATATCGACGGTCTGCTGCCTCAACGGGTAACTGGTCTTCGGTTACTTTGATCAGCTTGGCTCCCAGAATACGAATAGCAGCCCTAGCTTCTTCTAACTCTTGGTCAGATTTCTGTGCTTTTAGCGCTAAAAACTGGCCTCCAATTTTAACTAATGGTAGACAGTATTCAGCCAGAACATTAAGGCTTGCGACCGCACGAGCCGTCACTATGTCAAACTGACCTCGATAGGCAGGATTTTGTCCTACATCTTCCGCACGACCGTGAACACAGGATACCCCTTCTAAGCCGAGTTCCTTAGCCAAATGTTCAATGAAGGTTAGACGCTTTTGAAGCGAATCGACAATAGTCACCTGCAGCTCCGGATGCGCAATTTTTAAGGGGATACTTGGGAAACCTGCACCGGCCCCAACATCGCATAGTTGGAGGGCATAATCCTCTAGGGGCATATTCCATAGAACCATTAAGCAGTCATAAAAATGCTTGAGGTAGACTTCCTCACGCTGGGTAATCGCCGTTAAGTTCATCTTCTCATTCCACTCAACCAATAGTTGGTAATAGCGCTCAAATTGGTCGATTTGCTGACCATTCAGCACCAGTCCATGTGCGGCGCATTGGGCTATAAATGTCTCTGGATTCATGGATGAGAGCCTTCTTTCTTGTGAATAATCCGTGAAACAAAAAAGTTTCACAACCACTATTTACTTTACCGTATATCCGGAAAAATAGCAACTGATAGCTGCCCATTTTTGTCTCTAATTAGGTCGAATGTTTCACGTGAAACAATAAAGGGACTGACTAGGTCAGTCCCTTTAAGATGTAAACTTAGGATTCTACAACATGAACGTTAAGTTTGGCGGTCACGTCATGATGTAACTTAGCTGCTACATGGTGGTAGCCTAAGGATGCTAAGTTTTGTTCTAAGTGAATCTTGCGTTTATCAATACTGAGGTTATACTGTTTTTTAAGTTCTTCAGCGATTTGTTTCGATGGGATAGTCCCAAAGAGACGACCATCTGCACCTGACTTTGCCTTTAATTACAATCACAGTTTTTTCATCTTCGAGTTTTTCTTTTAGGTCTTTTGCTTGAGCCAATTCTTCAGCCTCTAAGCGTGCCTTAGCTTTATTTTCAGCATTCAATTGATTAACTGCAGCATTATCAGCAAGTTTAGCTAAGCCATTCTTGATTAAGAAGTTACGGCCATACCCTTCCGATACTTCAATCAATTGACCCTTTTTACCTTGTTTTTTTACGTCTTGTAGTAAGATTACTTTCATCAACTTTCCTCCTTATTACGTTGAATGGTCTCTACTAAGTCTTGATAGACTTGATCAAGACTTGATTCCTTTATTTGAGTCGCAGCAGTAGTCAAATGACCACCCCCACCCATTTCCTCCATTAAGGTCTGGACATTAAGTCCACCCATGGAACGGGCACTAATCCCGATTGTTTGATCAGGGCGCTCAAATATAACAAAAGAAGCTTCTACTTTTTTAAGTGTCAGCATGACATCCGCTGCTTGAGAGGCTGTCACATTATCATAAACTTTTCCTTCTTGAGCCTTAGCTACAATAATATCTTCATCGATATAATGAGCTTGAGCTATAATCTCGTTGCGCTCTAACAATCGCTTAAGGTCTTCCTTGAGCAACTGCTGAATTAAGTGTTCATTAGCCCCGCGAGACTTAAGATAACTTGCTGCATCAAAAGTTCTTGATCCTGTTCGACTGGCAAAGTTATTAGTATCCACAATAATACCAGCTAGGAGAGCAGTTGCCTCTGTTTTATTCAGTGTTTCGTGACTGTTCCGCATATAGATGAAAAATTCCGTCACTAATTCTGATGTGGATGAGGCATAAGGCTCGATAAAGGTTAAAACAGGCTTAACAGGAAAATCTTCACTACGGCGGTGATGATCAATGATGACAACCTCATGCTCATTCACAAGTGGCCCAGCAGCAGATAAGCTTGGTCGGTGATGGTCTACCATAATAATAAGGGTACGATCATCCACGATTTCTAGTGTTTCCTCCAAACTTATAAATAGATTAGACGCTTCACTTTTAATTGCTGGGAATTCAAGCAGTTGTTCCACATCATCTGATAATTCCTGACGATCAAGGATAATTCTAGCAAATTTTCCTTGTTGGCTCACGATTTTATGAATCCCTAGGGCTGACGCAATGGCATCCATATCAGGATATTTATGCCCCGCTATAATTACGCGATTGGCTTGTTCAACAGAAGTCAGTAGTGCCTGATATACCAGTTTAGAGCGTGTAATCGAGCGTTTTTGGTTAACATTCAGTTTACCACCATAAAAGCGTGCCTGGCCGTTGTGCGAGCGAACCACTGTTTGATCACCACCACGTGCTAAAGCCAACTCTACATTAAGTTGAGCTTGATTGGCTAGTTGATCAAGACCATAATAGGTGTCCTCTGAGTATGCAATACCCACACTTATTGATATAGGAATTGACTGTTTAGCATTAGTTTCTTTTATGCTTTCTAGTGTTTTGAATTTATCTTTTTCTAATACATCTAAGGCTGCTTGATTAGCTAGGATTAAAAAGCGATCTTCTTCTAAACGTTTGAGATATAGGTTGAATTGATTGGCCCACTCGCGCAAACCATTTAATAGTTTAGCATCAAAGAGCGAAGTCTCACTATCATCCATAGACTGTACTAATTCGTCGTATTCGTCAATAAGCAGGTAACCAAATACTAAACGATCATAAGCCCTTTGAGCCACCATCTCATATTCAGGTGTTTGATCAATAAAGTAAATAGCCTGATAGGATGGCTGATGTAAATAACGGTAGTACTTTTGGTTTATCTCAATTGTCTGCCAGTGTTTTTCCGGGTTTTCTTGATTTACAATTTCTCCTAAACCTGGATGTAACTTAGCAAGGGGCTGACCCAGAAGTTGTAGACTTCCATAATGATGTTGAAACTCTGGGTTTACCCAGGCTACTTCTTGTTTATCATTATAGATTAGCACAGCTATAGGGGCGCGATACAGGGCATCTTCTTGCGCTAAGTGCAAGGTTGGTGCCACACTAGAGTACTGTTGTTCTAAATATTGCATGTAACGTTCAAAATGATTAAATCCAATCAGTATGAATAAGAACATTAACACTAGCATTAGAAGTGCTATCCAGGGCATATAAGCAAGCGTTGCTAGAATGATAGAGAGATAAAAGACGGTAAAAAACAATACTGGCCACTTCATTGAGGAACGATCCAACAGTTTTATAAACTGCCTTATTCTATCTTTTTTCACTGTCCACCTCCTAATAGTTTTGTCCTCTTCTATTTTACCACATTTATCCTAGTTTCTCTAGTTGACGAGGAATGTTTCACGTGAAACAAAAAGACTAGAACCGAAGTTCTAGTCAGTAAAAATTAGTCTTGAACAGTAAATGGTAAAAGACCCATAATCCGTGCACGTTTAATAGCAACGGTTAAAAGCACGTTGATGCTTCGCGCAAGTCCCAGTTACACGACGTGGTAAGATTTTCCCTTTTTCAGAAATGAAACGTTTGAGTAAATCTACGTCTTTGTAGTCAGGATGATCAATATGGTTTGCGCAGAAGAAACATACTTTTTCTACGACGGCGACGGCCGCCACGGCGTTGTTGTTGTTCAGCCATATGTCATACTCCTTCTTAATTCTTAGAATGGTAAATCATCTTCAGAAATATCAATTGGGTGACCTTCATCCATGAATGGAGAGTACTTGATGAAGAAAATGATTGATTATAGTTATTTTTGATTCATTTGTGGTTGTGATTGGTATCCTTGCCTCCCCGCCTGCACCATAAGCACCTGTTTGGTGATTAGTGTTTGGGACTAGAGACAGGGCGTTGTTCAGTCACAGAGCGAGATTCTAGCAAGTCGAAGTTGTTAACAACCACTTCGGTTACATATACTCGTTGACCTTGTTGGTTATCATATGAACGTGTTTGAAGACGTCCATCGATAGCAATCAAAGAACCTTTGCGCGTAAAGTTAGCCAAGTTCTCAGCTGCCTTCCGCCAAATCACACACGAAATGAAGTCTGCTTCACGTTCACCTTGTTGGTTAGTAAAATTACGGTTAACCGCAATGGTGAAAGAACCGACTGCAGTGCCAGATGAGGTAAAACGTAATTCAACATCACGGGTTAAACGTCCGACTAATTGTACAGTATTCATGTTGGTTCCTCCCTCAAGATGTTTCACGTGAAACAATTAAGCTTCGACTTTGACGATCATGTGACGTAAGATATCACGGTTGATTTTCGCAAGACGGTCGAATTCGTTAATGCCTTGTGCGTTTTCAGCGACAACATTCACGATATGGTAAATACCTTCTTTGTAGTCGTTGATTTCGTAAGCAAAACGTTTTTTCGCCCAGTCTTTCGACTCAACAACTTCAGTACCGTTCTCAGTTAAGATTGAATCGAAACGCTCGACCAATTCTTTCTTAGCATCATCTGTTAAATCAGGACGGATGATGTACAAGATTTCGTATTTAGTTGCTTGACTCATTGACTGCACCTCCTTTTGGACTATTGGCTCATAAAGAGCAAGGAGAGTATGGAAATAGTCACATACTCACATCTATTAATTATACGCGAGCCTAGCAAGAATTGCAAGCTATAATCAGAAGAATCTCCCATAAGTCTATTAACAAAAATATCCCCCAAATAGGGGGATGGAGTTGCTTAGCATTCCTGACGACACAACTTATAGCAAAAGTTCCCAATGATGGCCATGGCGATGGCACGCTGCAAGTATGGATTTCCTAAAATGGATAACCAAAGGCTGGTGCTTGATCCTATCGTGACTTCTATCAAAAGACTTAAGAGAAGGACAACAAGTAAAACCATATTGATTAGCCGATTAGGACGAGTACATGACATAAGAGTTTCCCCCCTATTCTTTTTCTAATCCATTGTGACGATAGAGTAGAACGAAAACCAGACTAAGACCTAACAACCAAGCTAAAGCTACTAAGACTTCTCGCAGAGGCAAGCTAGCATCAGCAAAGTGACGCGCCCAACTGAAGAAGAAGTTAGTGTATAGATAGGGCGCAACCTTAGCCAAAGGTTCACTAAACATGGAATAGAAAGGAACTAAGATTAAAATCATCAAAGGGAAAATACTGTAGGCTGTAGCCTCAGATGAATTTTTAGCGAAAATTCCTGAAATAAAGCCAATAATAGATCCAGAAACAATGGTTGATAGGCTGACAATCCCATACTTAAGAAGAGATAAATCAGAAAAGCTCATACCTGATAAAGGAATCAAGAGGTAGCTGAGTAACATTAAGAGAACAACCGTTGGCAGTAGGGTAGCAATGAGAAATTCTAAGCTTGTTACCGTTGAAGTCATCAAGACCCGCAAGGTTTTCTTTTCCTTTTCCTCAACTAAGCTCATCATGCCAGTCATGGCACTTCCCCATCCTGCGATAAAGATGAAACCCATGGAAATAATCATGATACTACGAACATTTCCTTGAGCAAATTCATCCGTTCGAGGTAAGATAAAATTCATAGCAACCGGCATAATCATACCCATTAACAAAATAGGTAAAATCTGCATATTAACAACGATTTGGTAGATTTTGAATTTTGAAATAGTCCAGATTTTGTGTAAGTTCATCATAGTAATTCTCTCCCTGTCTTAGCAATAAATACTTCTTCTAACGTTGGTTCATTGGAATGGATGGTTTCGACTAAGTCTTGGCTTAACCATTCATTCAGTTGCGCAATCCCTGCCGGATCCTGATTAATAACTACCTGACTCTTGTCTTTTAAGCCTACTTCTAACTTGCGTTCTCGCTTAAAGTTTAAGCAAGTATTTCTTGGCGTATCGAGCGAGACAATCTTCCCATCATTGAGGAGAGCCACTCGATCACAGAGTTTAGTCGCTTCTTCCATATTATGTGTTGTGAGGAAGATGGTGGTCCCTTCAGCTTGCACTTCCTTCAGTAACTTATGAATGGCTTGAGCAGTTGCTGGATCTAAACCGGAAGTTGGTTCATCTAGGAAGAGAACCTTAGGCGAATGGAGAAGGGCACGGGCCAATACTAGACGCTGACGCATCCCTTTCGATAAACGGCGGGCAAGTTTCTTCTTATCTTGAGCCAATCCAACGCGTTCAAGTAAGAAGTCAATCCGCTTCTTATCAACCTTAAGTAGATCGGCGAAAAACTTCATATTATGATAGACAGAAACATTTTCGTAGAGACCTGAGTTATCCGTGACGATTCCGACTTCCTGATAGATATCTTGAGTCAGAGCATCAGTTGCTCTTCCTAATAATTTAGTTTCACCTGAGCTAACGAGTAGTTGACCGGTTAGGATTTTAATGGTGGTTGTTTTACCTGCACCTGATGGTCCTAAAAATCCAAAAATTTCTCCAGATTCAACTGAAAAATCTAAATGATTGAGCGCGGTTTGATTTTTAAATTGTTTGACGAGGTCGCGTACCTCGATAACAGATGTGTGTGACATGTGACTGCCTCCTTCTGGTATTTGCTTTGATGACTATAGTCTACACCGACTTTTGACTTTTGACGTAAAAAATCGCCCAAACGTACGGCCAAAAAGTCAAAAAGAGGCCCACTCGGCCCAAGTGTGGAAAAAATGGGCTGAGTGGTACCTCAGAAATGGCTATAATTCAATTAATTGTCGCAAAGAGTCCAATCGACTACGCGACAGAGGTAAGAGCGTTTCTTTAGGTTTTTTGAGAATCAGGGTATAAGAATTCTTAGAATAGGACACCAATTCGTTAATTCGCTGCAGATTAACCAGGTAAGATCGATGACATCTGAAGAATCCGAAATGCTTCAACTTATCTTCTAAGTCAGACAAGGTCATGGCAGTCGGATAAGAATCACCATTTACTTGAACGGTTGATACGCTATTAATGCTTTCAATATAATCTATTTCATTTGGATTAAAGTAAACAGTTTTATCACTGAGTTTGCAGGCAACCTTAAAGACGCGGTTGAGTTCAGTCGCTGTTAATTCCTCTAGCTTCCTTACCTTCTGAATCCGATTCTTCCTCTGAGACATCTACCAATCCTAATCCATCTTGAACCTGGTAACGATAGGTCACGATATTAAGGAGAACTAATTCTTCTAGCGAGGTAGCCGTAATCAATAGGGTTAGAGGGAGAGACTTGAGATAATCCAAAGCCTTACGATAGAGCCCCACACCGTCATGACTTAATAGCGAAATGGGACTTTCTAGGTAGAGCAAATCTGGTTGCTTAAGAATAGCTCGTAGCAACTGCAGCGGTGACGCTGATCAGAAGTCAAATCCTTGATACGATAATTTACTAAATCCGATAAGGCGAAGGCCTCATAGAGCTCAGATAAGCTGCCAGCATAGCCAGTCAAACGACTAAAAAGAGTGACAGCTACTTTAACTGTCTGACCTTCATAGAGTCCGTCATCTAAGCGACAGCTTGCCATCGACCTAAAACTGCGGTTGATTTGACCGCTAGTCGGTCGCTCACGATCCACCAAAAGTTCGTAGAAAATTTGCCGTTCATCTTGCGTAAACTTGATTCCTAGATGCTGCCTTGCTTCAATACTAAAATTCAAATCCTTGAGTAACATGCCATTCTGCGACTGCTTCATCACATCTTGCCATTCACATAACTTCATGGGCTCATCCTCCTTTTATAGATAGAGTCGATTCCGTTTTTGTCGATAACAAATAGTCAAAACAATCAGACTAGCTAGTAGCCACACGCCATCAACCAACAGATCCATTCCCAAACCGCCATAATCTAAATGAAGCAACCAGGCATTGGCACGTCCAGTATAAAAATAAGGCATCAATCCTGCTAAATGGTCATTCATTCTACTAAATAAAGGAATAAAGGCTATGGCTAACATGGGAACCATACTAGCAGCATTTGCTGTTGCAGATCGATCAAAGATTAAACCAAAAATCAATCCCAAGATGCTAGAAATTAGAAAGCACATACCAAAATGGAAAATCATGCCAAAAATAGAGCCTAAATACTGATAATCTAGGTTCATTAAAGGCAAGCTTATCATTACGGTCACCCACATAGTAATCTGTGTCAAAATTACTAGGGACAGTAGATAAACCCAAGGCCTAACATGACTATCTAATAAAATACGTAACGTTTTATGCTCCTTATCCTCAGTTAAATTCAACATAGCAAGCGTAATAGGAGACACGCTACCTAAAAAGGAAAAAAACATAACCATAACAAAGGCTTGTCGTTCTATCGGACTCACATCGTTTGGAATAATGAGATTCATTATTACTGGATATAAAATCGTTATATATATCATAGGTGATATTTTTGACAGACGCAAAACTCTGCTTAAATTTTACTCCAACCAGAGTCCAGACTTGTTGCCAAGTTTTCATGGGATAATCCCCCTCTCCAAAACCTTTCTCTAAGTCTTAATCTTATCCCTTCTTAACTATCATGTCAAATCATGCTAAGACAACAAAAGAAGTTGGCTCCCAATAAAGGGACCCAACTTCTTGATTGAACTTCTTATTCTTCTTCAGAATCCGAGTCATCCTTGGCTTCTTCGGTATCTACTTCTGTTTCAGCCAGTTCTTGAGTTTCTTCACCTGTCTTCATAATCTTGGTAATAGAACTTACCTTAGCGCCATCATCTAGACGAATCATTTTTGACCCCAAGAGTAGCGCGTGAAGTGACAGAGATGCTAGCAATATTGAAGCGGATTACAACCCCTTGATCTGTCATCACCATGAGGTCCTCATCGCCTTCAGTCGCTACGATACCAGCAAGCTGACCAGATTTAGCAGAAATATTAGAGGTCTTAATCCCTTTACCGCCTCGAGTTCTTAACAGCATACTCACTAGCTGGGGTTTGCTTTCCCATAACCACGCTCGGTTACAACTAAGACATTAGATTCAGGGTTTAAGACGGCAGCCCCAACGACATAGTCACCCTCACGCAGTTTCATCCCGCGTACACCAGTCGCTGTCCGGCCCATGATACGAGCATCTGTTTCTGCAAAAGTCATAGCATAACCATTGTGACTTCCGATGATAATGTTTTGCTGACCATTTCGTCACTAGGACGTTGATTAATTCATCGTCTTCGCGCATGTTAAGGGCAATCAAACCATTATTGCGGATGTTGGCATAGGCGTTAACGTCAGAACGCTTCACAATCCCATTCTTGGTTACAAAGAAGGTATTGATCTTCATCACTTGGATGAAGGACAATGATTTCCTTAACATATTCTTCCTTCTCGATATTGAGGAGGTTGACCACTGGAATCCCCTTGGCAGTCCGACCATATTCAGGAATATCATAACCTTTACTTTGATAGACTTTCCCTTTATTAGTGAAGAAAGAGTAGGCTATCGTGAGTCGAGCAGGAAACGAGGGTCTGGATATTATCATTATCACTCATACCCCATACCTTTGACCCCACGGCCACCACGGTTTTGGACTTGGAATTCATCCTGGGTCATACGTTTGATGTAACCATTAGATGTCAAGGCAATCAAGACATCTTCTTCCTCGATCAAGTCTTCATCTTCGATGCTGGTCAATTCGCCAACACGTAATTCCGTCCGGCGCTCACCTGGGAAGCGATTCTTGATATCTGCCAATTCGTCTTCAATAATGGCCATTATGTTGGCTTCTGAACTCAAAATTTCAGTTAAGCGACGAATTAGTTCCATCAAATCATTATATTCTGCTTCAATCTTCTCACGTTCCAAACCAGTCAAGCGAGCTAGACGCATGTCTAGGATTGCTTGGGCCTGAATTGGCGAGAATTCAAAACGTTCGATTAACTGGGCCTTGGCTACTTCTGTATCGTGAGAGCCACGGATAATGGCAATAATCTCATCAATGAAGTCCAATGCCTTACGTAAACCTTCTAAGATGTGAGCACGATCTTCGGCTTTACGTTTCTCAAACTCAGTCCGACGACGAATAACTTCGATTTGGTATTCCAAATACTTGGTCAAGATTTCCTTGAGGCTCATAATCTTTGGAACGCCCTTGTCGATGGCTAGCATATTGAAGCCAAATGTAACTTGAAGGGCAGTGTATTTATAAAGATTGTTGAGCACAACATTGGCACTAGTGTCACGTCGTACTTCTACGACAATCCGCATACCTTCACGACCAGATTCATCGGCCACATAGGTAATCCCTTCAATTTTCTTCTCCCGAGCTAATTCGGCAATCCGTTCTACTAACTTAGCCTTGTTGACCCCATAGGGAATCTCGGTCACAACAATTCGTTCCTTGTCATGGGCCATTTGCTCGATTTCGACACGGCTTCGAACAATAATCTTGCCTTTACCCGTTTGATAGGCCTTTCGGATACCTGATTTTCCCATGACAATCCCACCTGTTGGGAAGTCAGGACCAGGTAAAGCCTCCATCAGCTCATTAACTGACACATCTGGATTTTTCATCAAGAGACTGAGGGCATCAATGGTTTCGCTTAAGTTATGAGGCGGAATATTGGTTGCCATCCCGACCGCAATCCCGGCTGCCCCGTTGACTAAGACGTTAGGGAAACGAGAGGGAAGAGTTACAGGTTCTTTTTCTTCTTGAGAATAGTTGTCCTTGAAATCAACGGTATCCTTATTGATATCTTTGAGCATTTCCATGGCAATCTTAGACATACGCGCTTCAGTATACCGCATCGCGGCTGCCCCGTCGCCATCGACAGAACCAAAGTTACCATGCCCATCAACTAGCAGTTCCCGATAACTAAAAGGTTGGGCCATCCGGACCATGGCTTCATAAATCGCCGAGTCCCCGTGTGGGTGATATTTACCCATAACGTCCCCGACGATACGAGCAGATTTCTTATAAGGTTTATCCGGAGTAACTCCCATTTCATTCATCCCGTAGAGAATACGGCGGTGAACCGGCTTAAGTCCATCACGTACGTCAGGCAAGGCCCGAGAGACGATAACGCTCATAGCATAATCTAGGAAGGAAGTCCGCATCTCGTTAGAGAGATTGACTACCTCATAATTATGCGGTGTATGATCAAAGCTTTCACTCATACTATTAGTTCCTTTCTCCTTGTCGCAGCCTACTAGATATCAAGGTTTTCGACATAGACAGCATTATCTTCAATGAAGGCCCGCCGTGGTTCTACATCGTCACCCATCAACATTTCCAGGACGGCTTCCGCTTCAATAGCATCTTCCACCGTCACCTGTAACATACGGCGATTTTCTGGATTCATGGTTGTTTCCCATAATTGGTCTTCGTTCATTTCCCCAAGACCCTTATAGCGCTGAATAGTGTAGCGCGCGTTAGGATTTTCTTCTTGCCATTCCTTGAGTTCTGCATCAGTATCCAAGTAAATAGCACGCTTACCTTGTTTAACTTGATAGAGCGGTGGTTTAGCAATATAAACATAACCCTGCATCTAAAAGTGGACGCATATAGCGATAAATCAAGGTCAGGAGTAGGGTTCTGATGTGAGCACCCATCGACGTCCGCATCGGTCATAAGAATAAGCTTATGATAACGAGCTTTAGCTACATCGAATTCTCCCCCGAATCCAGTCCCCATAGCAGTAAAGAGGGAACGAATTTCTTCGTTATTAAGATTTTATCCATTGACGCTTTTTCAACGTTGAGGATTTTACCACGAATAGGCAAAATAGCTTGGTACATACGCGAACGCCCCTGCTTAGCTGAACCGCCGGCTGAGTCCCCCTCAACAATAAATAATTCGCAGAGTTCCGCTTCACGGCTAGAACAGTCAGCTAATTTACCAGGTAGGTTACTAATCTCCATGACTGACTTACGTCTTGTCATTTCCCGTGCACGCTTAGCCGCCATACGAGCCTTAGCCGCTAAAATCCCTTTATCGACAATAATACGTGCTACTTTTGGATTTTCCATCAGGTAAACATCAAACCCATTGGAAAAGAGTCGGTCTGTGATGGCCCGTACTTCGGAGTTACCTAATTTTGTCTTGGTTTGCCCCTCAAATTGAGGATCTGGATGTTTGATAGAGAGAACCAAGGTTAAGCCTTCACGGACATCTTCCCCGGTTAGGTTCTCGTCATTCTCCTTGATTAAGTTCATCTTACGGGCATAATCATTGATTACACGCGTTAAACCAGTCTTAAAGCCAGCTTCGTGAGACCCACCTTCATGGGTATGAATATTGTTGGCAAAGGACAGAATGGTTGTATGATAACTATCCGTATACTGCATGGAAATTTCGACTTGAATATCATCGACTTCGCCTTCAATATAAATTGGTTCTTCAAAAATTGGCGTCTTATGCTGATTGAGATGTTGTACATAGCTCTTAATCCCACCCTCATAGTGGAAGCTATCTTTTTCTTCTTGATCCAGACGCTTATCTTCAATAGTAATCCGCAAACCTTTGTTAAGAAAGGCTAACTCGCGAATCCGCTTCTTCAAACGCTCATATTCAAAAACCGTTGTCTCAGTGAAGATAGCAGGGTCTGGTAAGAAATTGACCTTGGTCCCAGTTTCTGTTGCTTGCCCAATCACTTCGAGGTCGCCTTCAACAGCGCCACGGTGGTAACGTTGTTGATAAAGTTTTCCGTCACGCGAAACTTGAACTGTTAATTCAGTAGACAAGGCGTTTACGACAGATGCCCCCACACCGTGGAGACCACCCGACACCTTATAACCGCCACCGCCAAATTTACCACCGGCATGGAGGACCGTAAAGACGGTCTCAACCGCTGGACGGCCTGTTTGAGGTTGAATATCAACAGGAATCCCCCGCCCATTATCTTGAACGGTAATACTATTATTCGCTTCAATGGTTACTTCAATATGGTCACAATAACCAGCCAAAGCTTCATCGATTGAGTTATCCACAATTTCCCAAACTAAATGGTGTAAACCAACAATCGAGGTAGACCCGATATACATACCGGGACGCTTGCGGACGGCTTCTAAACCTTCTAAGACCTGAATCTGACCCGCATCATACTGTTGGGGTGCTTGCTTTTGTTCCGTCATAGTGTTCTCCTTTACTAATGTTACCTGCTGAGATATAGAAGATCTCGGCATGAGGCAACTGATGTAGTTTAAGGCCCTTAATCGTCGCAGTCGTCAGGATGGTTTGGACCCTATCTTTAATATAAGACATCAAAATATGTTGGCGATCGTCATCTAGCTCTGATAAGACATCATCTAAGAGTAGAACGGGATATTCGCCTCGTGCTTGTTTTATGAGCTCAATTTCAGCCAGTTTTAAACTCAAGACAATGGTTCGTTGCTGACCTTGAGATCCGAAAAATTGGGCTTTTTTTATCATTTACATAGGTCATAAAATCATCGCGATGAGGCCCAAACAAGGTCGTCCCCTGATCACGCTCACGACTGGCATAAGTGCTAGCTTGATCGAGGAGTTGCTTGATTCTTTCCTCTAAGGATAAAGGTTGATAAACTTGGCTACCATTGATATATTCAAGCCGCAACTGGTCACGACCATTGGACAAATTCTGATGGATTGGACTAGCGATTTGCCCTAATTTTTCAAGAAATTCCATACGATATTGAATTAAATGAGCGCCCTCTTGGCAAAGTTGCTCAGTCAAAATTTCAAAGAAGACTTGATCGAATTTCTTGCCCCGCCCCTCCTGCTTGAGGTAGCTATTACGCTGTTTAAGCAAACGCTGGTAGGTTAAGAGGTGATTAAGATAAATAGGATTAGCCTGACCTAATTCAATGTCTAGGAAACGGCGCCGTAAATTAGGTGCCCCCTTAATTAACTGCATATCTTCTGGCGCAAATAAGACCGTATTGAATTGTCCCACAAAATGGCTAAGCTTCGATTGATCTAGGTAATTCACTTGGGCTACCTTACCTTTTTTGGTCAAGGTTAAGGCCAGGGGAATTTCATAGTTTTTAGTCTCGATGACCGCTTCAATCCTTGCTTGTTCTTGGTCCCACTCAATCATTTCGCTGTCATGATTCGTTCGGTGACTTTTAGCCAAAGACAAGAGAAAAATCGATTCTAAGAGGTTGGTCTTGCCCTGGGCATTTTCACCTGTCAGAATAGTTAAACCCGGTCCTAAGCAAAGCTCAATCCCTTGGTAATTACGAAAATGGCTTAACTTTAAGGTCTTAAGCTTCATCTGCAACCATCAAGGCATCAAAATCCAAAGCCGGAATGGTGACCTGATCTCCTGGATAGAGCTTGCGCCCTCGGCGTGTTTCCTGCTCCTGATTAACCAAGACCTTTTCTTCTGACAGGAAACCATTTGGCTTGGCCACCTGTTGCAATGATGCCTTCGTTTTTCAATACCTGTCCTAGGGTAATGAAATCTGACTCAATGCATATTTCTTGTCTTGCCATTTTATCACCTTAACCTATCTTGATTTTAGACCTTTACCCTCTAATTATACTCTTTTTTGTCGATTTAAGCAATTTTTCTGGCAAATAAGCCCCATAGTTAGCTAAATAAAAAAACGCCTAAAAAGGCGCTTTTTTTTAGTTTTAGATTTTTAAGCGTGGTGAGTACGGATTGGCGTTAAGAGTTGGATCAAGTCATTGTGACCTTCTTCAACTTTATCTTCACGGAGTAATAATGGCCGCTCACCTGAGATAAAGCCTAATTTAATGGTGGTATCACCAAAGGATTTGACAGCATCACGCATGTAATCAGGGTTGAAGGCAATCGTTAAGTCGTCCCCTTCTAAACTATCATAGCTTAACTCTTCGGTAGACTGACCAATTGAAATACCTTGTACTAGGAGCGCCACACTACCTTGACTCATTTTGAGTTGAACCACATTAGACTTAGCCACATGAACTAAGAGCTGCCCGCTCCAAAGCCTGGCTGAAGGATTGGGTGTTGACGGTTAATTCTGTATTGTAGGTAGTTGGAATTAAGCGGCTAGTATCTGGGAAAGTTCCCTCTAGTAAACGAGAGTAAATGACTAGATTATCAAAATGGAAAACTAGTTGCTGAGCCATAACATAAAAAGTCACGTTAGTTTCGTCATCTAAGATACGAGTCAACTCAATCACTGTTTTCTTAGGAATGGTAATATTTAGCCCCTTGAGACTTGGATTGAGGTCCTTGATTGGGATATCACGTTTACTCAAGCGATGACTATCAGTTGCTACCCCAGTCAAATAACCGTCATGGAAGGACAGGTTCAAACCAGTTAAAATTGGACGATTTTCTTGGTTAGAGGCAGAGAAGATGGTCTGATTGATTAACTTCTTAAATAGTAAACCTGGTAAGGTGACAGGTTTATCTTCGTCTGTTTCAGGTAAGACAGGGTATTGGCTACTGTCGACCCCTTGGATGGTAAAGACTGCTTTGCCTGATGTCAATTGGACATTATAGTGGTCTAGGACTTGAATTTCTACTTGATTAGTTGGTAGCTTACGTACAATATCAATGAAGAGACGAGCTGATAAGACAATACTACCTGGTGTGGTAACTTGAAGTTGGGCTACTTCTTGGCTCGTTTCAATGACACTTTCAATGGAAATGCTAGCGTCACTACCGGTTAAAATCAGACGATCTGATTTTAGTTCTAACTTCATCCCAGTTAAGACAGGAATAGCTGCTTTACCTGGAATAGCCCGTGCTACATGGTTGAGTTGATTAATGAAGTAATCACGGTTAATCGAAAAATGCATAGTGGGTCGACTCCTTTTATTCATAAATATAATAAGATAAATATATATAGTCTTCTTCATCATAAGGCTTGTGGATTCTGTGGAAGACTGTCTTGAGTGGGAAGATAAAGGGATTTTTGCATGTGGAAAACCCTGTGCATAATTATCCACAAGTGTTTAGACTTATCAACAAGCTTACTGACCTAGTTTTTGTTTGAGCTCGCTAAGCTCTTGTTTGAGTCGAGCATTATGTTGTAATTCGTCATTGATTTTCTCATAGGCATGGATAATGGTGGTGTGATTACGCTTGCCGAAGGCTTCACCAATTTTAGGGAAGGAGACATCCGTTAATTCACGACAGAGATACATGGCAACTTGACGGGGATGAACGATTTCCTTAGTCCGTTTCTTACCCTTTAATTCATCTATTTCGACATTATAGTAGCGTCCAACCTGGGTGACAATCTCATCAATGGATAGCTTATCGCCCATAGTTGGAGTTCCATTGAGGAGACTAGATAGGGCTTCGGCCGCTAAATTAGTGGTAATTTCGCGGTTGTGGATAGTCGCATAGGCTGTGACCCGCGTCAAGGCACCTTCTAGTTCCCGGATATTGGTATTCACGTGGCTGGCGATATATTGCAGGGTATCGGCCGAAAATTCATTACTTGCCTTTCTTACGTAAGATGGCAATCCGCGTTTCAAAGTCTGGTGGCGTAATATCAATCTGCAAGCCCCAAGCAAAGCGACTGATCAGTCGATCTTCTAAGCCACTTAAGGAACTTGGCAGACGGTCACAGGTCATCACAATCTGTTTGCCGTGATTATAGAGTTCATTAAAGGTATGGAAGAATTCTTCGCGTGTCTTGTTTTTATTACTTAAAAACTGAATATCATCAATCAAGAGCACATCAATCTTCCGGTACATATGGCGGAATTCTTCGATTGTATTTTTCTCTAAAGCCGTAATAAAGTCATTAGTAAAGGATTCAGTCGTGGCATACTTAATCTTGGCATGCGGTTGTCGACTAAGGATTTCGTTCCCAATAGCCTGCATGAGGTGGGTTTTACCTAGCCCTACACCCCCATAAATCAGGTAAGGGTTGTAAGTTTCTCCCGGCGCATCACAGACGGTCAAGGCCGCCGCATGGGCCATTTTGTTGGCCTCCCCAATGACAAAATTAGAGAAGGTATAGTTAGGGTTTAATTGGGAGCGGCTATAAGAACTCGGTTCATTGGGTTCCATCTCCAAGGGAGAAATATGGACTGGTGTTTGGACTACTGGAGTATTTACCTGCTGCTTAGAAGGTGACACTACATATTTGGCTTGGTACTGACGACCAAAGGTAGATAAGGAAAAATCTACTACGACATTCTTAAGCTTCCCCTGTTCCCAGAAGTTCCGAATAAGACTATTGGGAACGCGCAGTTTAAAGGAGTTTTCTGTTAATTCCATGATGTCAGCACTAGAAACGAAAGCTTCAAAAGTCTTTCTCGTCTAAACCACCATAGTGGCGTATATATTCTAGGAGTTCTTGCCAAAAGAGCTCTTTCTCTTCCATTGACGGGGTCACCTCTTTCATAAGCAGAATCAATCACTTCTATTATAGCATAATTGGGCTTTTTATCTCTAGTTTCTGTGGATAAGTCCCTCTATCCACATATGAACGGAAACTTATCCACAGGTGCATGGAAAGTGTGGATAAAGGCCATTTAGAGAGAAAATCACAGTTAGGTGTGCATAAGTGAAAGTCATACAAACCTTATTATATAAGCTTTTAGGGTAATTATCAACTTCTTTCTGTGTATAAGTCGCTAAAATGTGCATAAGTTTTAAAAATTTGTGGATAAATCCCAAATAGCTTGTGGATATAGTTAAGACTTATGAACAAGTTATGATACTTATCCACACATTTGTGCACAGTAGAGTCGGATTCAGTGCCTACTTAGGACAGAGAAAGTTTAGCAAAAGTTACAAAAATCCTTGACTTTCAGCCCTAACTTCATTAAACTAATCTAGTACTCTACACAAGAATGCAGCAGGAGGTGGATCGCATGAAGAGAACTTACCAACCAAAGAAACGTACACGTAAAAAAGTGCATGGTTTCCGTAAACGTATGAGCACTAAAAACGGCCGTAACGTCTTAAAACGTCGCCGCCAAAAAGGACGCAAACGTCTAGCTCAATAATTATGAGACCTTAACAGACCGCTTCTAAACCAGAAGCGGCCTTTCTTCTTAGTATAGAGTAAGTTACCTAAAGAAAGGACCCTATCATGACCCCAGAAGCTATTCGAGATTTACTTAAGCGACGTTATGCCTGTCGTGACTATGATCCCAATCGTAAGATTTCTGACCAGGATTTCCACTTGATTTTAGAAGCAGGCCAATTAGCCCCTAGTTCTTATGGTTTTGAGCCTTGGCACTTTTTAGTCATTGAATCAGAGTCACTCAAGCAAGCCTTGGCTCCCTATCGCCCTAGGTGCTCAGAAAGCTTTAGCATCAGCTAGCCATTTTGTCATCATTTTATCGCGCACGCAGGTAGTTTGCGCTATGATGCGCCTTATATTGATTACATGATGCGGGAAGTTCAGAGACTGCCAGAAGACTTCTGTGAATTTAAGCAACAACGCTTCGAGACCTTCCAAAAGGAAGATTTCGACTTATTGAGTTCTGAACGGGCCACCTTCGATTGGGCTAGCAAGCAGTCCTATCTGGCACTAGCTCAGATGATACAGGTTGCAGCCTTGCGAGGTATTGATTCTCTGGCTATGGAAGGCTTCAATCGTCAGGCAGTGACTGATTTGTTAACTGAACGTGGTCTAATAGATCCTAGTGAATGGGGTGTCTCTGTCATGGTGGCTTTCGGCTATGGACTTGGGTCAGTCCCTCGAAAGACTCGTCAGTCGCTGGATCAATTAGTGACTTGGGTTAAATAAATGATGAACTTTTGAGGAGAGATGATAATGGCTGGGATTTGGCTTTTGTTGCTATTCTTAATAGTAAGATTCGGGTTATTAGCAATCATAAAGAGGGAAGCGATACAGCGAGCTGCATATTTTGCTCCACTACAAAAATCAGAAAAAATAGCATATTACATTTATCAGGTGTCCAATATTGGATTGTTCATATGCTTAATAGTCTCGTCAGTAAAAATTGATGATTCACTTTTATTTTATTGCGGAACTGTCTTTTTTTATAGTAGGTATCCTATTATGTGCAATTTCTCTTGTATGCTTCGCATTGCGAGATATTAATGGGTTAAATATTAACGGTATTTATAAATTTTCAAGAAATCCGATGTATGTGGCCTATTTTATTTGTTTCTTAGAATGTCTTTCTTAACACAGTCTGTACCAATGTTGATAATAGTCTTAATATTCCAGATTTCGGCACATTGGATTATCTCTCTGAAGAAAGATGGTGTTCTAGCAAAGTTTGAAAAAGCTACAAGGACTACATGAAAAAGAGTCCGGCGCTATATTTAAATAATTCTGAGTTACTTAACTTAATTTAAAAATCACTTATCTATTCATTGTGATTTCTAGTCTCACCTAATAGATTGGAAGGAGGAAACCACAGTGAAGATTCGAGTGAAGTTAGAATTAGAAATTGGGTAATGAATAAAAGCTGTGAATGCTATCATTCACAGCTTTTATTTTCTTCATAAATTTCTGAAATTGATGACTAGTCTCCTCGAGTCCCATATAGACTAAGAGAATCAATGATGCGTTCAATTTTATCTACATGTAAAGAGTGTGGAGTAGCTCGATAGGCTAATAGTTCTTGGTAAAATAGCGCATGTATTTTTTCTGGAAGATTTTCGTATAAAGTAACTTCTTTATTTATGATTGTTAGACAGTAGCGAGCTAATTCATCTTCATTCTCTCTGATACAAGTATAAATAAAATTGTTAAGAATTGCTAATATCATCATTCGTTGTTTACTTGTATAAGCATCCAAGATTTTTCGAAGTATAGAAAAAATCATTTGACGGTTAGCTTCTAGGTCATATAGATCCATAATATTAGTATATAAAGATAATTTATAGCTATCCCAGTTTTCAGCGTTGAAAAGCTTATCTTGCAGAAAATGTTTGGTATTTTCTGCAAGCATGGAAATATCATCGTTTAAGTCGGCCAGATAAACATCAACAATTGCCGTAAGTAAATCTTTTTCAAGTTGATTAAGACTATTATCACCTTGAAATTGACTTTTCAACTGAATTAGATTTTGACTTTGATAGCGTGTATAGTATTGAAGAATTTGATGTTGCGCGCGATCAAAACTGAGTGAATCGGTTGAAATATTAACAGATCTTACAAATTTCGTGATATCAATGCCATGTGTATTAAGAATATTAAATAAATCTTCAGCTGAAATACGGTGGATACCTTTTTCTACCTTCGAGTAAAAAGAAGGTGTCACGATACCGACGGACATTTCTTCCATTGTTAGGCTTAATTTTTTACGATAGTAATATAGAGCTTCACCAATTTCCATCTGCAATCTCTCCTTTATGTCGTATACGACATTTTTATCTACGATTATAGTTTTAAGCTGATAGAATTAATAATGTAAATGTGAAACAAAATTAGAAATTTGGAATAAAGAGAAAGTAGGAATATAAATGAAGCGACTCATCAAACATTTTTGGAAGGAAAAATCTCCTAATGCTAGTCATCTTGTTAGGTAATGCGCTCGCGCTAACGGCGACTAGCTTGATGCAAATTTTTATTTTAGATGCGCTCATTAGCTTAAATCTTATCAATTTTTGCAGGCGATGGGCTGTTATTGATGGCCTATTTGATAATGCTAGGAATGACTTACTTAAAAATAAGATATCAGAGCAAATTAATTCAGCAGCAAACAACCTTTCTACGGGTTAAAGTACTGAAAAAAATTAGCCAAATTAGCTATGAAGATTTCAAGTCTAAGGAATCTCAATCATATGTTTCTTGGTTCACCAATGACATGGACATAATCGAAAAACAGTCTTTGCTACCCCTGTATGCCTTGATAGGAGGAATTATTAATGCCATTACATCTGGAATTGCTCTCCTAACCATGCATTGGTCATTAATTGCTTTAACGGCGAGTCTAGTTCTTGTGTTACTTTTTATCCCCAAATTATTTTCCGGAAGGATGGAGCGTACCACTCGTCAAGTGGCTCAAGAAAACGAGGAATTCATACAGAAGATTGGCAACTATTTAATGGCCTATGATACAATTTTTTCTTATCGGAAGTTTTCTTATATTATCAAGAAGACAGAACAGGCATCAGATCATCTAGCTCAAGAAAAAAATAATTATCAGAAAGAGATTGGTTGGGTGACTGTTATAAGCGGTCTAGGAAATATATTGAGTCAGTTCTCTCTTTATGCTTTGACTGGTTATTTAGCAGTTCAACAAATCGTTACAATTGGTTCTTTATCAGCAAATGCTTCTTTAGCTGGTGATATTTTTAATACAGTAAGTAACATTAGCCAGTATCTTGCCATTATCAAGAGTAGTAAGCCTATTTTCGATAAATTTGAGGCATTAGAACCAGCTCATTATATTTCTCAAAATCTAACACCTATAGACGAATTAAGCCTAAAAATATTAGTTTTGCCTATCAAGAGAATCCATTATTTACTGGTTTATCATATCGGTTTAAGATGGGAGGAAAATACGCCATTATTGGAAATAGTGGTTCAGGTAAATCTACTTTGTTGAACCTATTAGCAGGTAAAAATAGGCACTATCAAGGTACTATACGGTATGGAGAAAATAGTATTTTTAGATGTAGATTATGATTCACTTTTATGAAAAATATGATTTATATTAATCAGCACGATAGTCAAATTGAGGGTACTATTTTTAGAAAATTTGACTTTTGGAGAAGAATTATCGGTCGACTACATATATAAAATTTTAGAGGCTCTTGATCTAAAACAAGTAATCAATCAGCTTCCAGATGGATTAAATACAAAGATAGGTGACAAAGGCAGTCTATTATCTGGAGGACAACTCCAACGACTTTCTATTGCCCGTGCACTTTTACATAATAAACCTATTCTTTTTATTGGATGAAAGTACATCCGGATTAGACCAGAAACTATGCTAAAAAAATAGAAAATTTACTTATCCAACAAAAAGGGTAAAATGCTTATCATGGTTACACATCACTTACATCCAGAAATCCTTCAACAGCTTGATGGAGTTCTTCAACTAACTTAAAAGAAATAAAGCTAGGCTACGAGATTTATTAATCTCGCAGCCTAGTTTCTATAATATTAATGGTGGGCAATCATTTCATCGATGATTTCATAGACATCAAGATCGCTTGGGTAGTAGGTTGGCCAATTTTCCATTTCTTCCAATAATTTTTCGTGGTCTTGGTCACCAGCAAAGATATGGAAGTGTTCGGCTTTAGTAGGCCCAATCTCATGATCAGAGAATTGAATGTGTTTAGGTGCTCCTTGGCTGTCACCTTCGGCTGTGAAGAGGTAGCGGACACCTTTCTTACCGGATTTATAGGTCAGAATCTTATAGCCATCGTAGCGGTAGGTTGCCGTGCTAGCTTGGTCACCTTTATAGAAGGTAATTTTGCCGCTATCGCCGTCAATCACGATTCGAGTGACATCTGTCTTGTAACCCGCTAGGTAGTATTCCTTATATTCTTCGAAAGTCTTGGTTGCGCCCTCTGCCTTAGACTTGTAGCGCATAACCATATCTAATTCTCCGCTTTCCATATAAGGATAGACAGATTGCCAGTCACCACTGTAGTCGCTTAAGGTTCGGTCAGAGACTTGACTGTCTTCAAAAACCCCTTTTTGATGCGGTTTTACTTCATGGTGGGAATGGTTACCGTGGGCAAAAACAGAGAGGGGACTCACTGCTAGAGCAAAGAGACTCAGTAATAAAAAAATAAAGTACGTTTCATATGCTTCTCCTTTATAAAAGTAATGGTTACTTTTTATAGTATAAAGGATGAGGACATAAAAAGCAACCATTACGTTTTATAAACTTAAGTAAATAGCCATAAGCTTACGAAAGATGACAAGAAAAACCGCTCCAAAACACAATTATAGATGTAAAAGCTTGCAAAATACGGTATAATAGTAGGGAAATACTTTGCACCTGAGGCAGAATAAGGAGAGACCATGAAGAAAGCTTATCGAATCAAGAAAGAACGTGAATTTCAACATGTGTATCACCATGCCCAGACTTACGCCAACCGGCAGTTAGTGCTTTATGTCTATCCGAAACCTGAACAAGCACATTTTCGCGTCGGATTATCGGTTGGAAAACGTATCGGGAATGCTGTCATGCGCAATAAGGTCAAACGTTATCTTCGTCAATCCTTGCAGGATTTAGAGCATGAGATCCCCCACGAATATGATTATCTTCTCATCGCTCGACCTGATATTAAAGACAAGGATCAAGCTACGGTGCGTCAATCCTTGCGTCATGTCATGACCGTTGCAAAGTTATTATCATCCCATTCATAGGAGGTTTCAATGAAAAATTTATCGCGATGGATGAAAGCAGCCATGCTTTTGGCCTTGCCAATCTTCTTAGCGGGTTGCGGTGCCACATCAAATGTCGACGCCAACAGTAGTGGTGTCTGGGATGGCTACATCATCTACCCCCTCTCTCAATTCATTATTTGGTTATCCAATTTACTGGGAGGCAGTTACGGCTTAGGTATTATTCTCTTTACCATTATTATTTTGGTTGCGTTAACTCCTCTGACCAAGATGCAGATGGATTCGCAATTCCAAATGGCTGAAATCCAACCTGAAATTGAAGAACTGAAAAAACAATTCCCTAACCGAGATCGTGCGTCCATGGAAGCCCTCCAGCAGGCTCAACAGGATTTGATGAAGGAACGCGGTGTTAACCAATTTGCAGGATGTTTACCGCTTCTAATTCAATTGCCAGTCATGTTCGCCCTCTATCAGGTAATTGCTCGAACTGAAGTTTTACGGGATGGCCACTTCCTCTGGTTAGCCTTGGGTAAGGCAGATCCTTACTTCATCTTACCAATTTTAGCCGCAGTATTAACCTGGTATAGCTCATACCTAACAGTTAAGGCTAATCCTATCCAAAATGGCGCCAGCAAAGCCATGACTTATGTGGCACCTGCCATGATTCTCTTGGTATCCTTCAACTTCCCAGCAGCGGTTACCCTCTACTGGGTGGTATCCAATGCGGTACGGGTTGTCCAAACCTTTATCTTCTATAATCCATACAAGATTATTGCCCAAAGAGAAGCAAAACGCCAAGAAGAAAAAGCCCGTCAGCGTCGTTTACGTAAAGCGCTGAAGAAGGTTAAATAGTTAGTATAAGTAAAGGAGCGTTCTTTTATGTTAGATAACAGTGTTACGATTAAAGCACCTAGCGTGGAACAAGCAGTCAAAATCGGCTTATCAAAACTTAAAATCACTGAAGATCAAGCGGTGGTAACTGTCATTAATGAAGGTAAGAAGGGTCTCTTCGGCTTTTGGTAAACAAGATGCCATTGTTGAAATTAGTGCCAAAACTAAAAATCTCGCTCAACGACTTAGCTGAAGAAACCAAAAGAAGTTGAAGAAGCGGCAGTAGTAGCTGTTGAAAGCCAAACAGTCGCTGAGCCAGTTGTGCCAATCCAAGAAGTGAGTCCACTTGTTGAAGAAACTGTTCTTGTGGAAGAAACAGAAGAAGTGGTTGAGTCTGAAGACAAATACGAGACCTCAGTTAGTCTCGAAGCAGTGGCACGTTACCTTGAAGATGTCATTAAGGCTTTTGGCGCTGAAGCAAAGGTTAGTGTAGAAGCAAGTTCCCGCGAAGTACATTTCAATATTGAAACAGACAAATCTGGTTTGATTATCGGGAAGCACGGTAAAATTATTGATGCCTTGCAATCCTTGGCTCAAGTGATGGTTCACCGTGGTCATCATCGTCGCGTAGCAGTTCTGCTTAATGTGGGTGACTACCGCGACCGTCGCGCAGGCATCTTAGAAAGTATTGCGGATCGTACGGCACGCCAAGTCCTTAAGACTAAGCAAGCAGTAATCTTAGATCCTCTACCAGCTTTCGAGCGTAAGCAAATTCACTCTCATCTCAGTCAAATCGAACATGTTAAGACCCACTCTGAAGGGGTTGAACCTAACCGATATTTAGTGGTTGAGTATGAAAACTAAATGAAAATAATAAAGTAAAATCAGCTGTAATTGACTCATAAGTCAGTTACAGCTGATTTATTATGGAAGTATGTTTTCACAATAAGAAAACTCTTACAAAAAAGGCTTGCATTCACTGTGATAAGTGATACAATGAAATTATAAATTTGTACAGACAAGTTTAAAAGGAGGAAAAAGGATGTCAAACTTCAAACAAGATGCGACGCAATTATTGTCCTTAATTGGTGGCAAGGAAAACATCTCAGCAGTGACCCACTGTGCAACACGAATGCGTTTTGCCTTGGTCGACCCTAGCCAGGCAGATGTTAAGGCAATCGAGGCGCTACCATCTGTCAAAGGTAGCTTTACTCAAGCGGGCCAATTCCAGGTCATTATTGGTAATGCGGTCTCTGAATTCTACAAAGAATTCCAAGCGGTCTCTGGTGTAGGTGAGGCTAGTAAGGATCAAGTCAAGGCTGCTGCTAAGAAGAACCAAAGCCTCTTACAGCGTGCCATGACGACCATGGCAGAAATTTTCGCCCCAATCATTCCAGCTATTATTGTAGGGGGCTTGATTCTAGGTTTCCGCAATATTCTAGAAAATGTGCCACTTGAATTTTTAGGACAGAATTTTGTTAATGGACAAGCCCAATTTAATCCAGATGGTACCATACTCTATAACTCAATTGTGGATGTTTCTCAATTCTGGAGTGGGGTTAATCACTTTTTATGGTTACCCGGTGAAGCCATCTTCCACTTTTTACCGGTAGGGATTGTCTGGTCGGTAACACGTAAGATGGGGACAACTCAAATTCTGGGGGATTGTACTCGGGATTACCCTTGTATCACCAAATCTGTTAACTAGTGCTTACGATTATGTTCAGGCATCAAAAGACCAAACCCTTAAATTCTGGGATTTTGGATTCTTTAAACTTAATGCAATTGGTTATCAAGCTCAAGTAATTCCGGCTATTTTAGCAGGCTTGGCCCTGTCATATCTTGAAATCTTCTGGCGTAAAGTGGTGCCTGAAGTTCTGTCCATGATTCTAGTGCCATTCTTAGCCCTAGTTCCTGCAGTAATCTTGGCTCATACAGTTTTAGGTCCAATTGGTTGGACAATTGGTGACTGGATTTCACAGGTTGTTAGAGCAGGGTTGACCGGCACTTTCTCTTGGCTCTTTGGTGCTATTTTTGGTGCCTTCTATGCGCCGCTTGTTATCACCGGTCTTCATCACATGACTAACGCGATTGACTCAGAACTCATCGCTCGTTTCAATGGGACAGGTCTTTGGCCAATGATTGCCCTCTCTAACATTGCACAAGGTTCCGCTGTTTTAGCTGTCTGGTGGTTGACACGCAAAGATGAAGAGCAAAACCAAATTACAGTGCCGTCCACTATTTCATGTTACTTAGGGGTTACTGAGCCAGCCCTCTTTGGGGTTAACCTAAAGTATCTCTATCCATTTCTTGCCGGCATGATTGGCTCTAGTATTGCGGGTTTGATTGCAACGACTTATAAGGTTACATCTAACGCTATTGGAGTCGGGGGGGTTACCAGGATTTCTCGCAATTCAACCGGGATCTATGGCTATGTTCTTTGTCTGCATGGCAGTCGCTTTAGTGGTCCCATTCGTTGTAACACTCTTCTTCAATCGTCAATTCAAGTTTTTGGAAAACAAGGCTCTTGACTTTGATATTCCATTCTTTAACAAGTAAAGGCTATGGGGCTAGGATAATTATCTTAGCCCTTTTGAAAGGAGGTTCTTATGCGTTTATCGAAAAAGGTTGTCTATCAACTCTATCCTAAATCCTTCAAAGATACGACAGGGAATGGGATGGGGGACCTACGTGGTATCATCGAAAAACTAGACTACTTAGCGGGTCTAGGTATTGATTTAATATGGTTGAACCCTTTTTACCCTTCCCCACAACATGATAATGGCTACGACATTTCGGATTATTGTGCCATTGACCCGGCCTTTGGGACTATGGCAGATTTTGAAGAGTTAGTGGCGGAAGCTGGCAAACGAGATATTGGACTCATGCTCGACATGGTCTTAAACCATGTCTCGACAGAACATGAATGGTTCAAAAAAGCCTTGGTTGGGGACCCTAAGTATCAAGCTTACTTCTATTTAAGACCTGCTAAGGCTGACGGTAGTTTGCCAACCAACTGGGAGTCTAAGTTTGGCGGACCTGCCTGGGAAAGGTTTGGCAAGACTGACTTATATTACTTACATCTTTATGATGTAACGCAAGCAGATTTAGATTGGCACAATCCTCAGGTTCGGCAAGAACTCCACCAAGTGGTGAATTTCTGGCGTCAAAAAGGGGTCAAAGGTTTCCGCTTCGATGTTTTGAATGTCATCGGCAAGTCAGAAGAATTGGTTGATAGCCAAGCTCCCGGCTCTAGTCAGGAGAAGTCACTCTATACAGATACGCCTATTGTGCATACTTGGATTCGGGAATTGAACCAAGCTACTTTTGGGCAGGATCAAGAAATCGTAACAGTTGGGGAGATGTCTTCTACTACAATTGAAAATGGGATTAGCTATACTAACCCTAAAGATCAAGAACTGTCTATGATTTTCTCCTTCCATCATCTCAAGGTGGATTACGAAAATGGGGAAAAATGGTCCAATCCAGCTTTTGATTTCTTAGAGCTTAAACGCATTTTAGATGAGTGGCAAATAGGCATGTCTGACGGACAGGGATGGAATGCCCTCTTCTTCAATAATCATGACCAACCTCGTTCTAACAACCGTTTTGGAGATGTGGTAAATTATCCTTATCAAACCCAAACCTTGCTTGCAACAGTTACCCATTTATTGCGTGGGACGCCTTATATTTATCAGGGTGAAGAAATTGGAATGACTAATCCAGGCTACCAAGAATTGGCTCAATACAATGATGTAGAGACGCACAATAACTATCAAATCATGAGGGATAAGGGTTATTCCCATGAAAAAGCCATGGCCATCATTCAGGCTAAATCCCGCGACAACAGTCGCACACCTATGCAATGGGATGGGACAACCCATGCAGGCTTTACCAAGGCCACGCCATGGCTAGAAGTTGCAGCTAACTATCCTACTATTAATGTTGAGCAGGAATTGGCGGAAGGTAAGATTTATACCTATTATCAAGAGCTCATTCGCTTGCGCAAGGACTATGATGTGATTTCGGATGGGACTTACGGTGGTTTATTCTTGGATCATCCTAGCATCATGGCCTTTGTAAGAGAATATGAAGGGCAACAATTACTGGTTCTAGGACATTTTTATGACGGAAATGTAGAAATTGAATTACCTCAGGCCTTTCGTGGTCGAACAGCGACTAAGTTGATTGGCAATGGACCAGTCCAATATGCTGATAGATTGACTTTAGGAGCTTATGAAGCTGTTGCTTTCTTATTTGAAACAGAATAAGCTAAGTGTTAAAGGACAAATTCCCAGGGATTTGTCCTTTTTATCTGCCAGGTGGGATTAGATAGAAATGAAGAATGGTAAAATCCTTTCTAGCATGGTAAAATAAGACGAATATGCTAGAGAAAAACATAAAAGAAAGGGGCAGCAGCATGAAAAGAGGGATTCTTCTTGTTGGTTTTGTATTGCTATTAAGTGCTTGCAAGCAAGAACCTATGATTCATATTAGTCCAGATGTTCAGGCATCGATAGACAAGAAGGCTGCTGACCGCCAAGGGACAGCAACGAACGAATCGTCTGAAACTAGCTCTACTGTTGCAGAGAACACAGGAGAATTCGACACGTCATCATGGCACAAAGCACCGGATGGAACACAATATGAGATAAGTCATTATGCGCCTAATGGTATCAATCAACTTAAAGAGTTTGATACGCGTGATGGTTTACAAATAGTGTACACAGATTATGTAGACACTAACCGTCAACTATGGCAAGTGCGGACCCTCTTACCTAATGGTCGGGCCAACGTGTCAGTTTATCAGCTAACAAAGGAAGGCTGGCAGATATCTTGGCAAGCCCAGGATACTTGGATACTAGCAACCATCTAGAACAAATTAGTCACACCCACCGTATCCCTTATTTGATGGCTCCCCTTCAAGTGGGAACGATGTGGCAAGATAGCCAAGGAAGTCGTTCCACTATTACTAATCTCTACCAATCAGCCACAATAGGTTCTAGCAATTATGAAGATGTTATTGAGGTAACGACCTTTCAATCTGACCAAGAGTTACATACCTACTATGCCAAGAATCAAGGTTTGATCATGTCTAGTCAGAAAGCCATCAATAGTGGTGGGGAAAATATTACGCTCACACTTAAGGCTAACCAGCATCAGGTTAGCATCACGCAACCTATCAATATAGCCAAGCCAAGTAATCAGATGAATCCAATTTTGACTAAGGGGACGGGGCACTTAACTTGGCAGACTAATCAGAATCCAGGTAAAACTTTTACAGAATTGTTCCGCAAAGAAGGATGGATTAATTCATCTGTTGAAGTCAAAGATATAAAAATTGAATCGCAAACTGCCCTCGTAGACTTCACTCCTGGTATCGTGGCAGCCATGAATCAGCATACAGCACGAGAAACGGCTGTTTTACCGGCTATTGTCCAAACAATCGCTGATTATTATGGGGTCAAACAGGTGAAGCTGACTGTAGGCGGACTTATTTTAACGCCAGATACCTTGCCAATGCCTGATAATGGTATTTGGGAAGTAAATCCGAACTGGTTAGGGACAAATCCTTAAAAAAATGCGAAAAAAAAAACTGGATAAACTCTTTCACAAAGTAACAGATTATGCTAGAATACGTATCGAGGTGTAAAAATGAATAAATTTGAAAGAGTCTATCTAGACATCAAGCAAAAAATTGAAAATGGGACCTACCCCATTGGTGAACTAATCCCTACAGAACATGAACTAGCAGAAACCTATGATGTATCCCGTGAAACTATCCGTAAAGCGCAAAAACTCCTATTGGAAAATGGCTTTATTCATAAGAAACAAGGTCGTGGTTCTACCGTTTTAGACTTTAACCGTTTTGTCTTTCCATTTTCGGGTTTGGTCAGTTTCAAAGAGTTACAAGCTGATCAAAATATGAAAGCTGAAACACGGGTAATCCGTAATGAAATCGTGAAGGCGCCAGACTTTCTTATTGGTAAAGAAGGCGTGACTGAGAATGAACGCTTTATTTACTTATTGCGTACGCGGATTATCGCTGGCGAAGTCATGATTATTGATGAAGACTGGTTCCGTTGCAGCGTGGTGCCATCTATCCCAAGCCGCGTGGCTAAAAACTCCGTCTATGAGTACCTAGAAGGTCAGTTAGACTTAGATATTAGCTATGCTACCAAGGATATGCGGGCTGAGATTGTGTCTGAGCTAGGCTTGGAACTCATGAAGTTAACACCTATGGACTATGTCATTAAGACAGACAGCTTTGTTTACTTAGAAGATACTACCTTCTTCCAATACAGTATTTCCCACACGCGACTAGAGAAGTTCCACTTCCAAGAATTCGCACGTCGTAGACACTCAATTAAATAATGAGAAAAGAGACAGATTTATGCCCTGTCTTTTTACTATATTATTTATATGAAGAAAAAGCCCCTTTCAGGGCTTTTTCTTTAGTCTTGAGATGGACGGTCTTGTAGGCGAGCAATCTTGCCTTTGTTGGATGTGGACTGACAAGATGGCAATGTCTGCAGGGTTAACACCACTGACCCGACTAGCTTGTGCAAGAGTAGTCGGCTGAATTAATTTTAGGCGGTCACGCGCCTCGTTAGCAAATTCAAGATAGCGTCGTAGTCAATATCTTCAGGAATGCGTTTTTCTTCCATGGCCTTGACTTTTTCGACTTTTTCGATGGCCTTTTGGATATAGCCTTCATACTTGATTTGAATTTCAACTTGTTCAGCTTCTTGGCGTTCCAATGGCCCTTCTGGTCGCGGAATGATAGTCACTAAATCTAAGTAGCGAATCTCTGGTCGCTTGAGCAGATTGAAGGCGCTGATTCCGTCTAAGAGGGACGAAGAGCCTACACGCTCAAAGAGTTCCTGAAGGCCGGGCGTCTTAGGCGTCAAGGTGATTTTCTTCAATCGTTTGATTTCAGCGTCAACCAGAGCTTTCTTAGCTAGATAGGCTTCATAGCGTTGGTCATCGACCAAGCCAATTTGGTGGCCAATTTCCGTCAGACGCAAATCAGCATTATCGTGGCGTAGCAAGAGACGATACTCTGCCCGGGAAGTTAAGAGACGATAAGGCTCTGTGGTTCCTTTAGTAACTAAGTCGTCAATCATGACGCCAATATAGCCGTCACTCCGTTTGATGATGAGTGGGTCTTGCCCTTGGACTTGACGAGCTGCGTTAATGCCAGCAATAAGGCCTTGGCCAGCCGCTTCTTCGTAGCCACTAGTTCCGTTCATTTGGCCCGCTGTGTAGAGGCCACGGACTAATTTGGTTTCTAGACTGGCACGCAATTGATGCGGGATGACCACGTCGTACTCAATAGCGTATCCTGGTCGCATGAGTTTAGCATTTTCCAGACCCGCTACAGAATGTAGCATCTGAAGTTGTACATCTTCAGGCATAGAGGTGGATAGGCCTTGAATATACATCTCATCAGTCGTTAGACCTTCTGGTTCAACGAAAATTTGATGGCGTGGCTTATCGCTGAAGCGCACAATCTTGTCTTCGATAGAAGGACAATAACGTGCCCCTACCCCTTCCACGATGCCGGTAAACATAGGCGCGCGATGCAGGTTAGCCTTGATAACTTCATGGGTATCTTGGCTGGTATGGGTCAGCCAACAAGGGACGAAGTCAGGTCGGTAGTCAGCATCTGGCGTTAGGAAGGAAAAATGGTTGGGTTGGCTATCACCAGGTTGAATCTCCATGGCTTCATAGTTAATGCTAGATTTGTGGATACGCATTGGCGTCCCAGTTTTGAAACGGGCTAACTCAAAGCCCAGTTCCAAAAGGTGTTCAGAGAGTTTCTGTGATGGCAAGGTATTGTTGGGGCCAGATGAATACTTAAGTTCACCAATAATGATTTGGCCGCGTGAAGAGGTACCAGCAGTTAGGACAACGGCATCCGCACTATAGCGGGCGCCAGTCGAAGTGACAACGCCGCGGACTTGTCCTTCTTCTACTACTAGTCGGTCAACTAGACCTTGTTTAAGATCTAGGTTAGGGCAGGCTTCAATGGTTTGTTTCATGGCGGTCGCATAAGCATGTTTGTCTGCCTGGGCACGTAGAGCTTGGACGGCTGGTCCCTTCCCAGTGTTGAGCATGCGCATTTGGATGTAGGTCTTATCAATATTGCGGCCCATTTCGCCACCGAGGGCATCGATTTCGCGAACGACAACACCCTTGGCAGGCCCTCCTACAGAAGGGTTACAGGGCATAAAGGCTACCATTTCTAAGCTAATGGTTAAGAGCAGGGTGCGACAGCCCATACGAGCTGCCGCCAATGCGGCTTCTGAACCTGCGTGTCCAGCACCGACAACAATGACCTCGTAGTGGCCAGCAGAGAATTCTTGCATGGTTTTGACTCCTTTGTAGTTTATGGATGATTATAAAAAATAACATCGTGATTAAGTAGGCGATTATCTTGGGAATAGCTGAATTTGGCTGAAAAGAAGGGTTTCTGCTCTAAAATCCAGCTTAAGAAGATGTGATCCCCTTCCCAACTAGGTCGACTAAGGACTTGGTCGTAGGGTACCCACTCTAGGGTACCTTCATTGCAGTCAATGACTTGGCCCTCAAAATGACGGGCCCGAAAGACATAAGTGTACCAGTCATGGCCAGGCGTAAATTCAGGGAAGACGATAATGCCCACTAATTGTGGCTGATGCAGGGTCAAGCCCGTTTCTTCTTTGGCTTCGCGAATAACGCATTCCTCTGGGCTTTCGCTAGCTTCTAATTTACCGCCGACACCAATCCATTTGCCTTCATGGACATCATTGGGCTTCTTGTTGCGGTGGAGCAATAGCAGAGAGTGGCCATTGTCGATATAACAGATAGTGGCGAGTTTTGGCATGATGTATCCTCCTTATTTACCTAAGCAGAATTGGCTAAAGAGCTTGGTTAAGAGCTCATCTTGAACACTGTCACCAGTGATTTCGCCCAGGGCATCCCAGGCACGGGTATAGTCTATCTGAATGAGATCCACTGGTAGGCTCATGGCACAAGACTGGATGACTTCATCTAAACTGGCTAGGGCTTGGTTGAGCAGATGGGTGTGGCGACTGTTCAAGAGATAGTTGAGGTCGGTAGACTGGAGATTACCGGATAAGAAGCGTGCTGAAATAGCATCTTCAAGGGCGGTTAAGCCGTCCTCAGTCAGGACAGAGGTTTTAATAATGTCCGAATCATCTTGCAGATAACTTGCTAAGTCTTCAATGGTCCATTGGTTAGGTAAATCTTGCTTATTTAAGAGGATGATGCGGGCCTTATTTTGTGTCAGCTCTAAAAGTTCTAAATCCATTGGATCTAGGGCTTGGGCCTGATTCAAAATAAGGAGAATCAGGTCTGCCGATTCGATCATGGCGCGGCTCTTTTCTACCCCGATTTGCTCGACTACTTCATCGGTGTGGCGAATGCCGGCCGTATCGATAATATGGAGGGGGACACCTTTAATAGAAATATATTCTTCGATGGTGTCACGAGTGGTGCCTGCAATATCGGTGACAATGGCTTTATCTTCGCCAATTAAGTAATTAAGAAGACTGGATTTACCAACATTAGGGCGCCCAATAATGGCCGTTTTAATTCCTTCACGGAAAAGCTTGCCTTGGGTGGCCTGACGTAAAATCGCGCGGACTTCGCTTTGAACTAGCTCTGCCGTAGAGGCCAGTTGCTGGAGAGAAAGTTCCTCAACATCATCGTATTCTGGATAATCGATGGTGACTTCGACCTGGGCCAAGGTGTTAAGCATGGTGTCGCGTAGCTGACGAATTTTGTGTTTGAGGCTACCTTGAAGCTGGCTCATAGCTGCATCTTTGGCACGACTAGTCTTGGCGCTGATTAAATCCATGATGGCTTCAGCCTGAGATAGGTCAATCCGGCCATTGAGGAAGGCGCGCTGGGTAAATTCCCCGGCTTCAGCTAGGCGAGCTCCTTGGGCTAAGCAAGCATTGAGGATGGATTGGATGGCAACAATCCCGCCGTGGCCGTTGATTTCGACGACATCTTCTGTCGTATAAGAACGTGGGGCTTTCATGACGCTGGTCATGACTTCATCCAAGACTTGGCCTGACTGGGGATCTTGGATATGGCCATAGTGAATGGTGTGACTAGCCACTTGGCTGAGGTCCTTTTCTGGAAAGAGCCGGTTGGCGATGGCGATGGCTTCTGGTCCAGATAGGCGAACTAGGCCAATAGCGCCCTCGCCTAGGGCAGTTGAGATGGCGACAATGGTATCTTGGGTGTACATGGCGGGCTCCTTTCTCTTGTCACAAAAAAAGTGCCTAGACTACCCCCTTGGATACGGCCAGTTGGGGTAGTAAGCACTTTGACTGCTACTATCAATTCATCTGTATTATATAGAATTTAAGGGGATTTTGCAAGGGTATATCGCCCTACTTGAAAAGGGCTAAGACATTTAGTAAACTACATATGAGTAGAAAGAAGGGAACCTAGTGACAGAATTAAATCTTAATGAGCAACGAATAATGCCTCATAATATTGAAGCTGAACGTGCGGTGCTAGGTGCTTTGTTCCTAGATCCACGTAAAATCGGGACCGTCCAAGCCATTATAAGTGAAGATGACTTCTATAAGCGATCCCACCAATTGATTTTTAATGCCATTGATGTGGTCTTCGACCGTAACGGGGCCTTGGACTTCGTCATGGTGGTCAACCAACTGGAAGCCTATGATGCCCTAGAAAATGCGGGAGGCGCCAGCTATCTGGCAGAATTAATCGAAGCGACACCAACGGCAGAACACGTGGAGTATTATGCCAATATTGTCAAACAAAAATCGACCTTGCGACGTCTGATTGCGGCCACCACAACCATTAGTTCGGAAGCCTATGATGAGTCCGATAGCGTTGAAAATATTGTGGATCGCAGTGAGAAGCTGATTCTCTCAATCGGGGAAGGTAGCCAGGTTAATAAGCCAAAAGAAATGCGCCACCTAGTGGTGGAAGCCTACGACCGTGTGGTTAAGCTTTCGGAAGAAAAACGCGACATTACGGGACTAGCTACAGGCTATCATGATTTGGACAAGATGACTTCAGGCTTCCAAGGAGATCAGTTAATTATTATCGCCGCCCGTCCTTCAGTAGGTAAGACGGCCTTTGCCCTCAATATCGCCCAGAATGTGGCTACCAAATCCAAGGTGCCGGTTGCCATCTTCTCACTAGAAATGGGGGCGATTGACTTAGTCTATCGGATGGTCTGCGCAGAGGGAAATATCTTTGCATCCAACATGAAGACGGGTCAACTAACCGAAGATGAGTGGTCTAGCTTTACCATTGCGACCGATACGCTTAAGAATGCTAAGATCTTTATCGATGATTCAGCGGGGATTAAAGTCTCCGAAATTCGGGCCAAATGTCGCCGACTCAAGCAGGAAAATCCTGACTTGGGCTTGATTGTCATCGACTACCTGCAATTGATTGAAGGGAACGGTCGTGAAAACCGCCAACAAGAAGTTTCTGAGATTTCACGCCAACTCAAAAAATTAGCCAAGGAATTGCATGTGCCTGTGATTGCCTTGTCCCAGCTCTCACGGGGCTTGGAACAGCGGCAAAACAAGCGGCCAATTTTAAGTGATATCCGGGAATCCGGGTCTATTGAGCAAGATGCGGATATCGTGGCCTTCCTCTATCGTCACGATTATCACCGTCATGACGAGCCGGGCGACGAGCCAGACCATGACGATTCCTTGCCAGATAACACGATTGAAGTGATTCTGGCTAAGAACCGGTCAGGGGCCCGGGACACCGTCAACTCACTCTTTAAGAAAGAGTATAACAAGTTTTCTAACTTGTCTTATCGCCCAGAAGATCAAGTAAATTATCAATAAAAAAATAAGGCTGAGACTCAAGTTTCAGCCTTTTTGCTTTCCCATTATATCATATATGATATAATGGGAAATTTATCTACTATTAATTGCTTAATCAGCTAAAATCCAAGCAGAGACAGAGCCGTCATGAACTGGGAAATCAGCCCAACCGTCTTCTTCGATGGTGATGCTGGCTTCATGATGTTCTAAGCCATCGCGGAAAGTACGGCCAGCCCATTCAGGACCTAAGAAGAGGCGCTTGCTAGCATCGTCTTTGTTGGAGAGAATAACTGCCAATGGCCGGCCATCATTTTCTTCATTACCAGCCCGAGTCCAAGCAATACAGTTAGGATCATCGAGATAGTCAGTTTCTTGACCATAGGCATGGTAAAGCCGTAGGTTGAGCAATTTATCGATGACTTCCTGGAAGGATTCTTGGGCAAAGTCCCCTTGGATACCCATGTAGTCGCCATAGAAGACACAAGGTAAGCCGGATTGGCGCAAGAGAATCATAGCATAAGCCAGAGGCTTGAACCATTCTGCTACGGTCGATTCAAGTGCTTGACCCCGTTGGGTATCGTGGTTATCAACGAAGGTAACTGCCGATTCTGGGTAGTTTTGCATGAGAGTTTGGTCGAAGATCTTACTCAAGTCGTAATCTGCCCCGGCTTGACCGGCATCGAAGAAATTCTGGTGGAGCTTGACGTCTACCAAGTCATAGTGGAAGTCAGTTTTCTCCAAATATTGGCTATTGGCTTCTTCGTCGCCATTCCAGAATTCACCGAAGACATAGAAATCATCGCCATAGTGTTCGGTTAAGTCCCGGATAAAGTTCTTCATGAAGAAGGAATCGATGTGTTTAACGGCATCTAGACGGAAGCCGCGAACGCCGGTTGTTTCAATAAACCAATGGGCCCAATCATAGAGATGTTGGACCACTTCCGGATGCTTGAAGTCGATGTCATCATACATAAGATAGTCATAGTTACCGTTCTCGTCGTCAACGAGCGTGTCGTCAGCCCAACCCTTATTATCCCCTTGAATCAGATAAATACCGGATCGGTTACGGCCAGCGTCATAGTCGGTCCCTGTAAAGTGATACCAGTGCCAGGTGAAATCATTGTAGGCTTTCTGGCGACCATCAAAGGTGAAGCAAGTCCAACCCTCAATTTCGAAGGGTTCAGAAATGGCTTCTTGACGATTGTTAGGATTCATCTCAATGACCGTAAAGCGTTCCTTGTGGTCGGCGCCGGCCTTGTGGTTGAGGACGATATCAGCGATGGGGTCAATCCCGTTGGCTTTCAAGGTTTCAATCAGATTGAGATAGTCATCTTTAGTTCCGTATTTAGTAGGGATGGTCCCCTTCTGGTCGAATTCTCCCAAGTCGAACAAGTCATAGACGCCATAGCCGACGTCGTCTTTGTTGGTGCCTTTGAAGGCAGGTGGGAGCCAGATTTTCCGAATGCCCTTGGCAGCCAATTCTGGAGCTAGTTGGGCAAGTCGATTCCAGTGCTGGTGGTCACTCGGCAGATACCATTCAAAAGCTTGCATTAAAGTCTGGTTTTGCATGGTGCGAGCCTCCTTTTACAATTTGTATGGCTCTATTCTAGGACGATGGCAGGCAAAAATCAACTGATACCGGTCCCTAAATGACGGATGTTAGGGACTTGTCACAGATTTGAGGTGCAATTGTCGTCAGTTAGACGCCAAAAACCCTCCTCAGATGAGGAGGGTCGGAGTGGTAGACGAGTTAAGCTTAAGCTTCTTCGCGAATTACTAGTTCGGTTTCTGGATCGAAGAAGTGAGCCTTGTTCATGTTGAAGCCGAGTTCTACGGTTTCACCTGGGTTGTGGTAGTCACGTGCATCCACACGAGCGATGAATTCAGTGTCCCCAACTTTAGAGTAAAGCATAGTTTCTGCCCCTAATAATTCAGATACGACAACTTCTGAACGAACTACTGATTTGGATAAGAATCTAAGAAGATTTGTTCAGATTGAATGTCTTCTGGACGAATACCGAAGATGACTTCCTTGCCTTCGTAACCACGTTCTACTAAGTAACGACGTTGTGGATCTGTTACTTCTAAGGTTAAGTCGTGGCCATTGCTAATCATGCCGTTTTCGAATTTAACTTTGAAGAAGTTCATGGCAGGAGAGCCGATAAAGCCAGCAACGAAGACATTGTTTGGTGTATCGTAAACTTCTTGCGGGCTACCGATTTGTTGGATAATCCCATCTTTCATGATGACAATCCGGCTAGCCATGGTCATAGCTTCTGTTTGGTCGTGGGTAACGTAGATGGTAGTGGTGTTCAAGCGTTGGTGTAATTTAGCAATTTCAGCACGCATTTGTACACGGAGTTTAGCATCCAAGTTAGAGAGCGGTTCGTCCATGAGGAAGACTTTGGCATCGCGGACAATGGCACGACCCAAGGCAACACGTTGACGTTGACCACCAGACAAAGCAGCTGGTTTACGGTCTAAGTATTGAGTTAAGCCTAAAATTTCAGCCGCGTTTTCAACACGTTGTTTGATTTCTTCTTTTGGATATTTACGAAGTTTCAAACCGAAGGCCATGTTGTCGAAGACAGTCATGTGTGGGTAGAGGGCGTAGTTTTGGAATACCATGGCGATGTCGCGGTCTTTAGGCGCTACGTCGTTCATGAGGCGGTCGCCAATCCATAATTCCCCTTCAGAAATATCTTCCAAACCGGCAATCATACGTAATGTAGTAGACTTACCACAACCAGAAGGACCAACGAAGACGATGAATTCGCGGTCTGCGATGTCTAAGTTAAAGTCAGTAACGGAATAGAAGTCGGCATTATCATATTTTTTGTGGATGCCTTTTAATTTCATTTCTACCATAGGAAAATTCGCTCCTTATTGATTGATTTTATTGACATCTACAGTGTAATTGAAAACGGTTTACAATTCCATTGACAAACTGCACAAATTTCTTCGGCAGATTGTACAAAAAGTAAAAGGTTTTCTAAAAAGAGCAAGAAAGTGTGATTTTTCAAGCACTTTTATTGCTTTTATTACCCTATTGGCCGGGAAATTTGGTAAAATAGAGATGATTCAGTAGAAAAGGGGTGTCTTATGACCCAGGAAAGAAAACGTGGCTTTGAAGTCATCACTAGCTACCAAGATAAAGCCATCCAACTGCCGCAACGAGCGACCCATCATGCCGCTGGTTATGATTTGGAAGCAGCAGAAACCATTGTAGTTCCGTCCTACTGGCGACAAGTTTTCCGCTATTTAGCCATGGAAATGAAACAATGGATTCATGCCAAACCAACCCAAAAGGAGCCAGCAGAGGATCCTCAGCGCTTGTTGAAACCAACCCTTGTGCCTACTGGGCTTAAGGTTTATATGCAGGAAGACGAATACTTACAAATCGTTAACCGCTCTAGTAACCCGCTCAAGCGTTTCTTACAAGTGCCTAACGGGGTGGGCGTCATTGATGCAGATTACTATAATAATCCTAGCAATGAAGGGCATGTCTTTGTTCAACTTAGCAACTTTGGGCTCTTTGACCAAACCATCCAAAAAGGTGAGCGCATTGCCCAAGCCATCTTCTTACCTTTCTTGAAGGCAGATGGCGACCATGGTGGGCAGGCTGCCCGCGAAGGGGGGCTTCGGCTCCTCTGGTCATCACCAACAATAGGCTCTAAGGACTAGAGCCAAAGAAAGAAGGAAAGCTATGGCCAAGAAAAAAGTAAGCTACGAATGTATGGCCTGCGGCTACGAATCGGCCAAGTATCTGGGCAAGTGCCCTAACTGTGGCGCTTGGAATCAGATGGAAGAGCAGATTGTCCAATCGACCATTAAGACCGAGAAAAGTCAGTTTAAGGTTTTGACCCAGCGCGGCGAAGGCGCCAACCGGGCTCAACGCCTAGAAGAAATCACCTACAAGGCTGAGACGCGGACCCATACCAATTTCCAAGAGTTCGATCGGGTATTGGGTGGCGGGGTGGTAGCCGGCAGTTTGGTTCTGATTGGGGGCGACCCTGGGATTGGTAAGTCTACCCTCTTGCTCCAGGTCTCGATTCAACTGGCTAATCTAGGTCAGACCGTCCTCTATGTTTCTGGGGAAGAGAGTCTCTCCCAGATTAAAATGCGGGCGGAACGCCTATCACTCAAGGATAGTCATTTCTATCTCTTATCGGAGACGGACTTAGCAGTTATTGCTGGCGAAGTTCAGCGTATTGCTCCAGACATTTTGATTATTGACTCTATCCAGACCATGCAACTGGCAGATCATACTGGGGTGGCGGGAAGTGTTTCCCAATTGCGGGAAGCTACCGCTATCTTAATGCGGATTGCCAAGGATAATAATATTGCGACCTTTATTGTTGGGCACGTGACCAAGGAGGGCAATATTGCGGGGCCTCGGATGTTGGAACACATGGTGGATACCGTTCTCTACTTTGAGGGCGAGCGCCATAATCGTTTCCGGGTCTTGCGAGCCGTAAAAATCGCTTTGGCTCCACACATGAGTTAGGGGTCTTTGAAATGCTGGAAGCAGGTTTGGAAGAAGTAACCAACCCTTCGGAGCTCTTCTTGGAAGAGCGTTTGGCTGGTGCGACGGGTTCGACTGTCGTGGCCTCCATTGAAGGGACGCGACCGATTTTGGCGGAAATCCAGTCCCTGATGACTCCAACTGTCTATGGTACAGCCAAACGCACCTCGTCGGGGATTGACTATCAACGCGTGTCACTGCTCTTGGCAGTTATGGAAAAGCACTGCGGTCTGCTGGTGCAAAATCAGGATGCCTTCTTCAAGATTACAGGCGGCGTTAAATTAGACGAGCCGGCAATTGATTTGGCCATTGCAGTCAGCATCGCTTCTAGTTATTGGAATCAGGCCACTAAGATCGAAGATTGCTTTATCGGCGAAATTGGTCTGACGGGAGAAATTCGACGAGTTAGCCAAATCAAAGAGCGCCTCAAGGAAGCTGCCAAACTGGGCTTTAAGCGAGCCTATATTCCCAAAAATAATCTAGCAGGCCTGGATCAGACACTAGCAATCGAAATTGTGCCAGTGGCAACTATCCAGGAAGCCATTCATAAGGTCTTCCCCCGCCAATAGGGGGAGACCATCATTAAAAAATAGGAAAGGAGGAAGGTTTATGTTTAAACGTATTGTCTTAATGGTTTCAGCCATTATCGGACTGAGTTTTGGCGTGTCCTTTGGAGCTTCTATCTGGCCGTGGTTACATTTAACGCAAGTTTTCTTGCAGAACACCTACTTTAACGGTTTATTATTCGCAATTATTTTCGCCCTCTTGGGAAATCTCGCCTCACCTTTGTTAGCTCGTTGGATTCGCAAGACACAAGAAATCTTAAACAAACAAACCACCTCAACCATCTTCTTCGGGACTATTGGTGGGGTTGTCGGTCTGATTATCGGCTATCTCATCTCACTCCCCTTCTCTAATTTGCAAATTCCCTTTATCTCTAACGCCCTGCCCTTGGTTTTGTCGGTCATCCTATCCATTGTTGGCTACCAAACTGCAACCAGTCGGCAGGATGAATGGCGAACGATTTTTAGTCGCTCTGCTAGCAAGCGGGAAAAACAGGAAAGCCGTATCTTGGAGCGCAAGGCTGGCGAGAATTTCCACCGCTACAAACTCTTAGATACTAGCGTTATCATTGATGGGCGGATTGCCGACATTGCCAAGACCCACTTCTTAGAAGGGGTACTGGTGATTCCTAACTTTGTGCTTAAGGAATTGCAGTTCATCGCGGACTCAGCAGATTCGCTCAAACGTGCTCGTGGTCGCCGAGGGCTGGATATTCTCAACAGCTTGCAAAAAGAATCGCTCATTCCAATCGAATTTTATGATGGGGATTTTGACGATGTGCCAGAGGTTGACAGCAAGCTGATTCGTTTGGCAAAATTAATTGATGCAGCCGTCGTCACAAACGATTATAATTTAAATAAGGTCTGTGAATTTCAGAATGTCACCGTCTTTAACATCAATGCCTTGGCCTTAGCAGTCAAACCCGTCGTGATTCCTGGCGAAATCATGGAAGTCACGGTGGTTAAGTCCGGGACCGAGCGCAAACAAGGGGTTGCCTATTTGGATGACGGGACCATGATTGTGGTCGAAGACGGGCAACATTACATGAATGAGCGACTGAAAGTCATTGTTACTAGCGCCCTTCAAACTAGCGCTGGGCGTATGATTTTCGCTAAGCCCGCTCACTCGCAAGATAAAATCGAAACCAAGCAGTCACATTACTAAGGAAAGAGGAAACTACATGACTTCAAAAGTACGTGTGCGTTATGCACCAAGCCCAACAGGAGAATTACACATCGGGAATGCGCGGACTGCGCTCTTCAACTATCTTTTCGCGCGCCACTATGGCGGGGACTTCGTCATTCGGATTGAAGATACCGACTTAAAACGTAATCTTGAGCATGGCGAGAAGAGCCAGCTAGATAACTTAACCTGGTTGGGGATGGACTGGGATGAAGCGCCTAATAAACCAGGCCAAGTGGGTCCTTATCGTCAGTCAGAGCGTCTGCATATCTACAATCCGCTAATTGACCAACTCTTGGCAGAAGGCAAGGCCTACAAGTGCTACATGACGGAAGAAGAATTAGAAGCAGAACGTGAAGCTCAACAAGCCCGTGGCGAAATGCCACACTATGGTGGCCAACACGCTCATTTAACGCCTGAAGAAGAAGCTGCCTTTGAAGCAGAAGGTCGTGTACCGGTTATTCGTTTCCGTGTACCAGAAGATGTGACTTATGAATTTGAAGATTTGGTTAAGGGTCCGATTACCTTCGAATCACGCAGTGTCTCTGGTGACTGGGTTATCCGCAAACGTGACGGCATGCCAACTTATAACTTTGCGGTAACGGTCGACGACCACCTTATGGGCATTACCCACGTACTGCGGGGGGACGACCACATCGCTAATACACCTAAGCAAATGATGATTTATGATGCTTTCGGTTGGGACTACCCACGTTTTGGTCACATGACCTTAATCGTTAATGCTGAGACTCATAAGAAACTCAGCAAACGTGACGGTGCTATCTTGCAATTTATCGAACAATACCGCAACCTGGGCTATTTACCAGAAGCTATCTTCAACTTTATCGCCCTTTTGGGTTGGTCTCCAGTTGGTGAAGAGGAAATTTTCGGTCGTGACCAGTTGATTGAACTCTTCGACTATGAACGTTTGTCTACCTCACCTGCTTCCTTCGACACCAAGAAATTGGAATGGATTAATAATACCTATATGAAGCAAGCGAGTCTTGAAGAAGTGACGGCTCTAGCCTTGCCACATCTGATTGAGGCAGGTCGTGTATCGGCTAATCCATCAGAAGAAGAGTTAGCTTGGGTGACCAAGGTAGTCTCCTCTTCCACGAACAAATGTCTTACGGGGCAGAAATCGTATCTCTGTCTAGCCTCTTCTTCAACGATAGTTTGACGATTGACGAAGAAAGTCGCGAGGTTTTAGCAGGCGAACAAGTGCCGGCTGTCTTGGCGGCGGTTCGCGAGAAGTTAGCGAACTTAGAAGACTTTGAAGCAGCGAATATTAAAGCTTGCATCAAGGAAGTGCAGAAGGAAACAGGCGCCAAAGGTCGTGGCCTCTTCATGCCAATCCGGATTGCTGTGAGTGGCCAAATGCATGGGCCAGAATTACCGGCATTAATCGAAGTATTAGGCAAAGAAAAAGTCCTATCCCACATTGACCAAGTAGCAGCGATCTTGGCATAAAATTCAAGATGACTAAAAGAGGCTGGGGCACTTGCCTCAACCTCTTTTGTTTTTAGGCATCTGCTATCTAAGGAGGCTCCCTATATGTCACACTCTGCCTGGCATCAAGCTATTAAGGAAGAACTACCCGTAGGTTATTTTAGCCAAATTAATCATTTCATGGACCAAGTTTACGGCCAAGGAAGGATCTATCCGCCGCGTGACCGGGTCTTTAATGCCATCCAAACGACCCCCTTAGAGGATGTCAAGGTGGTTATTCTGGGGCAAGATCCCTACCACGGGCCAGGTCAGGCACAAGGATTAAGCTTTTCTGTACCTAATGATTTGCCTGCTCCCCCTTCCCTTCAGAATATTCTCAAAGAATTAGCGGATGACATTGGCGTCAAGCCCAATCATGACTTAACGGCCTGGGCCCAACAAGGCGTCTTGCTGCTAAATGCCTGTTTGACCGTTCCAGCCGGTATGGCTAACGGCCATGCAGGTCAGATTTGGGAGCCATTTACCGACGCCATCATTCGGGTCGTCAATCAACAGGAGCAGCCGGTTGTCTTCATCCTGTGGGGTGCCTATGCCCGCAAGAAGAAGGCTTTGATTACCGCTAGCCAGCACTTGGTGATTGAATCAGCGCACCCTAGTCCCCTATCTGCTTATCGCGGTTTCTTTGGCAGTCGACCTTTTTCACGAGCCAATGCCTTTTTAGAGGCGCAGGGTCAGACACCAATTAATTGGCTTAGCTAGAGCCTTTTTACTATTTTAACGCAAAGGAGCAATACTATGGCAATACAAGTCTATAATACCTTGACACGACAGAAGGAAGTTTTCCGTCCTATTAAAGAGGGGCAAGTAGCTTTCTATGTCTGCGGTCCGACTGTCTATAACTATATCCATATCGGTAACGCCCGTAGCGCGGTAGCCTTTGACACTATTCGGCGTTACTTCCAGTATCGAGGTTATCAAGTCAATTATGTCAGCAACTTTACTGACGTCGATGACAAAATTATCAAGGCAGCGATTGCCGAAGGTTCAACTCCCGAAGCCATTGCTGATAAATATATCGCGGCCTTCAAGGAAGATACCGGGCAACTCAATATTCAACCGGCGACCGTTCATCCACGAGTTATGGAAAATATTGAGGAAATTATTGCCTTCGTCCAGATCTTAATCGAAAAGGGCCATGCCTATGAATCTGAAGGCGATGTTTACTTCAAGACGGAATCTTTTAAAGACTATGGCCATTTATCTGACCAATCGCTAGAGGACCTACTAGTAGGCGCAAGCGAACGTTTAGACCAAGCAGTCGCAGAACGCAAGGCCAATCCTCTGGACTTCGCCCTCTGGAAGACTGCCAAGCCTGGGGAAATCGCCTGGGATTCGCCGTGGGGACCGGGGCGTCCAGGCTGGCATATTGAATGTTCAGTTATGGCCACTAAGTATCTAGGTGATACCATTGATATTCATGGGGGCGGACAAGACCTTACTTTCCCTCACCATGAGAATGAGATTGCCCAGTCTGAAGCCTGCACTGGTCATACTTTTGCCCATTACTGGCTCCACAATGGCTTTGTGACCATTGGGAAGCAAGATGAGAAAATGAGTAAGTCTCTGGGGAACTTTGTCCTCTTACGCGACTTGTTAGGAGCCTACGACCCTATGGTCATTCGCTACATGTTGGCGACAACCCACTACCGTCGTCCTTTGCGCTATGATGAGGCTGTGATTACCGAAGCACAAGCTAATGTCAACAAATTACGGGAAGCAATTCGTCGACTTAAGCACCGTCAGGACCAAGCTAGCGCAGACCTTGAAGATCATGAGACTTGGTTAACGGAGATTAATGGCATTCAAGAGCAATTTGTGACCGCTATGGATGATGACTTCAATGCTTCTAATGGGATTACGGCTCTATTTGATTTGGTCAAGTCCCTGAACCGCTACCTGGAGCTAGAAGTAACTAGCCAGGGTGTTCTGTCACTTTATGACAAAGTCCTACATGATTTATTAGCAGTATTTGGCTTGGATTTAGAAGATAAAAGCAATAGTATTGATCAGGAAATTGAGGCGCTGATTGAGGAACGCCGTCAAGCCCGGGCCAACAAGGATTTCGCCCGTAGCGACGCGATTCGTGATCAACTCAAGGAGCAAGGCATTCTTTTAGATGATACGCCTCAAGGTACGGTTTGGAAGCGAGTGAATCGATGAATCAAGTAGATCAATTAAATGGGGCTGCTCTAGCCTATATTGGGGATGCTATCTATGAGGTTTATGTCAGACAGCATGTCATTGCCTCTGGCTTGACCCAGCCCAATCGTCTGCATCGGGCAGCGACCCGCTATGTAGAGGCCAAGGGCCAGGCCTATGCCATGCAGTGTCTGCGGGACCAAGAGACCTTAAATGAAGAGGAATTAACTATCTATAAGCGGGGGCGTAATCATAAGGCTAATACCAAGGCTAAGAATGCTAGCATTGGCGATTACCGCCAGGCAACAGGCTTTGAAGCCCTACTTGGCTGGCTTCATCTCTCCGGGCAAAGTCAGCGTTTGGAGGAGTTGATTGCCCAGTCTCTAGCCCTGATCGATCAGAGAGGACAATAGAATGAAATATGATACAAGTCGGTCGCGCAAATCAACTAGCAAGCGACAAACGCATAAAAAGAAATATGATGAAACAACAGACAAGAAAATAGAAAATAATCCTGAAGTATCTTCCCAAGAGGAAATTATCTTTGGCAAACACGCGGTAATGGAAACCCTTAAAAAAAATAAGGGGATAAATAAACTTTTTTATCAAAAAGGGCTGGCAGATTCTAAAATAAGTAGTATAATAGAATTAGTAAAAAACCACGGCGGAATTTTTCAAGAAGTTCCGAAAAAGTAAACTGGATGAATTGACCCAAAGGTGCTAATCACCAAGGGTTGGTTCTCACCGTGCCTCCTTTTGATTATCAGACCATAGAAGACTGCCTTGCCTTGGCCGAAAGTAAAGGTCAGCCTCCTTTCCTACTGATTCTTGATGGGATTGAAGATCCTCATAATTTGGGGTCCATTCTTCGCACGGCGGATGCTTTGGTGTCCACGGAATCATCATTCCTAAGCGTCGCGCAGTCGGTTTAACAGGCATTGTTGCCAAGACATCCACAGGGGCTATCGAACATGTGCCCGTTGTTCGTGTTGCAAATATCGCTCAGACCATTGAACTGCTACAAAATCAAGGAATCTGGGTCTTCGCCACGGATATGGCGGGAGAAGATGTGCGCCAGTGGAATAGTCAAGGGCCTTTAGCGATTGTCATTGGGAATGAGGGTCAAGGGGTCTCTCCTCTTGTGAAGCAAAAAGCAGACGGTATTGTCACCATCCCAATGGTGGGACATGTCCAAAGTCTTAATGCTAGCGTGGCAGCAGGCGTATTGGTTTATGAAGTTGCCCGGCATCGGATGAATTAGGGGAATCACTAGATGAAAAGACAGGCCTACCTTTTGGTGGATGGCTACAATATGATTGGTGCGTGGCCACACCTGTCGCGTCTTCAAGTGGTTAATATCCAAGAAGCGCGGGATCGACTAATAGCTGAACTGGCCAGTTATGCCAGGGTGAGACAGGTTCAGGTGATTGTGGTCTTTGATGCCCAATTAGTGCCTGGACGAGCGACAAGGATTGAGCAGTCTGGAGTGCAAGTGGTTTTTACCGAGGAGAACGAAACGGCAGACTCGTATATTGAGAGGGGAGTAGGGAGCCTATATTCATCCGTTGAACCGCGTGACGGTGGCAACGAGTGATATGGCTGAGCAATGGACTATTTTTCAACAGGGAGCCCTTCGTATGTCGGCTCAAGAATTATGGCTTGATTTGAAGTTAGCCAAGGAAGAAATGACTGCAGATGTCGAACGTTACTATAGTAGACGGCTCCGCCGGCACAGCCCGTGGAGCGCAAAACAATTGGCGAAACTCGATCAATTGCGCAAAACACTTTAAACATATGGGATAAACCTTTTCCTTCTCCCCTATAATAACCTTTATAGAGGAGGAAACACCCATGGATTTTCATCAGTACGAAGACACAGAGTTGCCAGCACTAGATCAAGCAGTTGCAGCACTCAAGGCAGATTTTGATGGCCAACAATTTGAACAATTGTTGCGCCAGTTCAGTCCTTTGATTAGAAGTTGTTATTTGATGAGTAAGTCTGCTTATCTCGATTATGCAGACTTTCAACAGGAAGCTAGAGTTACTTTGTGGAAGGCCATCTTCACTTATAATGGTGGAATTCCCTTCAAGAGTTACTTTAAAATTGTCCTTATCCGACATTTTAGCCATTTATATCGTTATGAATCGGCTCATAAACGTGTTCAAGCATCCGATTGTGTTTCTCTGGATGTGGATGACTATGTAAGAGAACAACTAGAGGCACATTTCGATCCTTTGAGTCCCCTAGCCCAAGGTCATGATGTGGCACCAGAAGATTGGTGTCTGGCACGTGAAGCCTCCGATGGTTATTTTTCAAGTTTGTCTGATTGGGAAAAAGAGGTTCTCTTAGCTTGCCTAGATGGCATGAGTGTCGAGGAGATGTCTCCAGGTCAAGGAGCAAGTCCCAACGTTCTTGTCAAAGTGCCCTAAGTACTTTGTCGTAAAAACTAGAAGATTTCTGCAAGAGAGCTTGACAAATAGCCGGAACTGCTATCATTAAAAGATGATATAGCATCAAGGAGGTAGTTGCCTTGGCTCAAAGAAAAGGTGCCTTAGCACTGTAGTGAATGTGGTCAACGTAATTACCACATGACACCCACGCAGATGGGACAGTCAGCAACGCTTAGAAATCAAGAAATTCTGCAAGTATTGCAACAAGCATACCTTGCATAAAAGAAACTAAATAGAAGGGTATTAGAGCATGGGATACATTAAGAACGTCGGAAAAGAAATGAAACGTGTGACTTGGCCAAGCTTAGGTGAAGTCAACAAATATACATGGACAGTCATCATTATGGTCGTTTTATTAGGCCTCTACTTCGGTGGCATCGACTTTGGCTTGTCCAACTTACTCAACTACTTCTACGCCCTCTAAGCGAGCGAGAGGTAGGCACTTTAGATAGAAAAGCTCAATCCGCTTGGAGAATCTCTCTAGGCGGATTGATTTACTTTAGGGAAAAGGACGGTGGTTTCATGACACACGATGAACGCTTAGAACAACATATGTATGATCTCTTAAGCCAACGAGGCGTGACTATTAAGGATATTGCCCACATTGTCTACGACTTACAAGTAGATTATGTGCCCCATATTACCATTGAGCAATGCCAAGCCCACGTTCAAGAAGTCCTCAAGAAACGCGAGGTTCAGCACGCAGTAGTCACTGGTATTGAGTTAGATATGGCGGTTGAAGCGGGCCACTTCTCGCCTATTTTGCGGGACATTATTGCCCGCGATGCAGGTCTTTATGGGATTGATGAGATTCTGGCCCTGTCCATTGTCAACGTCTACGGATCGATTGGCCTGACCAACTTTGGCTATGTAGACAAAATGAAGACCGGCATCGTCAAAGAACTAGATTCCAAGACGCCTGGCCGGGTCAACACTTTCATTGATGACTTGGTAGGCGCCATTGCAGCGGCAGCAGCTGCCCGGATTGCGCACGCAGGTTTAGAGAGAAATCAGGACTAGCTGCTAGGCCAAATGCCCAGGGAAATTCCTTGGGCCGGGTCTTGTCTCAGTGGCTGCCCTTATGTTATACTAAGGCTAACGATAGCGACCTACCCAATGTAGGTTTTTTATTTTGCCGGTTCAAATAAAAGGAGTAGACAGATGAGTAAAGAATGGTATGTATTACACACGTACTCAGGGTACGAAAACAAGGTCAAAGAAAATATCGAGATGCGGACGGAAAGCATGAACATGCAAGACCACATCTTCCGTATTGCGGTACCTGAAGAAGAAGTGGTTGAGAAGACCGATGGCGTAGAGAAGAAAAAGTCGAAAAGACCTTCCCTAGCTATGTCCTAGTAGAGATGGAAAATGTCTGATGAGGCTTGGTTTATTGTTCGTAATACACGAGGTGTAACTGGTTTTGTTGGTTCTCATGGTGCCGGCTCAAAACCATCCCCGCTCTTGCCAGAAGAAATTGCGGCTATCTTGGGTGATGCGCCAATGCCAAGTCAACGTGTAGAACTCAATGTTGAAGAAGGCGACTATGTGTCCATTATCGATGGGGCTTTCTCTGGCTTATCTGGCCAAATCGAGGAAATCGACCGCGACCACGACAAACTCAAAGTGGTTATTGAGATGTTTTGGTCGTGAGACCGTTGCGGAATTAGACTTCAGTACAAGTTAAAAAGAAGATATTTAATCAAGGTGAGACTAGGAAATAAGCTTCCTAGTCTCTTTTTGTCGAGACGAGTGATGAAGTCTGTAACAAAATTTGATAAATGTCACTGAGACTCGTCAAAGGGCTTCGCTTGTGCTATACTATCTCCCAATAAGGGCTTTTTAATTCCATCCCGTGAGGTGGAGAAGGCTAAATCACTTTACCGAGCCCTTGGAATAAATTCAGAGGGCTCTTTGTCATGTCTTGGAGCCCGGAAAAGAGGTTATGATGGAACTACAAACGTCCAAAGTCCGCATGCTGTGTGATGTTGAGCAGAAGCCGCCTTTCCTACAAGGGCTCTTGTTGAGCGCCCAACACGTCTTTGCTATGTTTGGGGCGACCATTCTGGTGCCCCTGATTCTGGGGATGCCGGTTTCGGTGGCGCTCTTTGCCTCAGGGATTGGGACCCTCATCTACATGGTCTCGACCCAGTTCAAGGTGCCGGTCTACCTAGGGTCGTCCTTCGCCTTTATCCAGGCCATGGCCTTCGCCAATAGTCAGATGAATGGCGATGTCTCCGCTGCCCAAACTGGGGTGGTGCTAGTTGGACTAGTCTATGTTGGAATGGCCCTCTTGATTCGAGCAATTGGAACTACTTGGATTGATCGCTTGCTGCCGCCTATTGTGATTGGGCCCATGATTATGGTGATTGGTTTGGGCTTAGCCAACTCAGCGGTTAAGAATGCCGGTTTTATTGAGGGGGGCGACATCAAACATATCCTGGTCGCAATTGTTACTTTCTTAATCACGGCCTTCATCAATACCAAAGCCAAGGGTTTTCTCAAAATCATTCCCTTCCTCTTCGGGATTATTGGGGGCTACTTGGTGGCCGTTGTCTTTGGTTTGGTAGACTTTAAGCCAGTCCTAGAGGCAGCTTGGTTTGAAGTGCCACATCTCTAGTTGCCATTTGAAACTGGGGGCGTCTTCAGTCACTATCACCTCTACTTTGGGCCAGAGACTTGGGCGATTTTGCCGGTAGCGGTCGTGACCATTGCAGAACATATTGGGGACCATACAGTGTTGGGGCAAATCTGTGGCCGTAAGTTCTTGGAAAAACCAGGCCTCCATCGGACCTTGATTGGGGATGGGGTGGCGACCGCTGTGTCAGCCTTTATCGGGGGGCCGGCCAATACCACTTATGGCGAGAACACCGGGGTGGTAGGGATGACCCGTATCGCTTCCGTCTCTGTCATTCGCAATGCCGCCCTCTTTGCTATCGGGCTTAGCTTTATGGGCAAATTCACGGCCATCATCTCCACCATTCCTAAACCCGTATTAGGTGGTATGGCCATCCTACTCTATGGGGTCATTGCTTCTAACGGTTTGAAAGTGCTGATTGAGAAGCAAGTCGACTTCCACCAAGTCCGCAACTTTATTATCGCCAGTTCCATGCTAGTGCTAGGCTTGGGCGGCGCGGTTCTCAAATTAGGACCGGTGACCTTGTCGGTACTGCCCTCTGCGCCTTGGGTCGGCGTCCTGCTCAACTTAATCTTGCCACACGAAGAAAAATTCCAAGACCAGAAGGTTGAAGAATTACTTGGTGAAGCGTAAATAAGGAGCTCCCTTTCCAAGGGGCTTTTCTTGTGCGGAAAAAGCTAAGCATGAGCAGAATCTTGCAGAGCAAAAAAATCTCTCGAAATCAGGCCTTAAGGCATTGCATATTTCTTTGGAGTATGCTATAATAGTACGGTGCATAAAAGTACGCACACTGAGTGGGAGGAGGCTTGAGCTTCCATGAACCACATCACGAACCAAAAAAATTAAGGAGGAATGTTTCAGTGGCTAAAAAAGGTCGTAAAACAAGTTAAATTACAAATCCCAGCCAGCAAAGCAAGCCCTGCTCCACCAGTGGGTCCGACGCTCGGTCAAGCACAAGTAAACATCATGGGGTTCTGTAAAGAGTTCAACGCTCGTACACAAGATCAAGCAGGCTTGATTATTCCTGTTGTTATCTCTGTATACGAAGACCGTTCATTTACTTTCATCTCAAAACTCCACCGACTCAGTATTGTTACTGAAAAGGCGCTAAAGTTGACAAAGGTTCAGGTGTACCTAACAAAACTAAGGTTGCCACTGTAACCAAAAGATCAAGTACGAAATCATAGAAACTAAAATGCCAGACTTAAATCGACCAATGTTGAAGGCGCAATGCGCATAGTTGAAGGTACTGCTCGCTCAATGGGGATTACAGTCCAAGACTAAGCACAATGTAGCTTCTCAACCCGAATTCTATCGGGTGTGGGAGGTCAAACCGTTATAACCACAACATAGGAGGAAGAAAAATGGCTAAAAAGAGCAAAAACTTACAAGCGGCTCTTGCAAAAGTAGACCGCAACAAAAAATACGAAGCTAACGAAGCTGTTACCTTAGCAAAAGAAATCGACTTCGCTAAGTTCGACGCTACCGTTGAAGTTTCTTACAACAAACATCGACGTTAAGAAAGCTGACCAACAAATCCGTGGCGCAATGGTATTGCCACACGGGACTGGTAAAACCAGCCGTGTAGTTGTAATCGCGTGGCGAAAAAGCTAAAGAAGCGGAAAGCGGCAGGTGCTGACTTTGTTGGTGAAGCAGACTTAATCCAAAAGATTTCTGACGGTTGGTTAGAATTCGACGTGATGGTCGCTACCCCTGACATGATGGGTCAAGTGGGTCGCCTTGGTCGTGTCTTAGGGCCAAAAGGCTTGATGCCAAACCCTAAAACCGGGACTGTTACTATGGACGTAACCAAAAGCAGTTAACGACATCAAAAGGCTGGTCAAGTAACTTACCGTGCTGACAAAGCGGGTATCGTGAACGTGCCAATTGGTAAAAGTATCTTTTGAAGACAACAAATTGGTTGAAAACCTCAAGGCGCTCCACGAGCAAATCTTGCGTGTGAAACCGATGAGCGCTAAAAGGTACCTACATCAACAACTTGACTTTGAGCACTACTTTTTGGTCCTGGGATCAAGTTGGATGTTACTTCTCTCTAATTTTTAGCGAGAAATCCGCGAAGAAAGCTGACATGATGGCCTTCTTCGCTACAATTACATACGTTAATATAACGACCGAAGACAGTAAGTGGCGCAGGCTTAATTTTCTTACCGAGGAAGTTCCACGAATGGAAGCTATCTCTATGTCTAAGGTGACATAGAGATTTTTTAGTAACATAAAAATCTCTATATCAAACTAGCGGAGGTGAAATTATGACAAAAGCAGTTCTCTTGAAAAAAAGCAAGAAGAAGTTTCAAAAAGTTGCTGAAGAACTCAAATCTGCGACATCTGTAGTCGTTGATGACTACTTGAAGCTTAACCGTTGAAGAAGTGACTAACTTACGTAAAGAGTTGCGTGATAACGGCGTGCAAATGAAGGTTGTGAAAAACACCATCTTACGTCGTCTTTCTTTGCTCAAGCTGAAATCGAAGGCTTGGATGCCCACTTTGTAGGCCCTAACCGCTATCGTGTTCAGCGAATCAGAAGTTGTAGCGCCGACGAAAGTTATCGCAGAATTCGCGATGAAAGCTGAAAAGCTTGAAATCAAAGGTGAGCTTAATCGAAGGGAAAGCGACTTCAGCAGAAGACGTGAAGGCTCTTGCGACTCTTCCAGACCGCGACGGCTTGCTCTCTATGCTCCTTTCTGTGCTGCAGCCCCAGTACGCAACACTGCATTGGCTATTAAAGCTGTTGCAGAAGCAAAAGAAAGTACGACAATTACACAATACTAAACTTAATGGAGGAAATTAATCATGGCATTAAACATTGAAAACATTATTGCTGAAATCAAAGAAGCAACAATCATCGAATTAAACGATTTAGTAAAAGCAATCGAAGAAGAATTTGGCGTAACTGCGCGACTCCTGTAGCAGTAGCAGCAGGTCCAGGAGCAGCAGCTGAAGAGAAAACTGAATTTGACGTTGAATTAACTAACGCAGGTGCAGGTAAGATCAAAGTTATCAAGGTTGTCCGTGAAGCAACTGGCTTAGGCTTGAAAGAAGCTAAAGAATTAGTTGACGGCGCACCATCTGTAGTCAAGGAAGGCGCTTCTAAAGAAGACGCAGAAGCTTTGAAAAGTCGCCTTGGAAGAAGTTGGCGCAACTGTAACCTTGAAGTAATTTTCAAGCTAAGAAATAAAGCTAGAAACTCCGTTTTATCGGAGTCTCTAGCTTTTTTGTTTTGTCCGTGAATACGTTAATGAATAGCTTGCCCCTGGTTACATACGATTAAGAGAGTTTATGAATTCAAAATGCCCCCTTTACTATCCTTTTATGGATATTGACAAACGGGAGTTTTAAGGATAAAATGCAAAACAAGATATCGCACTGAATATATATGGGCCTTATTAGGAAAGGGCGGGGTGACAGATGAGGAAAATAAGTAAATTATTTGTTGGAAAGTTTAATTTAGTTCTGGCTTGCATCCTATTTTCTATTTTACTTTCCTTCGATGGTATCGGGGGACCATACTTTTTAGGGCGTTTTACCGACTTTCTGACAGTGGGAGATTATATTTCCGGGACTTGGACAACAGTGCAGTGGCTTTGCTTTTCTCATGCTAATTGCCCTTTCGCAGGCCTTACAGCGTTACTTCCTAGCTAAAATTCGGACCCAAGTTAGGATTGAGTTAAAAGCGCAAGAATTGACTAAGGCCAGTGCTAGACCGCGATTGGGCGCTGCCAGTGCCTATCTGGCTAGTATTACAACCGAGGTGACGCAGATTGATGAGCGGATAGTCGCTAGCCTCTTGACATTTGTCTACTGTCTTTTGCAGACGGCGGTTACTTTTAGCTTCTTAATGATGCTTGATGTACCAGTAGGGCTGATTTTTGTTGGGCTAGGATTTATACCTGTCTTGGTACCGCGCCTCAGTGCCAAGTGGCTCAAAGAGGCCACTGTAAACTGGCAAGGAGAAAACCAGCGTTTCGTCAATCAATTGGATGATTTTCTTAAAGGGCGTAAACTCCTAAGTCGTTTTCAGGCACTACTACCGGGACAAACGCGTGTTATGTCCCAATTGAATCATTCAGAGTCAGCCTATCTCCAAATGGAGCTCAAGCAACAAATAGCCAATACCTTGGTTAGTTTACTCTATGTTGGTGCCCTTTTGGTGGGTTTGCTACTAGGCATTCAATCTGTCATGGCAGGTCGTCTAACGGTGGGGGCGTTGATTACCATTTACATGGCGGCAGATCGGGTGATTTCTCCCCTAATGACCTGTATTCAACTTTATAATAATATGTCCGCAACACAGCCACTCCTAGACAAGATAATGCAACCAGTTCAAGCTGAAAAGTCGCACCTAGAGTTAGTGCGTGGTGAAAAGCAAGCATTGATTCAGGTGCAGGATGGGACAGTTGGTTATCCAAATCGTCCTTTGATTAAAGGCTTGAATCTCCAGTTGAACTTGGGAGAAAAAATCCTCCTGCAGGCGCCATCAGGTTCGGGTAAGTCAACCCTTATCCAGACTCTGATGGGCGAAATCCCACTGATGGAAGGCAAAGTGAGTCTGAATCGAGATGCATTACCATCGGATGAAGGATCTTGGTTTGGTATGGTGGAACAAGCACCTTTTGTTTTTAATCTGACTTTAGGAGAAAATTTAAGTTTAGGACTAGATTACAGGTCAGAGGAAATGGAGATGGCCTTACAAGCTGTAGGATTGGCCAAGTTTGCTGATCCAGAATCTTTTGGCTAGAGTTTTGGGTGGTGACCAACAAATTTTGTCAGGCGGTGAACTCAAGCGATTAGAGGTTGCACGTGCGCTTCTCTTCAAAAAGCCTATTTTGCTAGTGGATGAGGCTCTTTCAGGACTTGATGCTCAAAACGCAAAAGCCTTAAACCAAGTTTTTACGTCAATATCCAGGCTTGGTTATTGACATTGAGCACTCATATTACGCCAGACCTCATTTCCCCAATACGACCGCGTCCTTACCATACGCGATGGCTACTTAGAAGAAATTAGCGCATAGAAAAATCCCATTATATCATATGATATAATGGGATTTTTAATATATGAGATTATTTTTGTACTGTGAGAGGACAGCTTTTAGCCTTGAAGCTGGGTGAATAACTGTAGTCGCGTCAAACATCATGCCATTGGAAGGTTGAGGATGGCAGGCGTATGAGAAGCGCTTGGAGCGTCGCGACTTAGCGATTCCATAGTCTGACAAGGCGGAAGACTGGCGGATAGCCAGGCTAAAGCCGGTCCCCTTCCATGGGCATGATGTTTGCTTGAGCGACTACAGTTATTCACCGTTTGAAAAGCTAGTATCTATTTCTAATCCTTAGAACAGTCGTTGTTGAATATTCTGGGTAACGTCGTTGCGCTCATTGTAATAAAATCTGCCGGCAAGGTGGTCTGGTTCTCATTGACCTGGTCGGCCGCCGTATCCTCGGCTGTGGTCAAAATTTCTTTAGGGAAGTAGAGACGCAAATCGCCACGCTGCTTGCCGGCTAGAGAATTGACTAAGGGACTAACTTGAGATAGCTCAACAATCTGTCCCATCTTGGTAATGAGCTCAATCTGGGTGCGTTTGCTAATCTGGCCTACACGATAATAGTCATAAGGCAGGTCAAAACTAGAATTCTCCGCGAAATAATAATAAGGGTCATAGCCCAGACGGACCAGCTCTTGGTCGATGGCAATGGTCAGCTCAGTCTTCTCTTCGGGACTAGTCAGGACGGATTTGAAAGGTTTGCGGGTCAGGAAGCGATTAGCCAAATCTGCCAGCAAGATATCCTCTTCGTCTAGCCAGTGGTTGAAGTAGCTGCTGAGAATGTGGTCGTCCAGTCGCAAGTAATCAGATAGGAGCCAATCTCCTCGTAGGAAGGGCTCTAGGAAGCTGATTTGGGTCTTCATCTGGTCAGCTTTTTCCAGATAACAGGTCTTAGCGCGGGTCAGCAGGCTGTGGAGGACCATTTCCATGCCACGGGAGACGGAGTGGAAGTAGACCTGCATATACATTTGATAGCGACTGACGATATAGTCTTCAATGGCGTGCATGCCCGAAAAGTCAAAAACAATGCCGTTTTTGAAGGGGCGGATAACCCGCAAAATCCGTGTCAAATCGAAAGTGCCGTAGGAGACGCCAGCATAGTAGGCATCGCGAAGCAGATAGTCCATGCGGTCGGCATCAATCTGACTACTAATCAGTTGGACCACCTGTTGGTTAGGGTAGGTCTTATTAATGACACTGGCGACCTTAGCCGGGAATTCTGGGCCAAGTTGTAACAGTACCTGATGAATTTCAGTTTCAGGCGAGGTGATAATACGTTGAGTAATCTCCTCATGGTTGGTATGGAAGATCCCTTCGAAGGCATGGGAGAAGGGACCGTGGCCAATATCATGGAGTAAGGCAGCGCAGAGGGCGACCAAGCGCTCAGAGGCCTGCCATAGGCCGTCACCCGACGTTTGGGACAGGTATTGGCGTTCGAATTTGTCGACTATGAGACGTGTGATTTCATAGACGCCTAGAGAATGACCGAAGCGCGAATGTTCGGCCCCGTGGAAGGTGTAGACGGAGCCGCCCAATTGCTTAATGCGGCGTAGGCGTTGGAATTCTCGCGTGTTAATCAGATCTAAGATAATCTGATCTTGGATATGGATATAGCCATGTACCGGGTCGCGGAAGACCTTTTCACGGCTGAGTTTTTGGGCCTCAACGGCCCCATCAAAGTTAAACATGGCATAACCTCCTTAGCTATCTTGCTTGCTATTTACTTCTGGTTTTAGTGATTGGGTGCGGGCCAAGGAAACTTGGCGCATTTTGGTAAAGATAGGCACTAGGTCAGGATCTTGATAGTCGCCTGGGACTAGTTTTTGATAGTGGCTAATAGCTGGATCAGCTCTTCTTGGTAGGTCCGGCGGTCAAGTGGCTGACCACAAGCATGAGCCAGAGTCGTCATAACCGTAGGGTCTACCTTGGGATAGCTGTCGTCCGCTCCAGCTGCCTGGTAAAAGCCCGCCATGAGCTGGGCGCGAGCAGCTTGGTCGCCCGCTACACTGATATAAGCCGCAGTCGTCAGACCGGTCTTAAAGCGACGTTGGGCAATGCCCCCGATTTTCTGGCCCCCCACGACCAAGTCATAGGTGCCGGGGCAGTAGGATTGGGCGATTTCATAGGCTTCAAGCTTAAGGCCATAAGGCATCAGGGACAGTCCAATCAGGGCCACCATCTGTTCATAGGCGGCATCAATGGATAGGGGGAAGTGGGTCAGGTCGCTTGCCAAGCCAATATTCAGGATGCCTGGATCACAGACCACACCCAAACCACCATGGGGCCGGAGGGCATAGTCGAAGCCTTGCTCTTCTAGGTAGGCCAAACCAGCCGCTAAGTTAGGCAGACGGCTATCCTTGGCGCCTAAGAGGACAGTGGGTTTATCAATGGAATAGAAGTGAACGAGGCCTTGAGGCTGGTCCCCTTGTAAATGAGGGAGCCAACGAATGAAGCTGTCTTGATAGGCTAAACTATCGCTTGCCGGTAGCGCCGGAACATGGTTAGCGTCGTCAAAGTAACGCCATTCATGCTGTGATAAATACGGAAATTGGGGCAATGCCATTCTGCTCTCCCCCTTTCTTGTCAAAGTTGCCCTCCCTAAATGCAGATGAGAGCGATTGCTATGGTGTTATTATAGCATGATTTGCGGTATAATGACTATATAGAACCATTCGAGGGGCTCATCTTGTGACTGAAAGTGAACAAGTGGCCAGAAAGGACCTTCATGAGACGTGTAAGCATTGACCTTCAGGTCGAACAACAAATTATTTATCCAGATAGTCAGCAGGTAGAACGTTATGACCACAAGACCCAGGCGGTCCTCTTAGAGCTAGAATCTTTTACCAAGCTGACCTATCAAAATCTCAATCAAGAACCTGTTGAAGTCAAATGGCTACCCCAAGCTGATGGAAGCACCCAGATTCAAGTCAGTCAGGCCCAGGGGGTGCTGCTCTTTCTGCCAGACCAAGAAACTATGACCAGCTACCAGACTCCTCAGGGCAGCTGGCCTTTAAGTGTCCATACCCAGCACTTGCACTGGCATTTTGAGCCGGCGGATCAACTAGGCAAGATCCGCTATGCCTTGACCGTCGACTATCAATTAAAAAATGACCAAGAATTGCTAGGAAACTATCGTTTTCGATTGATTTATGTCGCTTAAATAGGTAATATATAAGAGTATACTAGGGAGGGTGTGTCAAACCATGATTTTGAAACAATTTGAAGGACAAGACCGCAAAGATTTATCCATGATTGAAGTTGCTCACGCAATTTTAGAACAAAAAGGTGATGTGGTAGACTTTACGGAATTACTGATTGAAATCCAAAACTACTTGGAATTATCAGAGTTAGAGTTGGAAAGCCGTATGGTCCGCTTCTATACTGACTTAAATATCGATGGCCGTTTTATCTCCTTAGGGGAGAATCGTTGGGGCTTGCGTGGCTGGTACCCAATCGATGCAATCGATGAAGAAATTATCTCTAGCGCTGAAGCTGAAGATGATCGTCCAGTTAGCCGTCGTAAGAAACGTAAATACAATGCCTTCTCTGAAGGAGACGACATGATCGACTACAACGATGATGATCCAGAAGATGCAGATGATATCTACGACACCGATTTAGACGATTACGGTGATGTGGATGAGGAAGATGAGGATGACGACGATACTCGTGGTCTAACCCTCATTGAAGACGATGCCGTTGACTTAGACGACGACGAAAGTCAAGAGTTGGGCGAATACGCTTCTGACCTCTCTGATTTCGGCGACGATGACTTAGATTTAGACGGTGATGCTTCCTTCGAGGCTGAAGATGATGAAGCCGATGACTTCGAATCAGAAGACGAAGAATACGAAGAAGAATTACAAGACGAAGAAGAATAAACTTGACGCGGTCAGAGCTTTAGCGTAATATTTTATGTGGGCCCCCTAAAGCTTTTTAGGGGCAACTGACCGAGTGAGCGCTCCCTGTTCCTAGAACGGGGAGCGATTTTCATTTATTAAATAAGTAAGGAAAAGGAGTAGTGACATGACAAAGTATATTTTTGTAACGGGTGGGGTAGTTTCCTCAATTGGTAAAGGGATTGTAGCAGCTTCCTTAGGCCGTCTGCTCAAGAATCGTGGCCTCAAAGTAGCCATCCAAAAATTCGATCCTTATATCAATGTGGACCCCGGCACCATGAGTCCTTACCAACACGGGGAAGTCTTTGTCACCGATGACGGGACCGAGACAGACTTGGACTTAGGTCACTATGAGCGTTTCATCGACATTAACTTGAACCAATATTCCAATGTCACTACCGGTAAGGTCTATTCCGAAGTGCTCAAGAAAGAACGTCGGGGTGACTATCTCGGGGCAACGGTTCAGGTGATTCCGCACATCACTAACGAAATCAAAGATAAAATCCGTCGTGCAGGTGAATTAACCGATGCCGATATTGTCATCACTGAAGTAGGGGGGACAGTAGGGGATATTGAGTCCCTACCATTCCTTGAAGCCTTACGTCAAATGAAGGCCGACATGGGTGCCAACAATGTGCTCTATATTCACACTACCCTCATTCCTTACCTCAAAGCGGCAGGTGAGCTCAAGACCAAGCCAACTCAACATAGCGTCAAGGAACTGCGGAGCTTGGGGATTCAGCCTAATATCTTGGTAGTCCGTACCGAAGAAGAGTTACCAAGTGGTATTAAGGACAAGCTAGCCCTCTTCTGTGACGTTAAACCTAATGCCGTGATTGAGTCTCGCGACGTCGAGACCCTCTATACGATTCCGCTCAACCTCCAAGCACAAGGCATGGATGATTTGGTGCTGGACCACTTTGGTATCCAACGTCCGGAAGCGGATATGACCGATTGGCGGGCGCTAGAAAACAAGGTGCTCAATCTTAAGGGTAAGGTTAGGGTCGGTCTAGTCGGTAAATACGTGTCCTTGCCAGATGCTTACTTATCCATTGTGGAAGCACTCAAACATGCAGGTTATGCGCATGATACAGAGATTGACATCCGTTGGATTGATGCTGAAGAAGTGGATGATCAGAATGTCGCGGACTACTTAGCTGATGTTGATGGTGTCTTAGTACCAGGTGGCTTCGGTAGCCGAGGCCTAATCGGAAAAATCGCAGCCATTCGCTATGCTCGCGAACACAAGTCACCATTCTTTGGAATCTGCTTAGGGATGCAACTAGCCTGCATCGAGTTCGCTCGGAATGTAGTAGGCATCCATGATGCGGATACAGGTGAAGAAAATCCAGCTTGCCCACACAAAATTATCGATCTCCTGCCTGACCAAGAGGCAGAAGGCGACTTGGGCGGCACGCTGCGTTTGGGTCTCTACCCTTGCCGCTTAGTAGAAGGGACCTTGGCTCATCAACTTTATGGCCAAGACTTGGTTCAAGAACGCCACCGCCACCGTTATGAGTTTAATAATGCCTACCGTGAGCGTTTAGCAGCAGCAGGCTTGACTTTCTCAGGCCTGAGCCCAGATGGTCGCTTGCGGAAATTGTCGAAATTAAAGACCATCCATTCTTTATTGAGCGCAATTCCATCCGGAATTTATTTCTCGTCCCTAACCGGCCACAAGCTATTTTTGATGGTTTTCATGCGACCTGCCAAGCGCAACAAGCATAGTCAAGGACCGCACAGTTTTCAGAGCTTGTGCGGTTTTTGTCTGAAGATGCGCGGTGCCTGACTAGACAAGAGGCGAACTTGTGAATAAAACGCTATGGCGCAGTTTCTGGCCAGGGCTAGAGGGAAAGACTAGCCAAGGCAGTGAAAATGGAGTATAATAAAACATAAAATAATCCAATTCAAGGAGGCATAAACATGAGTCGTTTAGTAAGTATGACGGAAATGTTGAAGAAAGCAAAAGAAGGTCATTACGCTGTTGGTCAATTCAACATCAACAACTTAGAATGGACCCAAAGCGGTATTACAAAGTCGCTGTAGAAAACAATTCACCAATTATCTTAGGGTTTCTGAAGGTCTCTGGTAAAAGTACATGGGTGGCCCTGTTGCTGTTGTCGGCATGGTAAATGGTTTGTTGGAAGCAATGGATGTAAAAGTACCAGTTGCTTTGCACTTAGACCACGGTTCATCTGTTGATGTATGTAAACAATACATCGATGCAGGTTTCTCTTCCGTAATGTTCGACCACTCTCACTACCCAATCGACGAAAACATCGCTTTAACCAAAGAAGTAGTGGCTTATGCTCATCCTAAGAATGTTTCTGTAGAAGCAGAAGTTGGTACAGTTGGTGGTACTGAAGATGGCGTAACCGGCGGGATCAAATACGCTGATTTAGAAGAATGCAAACGCATGGTTTCTGAAGGTCAAATCGACGCTTTAGCTGCTGCTTTAGGTTCAGTTCACGGGACTTACGCTGGCGAACCTGTATTAGGTTTTGATGAAATGCTTGCTATCTCTGAAGCAACTGGTGCTCCACTTGTACTCCACGGTGGTTCAGGGATTCCAGAATTCCAAATCAAGAAAGCAATCGAACGTGGTCACGCTAAAATCAACGTGAACACTGAATTGCAACAACAATGGACAGCAGCTGTTCGTGCTAAATTAGCAGCTGACTCAGAAGTCTATGACCCACGTAAAGTCATCGCACCTGGTAAAGAAGCCATTGTGAAGACAACTAAAAGAAATCATGGACATGTTTGGTTCAACAGGCAAAGCCTAAGACCAGTAAGTATCATGCAGGGACTGGGATTTCGATTCCAGTCTCTTTTTTGCTGATAGGGCATGGAGACACGAATTCGTTTGTTGTCGGAAAGCCCTGAGAACGTAACCTGATTGTTACGGTATAGGGCTAAGATTTCCTATAATAATAAAATAACAAGTACAAGTAGGTGGCAAGATGAAAGGACAACATATACGAGGCCTGAATGGCATAAAGGGTTTGGCTATTCTGATGGTCATTAGCTATCACCTCTTTCCGAGCGTGACCAGCGGTGGCTTTCTCTGGGTCAATAGTTTCTTTGTCCTAGGGGGCTTCTTCCTTGCGCGAAGCATGGAGAAAATCCAAGAAGGTAATCGGCCACATGCCTTAAGAAACTATGTCTTAAAAACGGTCCAACGGCTTTGGTGGCCACTTTTAGTCTTTATCTTAATTATGTTGGCCTATCTGCTAGCCTTTGATCGGCGGGAGCTGACTTATGACCGAAGCGACATTCTATCTAGTCTCTTCTTCTTCAATAATTACTTCCAGATTAGCGCCGGCCGGTCCTACTTTACTCAGATGGCTGGGACCTCGCCTTTTACCCACCTCTGGTATAATTCGCTTTATGTCCAGTCTTTCCTAGTCGGAGTGGCTGGTATCTGGGTGACCCAGAAAGCCTACTTTTCGGCCTACTATAAGGCAGCCTTTTGGCTGGCTCTGATGAGTCTCAGTCACACATTGACCTTCTATCTCTACCAACCATCAGGGGATCCCTCTCTGGTTTATTATGGTTTGGTGACCCGCTTTGCTAGTGTAGCGGGTGGGATTGCCCTGGCTTACTTATTGCCAATTTTTCCTTAACGCTTGCTATCGCTATCAGCACAAGCAAGTCATGCTCAATATTCTGGCCTTAGTGTCAATTGCTCTCATGCTAGTCCTAAGTTTTACTGCATCAGACCAGTCAGGCATTACCTACTATCTCTGGTTACCAGCCTTCAACGCCCTGACCATGTTACTAGTGCTGGCCTTAGTGGGGGGCGCAACCCTAGGGCGTTTAGTCTTTGATTGGGGCTTTTTGACCCATTTTGGCCGTCGCTCCTATTCCTTCTACCTCTGGTACTATCCGCTCTTGACCGGCCTGCTCAAGGCACTGCCTCATACCGCCTGGACAGCTATCCTGGTCTTATTGGTCATCCTACTGGCTAGCGAAATCTTCTACTGGCTAGTTGAAGGTCGCGCGCCTCAGCCTGTCTGGACTTGGGGCAGTCGCTTCAAGAACGCCTGGACGCGCTTAAGACAAGGGGCGTGGCGTTGGCCAGACTGGCGTAAGGCTAGCCTAGGGCTAGTGGGAGCCATCGTTTTAGTAGTCGGCCTCTTGCTAGCAGCTGACTATCAACGCTTTGCCTTGTTTGAATTGGAGTACTTGGCCTTTACTAACAAGACCCATGTTCAAAAAGCCATTTATCCTGGGACTGAAGCTATGGATGCCCTACAGACCGATCTCAAGGCAGTGGACACGACCTTTAAGACCGACTATGTGACGCCACAGTCTCACCAAACCATCCTTGATAAGGCCATTAAAGCCAGTCAGGTCAATGCCGAAATGCAAGCCTTTTTTGAGGAGAACAAGGAAGTTTTAGAGCAAGCCGCCGACCTTAATCCAGAGCTTGTGGCCATGCTGTCACCAGTTGAAATCATCTATGCGACCACTCAAGAAGTATCGCTCTTTGGTGACTCGGTGGCCTTGCTTAACTCATCGACTTTCTCTGATATCTTCTGGCAAGGCAATACCTACGGTAAGGTCAGCCTGTCCGTCTATAACGGAGCGCAAGAAATTCTACAGGACCGTGTCTGGTCGGGTCTAGTTAAACCTAAAGTGGTCATCCAGCTGGGTGTCAATGGTGGCTTAGATACTGATTCCATGGATCAGCTTATGGCGATTTTACAGGGTAGAGAAGTCTATTTTGTAACCGTCCATAACGCGGATGGTGAGGACACGGAAGTGAATAGCTATATTAAAGACACTGCCCGTCGCTATCCAAATGCCCATGTAATTGATTGGCAAGCCTATCAAGTGGGACATCCGGAATGGTATGTGTCAGATGGCGTCCACCACAATGAAGTCGGCACCCTGCACTATGTGGCCTTTATCGCTCGTAGTCTCTATCAACAACGTTAAGACTCATCTAACCAAGCTGCCTTCTGTACAGCTTGGTTTTTTATGTGAGCCATGGCAAGAGGGCTAAGACTAGATAGTAGGCCAGGGCAATGGCTGGGACAAAGGGAATAGGTTGGTGCCAGCGCCTAGGCCGACTGCCAACCATCAAAAGACCAAGCCCGGCTGCCAGTCCCAAGAGCCAAGCCAGCGCCCTGAGTGGAAGAGACAGCCAGAGCAGACCCAGTATTTGATATCAGCTCCGCCATGCCAATGGGGATGCAAAATTTGGAGTAAGATGAGAAAGCCCAAGGCAAGGACAATCACCAGCATCTTCCAGTCATCCCAAGTTTGATAAAAGGCAAGGAAGAAACTAAAAGGTAGGCAAGCAAGCTGTAAGATATCCGGCACCCAGTAAGCCCAGAGGTCGCATGCAGCCATCACAGCAAGCAAGGCGAGTAAGATACTATATAAGCAGATTCGAGTAGGAGACCAGGCCTGATAAGCAGCCATCAAGGCCACGCCGATAGCTAAGCTGCCTCCCGCCAACTCGCTTTGCCAGTAAATCGATGAGATTATTTGGTGACAGTAAGGGCAACGGGAATGGAGGAGGGCTTGGGAAATTAGGGGGATGAGCTCTTTCCAGGAGAGAGGATGATGGCAATAATCGCAAGAGGAGCGAGCCCGCCAATTAAAATGGTCAAAAACCAGTTGGTGGGCCAGACAAGGCACAAAAGAACCTAGGCAAGCTCCCAAACAAAAGGCTAAGATAAATCGCATATAGAGCACCTCCTTATATACTATATAGACTGAAAATAGAATGAAACACTAAAACTCAGCAAAAATTCTGAAAAAATTTAGGCTATGACTTGACTAAAAAGTAAATCTAAGCTATGATATATGAGTCGTTACAAGAGTCATTAGCTCAGTTGGTAGAGCATCTGACTTTTAATCAGAGGGTCACAGGTTCGAGCCCCTGTATGACTCATTCTTGCTTTTAGCAAGCTGTAGCCGGCTTAGCTCAGTTGGTAGAGCATCTGAATCGTAATCAGAGGGTCGAGGGTTCAAATCCTTTAGCCGGCATCGCCAACTTGCGGAAATAGTTCAGAGGTAGAACATCACCTTGCCAAGGTGGGGGTCGCGGGTTCGAATCCCGTTTTCCGCTTATGATAAGGCTAGAATCTTCTAGCAAAGCCCAGAGTACCGTCTTGTATGGTGCTCTTTTTTTTGTTTGTTGGATTAGGGGGAAAAGGAGCCAAGGGACTGCCAGGCCAGCGCTCGTGCCAGTCAAGAAGTCGTGATTAAGCTTTGGTTCGTCCATCTTGCTTTTTGAGTCAGCTTTTGCTAGAATAAGAGTAGGCAATGGCGGCGTCATGAATCGAGTCAGGACCGGAAGGTAGCAGCTATAAGTGACAAAGCCATGTGCTTATTTTTTATTTATCGAATACCATTAAAGCTGACCATTATATCATATATGATATAATGGTTTTTTCTTATGCTACGTTGTATACTAAGGTAGAATGATAAAAACACATGAATCGGTTGGTAGTCCGGTCCTAGCTTTGGCTAGCAGTAACCTGCCCCTCCTGGGTTGTCCCTTCATTTGAATTCAAAAAAAGGAGGGACTGTTATGACGGAAAGTATCTGTCTCACAGTGTATTTCGACGGGAGTTTTTGGCTAGGACGTATGGGAATGGCGTGAGGCCAAGCGCATGCGGGTGGCGACCTACACCTTTGGCCAAGAACCGACTAATCCTCAACTCCTGGCCAAGCTACCCCGTATCTGGCAAGACTTGACTTGGAGTTCGGCAGTGGACCAGGAAAAGCTAGACCCGCACAAAAGGCTCAACTCCAAACGTCTCTTGCGCCAAGCCAAACGCGCCTTAGTAGAGGCGCCGGTAGTGAGCACCAAGGCTCAGCTTGCCTTGAAGGTCCAGCAAGAGACCCGGCGACAAAAGGGCAAGCGTCAAAAAAGCGCCAATAAACGCGAGCACCAAGCGCGCAAATTTGCCCTTAAGCAGGCCAAACGTCGAGAAAAACATCGTGGTCATTAGATAAACGCCACAAGCTCAGGGGAGTGCCTCTAAAAGGCCCTCCCCTTTTCTTATTATCCCAAGTTGCCTTGATTTTCTAGGGCCATGCCTAGCGAATTAAGGGCTACTTATGCTATAATAGATAGGAAATATCTGTGCCCAAAAAGGAGGGTGGACAATGAGTTATCAAGCCTTATATCGGGTCTGGCTACCTAAAGTTTTGACGAGTTGGTGGGACAACCCCTTATCGCCGAAACCCTGAAAAATGCGGTCAAGAACCAGCAATTAAGCCACGCCTATTTGTTCACCGGGCCACGGGGAACAGGGAAGACCTCTGCGGCCAAGATTCTGGCCAAGGCGGTCAACTGCCCACATCAGACAGATGGTAATCCCTGCAACCAGTGTGAACTTTGCCCAAGGCCATTACAGTCGGGCCAATTGAGCGACGTCATTGAGATTGACGCGACCTCCAACAACGGGGGTCGAGGAAATCCGCATGACCCTACGGGACAAGGTGCGCTATGCGCCCAGTCAAGCGACCCTACAAGGTCTATATCATCGACGAGGTCCATATGCTGACCACCGGAGCCTTTAACGCCCTGCTCAAAACCCTAGAAGAGCCACCGGCTCAGGTTCTCTTCATCCTAGCAACGACGGAACCGCATAAGATTCCGGCCACTATTATCTCGCGGACTCAACGCTTCGACTTCGTGCGCATTAGTCAGGCTGACTTAGTTGGTCGCATGCAGTATATTCTGGAACAAGACGGGATTGACTTTGAAGCCGAAGCCCTAGCAGTGATTGCGCGGGCCGCTAATGGGGGGATGCGGGATAGCCTGAGTTTGCTGGACCAAGCCCTATCCTATAACCGTTCAGCGGTGACCGTTCAATCGGCCTTGGAAGTGACGGGGTCCTTGTCTCAGCTGGTCTATATCGATTATCTGACTGCCCTGCAAGCCCACGATGGGCCTAAGGCCTTGAGCATCCTGCAGGCCAGTCTGCAAGAAGGCAAGCAGGCCAACCGCTTTGTGGAGGAGTTAATCCTCTTCTGCCGGGATCTCTTGTTGACCTTGAATTCCAAAGACAACTTCACCCTCCTGACCCAAGCAGAACTCAAGCCTCTGCGTCAGGCTGGGGACAACCGCTTCTATTACAGTCTGATTGAAAGACTTAATCAGGCCTTAAACCAAATGCGTTTTGCTACCCAGGCAGACCTCTTCGTAGAAGTGGCTACCATTGAATTGGCTCAAGAGGTCTCAAATCAGCCGGTAGCTACTGGTCCTGAATCGGGTGCCCTAGCCGACCTTGTGTGTCAGGTGCAAGCCCTAGAGGCCAAGGTCAGCCAACTGGAAGCCCAGTTGCGGGCAGGAGCACCTGCTCAAGTAGCAGCTCTTAGCCCTCAAGCCCTAGCGGAGGATGACCAACCACGGGTACCGCGCGAGCGTCCTGCTGGACAGCGTCAAGCCTATCATTTGGACACGGATGCCGTCTATGCCGTCCTCAATGAAGCCACACGTCAAGACGTTAGCTTGACTCAAAAGTGGTTGGGTGCCAGCTAGAATCCCTGCCACCACAAGACCGCAGTGCACTTAACGGGAGCAGAGGTACAGGCAGCAGGTCCTGAACGTATTCTCTTATCCTTCAAGAGCCAGGACTTCTGTGGCCGGGTCCAACAAGATGCGGACTTCGTCCAAGAACTTAGCCGCCAACTGGCCCGCCACTTTGACCGGCCGGTCGCCCTAGCCTTTGTCTTACAGAGTGAATGGAGTCAGGTGCGCCAGACCTATAAGGTCCTCTATGATCAAGCGGGCGGCCCAATCAAAATTGGTGCCGTGGTAGAACCTATTAGGCTAGCCCCTGAAGCAGAGTCTATAGAAGCTGAACAAGCCAAGCCACAGTCAGACGACTTCCAAAGCCTAGAGCAAGTCATGATGGACTTGCCAGAAGCGCCAGAGGCAAGTGAGCCAGGCACCGATTTGTTTGGCCTGCCAATGGAAAGGCCAGAGCCCGCTCAGCCACTAGTGGACCAGGAGGACTTGCCGACGGTTGATCCTGTCTTCGCACAGGCACCAGATCAGGACAACCTCCCACCTGTTGTCAGCCAAGCCTTGGCCCTCTTTGGTCAAGATGTGGTCGACATCGATTACGAAAAATAAAGCAAGCATTAAAGGAGATATAAAGATGCGTGGAATGGGAAATATGGGCAACATGCAAGGCATGATGCAAAAAATCAAAAATGCAAAAAGAAATGACCAGAGACAGCGTGCATTGAGGCTACTATCTTTCAAGCTCAAGATGTTAACCAACTAGTAACGGTTAAAGTCAACAGCAGAAGGAATTGGTAGAATTGGACCCTAGCGCCAGACTTGGTAGATCCAGATGATATCGAGATGTTACAAGATTTAGTGATTGCAACAGTCAACGATGCTTTGAGCAAGTAGACCAAGCGACGGAATCACGCCTAGGTAAATACACCCAAGGCATGAACCTACCCTTCTAGCCTATAAACCATCAAAGGAGGTGGCCACAGTGCAATACCCTGCACCTATCGCGAGTTAATCAATAGTTTTACTAAATTACCGGGTATTGGAGCCAAGACAAGCGGCTCGGTTGGCCTTCTATGTCCTTGACATGAAAGAATCGACGTGACCGAGTTCGCTCAAGCCCTGATTCAAGTCAAACGTGACTTGCGTTTCTGCCCGACTTGCGGCAATATCACGGACAGCGAGCTTTGCGTCATCTGTTCCGATCAAAGTCGTGACAGCAAGACGGTCCTAGTGGTAGAAGATGCCCGGGATGTCATGTCCATGGAGCGAATGCATGAATATCATGGCCTCTACCATGTCCTTCATGGGGTCTTATCACCTATGGAAGGCACGGGGCCAGAAGATTTGAATATTCCTTCGCTCCTGCGTCGTTTGCAGGAGACGGAGATTGAAGAAGTCATTGTGGCCACCAATGCCACGGCTGAAGGGGAAGCGACCGCCATGTACTTGGCCCGCTTGCTTAAGCCCGCTGGTAATAAGGTGACCCGCCTAGCTCACGGTTTGGCGGTAGGCAGTGACATTGAATACGCCGATGAGATGACCCTCTTCCGGGCCATTGAAGGGCGACGTGAATTATAGTGGAAAGACAAAGTGAGGAGAAGGCATGTTTCCAGGAAAGTTTATAACCCTTGAAGGTCCTGATGGGGCCGGCAAGAGCAGTGTGATTGCGGAGTTGACCGCCTATTTAGAGGGCCAGGGCCATCAAGTCCTGACCACTCGTGAGCCGGGGGGCGTGCCCATTGCGGAGGAGATTAGACGGGTTATTCTAGATGTGGATCACACTGCCATGGACCCGCGGACAGAGGCCCTCTTGTTTGCGGCAGCCCGCCGTCAACACTTGGTCGAAGTGATTCTACCAGCCTTGCGTCAAGGTAAAATCGTTCTCTGTGACCGCTTCGTGGATTCGTCCTTGGCTTACCAAGGCATGGCCCGCGATATTCCGGTGGATCTAATCTGGTCCATTAACCAATTTGCGGTAGAAGATCAACTGCCGGCTCTGACCCTCTTAATCGATGTGCCGGCTGAGGTGGGCCTAGCCCGCATTCATCAGGCTCGTGGTCAGCGCCAGTATGATCGCCTAGACCAAGAATCCCTGGACTTCCATAACCGGGTCCGCCAGGCCTTCCTAGATTTGGCCCAAGCCTCGCCAGAGCGCATTAAGGTCATTGACGGCCAAGCGCCACTAGACCAGGTCGTGGCTGCTTGTATTGACGTTCTACATCAACATGCCCTCTAGAGACAGAGAGGAGAAGGAGTATCATGATGAAATTAATTATTGCCATTGTTCAAGATCAAGACCAAAACGAATTGAGCCGCGCTTTCTATGATGCCAATGTCCGTGCCACCAAGTTATCTACCACCGGTGGTTTCTTACGGGCCGGCAATACTACCTTTATGATTGGGATTGAGGAAGAACGGATTGAGGAAGTCTTGAAGATTATTGACCAATGTTCTAAGGGCGCGTGAACAATATGTCAGCGCTCACTCCATTTGGATATGGGACTAGACTCAGCTGTTAACCTACCTGTTAAAAAGTTGAAGTAGGGGGCGCGACCGTCTTCGTCTTACCAATCGAAAGCTTCCACCAATTCTAGGTGGCGACTGGTATGGCTACCTATAGCGTCGAAGCCCTCAAGGCTTATTTTGCCCAGCAGGTCCAGGAAGGCCACCTAGCCCACGCCTATCTGCTGACAGGTGGGGACATAACTAGCAAGCGAGCCGTCATAACGGCCCTAGCCCAAGATTATTTCTCTAGGGATAGCGGCGACCCAACGACCATCCGCCAACGGATTGCCGATAACCAGTATGCCGATGTCTATTACTTAGAGGCTCAAGGCCAGACCCTCAAGGTCGACCAGGTCCGCGAGCTCAAGGAATGGTTGGGGCAGAGCCCGCTAGAAGGGCGGGGTAAGTTTGCTATTATGAGCAGTCCGAACGCCTCAATGCCTCTTCGGCCAACGCCCTTTTGACCATCTTGGAGGAGCCGGTGGCCAATGTCTATCTCTTCCTCTGGAGCCCAAGTGCTAACTTGCTCCTGCCGACTATTTTGTCACGGGTTCAAGTCCTGCATCTGGAGGCGCCAGACCGCCAAGCCCAGGCAGCGGACTGGGAGGCTCACGGCGTCTTGCCCGTTCACGCCCAGATCCTGGCAGGCTTCAGAGAGGAAACCGTGGCTCGCTGGACCAGCGATTATGAGGCGACCCAGTTTGAGCAGGCTATCAAGACCTGGAACGGCTGGTATCGCCAGCTAGTGATGGGCGACCCTATGGCCTTTGTGGTTCTGCAGACCCGTCTCAAGGGAGACCTGACTCAGCAGGGTGGCTTGGACCTGGCAGATTAGTGCCTGCGTCTGACCCATCAGCTCTTAACCAAGGCAGCAGCCTATGATTTCCAGGGGCATTTCTTGACCGAATTGGCCAAACAAGGCCTGCCTAGCCAGGCTGACCTCTTGCGGCTTAATCAGCTCTTGCTAGAAGCTAAGCAGCGGATTTTGGCTAATGTATCCCCTCAGTTGGCTTTAGAACAGTGCGTCTTACGATTTAAGGCGGGGCGCTAAGCAAGCCAATTCACTCTTATTGATAACGAAAGGATGTTGTGCTAATGGATGAGTCAAACTTGACCCAGATTCTGGCCCTAATGGATAGTCAGTTTAGCCAATTAAGTGATACCATGGCGCAACTCAAGCACCAGGTAACAGAACTTTCCCATGAAAATAATCGTCTTCGCATGGCCAATGCCCGACTAGCATCGGTCGTCAGCGAAGCCAGCCCGCCCCTGACGGATTTGCCCCCAGAGCAAGAAGACAAGCATCCGGAGGAGACTAGTCAAGTGGCGCCAGCCAAACGGCAACAAGCGGGGCGCGAGCGCCTGCAGACCTTCTACCAGGAAGGCATCCATATCTGCCATACCTTCTATGGTATGAAGCGGGAGCCAGGTGAAGAGTGTATCTTCTGTCAGAATCTCCTGGATAGTTTCAGCGCGACAACCACTAGGAGGTCCCTATGACAGACGCGACTGACTTACTTAAGCCCGGCGAGCGCCTGAGACTATCTAGCCCGCGAGAAATTATCGATTATACAAAATCCAGACTACTTTGCCTTCTCAGTCGATGCCATTCTATTGGCCCATTTTGCCAAGGTGCCACGACGCCAGACGGCCAGAATTCTGGATCTCTGTAGTGGGACAGGGGTCATTCCCTTCCTGCTCAGTGCCAAAACAGCCGGTCACATCGATGCGATTGAACTGCAAGAGGCCCTAGTGGACATGGCCCAGCGCTCTTGCCAGCTCAATGATCTGACGGACCGGCTGACTTTTCGCCAAGGGGATGTCAAAACCATGGCGGCGGCGCGCCCCCTCTATGATGTTGTAACTTGCAATCCTCCTTATTTCTCGGTCACTAACAAACAGACCCAACACCACCTGACCTCCCATGCCATTGCCCGGCATGAGGTCTACTTGACCCTGGAACAATGGGTGGCCCAGGCCAAGCGCCAGCTCAAGACGCGGGGCAAGCTCTTCTGTGTCTATCGGCCAGACCGCCTAGATGACTTGATGGAGACCTTGCTAGGGGCGGGCTTTAGTGTTCATCGCCTGCAATTTGCCTATGGCAAGGCCGACCAGGTGGCCAAGGTGGTGCTGGTTGAAGCCATTTATGCGGGTGGGCGCCAAGGTCTGAAGGTGGAGCCGCCGATTGTCATTTATGGGTCGGATCAGCAATACACCCCAGAAATGAAGGCAATTTATTATGGCGACTAAACAGTATTTTTTCTATGTGCTCTACTGCGCGGACCATACTCTCTATACCGGCTATACGGTGGACTTAGAAGCGCGGACTGCCAGTCATAATGCTGGCAAGGGCGCTAAATATACCCAACAAGCCAAGCGCCGGCCGGTTCGCTTGCTCTATGCGGAAGAGCGGCCGAGCCGATCTCTGGCCATGCGGGCAGAGGCGCGTTTTAAAGCGACTGACCCGATCCCAGAAAGAAGACTATCTCTTCCGCCATGGCTGGCGTCCTATCGGCTAGCCAACCCTTAATTATCCCTTTGGAGGTGCAAGATGGAACAACGGAGCTTTGAGTCCCGGGCGGGTGGCACCCTCTACTTGGTGCCAACGCCGATTGGTAACTTGGAAGACATGACCTTCCGGGCCATTCGACACCTCAAGGAAGCGGATTTGATTCTGGCGGAGGATACCCGCAATACCATTAAACTCTTAAACCATTTTGAGATTGAGACGCCTATGCAGAGCTTCCATGAGCATAGCCAGGCTGACCGTCTCCAGCCCTTGTTAGAACGTTTGGCGCAAGGTCAGGATTTGGCCTTGGTGTCAGATGCCGGCATGCCCCTGATTAACGACCCGGGTCATCCCTTGGTGGATGCCACCCTTAGCCAGGGACTGGCAGTGGTAGCTCTGCCGGGCGCCAATGCGGCCCTGACAGCCTTGATTGCTTCGGGCTTATCCTGCCAGACCTTCACCTATTACGGCTTCTTCCCACGGGATAAGAAAGGCCAGGTTGCTGTCTTAGATCGAGTGGCAGGCCAGGATTCGACGGCCATTTTCTACGAGTCGCCCCACCGCATCAAGCAGGCTCTGCAGGCCATTCGCCAGGGATTGGGGCCGGATCGAGCCGTGGTCATAGCTCGGGAGTTAACCAAGCGTTATGAGACCTATATTCGAGGCAGTGTACATCAAGTACTCATGAGCCTAGCGGACCAGGAAATCAAGGGCGAATGTGTCCTCTTAATCGCTGGCGGGGGTAAGGTCGAGACGGGCCCTGAGCTAACGGCAGAGACCGATCTCAAGGTCTTGGTCCAAGACCTCATGGCCCAAGAAGGCCTCAATGCCAAGCAAGCCATTAAGCAAGTGGCCAAGACTTACGGACTGAAAAAACAGAGCGTCTATCAGGCCTATCACGACCTGACTGACTAATAAAGGAGGAAGACTTATGGCATTAAAAGATGAAGATTTCTTATTGAAAAACGATAAAGACTTAGAGGCTGCCATGGCCAAGTTAGGCTTAGTCCTAAATGAAGAGAAGAAGGAATTCGTCGATCCTACCGACCAATTCGCCTTTGACCCAAGCGCCTTAGAAGATGACCAGGATGACCAAGCCAAAGGCAAGGACCATGGACGCAAGTAAAAAACGTTGCGCCTGGGCCACCAATATGCCGGATTATTATCAGGCCTACCATGACCAGGTTTGGGGTGTGCCTCAGCACCAGGATTTAGACCTCTTCAAATGGCTAGTCCTGGAATCCTTCCATGTGGGCTTGTCCTGGCGCTTGGTCCTATCCAAGGAGGCCAACTTTGCCCGTGCCTTGGAAGGCTATGACTATGGCCGTATTGCCCAGTATCAGGAAGAGGATGTCGAACGGTTAGCCCAGGATGCGGGCATTATCCGCCATCGGGGCAAGATTCGAGCGACCATTGCCAACGCCCAGGCCTTTCTCAAGGTTCAGGCCGAATGGGGCAGCTTCGATGCCTATATCTGGCACTTTACGGAGGGCCAGGTGGCCTTTCCACCCCCAAGGGAGCGGCCGACCCGAAGTGATCTAAGCGATCGCATTACCAAAGACCTCAAGAAGCGTGGCTTCAAGTTTTTAGGCAGTGTGACGGTCTATTCCTATCTACAAGCCATCGGCATGGTCAATGACCACGAGCCAGAATGTTTCTGTTATCAAGCAGTGCGCTAGCCCTTGAGGGTCGGCGCTTTTTTTGCGAACAAATTTTCGCACCTAGGAGACTAAGTGTGCTATAATGGGTAGGGTAAGATTGAACCAGAGGAGAAAGACAATGGCCAAAGATAAAATTGTAATCAAAGGGGCACGGTCCCATAACTTAAAAAATATTAACCTAGAGATTCCTCGTGACCAGCTGGTCGTAGTGACGGGTCTATCTGGATCAGGTAGAGCTCCTGGCTTTTGACACTCTCTATGCAGAGGGCCAACGCTCTATGTGGAGAGCCTGTCGGCCTATGCCCGCCAGTTCCTAGGTCAAATGGATAAGCCGGATGTGGACTCCATCGAGGGTTTTGAGCCCGGCTATTTCCATCGACCAGAAGACCACTAGCCACAATCCGCGGTCAACGGTCAGGGACGGTAACTGAAATTAACGACTACCTGCGTTTGCTCTATGCTCGAGTTGGGGTACCTTACTGTCCCCATCACCATATTCCCATCAACGCCAGTCCGTTGAGCAGATGGTCAGCCAGGTCCCTAGACCTGCCTGAGCGCACGCGTGTCCAAATTCTGTCCCCTCTGATTCGTAATCAAAAAGGCCCGACATCAGAAGACCCTAGAGAAGATTAATAAGGACGGTTTTGTCCGGGTGCAGTGGATGGTCAGGTTTGTGATGTCACCGAAAGTGCCTGAACTAGCTAAAAATAACAAGCATAATATCGACGTCGTGGTGGACCGGGTCGTCATCAAGGATGGCGTCCGCTCCCGCTCTTCGATTCCATGGAGACCGCCCTCAAACTATCTGAAGGCTATGTCATCATCGATGTCATTGATGGTCAGGGACACGTTTTAATGAACACTTTGCCTGCCCGCACGGCGACTTCCAGATGGGCGAGCTGGAGCCTCGTCTCTTCTCCTTCAATGCGCCTTTTGGTGCCTGCCCAAGCTGTGATGGTCTGGGTTCCCGTTTAGTAGTAGATGAGGCCTTGGCCATTCCCGATGAAAAATCTCACCTTGGAAGAAGGAGCCTTTGTCGCCTGGAATCCAATCAGTTCCAACTACTATATGTCCATGATGCGCCAATTCTGTGAGCGGAAGGATTCCCATGGATGTTCCTTATAAGAGCTCAAAAAGTCCCGGCAAGCAGACCTGAGTATGGGGTCAAAGACGGTCGCGACTTCAAATTCACCTACACCCCAATGTCGGGCACCGGCACGCGGACAGTTGATACGGTCTTCGAAGGGTCAGTACCAATATGGAACACTACTACAACGATACGGGTTCCGACTATACCAAGGAAGTCATGCGCCAGTACATGGTCGAGCATATCTGTCCGGCCTGCCAGGGCCAACGTCTCAACCCAACAGCCTTGTCAGTTCGGGTAGGGGACCTCAATATTGCCCAAGCTACTGAATTGTCTATTAGTGATGCCTTGGCTCACTTCAAAGAGCCCTGACCTTTGGGCCGGCAGATGAAGTCATTGCTAAGCCCATTATCAAGGAAGTGACCGATCGCCTAACCTTCCTCAATAATGTGGGGTTAGATTACCTGACCCTGAGTCGGGTGGCTGGTTCCTTGTCAGGTGGGGAAGCGCAACGTATTCGTCTGGCTACCCAAATTGGCTCCAATCTTAGTGGGGTCCTCTATATCTTGGATGAGCCTTCTATCGGTCTCCACCAACGCGATAACTCCCGTCTGATTCAGTCTCTGACACAGATGCGGGACTTGGGTAATACCCTGATTGTGGTGGAACACGACGAAGAAACCATGATGACAGCCGACTATATTATCGATATTGAGCGGGTGCCGGCGAGCACGGTGGCCAAGTGGTTGCATGTGGGACACCAGAAGAGGTCATGAAGAATCCAAATTCCTTAACAGGTAAATACCTGTCGGGTCAGGAGAAAATCGCCTTTGCCGACCGACCGTCGTCAGGAAGACAAGGGTCTGGGTAACCGTTACAGGGAGCTAGCGAGAACAACCTGCAGAATGTCACCGCCAAATTCCCATTAGGGCGCTTTGTAGCAGTGACGGGGGTTTCGGGTTCAGGTAAATCCAGTTTGGTCAATGCCATCCTTAAGCAAGCCTTGCTCGAGGAGCTGACTAAAGCTAAGACCCGTCCAGGTGAGTTTAAGTCAATCAAGGGTTACGAGTTTAGACAAGATTATCGACATTGACCAGAGTCCGATTGGCCGGACACCACGCAGTAACCCGGCTACCTATGCAGGAGTCTTTGACGATATACGGGATCTATTTGCCCAGACCAATGAAGCCAAGTTGCGCGGTTATAACAAAGGGCGCTTCAGCTTCAATATCAAGGGCGGGCGTTGTGAAGCCTGTGCCGTGCGGGATTAACAAGATTGAGATGCACTTCCTGCCAGACGTCTATGTGCCTTGTGAGGTCTGTGGTGGCCGTCGCTATAATTCTGAAACCCTGGAAATTAAGTACAAGGGGCTTAACATCACCGAAGTGCTGGACCTAACCGTTGAAGAAGCGGTGGAGTTCTTCGCCGCCATTCCGAAGATTAAGCGTAAACTCCAAACCTTGCTAGATGTTGGTTTAGGCTACATTAGCCTGGGTCAGTCTGCTACCACCCTGTCAGGTGGGGAAGCTCAACGCATGAAGTTGGGTCGCCGAATTGCGCGAGGTTTCGACCAGCAACACCTTCTATGTCTTGGATGAACCAACGACCGGGCTTCACGCCCACGACATCCTGCAAGTTGCTAGAGGTCATCGACCGCCTCGTCCAAGCCGGCAATACCGTAGTGGTGATTGAACATAATTTGGATGTCATTAAGACCGCCGACTATGTCATCGACCTTGGGCCAGAAGGTGGGGTTCGCGGTGGTCAGATTATCGCCACCGGGACACCGGAAGAAGTAGCCAAAGTCAAGGGCTCCTTCACCGGCCAGTACCTCAAACCATTATTGAAAAATAAAAATAAGACTGGGACGAGCGTCCCAGTCTTATTCTTATTTAATATTCCCTATTTATTAGTTACACTAATAAATAGGGTTTAACGCCATGATTTTTTTACGGTCTCTCTAGCGTTTTTCACAAAGTCGGGCGAATTTCACAAGAACGTTCGTCTTTTGACTGAAAAAAAGCCTGATTTAATAGGCTTTTTGCTTGGCGGTCTCGTCATATCTTCAATATATAATAATTCATATTTTTTCCTTATAACTTAGAATAAGTCATGCGCTTAAAGCGACTGAGACCTGTCAGGCGCTCTTTTTCATCCCTAGGTCCGAGCAAATATCGGTCCCTAGGCCCTATGTCAAACGAGTGGAAAACTGGCATAATAAAGGGTGTAGTAGTTAAGAAAAAGCCCTCATTTAAGGAGTGAGAGATATGAATGAGAAAGAAAGAATCATTGAATTAGTCAAACAACAAGTCATTACCATGGATGAAGCCCTTCGCCTCCTCGAGGCTTCGGCCCAAGCAAAAATCAGCTGACCAAGCAGAGGAGCCGACCGACGCTCAAGACCAAGCCCAAGTGACGGACCAGGAAGCTCCAAGCAAAGCAAGAAGCGCCGACTGACCAAGAACCTGAGCAGGACAAGAAGGCGGGCTTCGACCCAGAACAACTCAAGGCTACCGTCCAAGAAGCCATCGACAAGAGCCTCAAATTTGGCCAAGAAATCATCTATAGCGTCCAACAAAGCCTTGATGACAAACAAGAAAATAAGCCTGAAGACAGCAAGTCAGCAGAGCCAACCCAAGAAGCCTCTGAACCAGAAGCTTCCATCAGCCAGGAAGAGGCAGAAGCGAGTATCCAAGCGCCAAGAATTAGAGGAAAGCCTGGAAAAAGAAGCCAAGCCCTCCTAATCGCTAAGCAACGCTTAGAGAGTTCGAGATTCTAGCAGAATTAGACGAGCTCAGTGAAGAACTCCCAAGCCCAAAAAGCCCAAGTGGCGACAGAGAGTCCTGGAGCAGTGACCCAAAAGATTGACCAGCTCAAGAAGAACTCAAGGCCTACAAGCCAGAAAGTTCGGCTTCAGAGCCCTTCAGCCAACGACTCAACGATTTCGTTCGCCAAGTCAATGAAGGCGACCTAACGGGCGACCGACCACGTCAGTCGGGCGACGGATCAATTCGGTCAGAAAGCCGACCGTGCCGGCCAACGTATTGATAACGAAGCCAACCGCCTAGGCCGGGTCATTGGCCAAGTGGTGAGCACAGCCTTTAAGGCAGCGCGTGAAGGCATTCGCGTAGGCGTGCGGGCCTACGGCCGTTTAGGCAATGAATGGGAGCATACCTTTAACTTTGACGCTAAGGACCTAAAGGTGTTAGACTTTAAGTTATCACGAGGCGATGTCAAAGTCACTCGCGCCCATGTGGATCAAGTCTCAGTCAATGTCAAGGCTAGCTTCTTCGGTAAGATTCCAAATCCTAACCTAGAAGATTTCCAAGCCCACAGTATCCTCTCCCTAGACGACGGCAACTTGATCCTGCAAGTAACTGACGACCATATGTCAGCGGATATTGAAGTGACCCTGCCAGACCAAGACTTAGAGACCGTTCGGATTGAGACCACCCAAGGGGATATTGAGCTAGACGGTGTCCAAGCTAAGGAAATCTATCTGACGACTGTCAATGGGGATGTTGACCTGTCCGATGTGGCGGCAGACTTATTAGACTACCATTCAACCAATGGGGATTTAGACTACCGCCAAGCAGAGGTCAAGCGCCTCAACTTAGAGACAACCAACGGCGACTGCCGCGTGGTGGGAGCCATTGGCGATGTAGCCGCTAGCCTAATTAGTGGCGACCTGCTCTTAACCAAGCGTGATGAGACGCCGGCTGCCATGAAGGTCAGCACGGTCAGTGGCGATGTGAAAATCGCTATTCCGGCCAACTTAAGCCTAGAAGGCAGCGCCCAATCTAGCTCAGGCGACGTGGAACACCGTATCGGCCACCTAGACGTTGAAACCCACCGTCATCACAGCCTAGAATTCCAACGGCTGATGACCAACCAAGAACGCCCTGTTCATTTAGAAATTAACACCGTATCAGGCGACATTCGCCTCAAAGATACCGATTTATAGGAGGAATTTATCATGAAACGATTAACTCGCAATAGCCGTGAAGGAATGTTTTTAGAGCGTTTGTGCCGGTATTGCTGATTATTTTTGGTATAGACCCAACGCTTGTGCGCCTAGTCTGGGTGATTTCCGGTCTTTTAGGTGGTGTGGGCTTGTTCGGCTACTTGATTGCGGCTTTCATCATGCCAGAGGCCTAAGCTTAAGTAAGGTAGAAAGAAGGAAGGACTATGAAACGACTATATAAATCTACCCGCGATCGTAAGGTAATGGGGGTCTGCGGGGGGCTCGGAGAATATCTAGGTATTGACCCTACTTTCCTTCGCCTAGTGTGGTTTGTCCTCATCTGGCCAGGTTGGGGGGCACCTTTCCTCATTTATTTGGTCTTGGGGATTATTCTGCCAGTGACTATACGGTTGCCAATGGCTCTACCAGTCGCTCTAGCCACCGCGAACAGGAAAAGAGACCGTTATCGCCAACAGGCTAACCGGGCAAGAGAGAACTTAATGATTTCCTACGTCGCTATCAAAAAGGCGACGAGGTCGCGATGCTAAGACAGAGACTAAGTTGTCGTGATGTGACGCCCTAAAGACGACTGGAGTGATTTCTAATGCGTCGGATTTTATTGAATACCCTACTCTTTATGGGCTTGGCCCATGTTATGCCGTGTGTCAGCGTTACGGGCTTTGGCGGGGCCTTAATATCAGCCTTTGTCTTCGCCCTCTTAAGCGTGACGGTAAAACCTGTCCTAGAATTCTTTGCCCGGCCCCTCAACTTCTTGAGTTTGGGGCTAGTCAACTGGTTGATTGCCGGCTTTTATCCCTACTTTTTAGCTAGTCGCTGCCAGGTGGCCTTACCATTAGCTCTATCTGAGCGCTATGTTGGTGGCTGCTGCCCTTTCCCTAGGCCAGCTTAGTTGGCCTGGACAGTCCCTATCATGATTAAGACTCACAAAGACCGCAGACCGGATGGTCATGCGGTCTTCTGCTTAGGTAGTAAATTCAGTCTTTTCAAGGGTCTGTCCGGGCAAACGAAAAAGATAGGAATTCTCCGCCGTCTATGTTAAGATTAGGAGGTAAAAGTCAATGAGGAGGCAACATTTTTCATGTCCAAAGAGTGTAACCGTCAATGAACTCGTAAAAACCTTAAAAAAATTCAATATGCCTTTGGGGAAGATTATGGTTCTCGTCAAATATATACTAGTGAAGTATCCTGGCCAGGTTTGGCCCCTAACAGGCTTTTAGGAGGACTATCCTTCGAGCGAATCCAGTTGCTTAGGGCGGACAGAGCTTCTCATCTCAGCAAGTTTGCCAGAAAACGAGCGGACTTTGGCCTATGAATCTCTCTGTAACGAGGAAACGCTCACCATTATCTTCGCACGGGACATAGTCAGTGCCGGAAGATTTGATTACGGTCGCAGATAAGTATCATATTCCAATTTTGCGGCACGATCTAAGACTACCCGGGTCCCTAGCCAACTTGACTAACTTTTTAGAAGGTCGCTTGGCTGAGCGCTATGGCTACACGGTGTCTTCGTGAAGTATTCGGGATAGAGTACTCTTGACTGGGGTAGCGGTGTCGGTAAGTCGGAAACGGCCCCTAGAATTGGTCCAACGCGACCACCGTCTGATTGCCGATGACCGAGTCGAGCTCTTTATGATTGATGAATTGACCCTCAGTTGGTGAAGCCCTGAAATCCTCCAAAACCTCTTTGGAAATCCGTGGTTTAGGCATTATCGATGTCATGTCTCTTTACGGGGTAGCACCATCCGTCGCTCTAAACGTTTGGAATTGATTATTAACCTAGTGCTAGATGACGGCAAGACCGAATACGACCGTCTGGAGCTCACAACGAATATGAACAAATTTTGAAGTCAACGTACCACGTATCCGCATTCCGGTTAAGACTGGGCGGAACTTGTCGGCCATTGTCGAATCAGCGACCATGAACTTCCGGGCTAACCAAATGGCGTTATGATGCGACGACTACTTTCAACCGTAAACTAGACGCCCTTATCAAGAAGAATCGGGTTGATGACTAGATGCAGTTTTTAGCCATTGATCCCATTGCCTTCCGCTTACATTATGGCCCCGTCCACTGAGTACGGCCTTCTTGATTGGCTTAGGTATGGTCCTATCCTATCTCTTAGTCATGCGCGAGGGGCGCCGTAAAGGAGCCTGTCAGAAGATTATCTGTCGGATGCCTACTTTTGGACCATTATCTTAGGCCTGCTAGGGCGCGCGCCTATTATGTGCTCTTCCGTTTGGACTACTACCCAGCCCATCCCGACCAAATCATTCAGATTTGGCATGGTGGGGTGCCATCTATGGGGCCATCTTGCTAGGGACAGCCACCATTATCTATGTGCGGCATACTATCAGCAAGACCTCATCCTGACCCTTGGATGTGGCGCCGTCAGGCATTATGTTGGCCCAAGCCATCGGGCGTTAGCAACTTCGTTAACCAAGAGGCCTATGGACCAGAAACCGACCCGGCCTTTTTAGAAGGCTTGCATTTGCCGGCTCTGGCTCATTGATCAAATGCAGATTCAAGGCCATTATTACCGAAATCGACTTTCCTGTATGAGTCCTTGTGGAATTTACTGGGCTTAGCCCTGATTTTTATTCTTGCGACGACAAAAAGGTTTAGTCAAACGTGGCGAATTAGCTACCGGCTACTTCTGTCTGGTATGGTCTAGGCCGCTTCTTCATTGAAGGTCTACGGACTGATAGTTTATACTTGGGTCCCTTGCGCATTTCGCAGGGGGTGTCCGCCGTCATGGTAGTGCTGGGCCTAGCCTGGATCATCATCAGACGGCGAGCAGGTCACAGTGTGGCCTATTCAGATTTCCAATTAGAAAAGAGGTAAGGACATGAAAATTGCGGTATTAGGTTCAGGTTCCTGGGGAACTGCCCTAGGCCAAGTCTTGGCTGAAAATGGTCATGAGGTGGTCTTATGGGGACGTGAAGACCACATCGCGGATGAAATTAACCAAGCCCATACCAATAGCCACTTCCTGCCAGGCATTAACTTACCTACGACCATTGTGGCGACAACGGACTTAAAAGCAGCCTTGGATCAAGCCACTGTCTTACTCTTCGTCTTACCAACCAAGGCTATTCGCTCGGTTGCTCGGCAGGTAGCGAGCTATCTCAGTCAGTCAGACGCCCAACCCCTTCTGGTGCATGCCACTAAAGGGCTGGAGCAGGGGACCCATTTGCGGGTCAGCCAGATGATTGAAGAGGAGATTCCGCGACAAGATTACCAAGACCTGGTTGTCTTGTCAGGTCCAAGCCATGCCGAGGAAGTAGCCCGCCATGACCTGACGACCGTAACGGCCGCTTGTCCCAATTTGCAAGCGGCTGAGAAGGTGCAGGCCCTCTTTAAGAATCACTACTTCCGTATCTATACCAATACCGATGTGGTAGGTGTGGAAATGGGCGCGGCCCTCAAGAATATTATTGCCCTAGGTGCCGGTGTCCTAGCGGGTGCTGGCTACGGTGACAATGCCAAGGCCGCCCTGGTAACGCGTGGTCTGGCTGAAATTTCCCGTATGGGCATTAAGTTGGGGGCGGACCCGCTGACCTTTGTGGGGTTGAGCGGGGTTGGCGACCTAGTGGTCACCTGTACCAGTCCCCACTCCCGTAACTGGCAGGCAGGGAACCTGCTAGCCAAAGGTTACAGCAAGGAAGCCATCGAAGAAGAAATTCAAATGGTGGTTGAAGGGATTGCTACCTGCCAGTCAGCCTCATGAACTGGCCAAGGAATCCGGTATCGAAATGCCAATTACCGAGGCCCTCTATGGTCTCATTTATGAAGGTGCGCAGGTCAAGGAAGGTCTGCTTCGCTTGATGACGCGCGATGGCAAGCAAGAAGCCTCCCTGTCTCAGGCGCATTATTAAGAGAGTGAATGATAGAATGGAAAAAGAATTAATTGTAACAGATGTCGTCGTGATTGGCGCTGGGCCGGCTGGAATGACCGCCGCCCTCTACGCTTCACGAGCCAATCTCAAGACCCATATGATCGAAAAAGGCGTTCCCGGTGGGGAAGTCAACAACACGGCAGATGTGGAAAACTATCCTGGTTTTTCCTTGGTTTCCGGCCCAGAATTGGCCCAACACATGTACCAAGGGGCTATGCGTTTTGACGCGGTCCACGACTACGGCGATGTGAGCCATATTGAAGTATCAGGTGATCTTAAGCGAGTGCATACCAGCTCTAAGGTCTATGAGGCTAAGGCAGTAATTGTGGCGACCGGTTCTTTCCACCGCCACCTTGGCGTGCCTGGTGAAGAAGAGTTGGCTGGCCGTGGCGTGTCCTACTGTGCGGTCTGTGACGGTTTCTTCTTCCGCGATAAGGAAATTATCGTAGTCGGCGGGGGTGACTCGGCCGTTGAAGAGGCCCATTACCTGACTCAATTTGCTAGCAAGGTCACAGTTATTCACCGTCGTGACGAGCTCCGAGCGCAGAAAGTCCTGCAAGACCGGGCCTTTGCCAATCCTAAGATTGAATTCATCTGGGATAGCGTGGTGGAGGAAATTCTAGGGACGGATGCGGTTGAAGGCGTGCAAATTAAGAACGTCAAGACTGGCCAAACTAGCCGCGTAGATGCCCAAGGGGTCTTTATCTACGTTGGTTTAGTGCCTAACTCAGAAGCCGTTAAAGATTTGGGAATCACCGACCAAGAAGGCTGGATCATCACGGATGATCGTATGGCCACCAGCCTGCCAGGCGTTTTTGCAGCCGGCGACGTGCGTCAAAAGCACCTGCGTCAGATCGTAACAGCCACCGGCGATGGCGGTACGGCTGGTTTCCAAGCCTACCAATACATTGAAAGTCTTAAAGACTAAGCTAAAAAGCCCTGCACTGATAGACAGTGCAGGGCTTTTGAATTGAGCTAGTTGCCCACTCCGTCAAGTGGACCACTAGCTCCCGTGAAATCGCCGAAAACGGGTCAAAAGCTAGGAAAAGCTTCGAGCCAGTGGCCCACTCTGTCAAGTGGACCACTAGCTCCTAGGAAATCGCCGGAAACAGGTCAAAATTCAGTCAAGTCCAAAATCCTGTGTAAAAATATGTAGGCTGTCCTATAGCTTATTTGCGTTTGGTGAAGTTGACAAGGAAGGGGCGCGCATTAGCCTGCCAAGCATCGTTTAAATCAATGAGGATGGCGCCAATTAATCGCTCAGCAGAAGCGACGTTAGGATAGACGCCAATGACCTTATCCCGCCGTCTGATTTCACGGTTTAAACGTTCAACAGAGTTGGTAGTCCGTAAGTTGGGATGATAAATCTCAGGCTCCATCATAAACTGAACGGCATCTTCAAATCCCTCGTCTAAAACCTTTAAGGCCTTCTGATAACGAGGATTGTCCGCGACAGAGGCCTCAAAAGCTTCCTTAAGTCGCCGTGCATGTTCAGCGGTGGGCGCTTGGAAAATGGCCTTCAACTTAGCCCGCGCCTCTAGACTCCCCTTTCTGGGGATGGTCTCGACAATGTTAGACAAAAAATGAAAGACGCAACGTTGCCAAGGCACCCCAACAAAACAGTGCTCGGATAAGCACTCTAAGTCCGAATGAGCGTCTGAAATAATCAGAGTAGGCTGGCTCAAACCACGGGCGCGTAGGGATTGAAGGAAGGTCAGCCAAGCCTCTTTGCTTTCTTCTTCTGACACCCAAAAGCCGATGATTTCGCGCTTGTTGGCCTCGTTGACCCCTTGAGCTAGGTAGACCGCCTTGACACCACGCTACCCTCTTCGCGCACCTCAATGTAAAGGGCATCGAGGTAGAGATAACGGAAGTGGCTGTGGGTCAGTGTCCGATTTTTGAAGGCTTCAATCTCAGGATCCAACCGCTTCATGACATCTGACACAAAGGACTTGAAACCGTCTCGCCACACAATTCTTGCACGATTTTGGTGACTTTGCGTGTAGAGACCCCATTAACCACCATTTCCATCATGGAGAGCAGGAAGGCCTGTTCGTTGCGTTGATAACGTTCAAAGAGCTCGGTTTTGAACTCGCCAGAGACGCGTACGTGGGACTTGTAATTTAAGGGTACCGATGGATAGTGTCCATTGGCGTTCATAGTAGCCGTTGCGATAGTCTTGGCGCTGGTCGGAGCGTTCATGGGGAGCGGCTTGGATGAACTGGTGGCGTTCTTCTTCCATGTAGGCATTAAAGACGGTAATAGCCAGCGACTTCATGAGCGTGTTCATGTCACTGTTTAAAACTGCCTCTGTTAATTCTTCAAGTTTTAGGTTAATATTAAGGTAAGTCATGGTAATCTCCTCTTTCAATGTTTTCCGACAACTACATTGTACCAGAGATTACCTGGCTTTTTCTTTTTACACAATTATAGGGACTTAATCCAAAATTCAGGAAAAGCTTCGAGCCAGTGGTCTACTCCGGAAAGTGGACCACTAGCTCTCGGGAAATCGCTGGAAACGTGCCAAAATTCAGGAAAAGCTTCGAGCCAGTGGACCACTCAGGAAAGTGGACCACTGGCTCGGTCAAAAGATAGGGCTTAGGGCAGATTTCATGATATCCCGAGATGGCTCAGCCAAAAACCTAGGCCTAGAGCCGCTAGCTCTCCATTAACCAAACCACACAAAAAAGGACTGGTCGTCAATCCCAGTCCTTTTGCCTTAGTCTTAGGCGGTTAATTTAGCGATGTCTGCTTCAATCTTAGCAGCCTTAGCTTCTACTTCTTCATGCGAAGCGCCTTGGGTGCCTAGATAGAGCTTGATTTTTGGCTCGGTACCACTTGGACGGAATGCTACCCAGCTGCCGTCTTCCAAGACATACTTGAGGGCATCAGATGGTGGGAAGGTCAAGGTTTCAACCGTGCCATCAGCTAGAGTGCGTGTGCCAGCTAAGTAGTCATACGCTCACCACTTTGAGGTCACTCATTTCCTTAATCCCTTCGGTCCGGATTTGTCGTGATGATGGTCGCCATCTTAGCTTGCCCAGAGAGACCTGGGAAATCCACTGCGATGGTTTTTTCATAGAAGTAGCCGTATTTTTCGTACATGCTTTCTAAGACATCCGCCAAGGTACGGCTCGCTTTCTTGTGGTAGGCGGTCAATTCAGCCAAGACTACCAAAGCCTGGATAGCATCCTTGTCGCGCACAAATGGCTTAATGAGGTAACCGTAAGATTCTTCAAAGCCCATGAGGAAGGTCTTAGAACCTGTTTCTTCATATTCTTGAATCTTCTCAGCGATAAACTTGAAACCAGTCAGTACTTCGACCGCTTCTAAGCCATAGTGAGATAAGATGGCGTCAGCAAAGTTAGTCGATACGATAGACTTAACCGCTACCCCGTTCTTAGGCAGTTGGTTGAGTTCTAACTTAGCGTTCAAGATGTAGTCCAACATGAGAGAAGCGATTTGGTTCCCGGTCAAGAGTTGGTAGTCACCCTTGCTAGTGCGAACCTTAGCACCGAGACGGTCAGCGTCTGGGTCAGTCCCTAAGAGGATATCCGCTTCTACCTTCTTAGCTAATTGCTCAGCTAAATCAAAGGCCGCGGCAGATTCAGGGTTAGGAGACTTAACAGTTGGGAAGTCGCCGTCTGCTTTGGCTTGTTCTTCTACCACGTGAATGGTGTTGAAGCCTGCTTGGTTGAGGGCTTTGAGACCCTAGGGTACATACCAGTCCCGTGAAGTGGAGTGAAGACGATGCTGACTTGGTCCGCCATTTCCTTGACTAATTCAGGGTTGATGGTGACAGCCTTCATTTCTTCTAGGTAAGCTTGGTCCACACGGTCACCGATGATTTCTACGACGCCGCTACCCAATAATTCGGTCTTGTCGCCCACTTCAACCGTTAGTGGGTTTTCCACTGCGCGAACAAATTCTGTTAATTTATCTGCATCTTCTGGTGGCATTTGCCCACCATCCTCGCCGTAAAACCTTGTAGCCATTGTAGGTCTGCTGGGTTGTGGCCCTGGCAGTAATCATAATCCCGCGTAGGTGTTGAGGGTAACGCACGGCGAAGGATAATTCAGGTGTTGGCCGTAGGCTCTCAAAGACATAGCTCTTGATGCCGTGACGGCTCAAGACCAAAGGCAGCTTCCATGGCGAATTCAGGAGAATAATGCCGTGAGTCATGAAATCGCAACCCCGCGGTCTTTAGCCAGCTAGCGCTTCTTCGATTAATTGGGCTAGCCTTCTGTTGCTTTGGCGAACGGTGTAGACGTTCATGCGGTTAGGACCTGCCCCTAGGACACCACGCATACCAGCTGTCCCGAAGCTGAGGTTAGCACCAAAGGCATCCTTTAAGGCTTCTTCGTCTTGGTTATTGGCTAACTCTTCCTTGAGAACAGGATCAAGGGCGTCGTAATTTTTCCAGAGGTTTAATGTTTCTTGCCATGTCATAGCATTACCACCTTTCAGTATTGCGTCATAGAGAAATGAAACCTAGTGAGAGGCTCCTCACTTTATGCTAATATTCTACCATGAAATGTAGACGGTTACTAGTGGGGTAGGGATTTGGAACGAAAAATTTAGCGATAGCACTAAGGTAAATGTCCGGGTCTAGCAGGAGGTTAGCACCCAGAAAGTTTTGTAAATCCCCCTAAAGGCCCCAAGACCGGCAGAATGGAGCGCTTAGCTCCTAGGTCGCTTTTCCCGCCTAAGCGTGGTATACTAAGATGGAGTATAGCGATGATTCCACAAAGAAAGAGGCGATGATATGGCAGACACACTCGAACTAGTCATTATTACAGGGATGAGCGTCGCCGGTAAGACGGTTGCGGTCCAAAGTTTTGAAGATTTAGGCTATTTCTGTATCGATAATATGCCCCCCAACCCTGCTCCCAACCTTCTGGGAACTGGTCAAGGAATCGGGGAAAAATCAGCCGATTGCGCTTGTCATCGACTTGCGGAGCCGGGACTTTTTAACGAAGTCGACAGCCTGATTGCAACTTTAGATAATACCCAGTTAGTGACAACCCGCATTATTTTCTTAGATTCTAGCGATTCGGTTTTAGTATCTCGCTATAGTGAGACCCGCCGCAATCACCCACTGGGCCCCAGATGGCCGAGTATCAGAAAGGGATTGCGAGAGAACGCGAGTTGCTTTATGGACTTGCGCACCCGCGCCCAAATTATAATCGATACTCCGATATTTCCCTCACGTCAGTTGCGCGAGCGCCTGATTAAGGACTTCGCCACTAAGATTATCAGACCTTCCATGTGGAAGTCATGTCCTTTGGCTTCAAGTACAGGGGTGCCCATTGATGCCGATATTATCTGGGATGTGCGCTTCCTACCTAACCCGCACTACATTCCGGAATTGCGTCCGCAGACCGGGATGGATGCGCCAGTTTATGACTATGTCATGAAGCAACCCTGAAACCCAGGTCTTCTACAGCAAACTCATTGATGTCATTGAGTTCTGCTTGCCAGGCTAGCAAGAAGGAAGGTAACCAGCGTGACCATCGCCATTGGCTGTACTGGCGGTAAACACCGATCTGTGGCCATTGCTGAGCGGATTGCCAACCATCTTAAGACAGATAACTATGCGGTTAATATTTCCCACCGTGACTATATGAAGAAGAAAGAGACCGTGAACCGGTCATGAGCGAGACCAAATCGCACCGCTATAAGGTAGCAGTCATCGGTGGTGGGACCGGACCACCTGTTATCTTGCGGGGCTCAAACGAATTGACGCCGACATTACGGCCGTTGTAACCGTGGCGGATGATGGTAGCTCAGGCGCTATTCGCGACTATATTGATGTCGTCCCTCCGGGCGATATTCGTAACGTATGGTGGCCTTGTCCGATGCCGATGAGTTGCTGTTGAACGTTTTCCAGCACCGTTTTAACACGGATGATGACTTCTTAGCTGCCACGCCATCGGCAACTTACTGATTGCCGCCCTGAAAGAAATGCGAGGCTCCTTGACCGAGTCCTTAGATATTCTGTCCAACTACATGAAGGTTCAGGGCCAAATTCTGCCGGCGCGACCGAGTCCCTTGGTCTTACACGCCCTCTTCGAGGACGGGACCATCGCGGTCGGCGAGTCTAAGATTGCCCGTCATCGGAAGAAGATTCAACAAGTCTTGGTGATCACCATGCAAGGGGAGCCGACCATTCAGGCGACACCCCATGTCGTGGAAGCCATCGAGCAGGCGGACTTGATTGTCCTAGGGCCAGGTAGCCTCTATTCCGAGCATCCTGCCTAATCTTATGATTGAAGAAATCGGTCAGGCCATCAAACGGACCCAGGCTGAAGTCGTCTATATTTGTAACATCATGACCCAGTTGGGTGAGACAGAGCAATTCTCGATGCCGATCATGTCCGGGTCCTGCATGAACATTTAGGCCAAGTCTTTATTGATACGATCCTAGTTAACATTGCCGAGGTGCCTCAGATTACATTGACAGTCAGCCTAATGAAGAGTATCTACTTTCAAGTCCGGCATGACTTTGAAGGCATGCGTAACTTAGGTCGCTGAGTAATTTCCAATAGCTTCCTCAGCATGAAAATGGCGGTGCCTACCATGACACCGAATTAGTGGTGGAAGAACTCCGCCATCTCATGAAACGATTAAAGCTTTAACCGTCGCCCTCAAACATCAGGCGGCACAAGTCTAAGGTAGCTAAGTCCAAGCAGAAAGGAGGGTTCTCATGACCTTCGCATGAAGTTAAGAAGGAATGTACCCTTCTTAGAGGTCCCACAAGGAACACGCCAAGGGCGGAGCTTGATACCTGATTCGGATGAATGGGGCAGTCAGCCTCTACCAACAGAAGTTTATCCTCAATGTTCAGAGCGAAATGCGTCCATTGCCCTGCCTCTACAGCTTACTCAAGCAGTTCTATCACACTCGAGAGTGAGCTCATGGTTAGGCGTAGATGAAGCTTAAGAAGAATAATGTCTATATTGTCCGTTGCCGCCCAGAATGTGCGGGATATCTTGGAGGACTTAGGCATCTTCGACGGACTCATGATTAACCATCATATCGCGCCTGACATTATGAACAATGAGCAAAAGGAACGCTCCCTATTTGCGGGGTGCCTTCCTAGCAGTGGTTCCGTCAACAATCCGGAGAATAGTCGCTATCACTTGGAAATCTATTCCAACTACGAGGAGCACAATGAGGGACATCTGCAAGATGATGAATCATTTCCACCTCAATGCACGGACCATCGTCCGTCGCAACGGCTATATTACCTACCTTAAGGAAGCTGAGAAAATTGCCGAGTTTCTGGCCATTATCGGTGCCAACCGGGCTATGTTGCGCTTTGAAGATATTCGCATTGTTCGTGACATGCGTAACTCCGTTAACCGTCTGGTCAACTGTGAGACGGCCAACCTCAACAAGCAAATCGATGCCTCACAACGGCAGATTGAAGCCATTCGTTACCTAGCCGACACGCGGGGGCTGGATAGCCTACCTGATAAGTTGCGGATTATGGCGGAATTCCGTCTAGATCACCCCGACCTCAGTTTGGGTGAGTTAGCCAATTAATTCCAGGTGGTCCTATTTCCAAGTCGGGTGTCAACCATCGTCTCCGCAAGTTAGTGGAACTAGCGGAAAGTCATGCTTTATAGCAATCTCCCCCTATCCTCGCGATAGGGGCTTTTCTTTTACGGACTAGCTGAGGCTAGTCTATTTTTATATATAAAATCCTATATATACCCTTTGCAAGGAAAGGCTGATAAACCAGAGCTAGTTTGTAAGCATCATAAAATTTCAACCTTTTATCTCCAAAACCAGTAAAAAACCGAGTCCCAAAGCCTATATATCTATGAAAGGCAAATTTTTTTCTGGAGGAATACCTATGAATCAATTGTTGCTTGTTGGACGTTTGACTCGTCCTGTTGAAGACCGCCAAGTGGGCGACCATCGGGTGGTCAATAATTGCCTAGCCGTCTCCCGCCGCCATCGTGACCGCAATGGCGACTTGCAGACCGACTTCATTCCCATTGTGGCCTGGGACTATCTAGCTGACCTCTTAGTCAAATACGCCCAAAAAGGCCACCGCATCGGGGTGGTAGGGCGGATGGAATCCCGCCACTACACTAATAATCAAGACCAAAAAGTCTACATCCTAGAATGCCATGTCCAAGATATTACCCTGCTTGAGAGCAAGAATGGCAGTGCTCGGCAAGGCTAAGTACCAGAATCACAGTACCCTCTAAGGGTCAGGAAGACTACGATGCCATCCGGCGCCAGTATGAAGTGCCCAGCAAAGAACAATTGGATATGCGCCAGCTAGCGGGTTTTAAGGCTTAAGACCTCAGATTACGCCAGTCTTTATGACAATTTTGCGACTAGGTAAGCTCTACCATTACATTTGCTAACTTTTGGTATATAATAGGAGTGAAACCAAGAGTTAGGAGGTCGTCGAATGAACGTATTAATGATTGAAGATAACGAATCTGTCTGCGAAATGATGTCCATGTTTTTCGAGAAGGAGCAATTCCAAGGCCACTTCTACCATGATGGCTTAGAAGGTTTACAATGCCTTGCGTGAGTCTCCAAGCAAGTGGGATATTGTCTCACAGACTTAATCTGCCGTCTATGGACGGATTACCATTTGCCGGAATATCCGCAAGATTTCTAAGGAAACACTCGATTATTATGCTGACTGCTCAAGATTCAGAGAGCGACCAAGTCATTGGCTTGAAATGGGGCTGACGATTATGTCACCAAGCCTTTTTAGCCCCTTTGACCTTGATGGCTCGCATGAAGGCCTCTACTGTCGTAGTCAAATTCCTGGTACTCGACCACAGTCAAGCTCAGGAAGAAGAAGGCTTCGATGTAGTGACCAAGAGTGTCAAGACTGCACCGTGACCCGGGAAGCCTACTATAATAACCAAATCTGATTGAGAAACCTGACACCTAAGGAATTTGATTTGTTGCTGACCTTGTGTGCTCGCCTAAGCGGGCTTCAACCGTGAGCAGTTTGCTACAACTCTGGGAAGATCCTTTCTATGGCGACGAGCGACAGTCGATGCTCACATTAAGAAATTACGGCAGAAGATTGAAGTGATTAGCCGCAAATTATTCAGACTGTCTGGGCGTCGGCTACAAGTACGAAGATCCAGGTGATCATTAATGCGATTTAGATTTCTCTGGCAATTAATTGCCGGATTCTCGTCGGTCATGTCGGTGACCCTGGCCTTATCGGCCCTCACGGATTAGCAAACCATATGAATCAGCAAATCCACAGTGAAGTCGAGACGCGCTTACTGAATTACGGTAGCAACATTGTCAGCAATAACTTTTCCCGTGAGGATATACGAAAGTAGACCAATTGTCGGCTTCGGACAACTATCTCCATTCAAGTCTACCTGGCCAATGGGAGCATTATCTACCCAACCTACCGCCAGGAGCACGGGCTAATCTGACAGATAGCGAGTTGTGGCCCATTCGCCAAGGGCAGAACCTGCCTTTGTGTGTGACCCTATCGTCCAGATAAGGGAAAATCACCCGTCTGGCCACCGTCTATCTGCCACCAATCGCCAGGCTGAGCGACAGTGCCCAATTTCCTGTCGGATTTATCAGCCTGAGCGAGCCAATTGAGAACTTGGAGACCCGTCAGCAAGAAGCTCTACAACAATATTATCTCTCCTTCGGGATTGCAAACCGTCATTGGTCTGGGAATCAGTGTGGCCTGATGCCCTCTTCCAGACCCGCAAGATTCGGCGCTGCAACAAGCCACTCGTCAGATTACAGTGGGTAACTATGATGTCCACTTTTGATATTAGTAATAAGAGCCGGGACGAGTTTGGTGACTTGGCCCATGATTTCCAAGTCATGACGGATTCCTTGGCAAAATCATGAAGAGATTAAGCGCCAAGAAACCTTAAGACGCCAATTTATGATGGATGCTACCACGAGATGCGGACGCCGCTGATCACCATGAGTGAAATCACCGAAGGCTCCAGTATGATATTTTCCCTGAGCCCCAGCGCAAACGTAGCTTTCAGAATTGCGGCTACCGAGACCCAACGGCTCATTCATTAGTTAATGAGAATCTGGACTACGAAAAATTCGAACCAACCAGATTAGCCTTAACAAGCAGACGCTTAAGGCCTGTGATTTGCTCTGCCAGATTCGGACCCAGTTAACCGCTAAGGCCCAAGAAAAGGGCGACCGCATAGTACTCGATGCGCCTGAGGATCTTCTGATTTACGGGGACCGAGACCGGTTGGTTCAGATTATCATTAACCTGGTGACCAATGCCATCCAGTTCTCAGAGAATAGTGATATCACCCTCTGGGGGCGCCAAGATGGCAACTTTACCGAGCTCCGTATTATGGACCAGGGGATTGGGATTGATGCCAAGCAAATTGAAGACATCTGGGAGCGATTCTACAAGGTGGACATTTCCCGTAAGAATACCAAGTTCGGTGAATCCGGGATTGGTTTAGCGGTCGTTAAGTCCTTAGTGGAAGCCCACGGTGGCACATCTATTCAGGTCGCAAGTGAGCTAGGCCAGGGTTCGACCTTCATTATCTGCTCACTGCCAGAGTAAGCATGGAATCTGGAGACCAGACCCAAGCCCAAGAGGCCACACCAAACAAAAGCAAAAAGAATCTGGGGACTTTCCTGATTGGTAACAAGAAGGCCAAGTCAGAAGACAAGTAAGTTCCCTACAGAAAGGAAGCCTGTCGTGACTAAGACCATCGTCTATTTGGCCCACCCTGATGTGGGCTGGCTCTAGCAAACAACAATTTTTACAGCAATCAGGTTTGCCCTGACGGAGGTCTGCTGCGTCGATTTGCAGGCGGAATATGAGGCCAATGGCCGCGACTTCGATGCCAGTTTGGAATTGGCACGTCTGACTCCGCTATGACCGGTGATTTTCCAGTTCCAACTCTACTGGTACCAGGCGCCGCCCATCCTCAAAATCTGGTTGGATAGCGTCTTCGATATGTCCAAGGCCATGCAAGCCGCCATGCCTCGCCTCGCTCAGATGGAAATGGGCTTGGTGGTCATTGCAGGCGTTAAGGCTAGTCGCTATCAAGTCGGGGGCCGCGAAGGCTTTAGCCTGTCCTCACTCTTGTCGCCTTATTATGCCTGGGCCAAGCATTTTGGCTTGGCGCCCTTGGCCTATTTCCCGGTTCATCAGTTCCACTATCTGACCGAGCCCCAGAAGAAACAGCTGCTAGTTCACTACGCCTGCTATCTTGAGACGGGTAAGGTGGATGACTTTGAAGCCTTGCAGACCTTTGTCTTGGAACGACTAAGCAACCTGGACTTAGCCTTATCGCTTGAAAGCCAGGCAGTTTATGACCAGTTCCGTGAGGACCTGAGTCAAAACCGTGATGAAATCCAGGAGCTGCAGGCCCTGAATAAGGAGGGTTAGCTTCTTATGAATCCCTATCAAGACTATGTTCAGGACTGGCAGGCACAGGCTCCTGACTATCCTAGTCAAGCCTTGCTACAAGTCGCCAGCGACCTCTACCAACAACAAGAAGACCGTCTGCGTCAGCTAGAAGGCCAGTTAGACGGCAGCATGTGGAGTCCTAAGGACTGGCAAAATTAAGTTAAGATCCAGCCCCGCCCCCTAAGGAAAAGGAGGCGGGGTTTTGTTATAGACCTAAGCCTCAGGCGGTCGCTTGCTGACCTGATCACAAGTTGTCGCTCCTGACCTGAGAACCTTTCCCCAAGACTTGCGACAGGGGGGGGCTTTTGGTGGTATGATGGACTGTGGCACAAAATGCAATGAAGGAGACAGACAACATGACACAACAAATCACGACCCAGGTAAGATTTTGGGGAGGGCTTGATACCATAGGTGGTAATATTGTCAGTCTAGAAGCGGGCAACTACCGTATTCTGACAGATTTTGGCGCCTTATTCGGAGCAAGCTTGGAAGAGTTGAAACAAGTCGACTTGACCCAAAGCCTGCTGGAAAAGGGACACCTGCCGGCCATTGATGGCCTCTACACCCGCCAACAACTAGGCGCAGTCAGCGACTTAGTAAGTTATGAGGAGACCGATATGAAGACCATCGTCTGCCTATCTCATCTCCATCTAGACCATATTGGAGGCTTCGGCCAGTTGCCTGAGGACCTAGCCATCTATGCCCTAGAAGACAGTGTTTCCTTCTACCAACGCCTAGCAAGCGACGACTTGTTGCCTGACTTCAAGGTTAATTGGCAAGCCGTTCAATCAGAGGAGCCTTTCCAATTTGGGCCTTTCACCATTGAGTTTGTGGTCAGCGACCATGATACCATTTGAGCGCAATAGCATCTTCATTACCGGCCAGACCTAAGGTGGTCAACTCTGCGACTTCCGTCTAACTGGTTTCCATCCAGAACGCGTCTTACACTCGCGCAAAAAGCCTGTGACTTCCGACTTTCGACCTCTTCTTAGTTGAAGGGACGATCTTCAGCTTTGACCCAGATCACGCGATGACCGGATGCAACTACTCGAGGAACTAGCTTCCCACGTATCCTCAATCTCAGCGAGCAATGAAGCCAAGTTTCTCAAGGACTTTAGCAAAGTCGTAGAGCAAGCTGGCAATCAGTTAGTGGCGCTTAACGTCTACCCACAAAATATTGAACGTCTGGTCTATATGGCGCGAGCGCTCAATCGCGCAGGACGGACGCGCGGTCTTGGAGCCTAACTACTACCGTCTCTTAGTACTTTACATGGCGCCAGATGCGCCCTCGCAACCATCAACTGGGATGGTGATGCAAAGTCGCCACATCAAGATGTCTTGACTTGACCAGTGCAGGCAGGCCTGCATACGCTGCGTTCAAGCTGACTATGAGCAACACCATGATTATATCTTTAGTCTATCGAAGGTATTTATATTCACTCTAACGGGGTGCTGCAGAGCTTATGATGCGCGCTACCAACCTTTGCTGGAAGCGTATCGTCGCGCATGGCCGGCATTCTATCACGGCCATGTGTCTGGCTCACGCTCTGACTCAAGACCTCTGCTGGTTAACTATGTGGTAGGCGCTAGCAGTGGTGGGTGCGGCATACAGCTTTAAGCCAGAACGTTACGCAGCCTTAGTCGATTTAGGCTAACCCATGGTTACCAAGCCTAGATACCACTTATTCGGCTGACCAAATTACAGCCCAAACTGACTAGCTTTTATTAGAATAGCATGAAAAACGCAAAAATTGAGGGAAATATGATGCGATTTATGCTATAATTCATGCTAGGCTATTAAGCTCCCAAGCACTTATTAAGACTGACAAAAATGAGAGAATCAACGTGCAAGTTAGATTTGAAGACGACCATGCAGTTCGAACAGAAGACTGTTTTGAATCGATTAATTTTACATTGCCTAGCCACACTTATTTCTTCTTAGGACCTTCTGGCTGTGGGAAATCTACAACATTATACTTAATATCAGTTACTGAACGCAACATCAGGTAAGATTTTCTTCGACGATAAAGAGTGTAACTAAATTAGACCCAGTTAAGCGTCGGGCAGGCTTAGTCTTCAATCCCTATGCCCCATCCACACTTCGACGGTCTTGGAAAACATCATGTTCCGCCTAAAATGGAAAACCAAATAGCTGAGCGTCGCTGAACGTGCCATCGAAATGGCAAAACCAACGTAACTCAAGACCCCGCCCAGATAAGTACCCACGCCAGTTGTCAGGGGGATCAATAGCAACGGGTGGCCATCAGCCGGGCTATGGCCATCACCTTCCATCCTGCCTATGGACGAGCCTTTATCTAACTTAGACGCTCGCCTGCGGACTGAGATGCGTGAAGAAATTCGCCGTATCCAACAAGAGACAGGGGTTACCACTGTCTTCGTTACCCACGACCAAGAAGAAGCTTTTGTCTATCGCGGACAGTGTCAGTGGTCTTGAGGCGAGATTCAACAAGTGCGGACCCGGTCAGCTCTCACCAAACACCTAGCAACCTCTTCGTGGCTCGCTTCATCGGGTCACCAATCATCAACACCTTGCTATAGGGCTCTGCGATTTCACTAAACTAGTGCCTTTTGCAGAATTGAACTGGGCAACTATCGGTCCGTTCCGAGCACTTCCGTCCTGGGACACCGATAACCACTCAGTCCGCGGGAAAGTAGTTCGTGTGAAGCAGTAGGATATTACCGTTCACTTGGAATGGGAAGGCGAACGCTCGTCGTTTTCCAACTTAGACGGCGATTTGAAGCAGGCCAAGAAGTTTACTTGCAAGTGCGCTCATGAACGCCTACTCTTCTTCCAAGAAGACCAAACGTCGCATTCTGTCAGAAAGCGGAGTGAGGGCTAGATGAACCGCAAAACCTACTCTCGAGTAGCCTCCGTCCCACTCTATTTAGCGCCGGCCTTGGTGTTCATGGACAACCTCACCATTATTCCGATTATCCGCTCCTTCATGATGAGTTTCTATGAAAACTACAAGTTGCGGAATATTACTAAGCAACGCCAGTGGTCTGGTCTCTGGACAACTTCCAGAAGAGTTTCTGAGCTGGACCCCAAAGTGGTAGCTCGCTAGGCAAAATACCGCAAGCCTGCGTTTTCGGTGGTGCTCTGTTCCATCACAATCTCAGTTACAGTGGCGGTCTTACTCAATCAGATCTCCAGTCCTCAAAGGCCTCTTCCGAACCGCCTACTTTCTGCGCATTCGTTACCAACGGTGGCCATCTCCATGGTCTAGTCTTGGCTCTATCACTCAGAGTATGGGCTACATCAACTACCCTCTAGGTTTGTAGAGATGATTCGTATCAACTGGCTCCAATGATCCTACAGACAGCCATGACGGCCGTCATTATCATGGCCATCTGGAAGAGCCTGGCTTCATTTATCCCGCTGACCCTGCCTCGCTTTGGGCAACATTAACAGACCTACAGGCGTGCAAGTTGATGGGGGCCAACGTCTGAAGAGATTCACCAATATTACACCACTGCTCTGGCACTAACCTCTTCCTCTATGTCAACGGTCGGTATCATCAATGGCTTCTAAGGTCTTCTGATGAAGTCTTCGCCCTCTTCACTGGGCGTCCTGGACGAGTGGTTCAGCCAGTGACTGTTGTCTACCATCTCTTCGATCAGTTCTGTGTTCAATTTAACTACGGATGGCAATAGGACCGATTATCCTTCGCCATTGTCCTCGTGCTACTGTCTTCAGAAATATAGTAGCAAATACTTCGAGAAGCGGGGAGGTTAAGAATGCCGTGTAGCGCACAAAACGCATTCAAACACCCTGCTCATGTCATCTTGACCTTGGGCGCGCCGGGTCATGATTCTGCCATTCTACGATGGTGGTGGCGACCAGTCTGAAGTCAGGGTCCGAAGCAATCTCCGTACCGCTAACTGCTACCACGGAACTGGCTCTTCTAACTTTATGGCCAAGCCCCTGGAGAAAAGCCCCATCTGGCTGCTACTTCAACTCGGTCTCTGTTACAACTGGTGACGATCGCCGGGGAACTCTTCACCTCAATCTAGCAATTTTATGCCTTCGCTAGCTCAAATTCTGGGGTAAAGACATCCTCTTCACTCTTATTGGCAACCATGATGTTGCTGGAATTAATGACATTCCAAACTTCGTGACCTTGTCAAGTTGGAAAATTAGTCAACACCTACTGGCCTTGATCATTCCTTGGTGTCGCCTCAGTCTTCTCGGTCTTCACCTTGAAGCAAAACATTTCGACGATTCCAGACGAGCTCTACTATGCTCGCCAAGACGGATGGCGCCGGCGACTGGCAATTCCTCTGGGAAAGTGGTTGTGCCACCGTTCTAAATCGTCCATTATCGCCGTGATGATTTCTTTGTCAATATCAGTTCATGGAACTCTTCCTCTGCCAATGATCGTAAACCAACTCGGCACCTGACTCTACGGACTTTACCTGTTGGACTCCAAGCCTTTCAGCACGAAGCCGGCACCCAATTCGAACTCTTTGATGGCGGCGTTGACTCGGTAATCTTGCCAATGGTGATTATTTTACTTATTGTTGCAGAAATACATTATTCAAGGTATCACGTTCTGGCTTGAAAGCTGGCTCAAATGCTTTCCCATTAACCATTTGGAGGTAACATCTAGTGATCAAAAGTGCTTTTCGCATTATTACTCACAGTAGTCTTAGTATTCAGTGCTACGCACCATCTGCTCCAGTCGCTGACAAGGTTAAAAAGTAACTTTCTGGCATGCAATGAACGGTCCTCATGCTGAGGAATCAAACCAAACTCAGTTAAGGCCTTCAACGAATCTCAAGATAAGTATGAAGTTGAAGAAACTGCCAAGGAAACACAAAGCCCTACAACAAGGGGATGGTCATGTACCTCCAAGTGACCCTACCAACCATGACTCAATTAACTGCATCTACTTCTCTGGCTCAAGTCAGAAGGCCTCGTTTGCTCCATTAGATGAATTTTAACTGCATGACAATGGCTTCACTGAAGAACTTAAGAAGGACATCATCAGGTTTTCTTGAAGGGGCGTAACCTGTTGAAGACAAGATCTACGCATGCCATTTTCTAAATCTGTACGTCTCATGTTCTGTTAACCAAGACATGCTCAAACAAGCAGGTAAAGAAGTACCTAAAGACTCTAGCTGAAGTCAAAGAATTAGCATACCTAAAGAAAAAGGCGTTGATAAGCCGACCTTAGGTTTGAAAAATGGTCTATCTATCGAAGTGAAACTATGGCTCGCCAAAACGGCGCAACTGGGTTTCTGGATGACTTGAAGAGCAGTTGACCTCACTTCTGACAAAGCCATCGAACCTATCCAATTTATCAAAGACATAGCCAAAGACGTCAGTTCAGCACGTTTGGCCGGTGAAGACAAGTATGTCGAGGTCCATTCGTCGTCGGCGGTTCTGCAATCTGCACTTGGCTCATCTGCGGGCTTTAGCTTACGTAGTCAAGGGTGCAGAATCAGGTATCAACATTACCACTGCGCCAGTTCCAACTTTCGGTCGAGCGTGCAAATGACCCTCTTAGCAGGGAACGACTTAGGGTCTTCGAAGATGCTTCTGATGAAGAAAAAGCAGGGCTGTAGCCTTTCATGTCCTTCCTCCTCAGCGCGAGAGAACACTGCACCCTGGGCATCTAAGACTGGTTACCTACAATCATTAAGTCTGGGACTAACTCGAAATCTGACCAACGTATGTCAAAGAAAACCCACTTGTTAGGACGGATCTGACGATTAGAGTACAGTTTTACGGCTCCAATCTATGAAGGTTCTACTAAAGCCCTGCTGACTCAGAATTAGCCTTGGAAAACATCGTCGCTAATCGATGCGGACATCAAGACTGAAATGAAGAAATTAGAAGATCTAATCGAGGGCTACTACACCTATAATCAGAACTATACAATAAGTAAATAAGTCAAACGAGAGACTGGGACTAACTTCCTAGTCTCTTTTTTATGTGTTACTGGCAGTATCATCCCAGGCAGAGATTTGCATATTATAATAGTAGAAAGAAATGATGGCAGCATCTTCCATCATTGGCCCAGGGCCGCATAGTGGGTTTGCGGGGATTAAGTAGCTTGCTAGTAATAGGAATCGTCTTATATTGCTTCATATATGCTAGAACTGGCCGCCAGTCCCAAGCGACTTTTTTAGTGGTCTATGTAAGTCAGCTACTAGATGGCAAAGACTATGAAAACCGCTAGGTCTAGGAGTTCGCTCGCTTATCATGTCATAAAAAAAAAGACATGTCGTGACATTGTTAACAATTTACGAATGATTCTGAAAATCTCGTAATTTGCTCTATACAAATCACATTGACTTTGATAGAATATACTTGGTACTAAAATGCCATAAAACATCCTAAAAAGCATTGTCTTCCCTTGAGTAAGTAGCGTCTAGAGGGAGGGTGTGATTTAGGGGATAGGAGTGATAAATTGAATAAACGTAAGCTACTAATCTTCTGATTGTCTTACTGATGGTTCTACAAGTCTTTGTTAGCCCACTTTCTGCTTTTGCGCAAGATGCGCAACACCAGTAGCACCGCCTAGCAACAGAAGCAGTCCAACCGGCAACAGAGAATCTGGAGGAAAAACAGGAGGCGCCTGCCAAAGAAACGGAACCACATTTGCAACAGCTGATCCAGTATAAGAGACCAGTACAACATTTCCCACAAGCGCAAGTTCAACCACCTCAATATGAGTTGACTACTGGCTTTTACCATTAACACTAACCCGGTTAAAAATGACGCCAAATACGGGAAGGTAAATCTATATTGCCCTCAAGTTACAAAAATTCCAAACAGCGTAACCTTGAAGAATGGCGACACCCATTGTTTATAGACAGTGCCAAGCACCTTCAAAGTTGAGCAACTGGCCTCAACTAACCGCTGAAGGGCGAAGTTGTAGGACTTTGGTAACGGATCCATTACCAATACTGCAACCATCACTATCACTAACGAAGCTTATTACGCAAAAACTCAGAAGACAAGACAATTGCGTCCAATTCACGGCAGTTTGGGCGGATAGCGTGCCAAAAATGTTCCACAAACCTTTGAAATGCCAGGTGCTGGTGACTTACACTCTGACACGTATCGTTGTCGATGAAGACCCAACTGGTTACACCAAGTGGGGCGTACAAAACAAAGATAACCCAGAGTTGATCGACTGGCGTATTTCGTGTTAACCGCTACGCCAAGCAGGCGTGACCAATGCGGTTATCAAAGACACTATCCCTGAAGGCCAGAATTTGTTGGTGAGATGACTGGGGTACTACTTTCAGTGACTGGGAAAATGGGACTCGGTAGATGCCTTTGCAGGTACTACGATCACAATGAAGATGACAACCACTTCACAGTGATTCCTAACAAGAGCGGTAGCTTAGATGGCCGTGGTCTCTTCTTAATCTACCAAACTCGTGTCACTGAACCGGTTGACCCAGTAACCAAACGTGTTAAACAACCATGTAAATTTCTCTTCTGATACAGATAAGCAAGAATTTGATGGCTTTGCACCATTAACAACGACTGATGGTATCGGTGACGGGTGCTCGTTCTGACGTAGTAATCTTTCAAGTTAAGAAATTGGAAGGTCGTGCATGAAAAGGCTCAAAGAATTCGAATTCGAATTAGTGAAACGCAGCAGACGACTCTGTTGTTGCAAAAGCTAAGAACGACGAAAACGGTCGTTGTTAAATTCAAGAAAGTTAAGTTCAAGGCGAGAGGTGACTACACTTACAAGATTCGCGAAGTAAAAAGGTACCTTGCAGGTGTCACTTATGACCAAAGCCCAATCACAGCAACTGTTAAGGTAGTTGACAATGCAGGCGCTAAGATCGCAACTCGTTACTTACGACCGTGGTCTTCACTAACACTTATAAAGCAGATCTGCAAGCCTAGTGAGTGAAAGCTACATTAGAGACATCGGTCGAGACTTTAGCGCCTGATCAATTCACCTTCGAATTAGTAGATACAGCTACTGGTTCAGTAGTCAAACCGCCAAGAACAAAGGCAGATGGTACTGCTGAGTTTCCCAAGCAGTAAGCTTCGACGCAAAAGAGGTAACTCACTACTACACTATTCGTGAGAAGAATGAAGGTGCAGCGAGGTTACACTCTACGACGCTAAAAGAAGTAGAAGTGGCTGTATCAGTTGTTGATAATGGTCAAGCTCAATTAGAAGCAACCGCAACTTACACACCAGAAGCAAGCTTCAGCAACACTTACAAGGCAGAAGCAAGCAGCTTCTAGTGAAAGCAAGCAAGACATTGAACGGCGGAACTTTGAAGTACTGATCAATTCACTTTCGAATTAGTAGACCAAAACGGCAAAGTAGTTCAAACTGCTAAGAACAAGCGCAGATGGTACTGTTGAATTCGTTAGTAAGCTTCGATGCGACGAGGCAACTACAACTTCAAGATTCGTGAGAAGAATGAAGATGCGCAAAGAGTTGCCACTTTATGACGCAAACCGAACTCGATGTAGCAGTAGCTAGTTGCAGACAACGGTAAAGGTCAATTAGAAGCGACCGCAACTTACGCTAAAGAAGCAGCTTTTCTAACACTTACAAGCAAAGCAGCAGTGCCTGGGTAGTGAAAGCAAGCAAGACATTGAACGGCGGAACTTTACATTGATCAATCTACTCGAATTAGTAGACCAAAACGGCAAAGTAGTTCAAACTACAAGAACAAAGCAGATGGTACTGTTGAATTCCCAAAGTAGGCAAACTCTTGATCGCAAAGAGGCAACCACAAATCGGGATTCGTGAGAAGAATGAGCGCGCAAAGAGGGCCACACTTATGACGCAAACCGAATTCGATGTAGCAGCAGCAGTTACAGACAACGGTAAAAGGTCAAATGGAAGCGACCGCAACTTCCGCTAAAGAAGCAGCTTTTCAACACTTACAAAGCGCAGCAGCACAGCGTTGTAGTGAAAGCAAGCAAGACATTGGCAGGTGCTAATTTAGCGCCCTGATCAATTCACTTTCGAATTAGTAGACCAGCAGAGTTGTTGGTACTGCTAAGAACAAAGCAGACGGTTCTGTTGAGTTCGGCGCAGAGTAAGCTTCTGATGCAGGTGAGACCACAAGTTCAAGATTCGTGGAGAAGAATGAAGGCGCACAGAGGCTGCTAATTTACGACGCAACCGGAATTTGATGTAGCAGTAGTACAGACAACGGTAAAGGTCAATTAGAAGCTAAAAGCAACTTATGCTCAAAGAAGCACTTCTAACACTTACAAGGCGCCCAACTAGCGTTGTTGTAGATGCAACTTCAGCCTCAAACAAGGCAAAGATGACAAGGATAATCAGCAAATCAAAAGCAGGTGATTTTCACTATTGAATTACTTGATAAAGATGGCAAAGTCATCAGCGAACTTCAGACTGATAAAGATGGCAAAAGTAGTCTTCCCAAGATTGACATACGACGCAGCCAGGTACTTACATTACACCTTCATCAGAAGAAAGGCGATAACGTGATCGTTTACGATGAAAAGACTGTACCCAGTAACGGTAGTTACAGACAACGGTCAAGGTCAATTAGTAGTTTCTAAGAAAGAAAATACAAGCATAGGGTATTCAAACCTTCTTGCTATACTCCAAATCAAGAATCAGACAAGCCAAAAGACAAAAAGAAGAGAAGAAGACAAAACTGGTGAATCTAGCTCATTCTTACTAATCGGCTTAGGTTTTGTATTGGTAATCGCAAAGAGTCGTTGCATTGTTTACTCGCAAGAATGCGAGAAACCAATCAAACCACTGATGTGAATAGAGAAATATGCGACGATTTCTCGGTCGCGTATTTTGTGCAGAAAATCAGAGCAACGTTCGCCTTTTATTCCCTGGTATGTCTAGGCAATTCTTTTAGTTTGATGTCCAAACAATCATGCAAAATATGTATTTAAATAATATATCGGAGGATATCATATGATTTACAAAAATCATGTGAATTTTGTGCAATTAGATTGACTCTCGCCTATAAATCTAGTTAAATAGACAATGGACAAATATTGAAAAAGGAATTACCGGCATGCGTCACAAAACCCAAAGAGCCCTTGCGCTCAGCGCTATCTTCTGTTTAGCGTTCCCCACACAAATATTACAAGTCTTTTCTCAGGAGAACAGACCACTGTAAATTATCATTTCGTCAATCAGGCGGATCTTACACCTGAACAACTCCGACGAAGTGGTGAAAGAGAATCCGACCGGTACGGCGACAACCGATGTGGCGGATTATCAATTGGTCTATGAGCAAGATACAAGCTCAAAACCTCAACCACCTAGTCAATCCGATGAATCTTCAGCATCATCGGAAGAGTCCTCTGAATCTGAGAGTTCGTCCTCTTCAGAGTCCGAGAGCTCCTTTTCCTCAGAATCTGAGTCCTCCAGCTCATCAGATTCCGAGGTTCCGAATCGTCTAGCTCATCAGAGTCCGATTCGGAGAGTTCCAGTTCATCAGAATCTTCTTCTGTACCTGGAGACCCAGAACCATCCAAACCTCAGGACCCAGGCTCACTTCCTAAGACGGTGAGTTGAATGCGGTCATCCTGCAGTGGCTCATTAGTGCACTCCTATTGATTCTAGGGACACTGCTTGCATGGTCTTTTCCGTAAGCAAAACGGCTCTTGGAAATTCTGGTTGCTCTTAGTTATCGGTTTATCCGGTTTAGGTGCTGGTCGCAGCTGCTCTGGCGCAAATGAATTATTTGCGCGCTAGTGAGACCCAGACGGTAACAAGGGGCAAACATATCAATATACGCCGCCTAGAATCGATGGCTTTACTTATGTCGGTTATATCCACACAAGTTCTAACAAGCCAAAAGTAGAAGGTACCGTAACAGCTCGTTATCTAACCGAGAAGCAAGACAAATTAGCAGATGATCTCGTAACAACTGGTACCGTGGGCAGTGACTTTACATTAGAAGAGAAAACTTTCCAAGGTTACGAGCTTGCTCGTATTGAAGGGAAGATTTCTGGTCACTACCAAACTGAACCACAAGTCACTACCTTCATCTATACACCGAAAGAATCACAATCCTCAGCTAAGGAATCTGGACGCGTCCAAGTAACTTACGTTGATGAGAAAGACGCTCAGTTGGCAGACCCAGTTACCTTGGAAGGTGAAGTGGATGCAAGTTATGCTACTGAGAAGAAAGAAATCGCAGGCTACAACTTCTTACGAGTGGAGGGGCCAGAAACTGGTACCTTCAAGTCCGAAGTTCAAAATGTTAAGTACATCTACCAAGCCATTCCGAAACCAAGAGGCACAGTTAACGTAACCTACGTGGACGAGCAAGATGCTAAATTGGCGGATCCAGTTACCTTGGAAGGCGAAGTAGACGCAGCCTACACGACCCAAAAGAAAGAAGTGTCTGGTTATAACTTCTTGCGAGTAGAAGGGCCAGAGACCGGAACCTTCAAGACAGAAGCCCAAAACGTCAAGTACATCTATCAAGTCATTCCGAAGCCGCGAGGAACAGTGAATGTGACTTACGTGGACGAACAAGACGTCAAATTGGCAGACCCAGTTACCTTAGAAGGTGAAGTGGATGCAAGCTATACAACTGAGAAGAAAGAAATTTCAGGTTATAACTTCTTGCGAGTAGAAGGCCCAGAGACAGGCGCTTTCAAAGCAGAAGTCCAAAACGTGAAATATATTTACCAAGCCATTCCGAAACCACGTGGAACAGTTAATGTCACTTACGTTGATGAGCAAGAGGCTAAATTGGCAGATCCGGTCACTTTAGAAGGTGAAGTGGATACAACTTATGCTGCTGAGAAGAAAGAAATCACAGGCTACAACTTCTTGCGAGTGGGAAGGCCCAGAGACAGGTACTTTCAAAGCAGAAGTCCAAAACGTCAAGTACATCTACCAAGCAATTCCAAAACCACGTGGAACGGTAAACGTAACTTACGTGGACGAACAAGACGCCAAATTGGCAGACCCAGTCACTTTAGAAGGTGAAGTGGATGCAAGTTATACCACCGAGAAGAAAGAAATCACAGGCTACAACTTCTTACGAGTAGAAGGTCCAGAGACTGGCACTTTCAAATCAGAAGTCCAAAACGTCAAGTACATCTACCAAGCCATTCCGAAACCACGTGGAACGGTTAATGTCACTTACGTGGACGAGCAAGACACCAAATTGGCGGATCCCGAAACTTTGGAAGGTGAAGTGGATGCAAGTTATACCACCGAGAAGAAGGATGTTACGGGATATAACTTCCTACGAGTGGAGGGTCCAGCTACAGGCACCTTCAAGACAGAAGTCCAAAACGTCAAGTACATTTACCAAGCAATTCCGAAACCACGAGGCACAGTCAATGTGACTTATGTTGATGAGCAAGATGCCAAAGTAGCAGACCCCGAAACTTTGGAGGGCGAAGTAGACGCAGCCTACACGGCCCAGAAGAAAGAAGTATCTGGTTATAACTTCCTGCGAGTAGAGGGTCCAGAAACAGGCACCTTCAAGTCCGAAGTTCAGAACGTCAAGTACATCTATCAAGCAATTCCAAAACCACGTGGAACGGTTAATGTAACTTACGTTGACGAGCAAGACGCAAAATTGGCAGATCCTGAGACTTTAGAAGGTGAAGTGGATGCAAGTTATGCTACTGAGAAGAAAGAAATCAAAGGCTATAACTTCTGCGAGTAGAGGGTCCAGAGACAGGCACTTTCAAAGCAGAAGTCCAAAAAGTTAAGTACATCTACCAAGCAATTCCAAAACCACGCGGAACGGTTAATGTAACTTACGTTGACGAGCAAGACGCTAAATTGTCCGACCCAGTTACCTTGGAAGGCGAAGTGGACGCAAGTTATACAACTGAGAAGAAAGAAATCACAGGTTATAACTTCCTGCGAGTAGAGGGTCCAGAAACTGGGGCCTTCAAGTCCGAAGTTCAGAACGTCAAGTATATCTACCAAGCAATTCCAAAACCACGCGGAACAGTGAATGTAACCTATGTGGACGAACAGGACACCAAATTGGCAGACCCAGTCACTTTAGAAGGTGAAGTGGACGCAAATTATACTACTGAGAAGAAAGAAATTTCAGGCTATAACTTCTTGCGAGTAGAGGGTCCAGAGACTGGTACTTTCAAAGCAGAAGTCCAAAACGTGAAATACATCTACCGAGCTATTCCGAAACCGCGAGGAACAGTTAACGTAACCTACGTGGACGAACAAGATGCAAAAGTGGCAGATCCAGAAACTTTGGAGGGCGAAGTGGATGTAGCCTACACGGCCCAGAAGAAAGAAGTAGCAGGCTATAATTTCTTGCGAGTGGAAGGCCCAGAGACAGGTGCTTTCAAAGCGGAAGCCCAAAACGTCAAGTACATCTACCAAGCCATTCCGAAACCACGTGGAACGGTGAATGTCACTTACGTAGACGAGCAAGACGCAAAATTGGCAGATCCGGTCACTTTAGAAGGTGAAGTGGATGCAACTTATGCTGCTGAGAAGAAAGAAATCACAGGTTACAACTTCTTACGAGTAGAGGGTTCAGAGACTGGCACCTTCAAGACAGAAGTTCAGAATGTTAAGTACATCTACCGAGCAATTCCAAAACCACGCGGAACAGTGAATGTCACTTACGTAGACGAGCAAGACGCTAAAATTAGCAGATCCGGTCACTTTTAGAAGGTGAAGTGGATGCAACTTATGCAGCTGAGAAGAAAGAAATCACAGGTTACAACTTCTTACGAGTAGAGGGTTCAGAGACTGGCACCTTCAAGACAGAAGTTCAGAATGTTAAGTACATCTACCGAGCAATTCCAAAACCACGCGGCACAGTGAATGTCACTTACGTAGACGAGCAAGACGCTAAGTTGGCAGATCCGGTCACTTTAGAAGGTGAAGTGGATGCAAGTTATACAACTGAGAAGAAAGAAATCACAGGTTACAACTTCTTACGAGTGGAGGGTTCAGAGACTGGCACCTTCAAGTCCGAAGTTCAGAATGTTAAGTACATCTACCGAGCAATTCCGAAACCACGTGGAACAGTTAATGTCACTTACGTGGACGAGCAAGATGCTAAGTTGGCAGATCCGGTCACTTTAGAAGGTGAAGTGGATGCAAGTTATACAGCTGAGAAGAAAGAAATCACAGGCTATAACTTCTTGCGAGTAGAGGGTCCTACTACTGGTACCTTCAAGTCCGAAGTTCAAAACGTGAAATATATTTACCAAGCCATTCCGAAACCAAGAGGCACAGTCAATGTAACCTACGTAGACGAACAAGATGCGCAAGTAGCAGATCCAGAAACTTTGGAAGGCGAAGTAGGCGCAGCCTATGCGACCCAGAAGAAAGAAGTATCTGGCTATAACTTCCTACGTGTAGAAGGCTCAGAGACCGGAACCTTCAAGGCCGAAATCCAAAAAGTTAAGTACATCTACCAAGCCATTCCGAAACCACGCGGAACAGTCAATGTCTTATATGTGGACGAAGCGGATCAGCCTGTGGCTGATGCCCGAGACCTTAGAAGGCGAAGTAGACACTGCCTACACAGCTACTCAGAAAGAAGTGAGAGAATATAACTTCTTGAGAGTAGAGGGAGATCGCCAAGGGACGTTCACTACGGAAGCTAAGACCGTCAAGTTTGTCTATCAACCAGCCAATTTACCGCCAAACAATGGTGCAGTAAATGTCCGCTATGTTGATGAAACAAACGATGATTTACTTCCTCCAGTGGATATGGCAGGGTTACTGGGAGATAGCTACCAGACTGAAGAGAAGGCAGTTGAAGGCTATCGTCTATCTTATGTGTCTGGGGAGACCCAAGGGACCTATGCTAGCCAAAAACACTACGTCACTTATGTCTATGCGAGTCCTCGAACCAAGGCTCGAGGGAAAGTCGTTGTACGATATAAGACCGTCAAGGGTGAAACTCTACATCCTGATGTCGTGACAACAGGATATGTGGGGACTGATGCCCCAATCGAAATCAAAAAATTTGAAAACTACTTCTATCAAGGACGGGAAGAATATCCTCCTCGTGTCACTTACCAAGAAGGGACACAGGTCGTCATTCTCTTATACTCAACTAAAGAATATAAGAAGGAAGAAAGTGGCTGGGGGGATGCTTATGCAAGATATATCGATGAAAATGGCAAGGAGATTAAGCCAAGTGTATACACTCACGGGCGACCAGGAGCATCCTATGAATTCGATGTATTAGATATTGAAAACTATATTCTCGTTCGTACCGAAGGTGAGAAAAAAGGGGAAGTATATCTCAGCCCAGACTCAAAGGGTGGACTTTGTTTATCGCCGGATTGCAAGAGTCGTGACCTCTAAAGTAATTGTTTATTACCGCAACGAGGCTGATGTTGATTTAGGACCAGCTGAAGAAATCAAAGGGGCCGTTGGAGATTACTATACTACCACTCAGAAACACTTTGTAAATCATCGTTTTACTAGAGTTGACGGTGAAACAGAGGGACAATTAACCGAAGATCCTCAGAAGGTTACCTACTATTATGAAAGACTTCGAGGAGATTTGACTGTCAAGTATGAAGATGAAGCGGGTGAAGAACTTGCACAGCCGAAGTATCTGACAGACTATGTAGGACTACCTTATCAAGAAAAGGCGAGAAGCTTTGACAACTATGAACTCGTTCGAGTTGATGGACCAGAGATGGGCTTCTATACAGAAGAGGCACAAACTGTTACCTATGTCTATCGGAAGTCAATTGGCTATGTTAAGGTGAATTACCAAGATACGGATGGGCATAGCCTCTGGCCAACTATTAATCTCTCTGGTCAGATAGATACTGCCTATAGCACAGAGAAAAAGGAAATCGAAGGTTATGTCTTTGATCATGTCGATAGTTCTGAGACAGGTAACTATAGCCTCGAAACTCAAACGGTGACTTATGTCTATCGCAAAGGTACTGACCAGGAGTTGCCAGGGATTGTGCGGGTACGTTATCAGGATGACCAAGAACGCTAATCATCCCAGAAATTGTGATGAAGGCGAGCTCGGCAAGAACTACTATACTCGTAAAAAGAATTCCGTAATTACATATTCCGAAAGGTTGAAGGTGAAGAATTCGGACAATATAGTGAGCAAGAGCAAGTAGTTACTTATATTTATGAAGGACTACGTGACTCACGAATTAATGAGGGTATATTAGTAGTACGATATGTAGATGAGGCTAATGAGGATTTGGCACCGCCGATTCGTAGCTATAAGCCTTTTGGGACACCATATCAGACAGAGCAGAAGCAGTTTGATAACTTTACTTTTCCTCACTGTCCTAGGGAATACGACGGGGACTTATCAACTAGAAGAACAGGTTGTCACTTATGTCTATCGCTCTGTTTATCCAGATCCGGGTAAGGTAATCGTGGATTATGTAGATAACAGAGGGAATTATCTGGCTGAGCGTGTCATTTTACGTGGAACTGTCGGTACGCAATATGTGACGGAGAAGAAGAATATTGAATACTATCAATATGTCGGTGTCCAGAGGCGAGGTAACAGGCAAATATGCTGGCTATGAAAAACACGTCATCTATTACTATCAAGCAACTGCTCCTGGACTTGAGTTATATGGCGTAGTAGGAAATAATATTCCAGAAGACCCTCGGCAAACAGAGAGCAGTTTACTATTGAGGGGGACAGTGGGAACTTACCTATTTCTACTTTGATACCTCGGAACCCATATCCTAATATCTATGATTTCCTAGGTCATGACGTGAGTTATAACAACTTGAGGTCGCAACCTAATGTATTTGAAATTAGAAATCCTAGAGATGAACGTGGAGAAATATGGGTTTACTATCGTCGTCGGATTCTGCCAGGTATCATCCGAGTTAACTTCTTAGACGAGACTGGCGAAAAGCTCGAAGTTAGTGAGATACACGACGGCTTAGTTGGGGAGACTTATGATCTAAGTTCCAAGCACTATATCTCCAAGGGCGACAAAAAATACGAGCTTGCTAGTGATGAAAGTGATTTCAAAGGCCAATTTGAGGACAGTCCAAAAGTTGTCAATTTGAGATATAAACGAAGCACTGCAACCATCACCTTGAAGTATGTAGATGAGTCAGGGCAAGATCTTGACCAACATGTTGCTGAATATCAAAAACACATTGAAGTACCTAAGGGAGTAGAGACTACCATCCGACCAGCGGATCTTTCTCAACAACAGTATGCTCTGAAGAGAACAGGACAGTCTTTGTTTGCTGCATTCAATGAAGATACAACCATTACTCTAACCTATCATCATTTTGATAAGTTCCATACGGCGACAGCACGCTATGTCGACGAAGAGGGGCATGAGATTGGGAGCGAAACGGTGAAAGGGCATGCTGAGACCCCTTACTACTTAGTGCCTGCGACTGTTCCTGGCTATGTCTACAGCCATACTCAAGGACAACCGTCTGGCTTCTTAGAGGCAGAAGAAACGATTGTAACCTTCGTCTATAACTCTAATCCTAAGCATCGAGTTATCCAGCGACATTTCAATAATGAAACGAAAGAACTCATGTTGTCTATTGAGAAGGTGGCCTTAGAAGGCAAGCGGTTCACATTTAGATATGAAAAAGCTGCTAAAGTAGAAGGAACCTTCTTTAAAGAAGAGGATTATCGAAACGTAGAGCACGATTATAAGTATGAAGACTACACCTTCAGCAGTGAAGATCCTGAAACGGTTTATATGGATTACTACTACAATCCAATTCATCGAGTGACAAAAACTGTTAAACATATAACGACGTCAGGTGAAGAGTTGTCAGAGACAAGAACAGAAAAAGTTGAGGTTGGAACAGAGTATGAGAAGGTAACTCAGGGTGACTTTCCTGACTATGAACTGACGTCCGTTCCAGAAAATGCTCAGGGCACGGTACCTGATCATGACTTTGAAATAGTCTTTGTCTATCGCCGAGTAACGAAGCTGTACACTGAATACTATAACGATGATTCTATCGAAGGCTTCCCAGTGCGAGTTCATCTAGAGGAACGTACCGTCACCCAAGGTGAGCCATACACGGTAACTCCTTACGAGAATTTATGGAGCTGGCTTGTGTACGACTACAGTGATGATCCGCTATCTGGGACAGTTGGCGATAAACCAATCGTCGTAAAATTACATTACCGAGTTCCAAGTTATGAAGAGAAAGACGGTTATCACCTTGCGGCATGTCACGGAGGATGGCCAGGAGATTCACGAGCCAACGACTTTAAGTGCGTGGCCAAACCGTTATGTCACTCCAAAACCAGCAACGGTGGCTAACTACAAGTATAGTTACTTACGTAAGGACGGTGAGCGACTAGATGGTATTAATGTCTCAGAAGAAGCAGAGACTTACGAGTTGGTTTACACCAGAGAAGAGACGGTCGTGCCAGTGATGCCAGCGGAGGCTGCCAATCAGGCTTCGTCAGTATCGAGTGCTCAGAGAACAGAATCACCAGCCAGTCGTGAAGATGAAACGCATGACTAAGCGTGCACATAAATAAAACCGAACTTGGCCCTCAATAGATTAGGACCAAAATAGGATATATAATAGAAGGAAACGTGTGAGTTTCGCCAAATAGAGGCGATTCTCACACGTTTTTCTTATATTAGGAAAGGGGGCGGCGTTATCGATTTGTAATGACATTTCGATTTTATGAGATAGAGAGGAAATGAAACTTTTCTTTTGTGATTGAGTGTGATAAAATAGCCTTGGTATAGTGTATACACAATATCAAGCGTTAAGAAAGTCAGGGCATATGTAGCGGTAGGCCTGGCTTTTGTAGCGTGAGAGAGGGGAAGCAAAGTGAAAAAGCACAAGCTAGCGAACTTGCTAATCGCACTCTTGTTAGTGCTGCAAGTTTTTATTAGCCCGCTATCTACCTTTGCGCAAGAAGCGAATGCTGGTGCAGTAACACCTGCTACTGAGCAAACGCAGGAAGCCAAAGAGACAGGGGGACAAGAAGCTAATGGTGGGCAAGCAGCCCAGCCGGCAGCAGAGGGAAATCAGGCGGCTAAGCCCAATGCGGATGGCCAAGATTCAGCCAATACTGAAGAAACTGAGGCAACCCAACATTATCCACAAGCGCAAATTCAAGAAGCGCAATATACCATGACGACGGACTTCAAGATTAATAACAACCCAGTCCAAAATCCTGGTAAATATGGGGAAGGGAAATTCTACATTATCCCAACCTATAAATTTGCGGATAACGCTACACTCCAAAATGGGGATACCTTGACCTATACAGTGCCAAGTGTCTTCCGTGTGGAACAAAGTGGTCCGGTTGAAATTAAAGCAGGGGACAATGTCACAACTGTTGCATCTTTAACGACTAACCCAGCTGACAATACAGCCACCATCACGATCACTAACGCAGACTACTATGCTCATCTGAATGAGAACAAATCTCTGACAGCCCTATTCACCGCTGTATGGGCTGATAGCACACCTAAGAACATCGAACAGACTTTCGATTTACCAGGTGCTGGGCAATACAAGTTAATGCGTATCGTACCTGACGTAGACCCAACGGGTTATACCAAATGGGGGAACCAAGATCGGAACAACCCTGAGTTAGTTAACTGGCGTATCCGTATTAACCGTTATGCCCAACCGGGTATAGTTAACGCTATGGTGAGAGATACGATTCCAGAAGGTCAAGAAGTTGTTCCTGATTCATTTGATGGTTACTACTTTACTGACTGGGAAGCGGCTCAAAACGGTGGGACAGCCGGTGGCCGTGTGGCTTATACGGGCGGCGAAGTTAACATTGAAGATGACAACCACTTCACCATTACGCCAAGCAATGGTGGGAGCCTAGATGGCCGTGGTTTGTTAATCATGTTCCAAACCCGTATCACTGCGCCTGTTGACTTAGTAACTAAAAAAGTCTTCAACGATTATAGATTTACTTCCGCTACACATACTGAGGACGTTAATGGTTTTGCTGCCTTGACTACCACTGATGGGGTCGGGACAGGGGCTCGTCCTGATGAGATTATCTTTGAAGTGAACAAGACATTGAATGGACGTTCATTGAATCAAGGTGAGTTCAGCTTTGAATTAGTTGACAGTAGCAATCAGGTAGTAGCAACTGCTACTAACGATGAGAACGGTGTTGTTAAGTTTAAGAAGATGAAGTTCCGTACAGCGGGGAACTTTACTTATAAGATTCGCGAAGTTAACAACAACTTGCCAGGTGTTACCTATGACAAGAACATCATTACAGCGACTGTTACGGTAACCGATAATGGCGGGGCTAAGACTGCAGCCGTTACCTATACTAAGCCTGGCTTTACCAATACTTATAAGGCAGCTTCAGTCACTAAGGTTTTGAAGGCAACTAAAGCCTTGGTAGGTGCTAACCTAGTAGACGACCAATTCACTTTCGAGTTGGTAAACAAGGAAACAGGTCAAGTTGCCCAAACTGCTAAGAGCAAGGCAGACGGGACCGTAACCTTCCCAGCTGAAACCTATACAGCTGTAGGTAACTACACTTACATTATTCGTGAAAAGAATGACGGCTCTAAGGGTTATACCTACGATACCAAGGCACCAGAAGTAACCGTAGCGGTTACCGACAATGGCCAAGGTCAATTGGTAGCGACTGAAACTTATGCTACGCCAGCTGAGTTTACTAACAACTACCAAGCTTTATCAACAACTGCAGCCTTCAGCTTCACTAAGAAGTTGACTGGTCGTGCGCAAAAGGCTGGCGAGTTCAGTTTCGACTTAACTGCTCCAGAAGCAAAAGACAACCAAACTAAAGCAACTGCGGATGAGAACGGGACCGTTAATTTCGACCCAATTACTTATACGCAAGCAGGTGTCTATGAATACACTGTTAAAGAACAAAATGGTAAGCTTGGTGGGATTACTTACGATGAGAAGGCCTACAAGGTTAAAGTTACTGTCACAGATAACGCAGGTCAATTAGAAGCTACGGTAGAATACCCAGATGGGCAAGAAATTTCTAACACTTACCAAGCAGCGTCAGTAAGCAAAGTCTTGAAAGCTAGCAAGGCGCTGACAGGTGCTAACTTAGCAGATGACCAATTCACCTTCGAGTTGGTTAACAAAGCTACTGACCAAGTAGTTCAAACCGCTAAGAATAAGGCAGACGGGACTGTAACCTTCCCAGCTGAAACTTATACAGAAGTAGGTAACCACACTTACATCATCCGTGAGAAGAATGATGGTTCTAAGGGTTATACCTATGACGATAAGAAAGTTGAAGTAACGGTAGCAGTTACCGACAACGGCCAAGGTCAATTAGTGGCAACTGAGACTTACGCTACACCAGCTGAGTTCTCTAACAACTACCAAGCTTTATCAACGACTGCAAGCTTCAGCTTCACTAAGAAGTTGACTGGTCGTGCACAAGTAGCGGGTGAGTTTAGCTTTGACTTAACTGCTCCAGAAGCAAAAGACAACCAAACTAAAGCAACTGCGGATGAGAACGGGACCGTTAATTTCGACCCAATCACTTATACGCAAACAGGCGTCTATGAATACACTGTTAAAGAACAAAATGGTAAGCTTGGTGGGGTAACTTACGATGAGAAGGCCTACAAGGTTAAAGTGACTGTCACAGATAACGCAGGTCAATTAGAAGCTGCTGTAGAATACCCAGATGGGCAAGAGATTACTAACACTTACCAAGCGGGATCTGTAAGCAAAGTCTTAAAGGCAAGCAAATCCTTGACAGGTAAAGCCTCAGTAGATGACCAATTTACTTTCGAGTTGGTAAACAAGGAAACAGGTCAAGTTGCGCAAACTGCTAAGAGCAAGGCAGACGGGACCGTAACCTTCCCAGCAGAAACTTATACAGCTGTAGGTAACTACACTTACATTATTCGTGAGAAGAATGACGGCTCTAAGGGTTATACCTACGATACCAAAGGCACCAGAAGTAACCGTAGCGGTTACCGACAATGGCCAAGGTCAATTAGTGGCAACTGAAACTTACGCTGCACCAGCTGAGTTTACAAACAATTATCAAGCTTTATCAACCACTGCAGCCTTCAGCTTCACTAAGAAGTTGACCGGTCGTGCGCAAAAGGCTGGTGAGTTCAGTTTCGACTTGACTGCACCAGAAGCAAAAGACAACCAAACTAAAGCAACTGCGGATGAGAACGGGACCGTTAATTTCGATCCAATTACTTACACGCAAGCTGGCGTTTATGAATACACTGTTAAGGAACAAAAAGGGTAGCCTTGGTGGGATTGCTTTACGACGATAAGACTTACCGCATTAAAGTGACTGTCACAGATAATGCAGGTCAATTAGAAGCTGCGGTAGAGTACCCAGATGGTCAAGAGATTACCAATACTTACCAAGCGGGCTCAGTAAGCAAAACCTTGAAGGCAACTAAAGCCTTGACCGGTGCTAAGTTAACAGATAATCAATTCACCTTCGAGTTGGTTAACAAGGAAACTGGCGAAGTCGTAAAAACTGCTAAGAACGATGAGAACGGAACGGTAACCTTCCCAGATGAAACCTACACAGCTGTAGGTAACCACACTTACATTATTCGTGAGAAGAATGATGGTTCTAAGGGTTATACCTATGACGATAAGAAAGTTGAAGTAATGGTAGCAGTTACTGACGACGGTAATGGCCAATTAGTGGCAACTGAAACTTATGCTACGCAAGCTACGTTTACTAACAACTATCAACCTTTATCAACAAGTGCAGCCATTAGTGTGACAAAAGCCTTAACTGGCCGTTCACAAAAGGCTGGCGAATTCAGCTTCGACTTAATCGAAGAAGGAGCTACAAGTGCAGCGCAAACGAAAGTCAACGCTGAGAACGGTAGTGTAGCCTTCGACGCGATTACTTACACTAAACCAGGTACTTATAAGTACATGGTTAAGGAGCAAGCGGGGACTGTTGCTGGGGTGACTTACAGCACTCAAGTATTGAATGTAACCGTAAAAGTAACTGACAATGCTGGTCAATTAGAAGCTACGGTAGAATACCCAGACGGGCAAACCATTACCAACGCTTATAAACCGATGCACTGCTGATGTCACCATCAAAAGCTAAGAAAGTCTTGAAAAGGAAAAGCTCTAGTAGCTGACAGCCTTCACCTTCGAATTAGTAGATGCTTCAAACAATAAAGTGGTTGATACTGCTAAGAACGATGCAAATGGCGATGTTACCTTCAAGTCACAAAGTCTCTCAAGCGCTGGTGCCTACACTTACTCTGTTCGCGAAAAACTAGACGCTAATGACAAAGGGATGACCTATGACTCAAGCAATATCTTGGTACACGTTCGTGTAACAGATAACCTTGCGGGTCAATTAGAAGCAACTGTAACGCCAGATAAGAATTGACATTCACCAACAGCTACAAGCCATTGGATCAAAATGTTACCCTTATGGCAACTAAACGCATGGAAGGTCGTGCGCTTCAAGCTAACGAATTTAACTTCGTCTTGAAAGACGCTAACGGCAAAGAATTACAACGTGTTGCTAACGATGCGACAGGTAAAGTAAGCTTTGAACCAATTACTTACTCAGAAGTTGGGACTTACACTTACACTATCGCAGAAGTTTCAGGCGATGCGAAAGGTGTTACTTATGACGCTAAAGAAGTGAAAGTAACTGTTGAGGTCAAAGACGACAATGGCCAATTAGTAGCGACACCAAGCTATGAACAAGAGCCAGTCTTTACTAACCGTTACGCAGCAGCTTCAACCAAGCAAGCATTAAGCGTTAAGAAAGTTTTAGAAGGTCGTGCTTTGGAAGCAGGCGAGTTCGAGTTCGAATTATTAGACGAACAAGGCACTAAGTTGGCAAGTGCTAAGAACGATGCAGAGGGGCAATGTAACCTTCGAAGAACAAACTTATAGCAAAGTTGGGACTAGCAAGTATCGTATTCAAGAAGTAAATAACGGCTTGAAGAACGTTACTTACGATACCAAAGTAGTAGAAGCAACTGTTGAAGTGGTTGATAACCAAGCACAATTAACCCCAACAGTGACTTACACTAACGATGCTACCTTCACTAACACCTATAAGGCAGTAGATCCAGGGCAACCAAGCTTCAGCGTAGACGCGATGAAAGAATTGGAAGGCCGTGAAATGAAGGCAGATGAATTCCAATTCAATCTCCTCGATTCAAATGGCAACCTTGTTGCGACCGCTAAAAACGATGCATCAGGTAAGATTCATTTGGAACATACCATCACAAACCCAAGTGAAGGTGCCTTTACTTACAAAGTCGTAGAAAAAGACTTGGGCGACAAAGAAATCACTTATGACAAAACTGTTCATGAGGTTTCTGTAACTGTAAGTAAGGACAGCGAAGGCAAGTTCCAAGCAAAAGTGGATAGTGCCAAATCTATTGTCTTTAAGAACACTTACAAACCAGTGAAAGAAGAGAAGAAACTACCTAAGACCGGTGAAGCCCAAGTTATTTGGTTGACTGCTTTGGCTAGCATGATGGTAATGGGCGCGATTGCAGTTCTCCTTCTTGACAAAAAAGCAAGATCTTAGGCTACTTTATTAGTAGTTGGCAAAGCCTAAAGTATGCAGAAAAGCCCCAGAGTTTATAAACTCTGGGGCTTTTCTCTATCAAAAAAAGAGGCTGAATGGTAGAATTCAGCCTCTTTGTCCTAGGGAGCATTAAGTAGCGGCTAGCTCCCTAGCCAGATCCTATAAAAAATAGGATGGACGACTATTACTATATTATCCAGAAAATAGTAGGCCGTCAGAGTTATTTTCTAAATATAGAGGGGAAGTCTAATTTGAAAATAAATCAGTAAGCTCTAGGAAAATTACTAATTATCCTAGCGGAGGTCCGACCTCCAGACTATAGTATAATAATCATCTGAAATTGTCACTACACGATATTATGGGCTTTTTTGGGAAAATGACTGGTCAAATCCAATCAATAGTATCAATAATTAGCAAAAATTATCTTCAATTAAGTTTGGAAATTGGGTGTTAAACTTGATTCCACTAAAAGAACTGTACAAATAGCAAGTGGTGTGATATACTATATATGGTATTAAATTGCCGATATCCAGAAAATTAGGGTGCTAGTTTAGTAGCGCAAAAAGATAGTGGCACCCGAAACTAAGGAGGGAAATTTTTATGAATAAGCGTAAGTTTTTAACTGCTTATTTCACTCTTAATGGTTCTGAGCATTTTTGTCGGACCGATCAATGCATTAGCTCAAGAAGCGCCTGCGGGCGCAGAGCCGACGACAGCGGCACCCGCAGTTGCATCAGGAATCAAGTACTGAGTGACAACGCAGGTGGGGTAGCGGCACCGACAAGTCCTAGTGAGAACCGACCGGCAGCTAATCCAGAAGCAGCCGCAACATCAGCCAGTCAAGCGGCGCAGTTGGTATCAACTGAGTTCTTGATTAATAACAACCCGGTTGTTGACGGGGCTAAATATGGTGAGGGTAAATTCTATATTAAGCCAACTTACCAAATTCCGGATTCAGCAACAGTAAAAAATGGGGATACTTTTGTCTACCAAGTACCAGCACAATTGGCGGTAGAGAAAACTGAACCAAAAGAAATTAAAGCAGCTAACGGAACGACAGTTGCTACGTTGACTACTGATCCAGCTACTAACACCGCAACTATTACAATCACTAACGAAGCCTACTATCGCTTCATGAACGAAAGTCGTACTGTCAGTGCTTTGTTCACAGCAGTATGGGCTGACTCTGTTGCAGTTGATGAGACAGTAACTATGACGTTACCTGGCGCAGGCTCTTATACACTTACCCGTATTGTGCCGATGGAAGATTCCACTGGGTACTTCAAGTGGGGCGTTCAAGATAAAGACGACCCAAGCATGATCAGATGGCAAGTGTTGGTTAACCGTTTGGCCGCTAAGGACGTAACGGGAGTAAGTATTGCTGACACTATTCCAGAAGGTCAAGAATTAGTTGGCGAAGTAACAGGTTACTACTTTACTGAATGGGGTAAGGAAGAAGGTCACCCAGCCCTTGATAGTGCAGGTGTCAAAGTAACAGACAAAAACCACTTCACGGTTACGCCAGAAAATGGTGATTTGAGTGGTCGTGGCTTGTACTTGCGTTATTCTACAAAATTAACAAGTCCAGTTGACAACGCAACTAAAAAAGTATTCAACTCTATCGTTGTAAAAACTGCTAAAGAAGTTCATAATGTTGAGGGTTTTGCTCCACTAACCACTACTGAGGGTGGCGCATCAGCTAGCCGTTCAGACGAAGTGATTTTCAAAGTGACCAAGAAATTAGATGGCCGCGCTTTGAAAAAGTCGTGAATTCCAATTCCAATTAATCAACACAGCTGATAACTCTGTTGTCCAAACTGTAGTAACGATGCTCAAGGCAATGTAACTTTTGCTAAAGTGAAATTCTCTCAAGCTGGCGACTTTGTTTATAAAATTAAAGAAGTAAACAATGCTGTCCCAGGTGTTACTTACGATGAAGCAGAGCTAACTGCCAACGTTAAAGTAGTAGACGAGAACGGTGAGAAGAAAGCAACTGTTACCTATGATCAAGCTCAGTTTGCTAACAGCTATAAAGTCGCTAAAAACTAGCCAAGAAATCGTAGTGAAGAAGCAATTAGAAGGCCGTGCACTTAAGGCAGATGAGTTCGAGTTCCAATTGCAAGATGCACAAGGTAAAGTATTACAAACCGTGAAGAATGCCCAAGATGGAACTGTTAAGTTCGCTTCAGTTGAATTCGAACAAGCCGGCACTTACAACTATAAAGTTGTAGAAAAAGCAGGTAGCGATGAAACCGTAACCTACGATACCAAAGCGGTTGATGTAGTGGTAACTGTTGTGGACAATGGCGCAGGCCAATTAGAAGCAAGCGCTGAGTTACACTAACCAAGCGACCTTTTGTTAACAAAGCGACGACTAACTTGCTAAACTCTTCTGACCCTGCACCTGCTGCAGTTGACTTCACAGTAGCAGCTAAGAAAGTATTAGTTGGTCGTCAACTAAAAGATAAAGAGTTCAAATTTGAATTAGTAGACAGCATGGGCAAAGTCTTAGCAACTGCAAGCAATGACGCTTCAGGTGCGATTAGCTTAACTTCTTCTTATGCACAAGAAGGGACCTATAAGTTAACCGTACGCGAAGTTGCTGGGCAAGATTCAGCTATCAGCTACGACAAGACTAAGTTCAACGTAACGGTTGCTGTAACGAAGGATGCTAATGGCAAGCTTAAAGCAGAAGTTGCGACAGAGAAGGAACTTGTATTCTACAATGCCTTCAATGCTAAGAATCCATCTTTACCAAGCACTGGTGAAATGAACTTCATCTGGTTGGCTCTTGTCTTAGCCTTAATTTCTGCAGTATTACTCTTGGCTAACAAGCCACATCATGTAGACTAATTTAGTTTTACACCTCAAAAATAGACTGGTGCTAGCCTCTGGCTGGCGCCAGTTTTTTTCTATCTTGTGCACCTTGCTTAACAAGTTTGCCATTCCTACTGTCAGGGGCCTACAATTATGTTATAATAGAAGTAATTTGAAGAAATAGAAAGGGGCACTCATTCGTGACCACGCAAAAACCTACCTATTATATTACAACGCCGATCTACTACCCAAGTGGTAAGTTACATATCGGTAACTCCTACTCTACCCTAGCCTGTGACGCTATGACGCGTTATAAGCGTCTACAAGGCTTCGATGCTTTCTTCCTAACTGGGACCGATGAGCACGGTCAGAAGATTGAACGGACAGCTGAGGGGCTAGGAGTAAGTCCTAAGCAATATGTCGACGAGATGGCCGACATCATTAAGAAGCTTTGGGATCTATTAGATATCGACTATTCACACTTTATCCGGACTACAGATGACTACCATGAGAAGGCTGTGCAAGATGCCTTTGAGCAACTCCTAGCCCAAGATGACATCTATCTAGGCGAGTATAGCGGATGGTATTCCGTCAGTGACGAAGAATTCTTCACCGAGAGCCAATTAGTTGAAGTTTACCGCGATGCGGATGGTAATGTGACAGGTGGGGTTGCCCCAACTGGCAACGAGTAACCTTGGTCAAGGAAGAGTCTTACTTCTTCCGTATGAGCAAATATGCTGACCGTTTGGTGCAATACTATGAAGACCACGCTGACTTCTTAGAGCCAGCCTTCCGTAAGACCGAAATGATCAATAACTTCATCAAGCCTGGCTTGGAAGATTTGGCGGTGTCTCGGACCACCTTCACCTGGGGTGTGCCGGTTAAGTCCAATCCTAAGCATGTCATCTATGTCTGGATTGATGCACTCTTAAACTATATTACTGCGCTAGGTTACGGTTCTGATGATACTAGCCGCTACAACAAGTACTGGCCAGCAGATGCCCATGTCATCGGTAAGGATATTTCCCGTTTCCACATGATTTACTGGCCAACTATTCTCATGGCCTTGGGCTTACCGTTGCCTAAGAAGATTTTCGCTCATGGCTGGTACCTCATGAAGGAAGGTAAGATGTCCAAGTCTAAGGGGAATGTCATCTACCCAGAAACCTTGGTAGAACGCTATGGCTTGGATGCCACTCGTTTCTATCTCTTGCATGAAATGGGTGTCGGCAACGATGCGGTCTTCACACCAGAAGGCTTTGTCCAATTAGTCAACTCCGAATTAGCCAATGACTTGGGTAACTTGCTCAACCGGACCGTTGCCATGATGAACAAGTATTTCCAAGGCCAAGTGCCAACCGAAGGCTTAGATGCGACTGCAGTGGATGCTGACTATGATGCTTATGTTAAGGAGCAAATGGCGGCCTACTATCAAGCTATGGATGCCATGAGCTTGAGTGCAGCCTTGAGCCATGTTATGGCCATTGTCTCCCGTACCAACAAGTACATTGATGAAACCATGCCTTGGGTCTTAGTTAAAGAAGAAGCGACCCTAGGTCAACTACGGTCTGTTATGAACCATTTAGCTGAGGCTTTACGCCTGGTGGCTCATCTGTCACGTCCATTCATGACCCAAGCGCCAGCTAAGATTTTCGAGCAATTAGGCTTGAGCGACCAAATGGATTTAGACTTCACTCAATTAGTCTATGGGGCCTTCCCAGCGGGCGCAAGCGTAGTGGCTAAGGGGACCCCAATCTTCCCACGTTTGGATGCAGAGCTAGAAGTGACCTATATTCAAGAAGCTATGGCAGCTGGTAAACCAGGTGCTAGCCAAGCCAAGGTTGACGACCCTAACTGGGATCCAGAAGCCACTGAATTAGTTCACCGTGAAGTAGCCGAAGCTGAATTCGATGACTTCTTGAAGATTGAGATGAAGGTGGCAGAGGTCTTAGATGTTCAACCAGTTAAGGGCTCTAATAAGCTATTACGCTTCCGTCTGGATGCAGGTGATAAGGGCCACCGCCAAATTCTGTCCGGGATTGCTAAATTCTATCCAAATCCGGAAGAACTAATCGGCCGTAAGGTCTGCATCGTCTCTAACCTCAAGCCACGTAAGATGATGGGCTATGTCAGCCAGGGCATGATTCTGTCCTCTGAACACGACGGACAACTCCATCTCTTAGCAGCAGATCCAAATGCAGGCCAATGGCGCTTGGATTGGCTAGACGAGGTGACCAAGATGCCTTTATTTGATACGCACACGCACTTGAACGCCCAGCAATTTGCGGGCCAGGAGGCAGATTATATTGCCCGAGCCCTAGCGGCGGACGTGGGCTATCTAGCAGTGGTGGGATTTGATGATCCCACCATTGAGCGTAGTTTGGCCTTAAGTGCGGCCTACGATAACATTATTTCGGTAGTGGGTTGGCATCCGACTGAGGCCCACACCTACAATGACCAGGTGGAGCGTCGCCTGGAAGCGTGGCTAGAATTGCCTAAGGTCAAGATGCTAGGCGAGATAGGCTTGGACTACTATTGGGATACTGCCCCTTGGGATGTGCAAGCCCAGGTCTTCCGGCGCCAGATTGCCATTGCCAAGTCACACGGTCTGCCCATTACCATTCATAATCGTGATGCAACTGAAGACACCTACCGCATACTCAAGCAAGAAGGCCTGCCGGCTGCGGGTGGCATTATGCATAGCTTTGGTGGGACAGCTGAAGAAGCCATGCGTTTTGTAGATCTTGGCATGCATATTAGCTTCAGTGGGGTCTTGACCTTCAAGAAATCCGAGGCTGTCCGCCAAGCGGCGGCCCTAGTACCGGCAGAGCGTCTCTTGATTGAGACCGACGCCCCTTACCTGGCGCCAGTGCCTAAGCGTGGCAAACAAAATGAGCCAGCCTATGTCCGCTATGTGGCGGAGTGTCTGGCCCAGGTGCGAAACATGAGTCTGGAAGAGCTAGCCAAATTGACGACGGGCAATGCCTGCCGTCTCTTCCAGTGGTGGCCTGAGGGGTGGGACCAATGAGTCAAGCCATGCCCCAAGAGGTAATTGTGGTCGAAGGGCGCGATGATACCAAACGCCTGATTGAGACCTTTGGCCCGACGGTCAAGACCATTGAGACAGGGGGTTCCGCCCTAGAGGCTCCGGTCTTGGCTCAGATTGTGGAAGCTGCTAAGACCCATGGCATTATCGTTTTGACAGATCCCGACTACCAAGGTGAGCGCCTTAGACGACTGGTGACCCAGGCAGTGCCGAGCGCTAAGCAAGCCCATATTAGCCGGACGGCAGCCTTTGGCAGTCAAGGCAAGAGCCTGGGGGTGGAACATGCTAGTCCCCAAGAGATTCGCCAAGCCCTAAATCAGGTCATGACCCCGGCTGAGGGGACTTAGTGGCTTTTAATTCCCATGGGCAGCCTGGCCCAGTGGGGTCTGACCGCAGGTCCGGGTGCTAAGGAGCGTCGTCAGGCTGTTAGTCAGCACTTTAATTTAGGTTATGCCAACGCCAAGCAATTGCAGCGTCAACTGCAACGCTATGGCATCGACCAGGCTAGCTTGGGTGAATTCGTCCAAGCCCTGGATCAAGTCCAAGGAGGGACCCGAGAATGAGAGAATTTCCGGCCAATTGCGACGCCGACCCGTACGGTTGAGATCATGCGTCGCTTCGATATTCAAATGAAAAAGAGTCTGGGTCAGAACTTTCTAATCGAGCCCCGGATGTTAGAGAAGATGATTGAAGCCGGCCAAGTCGATGCAGATACCACAGTCATCGAGATTGGCCCCGGCATTGGCGCCTTGACCCAATACCTGGCTCACCATGCTAAGCAAGTCTTGGCCTTCGAGATTGACCAGCGTTTTGTGGGCATCTTGCAGGAAACGCTAGCGGACTGTGACAATGTCCAAGTGGTCCACCAAGATATCCTGTCTGTAGATTTCTCTAGCCCCGAATATGCCTGGCTACACGACCAGTCCCGACTAGTCGTGGTGGCAAATCTTCCTTATTATATAACCACGCCTATCATCATGCGCCTGATTGAGAGCAATCTGCCCTTCCAGTCGCTCGTGATGATGATGCAAAAGGAAGTCGCAGAGCGGATGACGGCGGCTGTGGGCACCAAGGCCTATGGTTCCCTGTCAGTGGCCATTCAATTGGACATGGAGAGCGAGATTGCCTTCATTGTGCCTAAGAATGTCTTTATCCCTAAGCCAAATGTGGATTCTGCCGTGCTCAAGTTGACTCGCCGGCCAGCGCCCTTGGTCCAAGTCAACGATAAGGAAGCCTTTCAAGCCTTTGTCCAAGCGGGCTTCAAGCAACGCCGCAAGACCTTATGGAACAACCTCAAGTCGGCCTATGTGCCGGGCCTGCTCAGCGAAGAGAGCTTGCGTCAGGTCTTCGACCAGGCGGGCATCGAGCCTAACCGCCGAGCTGAGAGCCTCAGCCTTATGGATTTCGCTGACTTAGAGGCCGCCTTTGAGGCGCATAAGGCTAAAAATTAGCAAAAGGCGAACGTTGTCAGCTTTTTCAGGATAAGTTGCCGACCTTTCCTAGGTTAGTCTACCTAACTGTGTTATAATAGTAGGAAAGAGGTGAGGCTTATGCCAAAAGAAATTGCCGAGATTAAATCCCTCATGGATCAAAATATCGGCGAAAAAGTAATTATCACCGTCCAACTCGGTCGTAACAAGAAGCGTACGCGCCGAGGCGTCCTGAAAGAAACCTATCGTTCTGTCTTCGTTGTTGATTTAGAGCAAGAGGCCAACACCCTAGCGTGTGTCTCCTATAGCTACTGCGATGTTCTGACCAAGGCCATCGACGTAGATTTTGCGGAATAGCCATTATTATTTTTAGCCAAGTGCTCCTGAGAGGGCCTTGGCTATTTTTGTGTCCAAAAGGCCAAAAAATCGGCTGGAACATCACCTAAAAGGTGAAATATTATCGACCGGGTAACAGAGAAATCGTCATCATCCGACATGAAAACGAAAACATACAAAAAGGCCAAAAAAACTTGAGAAAAGCCTTGATTTACAAGTATTCCTACGCTATAATAATGATTGTGCCTTAGTGGGTACCAGTGTGCCCATCGCAGGACATGCCCCCTCTTAGAGGTGGGAAAGACAGCTATGAAGCGAGAGGTTGCGACACACCCGGACGCTTTGCCACGGGCGGGTGAGGTTGGAAATTCTTGTGGAGCAAGTCATTTTATCAAAATTGACGAAGGAGGAAATCTAAATGGCAAACAAAAAAATTCGGATTCGCTTGAAGGCTTACGAGCATCGTGCATTGGATTTAGCAGCAAGCAAAATCGTAGAATCAGCACAAAGAACAGGAGCGAAGACAGCGGGGCCAATCCCACTGCCAACTGAGCGTTCTTTATATACCGTGATTCGTGCGACTCACAAATACAAAGACTCTCGCGAACAATTCGAAATGCGTACACACAAACGTTTAATCGACATCTTAGAACCAACTAACAAAACAGTTGATGCTTTGATGAAATTAGACTTACCTAGCGGTGTGAGACGTAGAAATCAAATTATAATTTTAGAAAAAAATGGAGGTGTACTCATGACCAAAAGGAATCTTAGGTAAAAAAAGTAGGATGACTCAATTCTTCACTGAGAACGGTGAATTGGTGCCTGTAACTGTTATCAAGCTACCCAAACGTGGTATTACAAGTTAAAACCATGGAAAACGACGGCTACGAAGCGGTTCAATTAGGTTTCCAAGACTTGCGTGAAAGTATTGTCAAACAAACCTGCTAAAGGTCATGTAGCAAAAGCAAATGCTACTCCTAAGCGCTTCATTCGCGAGTTCCGCGAAGTTGAGCTTGGAGAATATCAAGTAGGACAAGAAATCACAGTGGAAACTTTCGCAGCTGGCGACATCGTCGATGTGACGGGTACATCCAAGGGTAAAGGATTCCAAGGTGCAATCAAGCGTCATGGCCAATCACGTGGTCCAATGGCTCACGGTTCTCGTTACCACCGTCGTCCAGGTTCGATGGGTGGGGCTTCGTTCCCATCACGCGTCTTCAAGGGTAAAGGCCTTCCAGGTCAAACCGGTGGCGAACGCGTAACCATCCAAAACTTGGAAGTTGTAGCGGTTGACGTAGAAAACAACGTAATCTTGATCAAGGGTAATGTCCCAGGTGCCAAGAAATCACTCGTTGAAATCAAACAAGCAATTAAAACAGTTAAATAATTCGAGGAAGGAGGAACGAGTAAATGACAAAAGTAAGTTTATTTAAACAAGACGGTTCACAAATCGGCGAAATCGAATTGAATGCAGCTGTATTTGGGGTTGAACCTAACGAAGACGTAATCTTCGACGCAGTAATCATGCAACGTGCATCTTTACGTCAAGGGACTCACGCGGTGAAGAACCGTTCCGCAGTACGCGGTGGTGGCCGTAAGCCATGGAGACAAAAAGGGACTGGCCGTGCACGTCAAGGTTCTATCCGTTCACCACAATGGGTTGGTGGGGGTACCGTATTTGGTCCAACACCTCGTTCATACAGTTATAAATTACCAAAGAAAGTACGCCGCTTAGCGTTACAATCTGTATTATCTCAGAAAGTATTAGAAGGCAAGTTAGTAGTTGTTGATGAACTCAGCTTTGCAGCTCCATCAACTAAGGAATTCAAGTCAGTATTGAACAACCTTAAAGTAGATGCGAAAACTCTCTTAGTATTAGAAGGGACTAACGCCAACGCTTACTTCTCAGCACGTAACTTAGCTAACGTGAAAGTGATCGACGAAGGCAACGTGAACGTATTAGACGTTGTAAACTACGACACACTTGTCATCACTAAAGCAGCACTTTCAACCGTAGAGGAGGCTTTAGCATAATGCAATTATCAGAAGTAGTATTACGCCCAGTCATCACTGAACAATCAGTTGCTGGTTTAGACGAGAAAAAATACACGTTCGAAGTAGACCGTCGTGCTAACAAAACTCACATCAAACAAGCGGTTGAAGCAATGTTTGAAGGGGTTAAAGTTAAGAAAGTTAACACGATCAACGTTGACGGTAAAGCAAAACGCATGGGCCGTTACGCTGGTTTCACTCGTAAGTACAAAGAAAGCAGTCGTAACCTTGACTGCTGAATCAAAAGACATCGAATTATTCGCTAACGAAGCTGAATAATCACCTAGAAAAATGAGTAAGTAGGAGGGAATAAGAGTGGCGATTAAAAAGTACAAACCAACCTCTAACGGTCGTCGTAACATGACTGGTTATGATTTCAGCGAAATCACTGCATCAAAAACCAGAGAAGACATTGTTATCTTCACAAAAACAAAAAAAGCCGGCCGTAACAACCAAGGTAAAATCACTGTTCGTCATCAAAGGTGGCGGTAACAAAAGCGCTTACCGTATCATCGATTTCAAACGTAACAAAGACAACGTAGTAGGGACTATCGCAACCATCGAGTACGATCCAAACCGTACCGCTAACATCGCGTTGGTACACTACGAAGACGGGATCAAGACTTACATCTTGGCACCAAAAGGCTTAAAAGTAGGCCAAAAAATTGAATCTGGTGAACATGCCGACATCCAAATCGGGAACGCATTGCCATTAGCAAACATCCCTGAAGGTACTGTAATCCACAACATCGAATTAAAAACCAGGTAAAGGCGGTCAATTAATCCGTTCTGCTCGGTACTAGCGCTCAAGTATTGGGTCACGAAGGTAAATACACTTTAGTTCGTTTGAACTCTGGTGAAGTTCGTATGATCTTATCAACTTGCCGTGCAACTATCGGGGTTGTTGGTAACGAACAACACGAATTAGTAAACATCGGTAAAGCCGGTCGTGCACGTTGGATGAGCAAACGTCCTGAAGTTCGTGGTTCCGTAATGAACCCTAACGATCACCCACACGGTGGTGGTGAAGGTCGTGCACCAATCGGGCGTAAATCTCCGATGTCTCCATGGGGTAAACCAACACTTGGTAAGAAAAACCCGCTCTAAGAAAGCTAAATCTAGCAAGTTAATCATCCGTGACCGTAAGAAAATAATAGGCGCCGGTAACAAATAATCGAAGGGAGGCTTCATTGTGAGTCGTAGTTTGAAAAAAAGGACCTTTCTGTGATGCGCACTTAATGAAAAAGTGGAAGAGCAAGCAGAAAGCACAAAGAAACAAGTTATTAAAAACCTGGTCACGTCGTTCAACCATCTTCCCTAACTTCATTGGTTTAACCATTGCCGTTTATGATGGTACGCAAGCACGTGCCTGTATATGTTCAAGAAGATATGGTAGGTCACAAATTAGGTGAATTCGTACCAACTCGTACTTATAAAGGTCACGCAGCTGACGACAAGAAATCTAAGAAACGCTAATTTATAGGAGGAAAACAAGATGTCTAACCAAGTTACATCTGCAAAAGCAGTTGCAAGAACAGTTCGCATTGCGCCTCGTAAAAGTTCGCTTAGTCTTAGATCTTATCCGAGGTAAAAAGTTGGCGAAGCAATTGCCATCTTAAAATTCACACCTAAAAGCAGGTGCCCCAATCGTTGAGAAAGTGTTGATGTCTGCTATCGCTAACGCGGACCACAACTACGATCTTGACTTGGAAAACTTATACGTGAGTGAAGCATTCGCTAACGAAGGCCCAACCATGAAACGGTTCCGTCCACGTGCGAAAGGTTCAGCTTCACCAATCAACAAACGTACAAGCCACATCACTGTTGTGGTATCTGAGAAAGAGGAGGCTAATCAATGGGTCAAAAAAGTACATCCAATTGGTATGCGTGTCGGCGTCATCCGCGACTGGGACGCTAAATGGTATGCGAGACAAGAACTTTGCTGAATACTTACACGAAGATTTAGCTATCCGCAAATTCTTATACAAGAAATTAAAAGAAGCATCAGTTTCTAACATCCAAATCGAACGTGCTGCTAACCGTGTGATTGTATCTGTTCACACTGCTAAGCCAGGTATGGTCATCGGTAAAGGTGGTTCCGAAATCGATGCAGTCCGTGCGGAATTAAGCAAATTAACCGGCAAGAAAGTCTTTATTAACGTTGTAGAAATCAAAGAACCAAGCTTAGACGCTAAATTGGTTGCTGAAGATATCGCACGTCAATTAGAAAACCGTGTGGCTTTCCGCCGTGCTCAAAAGCAAGCTATCCAACGTACTATGAAAGCTGGCGCTCAAGGGATCAAAACCATGGTATCAGGCCGTTTGAACGGTGCAGATATTGCGCGTAGCGAAGCATACTCTGAAGGTACTGTGCCACTCCATACCTTACGTAGCGACATCGACTACGCATGGGAAGAAGCGGACACTACTTACGGTAAGTTAGGAGTTAAAGTTTGGATCTGCCGTGGCCAAGTATTGCCACAAAAGAAAAACTCTGAGAAAGGAGGGAACTAATCAATGTTAGTACCAAAACGTGTAAAACACCGTCGTGAATTCCGTGGTAAAATGCGCGGAGAAGCTAAAGGTGGTAAACAAGTTGATTTCGGTGAATACGGCTTACGAGCTACTGAATCTCACTGGATCACAAACCGTCAAATCGAAGCAGCCCGTATTGCGATGACTCGTTATATGAAACGTGGTGGGAAAGTATGGATTAAAATCTTCCCTCACAAATCATATACTGCAAAAGCTATCGGGGTTCGTATGGGTTCTGGTAAAGGGGCACCTGAAGGTTGGGTAGCACCAGTTAAGCGTGGCAAGATTATGTTTGAAGTAGCGGGTGTATCTGAAGAAATCGCACGTGAAGCATTACGTTTAGCATCGCATAAACTACCAGTTAAGACCAAGTTCGTAAAAACGTGAAGAATATGGTGGTGAATCGAATGAAAACTAATGAATTTAAAGCGTTAATCAAAGGGTTATCCACTGCTGAGTTGCTTGAACGTGAAGCTGAGTTGAAGAAAGAACTCTTCAACCTTCGATTCCAATTAGCAACAGGACAATTAGAAGATACAGCACGTTTACGCACTGTACGTAAATCTATCGCACGTATCAAAACTGCTTTTACGCGAGCAAGAATTGTCTAAATAAACCGCAAAGGAGGCTAACATCAATGACGACAGAACGCAACCAACGTAAAGTTTACCAAGGTCGTGTCGTGAGCGACAAAATGGACAAAAACCATCACGGTTTTTAGTCGAAACTCGTAAGACTCACCCTAAATACGGTAAACGCGTTAAATATTCTAAGAAATATAAAGCACATGATGAAGAAAACCGTGCAAAAGAAGGCGACATCGTGCGCATTATGGAAACTCGTCCATTATCAGCTACGAAACGCTTCCGTTTATTAGAGATTGTTGAAGAAGCAGTCATTATCTAATTAACCAAGTATATCTCGGAAGGAGGACATCGAAATGATTCAAACAGAAAGTCGATTAAAAGTTGCTGACAACTCTGGCGCACGTGAAGTATTAACAATCCGTGTATTAGGTGGTTCTAACCGCAAAACTGCTAACATCGGGGATGTTATCGTTGCAACGGTTAAACAAGCAACGCCAGGTGGAGTTGTTAAAAAAGGTGACGTCGTAAAAGCAGTAATCGTACGTTCTAAATCAGGAGCTCGCCGTAAAGATGGTTCTTATATCAAGTTTGACGAAAATGCTTGCGTCATCATCCGTGACGATAAGAGCCCTCGTGGTACGCGTATCTTTGGACCAGTTGCACGTGAATTGCGTGATAACAACTACATGAAGATTGTTTCATTAGCTCCAGAAGTTTTGATAAGAAAATATTAACGAAGGAGGAAAGCTATTCATGCGTATCAAAACAGGCGATACAGTTAGTAATTGCGGTAAAGATAAGGTAAAACAGGGACTGTTTTACGTACTCTCAAAAAGAACCGCGTAGTCGTAGAAGGCTTGAACATTGCCAAAAGCACGTTAAACCTTCTCATAGCGGGGCAAGGCGGGATCGAAGAATTCCCAGCACCAATCCACGTGTCTAACGTTAAACTCGTTGATCCTAAATCAGGAAGCCAACACGTGTGGGTTATCGTTTCGAAGACGGCAAGAAAGTCCGTTTCGCGAAGAAATCTAACGAAACCATCTAATCAATAGCGAGAGGAGGATTAACACTACATGGAAAATCGTTTAAAAGCTAAATACTCAAACGAAGTAACTAAAAAATTGATCGAGCAATTCAACTACACTTCTGTAATGCAAGTACCTAAAGTTGAAAAGATCGTCATCAACATGGGTGTGGGTGACGCAGTGGCTAACGCTAAGAACTTAGAGAAAGCTGTTGACGAACTCACTTTATTATCTGGTCAAAAGCCAGTGATTACCAAAGCTAAGAAATCCATCGCGGGCTTCCGTCTCCGTGAAGGTATGCCAATCGGGTGTAAAGTGACCCTACGTGGTGCGCGTATGTATGACTTCTTAGACAAGTTAGTCACTGTATCTTTACCACGTGTTCGTGACTTCCACGGTGTCAGCAACAAAGCCTTCGATGGTAGAGGAACTACACCTTGGGGATCAAAGAACAACTTATCTTCCCTGAAGTGAACTATGATAACGTTGATAAAGTCCGCGGGATGGATATCGTTATTGTAACAACTGCGAAATCTGACGAAGAGGCACATGCTTTACTTAAAGAATTAGGCATGCCTTTCCAAAAATAAGACAAGGAGGCGAATGAACATTGGCTAAAAATCAATGATTGCAAAAACAAGCGGTCACCTAAATTCAAAGTTCAAGAGTATACATATCGCCGCGAGCGTTGCGGACGTCCACACTCCGTATATCGTAAATTCAAACTTTTGCCGTATTTAGCTCCCGAACTTGCTACAAAGGACAAATCCCTGGCGTGAAGAAAGCCGTACCGTAATCCATACTGAACAAAGAGGAGGTAAATACAACATGGTTGATGATGGATCCAATTGCTGATTTCTTAACTCGTATCCGTAACGCTAACAGCGTAGGACACAAGACTGTATCAGCACCATCTTCAAAAATCAAAGTAGCGATTGCTGAAATCTTGAAACAAGAAGGTTTCATCAAAAACTATGAAGTCGCAGAAGACGACAAACAAGGTGAAATCACCATCTTCTTGAAGTACGGCCGTAACAACGAAAAAGTTATCACTGGCATCAAGCGTATTTCAAAAACCTGGTTTGCGTATCTACACCAAATCAGAAGACCTACCTAAGGTATTAAACGGCTTAGGGATCGCCATCATCTCAACTTCTAACGGTGTTGTGACTGACAAACAAGCTCGTCAAGCTGGTGTCGGTGGCGAAGTATTAGCTTACGTTTGGTAATCTAATCTATTCATATTCAAAGATAACTAGAAATAAGAAAGAGGAGAGTGCGACTGTGAGTCGTATCGGTAAAAACCAGTCGTGATTCCGACGAGGCGTAACCGTCGAGTAAAAAGATCATACAGTGACTGTAAAAGGCCCTAAAAGGTACTTTGACACGTGACTTCCACCCAAACATTGCGTTGGAAGTTCAAGAGAATGAAGTAGTCTTCACTCGTCCAAATGATTCAAAAGAAAACCGTTCATTACACGGGACTATGCGTTCTGTCTTCAGCAACATGGTTGAAGGTGTAGCGATAGCTTTCAAGAAAGAATTAGACCTTATCGGGGTCGGTTAGCAGTGCTCAAAAAAACAAGGTAACAAATTAGTGTTGAACGTGGGTCTTTCTCCCAGTTGAATTCGAACCACTTGAAGGTGCTGACTTTGAAGTTCCTTTCAAACACTAAAATTATCGTGAGAAGGTTACGATAAAGAGAAAGTCGGCGCATTAGCAGCCAACATCCGTGGCGTGCGTCCACCAGAACCATATAAAGGTAAAGGTTCGTTACACTGACGAATATGTACGTCGTAAAGAAGGTAAGACTGGTAAGTAATAGACCGGTCCTGATCTTCTCCTATAACTGACTTAAAGAGGTGAAAATTGTGATTACAAAACCAGATAAAAACAAAGTACGTCGTAAAAAGACATGCTCGCGTAAGAAACAAAATCTCTGGTACTGCTGAGTGCCCACGCTTGAACGTGTTCCGTTCCAACACGCACATCTACGCTCAATTAATTGATGACGTAGCGGGTGTGACGCTTGCAAGTGCCTCTAGTAATGACAAATCAGTAACAGGGACCAAAGTTGAACAAGCTTCAACTGTTGGTAAATTAGTTGCTGAACGTGCGGTAGCAAAAGGCTTCAAGAAAGTTGTCTTCGACCGCGGTGGGTACCTATATCACGGTCGTGTGAAAGCTTTGGCTGAAGCGACTCGTGAAAAACAGCTCAGAATTTTTAATAGAAGGAGGACACTAGTTCATGGTTCACATCAATCCAAATACCTTGGAAAACATCGAAGAACGCGTTGTGACGATTAACCGTGTTACCAAAGTTGTTAAGGGTGGACGTCGTCTACGTTTCTCAGCTTTAGTAGTTGTCGGTGACAAGAACGGTCACGTTGGCTTTGGTACTGGTAAAGCTCAAGAAGTTCCAGAAGCAATCCGTAAAGCTATCGAAGATGCGAAGAAAAAAACTTAATCAGTACCATTGACTGGAACCACAATTCCTCACGAAGCAATTGGCGAATTCTGTGGTGGTCGTGTCTTAATCAAACCGACACCGACCGGTTCTGGGGTTAAAGCAGGTGGTCCTGTTCGTGCCGTAATGGAATTAGCGGGGGTAGCTGACGTAACAAGTAAGTCTCTTGGTTTCCTAACACCAATCAACATGGTGCGTGCGACTGTAGAAGGCTTGAAACAATTGAAAAAGTAGCTGAAGAGTTCTCGCTTTACGTGGCAAATCAGTCGAAGAGAAAATTTTTAGGCTAAGGAGGACAATCAAAATGGCGAACTTACAAATCCAATTGAAACGCAGACTTGATCGGTCGTCCTAAAAATCAAATCCAAACTGCTAAGGCTTTAGGTTTAACTAAGACTTACAAGACCGTTGTTAAACCAGACAACGAAGCAGTTCGTGGGATGATCAATACGATCAGTCACTTAGTTGAAGTAAAAGAAGCATAAAAATTAGAGACTAATACAAGGAGGTGCCACAGGAATGAAACTTCATACATTAAAACCTGCTGAAGGTTCACGTCAAGAACGTAACCGTGTCGGTCGTGGTCAAGGTTCCGGTAACGGTAAAACTGCTCGGTCGCGGTCAAAAAGGTCAAAAAAGCCCGTTCTGGCGGTGGCGTACGTTTAGGTTTCGAAGGTGGACAAACTCAATTGTTCCGTCGTTTACCAAAACGTGGATTCAACAACATCAACCGTAAAGAATATGCAGTCGTTAACTTGGAAGCTCTCAACCGCTTCGAAGACGGTACGACAGTTACACCAGCTCTCTTAGTTGAAGCAGGTGTCGTTAAGAAAGAATTATCAGGAGTAAAAATCTTAGGTAATGGTCAACTTGAAAGAAAATTAACTGTTCAAGCGCCCAAATTCTCTAAAGGTGCAGAGCAAGCAATTACTGCATTTCGGTGGATCAATCGAGGTGATCTAATGTTTCACCTTTATTAAAAATGCATTTGCGGATAAAGATACGCGTCGTCGCATCTTTTTCACGCTCTTCGTTTTTGCGGTATTCCGATTAGGCTCACATATTCCTGTACCTGGGGTTCGGGTTTCAGCGATTAACACTTTCGCTGAGAGCGGCCTCTTAGGCTTATTAAACACTTTCGGTGGCGGTGCCTTGAAACGCTTCTCGCTCTTCGCCATGGGGGTTTCTCCATACATTACCGCCTCAATCATCATTCAGTTATTACAAATGGACATCGTGCCTAAGTTTACTGAATGGGCTAAGCAAGGGGAAGTTGGGCGTCGTAAGCTCAACCAATGGACCACTTATGTTGCCATTGCCCTTGGTTTAGTACAATCTTACGGTATCGCCCTCGGTTTTAACCGGATGGCGCGTCTGGGCTTGATTGCCAACCCAACGCCAATGCGTTACCTGACGATTGCCCTCATCTTAACAGCTGGTTCCATGTTCTTGGTCTGGTTGGGTGAGATGATTACCCGAAGCGGTGTCGGTAACGGCTTGTCCATGATTATCATGGCCGGGATTGTTGCGGAAGTGCCTAAGGAATTGATGGGTTATCTCCAACGCCATCTGGTAAATGGTGGAGATCATGCTATGACCAACATGCTGTCATTGGCAGCCATTATCTTGGTCATCGTCATCTTAATTGTGATTATCGTTTTAATGGAACGGGCTCAATTGCGTATCCCAATCCATTATTCCAAGAAAGCGTCAGGGGCGCGCTACTCAGCTCACCTCCGCTTAAAAATTAACTCAGCTGGGGTTATTCCAGTAATTTTCGCTAGCTCGTTCATTACAACACCTCAGATGATATTCTCGTTTGTGACAGTCGATCGGACTAACCCATGGATGGACTTCCTGGTACAACTCTTCGACTACCAAACACTCTACGGTGTAATCTTCTACACTGTCCTATTAATTGCGTTTACTTATTTCTATTCATTGATTCAAGTGAATCCGGAGAAAGTTGCCGAGAACTTGCAGAAGTCGAGCGGGTACATTCAAGCGTACGTCCTGGAGAAGATACCGAAACTTACTTAACCAAAGTTATCAACCGCTTGAGCGGAGTAGGCGCACTTTACTTGACTTTGATTGCGGTATTACCGATTGTGGCAGGGTTCTTCTGGAACTTAACGTCACGTATCTCACTCAGCGGGACTAGCTTGCTGATTGTGGTCGGGGTTGCCATTGAGACTGCTAAGCGGGTCGAAGGGCGCGTTATCAAACTGCCGTTATCAAAGGATTCATTCAATAATCATGTGTCAAATAGAAGTAAAGGGAAGATACAAGATGAATATTTTATTAATGGGGTTTGCAGGTGCCGGTAAAGGGACACAGAGTGAACGTCTAGTAAAAAGATTATCAAATCGTACATATTGCAACTGGGGATATTTTCCGTCTTTTGCGATTCAGAACGAAACCCCACTTGGGCTCCAAGCCAAGGCTTACACTGACAACGGAACCTGGTTTCTGATGAAGTGACCAACGCCATTGTGCGTGAACGCTTGGCCCAAGACGACGTGAAAGCCCGAGGCTTCATGTTGGATGGCTACCCACGTACAAGCGCACAAGCTCAAGCGTTGATCAAAACTTGGTGAGTTAAACTCTCCAATCCATGCCGTTATCTATATCGATGTAGATCCAGAAGTCCTAAGGATCGCTTGGTGGCCGAATCATCTGCTGCAACTGTGGGGCAACCTACCACAAACTCTACAACCCACCGAAGGTTGAAGGTGTCTGTGACAACTGTGGTGCTAGTGATTTCTACCAACGTGAAGATGACAAGCCTGAGAAAGTTGCATATCGTATCAATCTCCAAATGGAATCAATTCGACCAATACTGGATTATTATGAGGAACGTGGGCTTCTTCACCGAGTGGATGGTCAACAAGCCATCGACAAGGTCTACGAAGATATCCGCCAGATTTTTGTCCTCAGTGGCACAATAGCCTAACAGTAAGTTGGTAAGGAGGAAGTATGAATGGCTAAAGATGATGTAATTGAAGTTGAAGGTACAGTCATTGAAACTTTACCAAATGCAATGTTTAAGGTTGAATTAGAGAATGGGCATGAAATACTGGCTCACGTTTCAGGTAAAATCCGGATGAACTACATCCGCATCTTACCAGGAGATAAGGTAACGATTGAATTATCTCCTTACGATTTGACACGTGGTCGTATTACCTACCGCTTTAAGTAAACCGTTCCGTTTCGAATTTAAGGAGGAATTGGTTAAGATGAAAGTTAGAGCATCTGTGAAAGTCAATTTGCGAAAAATGTAAAATCATTCGTCGCAACGGCAATGTGATGGTAATTTGCGAAAATCCAAAACATAAACAACGTCAAGGTTAATAAGAAGGAGGTGCCAGATAAATGGCTCGTATACTTTGGAGTAGATATTCACGTGAAAAACGTGTAGTAATCTCATTAACATACATCTACGGTATTGGTTTGAAAACTGCACAACAAGTATTAAAACAAGCAAACGTTTCTGAAGACACTCGCGTTAAGGACTTATCAAACGATGAGCTCGACCGTATCCGTGAAATCATTGATGGCCTCAAGGTTGAAGGGGACTTACGTCGTGAAATTAGCTTGAACATCAAGCGTCTCAAGAAATCGAGTTTCTTACCGTGACACGTCACGTCGTGGCTTGCCAGTTCGTGGTCAAAACACCAAGAACAACGCTCGTCACGTAAAGGACCTAGAAAAATGGTCACTGGTAAAAATAATACTCGAATATAGAATGAGGAGGTATAAACTTCATGAAAGACAAGTTGCACGTCGTCGCCGTCGTGTTAGAAAAATGTCGAGAAGGTGCTAGCACACATTCGCTCTACATTCAACAACACTATTGTTATGATCACTGACGTGAATGGTAATGCTATTTCATGGTCATCCGCAGGTTCATTAGGTTTTCCGTGGTTCTAAGAAATCTACCCCATTCGTCGCACAAATGGCTTCAGAAGTGTTTGCTAAGGTGCTATGGATCACGGGATGAAGACTGTTGAAGTAACAGTAAAAGGCCCGAGTTCAGGTCGTGAGTCAGCAATTCGTTCATTGCAAAGCTACAGGTTTAGAAGTAACCGCCATCCGCGACGTTACCCTATTCCTCACAACGAGTTGCCGTCCTCCAAAACGTCATGCCGTATAATCTAGATGACTCAAGCAACTGTGAAGCGCGTTATTACCAAGACTAACGTTTTGAAAGGGAATATAATCGATGATCGAAATTGAAAAGCCAGAAATTAAAACGATTAGAATCAGTGACGATGCCAAATTTAGTAGAAGTGTCGTTGAACCACTTGAACGTGGATATGGAACAACCCTTGGAAATTCATTACGTCGTATTTTATTATCTTCATTACCTGGTTCCGCTGTTACTAGCATCCAGATTGATGGAGTACTGCATGAATTTGCTACAGTTGAAGGTGTCGTGGAAGATGTTCCAACGATTATCTTGAACTTGAAGAAATTAGCATTGAAACTTCACACTCAAGAGTCAAAAAGTAATTGAATTAAACGTCACCGGTCCAAAAGTTGTGACCGCGACTGATATTATGCACGATAACGATGTGCAAATCCTCAACCCTGAGGCTCTACATTTTGCACCCTGGCTGATGGCGCTGAATTGAAGATGCGTCTCAACGTTGCCAACAGTCGTGGTGTATGTCCGGAGCGAACACAACAAACGGGAAGATATGCCAATCGGCGTCTTACCAATCGATTCGATTTATACCCCAATTAAGAAGGTAAACTATCAAGTCGAAAACACCCGTATCGGGCAAAAGAACGTTTATGATAAATTAACTTTAGATATTTGGACCGACGGTTCAATTAGTCCTGAAAAATCATTAAGTTTAGTAGCTTCAAAAATCTTAACGGAGCACTTAAATATATTCGTTAACCTCAACGATGAAGCGCGTCAAACTGAAATTATGGTTGAGAAGGAAGAAGCTGAAAAAGAAAATGTTAATCATGACGATTGAAGAGTTAGACTTATCCGTTCGTTCATACAACTGTTTGAAACGCGCGGGCATCAACACGATTCAAGGTTGACTAACAAATCAGAAGCAGAAATGATTAAAGTACGTAACATGGCCGTAAATCATTAGAGGAAGTCAAACAAAAATTGGCTAACCTTGAGTTGAGCTTACGCCAAGACGACTGGTATGGATATTTCATATTCAAAGCAAAGGAGGAAACTGAATAATGGCATACCGCAAATTAGGACGTGAGAGCGCACAGCGTAACGCATTGTTGCGTGACTTAACTACTGATGTGATCGTATACGGCCGTATCAGCTCCCACAGAAACTCGTGCCAAAGAGTACGTAAATTCGTTGATCAAATGATTACCTTAGGTAAAAAGGTGACTTAGCATCACGCCGTCGTCTCTGCGGCATTCTTGCGTAACGAGATTGCTAGCGCAACCGTTGAAGGGATCAGTCGTTGTTGAACGTGTCTTGACTCGTTTGTTCGGTGAGTACGCTGAGCGCTACGCTGACCGCCAAGGTGGCTACACCCGTGTCTTGAAGACCGGCCCCACGTCGTGGTGATGGCGCCCCAATGGCAATCATCGAATTAGTATAATAGAGTGAGAATTCGCTTTATGATGAAAGTGTGACGATTCTGTAGCCTTGCTAACCAACTACAGGGGTCTAGCTCTATAGCACGATTGAGAGCCCTGCTTCCCAATCGTAGCTATCATCGTAAAGTGATTTTTTGGACTTATACTCAAATTCTTGAGTGACGCCCCCAGGTGGTGAGAGTAAGGGGTGAGTTGCTTTCATCAGCTAAGGGCGGGCAGGAAACTGGCTGGCTATGAAAGTAACAAGGAGGCCCCAGGGGCAGGAGGATGAAACAGACATGGCGACGCAAGCGTTGTAAAACTATCGCATATCGATTTTCGTTACTATGGTAGCGAGGTCAATTCCCTGACCGATGTCTCCCTAGAAATCAAGGAAGGCGAATGGGTGGCTATTATTGGGCCAAACGGCTCAGGCAAGTCGACCCTAGCCAAAGATTATGAATGGCCTCCTCGTACCTGCTGCAGGGCCAGGTAACCATTAAGGATTTAACCATTGATGAAGAGACCGTTTGGGAGGCTCGTCGCTCAGTTAGCATGGTCTTCAGAACCCAGACAACCAGTTTGTTGGTTCGACGGTAGAAGATGATGTGGCCTTTGGTTTGGAGAATAATGGAGTGCCACGTCAGGAGATGATTAGCCGGATTGAAGAGGCGCTGGCTGAGGTTCGGATGTCAGAATTTAAGGACAAGGAGCCTGCCCGCCTATCAGGGGGCCAGAAGCAACGGGTAGCCCTGGCTAGCATCTTGGCTTTGCGACCTGACATTATTATCTTGGATGAAGCGACTTCTATGTTGGACCCTAACGGTCGCCATGAAGTGATTGCCGCCATCCGTAAGATTAAGAACGCTTCAACCTGACGGTTATTTCCATTACCCATGATTTGGACGAAGCTAGCTAGCTGACCGTATCCTCATGATGCGAGGCGTACTAGTTCAAGACAAGAACCAGAAGAAATCTTCCTAATGGGTGAACATTTAGTGGAACAGGGCTTGGATGTGCCTTTTTCACAGAAACTCAAGGACGCCCTGGCTGCCCGCGGACTGGATGTGCCGGATAACTATCTCGATGAGGAGGCCTTATTGACATGGATCACACCATTGTATTCGACCAAGTAAGTTACCATTACAATGCCAATACGCCTTTTGAGGTAGCGGCCTCTGTCGACGTTAATTTAACCATTCCGACCACCGGTGACCGCCGTCATCGGCCATACAGGGTTCAGGTAAGTCGACTCTGATTCCAACACCTTAATGTTTTTGATTAAGCCAACCAAAGGGTCTGTACGTCTAGGGATGTCTTGGTTACATCTGACAGCTAAGTTACCTTCCTCAAGCCCTGCGTGAAAGCAGAGTCGGTGTCGTCTTCCAATTCCCGCTGACTTTTCGAAGAGACAGTCCTCAAGGATGTCATGTTTGGGCCTTTGAATTTTGGTGTCTCGGAAGAGGAAGCACTCGCCATTGCTAAGGAGAAACTAGCCCTAGTCGGCATCAGCCCAGACCTCTATGAGCGCTCGCCATTCGATCTCAGTGGCGGCCAAATGCGACAGGTGGCCATTGCCGGCGTTCTGGCCTTAGAACCGCAAGTGTTGGTCTTAGACAGAGCCAACTGCCGGCCCTAGAACCCACTGGGTCAAGCCCAAATGCTGGACATGTTCATGCGCCTCCAAAAAGAGGATAAGTTGACCCTAGTCTTAATCAGTCACCAAATGGATGACGTTGCCCGTTATGCCGACCATGTCATTGTCATGGAAGGGGGCACAGTGGCTAAGACGAGGGACGCCTGAACAGGTCTTCAGCCAGACGGATTGGTTGCGCCAACGGCGCTTAGATGTGCCACGCTCCATGCAGTTTCTGGAGAAATTACAGGAGCGCTTAGGGGACCAGGCCCTAGCTATCGATCAGGCGCCCCTGACCGTTGAAGCCTTAGCCGACTTGCTCATGGCCCATCTTCCAGCTAAGGAGGGGACCGGCCATGTTGGATAAAATGTTACTGGGACGCTATATCAATATGGATTCCTGGGTACATCGACTGGATCCACGGACCAAGTTGTAGCTTCTTTCTACTTTATTTTTGCGGTCTTCTTAGCCGATTCCTGGTTGGGTTACGCCATTTTGGCGCTCTTTACCCTCTTGGCTATTAAGTTGACCGGTCTTTCCTTTAAGTTCTTTATTAATGGGGTCAAGCCCATGATTTGGCTGATTCTCTTTACCGTGGTCTTTCAGATTCTCTTCACTAATGGGGGCCATGTCTTCTGGGCAGTGGGGACCCTTTGTCCTCTCGACTGGTGGTTTGGAGAGTGGGGCCTTTATCTTCATGCGTCTGGTCCTCATTATTATGATGTCCACTATTCTAACTAACGACAGCGCCCCTGGAGCTAACGGACGGGATTGAACATCTCTTGCGGCCCCTGACTCGCTGGCTTCCCTGCCCACGAGGTTGGCCCTTATCTTTGGCTATCGCCTTGCGCTATGTGCCAACCCTCATGGATGAAGCCCAGAAAATCATGAACGCCCAACGCTCGCGTGGGTAGAGTTCGATCAAGGTAGCCTCATGCAGAGAATGAAGGCTGTCGTGCCGATTTTGGTGCCCCTTTTTCATCTCTGCCTTCAACCGGGCCGAAGAAATGGCAACCGCCATGGAAGCGAGGGGCTATCGCGGAGCAGAAGGCCGTACCAAGTATCGCCAGTTGGCCTACAGCCCAGCTGATAGACAAGTGCGTTGGGCCTTGCTAGTCCTGACCTTAGCCTTGTTAGCTAGCCGTTTCTGGCCAGTGGGGTGAGGCCATGCCACGTTATGCCATTCAACTCGCTTATGACGGTAGTCGCTTTGTCGGCTACCAAGTTCAGCCCAATGGCCCTTCTATTCAGGCCAATCTAGACGCGGCTCTAATCAAAATGGCCAAGTGCCCAGAAGGCGTGACCATTCCCACAGTGGCGTCAGGCCGGACTGATTCGGGTGTCCATGCCTTGGGCCAAGTAGTCATTTTGATTATCCTGCCCCTATGCCTCAACAAGCCATGCAAAGAGCTCTCAATGCCCTCTTGGACCCGGCGATTAAGGTAGTGGCAGTGGCTCGGGTGGCCGATGATTTCCATGCCCGCTACCATGCTGTGGGTAAGGAGTACCGTTATCGGGTAGATGTGGGGCCCTATGCCAATCCTTTCAAACGCCTCTACAGTCTCCACCATCCTTATCGTTATGACTTAGAACGAATCAATCAAGCCTTGGAGGCAGTGGTGGGAACCCACGACTTCACTAGCTTCTGTTCGACCAAGACCGATAAGGAAGACAAGGTGCGGACCGTTCATATGGCCCGAGTTTGGGAAGATAAGGACCAGCAGGAACTGGTCTTCCAGTTCCAGGGGACCGGGTTCCTCTATAATATGATTCGGATTCTGGTCGGGACTAGCCTGCAAATCGGGGATGGGCTGCGTCCTGTCAATGAACTTGAGCGTTTAATCCAGGTTCAGAACCGCAAGGAAGCAGGGCCAACGGCACCGCCACAGGGCCTCTATCTCCATCAGGTTTTCTATGAGCCATCGCCATTTAATAAATAAGTAATCAAGCTCTCTTGCCTAGCAAGGGCTGATCTTCTTCTATTAAAAATCATTGACATTTATTCAGAGTTCCTTAAAGATTAACTCATGTGATTTTAATTTTACTAAGGAGGACTGTATGAAACAAGTACTCAAAGAAATCTTTGTTAGCTGACTAGCTGCCTTTTTGGCCTTGGTTGCAAGCTTACTCAACACCTTTGCCGGCACACGCTCAAGGTAAAAGAAGTCAACACTGTTGTTTCCTCCAGAAATGGCAAGCATCGACCCGGCTAAAGCGTCTGATGCGCCAAAGCGGGAACATCATCCATAACGTCTTTGAAGGTTTGACCCGTGAATCGCAAGACTTCAAGAGCCAAGTGCCTGGTGTGGCCGAATCTTGGCAAGTCAGCGAAGATGGCAAGACCTATACTTTCAAATTACGTTCAGACGCTAAATGGTCTAACAGCGACCCTGTTACTGCAGGTGACTTTGAATATGCCTGGAAACGTGTCATCAACCCGCAAACAGGGGCTGACTACGCAGGGCTCTTCTTCGTTATCGAAGGGGCGCAAGCCTACAACGAGGGCAAAGGTAGCGCAGACCAAGTTGGGGTCAAAGCAATCGACGACACTACCTTAGAAGTTAAGTTGGTCAACCCAACTCACCTGCTTCTTAAAGCAACTTCTTTTTATGCATTTGCACCTGTTAACAAGAAGGTGGTAGAAGCTAACGCTGACTGGGCTGACGACTTAAGCGACAAGTATGTCACTAACGGGGCCTTCAAGTTAGCTGAGTGGAACCACAATGCAGACCTAGCCTTGAAAAAGAACGACCAATACTGGGATAAGGACAATGTTGAGGTTGACCGTGTCAACGCTCAAATCGTTGAGTCTGACTCAACCGTCACTAAGATGTTCCAATCTGGTGAAATTGACTTTGTCAGCGCACCATTCGGGACCTTGTCGTTAGATTCTTTTGAAGGCTTCAAGAAACAAGGGATTCTTAAAGTTACACCACAGTCAGCTATCTACGTCTACAAAATCAACACCAGGACTCTATGATAACCTAATGTCCAATATCCGTGAGGCCTTGGCTTTTAGCTATTGACCGTCAAGGTTTGGTAACTAACATGCAAAGGCTGAACAAAAACCTGCTAAGGGTATTGTGCGGCTTCAGTTACTGGCTTCGAAAAGCAGACGCTAACTACTTCAAGGATGCTGACTATGAAGGCGCCAAAAGAATACTTGGCTAAAAGGTTTACAAGAATTAGGCCTCAAAGATCCAAGTGAATTGACTGTTAAGATTTCTATGAACACCAGTGAAGCTCACATGACCATTGCTCAATACATCCAAGAAGGTTGGTCTAAGAACTTAGGGTATCAAGGTAGAATTGGACAACTCTGAGTTCCAAGTTTACTTGAGATCGTCTTAAGACCGGTGACTTCCAAGTAGCGCGTTTAAGTTGGTCTGATGACTTCAACGTGCTTACCTTCTTAGATCAATACCGTAGCGCTGATGCGGGTAACAACTACACTGGTTGGGAAAATGCAGACTACGCTAAGTACTTAGAAGAAGCGCAAAAGAGACTGACGCTAACAAACGTTTAGAAATTCTGAAGAAGGCTGAAAAAGTCTTAATGGACGAAATGCCAGTTATTCCAATCTATGACTACCTCAAGTAAGTGTTAAGAAAGACAACATCAAGGGCCTAGCAACATCGCCTCTTGGTAGATTGACTTGAAATACTTAGAGGTAGAATAGTCCTCCAAGAATTAAGGCTATTCCTAATATCCCCTTAGCATAGAGGGATATTTTTATATTATAAAAACGCTCATTGTCAGATATTGACAAATGGTGAATTAAAGATTAAAATTAATTCATGTGTTTTAATCTTTCGGATGATTTTTGGTCAGCTATGGGGGCAAAAAGCTGACAGAAGGTCATCCTCACGCTTAGTAAGTCAAATCGTAAGCCGTGATTTTAATGAGAGAATAGAAGTAGCAAATAAGAGGTCGGGTTTTCCAGACCCACTCCTTAAGTATTAGAGGAGGAGTAGACATGCGCAAATATATCTTCAAGCGCCTAATTTATATGGTCATTGCCTTATTCTGTATTATCACTTTGACCTTCTTCCTGATGCGAATTGCACCGGGGAACCCATTTACTGACGAAGGCCTTGCCAGCTAACATTCAAGCCCGAGCTCAACAAAGCAGTATGGCCTGAGCAACCCATGGTATATCGAGTTCAAGGATTACCTGGTAGAATTCTCAAGTTCGACTTCGGTTATTCCATGAAGTACCGGGGGCCGTTCAACCAACGACATCATCTTTCTAGTTTCCCAGTATCCTTGGCCCTAGGGATGCAAGCCTTGGTCATCGCCGTTGGTTTGGGGACGACTTTTAGGGGTTATTTCCGCCACCTACCATAACAAGGTGCGCGACTATCTGCATGACTGTAGTGGCGGTGCTAGGATTTCTGTGCCTTCCTTTATCTTGGCGGGCTTAATCCAATACCTCTTCGCCGTACAATTAAGTGGTTCCCAGTGTCTGGTTGGAAAGGATTCAACTACACCATTCTGCCATCCTTGGCTCTCGGCTTAGGTTTTCATGGGGAATATTGCCCAAGTGCTTGGTCTAGTATCTGGAGACAGATACCTCCGAGTATGTCAAGCTAGCCAGGCCAAAAGGCACTCAGCAAGTGGAAGATTGTCTTCAAGCACACCTTGCGTAATGCCCTCTTGCCAGTTGTGCCTACTTAGGGCCACTCTTGGTGGGGTTGTCATGGGTTCCTTCATTGTCGAAAACATCTTCGCCATTCCAGGTTTGGGTGGCCAGTTCGTTAAGTCCATTACCAACCGTGACTACACGGTCATTATGGGGACCACGGTCTTTTATTCCATCCTGCTCTTGTTTGCAGTTTTAGTGGTGGATATTGTCTATATGTGGATTGATCCACGCATTAAGTTAGAAGGAGGCGAGTCAGCGTGAGCCAAGTAGAATATACAGCCCAAGATTTTGAGTTGGTCGGGATCAAAGAAGACCAGACTGACGTCTTAAGCCAGAAGACCACTTCCTTCTGGGGCCAAGTCTTCCATACCTTTGCCCGCAACAAGCTGGCCCTCTTCAGTGTGGCCTTGCTAGCGGTCATTGCCCTCTTGGCCATTTTTGTCCCTATGTTCTGGCCGATTAGCTTTAGTGATCAAACAGGGTCCTACAATACGGCACCAAATGCTACCTATCTCTTCGGGACTGACAACCTGGGACGGGATGTCTTCGTCCGTGTCTGGGTGGGTGCTCGCATCTCCCTCTTCATCGGCTTGATTGCGGCGGTCATTGACCTAGTAATCGGCGTCCTCTGGGGTGCAACAGCTGGCGTCTTAGGTGGACGTGTGGACGATGTCATGATGCGGATTGCCGATGTCTTAACCGCGCTACCTTATCTCTTGGTCGTAGTCCTGGTCATGGTGGTCCTGGACAAGGGCTTGCTGCCAATGATTGTAGCTCTATCCTTGACTGGTTGGGTACGTATGGCCCGGATTGTGCGGGGGGAAGTTCTATCTATTAAGAACCAGGGTATGTCTTAGCTTCTCCGGACTTTTGGGGGCTAGCACCTGGCACTAATCCGTCGCCACTTGATTCCAAATGCCTTGGGTGGCATCATCGTCACCATGACTATCATCAATTCCGGGGCAATCTTTACCGAGTCCTTCCTAAGGCTATCTTGGTTTGGGGTTACCCAACCTATGGCGGTGAGGGGACCATGGCCTCCGAAGGGAACAAGCCTCAGCAACAGCATAGCGTCTTATCTTCCATGCTTGCTCATCTCCATTACCATCTTCGCCTTCAATACCATTGGCGATGGCTTGCGGGATGCCTTGGATCCAAAAATTAAGAAAGTAGGGAGATCTCATGACTGAACCATTGTTAGAGTAAAGAATCTCGCATTAATTTCAAGACTTATGCCGGCTTTGGTACAGGCAGTACAAGTGTCGACTTCACCTTGGCCAAGGGTGAGACCCTGGCTATTGTAGGGGAGTCTGGCTCAGGTAAGAGTGTAACCTCTAATGCCTTGATGCGCCTTATTCGCATGACCTCTTCGGTCGTTATGAAGATGGCCAAATCCTCTTCGAGGGCAAGGACCTGCTCAAATTATCTGAACGGGAAATGGAAAGTATCCGCGGTAATGAAATCGCCATGATTTTCCAAGACCCTATGACGGCCCTTAACCCTACCATGCGAGTAGGTAAGCAAATCATGGAAGTGATTCTGACTCACAAGAAAAGGGGTCAGCAAGGTCGCTAAGCAACGGGCTATTGAGCTCTAGCAGAAGTAGGGATTCAGATCCAGAACGTCGCTTTAAGCAGTATCCTCACGAGTTTTCTGGTAGGGATGCGGCGGGTGGTCATCGCTATTGCCTTCGTACGCTGAGCCTAAAAATCTTGATTGCGGATGAACCAACCACTGCCTTAGACGTGACCATCCAGGCGCAAATCCTGGAACTTATGAAGAAATTCAAGAAGAACAGCAATGCCATTATCTTTATCACCCACGACTTGGGTGTACGTAGCCAATGTGGCTGACCGCGTGGCGGTTGTGTATGCCGGCCAAATCGTCGAGTATGGCTCTTCTCATGACATTTTCTATAATCCTAAACATCCTTATACTTGGGGCCTGTTGGGCTCTATGCCAGACTTGGATAGTGAAGATAGCGAGGAGCTCTATACCATTCCAGGTGCGCCGCCTAACTTGATTAATCCACCAGTAGGGGACGCTTTTGCGCCACGTAACCCTTACGCCTTGGCAATTGATTACAAGGCAGAACCACCTTTTTATGAGGTGAGTCCTGGCCACTATGCCAAAAACATGGCTACTCCATCCTGAGGCGCCTGAGGTAGAACTACCTGAGGTGATTCGCCACCGGATTGAATCTTATCAAGCGCGTAGAGAAGAGGTGCCACATGCCTAAGAAGTTATTAGAAGTTCAAAACCTAGTCCAACACTTTGGCAAGAAGTCAGCGCCTATTAAGGCCGTTGACGGCATTAGCTTCGATGTCTATGAAGGGGAGACCCTAGGCTTGGTTGGGGAATCAGGTTGTGGTAAGTCGACGACGGGGCGTTCCATTATTGGTCTCTATGACATCACCGATGGTCAAATCATCTTCGACGGCAAGCCAGTATCAGACCTTAAGTCTCAGGCTCAACGTCAAGCCTTCGCTCGCGACGTGCAAATGATCTTCCAAGATCCGTATGCTTCCCTCAACCCGCGGATGACCGCCGGGGAAATTAGTGCCGAAGGTTTCGATATTCATGGCCTCTATCGTAATAAGCAGGAGCGGGCAGACCGCATTGCTGAATTACTGGAAGCAGTGGGTCTCAACCGCGAGCATGCCAACCGTTATGCCCATGAGTTTTCAGGGGGCCAACGCCAACGGCTAGGGATTGCCCGGGCCTTGGCGCTCAAGCCACGCTTCATCATTGCCGATGAGCCCATTTCGGCCTTGGACGTGTCCATTCAAGCCCAAGTAGTTAACCTGCTCAAACGCCTGCAGAAGGAACGTGGCCTGACCTATCTCTTCATCGCCCACGACCTGTCCATGGTTAAGTACATCAGTGACCGCATTGCGGTGATGTACGCAGGTAAAATCGTCGAAGTAGGCCCAGCCCACGATCTCTATCATTCACCTGTCCACCCTTATACCCGCTCTCTCCTATCAGCGGTTCCTCAACCGGACCCAATTAGTGAGAGTACACGTGTGCGTCAGCCTTATCAACATGAGGCAACCGATGCACCCCTAAGTCAACATAAAGTAGCAGAGGGCCACTATGTCTATGCGAGTGAGCAATTCAACGGCGGATGCAAGCCCGTTAAGCTAGCTTTTTAAGGCTGAGATTGAAATCTCAGCCTTTTTAATTACATCAGGTTACTATTGTGTAGATGAGGCCACCTGGCTTGCATTTTAGGAGGCTTGGATGGCACAATAGAAGGAACTTTTAGCCAGAGAGCGCAGAGGATGTCCGCCATGTCAATCGTTATTCGGTCCGCCAACCCACAAGATGCCCCAAGCCTGAGAGCCATTTACCGGCCTTATGTGGAGCGGACGGTGATTTCCTTCGAGTATGAAGTACCCTCTGTGTCAGATTTTCGTCAGCGGATTAAGCAGACCCTGGCCCACTATCCCTACTTGGTGGCGGAATTGGAGGGGGAAGTAGTAGGCTATGCCTATGGCTCGGCCTTCCACCCCAGAGCAGCCTACCAGTATGTGGCCGAAGTCTCTGTCTATCTCAAGCGCTCAGTCCGGGGTCAGGGCATCGGGGCCAAGCTCTATGCAGCTTTAGAAGAGGCCTTACGCCAACAGGGCATTCGGCGGGTGACCGCCTGTGTGGCCTATCCTGGTGAGGGTTGTGTGGAGTTCCACCTCAAGCAAGGCTATCACCAAGTGGCCTTATTCGAGAAGGTGGGTTATAAATTTGATGCTTGGCAGGATGTGGCCTGGTTCCAGAAAGACCTTTAAGCGGCACCCTTATGTTAGATAATCTGACATAACTTGTTACCTCTTCCTTGCAATGTCTGGGACCGTCCTCTATACTGTTGGAGTATATAAAAAAGGAGTGAACCAGTTTATGAAAGATATGATTAAAAGGCTCATCTTTGGTCTTGGTGATCTTCTTGGGCCTACAAGTACCAAGTGTCAAAGGTACTTGAGACATTATGTGATTGCGACAGATACCACCTTTGCGCCCTTCGAATTCCAAGACTCTTCAGGCAACTATGTTGGGATTGATATGGACTTGTTAGCAGCCATTGCGGAAGCAGAAGGCTTCACCTATGAAATCAAACCTCTGGGCTTTGCTGCGGCTGTTCAAGCCTTGGAGAGCGACCAAGTAGATGGCGCCATAGCCGGTATGACCATTACCGATGCGCGTAAAGGGCAGCTTCGACTTCTCGGATAACTACTATGAGTCGGTCTCCAATTCGCGGTAGTGCTGACAGCAAGATCACGGATTTAGAAGGCTTGCGTGGCAGAAAATCGCGGTTAAAACCGGGACTGCCGGAGCCGACTTGGCTATAAAGCTGAAGGATGACTCAAGTTTACCGTGGTGACCTTCAAGGATTCGGCTAATATGTATGAAGATGTCTTAACGGGTAACAGTGACGCGACCATCGAAGATGCGCCCGTCATTGCCTATGCCATTAAGAACGGGAATCTCCGCCTCAAGCTTATTGGCGAAAAATTAGAAACCAGCCAAACCGGTTTTGCGGTTAAAAAAGGCAAGAATGCTGATCTCTTGGCGACCTCAACCGTGGCTTGGCTAGCCTCAAATCTTCTGGTAAATACCAAAGTATTTTTAGATAAGTATATTGGGGAGGATGCGGAAGCTAGCACTCAAAATTCCTTCTTCGGCCAACTGGCTGAGAATGGGCCAGCCCTCTTGTCAGGTTTAGGCACCACCTTGTGGATTGCCTTCATCTCAGTGGCCCTAGCCCTGATCTTAGGGATTATCCTGGGCCTCTTGCGAGTCCAAGCCAACCCTTGGTTGAGTGGGATTGCCGCAGTCTATGTCGACCTCATGCGTGGGGTGCCCTTGATTGTCCTATCCTTCTTCATCTACTTCGGGATTCCGCAAATGACTGGCGTGCGTTTCAGTTCGGCGGCAGCAGGGATCATGACTCTTAGCTTGAACGCGGCGGCCTATGTAGCGGAAATTGTCCGCGAGGGGATTCAAGCCATTGACAAGGGCCAGATGGAAGCCAGCCGCAGTCTGGGGCTCTCCTATGGTAAGACTATGCAGAAGATTATCTTGCCTCAAGCCATTAAGCTCATGATTCCATCCTTCATCAACCAATTCGTCATTACCCTGAAGGATACCTCGATTCTGTCGGTTATCGGCTTAGTCGAATTGACCCAAACCGGGAGCGTCATTATCGCCCGTACCTACCAGTCTGGTTCTATGTGGTTGATTGTCGGCCTCATCTACCTGATTGTCATTACGGCCTTAACACGCCTATCCCAAACGTCTAGAAGGAGGGAAGTAAGATGACAGAACTAAGCCAAGAAATGCCAAAAGTCCTGGTTCGCGGACTTAAGAAACAATACGGCGATAATGTGGTGCTTAAGTCTATCGACTTAACCATTCAACCGGGGGAAGTAGTCTGTGTCATCGGACCTTCCGGTTCCGGTAAGTCTACCATGTTACGCTGCCTCAACCGAATGGAAGAAATTAACGGGGGCAAGGTCTTCGTGGATGGGGTGGACATTACCAATCCTAAGGAAGACATCAACAAGATTCGCCAGAATATTGGCATGGTCTTCCAACACTTCAACCTCTTCCCACACTTAAGTGTCTTGGACAATATCACCCTAGCGCCTATGGAGCTCAAAGGCCTATCCAAGGTTGAAGCCGAGTCCCTAGCTCTCTATCTCTTGGAGTCAGTTGGCTTGGCCGACAAGGCTCATGTAGCGCCTAACTCCCTGTCTGGGGGGCAAAAGCAACGGGTGGCCATTGCCCGGGCCCTGGCCATGCAACCAGATGTCCTGCTCTTCGATGAGCCAACTTCCGCCCTTGACCCTGAGATGGTCGGCGATGTCCTAGATGTTATGAAGCGATTAGCCGAAGACGGCATGACCATGATTGTGGTCACACACGAAATGGGCTTCGCCCGTGAAGTAGCCGACCGCGTCATCTTCATGGATGGTGGCTTCATCGTCGAAGAAAACGTGCCTGAAGAACTCTTCAGCCATCCAAGCCATGAACGGACCCAAAGCTTCCTGAATAAGGTGCTTCATTAATTAAGCTAACTAGTAAAACCTAGCCACTGCATGGCTAGGTTTTTGCTTACCCTATTTATCTATTACATAGATAAATAGGGTCTGAGTCAGCAAAATTACGTGCTCAGTTAGAAACAAATTGTAGGTCAAGAAGACTTAGGAGCCAAACATGGCCTGCCCTTAGTCCCTTAATAAGGCGATTGACCGGCCTTTTTAGTCAAAAATCCTTGCTAAATCCGGGAAAATTTGCCACAATGGTAAAGTGAATTCAGAACAGAGGAGACTTAGCCATGAACCAAGTCAGTCATTACCTGCCAATCACTGCCTTGCAGGTGCCAGACTATTACTTTGATATCCATTTACCTTCTTGGGAAGAGGTGGCCCGCGTCTTTATCCATCAAGTCGCCAAGCAAGCCTATCCTGAACTAGATCAACCAGAGGCTAACCTGACGGATGAGCAGGTGGCGGCACTGGGCTTACAAGGGGTCAGTAACCTGACCGATCTTAAGCACTATGCCATGGACCTCTTCCATAAAGCCAGATCCAGACCCGCTTCTACCAACATATTCTGCCTTTCCTGGCCTCTTATATTGCGGAGACGGCCCAGTATGTTCTAGACGCTGAAGATATGGCCACCGTGGTCTACAGCCAACTCAAGGAAATGAACCAAGAAGATCCCCAGCTTGATCAAGATGCCCTTCGGGAAAGCCTAGAGGAAGACTATATCTTCCGCCTAGTAGCTGGCCAGTGGTATGCTGACCAAGGGGGCGGCTTGACCGTGTTAGACTATGACGCCTATATCGTGTCCAGTGCGGTCAATCAAGGGGCGGATGAGATTGCCCTGCGGGAACGCTTCTCCTATCCGGACTTCCAAGTCATGATGCCGACTTTAGCCTACACCGAGGCCCTCTTCCGACACTTCCTCTTGCGCTTCCGATTTGTGATTGCGCCGGCTAATCAAGAAGAGGACGCGTGCTGAGTCAACCAACACGGGCTCACTACCGTTCCAATCATAAGGGCCAGAAAGCGCCTAAGAAGACGCGGACAGAGCAGGCGCCTGGCTCCTATAAACCTTACTACCTATTAGCTCTGGGCTTGGTGGCAGGTCTGGTGCTAGTGGCGTGAGCTCTCCTCTGGCTCATGCACTAGTAAAGCAATCGACCGAGCGCTCGCATTTGGCGCAGGCGATGACTGGTGGACACCTATACGGTAGACACTGGATCCCGGCGGGAGGTATTGGTTGAGGACCCTGCGTCAGGTCGACATTCAACCGGAAAACCAAGCGCCTAGCGCCCAGTACTTTACTAAGCAAGAATTAGATAAGCGTACCGAGACTTCCTTCGCCCGGCAGGTTCGCCGGGTGACTGATACGGATGCCAATGGCTTTGCCTGGTATTGAGGCGCGACAGGAGGAATACCTCTATCGCCATGGCCCGGCCTTATACGGACTTTGGTTTGGCCAACCTGGTGGTGAGTGGACCTACTATGGGATGGTCGCCTAGATCCCGACAGGCAACCATCGACAAAGAAACGGCTCGCCTACGGGCTGATGAGGCGACGTATCCAGTCCTTCGTGCCGAGTTACCAAGCCCGCTTTGTCTACCTCAAGGCTAAGAGTGAACCCATGTATTACGTGGACCGCCAGTCCATTCGTTATTCCATTCTCCAACCGCGGTCGGGATGGACATGCTTACTGTCCAACTTCGAGCCGACTAACTCCTACTTCCTAGCCAATACCAACAAGTATGCGGACATTCCTATGGAAGTGACTGAGGAAGCCGTAGTCGATAACCAGACCTGGCTCCATGTGGCCATTGGCTACCAAGACTTGGGCTGGATTCGTCAGGATTTGACCTATCAAGACTATGTCTTAACCAACTATAGCGAACGTAAGCTCATTGACACCGTCCAGCAAATCATGCGCGAGGAAATTGACAGCATGGGCATTATGGCGGGGGCTTCCTTCGTTGATAATGAGACTATGGCCCAAGTGGATGTCGATAATCAAATCTTCTTCCCAGCCAGCACCCAGAAAATCTATGTCTTGACCGAGTTGTACCGCCAGTACAAGGAAGGCAAGCTCCAGCCAAGCCAGATCATGGCCATGGAAGGCTCGAACATTGTGCCGGGTGCCGGTCATATTAATGAGTCACCGGCGGGGACGGTTTATAGACTGGACGAGCTGGTCGATTATGTGGCCATCTATAGTGATAACACGGCGGCTAATATGCTGATTGAAGCCGTAGGTGGTGGGGGCATCGTGACCCGAGCACGCCCATGAGTTGGGCATGTTGGATACCTATCTGGAAGGTAAGTACTACCAGAATGATAATGGTAGCTTTCCAGACTACCCCAGATAATGCGGTGACTTTTTCGCCAAACTAGCCAACCATGAACTCAACGGCGAGCCATGGGATTCCATGTTGATTGACAAGTTGCGACTCAACAGCCATTCCTTCCTGCGGACCTATCTCTATGAGACAGATTCCTGGAACAAGTCAGGTCTAGGTGCTCCAGAGCAAAATGACGTGGCCACCTTCGTGACCCAGTACGGTAGCTATTCCATTGCCGTCTACACTAACTCCTGGAGTGACTATGATGCGCGCTTCGACCAAGTAGGCCGCCTGTCCCAACGGGTTTACGAGGCCTTCAACCAGATTCGTTCCGACCTCTGGCACCCTTATGACCCAGAGCAAGGCTTCTATCGTTAGAAATAAAAAGTCCCAATATATCATATATGATATATTGGGACTTTTCTTTGTGGGGAGAAGAAGAGGGCAGTTAGGCGTGACTAGTTAATTTTGACACTGTATGATAAATGTGTATTGCATATAGACGATTGTGTGGCTAAGATTGATAGATATAACCTTAACAGGTATAATTAAACCGAGCTCTTTTCTAGTAGACATTTTTGACTGGTTAAATATAAAAACTATGCCTCATATTTTTAGTTAACCAAAGTGATAAAATATTATGCGGTATATTAGATTGGGAGAGAGAATTAAACTCAGTGGGTCTTACCACAAAAAATATCTGCCACCTGATACATCGAGCCATCACAAGAGGGGGACAAAATGAAACATAAGTATTTATGGTCGACCTTAGTTTGTATCACATTAGTAGCAGTGCTTAATATTGTATTCAATTACCGTATTCAGTACATTCTTAATGCAATAGTCGCGCAAGATTACGGGCAGTTCTCTTATCAGATAATGGTGACAGCCATCATTATTTTGGGGATGTTATTGGTTGAATATGGGAGACAAGTTTTGAACGCTCGCTACCTAAATAGTCAAGGATTTAGATTGCATGGAACCTTGCTATCACGCATTTTGGCTTGAGACCACGAGCGGTTGAACAAGATGTGGGCCACTACCTCTCACAAGTGACGAATGATATTGAAGAGGTCAAGAGCCTACATTATGATACGCTCTTAGCTGTTTACCAAGGGACAATCTCATTTTTGATTGCTGCTGTCGCTTTGATCAGTCTAAACTGGGTGACGGCTTTATGGATTTTCATTGCTTCTGTGCTTCCACTGGTGCTACCGCTGTTGTTCAAACGGCTAAGAGCCAGAATAGAACAAGACTATCTGTTCCGTAAATCAGCTTATAGCCGGCGATTCGTTAATTATTTACAGAATTTCGGCCTCCTGCGTAACCACCAAAGCGAACGGGAATATGCAGAAGATCTGACCCGTGACTACGCTGACATAAATCGTATGTCTAATACGAAAGCATCCTATAGTGCACTCGTGAATGTCTTAGCAGGATTAGGGTTTTACGCAACGACCTTGGTAATCTTGTGGATTGGTGGGCTTCAAGTGTTGGAGGGGAAGTTGACTGTAGGCGGGCTGACGTCCATATATAGTATTTCGCTCGAATTAGTATTACCCATTCAGCTGTTGATTAGTGCCTTGAGCGACTTATCAGCGATACAAGATACCAAGCATCAGCTCGAGCAGGAACCTGTCATGGAAACGGTCGTGGTTGAATGCTCAGCTGATCAACCTGTGGTGGCAGTGCGCCAGCTTGAACAGCCGCCGCTCTTCCAAGGGATTAACCTAACCCTTCAACCGGGTAAGCGCTACTTATTAACGGGGAAAAGCGGTATTGGAAAGACCAGCTTAGTGGCTCTTTTGACAGGGGACGTAATCGCTCCTACAGGGACGGTCTTGTTAGATAAGTGTTCCTTAGACCAGTTGACCTACGAGCAAATTCAACATTACATTGCCTATGTACCACAAAAAGCTCAGATGTTATGGGGGAGTATGTGGGATAATATTACACTACGTCAGATGTGTGATGAAGGAGAAGTCATGCGACTCATTCAAGCATTCGGGTTAGGCGACCGCTTCCCTGACGTGAGCCATCTTAAGCAAGAGCAATATAATGAAGAAAGTGCCTTGTCGGGCGGACAGAAGCAACGTATCGCCTTAATACGAGCACTTTTGCAACATAAGCCGATCTTAATTGTGGATGAGGGCCTATCCGCCTTGGATCCAGAGTCATTTAAGCAAGCAGAAAATCTCTTGTTAGGCTTGCCCACGCTCACCTTGTTACACATCTCTCATCACTCAGATGAAGCGAGTGCTCATCGCTATGATGCGGTATTTGTGCTAGAGGATGGGCAGATTGTGCGCTCTAGATAAGGTATTGAGTTATTAAGGCGTATGATGGGTAATCAGTGGCTCTGGTTGGGCGCCTTCGAGATGACAAGCAAGCCCTGCTGACACAGTGTGTCAGCAGGGCTTCTATCGTTAAAAATGAAAAAGTCCCAATATATCATATATGATATATTGGGACTTTTCTTTGTGGGGAAAAGAAGAGGGCTAGAACAATGTAGTTATCTATTAGGTTAATGTGGTGAATCCGATTTTAGAGAGACTGGGACTTAAGGCGGGGGAAAACAAGTATATAAATCAATGCAATCAACATATAGGATAGGCCAAATAGCACGAAAAAGGTGTGACTTGGAATATAGTTTGCTAAAGTCCCCCACGCTAGAGAGGCTAGCGGCATGATGCCCACTGCTATAGTACTTTTTGCCGACAAGACTCGTCCCAAGAATTGTTCAGGAACAAACTCTAAAATTAATGGGTTATGGACGGTGTAGTTAAATCCTAAGAAGATAGAAGCTAAGCCCACCATAAAGAGTAGCGCGATAGGGTTTCTTGTTAGGAGACTTGCTAAGAACATAAAAATGCCATAGAATAGGGATCCTAAAATCATCTTAGTTGAACGCGAATAGGAGTCCCATACTTTTGTGGTGATTAAAGCACTACCGATTACGACTCCTATGGAGGTGCAGACCCCGAAAAAACTAAGAAAACAGGGTCATTCCATTCTTCTGCAAGCTGCACTATGTAAATAGATAAACCAGAAAACATAATATTAGCAATTGTCTCACCGAGCATAAGCCAGAGAGGCATCTGATATTTCTTGAGTAGTTTAAAACCTTCTAGCCAATCGATTTTTGATTCAGAATCTACTTTTGGGATTTCTTCATCAATAGCGATACTATTAAAAATACTTGCAGATCCTATAAAGGAGGCAACAGAAGTAGCGATTAGGAATAAAGGATGAATAACTTTGAGAGCAAATCCTATCAAACCATTAAATAAGTAATCAGACATTTGATAAGCCATTATCATGTATGATTGAGACTTATCCATATCTTCTTTAGCAACCAGGAGCGGTAAAAATGCGTCTTGCGTCGTATAGGTATTCATCCCAAATAAGCTGCATAGAAAGGCAGAAATACATAATAATAGAGGGAAGTCTATATTAAGTAGTAACAATAAAAAGAGTAACAAAGAGCCAAAGGCTTGCCCGATTTCTAATGCGATAAGAAGAGCCTTTTTCTTATGGCGGTCAACAATATGTCCAACTAGGAATTCGAAGAGTGTAGGTAAGTATATGAGGGCATTTAATACCCCCACCCAGAAAATCTCATGAGTGGCTTGTATGAGATACCATGATACAGTTAGTGAGTATATACTATCGCCAAAATTACTTAATAGTCGGCCTGCCCATAGCTTCTTGAAATTACGATTCATGAGGCGCCTCCAGTATCTATGAATTAGTACTAATAGGATTGATTTTCCCATCATATTTCTTAGGTTTCCTATTTTATGATTAAATAGTTTTAAGTGATAGAAACAGTATACTGAAGGTCTTAGGAGAAGAGGGAATTTTTTGCCTATATGATAAACGAAAGAAAAACGCTAAGGTATTTTTATCTCTCAATGTATTGACCTAGGAAATCCTTGTATTCACGTGCTAAATCCGGTCTCCGCATCTGATTAAGAATAGAAATAGCCTGTTGAGAAATAGAGAGTCCTTTATCGTAGTTGCCTTGAACTAGTAGGTAGATTCCCTTATAAAAATTAATGCGATTAATTTCTGCAAAGCTGTCCGTCCCACTTAATAGGTTTTCTGCTTGGATAAATAAATTATTCAGGCCGTCAAAGTGTTCATTTTCGATGAGTGTATGGATGATATTGCCCATGATAATGCTTAGTTCATTAACGTGCTTTGGAGATTTGGAAAACATAGCTGAGCGATTAATAGCAATTTTGCTCAGATTATACATTTTCTCAATAGGAATAAAATTTAGGCTATTGCCAAATAAGACAAGCTCATATTCTCCCCACTCCTCCACCCGGTAAAGATAATCAGTGATTTTCTTAATTTTATGTGGCTCAAATGATAAACCGTTCAAAAGATTGATGTACTGGCTAATTATAATGAGATTATGTTCGAATCGACTATCACTATACTGCTTCAAAAGTAGCTTTTGGTCATCGTATAGTTGATTGAGTAGTGCGAGATCATTATTTACTAGAGCGGTGCTTAATTGTTGAAGAAATGCCGTCTGAGAATATCCCTCTAAATGGCCTAATATTAATTCGAATTCTCGGTAGGAAATGTTGAGGCGAGATAGTAAACGTATGAACTTGTTAGAAGTGATTTCGTGTTCACCGCGCTCAAATTTTGATAAGAAGGGCAAAGATACAATCCCTTTAGATGCTTCTTCAAGGGTCATTCCTTTCGATAGTCTTAGTTCTCTAAAGATAGTTCCTAGTTGCTGAGGGCAAACATTTTTCTTCATTATTCTCATCACCTTATTTTGATTTAATGTAAACGAAAATATACAGAACTTGCTTGAATATATTATAAGCCAAAAAGAGTGCGGTTTCAACGAGTTGAAGATGGTATTCTTTTCTGTTTCTTGCTTGCTTCGGACCTAAATTTTTGCGCTAAAAGAGGGCTAGCATCTTGCCAGCCCTCTTTTAAATTGCTTATTTGCCTTGGTACAAGTCATTGACGCGTTGTTGCACGTCCTTGTTTTCCAAGTATTCTTCATAGGTGGTGTCAATGCGGTCGAAGGCCCCGTTAGGCGTCAACTCGATGACCCGGTTACAGGTGGTGTTGAGGACCTCGTAGTCGTGGGAAGCCATGAGGATGGCTCCCTTGAACTTAATTAGGCCGTCGTTAAGTGCGGTGATAGATTCCAAGTCCAAGTGGTTGGTTGGTTGGTCCAATACCAAGACGTTAGCCTTGGACAGCATCATCTTAGACAGCATGCAGCGAACCTTTTCGCCCCCAGATAGGACATTGACTTCCTTCATCACGTCTTCACCAGAGAAGAGCATACGACCCAAGAAGCTACGCAAGAAGGTATTGTCGCTCTCTTCCTTGCTGGCGTATTGACGGAGCCAATCCACGATGGTTAAGTGCACGCCGTCAAATTCGTCGCCAGAGTTCTTAGGTAGGTAGGTTTGGCTAGTGGTCACACCCCACTCGAAGCTACCACTGTCGGCTTCCATCTTACCCATGATAATGTCGAAGAAGGCAGAGAGGGCGATGTCGTTACGGCTGAGGAAGGCTACTTTGTCATCGCGACGCAGGGTGAAGGGTAATGTTGTCTAAGACCTTCTCACCATCAATGGTTTTGCTGAGGCCTTCTACCCGTAGTAAGTCATTGCCGATTTCGCGTTCTGGCGTGAAGCCTACGAATGGGTAACGACGGGAGGATGGTTGAATGTCATCCAGGGTAATCTTATCCGACATCTTCTTGCAGGGAAGTCGCTTGTTTGGATTTAGAAGCGTTAGCTGAGAAGCGAGCGATGAAGGCTTGAGTTCCTTTAATCTTCTCTTCCTTCTTGGCGTTTTGGTCAGCTGTCATCTTAGTCGCTAATTGGCTAGATTGGACCAGAAGTCGTAGTTACCGACATAGAGCTTGATTTTCCCGAAGTCCACATCGGCCATGTGGGTGCAGACCGTGTTCAAGAAGTGACGGTCGTGAAACCACGATGACCGTGTTAGGGAAGTTCAAGATAAAGTCTTAGCCATTCGATAGCGGGCGCGTCCAGACCGTTAGTCGGCTCGTCTGAGAGCAAGTTGTCTGAGCTTGCCAAAAGGGCTTGGGCTAAGAGCACCTTAATCTTGTCGGCTTCAATCAGCTCACGCATGTAACTATAGTGAAAGATCCTTGCCAAGACCTAAGCCTTGCGACATGTTGCTAGCTTCGGCTTCGGCTTTCCCAACCGCCCATTTCAGCAAAAGGCGACTTCCAGTTCGCCGGCGCGGACACCGTCTTCGTCGCTGAAGTCTTCCTTAGCGTAGATGGCGTCTTTTTTTCTTTCATAATTTCATAGAGTTCCTTGTGGCCCATCATCACGGTCTCGATAACGGTGAAATCTTCAGAAACCATAGTGGTTCTGGCTGAGGACTGCCAGGCGCTCATGGGGATCCATGGAGACATTCCCGGTAGTTGGCGCGATATCGCCGGCCAAGATTTTCAGGAAGGTAGATTTACCTGCCCCGTTGGCTCCAATAACCCCGTAGCAGTTGCCTGGGGTGAAGGTAATATTCACATCGTCGAATAATTTACGATCTGAAAAGAGTAAGCTCACGTTTGAAACGTTGATCATTTAAGTGTTTCCTCCTTGGTTCATGTTGGGTCAAGTCAGCTTGACGCATACCCTACTATCATACCATATTTTAGCGGGCTTGGCTCATTTATTTGGCAACTTGAGCCAGTTGACGTTGGACGGCGGCCGGTAGGTCAGCAGAAGCCGTCACAATCTCGCCTCTTAGCTTAATGAGGCCGGTCGTGTAGAGGTTGACATAGCTAAATTGAGACTCGGCTACGTCTTGTAAGGCCTTGAGTTTTTCAGGGTGGCTGCCCCCTTGTTGGCGGACATCGGTATAGAGGCCCACAACCGGGATGCCGGCTTGGTAGGCAATGCCGATTTCAGAGGCTACGCCTGGGTCGATAATCTGACCATCTAGGACGGCCACCAGGACGTCGCTCTTGAGGACGGCTTCCGTATCGTAGCGGGCAATCATTTGGGAATCGGCGTAGGCATTCTTGTCGTTAATGGCTTCTTGCTCTTGAGGTAGGAAGACGGTTAGGTCAGGGGCTTGGGCGCGTAGATTAGCAACCACTTGGGCGTTGAAGGCACGCTCCATTTCGGTGAAGAGGGGGCTGGCAAAGTATAGATGGGGCATAATGACTCCTCCTTGGGCATTGATACCTACATTATAACGGAGATTGTGTCAATTAGCTATTGCAAAATCACCAGAAAATGGTAGACTAGATAGGGTCGCTGTCATGATGGGACAGCCCCCTGCGACACTTAGCATCCTTTGGTCGCAGTAAGTACTAGTCGGCCTGAGCCGGACTACAAAGGAGGAACTTATATGAATAACCATCTTAAACCTAGTTGGCTAAGTTGGCCCAACTGGAAGGACAGCCGTGAGCTGACCCGCGCAGGCTTAGTTGCCGGCCTCTATATCGTTTTGACTTTCCTGACCCTGCCATATTCTTTTGGCCCGGTTCAGTTCCGCTTGGCAGAGACGCTTAACTTCACCAGTCTCTATAACAAGCGCTATGTATACGCCGTGACCTTAGGGGTCTTCATCGTTAATGCCTATCAATATGGCCCGGTTGACATGGTCGTAGGGACCTTGCAGACCTTACTCTTCCTCTGGCTAGCACGCTGGATTGGGGACTTGGCTGTCGCAGCCCTTGCCAAAGGGACATCCGCTAAGACACAAACTATTGTACGTTACGCTGTCTTGACCCTGGTCTTCTCCCTATCTATGTTTGTCATTGCCTTAGAGCTACTAGTTTTAGGCGCAGCAGAAGCTGGCTTCTGGGCAACCTATCTATCACTCTTCATCAGTGAATTTGTTATGTTGACACTAGGCTCCGTTATCATGTACTATGTCAGCCAACGTGTAGACCTTGAACGCTAATTAATTTTAAGACGAGGACTTGTCCTCGTCTTTTTTTGAGTAAATTGTGCTCTTTTGGACACGTAATTTGGCAGCCCTGCCCCCTATTTATCTATGTAATAGATAAATAGGGGAGTGATAGCAAGGCTAAGAGGCTAGCACCCGAAAGCTACTAAAACAGAGCCTAAGCCGTGAGCCAGTGGCCCACTCCGTCGAGTGGACCACTAGCTAGCATGGTAAGTGACCAAAAACGACTAAAATGGATTAAGTCCCTATAATTGTGTAAAAAGAAAAAGCCAGGTAATCTCTGGTACAATGTAGTTGTCGGAAAACATTGAAAGAGGAGATTACCATGACTTACCTTAATATTAACCTAAAACTTGAAGAATTAACAGAGGCAGTTTTAAACAGTGACATGAACACGCTCATGAAGTCGCTGGCTATTACCGTCTTTAATGCCTACATGGAAGAAGAACGCCACCAGTTCATCCAAGCCGCTCCCCATGAACGCTCCGACCAGCGCCAAGACTATCGCAACGGCTACTATGAACGCCAATGGACACTATCCATCGGTACCCTTAAATTACAAGTCCCACGTACGCGCTCTGGCGAGTTCAAAACCGAGCTCTTTGAACGTTATCAACGCAACGAACAGGCCTTCCTGCTCTCCATGATGGAAATGGTGGTTAATGGGGTCTCTACACGCAAGTCACCAAAATCGTGCAAGAATTGTGTGGCGAGACGGTTTCCAAGTCCTTTGTGTCAGATGTCATGAAGCGGTTGGATCCTGAGATTGAAGCCTTCAAAAATCGGACACTGACCCACAGCCACTTCCGTTATCTCTACCTCGATGCCCTTTACATTAAGGTGCGCGAAGAGGGCCGCGTGGTGTCCAAGGCGGTCTACCTAGCTCAAGGGGTCAACGAGGCCAACAAGCGCGAAATCATCGGCTTTTGGGTGTCAGAAGAAGAAAGCAAAGAGGCTTGGCTGACCTTCCTTCAATCCCTACGCGCCCGTGGTTTGAGCCAGCCTACTCTGATTATTTCAGACGCTCATTCCGGACTTAGAGCCGCTATCCAGCACTGTTTTGTTGGGGTGCCTTGGCAACGTTGCGTCTTTCATTTTTTGTCTAACATTGTCGAGACCATCCCCAGAAAGGGGAGTCTAGAGGCGCGGGCTAAGTTGAAGGCCATTTTCCAAGCGCCCACCGCTGAACATGCACGGCGACTTAAGGAAGCTTTTGAGGCCTCTGTCGCGGACAATCCTCGTTATCAGAAGGCCTTAAAGGTTTTAGACGAGGGATTTGAAGATGCCGTTCAGTTTATGATGGAGCCTGAGATTTATCATCCCAACTTACGGACTACCAACTCTGTTGAACGTTTAAACCGTGAAATCAGACGGCGGGATAAGGTCATTGGCGTCTATCCTAACGTCGCTTCTGCTGAGCGATTAATTGGCGCCATCCTCATTGATTTAAACGATGCTTGGCAGGCTAATGCGCGCCCCTTCCTTGTCAACTTCACCAAACGCAAATAAGCTATAGGACAGCCTACATATTTTTACACAGGATTTTGGACTTGACTCTAAAATGGCGCAAAAGTCGCGAGCCAGTGGCCCACTCCGCCGAGTGGACCACTAGCTGGCATGGCAAGTGCCCAAAAGCGACTAAAAGAGCGCAAAAGTCGTGAGCCAGTGGCCCACTCTGCCGAGTGGACCACTAGCTAAGCCGGTAAGTGTCCGAAAATGACTAAAAGGAACCCATCCTGATAAAAATCCCTTCACCGAAAAATTTGTAAAAAGTTGCACGTCTAATCGTTGCATCTTCACAAATTTCGCCCACCGTGATAACTTCAAACTTCTCAATAATAAGGAAACAGAGGACTTTACAGCTCAAGATTTATCAAAAATCAATCCATTGGAAATCAAGGAAGAAATGGAAAAGCTCGTTACTGTTGTGAACGAAATTCCAGATCTTCCAGGCTACTATCAGGAAAAATAGGAAAAGCAGTAATCCTAAGTAAGAGCCCATGAAAACCAACCTTCGGGTTGATTTTTATAATGCTTTGAGAAAGGCATTCAGGTCCAACTCCACTTTTGCAAGCGAAATCTGGTCCCAGAAGCCGTCTGTTTGTAAGCGTGGAATCAGGTGGACATGGAAATGGGTGCCAGCGTCGAACAAGCAATCATTGCAAGCTATGGTTACCCCGTCGATAGGTAATGTTTGATACAGGATTTCAGTCAAAAAGACTTCTAAGTCTGATAATTCGTAGCGAAGAGCAGTGGGAAGCTGACTAAGTTGTTGGTAATGTTCCTTACTAATAATAAGCAAGTGTCCAGTTTGAATGGGGTCAATGTCCCACACAACCTTAAAATGCTCAGTCTGGTAGAGAATATCTTCTTCTTTGAGTTGGTGACAAAAAATGCAGGTCATATCTTTTCTCCTATCGTTCTTCTGTTAAGAATATAGTCAGTGCCTCTTTGATATATTCTTTGGTTTGGGTAGCTCATTTTTGTGTATTGGTCATCGTTTCTCCTTAAATCAACAGTGTTTGAAATTTTGATTATAGCTTTCTTTCTAGGTCTAGCATATATTAATAAAGCGTTTTAATCAACGTGTTGTTCATTTAGTTTGGGTTGTTTGAATAAAAAGAGCAAAATTGTTGAGAAGAATATGGCTTATATTGAAGTAAAGCACAGCTATAATCCTTATCATGTTGGAGAGACAGAAATCGTCACCAACAATGATATTAACTTTGAAATTGAAAAAGGAGAACTGGTTATCATCTTAGGTTCATCTGGTGCAGGAAAATCGACCGTCTTGAATATTTGAGGTGGAATGGACACCAATGATGAAGGAAATGTCATTATTGATGGTACAGATATTTCAGACTACAATGCTCATCAGTTGACCAAATAGCGCCGTGAAGATGTGGGACTTGTAATTTAAGGGTACCGATGGATAAGGTCCATTGGCGTTCTTCTTCCATGTAGGCATTAAAGACGGTAATAGCCAGCGACTTCATGAGCGTGTTCATGTCACTGTTTAAAACTGCCTCTGTTAATTCTTCAAGTTTTAGGTTAATATTAAGGTAAGTCATGGTAATCTCCTCTTTCAATGTTGTCGGACAACTACATTGTACCAGAGATTACCTGGCTTTTTCTTTTTACACAATTATAGGGACTTAATCAGATAAATAGGGGAGTGGCAGCAAGGCTAAGAAGCTAGCGCCCAAAAGCTACTAAAACAGAGTCTAAGCCGCGAGCCAGTGGTCCACTCCGTCGAGTGGACCACTAGCTCCCTCCGGCCACCACCCCCCCTACCTAGTCACCTCACTTAATATCAGCCCCAAAATATGTTACAATATGGAAAACCCTACCAAACCCAGAGAAAGGACGTGCTAAGATGACCATGCAAACGACCATTGTTTACGCCCACCCCTATGAGGGCAGTCTCAACCATGCTATTTTGGAGCGCCTAGTCGCCACCCTAGAAGCCAAGGGCCACCCGGTAACCGTACTCGACCTCTATGCTGACCAGTTCAATCCGGTTCTGTCGGCCGCGGACTTAGCCGTCTATGGGGAAGGCAAAACGACCGATCCCCAGGTAGAGCGCTATGTCCAAATATTGGACCAGACAGAGCAAATTATCTTCATCTATCCTATTTGGTGGTATGACATGCCCGCCATTATGCGGGGCTTCCTGGATAAGGTGCTGCTACCTAAGTCGGCTTTCGAGACCGAAAATCAACGCCTCCTAGCCAGCCGCCAGGTGCGTAAGACCTACATTTTCACGACTTCAGCCGCTTCTACAGAAGACCTGGAGCAGGTCTTTGGCGACCCCATTCGGGGCACGACCATGGCCGGCACCTTCAAGGATGTGGGCTTCCTCAATCCTATTTGGTACAACCTGGGCGGCATCGGCCATATCAGCCAGGAGGAGATTGACGTCTATCTGGCAACCCTGTCCAGTCGCGTATAAGGAGGAGAGGCCTGGCCCTCTCTTTTTTTGCTCGAATATGCTAAAATAAGAAGGAAAATGATTGGAGGTGGCTCCGCGTGTTAAGAAAATGTAAAAATCGGTGTCTTTGTCATGGGGGGCATCGCGGCCTATAAGGTGCCAGAGCTGGTACGCCAGTTAATTAAAAAGGGTGCCCAAGTTCAGGTAGCTATGACTCAGTCGGCCCAGGAATTTGTGACGCCGCTGACCTTGCAGGCCCTGACCAAGCGCCAGGTCCTCACCCATACTTTTGACGAGCGGGAGCCAAGCCAAGTCCAACATGTGGCCATGGCTGACTGGTGCGACCTAGCCCTGGTGGTGCCAGCCACAGCCAATGGCCTGGCCAAGATGGCGCACGGCTTGGCAGATGATGTGGTGACCACTACCCTCTTAGCGGTGACGGCCCCCGTTCTGGTGGTGCCGGCCATGAATGTCCACATGTACGAGAACCCCGCGACCCAGCGCAACCTGGCCCAACTGCGAGCAGATGGCCTGACCATTATGGAACCTGACACAGGCTTCTTAGCGGAAGGCTATGAAGGCAAAGGCCGACTGCCTGAACTCCATCGCATTGTGGCCCAAGTCGAGCGCCTCTATGCCCGGACCCATTTGCCTCAAAGTTTAGCCGGCAAGCAGGTCATTGTCTCGGCTGGTGGTACCCGCGAGCGCATTGACCCAGTCCGTTACATCAGCAACGATTCGTCTGGCAAAATGGGCTATGCCATGGCCCAGGCGGCTGACTGGTTAGGGGCGACTGTCACCCTGGTCTCCACCACTCACAGCCTCCTGCCACCAGAAGGTGTCCAAGTCCATGAGGTGGCGTCAGCCCAAGAATTGACCCAGTCCATGACCGCTCACTATGACCAAATGGACTATGTGGTCATGGCTGCAGCCGTCAGCGACTATCGGGTCAAGCATCCTCATGATCAGAAGATTAAGAAAGTGGCCGGTCAGACGGACTGGCAACTAGACCTAGTCGAAAACCCAGATATTTTTGGCTCAATTGGGCCAGACCAAGCGCCGACGAAGTCCTCATCGGCTTTAGACGAAAAGCCCAGAATTTACTAGAACATGCCCGAGCTAAGTTAAGCAAGAAAGGGGCCGACTGGCTCATCGCCAATGATGTGTCCAACCCGGCTATCGGCTTCAACTCTGACAAGAACCAGGTCTATGTACTGGGAGCTCAGGGTCAGGAAGTTCTCCTGCCCCAACAGTCCAAGACTAGCCTAGCCTTGGCAGCCTGGCAAGTGATTCTAGCTGAAGGAGAAGAGACACTATGACAATTCGTGTAGCCGGATTGGCCAGTGGTTACCGCCAGGTGCCGGTCATCCAAGACATTAACTTCCAGATTGAGTGGGGCCAAATTGTAGCCCTAATTGGGCTCAATGGGGCGGGCAAATCCACCCTGCTCAAGACCATCTTGGGTCTGCTCAAGCCCCAGGCCGGGACGGTCACCCTGGATGGCCTCAGCCTGCAGGAAAACCATCAGGCCTTCGCCAGCCAGCTAGCCTATGTGCCTGAGACACCCATTCTCTATGAAGCCCTGACCTTGCGTGAGCACCTAGAACTGACGGCCCTGGGCTATGGCCTGGACCCGGCAGTCGTGATGGAGCGGGCTCAACCCCTACTCAAGCTCTTCCGTTTGGACAAGCAGTTGGATTGGTTCCCGACCCATTTTTCTAAGGGTATGAAGCAAAAGGTCATGATTGTCTGCGCCTTGGTCTCCGATGCCAAATTCCTGATTATTGACGAGCCTTTCTTGGGGTTAGATCCCTTGGCCATTCAACAATTCAAGGACATTCTCCAGGCCCGCGCCCATGCCGGCTGCGCCATCCTCTTGACGACTCACGTTCTAGGTTTGGTGGAAAATCTAGCCGACTCTTACCTCATGATGCAGGCGGGTCGCCTCTATGCTCAGGGTAGCCTGGCGGACTTGCAAGAAGCCCTAGAAGCGCCTGGTGCTAGTCTGGATCAACTCTATATCCAAATGGCCAGCTGCGAGGTGACGGCATGAAGGATTTGAACAGTCTCTGGCAGGGGCGTCTGCGCGACTTTGCCAAGACCATGAGTCGCTACAGCCGGCTCATTCTCAACGACCACATGGCCCTCATTCTCTTGGTGGCCTTTGGTTTCTTCAGTATCTATTACCAACAATTACTGGTCTCCCTGCAAGCCAGCCACCTCAAGGCTTAGGTCTCATGATGACGGCGGTCTGCTTGCTAGTCTGGTGGGCAGGCTTGGCTTGGGGTCGGCCCTTGCTCCTAACCTACGAGCCGGACAAGAGCTATCTCTTCGCCCGGGGTTATCAATGGCATGCTGTCTGGAAATGGGGTGTCTGGTTGGGTGCTCTTGCTCCTAGTCTGGTCTTGGCTGTCTTGACCTTGTTGTTGGCGCCACTGATTAGTTTGGGCTTTGGTTGGTCCTTGGGTCAGGCCCTCTGTCTGATTGTCTATGTAGTGGCCGCCAAGTTCCTAGTGGCTTGGGCCGGCTATCTGGGCTTTTATAGCGACTTGCTGCCAAAAGCTTTGTCTGGTTCTCTGCTAGCTCTGGCCTTGGCAGGACTGGGAGCGGGGAGCTTGTGGCTGCCGGCTAACATGGCTTTGGGACTTTTAGCCTTACTGCTGATTCTAGGCGCTGCCTACATCTGGTGGGCTTGCCGGAAAGTGCCTCAACATTGGATTGAGTTTGAAGCCTTAGTAGCCCAAGAGCAAGCCCGGCGCGCCAGCCTCTACCGTTGGTTGGCCCTCTTTGCAGAAGTGCCCCAACAGATTCCGCCGATTAAGCGACGAGCTTATCTGGATGGTGTCCTCAAGAGTCTGTCTGGCCGTTTGGGCAACCGCTACGCCTACCTCTACCTACGCCATCTAGTGCGCAATACCGCCTATTCAGGAATCTGGCTACGGGTGATGATTTTCTTCAGCCTGGTCATCGTCAGCAGTCAACAAGTCTGGCTCTGGGCGGCAGCCGGTGCATTGAGTACGGTCTTGACCCCTAGTTCAGCTCATGCCCCTAGCTCTAGAGCCTCTGCGCCATCCGCTAGAGCGCCTTTATCCGGTTGGCCAGCAGGCCCTAGTACCCGCCTTGCGCCCGGTACTGGCCATGATTCTAGGCCTACAGTTGCTAGTCTATAGCCTCTTAGTTGCAGTTCTAGCTCAGGGTAACTGGTCTCACTTAGGCCTCTGCCTCTTGATTTGGCTAGCCGTTGCAGCGCTAGGCCTCCTAGTTTACCTACCATTTTGGATTGGCCGCCATAGCCAAGCAAATTAATCATTACTCCCTCTTTCAATAGCCTATTGAAAGAGGGCTTTTTGTATAGCACGAATTTTCCTATGAGCCAGTGGACCACTTTGAAGAGTGGACCACTAGCTCGAGGCGAAAAGGCAGAAAATGGCCAAAGTCAAGGCGTTCAAGAAGCGTCAGTGGCCCGCTAGCTCGGGAAGACCAGGGAAAATGAGCTGTCCAAGCCCGACCTATTTCCCTAACCTAAAAAATTCCCTTCGGCATTTTAAGTAAATTTTAACTAGGACGTCTATACTGAAATCAAGTTAAGTGATAGAGGGGACGTCTGACTATCACTTAACCCATTATTAAAACAATCCAAGATTACTACACGCAAGACCAATAAGGGAGGTCCATGTCATGAGAAAAAGCTTTACTATCGCCACCCTCATCAGCCTGACCGCCAGTATGACCCTGGCATATCCAGTCTTAGCCCAGTCGGGCGCGCAGGAAAGTCAGTCAGTGACCAGTTTCCAGGCCCAAACGAGCTATGATGAGAGCCAGGCTACTCAGGTGACTTTGGCTGACCAAACGGCCACCGTCACAGGGCAAGGCGCTAGCTTCAGCGACCAAACGCTGACCATCAGCCAAGCTGGCACCTACGTCCTAACCGGTAGCAGCAAGAACATCAAGCTAGTGGTAGAGGCTGCCGCCACTGACCAGGTCCACTTGGTCTTTCAAAACCTGACCCTAGAAGGGAAGGGCACCCTGCTTCAGGTTAACAAGGCCCAAGAAGTCGTCATCAGTCTAGCGGAAGGCAGTCAGAATGCTTTGACAGAAAGCCAGACCAGCGACGATGAAAAAGTAAAAGCCACCATCCACAGTCAGGTGCCGCTGACCCTGAACGGGACAGGCAGCTTGACCCTCACGGCCCTTACCAAGAATGCCTTAGAGGTGGAAGACGACCTCAAGGTGTTAGGTGGGACCTATACCGTCAAGGCCGCCAACCATGGCTTCAAGGCCGAAGGTGCCCTCGCTATTGAGGCTGCCACTCTGACCATTGAAGCAGGCAAAGACGGCCTCCATGCTGAGCATGACGAGACGACCGAACGAGCTAATATTAGCCTCAATCCGACTCAATTAAGTATTGCGGCCACCGAAGATGGGGTGGATGCCGGCAATGAATTGACTATTAAAGGCGGAACGATTACCGTGAGCCAAAGCGAGGAAGGCCTAGAAGCCCGTGTCATCCGTCAACTAGGCGGCGATGTGTCCATCAAGAGTGGCGATGACGGGGTCAATGCTTCGGCTGGCTCCTCTAGCAAGACCACAGACCCGAGCGCTACAGGCAAGACTACAGACGCTAGCGCCACAAGTAATACAGCTGACACCAGCTCTTCTGCTAACCAGGCCATTAGTGATTCAGCCACCTCCAGCGCTCCCGACAGCCAGGCTCCTGCCGCCCCAGCAGCTACCAGTCAGGCCGACCAAGCCAACAAGGACAAGAACCAAACACCGCCAGCACCACCCGTGGCCAAGCCCCACCACAAGGCGGGCAGCCACCGCAAAATGGACAAGGGCCCGGCGGCATGCCACCAGGTGGCCAGGAAGAAAGTGACCCAAGCCTACAAATCATCCTTGAAGGTGGGACCCTTACCATTGATGCGGAAGGCGACGGCATTGATTCCAACGGGACGGTCACCATTAATGGCGGTAGCCTAGTCGTCAATGGCTCAGTCCAAGGCTGCAATGGCCCCCTCGATGCATCGGGCGACATTACCATCACAGGTGGTACGGTTTTGGGCTCTTGGGACCTCTGACATCTTTGCAAGGTTTCGCCCAAAGGCTCCACCCAGGCTTCTATCACTGCTAACATAGCAGGGACGGCAGGCAAACCCTGATCATCCTCGATGCCAATGGCAAGGAAGTGGCACGTCAGACAGCCAGCAAGGATTTCCAAGCGGTCATCATGTCGAGTGCCGACCTAGTAGACGGGCAGACTTACACCATCCAGGTGGAAGGGACGACCCAAACTGCCACGGCAGCCCTTGTCACCCCGGTGACCGGTGGCTTTCATCCCTAATCATTAGGGTCATTCTCCTCTGCGAAGCTAAGTGCCGGCACTTAGCTTCGTATTTTTTTAGATGGGATAAGGCCTGGCAGCTGACTCGAGAAGATACTTGTAAAAGCAAGATAAATATGTCATAATAATAGTGTAAAAATAGCGGTTTCTGATGGAACTAGTTCCAAAATTGAAACTGCAATATCTTAAATACTCATCACGAGAAGGGGAGGATGTGACCGGTGTTAGTTATAATACCTGTCTATCCCAAGCACCATACCCCTGTGAGCTAGTGGATAACTTGCCCAGTCTGGCCAGTCAATGGCAGACAGTGACCCAGCCCAATGGGGTGGCGCCGGATAGATATGCTAATCAAGTGAGAGGGCCCGCTTAGGCCCAAAACGGCACAAGTTAAAGGGGTGAGGACCGCAATCTAGTAAGTGAAGAGTGTTGACGCAACTGATGAATCGTGAGAATTTGACGTTGGTCCCTAGGGGGCTTGCGTGTGGATGAAAGGACGCGTTTATAACGAAAGAATCTGACCATAGGCCAAGGGGCTAGTGGGCAGTTTTCCAAGTCATAAAACGAATTCAAGCACGGTAAATAGGCGTCAAAAGTTTGTGGGCAGGGCATAATGCACAATCTTTTGACATTTTTGTATTTTTCCGTTTAAATTTACTTGCGTTTAATAAGATAATGTTGAATTATGTAAGTGAAGCAAGCGTAAGAGATTTTTAGTAAGATACAGTCCAGACGCCCTCGGGCGGTCTAAGACGCACTTGTCATAAGCTCTATGCTACTCACTACCGACGAAGGCTAGATAATCGCTAGGAGGGTAACAATGACAACGATTAATGATATTGCAAAATTAGCAGGTGTTGCCAAAAGTACGGTTTCTAGACATTTGAACGGGGGTTCCGTCAGCCGGAAAACAGCTGCCAAGATTGAGGCAGTCATCAAGCAAACCGGCTATGTACCTAATTCTTTTGCCCAAAGCTTGAAAGCCAAGGAGAGCCGTATGATTGGCGTCATCATGCCCATGACTTTGATAGTTTTTCAGCCAACTGTATCCTGAGTGAAATTGACGAAGTTTTTCCGTCAGCACAACTATCAGGTTTTAATTATTAATTCTAATTTCTCGGTCAGTAGGGAAGAAGAGGCCCTCAGAACCTTCCAAGTTAATAAGATGGACGGGGTCATCTTCCTCATGTCCCACACCGACAACCGGATTATTGAACTGCTTGAGAATGTCCAGGTGCCAATCGTGACCATTGGTCAAGAATTCTTGGACGAGAATACCATTTACTATGACGAGGAGAGGTGCGGGCCACCCTGCTGACTACCTCTATGCCATGGGCCATCGGGATATGGACTTCTTGACCGTGACCACAACCGACCCAGCCGTGGGCATTAAGCGCCGAGATGCCATTAAGCAGGAATTCCTCAAGTATGGGGATACCAGCTTCCGCGAGTATACTTGTGGCTTCAACCTCATGGATGGCTACCAAGTGACGCGGGATCAAGTGCTGCTCAATAAGCCTCGCCTGATTGTGGGGGCGACCGATATTATTGCTATTGGTGCCATGCGGGCTTGCCTAGAGGCAGGCTATCAGGTGCCAGAGCAAATTAACTTTGCTGGTTTTGGCAATAATGTTCTAGGCTCTTCTATCTATCCTGGTTTGACGACGGTAGAATACCCTTATCGTCATGCTGGCTATGTTGCTACCAAAATGTTACTAGATAGAATACAAGGCCAAGGCACAGTTACTAAACGTAAGTTAGAAACATCCCTTGTTATCAGACAGTCTGTTACAGCTGTCTAGACCAATATGAAAACTAAACGATTTTATTTTCATATTTAATTATATTGACACCGGTTCTATTCCAAGTATAATAAGGCTTAGGAGAGAATCGGTTTCTTTTCTACAGGCAATTATTGTTTTAGTCTCATCTGCATGAAGGAGGAACACATATGGGATTTAAAGAAATCGCACAAGATGTTGTCAAATACCTAGGTGGTAAGGAAAACATCTCTAGCGTCGCACACTGCGCAACTCGTCTACGTGTTATGGTCAAGGACGAAGCCAAGATTGATAAGGAAGCCATCGAAAATACCGACAAGGTAATGGGTGCTTTCTTCAACTCTGGTCAATACCAAATTATTTTTGGAACCGGTACGGTCAACAAGGTCTATGAAGAAGTATCAGCCTTGGGTGTTAACGCTGTAACCAAGTCCGACCAAAAAGAAGAAGTTAAACCACAAGGGAATGTCCTACAACGTATGATTCGGACCTTCGGGGACGTCTTCGTACCAATCATCCCTGTCTTAGTGGCAACCGGTCTCTTTATGGGGGTTCGGGGTGTCCTCACTCGTCCAGAAGTGATTGGCCTCTTCGGCTTAACCGACCCTAAACAAATCGACCAAAACTTCTTACTATATACACAAATCTTAACCGATACCGCCTTCGCCTTCTTACCAGCCTTATTTGCTTGGTCTAGCTTCAAGGTCTTCGGTGGCAACCCTGTCTTAGGGATTGTTCTTGGTTTAATGATGGTAAACCCTGCCTTGCCTAACGCCTATGCAGTAGCTAGCGGCGATGCGCAAGCCTTAACCTTCTTCGGCTTTATCCCAGTCGTAGGTTATCAAGGGACCGTCTTGCCAGCCTTCTTCGTCGGTTTAATCGGGGCTAAACTTGAAAAATGGCTCCATGACCACGTTAAGGATACCTTCGACTTGATCGTGACACCATTCTTAACCTTCTTGGTAATGTCTATTTTGGGTCTCTTCGCTATTGGGCCAGTCTTCCACTCCTTGGAAACCGTCGTACTGGACGTAACCAAGCAAATCTTGACCTTACCATTTGGTTTAGCGGGTCTCATCGTCGGTGGGGTCCAACAAATCATCGTGGTTACCGGGATTCACCACATCTTCAACTTCTTAGAGTTACAATTATTGACTAACGGCGACAAGACTAACCCACTGAATGCTTACTTCACTGCTGCCATGGCAGGTCAAGCAGGGGCAACCTTCGCTGTAGGTTACAAGACAGTCAACCACAAGGTTCGTGCCTTGGCATACTCTTCAGGTATTTCCTGCTTGCTAGGGATTACAGAACCAGCTATCTTCGGGGTTAACCTCCGTTATGGTAAGCCATTCGTTATGGGTCTCGTTGCCGGGGCTGCGGGTGGTTGGTTAGCAGGCCTCTTCAAATTGGCAGGAACTGGTATGTCTGTCACTGTTTTACCAGGGGTCTTACTCTACCTCAACAATATCTTTGCTTACCTCTTGGTGCTGGTAGTCAGCTTCGGGATCGGGTTCGGCTTGACCTACGCCTTCGGTTACAAAGAAGACAAACAAGCTTAAGCACAAGCATGACTTATGACAGGACGGGGCAACTCGTCCTGTTTTCATAGGTGCCTGCTGGCAGCTATGCTATAATGAAGTTAGCCTATAATCAAAAAGGAGGACCAGCCATGTCAAGCCGCAACAAAGGGCCTTACGCCCAACACTTCCACCTGACGCCGGAGCAGGGACTACTCAATGACCCCAACGGGCTTTGCTATTTCCAGGGTTACTATCATATTTTCTATCAATATAACCCGCATGCGACCGACCACTCTACCAAATACTGGGGCCATGTTCGGACCAAGGACTTCGTGACCTATGAGCAGTTGCCGGTAGCCCTCAAGTCTGATGACTGGTTCGATAAGAACGGGGTCTACTCAGGTGGTGCCATCGTCCACGAGGACACCCTCTACCTCTTCTATACAGGCAATACCAAGGATGAGGCAGGACGCCGGACCAGCTACCAATGTATTGCCACTTCGACAGACGGCATTCATTTCACCAAAATAGGCCCTGTGACTGAGCAGTTGCCGGACTATACCGGCCATGTGCGGGATCCTAAGGTCTGGTATGATGCGACCGTCCAAGGCTGGTGGATGTTACTAGGGGCTCAGCGCTTAGATAAGACCGGCGACACCGTGGCCTTCTTCTCTAAAGACCTCAAAGACTGGGACTACCGCGGTTCTATCTTCCAATTTGATCAGCCCCTGGGCTATATGTGGGAGTGCCCGGATATGGTCTTCTTGACGGACGAGGTGACAAGCCAGGACAAGGCCGTCTTCATCTTCTCACCTCAAGGGGTCGACCCAATTGGGGATAGCTACCATAATATCTTTAATACCACTTACTTAGTCGGGACCTGGGATAGCCAGACAGGTCGCTTCCTGCCCGACAATGCGGACTTTGCTGACATGCAGGAATGTGACCGGGGCTTTGAATACTATGCGCCTCAGTCCTTTATGGCACCTGATGGCCGGGTGCTTCAATACTCTTGGATGGGCATTACCTGGCCTGACCAGGAGGCCGCCATCCCAACCCGTCAGGACGACTGGATTCATCACCTGACCATTCCGCGCCAGTTACGCCTAGTAGACGGCAAACTCTATCAGACGCCGATTGCAGAATTGGCAGGCCTGGCAGGAGCTAGCCAACCGCTGGATTGGACCTCAGCAGACTTCCGCCTAGATTTGGCGGGCCGGGCGCAAAGAGTGCAAGTGGACTTTGAGACTTTAGCAGATTGGGAGCTTTTCTTAGATGATAACGTGACGGTCAAATACCAGTCGCTCAAGGCCGTCTAAGTTTAGCTCTGCTTCAACTGGCTAACCGGCTTGCAAGAATGGCGTCATATGCGCCTAGAAGAGGAGCTCAAGCACTTAGACCTTTGGCTCGATGCTGGCTCACTAGAAGTCTTTGTTAACGGTGGGCAAGTAGTTGCCTCCCTCCGTTACTTCGCCAAAGAGCCCCTAACCCGCCTAGAAGGCAAGGCTAGCGCCGGCCTCCAGGCCAAGCTAGTAGCCACTCAGTTGGAAGCTCATCAATATATATAGGAAGAAAAAGGGGCACCACCCTTTTTGTTTAGTTTTGGACACGTAATTTTTGCTAGCTCATCCCTATTTATCATGTAATAGATAAATAGGGTAGCTAAGTTTACTAGCCAGCAAATCCTCTCAAATAAGTCACCGCCATAGCTAGAAAACTCTCTCAGCAACCGCCGAAAACAGGGCAAAAGCTAGGAAAAGCTCCGCGCCAGTGGTCCACTCCGTCGAGTGGACCACTGGCTCCAGGGAAAAGGCCGAAAACCGGCCAAAATCCAGGAAAATCATCGAGCCAGTGGCCCACTAGCTCCTAAGGAAACTGCCGAAAACGGGTCAAAACTCAAGAAACCACCCAAAACAGGCCACAATCCAGAAATCCCCCTCAAGCCAGCCACGCAAAACGGCACCGATTCCGCGCTACATAAGGCCTAGACAAGAAAATGAGCAAAAGATTAAAAAACTTTAATAAAAGCATTGTAAAATGAGCCGGAGTAGTATACTTTTTCTCATCATCATGATTTAGGAACCATATTTTAGGAGGTACACTATGAATTTTTAAAAAGTTAGGAACAGCACTTTTCGTGGGTCTCTTGCTCGCATCCCCATTGGCTACTGTCTCAGCCCAAGACACCGTTAAAGTCGGCGGTAACTTCGAGCTCTCAGGGGCTAGCTGTCACTGCAGGGACGCCAATGGCTAATGGTTTGAAATTAGCTGTTAAGCAATACAATGAAGAACACGGCGGCGTTAACGGCAAGAAAAGTCGAAGCGCAAGTCGAAGACAACAAGTCTGATAAGACGGAAGCGTACCGCTCGTAACCAAATTAGTCGGCGCCGGCGTGGCAGGGATTGTAGGCCCTGCAACTACCGGGGATGCCTTTAGCAGAAATTCCAGTCGCTAACGACGGTAAAACACCGACTATCTTCCCTCGTCGCAACTGGTAACGGGATTACCCTCGACTCTGCAGGCAAAAGTCTACGACTACATCTACCGTGTCTGCTTCGGGAAGACTCCTTCCAAGGGGTGGTAGCGCTAACTACTTTCAGCGGATACTCAAGGTTACAGAAAGTGGTTCTCTTGGTTGACCAAGCGAACGACTACTCACAAGGTTTGGCTGATAGCTTCGTTAAGCAATTTGAAGCTAAAAGGCGGGACCATCGTAGCCAAAGAATCTTACCAAACTAACGATACTGACTTCTTAACTGTCTTGACTAACATCTCTACTCAAGACTTCGACGCCCTCTACGTACCGAGGTTACTATACTGAAGTCTGGTTTGATCATCAAGCAGCGCGTGAACTCGGGATCGATAAGCCAATCGTCGGTGGTGACGGTTTTGCTAACGACACCTTGGTTGAATTAGCAGAGTAAAGACAACCTTAACAACGTCTTCTACACTTCTCACTACTCTGACAAGAGCGATGACCCAGCAGTTAAGAAATTCGTAGAAGCCTATGAAAAAGAATACGGCAAGAAGCCAGATACTTTCGCAGCTCTCGCTTACGATGCGACTAACGTGCTCTTGCAAGCTATCAAGGATGCAGGCTCAACTGACCCACAAGAAGTCAACAAAGCCTTGGCTAAAATCAAAGACTTCAAAGGGTAACCGGGACCTTCTCATTCGACGAAAAACACAACCCAGTGAAGACAGCGGTAATGCTCCACTTCGAAAAAGGTGAAGTTACCGAAGCTGTGAACGTGTCAGCTGAGTAATCGACAGCAGACTCCCTCATGCTAGTGTCGTATTGTTGCTTGGACATCCAGTCATAGCACAATACGACCTTTTTCATGAGGAAGTATGGCGCCTCAGCCTTAGGACTGCTATACTTAATTTGTAGCCATCATACATAGAAAGGAGCTTATGCCTATGAACCTCCAGTGGTTCTTACAACAACTTTTTAACGGCTTGTCGACGGGGAGTATCTACGCCTTGATCGCCTTGGGTTATACCATGGTCTATGGGACCATCCGCTTGATTAACTTCGCCCACGGGGACATCCTCATGATGGGGGCCTTCTTCGGTTTCTATCTGGTTAATGTCCAGGGCATGGACTTCTACTTATCCTTAGCTTTAACCATGGTCTTTACCTCCGTCTTAGGGGTGACTATTGAACGGGTGGCCTACAAGCCCCTACGTAAGTCGACTCGGGTAGCCGCCCTTATCACCGCGATTGGGGTCTCCTTCCTCCTAGAAAATGCCATGATCTATTTCTTCGGTCCAGAAGTTAAGGCCTACCCAACTAGCTTTAAGACGACGACTTTCAAAGTCATGGGTGCGGTCATTAACTCCAAGCAAATCTTAATCTTCGTGACAACTATCCTCTTAATGGTAGCTCTACAATTTATTGTTAAGTACACCAAGATGGGGAAAGCCATGCGGGCGGTTGCGGTCGATGAAGAAGCAGCTCAACTCATGGGGATTAACGTTGACGCGGTGATTTCCTTTACCTTTGCCTTAGGGTCCGCCCTAGCAGGGGTAGCCGGCGTCCTCTACGGTCTCTACTCCAACCAAATGGCGTACCACCATGGGCGACGCCAGGGCTTAAGGCCTTCGTCGCTGCCGTTGTCGGTGGGATCGGCTCCATTCCGGGTGCCATGGTCGGGGGTTACCTAATCGGTCTCTTGGAGACCTTCGTCTCTGCCTTCGGGGGTTCAGCCTTCAAGGATGCGGCCGTATATGCCCTCTTAATTGTTATCTTGCTCGTCTTGCCGGCAGGTCTCTTCGGTAAGAACGTCAAAGAGAAAGTGTAGGTGAAGCCACATGCAACGATTCCATCAACGCAACTTCGTTTGGTTGACGGCAGCCCTCTTGGGTTATGGCCTCTTGTGGCTCTTAACGTCGACTAACTTAATCGATTCCTACTACCAAATCACCTTAATCAAAATTATGATTGATGTCATCTATGCCATCGGGCTCAACCTGGTCTTAGGGGTAGCCGGCCAGTTCTCACTGGGGCATGCAGCCTTTATCGCTGTGGGGGCCTACTCAGGTGCCATCTTCGCTACGCGTCATGCGGACCTAGGGGGTCTCTGGACTGGGATGCTGGTCGGTGCGGTAGTAGCCGCTGTCTTGGCTGTCTTAGTCGGGATTCCAACCTTGCGCCTACGCGGGGACTACTTGGCCATTGCCACACTGGGTGTTTCTGAAATCATCCGGGTCGTCATCACCAACTACAAGACCCTGACCAACGGGCCTCAAGGGATTAACGCCATTCCTAAAGTGGCAACCTGGCCATTAGTTTACTTCTTCATGGTTGTGACCACTATCTTGATTCTCAACTACTTCTACTCCAGTGCGGGCCGGGCAACCTATGCCATCGAGCAAGATGAGATTGCAGCAGAGTCCATGGGGGTTAACGTGACTAAGTACAAGGTAATCGCCTTCGTCTTAGGTGCCATTACTGCCGCTATCGGTGGTGCCCTCTATCTTTCGGTAACATCAGGGGTCGTCACCCCAGGGACTTCACCTTCAACAAATCCATTGATGTCCCTCATTATCGTCGTATTCGGCGGGATTGGGAGTTTCACCGGTTCCTTCGTGGCGCCCGTGGTCTTAGGGATTCTCAACACCTCTTACAACCCTTATAGGGCGCTTCGTATGGTCATCTATGCCATCGCCCTCATCCTAATCATGATCTTCAGACCGGGTGGTCTCTTAGGAACCTGGGAATTACGTCTAGGCTCCCTCTTAACCAAGAATAAAGCGAAGAAAGGAGCAGTCTAATGGCCTTACTTGAAGTCAATCAACTTACTAAAAACTTTTGGCGGTTTGCTACTGTGTCCAACGTCTCCCTCAAGTTGGAAGAGCAAGAGCTTGTAGGCCTTATCGGTCCTAACAGGGGCCGGCAAGACCACCTTCTTCAACCTCTTAACAGGCGTCTACGAGCCAACAGAAGGACTGTCACCTTATCCACTGCTGATGGGGTCAAGACCTTGAACGGCATGGCACCTTATAAGATTAACCAACTAGGCTTGGCGCGGACCTTCCAAAACATCCGCCTCTTCAAAGACCAAAGCGTCTTGGAAAACGTCATGGTAGCCATGCACGGGCACAATCATGATGCCATCTGGTCCAAAGCATTTTTCCGGACCAAGGCCTACTATGAGACAGAAGCTAAGATGAAGGCTAAAGCCTTAGAACTCTTGGAAATCTTCGACCTAGCCCAATACGCTCAAGACAAGGCTAAGAACTTGGCCTACGGTCAACAACGCCGTCTGGAAATCGTCCGGGCCCTAGCCACCGAACCTAAGATCCTCTTCTTAGACGAGCCAGCTGCCGGCATGAACCCAGCGGAAACCGCTGAGTTAACCGCCCTAATTGAACAGATTCGCCAACAATTTGGCTTAACCATCGTCTTGATTGAACACGATATGGCCCTGGTTATGGAAATCTGCCAACGCATCTATGTCTTGGAATACGGCCGTCTCTTGGCCCAAGGCACGCCAGAAGAAATTCGTCAGAACCCAGATGTTATCCGGGCCTACCTAGGAGGTGACGCCTAATGTTACGTGTTGAGAACTTAGCCGTCAACTACGGCATGATTAATGCAGTCCGTGGCGTTAACTTCGAGGTTAACCAAGGGAGATTGTCTCCCTGATTGGGGCCAATGGGGCTGGTAAATCGACCATCCTACGGACTGTCTCGGGTTTGATTAAGCCCGCTTCCGGGACTCTGACCTATGAAGGCCAGAACATTACCAAAACTAACGCGCAGAAGATTGTCCAGCTAGGGATTTCCCACGTGCCAGAAGGCCGTCACGTCTTCAAAGGCCTGTCTGTCCGCGAAAACTTGGAAATGGGTGCCTTCTTACGCAAGGACCGCGCCAATATCGAAGCAGATATCCAAGCTGTCTATGACCGCTTCCCAGTCTTGGGCGAGCGTCAGAAGCAGGATGCTTCCACCCTATCAGGTGGGGAGCAACAGATGCTAGCCATGGGACGGGCCCTTATGTCCAAGCCTAAGCTACTTTTACTGGATGAGCCATCCATGGGCTTGGCGCCAATCTTCATCCAAGAAATCTTCAACATTATTCAACAGATTCAAGCTCAAGGGACCACCGTCCTCTTGATTGAACAAAATGCCAAGATGGCCCTGTCCATTGCTAGTCGGGGTTACGTCTTGGAAACCGGTAAGATCGTTCTGAGCGGGACCGGCCAAGAGCTCCTCGAGAGCGACGCCGTCCAAAAAGCATACTTAGGAGGTTAAGCAAATGTACGTTAAAAACTATATGTCAACCGACTTGGTGACCATCACGCCAGATACCACTGTCATTAAGGCGTCGGACTTGATGCGCCAACGACATTCTTACCGTTTGCCAGTCGTAGTCAACAGGCCAATTGGTAGGGCTCTTAACAGAGTCTGTCATTGCCAAGAACTCGCCATCTACCGCGACCAGCCTGAGCGTGCATGAACTCAACTACTTGCTCAACAAGACGACAGCGGCAGACATTATGATTCGCCGCGTCATTACCACCAGCCCAGATGCCCTCTTGGAACAAGCCGCTTCTGAGATGCGCAATATGGACGTCGGTGTCCTGGTTGTCATGGACCACGCCCAATTAGTGGGAATTATCACTGATAAGGATATTTTCGAAGCCTTCATTGACATCAATGGCTACTACACCCCAGGGACTCGTTTCGTGGTAGAAGTAGTCGATGACAAGGCAGGTATTCTAGAGGACATCGGTGAGACCACCGCTAAGCATAACTGGAGCATCACCCAAATGAACGTCTACCACTTGGACGACAAGACCAATGTGGTGGTTCACGTGGATACTCAAGATTCTGAGGAAGTCGCGCGCGTCTTCCAAGAAAAAGGCTACAAAGTGTCTGGTGTCTTCGTGAAACCGGAATAAAGCTAAGAACTAAGGAACAGGCTGAGTTTTATCTCAGCCTGTTTTTTTGTATTCTGATAGCAAGGGAGTAAAGTAGATGCAAAAAATGAAGCGCTTGCATCATGGGTTGTGAAGGACTATAATAAGGTTGTAGGGTGGGCTTTGAAGCAGATACCATCAATTTTAAACCTAGAAATATAGTGGGAGGTATCCTTATGTTTATTGAAAATGACTATATCTTACGCCAAATTAAGCAGATCATTCGAAATTTAGCTAGTTTAACGAATTTGCAGACCGTTTTTGATTTACTAAGTGATACGATCAATGTACAGGATGAAGCCACTGTTCTTAAGGTGACAAATACCTACTATGCTGAATTAATACGCATCAAATTGCAAAGTAAAGACAGTGAGTACATGGAGAGGTTGAGTCATAATTCTGGCTTGCCGCTTCATGCCCTAAATAAACTGCTGAGCGGGGAAGAAATGCTAAATAAAGAACAAGTCGAATTATTAAAAGCCTATTTTGGAGACTAAAGATAAGATTGAGTGGGAAAAACTTAGAATTAAAATAAGTTTGTTGGCTACTAGCATACTTGAGTAGGTGATGATAATGAAGTCATTCAGAAAGATAATCTGGACTATTGTGGCCATACAATTTGTCTTTACTACGATATGTTTTGCCTTTTTCGCACCTGAAACAGTCATTACCCATTTCGGATTTAAGGATTGATTCAGTGGGCCTCGTTATATGCTGTTTTTGGAGCCGATTTGTACTCGTAGTTAGTGGTCTTTTGATAATATAGGTAGCAAAAAGTTAGACGGCGTGAGAATGGAATTAAGGAAAAATATGAATGTGATTATGCCCGCTGAAGGGATGCCGCTAACGGGACACTTGTTGATTGCTGTCATCATGTCAGTTTTGATATTAGATCAAATAGGACTTACTCATATCTTACAACTTTATTGAATGATACCTAATCAGAGAAAGGGTGAGCGGGTATGAGAACCTTTAGAAAAGTCCTATGGGCCCTAGTGGCTACTCAGTTGCTATTTACGCTTGTCTGTTACCTCGTGATTGCGCCTCAGCCAGTCGGCCTATTTAACTGGATGTGTGGCTCGTATTACCGGCTCTTCTTAGAGCCCTTCGCACGTCTTCTCTTGTGGCCTAGGCTTGAGCTGGTTAGCCAGATGCTATCGACACAGGAAGGATTAAAGCCACCTTCCGGGACTAGTGCCCTTGAGACCCTATTTGTTGTCAGGCATGTTGGTCTATTGCCTCTTTATGTCCCTCCTAATACTAGACCATAGCGGCGTCATGAAGATGCTTGCAGGGTTAATTAAAGCATAATCGGAAGTGTTGCTAGCGCGACTAGCAACGCTTTTTATTTTTGGGGAGTGTACAGCAGTAGTCTAGCTGGCAGTTTATAGTCGGCTAACTAACTATTTCTATAATAATTAGTTGTCATTTCCTGCTGTTTAAATTATGAAATAAAAACACCAGAAATATCTGTTGCGCTTACAAAGGTTGATAAAATAATGATTCGGTGTTTACTCAATGTAACAAAAATTCCAATTTCTATTGTATTTCTTAGAGGATAAGTAGTATAATATAGGAGTAACAAGATAGGGTGAAGCACACGCTATCGACTGCTAAGTAAGGACTGTGGAGGCTGGTGGGACCCGGCCTCTTTTTGTATATAGAGAGTTTGAAAAGGAGACAAGTAATGAATCGATATCTTAAGAGAATTCTGATACTGCTTGTGTTGGTAGGAATATCAACATTTACCTATACGCGATGGATGGGCCATATGGCTCTGCGTAACTTCGATTACTTAGAAAAATTTTACCCCACTAAGGATTTAAGAGAACTGTTCAAATACTTTCCGGAAGATTTTGCGGTTATCCACATAAGGGAATTTGCTGAAGAAGGGAAGCCTGGGGAATTCATAAGAATAAGGATTATCATAGAAGGGGAGAGTAAAACGCAAAAGATTAGTGCTAAGGCGATACTTAAAAAGACTCTTCCTGACAGAAGCTCAGAGATACTAGAGACAGTAGACCTTACCTATAGGGGTGGCGTGTCCTTCGACATTCCAAAAGACAAGCAGATTTCTACTTATCTCAATAATTTTGAACTCTTGATGGCGAACTATGATTATAGGGCTGAGGATTTTGCCCAGGCAAAGCCCTTAGACATTTATGATAATCCTGCAGAGGGCTCTTATGAAAGACGGTATCATTTTGAAGCCTCAGATTCGATTTCAAGTGACTATGGTATGGACTTCTCAAAGTCTAAGTACGAGATTGAATTTGGTAAATCACTGTCGCGTATAGGGGGGTTGTTTAAAAGTACCATACGTATTCGAACGAAAGATTTCAAACCTATAAGTAATGAAGCAAGGACGATGATACTTTGTAGTGAAACAATTAGTGCTAACCGGTCAAATATAGGTAGCGAGCACTGATAAATAGACTTCAAGTCTAAGAGCAATCGCTTCATTGGCTTCTAAATGAAAGGGAGAAATATATGCGAGTTATAAGAACCTCATTCATTATCGTTTTTTGTATAGTAGGCGCGCTATTTTTGGCCTATCAAGGTGTATATTGGATGGTACAGAATAATAAGAAAGCTCAATACGCTGAGCTTGTCAGCTTCTTTGATTCGCAGGAAGTGAGGGCCGAAATAGAGCAGGTCATTAAGTCCGAAGATCCCCATGCCTTCACTGAGGCAGGAGTAATAAAGAAGTATGATTTAGATTATGACAGCATGGGTGTGCGAACTGGTAGAAGTATTCGTGTTATTATAAATGATGATCCTAGTATATATATAGGTGTTAAATATATATTTGTAAACAACAAATGGCAAATGAGCATAGTGACAGTTTCCTATAAACTACATGTACTGCTTAAGTCAAAGGAGTAATTTAGGTCAACGTTTTTAAAAGTGAGTCTGTATACGGCAGAATGTAAATGAAAGGGAGAAAGATATGCGAGTTATAAGAACCTCGTTCATTATTGTTTTTTGTATAGTAGGCGCGCTATTTTTGGCTTATCAAGGTGTAAACTGGATGGTCCAGAATAATAAGAAGGCTCAATATGCAGAGCTTGTCAGCTTTTTTGATTCGAAGGAAGTAAGGGCCGAAATAGAGCAGGTCATTAAATCCGAAGACCCTCATGCCTTCACAGAGGCAGGGGTAATAAAAAAGTATGAATTAGATTATGACAGCATGGGTGTTCGAACTGGTAGAAGTATTCTCGTTCTTATCAATGGGGATCCTAGTTTAAATATAGGAGTTAAATATATATTTTCGAACAACAAATGGCACATGAGTATAGTGACTGTTTCCTATGAATTACAAATAATGCTTGAGTCGAAGGAGTAAAGAAGTATTTCATTTTAGATCAACGTTTCTAAAAGTGAGTCTGTAAGCTGCAGAATGTAAATGAAAGGGAGAAAGATATGCGAGTTATAAGAACCTCGTTCATTATCGTTTTTTGTATAGTAGGCGCTCTATTTTTAGCTTATCAAGGTGTATATTGGATGGTCCAGAATAATAAGAAGGCTCAATACGCAGAGCTTGTTAGCTTCTTTGATTCGCAAGAAGTAAGGGGCGATATAGAAAAAGTCCTTAAATCTAAAGATCCGCTGGCCTTCACAGAGGCAGGAGCCATTAGAAAGTATGATTTAGACTATAGTAGCATAGCTGAGGGAACTGGTAGAAGTATTCAGGTTCTTATTAATGGGGATCCTAATACATATTTAGGCGTTAAATATATATTTATGAACAACAAATGGCAAATGAGTATAGTGACATCTTCCAATAAACTACAACAGTTACTTAAGTCAACGGAGTAACAGCGAATTTCATTTTAGGTCAACAGTTCTTAAAGTGAGTCTGTCTGCAACAGGAGGTAATAGGATGAAAAAACTATATCTAGCATTATTAGGCCTGCTCTGCATTCAAGGCCTGTTTTTATCGAGGTACGTATCTACTATTGGAAGCGAAAAGGAAATGCAAAGTCGCTATGTGGTGCTTGAAGCACTCTATCCCACTGATAAGGTAGAAGATTTATTCAAGAAATTTCCTAAAGGCTTTAGCGTGGTAAATATGCGGCATTATCAGAATAGAAAATTGCTAGTAGAGGTCAAAGGTGACCCGGCGACTGGTCAGGTTACGGGAGTGATTATCCAGGAGCCTATTGTAAAAACAGGGGAAAATGATCCAGAAGAGTATAAGAGCTCCATCTACTTTGACAATGGGAAGATGAAAATGGCAGATGGGAGTCAAGTGCCTGACGAGTTTAAGGACTTTCATTTCTTATTCCAAACCTTCCATTTCAGCCAATCTTTTTTTGATAACGCAACTTTCAATGCTAAGAAGGCGCATCGAACCTTAGGCACCTCTAACTATTTTCTGTCTTATCGAGTCAAGCATGAGGAGCTAGCACGCTACTTAAACATGCCTGATGATACGGAATTAATAGTAAACCTTACGGGTGATTTGGAAAACGACCGAAAGCATGAGCTGAAAAAGGGCATATCAATAGAGACAACTGAAGGTCGGAATAGTTTATTGGAACTGATTCGGGCAGAATAGGACGTTAGCGTCAGTAAGAGAAGGAAAGGCATCTAGTTGATGCAATCCTTAGTTGTCCTCCAAATTATAGAAAAAGCAAAATGGAGTGTGAACTTTATGGAGAGGGAAACCAAGCTTAAGTGGCTGATTGTAGCTGGCGTGCTCTTCTTGCTAAGTTATATGAGTTATCTAGGAAATCTAAAGCAGCAATCCAATGTGGAGCCTCCTAATCCAGTGACGACGCCTGGTGAGATCGTAGCAACTTTTGATAATGGTGACGGCACGAGAATTATATTCGAAAAAATGCGACAGTTATGCAGTTAGAAGTTAATTATCCTAAGAATATCAAAAATAATCACTTCTTATTCGGAATGAAAAATCACTTTGATTATGGTTCAACACGATGGTTAGATTTGAATGTTTTTAATGATTTATTTAAAGCCGATATGGATGCTTACCTGGGCCTATGGTATGGACTGCAACAGCAGTTAAAGTCTGCAGACTCTAAAGTCAAAACCCCATTGGCAGGAACTGCAACGAATGAGGTCTTTAAGCAATTAAAAATTAATGGCCAGGCAGTTGATGAGGTCAGGGAATATAAAGATACTGACGGGAACACTTGGTATCTTTGGTACTATAAGCACATAGAGCTTAAGTCGTCAGGAAATTCAGTCACATTTGAATGAGAAACAATACTGACGAGTGTTGCAAAGGAGAGCAAAAAATGAACAAGAAGAAACTGATTAAAATACTAGTTATACTCGGTATCCTTTATGCTTTGGCTGGAACTAGGGCGCTATGTCACCGGTAGGCGATGCGGATACCAATGCTCGCGTGAAGGAACCTGGCGAGATTGTCGCAACTTTTGACAATGGAGACGGGACTTCCGATTACATCCGTCGGAATGGACGCGTCTTTCAACTAGAAGTGAACTATCCTGGTGGCGGTGCCGACAACAAGGTTATGATGAGCATTCGCAATCAGTTTGATTATGGGGCAGTGCATGGTTTTGATAAAGATGTAACCAGTGATCACTTCTTGAGGAATTTCCAGGCCTATCTTGCTGTCCGCTTCTCATCGGGTGGCTTTGGTTCCGATAGATCGCGTTATCCTTTCGCGGGGGCTGCGACCAACCCCATTTTCACCAAACTCAAGATTAATAATCAAGCCGCAGATGAGGTGCGAGAGTACACAGACTCGAATGGCAAGACTTGGTATCTCTGGTATTACCGAGATTTGAAACTTAATCTTGGCAATAACGAAGTTAGTTTTGAATGATGAGTGGGAGTTTGAGTAGTATAATTACTCAATTGAATACGGAAGAGAGCTTATTAACTTCTAGGAGGTTATAAGATGAAAAAGTGTAAGCAATTCATAAAGAAGTGGTATCCCTTCTTAATCGTTATCGGGATGATTGTCGGCCCAATTATCTATCACGTAGTGGCGGTCCAAGTGGAAATACATAATTTAGTCTACAGTCAGGAATTAAAAGACCAACTGGATAGCTACTTCATCCAAAAAGATGAGCATGCCTTTACGTCAAAAGGGACTATACAATCTTATGCAATTAACCAGAAATCAGTGGAACGTACTCCCATGGGCGGTGTAAGATTTAGTGTGTCGGTTAATAGGGATGAATCAGTGCAAGTGAGGTTTATTGTGACTAGAATCATGCCGAGTAGGGAAGTTTGGCTAGGTTCATATGTAGAATCTCTAGAGTTCAAAAAACTATTGGAGGGGAACCAGTAAGGGCAATTCTGTTCTAGACCATGCCAACCCCCGTCTGAAGTTGCAGTGATAAAATAGCTTCTATTGGAGCTCATTCCGCTAGAATAGGAGGTTTCACCATGAAGAAAACCCCGATACTTATCTGTTTGCTGGTCCTGATTGGAATATGCGTAGGTTGTAATCTAAATCAAAAAGATGATCACCAAGTGTTGAAGGACAAATTTAGAGTTCTAAAAAGCCAATCTATCCTATGGACAAAATTGAAGGCTTATTTAGTCGCTTTCCAAAGGGATTTAAAATCTTGAATATAAGAAATGAGAAGGGAGAAAGGATAGAAATTGAGTTAGATGGAGACCCTCAGACAAAGAAAATAACGGGTCATATTATGGAAAAGAAGTTGCGGTCAGGAGAACCGGATCTTGAAGTATTGAATAAAGAAATCTACTATCAGGATGGAGAATTTCGATATGTCGATAACGGAGAAGTTCCGGACTTACTAAAGGACTTCAAGTTTTTGTTTCAAGTGTATGATATTGACAATTTTCTCAGCATAGAATCAGAACCTGTGGCATTACGTAATTGGCGTACAGCAGGGACAAGCGACTATAGTCTAGTTCATGATGTCAGTGATGACTTGTTGGCAGATTATATCAAGGTGCCTAGGGGAACAGAACTTAGAATAAGTGTTAGTGGAGACTTTGATGCAGATGCCAAAGGTAAATTCAAGAAATACATAAGAGTCTGGAAAGCTGGCGTAGGTAAATCAGTATTAGAAATGATCGTAGAAGAGTAGGGGGAGACTAATGAATAGAATTAGAGGCAAATTGAAGCTACTGCTCTTGCTCCTAATATTAGGAGGAGCATTCCTAGTGACCCGCCAAGGCGCAGATTCGACTCAAGGCAAGGATGAGATAATCGCAACCTTTGATAATGGGATTGGTGGAGTGGATACCATGGTTAGAAATGGTAAAGCCCTAATACTAAAAGTAAGCTCTAAGTCAGCGAAGATTGAAAGTATCGAATGGAAAGACAAGTCTGCCTTTGACTATAATTTAACTAAGAAATTAGAAGACGGATAAGCTTTTATTAGTCTTGAGAAGAGCTTCCGAATAAGATTGGCGACATTTCACCAAACTCAGCAATCACTCTATAGCGCCGGAGCTGGGCACTATCCCTTAGCTGGGGAATCGACAAAGTCTAGTATCAAGAACCTAAAAATCAACGGCCAAGCGGTTGATGAGGTTAAGGAATATGTAGACGCTGACGGTCATACTTGGTACCTCTGGTACTTCAAGAACCTCAAACTGAAAGAAGATGGGAATGTGGTAAGCTTCGACTAGTTAGGGCTTGAATAATAAAACTTACACCAAGCACCGCAATTGCATTCTTACATCAACTTGCATATAATATAGAGGTAACACAAGGGGTGCCGCGCCTGCGACTGAGATGGGGCTTTGCCTTGGACCCTCATAACCTGATGAAGTTAATACTTACGTAGGGATGTGGCAAGTTGAATCTGATTGATGGACTCATCCTGCGCGTCATGCCGGGATGGGTCTTTTTTTTATCGAGTCCAAACGCAAGTGGGTGTTACGTATTCTCAATAGAAAGGAGACGGTAACCATTAAACAGAGAGTGCATCGCTGGTTTGAATCAAGTGTGGCTTGGCTGACGGGCTTAGGACTCCTGGCCTTGTGGGAAGTGACGGCACGACTGGGTATGCTACCGCGTTTTATCATTCCGGCTCCGTCGGCGGTTCTAGCGGACTATCTGGCAAGATGCCCCTCAACCTCTGGCGCAATAGTCGGTGACCCTGGATCCAGGCCTTTATCGGGCTCGGCATTGGGATTGTCTTGGCTTTTATTCTGGCGTGTCATCATGGACTCGCTTCAAATGGGTCCACTGGGCCCTCTACCCACTCTTAATCGTATCTCAGACTGTGCCGACGGTGGCCATTGCCCCGATTTTGGTCTTGGCCCTGGGCTAGGAGATGACGCCTAAGATTGTCTTAGTGGTCTTAACCACGATTTTCCCCATTATCATGAGTATCTTAAGTGGCTTCGCCCATTGTGACCAGGATGCCTTGCAGTTGCTGAACATGATGGGAGCCAGTCATTGGCAGACCTTGCGTTATGTTAAGATACCGACCAGCCTACATTTTTTCTTTTCCGGGCTTAAGGTCAGTGTCTCATACGCCTTCGTGAGTTCGGTCGTGGCGGAATGGCTAGGGGGATTCGAGGGTTTGGGTGTCTATATGATTCAGACCAAGAAGGCCTTCGCCTACGCACAAGATGTTCGCGGTCATTTTCCTCATTTCAGCACTGAGTTTGATTTTCATCGGGCCTAGTGGCCTCCATTGAACGACCTGCCTGCCTTGGCGCCTGCAAGGCCCCCATATTTCCGTAAGATTAGAGGAGTGACACACATGCAAAAATGGATGAAAAATTCGCGCCGCTGCTCGGCCCTAACTTTTGGTCGGGACCACATTACCAAGCGTAGCCAGTCAATCAAGTGATGACAACAAGGTAGACCTGATTCTAGACTGGGTGCTCACACCAACCATACCGGGCTTTACGTCGCCCAAGCCAAGGGCTACTTCAAGGAAGTGAGCGTGGAAGTCGATATCAAACGTCCACCTGAAGGCTCAACCACTGAATTAGTGGGTTAGGCGTGCGTACTGCGACTGCCTTCCAAGATTCTTTGGCTAAGCGTTTTGCGGGTGGTTTGCCAGTAACGGCAGATAGCAGCTATTATTGAACACAACACGTCCGGTATTATTGCTAAGGAAGAAGCCGGCATCAAGGATCCTAAGGGCTTAGAAGGCCACAAGTACGGCATTTCGGAATGACCCAATTGAGTTGAAGATGATGGAATACATGACTAAGAAGGCCGGCGGGACTTCTCCAAGCACAGCTCTAGTGCCAAAATGACGGCGACAATTCCATTATCGGTTTAGCCAATAACCAATTCGATGCAGCCTGGGTTTACTATGCTTGGGACGGGATTTTTGGCAGGCTTCCAGAAGGTGTCCACCACTTTCTTCCAAATTCGGGACATCGCGCCAGAATTGGACTTCTACTCACCAGTTATTATTGCCAACAATGATTACCTCAAAGCCCACCCAGATCGTTAAGACAGGTCTTGGCGACCCATCAAGAAAGGGCTACCAATATGCTATGGAACATCCAGAAGAAGCTACTGACATCCTGATTGAAGCTACTCTAGAATTGAAGGACCAACGTGATTTCGTCGTGGCTTCCCAAAAATGGTTGAGCGAGCGTTATGTTAGCGATCTCAAATAGGAGCCAGTCTCGATCCAGCCTCGTTGGAATGCCTTTCTATCAATGGCTCTATGACAACAAACTGGTCGAAAAGCGACCCTAACTAAGGGCCAATACTTTAGCAATGACTATTTAGGAGCGGGAGGTGCTAGAAATTCGGGATTTAGCTTACGGCTACGACCAAAGCAAATGGTCATCCAAGATGTGAATCTTCAGGGTGGCGTGGGCCAAACCGTGGCTATCCTGGGTCGAAGCGGGGTCGGTAAGACCACACTCTTTAATTTAATTGCCGGTATCTTGCCGGTCCAATCGGGCTCTATCAGCTTGGGGGGACAGCCTCTGGCACCCGGTCAGGTCAGCTATAGTCGCAAAGGACATGCTTTCGAGCACCTGACCCTGGTGGACATGTGGCCCTCTGCCCCTAGTGGTATTCTGGGGGTCAAGAAGTCCCAGGCCCGCGCCGAGGCCAAGCAACTCCTTCAAGAGTTCAAGTTGGCGCCCTGGGCCCAACACTATCCTAAGTCCCTGTCAGGTGGTATGCGCCAACGAGCCGCCTTCCTGCGGACAGCCTGCTTCAAGCGCCAATGGGTCCTCTTGGATGAGGCCTTTGGGGCTTTGGATGCGGTGATCCGGCGCCAGCGCATCAGTGGTTCCTCCACCAGAGCAGCAGATGGGTCGGTCGACCCTTGCTCATCACCCACGATGTGGATGAAGCCTTGATTTTGGCTGACAAGGTCTACGTCATGGGCGGCAAGCCAGGGACCCTACAAGCGGTTCATGACATTCAACTGGATAAGTCAGACTTTGAAGCCATTGGCTTTAGTCCAGAATTTCTTCATTACAAACGCCAACTACTCGATGATTTAGCCAAAGGAGTGCTGCCAGAAGATGCCCTTATTTAAGCAAGATGCGACTTACTATGCGCAAGAAGTCAAGGCCGGTCGTTTGACGGCCAGTCAATTGGTGGACTGGGCCCTCGAAAATATCCAGGCCCTCAATCCAACTTTGCATGCTGTAGCCCACGTGCAAGCCGAGAGTGCGCGGGCCCATGCTCAGGCTCATGACCAGCTCTGGCGTCAGTTGTCAGAGTCCGAACGTCAGGAATTGCCTGCCTTCTTTGGGGTGCCTATTCTGCTCAAGGGCGACTTGGGCCACCCAGCGGGAGAACCTTCCTATGCAGGGCGCCCAGTCATGGCGGACTATGTAGCTAACCAGACTTCTTACTTCGTAGAAAGCATCCAGGCTTTGGGCTTTATCGTGGTCGGCCGGTCCAATGTGCCGGAATTTGGCTTTAAGAATATTGGCGATGCCCAGTTTACCGGGGCAGTCAGCTATCCTGGGACCTAACCCGCAATGCGGGGGTCCAGTGGCAGTATCACCGGCTCAAGGTCGGGCATGAGTGCCAATCGTCACAGCAGTGACGGCGGGGGTCTATCCGGATTCCTGCCGCCTTGTGGCCTGATTGGCCCTCAAGCCTTCCCGTGGCTGGTGCTAGTTGGTCCTGATGGCTACCAGGGTGGCAGGGGGCATCGGTACATTTTAGCTTGACCAAGTCGGTCCGGGATACCTGGACCTTACTTGAGGGGCTGAGGTGGAACAGTGCGTCGCACCTACATGGTGCCGCGCTTAAGTCCTGGGCCCCTGACCTTGCCTCAGCGTCCGCTCCGAATCGCCTATCTGCCGGATTCGCCCTCAACACCTCAAGTTCGCTTAGATGTGGCTAACTTGTTGCGCCAGACGGTAGAACGATTGGCAGGCATGGGTCATGAGCTGAGTCCCAGCTGACTTCCCAGTGGATGTCTATAGTGGCGGCGTGATTATACCACCGCGAGATGCAGTTGAGACGGTTGCTATGATGCGAGGATTTGAGGCTAGTCTGGGTCGCAAATTGACGCCAGACGATATGGAGCCAATGACCTGGGGCATCTACCAGGCCGGCTTGCCTTGGGATGTCGCTGATTACAGCCAGTTGCTGGGCCGTTGGGATCAGCTAGCGACTGATATGGAGAATTTCTTCCAGGACTATGATTTACTTTTTGACGCCTGGGACCAACGGCCGGCGCCCTACATGGGAGTTTTCGGCTATCTGGCGGAGATGGCTCATCGCCTCTTGAATCAGGAGGGCTTAGCCAAAGAAGCTCGCACCGACCTCATTAGGCGAGCGTTGGCAGATAGTTGGGCTTTACACGCTCTGGACCTTCCTCCAGAATCTGGCCGGTCAACCGGCCATCATGTTGCCTCTGGGCAAACTCGTCAGAAGGCCTTCCGCCGGGTGTCCGACTTTGGGCGGCAAGGGCCAGGAACGGGTCCCTCTGCCAGTTGGTCGCCTTTGAAGCGAGAGGTGTCCTAGAGACAGAGTATCGAATAGATAGTACCGAGGTCGGGACGAGTTCCCACTTTTCTTATGGCTTCTGTCTTGGGCCCCAGCAACCCCTGTGTTATAATAGAAGGAAAGAAGAAGGGAGCGCGTATACATGCAAGCTGAACGATTAGAAGCCCCTAGTTAAGGGCATCATCAGCAGGAATTGCCCAACAATTAGTGTGGATCCATCAAGTATTGCTTATTTGATTGGCTATGAGACCCAGCTCGGGAGAGCGGCCTTATTGCTCAAGGTGGTCGCTGACGGTCGCCATCAACTCTATCTCAACCAACTCTTCCCACAGGCTAGCGACTTAGCTCATGACATCGAAATTGTGACCTACCGGTGGGGAGCCAGTCATCACTGGTTTGGCCCAAAGCCTGGCGCCCGGCAAAACAGGGATTGATAAAGGTTTGGCCAGTCATTTTCTCTTGATCTGATGGCGGCCCGTCAAGATTTGCACACTGGTCAATGCTGCTTATTTGGTGGATGACCTGCGGCCATCAAGTCACCTGAGGAGCAAGAACTGATGCGAGGCGTCTGCCCTTAACGATCAGGCCACCCTAGCTCTGATTAACTTAGTGGCGGATGGCTTGCCAGAATCTGAAATGGTCAGCGAATTGGCCGGCATCTATCAGCGTTTGGGCTGCCAGGGCTTTTCCTTTGAACCGATTATTGCTTACGGGGCCAACGGGGCCGATCCTCACCACTGATAACAATGACGATCCGACCTCAACCGGGTGATTCAGTGGTCATTGACATCGGCTCTTCCTACAAGGGCTACTGTTCGGATATGACTCGGACCGTCTTCTACGGGGAGCCGGACGAGGAATCGCGGCGGGTCTATGAGACCGTACGTCAGGCCCAAGAAGCGGCCGTAAAGGCAGTTCGGCCAGGCGTGACCTTTGCTAGCATTGACCGGGCGGCGCGCCAGGTCATTGAGGAGGCTGGCTACGGGGAATACTTCACCCACCGGACCGGTCACTTCATCGGTCGAGAAGTCCACGAAGCAGGCGATGTTTCCGAGTTCAACCAAGCGCAGGCCCAAGTCGGCCAAATCTTCTCCATCGAGCCGGGTATTTACCTGCCAGGCAAGGTCGGGGTGCGGATTGAAGACTTAGTCTTGGTGACAGAGACCGGTTGCCAAGTCCTCAACCAAGTCAGCAAAGATCTGATTGTGGTAGAACCACACTTGAAATTCTAATCCATAAGTGGCTAGGGCTTAGTGATCTCTGGCCACTTTTTGCTTAGCTAGGCGAGTACTTTGACATCAAATCCTCAAAAAAAGTTAACATTACTGACATCATGCTATTTTTAGTGTATAGTAGACTTTGTTGACGGTCTGTCCAAGGGACAACCGTGAGACATGACTTAAGGTAGACGTTATGAGCAAGCTATCGCTCGAGAAAAACGGAAACTGATTCAAATTCTGACCGTTGTGGGTTTGATTCTGACCGTTACGGGCTCAGTCTTTATTGCCAGTTCGCCTTTATTTTAAGGAAGGCGGGGCTGGAGAACTGCTTAAAAGTATGGGGATATTTGGTCCTTTACTCTTCCTCTTATTACAAATTTCCCAGACAATCTATCCCATTATTCCCGGGGCCTACAATGTCATTGGCGATGTGATCTACGGTCACTTTGCTGGCTTCCTGCTCAACTGTACGGGCATGGTCATCGGTTCCTGTATTAACTTCTTCCTAGGCAAACGCTTCGGATCTAGTTTCATCAAGGCTTTCTTGTCAGACAAGCAATACGACCACTATATCGCCAAAATGAATGATGGCTCGGGCCTCCGTCGCCTGCTTAAAATCGGCTTCGTGGCGCCCATCTTCCCGGACGATATCTTCTGTATGATTACCGGTATGTCCAACATCACCTTCAAAGAATTCGTCAAGATGGTACTGCTTTTACCGGCCAGCCTTCCCTCTTCTTCTTCACCTTCCTGTCCAGTGAGATCATTCAGTGGCTCTTCCGGACCTTCCTCCAGAAGGGGTGATAGGATGTTTCGTTGGCTCTTCATTAAGCTAGTGCGATTCTACCAGTTGGCCCTATCGCCACTGTTCCCGCCTAGTTGTCGCTATAGTCCAACCTGTTCCACCTATACTATTCATGCCATTGAAAAACACGGTGCCTTCAAGGGCCTCATCATGGGCTTGGCGCGGATTAGTCGCTGCCATCCCTTTGTAGCAGGGGGCAAGGACCCGGTGCCGGACTACTTTACCTTAAGACGCTCAACCCTACCAGATGGCAGTCCCAAGCCCCATCCCAAGGGTTGTTGTCACCACCATCACTAAGATGAAACATTAAGCTAGGACCTACAGGGCCTGGCTTATTTTTGTGTCGGAAGGGTTTTATGGGGCCTGCCTCTTTTTTTGTGGTCTTGCTTAGGGTATACTAGTACTTGTAAACTTGATGAAAGCGAGGAAATCCTATGATGAAATCCTTCAAATCCTTCCTAATGAATGTCTTAAATGGCTCCGCCCTAGGGGTCATGTCTGCCTTGATTCGGGGCTCTCCTAGGAGAACTCTTCAAGGCCTTAACGCCAAGTTTCCCTGACTTGGCCTTCATGACCCAGATTGTCAGTGCCACCAATACCTTTGTTGGCTTTGCGATTGGGGTGGCGGTTGCCATTCGTTTCGCCCTTAACCCCCTAGAGACCATCACGGTCGGTATGACCACCATGTTGGCAGGTGGTTCCCTTCAATTCCTAGAGTCTGGCCTGCAGCTTTAAGGGACGGGGACATTATCACCATGTGTGTGACGGCCGGTCTGGCGGTGGCAGTCATTCAATTCTTGCGCCCACTGGTGGGGGCTTACGCCATTCTGGTCATTCCAACCTTGACCGTCATTGTAGCGGGTGGCCTGGGCCGTGTGCTCTATCCATACTTCATCCTCATTACCGGTAAGATTGGTGAATTTATCGCCCATCTCTTGACCTTAGAGCAAACCACGCTCTGCATCTGTCTAGCCATTATTTTCGCCTTGATTATTGTGTCGCCTATTTCCTCTGTCGGCATTGGGATTGCCATTTCCTTGGCGGGCGTCGGTTCAGGGGCCGCCAACCTAGGGATTGTAGCTTGTGGCTTTGCCTTAGCCATTGCAGGTCGTCGGGTTAACTCCCTAGGGACCTGTATCGCCCACTTCATCGGTTCGCCTAGGGTTATCCATGCCCTAACATTATCAGCCATCCTAAGCTCTTATTGCCAATCTGCCTTAACGCCGGCATTATGGGCCTCTTGGCCTCCGTCTTCTATATTCAGGGGACGCCGCTATCAGCTGGTTTTGGCCTCAGTGGTTTAGTAGGGCCAGTCAACCACCTCAATATCGTGGGTTGGACAGCCGGGAATGGCCTCGTAACGGTCTTACTCTTCGTCGTGGCCCCAATTGTTTTGGGCTTTGCTAGCGACTACCTCTTCGTCACCCGCCTAGGCTGGATTGACCCAGAAAACTATCGTATTACCATCGATTCAAGAAAAGGAGACAAAAGTTATGAAATTTGCAATTGCTCGGCGCCGGCGCATGGGCTGCTGTTTTGCCTATCAACTTAAACAAAGTGGCCAAGAGGTTATCTTAATCGACCGCTGGCCAGCTCATATTGATGCCATCCGCCAAAATGGTCTGCATGTCGACTGGAATGGCCAAGAAATAGTGGAGCAATTCCCTATCTACTATCCTGAAGAAGTGACCGAACAAGTGGACGTGGTCATCGTCTTCACCAAGGCCATGCAGTTGGCGGACATGTTATCAGCCATTCAACCGGTCTCGGACCTGACACCGCGGTGGTCTGCTTACTCAATGGATTAGGCCACGAGTTAGTCATGAAGCAATATGTGGCCGAAGAGAACCCGAGTCATGGGGCTCTACCATTTGGTCAGTCGCTTTAGACGGCCCAGGCCGAGCAGTGCCGCATGGCGTGGGGAGCCTGTCCCTGCAAAACTTTGTCGACACACCAAACGCTCAGTGCAAGACCCAAGCCATTGTGGCTACCTTGGATGCAGCGGGCTTGCAAGCTAGCTACAGCGAAAAATGTCAAGCGGCTATTTGGCGCAAAGCCTGCGTCAATGCCTGCGGTAACGCGCCAACTGCCTTTGTTGAATGCGACCTGGGTGGCTTCTTCGACAATCCCTCACAGAAGAATTAGTGTCTGCTATCGCCCAAGAGTTTACAGCGGTAGCCGCAACCCAAGGGGTGGAATTTGACCCAGCAGAACTGACTCAATTCATTATCTCTGCTTCCCTTAAGATTCGTGAGCACCACGCCTCCATGTACCAAGATTTGATAATCAACCGTCGTTTGACTGAGGTGGATTACATTAACGGGGCCGTGACCCGAATTGGTGAAGCGTACTGGTATCCCAACGCCCTGTTAACCGCACTATCACCCAAACTGGGTTCATATGAAGGAATTACTCTTGGGTGCCAAATAAAGACAGAAAGTGTCGTTTGCTTGTGGAGCAAGCGACACTTCATTGTTTCGCTCTTAATTTCTTCTTTTTTTTCCCAACAAGTCTTGTTATACTATAGTTAGTTGAAATCATCGTGTCCATTGAAAGAAAGGGAATTATCACATGGCATTAACGAATATTTTTCGGCCTCTTGGGTGGTTTAGGGCTCTTCCTCTTCGGGATGACCCTGATGTCACAAGGGCTAGAAACGGCTGCCGGCAGTCGTCTCAAGCAGATTCTGGAGAAATTGACCGCTAACCGCTTCATCGGGGTAGGGGTCGGTGCCTTAGTCGCTGCCTTGACTCAATCTTCTTCCGCGACCACAGTTATGGCCATTGGGTTCGTTAACTCAGGTTTAATGGACCTCAAAAGTGCGGTCTGGATTATCATGGGAGCCAATATCGGGACCACCATTACCGGGCAGTTGATTGCCTTGAATTTCTCGGCCTATGCGCCACTTATCCTCTTCGCTGGGGTCCTCTTGGCCATGTTTGCCGCCAAAGGCCGCTCCGCAGCTGCGGGCCAAGTCCTGATTGGGCTTGGGATGCTCTTCATGGGCTTGGAAACACATGTCGCAATCCATGGAGCCGCTCCGTTATATGCCAGAATTTACTGGTCTCTTAGCTAAATTCGAGAATCCATTACTGGGGATTGCGGTCGGGGCCATCTTTACCGCAATCATTCAGTCCAGTTCAGCCTCAGTCGGGATTTTGCAGACCTTGGCCCTCAGTGGGGTTGTTACCTTGCCAAGCGCCATTTACGTCCTCTTCGGGCAAAACATCGGGACCTGTATTACAGCCATTCTGGCTTCGATTGGTTCCGAGCGTAATGCTAAGCGGGCGACCTTGATTCACCTCTTATTCAACGTAATTGGGACAATCATCTTCGTAGCGATTAGCATGACAACGCCATTTGTTCAATGGATGGAAGGTCTGACGCCAGGCAATGTACCAGTTCAAATTGCCAATGTCCACACCATCTTCAACGTGGTGACCACCTTCTTGCTCTTGCCATTTGGGGCTCAATTAGTGCGTCTGACCTATGTTTTCCTGCCGGACCTGCCACAAGAGCCAGCACCGAGTGTGGTTCGTCACTTGGACTTCAACATCTTCAATCAAGAATACCATGTTGGTTTGACCACCATGATGGGGGCTCAACTCTACAAGGAAGTCATGAATATGTTAGGTTTAGTACGACAAAACGTAGCCATTGCCTTCAGCCTCTATGATGAGACAGAGGTTGAGGAGAAGGTGGCCGAGATTAAGAGTCGTGAGCAGGACATCGACGAGCTCAACCAGCAGATTGTCCAATATGCGGCCATGTCTCTGACCCACGATGCCAATTTGCAGAGTGGGGAATATGTCAAGATTGCCTCTGACTTAGAGCGTCTGGGCGACCATGCTACCAACATTATGGAGCGTCTGCTTCTAATTCATGACAGCAAGCACGACCTGTCTGAAGAAGCGCGGGAAGAATTAGCAACCATGTCACGCTTGGCTCTAGAAATCTTAGACCAACTCAAGGAAACCGTGGGTGATAACCTGGAGGAAGTCAACAACCAGGAACAATTAATCGACCAAGCCTACGAAACCTTCGAACGCATGCAAATTCAACGGCTTAAGAGTAAGGTCTGTGGGACCAGCAACAGTGTCCACTTCGCTAAGATTCTGACCGACTTCGAGCGTATTGGTGACCACTGTCTTAACATCGCCCAGGAACTGAATACTATCCACCCAAGTTGGAAATTCGTTGAACAACAAGACTAAAATAATCAAGGCTAGGACCTAAGGGTTCTAGCCTTTTTGTTTTGTCATCAAAATGTTAGAAGAAGAAAAGTGTTAAGTCCCCCTCTTTTGGGTATTTATAGAGGGAGGGATCGAAATGCAAGTCCATGATTATCTAGCGGGTCGTTGTTTAACCCAGGCAGAAGTCCAAGAAGTATGGAAGTTGGCGGAAGCTAGGGGGCAGAACCAAGAAACTTGGCTAGCTAGTCTGCCTTCAAAGCCTGCCTTGACGGGTCCGCCCTGGGTCTGTGGCCGTTGTGGTAACCAGGATCCACATCAGTTTTGGACCTTCAAGGGGCTGGATGGTCAGCCTAGGACTTATTGCCTGGACTGCCTATCTCTAGGTCGAGTCATGTCAGGCCAGAGGCTGTATTGTCAGCCGGCTCCAGCCGGAAGGCCTCTGAGCCAGTCTCCGCTGACTTGGCAGGGAGAGTTGACCCCAAGTCAGGCTGAAATTGCTCAGAAGCTGGTTGAAACCTGGCGGGGTCAGGGGCGGCGGCCACAATTAGTCTGGGCGGTCACTGGCGCCGGCAAGACCGAGTTGGTTTTTCCTCTCTTGGAGCAGGTGCTCATAGATGGAGGCCGGGTCTGCCTGGCCTCGCCCCGAATTGATGTCTGCTTGGAGCTAGCGCCTCGGGTTAAGGCCGCCTTTGCTAGCTTAGACTGTCAGGTCCTCTATGGGGGGAGCCAAGATCGATATGAGCTCAAGCCCCTAACGCTAGCCACAACCCACCAACTGTTACGTTCCTATCAGGCCTTTGACTGCTTGATTGTGGATGAGGTGGATGCCTTTCCCTATGTGGATTCTCGTGCCTTGCATGAGGCAGTAAGGCGAGCCCTTAAGCCGGGAGGTTTATTAGTTTATCTGACCGCCACACCGGATGACCGGCTCTTGTCGGACTGGGAGGCGGGGCGCTTGGTCTGCCAACAATTGCCGGCTCGCTATCATGGACATCCTTTGCCCCTGCCACAGTTGCAGTGGGTAGGGGCCTGGCCTAAGGGCTTAGCTGCCGGTCGCTTGATTCGGCCGCTTAAGCAGATTTTGCGGCGCTTCGGCCATTTAGAAGGTCCTAAATTACTTTTTGTGCCCCACATTCCGCAAGCCCAGACCTGTGCCAAGCTCTTGAAACCCTTGTTGCCGGGCCTGGCGCTAAGCTCAGTTCATGCCAGTGACCCTAAGCGCCAGGACAAGGTAACGGCGCTACGACAAGGCAGGCTGGATTTATTGGTGACCACGACCATTTTAGAGCGGGGTGTGACTTTGCCCCATTGCCAGGTCTGTATTCTGGGGGCGGATGATGAACTCTATACGCGAGCCAGTCTTATGCAAATGAGCGGTCGGGTAGGGCGAAGCGCCGACCAGCCGACGGGGGCTCTTTGGTGGTTGCATCAGGGGCAAAGTCTTGCCATGCGCCAGGCCATTCAGCAACTTGGCGCCCTCAATCAGACAGCCCAAGCGCGTGGGCTTTTGCGGGCCAACTAGGAGGTGGAAAGTTTGAAGTGTATCATGTGCCAAGAAGCCTGCCATCAGGGGCCGATCATCTGGGACTACCTAGCTTGGGGTCCCTTGCCTGAGTCAGTTCTCTGTCGCACCTGCCAAGACCTCTGGCAGACTCAGATTGAAGGCCAGGTCATTTGCTGGGGTTGTGGTCGGCGCTTGTCCCAGGAGGCCCAGGATCCCTATCATGCCGTAGCCTATCTGGCAGGATCAACATGCCTATTGCCAAGAATGCCAGGCCTGGCTCAGCCGCTATCCCATCGACTTAATCCATCACCAGGCCCTCTGTCCCTATCAAGGATCCCTGCGCCAGTGGCTCCACAGCTACAAATACTTAGGAGATATCCGCCAGGCCCAGGCCCCTGCGCAGCGCTTGAGGGCCTTTGCCAGCCAACATCCAAAGGCCCATTGGTTGGTCTTGCCCTCGTCGCCAGCCAGTTTGGCCCAACGCCAATTTCACGCCACGCGCCAGCTCTTAGAAGTGGCGGGTTTGAAGGTTTTTTGTCCTTTTGACTATGTGGGGGATGGAGTCAAGCAAGCTAGCAAGAGCCGGCAACAACGCCTAGCGTTGGGTCAAGTTTTTGCCCTTAAGGAAGAAGTATTAGCTCACTTGCCTGGGGGCGAATGGTGGCTCTTTGATGATGTTTACACGACTGGAAGCACCCTCTTGCGGGCCAAATCCTTGTTGTATCCTGTAGCAAAAAATCGGCAAATCCCCCTCTATTCCTTTTCTTTATTCCGTGAAGGGCGTGCAGAAAAATAATTGAGTGTTTCCGCTTTCAATCTTAGGATGGGTATGCTATAATAAACATAAGCAGAAGATAAACTGCTTGACAATAGGATTAACATCCCGGGATTAACCCTATTAATCACCAACAGAAATGAGGGATTCGGTTATGTTTAACTATAATGTACGCGGAGAAAATATTGAAGTGACCAAAAGCCATCCGTGACTATGCAGAGAAGAAAGTCAAGTTAGAGCGTTTCTTCGACAATGCCCCAGATGCGACGGCTTATGTTAACCTCAAGGTATATCCGACAAGACAGCTAAAGCCGAGTGACCATTCCGCTCTCCTTCCTAGTGTTGCGTGCGGAAGAAACCAACCCAGATTTATATGCAAGTATTGACCTGGTGGTGGATAAACTCGAACGCCAAGTGCGTAAACATAAAACAAAAATTCACCGTAAATATCGCGAAGTTCATGGTGATGCAGGGGCTTATGATGCGCTCCTCAACCAGGCAAGTGAACCTGCTAGCGAAGAACCTGAGCTAGATATCGTGCGAGTCAAAAACGCATTAGCCCTCAAACCAATGAGCAGCGAAGAAGCGGTATTACAAATGAACATGTCTGGGCCATGACTTCTTCGTCTACACAGACGCAGAAACAGAAGAATTCAGCATTGTCTATCGTCGTAAAGATGGCCAGCTATGGTCTGATTGAGACGGCAGAACTCTAAGCTAAAGTTGATTTTGAAAAGGCGAGACCAGGGTCTCGTCTTTTTGTTTGAGCTGGATACTGACGGGCCATTATTTAGGGAGCTAGATCCAATCCTTGCAGGAAAGAAGCCCAACCGGCTTTTTCATTTTTAGTATAAAAACATTCAAATTCTGCACGAATTCTGCTATAATAGAATAGATGCATTAGGCATAACTTATGATGTAGATAAACAAAGGAGATTATTAATGGCTAATTTTCTAAGAAACCTCGTTGAAAACGATAAAGCAGAATTGCGCCGGACAGGTCGTATTGCCGACCAAGTCATGCGTTAGAAGACAAATACAAAGGCCATGAGCGATGAAGAATTACGCGCCCAAACGGCTGAATTTAAGAAACGCCTGGAAGCAGGTACTAAATTAGACGACCTCTTGGTAGAAGCTTTCGCTGTTGTGCGTGAAGCGGACCGTCGTGTCTTGGGTCTCTTCCCATACCGCGTCCAAATCCAAGGTGGGATTGTCATCCATGGCGGTAACATTGCCGAAATGCGTACCGGGGAAGGGAAAACCTTGACCGAAACCATGCCGGTATACCTCAATGCCCTAACTGGCAAAGGGGTTCACGTCGTGACCGTTAACGAATACTTAGCAACCCGTGACTCCAAGGAAATGGGGGCTGTCTACGAATTCCTAGGTTTGACTGTCGGGCTTTAACCTCAACAGCATGTCATCTGCTGAGAAGCGTGAAGCTTACAACTGTGACATCACTTATTCTACTAACAACGAATTAGGCTTTGACTACCTCCGTGACAACATGGTGGTTTACAAGGAGCAAATGGTACAACGTCCATTGCATTTTGCGGTAGTCGATGAAGTGGACTCCATCTTAGTCGATGAAGCTCGTACCCCACTGATTATCTCTGGTCAAGCTGAGAAATCAACCGCCCTCTACACTCGGGCAGACTACTTCGCTAAAGGCTTGAAGGCTGAAGAAGACTATACTATTGACTTGACTTCTAAGACCATCGCCTTGACTGACCAAGGGGTTGACAAGGCTGAACGTGTCTTCCGTCTGGAAAACCTCTACGATGTTAACAACTCTGTCTTGGTTCACCACATTGACCAAGCTTTGCGTGCTAACTACATTATGTTGCACGACATCGACTACGTGGTTGACGAAGGCAAGGTTAAGATTGTCGATCCATTTACGGGTCGTATCATGGACGGTCGTCGTTACTCTGACGGTCTCCACCAAGCTATCGAAGCTAAGGAAAACGTTGAAATCGAAGACGAGTCTAAGACTATGGCGACTATCACCTTCCAAAACTACTTCCGTATGTATGAGAAGTTATCAGGGATGACCGGGACGGCCAAGACCGAGGAAGAAGAATTCCGCGAAATCTACGGCATGAACGTGGTCGTAATCCCAACCAACCGTCCAGTACAACGGGTGGATGCGCCAGACCAACTCTATCCAAGTCTTAAATCTAAATTCAAGGCAGTGGTGGCTGACATTAAGGAACGCCACAGTAAGGGGCCAACCAATCTTGGTTGGTACAGTTGCCGTTGAAACCTCTGAATACCTGTCTAATCTCTTGACCAAGGAAGGCATTCCTCACGAAGTCCTCAACGCTAAGAACCACTTCAAGGAAGCAGAAATCGTTATGCAAGCGGGCCAACGTGGTGCAGTTACCATCGCGACCAACATGGCCGGTCGTGGTACTGACATTAAGTTAGGTCACGGTGTTAAGGAATTAGGGTGGTCTCTGCGTGATCGGGACTGAACGTCACGAATCTCGTCGTATTGACAACCAGCTCCGTGGTCGTTCAGGTCGTCAAGGGGACCCAGGTGCTTCCCAATTCTACCTATCTCTTGAAGATGACCTCATGCGTCGTTTCGGTTCTGACCGAATCAAAGCTATGTGGGAGCGTCTCAATGTGACGGATGAAGAGATGGAAGATATGGCTATTACCAGCCGTTTCCTCTCCCGCCAAGTAGAATCTGCGCAAAAACGCGTCGAAGGGAACAACTACGATACACGTAAGAACGTCTTGGAATATGACGAAGTAATGCGTGAACAACGTGAAGTTATCTATAGCCAACGTCAACAAGTCATCAACGAAACAGACAACTTAACTGACGCAGTCAAAGGCATGATCAAACGTACCATTATCCGTGAAGTGGAAGCCGTGACTGAAGGCGACAAGAAAGACTGGAACTACCGTGGTCTCTTGGATTACGCACACGCTAACCTAGTCAACCCAGAACAATTGACCCTTCAAGACCTAGAAGGCAAATCTGCTAAAGAATTAGTTGAAACCCTCTATGGGACTGCTATGAAGGTCTTCCAAAGCAAGTTGGACATGCTCTATGGTCCAGAGCAAGTCTTGGAATTTGAGAAAGTGATCATCCTACGTGTGGTAGACAGCAAGTGGACCGATCACATCGACATGATGGATCACCTACGCCAAGGGGTCGGCTTGCGGGCTTACGCTCAAACCAACCCATTGACTGAATACCAAACGGAAGGTTACGAACGTTTCCAAGAAATGATTGCTGAAATCGAGTTTGACGTGACACGCTTCATTATGAAGTCACAAATCCGTCAAAACTTGGAGCGCGAACAAGTTAACGCATAATCAAAAATCCCATTATATCATATATGATATAATGGGATTTTTTTGCTTGTTTGGCCTAACTTCAAAAAAGTGTCATATATAGTTGACATCCTCTCCCAAAAGGACTATACTATGTGTAACATATATGTGACACACAAGAAAGAAGGCGTGCTATGAACCGCGAGCGAGAACTACGTCAGAGCCGGAAACTCTCACAGTTAGCCCTAGCCAAAGAGGTTGGGGTCGCCCGACAAACCATTAACCTAATCGAAAATGACAAGTACAATCCATCCTTGGATCTCTGCCTCAAGCTAGCCTATGCGCTCGAGACAGACTTGAATACCTTATTCTGGGAGGTCGAATTGCATGAATCAACCACACAAGCATAAGAAATTTAGCTGGGAGAACTGGATCCGACGCTTTTACGGAGTACAGAACTTAGACGAATATCGTATGGCCGAAATCAATAAGATTGGCAACAAGGCCTATCTGATCTTGCTGCCCTATCTTGGCTTGGCCAACGTCGCAGCCTATTTTCTCTGGTACTTCCAACCTGAGTGGGCCTTTTGGGGCATGCTGGGTTGTAATCTCTTGGTGCTGCTAGGGCTCCAATACCTATGTGGCGACCAAGGTTCATCGCCTCAAGCTAGATGCCTAGAAGTCGAACTAACAAGGTCCGAGCAAGCCCTCAAAGACCTAGTCTGGTCGGCCATAAAAAGCCGGGATTTTCTTCGCTGTTTGGATGCACTTTTCCCTAGCAGCCATCGGGGCCCTCTTGGGGGAAGATGGCATGGCTCATCTGATTCAGTGGCGCTACATTATCATTAATGCCTTAGGAGGGGTCTTCTTCGGGATTGTGACCTACATAGTAGGACGTCGGCGCTTGCGAGATGGCCAAGCTGACCTAGAAGAAGACCTAGAGTCGAGTCAAGAGGAGGATGACCATGAAAACTAACTATCTAAGATGGCTAGCCATTCTGGCAGGTATGGGCTTGATTGCCATCGCCCTGTCTCGTGGCATGGGCTACTGGCAGGAATCCCTCATTCAGATGGATTCGACCCTGCGAATTAGCATTGGCCTCATTCTAGGCCTTAGTTTCTTCGTATTTGTTTATTGGCAACAGAGAAAAAATAAGAAGTAATCAGCAGATTAGGAGGTAATTCCCATGATTGAATTCCAAGACGTCTCTAAAACTTACGGGGCCACTCAAGCCCTCAAAAATCTCAACCTTAGCATCCAAGAAGGCCAAATTGTCGGCCTAATCGGCCATAATGGGGCCGGTAAATCCACTACCATCAAATCCCTGGTATCTGTTATTAACCCGACTGCAGGCAAAATCCTAGTCGATGGCTTAGACTTGGCTAGCAACCGGCTAAGAATCAAGCAAAAGATTGGCTATGTAGCCGATTCGCCAGACCTCTTCCTACGCCTGACGGCTCAGGAATTCTGGGACTTGGTGGCTGCCTCTTATGGCCTAAACAAGCAGGATTATGAAAATCGACTAGTAGATCTGCTTGGTCTCTTTGATTTTTGCCAGCCACCGTTATGAAGTCATTGAGACCTTCTCGCACGGTATGCGGCAGAAAGTCTTCGTCATTGGCGCTCTCTTGTCTGACCCTGACATTTGGGTGCTCGATGAACCTATGACCGGTTTGGATCCTCAGGCTGCTTTTGACCTCAAGCAACTCATGCGAGCCCATGCCGATAAAGGCAAAACGGTTCTCTTTTCAACTCATGTCTTAGAAGTAGCCGAGCAGCTCTGTGATCGCCTGGCCATCCTTAAGAAGGGGAACTAATCTTCTACGGAACAGTGGCAGAGCTCAGGCGGAACATCCCGACCAGCCTAGAAGCCATCTATTTGAATTTGGCAGGGCGTAAGGAAGAAGGCGAGTCTCATGCGTCTTAAAATGATATGGCAATTGATGCGGGTCAATATCCTCTATGCGGGTCAGGCTGGTGCCCTCGTGCGTTATCGCCAAAGACAAGCGGCTAACCCTAATAAGAAGCTAGACGTACCCATGATTCTCATCCGCCAGTACCTACTGGTAGGGGCCATGTATGTCTTTCTCTTTTGCTTTATGAATGGCTTCTTCCAACTGGGTTTGGGGCACCCATGCGATTTACAGTCATTGTTTCGTCTTCGTGCTCATGATGCTTTGGGACGAGGGCTTTATGACCTTCTATAATGTCTTCTATGAAAGTGGCGACCTACAAGCTTACCGGCCTTATGCCTATTCCGAAGGCGAAATTATGCTGGCCAAGCTCTTGTCAGCTCTGATGGTCATTCTCTTTACCATCCTACCAGTCCTCTGCTACTTTATTCTCTTAGCCATTCAGAGTCCCGGCTTGTTGGTCTTGACCTTGCCGCTAGCCTTGCTAGGCTTTAGTCTGATTCTGGCCACCATCATTTCCTTGTTGATTGTGCTGGCTCATTATTTGACCAAAACAACTGTTTTCCGTCAACATAAACAATTGGCTTCCAATCTGCTCATGGCTTTGGTGATGATTATCACCTTCTGGGCGGTCTTCCAAATCAATGGCAGCCGGGATGATTTTAGTAATCTATCTGGCATGGCACAGATTTTTATGCCTTTCTATGACCTGGTGATGAATCCAGGACAAATCAATGCCTGGCTTGGGCTCTTGCCTTGGCTAGCCGTCTTAGTGGCACTCCAAATCCTGCTAAGACTTCAAGTGGTGCCATAATTTTACGAAGCAGCTCTGACAACTTCCAGCCAATCCGGCATAGGTCAGCGTAAGAGCCGCATCTATCATTTTGGTAGCCAAGGGCGTCTAGCCTGGGTTAAAACCTACGTTTGGCGTCTGGTAAGCGAGGGCTCGGTGCTCATGCAGGCCATCCTGATGAGTAGCATTTTCCCTTATATCTTCCTGATAGCCATTCTAGGGGGCTTGTCAGAAAAACCAGAACTGCTGACGGAATTGGTGCAAGCTCACTACCTAGCGCCCCTCATGCTCCTGGTAATCTTTATCGCTGGCTTTAACGCCGGCTATGGTGGCCTAGCCATGATGGGCCATTCCCTGGAAAAGGACAATCTGGCCTATATCAAGACCCTGCCAATGGATTTAATGGGCTATCTCAAGAAAAAATTCTGGTTATTAGTTGGTCTGCAAAGCCCGCTAGAGCTGGCCATATTGATTGGCCTCTGCCTCTTCTTAGGCATGGAGTGGTAGGGTCATCAGTACCCTAATCTTAACCTGGCTGGTGGTCAGCCTAGCTTGGTCTAGCTGGTCCTACAGCAAGGATTATCTGGAGCCTGTTACCCAATGGTCTAATGTCTCCGAACTCTATAGTCGAGGCAGCACCTGGGTACGGAGCATGCTGATGCTGTTGGGTTATATTGTGACCATTGGTCTGGTCGTGGGAGAGTATGTGCTCTTGATGAATCTGCCTGAGGAAACCGGCTATCTTCACGCCCTAGACTTAAGTATTGCCCTCTTGGGTGTATGTGGGATGGTGGCCTTGGTTGCTTGGCATCGACTTGCTATCCAAGTTCGCGGTGTCGAGGCAGAAGGGTCAATAGGTCGGAAATGGCTATATTGGCCGCTAGCCATTGCTCTGATGGGAGTAATTCTCAATGTGGGTTTACTCCCTCAGAACCTAGCTTTTAATTTCTTAGTATCTATTTTGGGCGATCAGCAAACAATCTTCATGCTTGGAACCTTAGTAGGGGGAATTATCTTCGTTTCTGTTTTCCTTTGGCTCTACTATAAGCATTCTGGGGAAAAATTCCAATTTGGGTGGAAAGATTTGGGGATTTCAATTCTATCTACTATTGCTATGAGAATAGCGATTTCACTCCTTTACGGAGCTATGCATTCCTCTCAAGAAATGACGGGAAATGATGCGGCCTTAGGGGGTATGTTAGGAGTTGCAACAGAGCCTAGCCTATGGATTGCTTATTTCTTTATCTCGGTCATTGGGCCAATTAGTGAAGAGGTCATTTTCCGCGGATATTTCAAGAAACTCTTCTGTCTCAACGGTCATTTTGGTTGGTTTGCCGCTTTGGTATCCTCAGTCCTATTCGGCTACATGCATGGATCTAGCACACTCTTCGAGTGGTTACTTTATGGAGGCATGAGCCTAGGACTTTACCTCAGCTTCCGTCGTCGGAATCAGCTAATCGATTCCATCGCCCTCCATATTGGGAATAACCTATTTGTAAGTGTCATACAGCTGCTAATGTATTATGGTATCTTGCAACTGCAATAAGAGAAAACCTCGCTCTTGAGACTTAGGAGCGAGTTTTTTTCTATGCTTAGTGTTAGGATGAGATAAGAACCTCAGTTTGGCGTGGCGTATTTGAAAAGTTGCTTGATTTTCCGATAGGGAACCCTTACAATGTGACTAAACGGTGATTTTTTGCACATAAAAAGCGGTATGTCAAAAGCTAGCTATCAACGGCTCATACACCATGGGGAGGTGTTTTCAATTAAAACAGAAAATTTACAAGCCTATGTAGACCAATATTATGGTTGCGATTCTCACATTATAGATTGGCGTGCCAGTAACTTTTTATCTCGGATTGATTATTGGGTGTATGACCATCAAAACCGAGTCACGCATTATGCCATCATCGACATTGATAATTTAGAGTGGACCGGCTGGGGGGATGATCGAACCCCGAGAGAGCCTTATGTACGCACTATGGTTGCCCCTGGTTATTTCCACCATTGGTTCCTAGTGGATGACCCCATAGACGGGCAATATGCTTTTAATGGCACTCAATCCTTTAACACCTTTCACGGGAAGGCAAGGGATTTACAAATAGAGGTACAAACACATCAAGCAGAGGATGAACTGAGACATTGCCCGCCAACCAATCCCATTGAATCCAAAGATACCCAGCGTTTCAAGGAAAGTTTGGCACCTCTATTCACTAAGGATTTTAAGCTGACTAATATTGAGGGACGCCTTTTTGGGGATGAGGTCCATCTGAGCCTAGTTAGCCCTGAAGGTGACTTGCATCGATTAGAGTTATTACAGATCTTAAGTGTCAAGAAAGAAAAACGAGACAGAATAGAAGGCACGCAATTTCTTGACCTAGAAGTGACAGAGGTGCCTTGGGAGATGTATGGTCGCGTTGAAACAAGATTTGTGACTACTCTTACCCTTCAGCACGAGGATTATCTCTATACCATCCAGTTCCTAGTAGCCAATTGGGCAAAATAATGTTGTAATAGGAAGAAATCATATAAAAGCCCACCGACTCTATGAATTAGAGCGGTGGGCTTCTATGTTTTTTTAGCCGTTAATTTTTTAGGTGGTTTAAGTAGATGGAGTTAATGCTAGCTAGTCACTAACTCTCCGAGAGCTAGTTGTTGGAAACAACAGGACAACGAAAACTCCTGGTTGTCAATATGAAGACAGGTGTAGCTACGATTTTCCTTAGTATAGTAAGTTTCGCTCAAGTTGAAAGACTGATGGGGCTGGTTCCGTCTCCGAAAAATAAGCTTCTGACAGTGGGCCAGCGACAGAGTAAGTGGTCGTGGTGTATGAGAGAAGGACAAGGTGAGCGTGTCTAGGGTGTCGTACCAAAAGTAGGAAGTGATAGGAAAGGTAAAATAAGGCTCGATTTCCTGTCTTAGAGTGTCGAGGTTTTGCCTTGAAACAGTCTGAACCTTATTGATTTTAAGTGTATATTGATCAGGCAACTGATCAAGAAGCTCAGTTTCAAGTTGGCGACAGGCGATTGAAAGTTCCATATACTGGAAGCTCAGGAAAAAGGTAGTAATTCCCTCGTCATCTGGCGGATGACTAATGAGAATGTGATTGCTAAAATAGTGGGTCTGGTATTCCGGATGATCTGCAAGCAATAAATCAGCCGGCCTAACGAGACTGTCGTAAGAGAAAAAGTCAATGGACATACAGTCGGAGAAAGTAAGTGACATATATTGACCGAAGACATCAATATAGAATTGTAAGGTACGGAAATGGGGACTAGCATGAGCAGAGATTAGATGAGGATTACCCAAAAAATTGGCGTTAGCCAAATTAACATGGTAGTTGAGGTCCTTTAATAGCATGATTCCTAATCTCCCTTGCTTTTTTTTTTATGTAAGCTTAAGGCAACTATACCATATAATAATTTGATTTTCTATAAGATTAATATGACGAGAGTTTCCATCAGCCCAGTCGCGCTAGGCAGTTTTATCTTATCTTTAAGACTGCAAGATGATAGTCGATAGGTCTGTGATTTTGACAGGACGTTTGGCTCTAAACTATGCTATAATAGGAGCTAGATAGGGAGTGACTTTAAATTTGATGAAATACCTTTTATTACTGCGTGGAATCAATGTGGGTGGCAAGAACAAAGTAGTTATGAGTGAACTTAGAGCTCAGCTTGAGGCTTTGGGTTATGAAGCAGTCACTACCTACATTAATAGTGGGAATGCCTTTTTCGAGACGGAGGAGCCTCTGGAGCGCATCAAGGCTAAGATTGGCGACATGTTGGCGACTTATCCTTTTACCATTTATCATGTAATCTTAAGTCGCGATGCTTACTTGGCGGATGCCGCACAAGTGCCGGACTGGTGGCAGGAACCCTTGGCACGTCGTGATGTGCTCTTCTACACCGATCAGGTGGATTATGAGCATATGAAGGCTCGCATTCAGGCCATGCCCCTACACGATGAAGTGGTTCATTTTGGTGACCGGGCGGTCTTCTGGGGCAAATACACGGAAAGTGAATACCTCAAGACCTCCTACCACAAGTACTTGCTCAAGGAGGACTTCTACCCGCAGATTACTATCCGCAATGGTAAGACCTTCGATAAATTACGGGACTTGCTAGGGTAAGCCCAAAAAAGAGCCGGATTCGGAAGTCCGGCTCTTTGCTTAGGTCAGCCAACAGGCTAGCCAGAAAATCAGGGATAGGGCGCCACGAATTAAGAGATGGCGTGCCTGTATTCGGCCTAGTAGATAATGTCCATTGAGCAGGGCGCAGATCATCAGGCTGACTAGCGCCAAACCTAGCCCAAAACAGGCCGGGCCGTGGGCTAGCCAGCCCAAGCAGGTGGCTAGGCTGGCTGCTATAAGACTCAAGGCGCAGAAGACATTAAGTCCGGTCAGCCAAGCCAGACCGGGGCGCCGGCTATAAAGACTGGCGCTTAGCATGGCTAGGGCGTAAAGGACTAAAAGCGTTAGTAAGATAATTTTCATGATAGGACCTCCTTGTAGGTTACTATCTCTAGTAAAACCTGAGGGGCTAAGCCCCTGTCAAGAGGAGGAACCCAAAAATGTTGCAGACGGGACAGATTGAAGCCAAATACCAGGTCAGTCGCGACACCCTGAGATTCTATATTGAAGAGGGTCTCGTGCTGCCTGAAAAGGTGGCCGGCAAGTATCAGTGGTTGCCTGAACATGAGGCGGCTTTGATCAATATTTTGGAACTTCGGGACCTAGGCTTATCGGTTAAGGCTATTAAACGCATTAAGGAATTGCATGAGACGACGTGGAACCGAGATTCAATGGCGGGAGAATTTGGCGGTTGTGGAGGAAGAGCTAGCAGATTTAGACCGTCAACAAGCTGACTTGGACCGTCGCCGGGCGTCTTTGGGCGCTTTGGCCGACCAATTGCGTCAGCGCTTAGAAGTTTAAAACTAATAACAATTAAAGCCGTAGGCCCCCTGGTGGGGCCTTTTACCATTGTCCCGCTAGGTTTTGCGTGGTAGCAATAAGGTGATTGACTAAACGAAGGAGCGTTGATTGTGGAATTATATGAAATTCGTCAATTCATTGACAAAGCTACTAACCAATTAGCTGGCTTCAGGTGTCTTTGACAGAGGCTTTAGAAGCAGATATTGCCGACTACTGAACATCAGATGTCGGCGCCTGATTTCTGGATGATAATGAGAAGGCTCTAGAAAACTGTCACCAACTAACTTTAGCTAAGGAGACTTACTCGACCATTCATGCTTTGGAAGAAGGTGTGAGCGGATATTGAAGTGGTGCCCTTGAGCTCTATGAAGAGACAGAAGATGCGATATCTTGGCCGAAAGCGGAAGGTCAGGGTTGCCCAAGTCAGCGGACCTGGATGCTACGAGATGAAGTTGCTCTTATCGGGACCCTCATGATGCAATAATGCCATTCTGGAAATTCATCCAGGGCCGGCGGGACCGAGTCCCAGGACTGGGGCAGTATGCTCTTTAGCGTATGTAGCCGTACGGGCGGATAAAGCAGGGTTTCAAGGTAACGGTCTTGGATTATCAAGACAGGAAGAAGCAGGTAGTAAGAGTGTGACTTTGGAAAATCGAAGGCCACAATGCCTATAGCTACCTCAGTCAGAGAAAAGGTACACCGTTTGGTGCGGATTTCTGCTTTGACTCAACAAGCCATGCCATACATCCTTTGCTTCGCTGAAGTAGACGCCTATGTTAGATGATACCATTGAGATTGACATCAACCCCGATGATTTGCGGATTGATACCTATCGGGCTTCAGTCGGGGTCCAGCACATCAACAAGACTTCCCTCAGCTATTCGGATTACCCATATTCCGACTGGTATTGTGACTCAGAGTCAGTCCAGCGTTCTCAGTTCCAGAACTGGGATTTAGCCATGGCCATGTCAGGCCAAGCTTCTACCAATTAGAGGAAGAGAACAAGGCCAAGGAATTAGCAGCTCTCAAAAGGGGAAATAAAAGAGGACATGCTCGGGGTTCTGCAAATTCGCTCTATGTCTTCCATCAACATCACATGGTCGAGATGGCATCACCGACTGGCCATAGTCGGGAATACCGAGCTGCCGCGGACGGCGACCTCAACACTTTTATCGATGCCTATCTCAAATGGCAAATGGGCGATTCTGCCTCCTGATACACAATTGACATTCCTTGGACCCAGTGGACGAGGAATGTGGTGATCTAGAGGACCAATTTAGAGAGAGAAAGAAAGGTGACCAGATGATTCAATTACAACGCCGTCAGCAAACAATGTGACATGGGTCACTGCCCTACATGACATCAACCTCTTCATTGACAAAGGAGCTCTGTCTCACTTGACTGGGCCAAGTGAGCGTGCAAGTCAACCCTGATGGAAGTTGCTTTTATCGTGAAGAAATGCAGACCCGCGGAACTATCCGAGTAGGGGACTTCACCTCACATGCTCATGATGCACAAGTGTCATACTCGAGCGGACAGTAGGGGTGTCTTCCAGGACTCCAAAGTCTTTGCCTAAATTGAACGTCTGCGAAAATATCGCGTTTGCGCCCTAGAGGTAATGGGCAGACGAGTGGCTGGACTACTAAAGCCCGGGTCAAGGGAAGAAGTTTGGGGTGAGGTGGGCTGAGCCCGCAGGCTAAATCCCATCCAAATCACCATCAGGTGAGGGCAACAACGGTGGCCGTGCTCGAGCTTATTGCCAACCGGCGGCTATTTGATTGCGGATGAGCCAACTGGTAACTCTGGACCCTGGAGACGCGTGGGCATGGGCATCTGTCGTCCTAGAATCCATCTCATCGCCGAACTCACCATTCTTTGATGGGGACCCACAACGATGGTACTACTGATGGGACCGCTCAGCACCGCAGTGGTGTCTTTGGACATTGACGGGTGTCCGCGATGACCTGGAAGGGGGATTACCACCATGAGAGCCATTAAGTTTCTTCCGTCATATTCGTTACGACGTTTCCGTAACCTCTTCCATGTGGGCTCATGACCTTGGTGTCCATCTTCACCAAGCGACCTTAATCCCTGATCATTAAGGATTGGGAGCCTCGTCCCACCTGGACTAACATTACCGAAGCAACGCGAAATATCGAAACAGACCTTCCGGCGGCAGGTGCTGATTGACCGCACTACGACCAGAAGAAGAGGCCACACTCAAGACGCAAATCTAGAGCCTGGAGCATGTCCACGGATGTGGCTCCATCGCGTGACAGGAGGAGGAACTAGAGCACTATAAGAAGACAATCACCTTCCTGTCGATGTCATTGAAGAGGGACAGAACTCACTAACGTTTATGTAGTCTCAGTGGATAGGGCGAGAACTACAGGTAGGTGGCCCAGGACATTCGTAAAGCTAGCCAAGGTAGAAGGCGCTTAATGTGGTTCCACAGACGTTGGCTGAGACCATCTCTGAGCTGCCATCAATGCTGTGCGGATTGTTCCTGGCCAGTACTGGCCTCTATCTTCGTCATGTCTTTTGCGTACTTCTGGTGTCAAACATACCATCTCGTCTGACACGGTATACTTTGCCCATGCACAGAAACTGATTATGCGGCTCAGTAGCAAACCAAGCACTGACTCGCGCGCCTTTCAAATATGAAGGGGCCTGGCATTGGTTTGATTTCGGGTCTTCTGGCCTTTGGGTGCCTTGTGTGGCACTCCTATGGAAAGGAGCCCATAGCTACTACGCCAGAGCTTCTTAGGACTAGCTAATCTCCGCGTAGCCACCATGCCACTGGCCTACATGTAGGGAGCAGGACTCTCGTGATTGGGATTGTCTTGGGTCGCCTAGGGCGAGGCCGCCTAATCCGTCATGTTTCCTTAGATATATATAGTCTAAAGTGAGACTGGAAGATATTTCCAGTCCTTTTATCGATACTGAGTGCCAGCTAGTGTGAAAATGCGGTCTTAGTTGAGTGAGTCTTCTAATTTGGCTGCTTAAAATGCTGACCTTGTAGAAGCGAGGCCAGTAGGCGGTGCGCTTTCCACTGGCAATAGCGCCGATAGTGTAAGAGAGTAGGGAAGTAGGCTAGGCGGCAGTGAGTGAAACCTAAGGAGAAAGTGGCGCGCCTGAGCGGAAGTGTGCCAGCCGCTGAGACGATATTGAAAATCCGGGCTGACGTGAGTGGGTACATCTCAGTGACGGTCATCATGTAGAACGTAACGGCACGTTAGAGATACCGCAAAGAATAAAACTAATAAGGAGGAAGAAGGCGAAGAAGGCATCTGCTGACAGAGTGTAACGGATGGTCAGCCCCATCGCGCCACCAGGCCGCCAATGGTGAGGATGGACTTTCAGGCTAGGAGCGATGGATGGCGGATGGCCCTTGCAGGCGGGAAAGGTAAATCACTCAGATAAGGCCTCAGGCTGAGCCGCGACTTTCGTTGAGCCGCAGTAGTAATCTGAGGGGTGGAGACTTTGACTTGGAGCTCAAGTGCGTATGCCCTGACAATGATCCCTAGCAATCAGAAGCGTTAATGATTACATAAGAGAGGCAAGGTAGCGTTGCGATCTTGTATGGGCCTTGATAAAGTCGACCCTTCCTGAAGAGGGTGAAGAGAGGCCTCGCATCCGCTTGATGATGCGCAACGGCGTGGAAGTTAGCGGTCAGTGATGATACTGACGAGCACTTTCAAGACAATCTGCTAACGGCGGTGTTTCGAACAATGGCAGAGTGGCATAGAGGGCAACCTCAGAGAATAGGCGCGATAAACTTTTGGGACAGGAGCACCAATGGTTTTGTTCCGGTGGTCTGAGTTTATGGACGCGCGTAACAACTCAGGCTGGCTAGCACGATTTGGTGGCGTAGAAACACCGAGCGGTGAACTGGGTGGTCCAAATCTTGAGGAGCACCAAGAGCAGGAGACCGGGAGTGAATTAAGTGAAGCTGATGTGGTGGCGATAAAGCCGGGCGAAAGAGCCCCAGCGAGGATACACGAGGACCTTGAGTTCGTTGTAGTCGATGTGTTGTCTGTTGTGGATGTATCGAGCTAGGCTACGGTAAAGGGCATACAGTAGCGAGAGCCACTGGCCCTCACTGCAGGACAGGCCACGTAAATGGCTGAGTCCACAATGTGCTTGAGGATAATCTGCAGCTGATGACTGAGGTCAGGATCACGAACAAGACGTACCATGGATGCATCACACAGGCTGACAAGCAATCAGTTTACTTGAGATTTGTTTATTGGATGCTCGTGAGGTCTGCTTCCATGGGAATCACTCCTTTCTTAATGGAATTTTAGCTCTATACAGGAGTTGGAGGCTCACCATCAATGCCGGACGAGGTTCTGAGCCTGAGGCTAGTATTACGATCACAAACCAGGAATCGCTTTACATCAACTATTTAGTGGAAAAGATGCTACCTGGGTCCGTCTACGGTAGTGGACTGTATGCTTATAGAGAGAGGAGGCGCCCAGATGCGAGATGGACAGGGACAAGACTGTGAAAATGGCTATCGAGCTTAGTGGTGATGCCTATATGGGCGTTAAGAACTGAACGCGATGCCTCTTCAGAGCGCAACTCCTCGCCTCTTCTTAGGCGGCTCTTGTCAGCGCAAGGATTACGCCCTAAGCCCATGTGGGACCCGGCGGACCCTGACTCAGGGACTCTCACGGTGACTCAAGAATGGAAGGATGGTCGTCTGCTGAGCCACAGGAAGTACATGGCAGGAAAGCTGACTCAATTGATTCTGTCATCTCATCAAATCCGAGCTACCTCGCCCATGATGGCTCCAAGCGCAGTGAGGACTAACTCTTCTGTCCCTTTGGACTTATGTGCCTCTATCCTCGTGCACCTGCGATGCAGCATCTGTCAGCACGCATTTCTTCAACGTAGTGATCTCCTTCACGAAGACGCCTTAGATGAGGAATCGGCTGTGCTAATCTACTGCGTCTCGCCATGGGATTTGGCATCACCAATTTGCTGCCGGAAGATGGCGCGCCCCACCTAGTAGACTGGGAGCACGTCCGCATTGGCTGATCCGCTTAGCGACCTTCCAGCCAGTCTCACTCTGTGAGTATTACCGGCCCATGGCGACTGGACCCAGCCGGCGCGACTTATGGCGCAGCTCTCGCTGCCACCTACAAAAGAGTCCTCCAGTGGTAGTGTTCAGATTAACTGTCTCACTCATTATCAGACACGACTATCAGGAGAGTCGCTTCGACCGACGTATGAGACGAATTGGTGCTACTCTTGAAATCTATCTACCAAAGGCGCAGCATGCTGATAAGCATGTCTCGCCCACTCAACCAGAGGAGCTTTTCTAAGTTGGTGAGATTACGTCATAAACCTTTGCGCAGGATAGACTGGATGCCATCCTGCAGTATGCTGTGCCTCAGCAAGGAGAGCACTCCAGTCCGTGGCCAGTACGACGTGTTCCGCCAAGGAACAGCCTATCTCATACTGAAGTCCGGTTCTGGTAAGGGACGCTGTCGTGGAAATGGGCTAAGCGCCATCCTGAAATTAACTACATCAGTATTGAAATTCAAACCAGTGTCATCGTGACGGTCTTGGAACATCAAAGTCCGGGAAGACTTACCAATCCTGTGGGACTCGCTTCTAACCACGCCGATGGGCCGCAGACTCTCAACTAGTACTTCGCGCCGAGCGGGGAGGTCACTGGTCCTACACTTTCGAAGTGATCCTTGGCACTAAGACATGCCAAGCGTCGTCTGCCCTCGCCTGACCTTTTCTGGCCCAGCCTGCGAGATTCTTTTGGTGCTGCAGAAGGGATTCACACACTTCAGACCGACAACCAAGGTCTTTCTCGAATATCTCAGCTTCATGACAATGTCTCAGTATGGCCTCTACTCTAAACAGGTCTGGTTAGACTCTGCACCAGGTGAGACTCTGATAATGTCAAGGACTGAATATGAGGAGTCTCTTCGCGTGGGCACCGTATTTATCGCATGTCAAGCAAAGTTTAGGCGAAAATAAGTCCTTGGGGCAGGAAGGCGACTTCCACGTCAGCTCTGAATGAGCCTGGCCAGTTTGGATTGGGCGGTGTCTCTATGGCAAGGCCTGAGCAAATGGTATAATAGCAGGTGTCAAAAGCAGCGGAGGCGGTCTATGGGTAAAAGACAATCATTACATCCAAGAAGCATGCTAGCGAAGACGAATTGCAGCGCACACGACCATGCGGATGGCCATCACAGGCGTAGTCTTGCCGCAGACCTCCTTCCACGTAGTTGATTCTGAAGAAGCCTTCAAGAACTTCTTCAGGGTTTGCAAAGACGAAGGTTCATTCTAGTCTGCAAGACCACTGAGGCCTATGGGGGCCTCTTTTTCGGTAAGGGAGTGAGAGTGTAGTGGCTGACGAACTGGTCTTGCTAAAGGAACTCATTGCCACTGGCCTGGCAGGGTGTCTTCTATTCTAGAGGGATGTCTTCGACACCGAACGCTATGAGCGATGAAGCTCATCACAAGCCAACTTTATTGCCCAGAGGTCTTAATTTGACTCAGGGAGCATTTCGACCTGGAAGCTTTGACGGAATATGGTCACTCATGGAGCGCTCACAGGTTGATGCTCGAGCAGTGGTCTGGCGAGACGAAAGATTCTGTTAGTTCAGGAGAGGAAGCCGATGGACCTTGGGCCTCTGCCAGTGTTTGGATGGACGTGACGGAGACTTTGACTTGCTAACGCCCACTCATGAGCTCGAGGAGAGCCGCGTCGTCGGGCAGGCTAAGCGTCTGATTATGATCCAAGACCGTAACCCGTAGCATCCAGTCAGTGTAGTCCTTTCAACTATTCTCAAGCGCTTCATCGAGTGTGACTCACCAGAATCAAAAACTTCAAGCCAATGTCAGGACCCAGGCTGACTGGAATTTTCGCTCGGATGACTGCGGTTGGAACTCTTTGAAGCCAAAAGCTCTACCAACAAATCGCGCTCTGCCCATGAGGTATCATTGTGCGGGTGAGCGTCAGGTGGGTGTATTAATCGATTGATTTTGAGCATCTCGAACACTGACTGTTCAGACGCTACCCGATTCGTGTTACAACAAAGGCAAGCAACATGTGCCAAAGGAGAGTGGCGCATGTTGTACCGAAAAGACTTGCATCGCCGTCAATTCGCTACGGACCCTGGTGTGGACCAAATTGAGTGCGCTAACTCAGGGTCGCCTGGTTTACCAATGGGGGCGCAGCATTGATGGCTTGTGCGTCTCGGTGGGCGAGGCACTTGAATGTTAACGCTAGGACTCTGACTGGCCCATACCGCGGCCGTTTTATCCCTCGTGCGTGCGCCATGGTCTCGCCTTGCTATACAGCTCTGTTGCATACCAGCTGGCATTTGATGTAAGCATTGATACTCTGAAGAACTTCCGCCAATTAGGGCAAAGCGGGCCCTGGTCCTACCCAGAAATTGCGGTCACACGCACGGGGTAGAAGCGACTTTCCGGGTCCTTTTAGGTCGGGCGGATTGCGACAGCTGTCGGCACGTACTGGGCGCTGCAGCAGGTGCAAACCTACAACACGCCTGACTTCCCGAGTAATCGATCCACTCACACCCATGCCCTATGCGGTGACGGGGACTTAATGGAAGGAATATATAGTACACTCGCCGTGTTAATCAGTGGGTAAAGTGTGGTGCTACGGATTCACATTCTTTCCTTGGACCGGGACATCTCAAGCCTTCGTGAAAATGTCAAGAGACCGTTTGAGCACAGAAATTTGGCACTATCTCCGCGTGGAGAGATGGTGACTTGAATGCAGCTGCGCGTTGGGCATTAAAGGCTCCCACTAGCCAGCCAACTATCATCAGAATCAAGGACATGGTGTTTGGTTCTAGGTGAGGGGACTGCAAAGGTTCACGGGGCGCCTTTGGGGGCAGAAGATTGAGCGTAGCCAAGGCAAATGTGAACCACCCTGCGCTGCCTTGAAGAAGCGACCAGCTGTGAGGAAAGTTCAGGCGCGTGGCGCCAAAGCCAATGAGGCTTGGAACCAGTTATTTAAGGCTTACGGTGCTCACCTGAAGACTGCCTTAGTCAGCGCCTTCAAGGTAGAATGCCTACCAGAAGGCTATGATGGAAGCTTGACTGGGTTGGTCCAGAAACAGCGGCTGACGCAAGCCACATTAACTCAAACTAAGCCAAACAGCCTTGCGGTCAGGCGTGCCTTTCTATGGGTGGCTCTGCTGGCTTTTATCTGGTTCTATAAGACTATGAACAGCTTCAGAACAAGACTTCATGCCCTGGTAACTACGTGCATCTAGTTCGGTGTGGGTCAATGCCATGAACAGGGTAGCTCTCCATGGTGGGTCTAAGATTTTGATTGATTTTCTTCGTCTTACTATTTTCTCAAAGTGCTGTGCGTTTTGGTTTGCTATCTCAGTACTTGATCACAGGCGCGGCTCAATCACGAGATTGGGGAGGAGACAGCCCACGAACCAATCGAACAATTGTGCCTTCGTGCCTTTACCTAACCCTAAGCATCCGACGGGCAGCTGAACCGAACATATGGCCCAGGTTGCGTTAGGAAAACAAACTCGTCCAAGTATGTTAGTCTTAACACATCCAAAACTTGCCAGTCTTGGCTACTGGCTGATCCTTGGCGAGAAGAAAACGTACGTAAAAGGGGCTTGTATTTCTCGACTCAAGGTCAAGTGCCTCTTTTGATTTACTCCTATTCTGGTTCTGAAGTAGCCTTAGCGGTCGCCACTCAAACTAAATTACGTGAAAGAGCACGGCGTGGATGTATCCGTTGTATCCTTTGACCCTTCAACCCGCTTCGACGAGCAAGATAAACTTTAAGGAATCTGTTTGCCAAGTACTGAACCGCAACCATCTGTCTGTTGAAATGGCCTCAACCTTCGGATTGGCAAAAAATATGTCGACAGACAGCGTCTGTGAGCATCATTAAGCTGAAGCACATCAGGTCCAGCTCAACCAAATCATAGCTCAATTGGCTACGTAGACAACGTAATTGGCACGTTACTTAGAAGCTTTTCAGTAAATAGGATTAAAATTTAAAAGGTTGGGCTTCTTCATTGCTTACTATAATATGAGTTAGACAGGCGAGGGGCAAAGTGTGCATTTAGCGCACATTTTGGTGATTGGAGTTGTTTCAAAGGGCGTCATCAGGTATAATAGAAAGGAGTAACTTAGAGGGGGATACGACTGTGCGAATATGAACGAATGATTTCTGGGCAAACACAATCCATCAGACATGGGAGTTTGCCAATTGGGCCAAAAGGAGCGTTTGGCGATGGGCACTTCTCTTGCTTGTGGACAGAAAAGCTCGTTATCAGATTCTCAAAGGGAACCTTCAATGATGTGACTGATTGTCATAATAGTCTCCTTCTATGTGGACTACTGGTTTGTAATATCTCGGTGGGTGGAGTACTTCTATGCAACTTTGATTTGTATTGCTCTTTGAATAGCGCCGATTACCATTAGTACCAATGTTATGTTTAGACTCAGGTTAAGCCTCGCGCAACGACCATCCCTGGATCTTTGGTCACAACCCGCGTCATTAGTTGGTAAACCTATCACCATCGGCGATGAATCTTTGGCTTCTGGGTGTTAGCAGTATAGTGAGTCCAATCCTGGTGTCACCATTGGCCCTCCACTTGCAGATTGGCAGCTTCAAGTTCTGTTGTCATAAAGTTACTGCCGGCCTGATGTCTTTGGCGGTAACCCCAACTCACGTATCGACTGGACCTTAGGTGGGAGGAACGCCACCATTGGGAGGCGGGTTGAGGGCTGACAACTTTATACTTTAGCAAAGCTGACAGAGGAGAGTTGGGTAAAAAACTCGAGGTCGTTTTACTACTGGGCGGGCCTGGGCGGCCCTCCTGATTCTGATTCAGCTGATCTGGTTTGCCGGTCTTTCTCAACCTCATCGATTGCTCCCTTGGTACTGGACGCCCTCTTGCAGTTGCGATGTGACCTATATCTGATTCTTAGAACGAAAAGCCGATATCGCATGAGGCGGATTATCTTGATGGGCCTCTTGCCTATCTTCGGTGATATTCTGCCTCTTCGGAAATAGCTGACCTATGCGACACATAAAATGAGTAGCCAAAGCAAGTGACCAGGATTATACCCCAAGCTGTGTCCGAAACTTATCACTCACCTGTTAGAGCAAGTACGTATGGCTAGCCTCCAGCTATTATATTGAACAAACCTCTAATTTGCACCAGTCTATGGGAGATGCAGGTAGATTACTGCAGGTGAGTTGGCCTTGGGCCTCTTTTGGGCTTTGCGGTCAACGGAACGCTATATATTGCTTGAATTTTCATTATGAATCCAGGCACTGCTAATGGATGAGTCTTGAAATTCTTGGCGCAAAAAGGCTGACCAGGGTGGAGTTCCACGTGATCTATGATGATTTTGGTTGTGACACCTTGCCGAGTGACTTTGTCGCTCAGAATGGAAACTATCGGTGTTAAGTGCCGCCATTTAATCCCTTTACGCCGGTGATTTCGTAGCCGTTAACAACCGCGTACACCCAATAGTTATGTGGTCGTCGACGGCGGAAGTAGGCTTTACAGGTGGCATGAACCTAGCGATGAATATATTAATGAAATCGAACGCGTTTTGGCTATTTAAGGACAACTGAATCACTAGAAGGGCCAGGTGTCTGAGTCATGCCTCTTCCTGGATATGTGGAATACTTCTATCTAGAAGGACGATAACTATGAGACCTTCAAAGAGGACATACAACCGGACAGGCATTAACACTAACAATCTATGGGCTTTGTCCAATATGGCGACACACCTTTGGACAATGAACCCCTAGGTGATATCTGTCGATATATATGTGCCCAAGTTATGTCTGTATCTATACGCCATATCAGTTTATTTCTATGAATTGCAGACGGCTATGACTTTGGCGGCTAGACGTGGGTGGATGTCCGCCTGTGACTTCCGGAGTATTCCGGATAAGATGGTCTTCCATGTGACGTTCTTACTATCGTCGCCAGTTGAAGCAGGGGTTAGGTTATAATTCAGCCTGGCTTCCTCCACATGCCAAGACCTTCGTGACAGATGACCGCCCAGCCAGTGTGGGGACCGTGCCTGGTTTACACCCCTCTAATCTGCACTTCCAAGGTTGAGCCCTTTATGTTATACAGTCATCCAGTGATTCCCAACTATCAAAGCGGACTTCCTAATACCAAACTGACTCTTAAATCACCCTGGCAGATACCCGCAATACCTTATTTAGTATGTTATGGGATGCTGTCACACAGTTGTTACTTTCATTGTATAAAATTAATCAAAATTATTGTTGAAGAGGACGGATTTGACATGTCAGACCAAGAACAAGTAATAAACCGAATCCAATTAAACCTTCCAGAAGAGACAGTCGGCCTGCCCAGTGATCAGTGACCTTGAGAGAAAACAGGCAGCGGACGAGCTTGACCATCTTGTAGGAACTATCACAGTGCTAGTCTTGTACCATTTCCCTCTTATTCATGAGGTTCAAGCAGAGCATCAAGCGACCAAAGAAACGCTACTAGGACCTCTACACTCAACCGGCAACAGGACTTCTTGGCTCAAGATATCTCGACCTGACAAGTTAGGCGGCCAAAGTCTAAGTCCAAGCCTTGAGGAGGTTGGTCTGGTTGCAAACTTATACAAGACTATCAAGCAAGCCGTTGCAAACCATTCAAGCACAAGGCAGCTCTATGCTGTGACAGGCCCACTCATTCAAGGTAATAAAGTCAACCACCGGGCCAAAATTAGCCGAGATTGTGACGGCTGAGACCAGTTAAGTCTGTGGCCTAGCAATGAAGCGGTAAGCAAGGTGATCAGCCAAGATGCCCTAGTAAAAAGCCGTCAGAACTGATTGCGGAAGCTGATCAGAGTCTTCAGCGAAAGATAAGGTGGAAAGCAGCGACTGATTAGCGACTTGTCATAGGACGACCGTCGATCAAGCGACGGTGGACACTAACAAAACACTCTTCCAGGCCATCGAGCAAGATGTCCAAAGATTGAAGCTCATACCGATGCCCAGGACTTGAGTGACGAGCCTAAGATGAGCGCTGGTAGATTTTCGCCAAGGCAGTAGCCAAAAATGCTACCGACGATAATTTATCCATGGTTAGCATGGAGGCCCTGTGGTCTTGCGCTATGCATCAGTACGGCTTGTCGGGCTCTGCTGTGACCACCGTAAAGCGATTAGTCTGGACCTTTGGACGATGGGCCGAGCCCAGAGTGACAGAGAAGTTACTGGAAGTCTTAGGACAAGCACCAGGTGAAGGCCACCTTCTTCATGATGGGGCTTCTGTCGAGAAAGTATCCTGAAATTGCTCGTAAGGTGCGAGATGCCGGCCACCAAATCGGCAATCACACCTATACCCACGAGACATGGCCAAGGAGTCAGATGAAGGTTGAGGTCAAATTCAATACGCCCAAGAAAGCATTCAAGAAGCGACGGGTGTCACCCCAACCCTCTCGCGCCTACCATTCGTAGAAATTGGCGGGTAAGCGGCAGACCTCCTACAACCCATGACGTCGATTGTCTGGAACGTGGATTCCGAAGACTGGAAGAGCCGACAGGGGACATGATTATCGAGGCGGGTCTTTGAGCCACTGGAAACCTGAGTCAGTGATCCTCATGCACGATACCCACATCTCAACGGTAGAAGCCGTGATGTCCTCATTCCACATTTTCAGGAAAAGCTATCGCTTTAATCATGCCACAGCAAGACGATCTAAAGTTATTACTATTACTAAGCCAAGGACCGGAAGGTAGTTTCCGGTCCTTTTCTTATTCAACTACTTTAACTTGCTTCCGATCACATGAAACAGCAGCATAATTTATGTATAATAAGAAGAGTTAGCCTGTCTAGACCTCGCATATTTGAATTAATACTAGATTACCACTATGCAACGTGATGTACATGAGACCGTCATAAATGTATGCGATTTCGGCTTTGATTTCGGTCTTATCTATTATCCTAATCTTTTACTTTATCTTCTCCGGCGGTTGCCTTTATTCTGCGGCGGTCTGGGAATTCTGATAGGACCAACTTGAACAACCGGCCAGTCAGCCCCTGAGTTTGGCATTCTGCCACCGGTTGTCAGTTCTCTAGTTGTCTGGGAGCGCTATCCTGATTGGGTGCCCATTGGGGTCTTAACATGCGTCTATGGTCTTCTGTCAAAAGCTACTATCGCTATACCAAGTCAGCTATTAATCTGATAAGCGGCCATTCCTTCAATTGTCTATAGCACTTCGCCCTTCAAATCTTCAGTGCCCTTTCTTCGGATTATGGGGCGGTCGGGCGCGAACATGGGCGCCTCTGTCTGCAGGCATGTGATTCTGCCGGCTATTATCGGGTTATCGAGATCAGCCATTCGTAATGTCCCTGATCCTATTATCCAAGGGGCCATCAGCCTAGAACCACCACGAGCAGGCCATCTGACGGTCGTGGTGCCCATTTACTAAAAACAGCATTTTGTCATGCATTATCCTGGGATTGTGGAGCTATCAGAAACCATGGCCGTTATCCTAGTGGCAGGAACCAACCACGTATTCACAGAACTCAACCGGGGTTCAATTTCAACCAACCCAATATTGTCATGGAAATAGCCCTACCTGACCGGCGGCACAAGGAAGCCTTAATCGCCACAGCCGTGGTACTCTTCATCTGTTCTGTTATTAACCTCTTCTTCACGGGTTAAAAGAAACAAAAGGGGTAAACATAATCTCTAAGCTTACTTGGGTTAAGTGGCTGATCTATTAAGCTAAAGGCGCCTTCACATGGGCATATTTAGCCTTCATTGTAGGTTTATTGTCTGGGACAGGCTTGGCGCCTTGTCACTAACCTCTTCATATAAGGACTACGACAGACGCTTCTGTCCCTTGACGCCCTTTAATTTCGACCTTGATGCAGTCAGCCTGTCCACTTCTTGCCACCCCATTGGTGTCTTACCAGCTTTTATCTGGTGGAAGTATACTTGTGCAAATCACGCGTAGTCAAAGTCATTCGATCTGGCTGGACACCTTGTATTAATGCCGTCATTGTTTGTAAGCATTCGGCATGCTCTTCTTCGTTATCTACCTGCGTTTCAATTTCGCTCTTGGCCGGGATTCAACCATTGTCATTATAAGTCCTGCCCATTATTATTTCGGCAACGGAAAGAAGGTCTACTCCAGGTCGATAATTCCCTACTGTTAATATGGGAGTTTAGCCCTAAATTGCAGCAAATTACGGACCATTTTCTGTCGTCCTGCCTGTATACTGACCACTGCAAAGGGGTCATTCCTGGCCGTCGGGCGGATTATCCAGGAAACTTGGCTGCCTTACTCTTTACTCTGGGTCGTACCATTGCCATCCCGACCTCATGTCCAGTTCGGACCCTGTCCCTACACATGTACGTGCTCTCGTCGAAGGCCGCAGGAAACCTGCGACCAGGACCGTCATTATTCTCTTAGCGCTAGCAATTAACGGCTTATCGAGCTATAGCCATCGCTTAAGCCGGAGAGTAAGATGACTCAACCACAGTTGTATTGCCAATCTCAATCTCTGTAGGATTTTGTGCCCTCAAACGTCAATATGCAGCGCTAGAAACTGCGGTCGTGACCCACATTTATCAGTATCATTGTTAGTCCCACCTTCCTTAAGACGTATAAACCGCGGGACTTGGTACTAAAGCGCCCGCGTAGAAGAGGCTGATTGGTGGACGGCAAAATATCTATAATGGAACATGATGTCACCCAACTGCGTAAGCAAAGTGGAATATGGTCTTCAACCTTCTTTTCCTAAGTCCATCTACAACAATACTCGCCTGGAAGGCCACATGCCTCACGTGGAACGTAATTCTGGATGAAATCGTCGAGAACACCCAGCGCAGAGGCGCCTCGGGATATGGTTAAGGACAGTTGCGTTCCATTTTGGAATTATCAGGGGAAGCGTAACGGATTTTAATATTTGTAGGCACCTCATATGACCCTGAAGTCCTACTTATGGACGGTAAACTTCAGCCTGGACTATTGAACAACAAAATCAAGGCTTGATTGGAACTCAGGACCGCTACGCCATCGTGATTGTCACCACAACATACAATAGGCGGCCCGCATTTCGGACCGACGGCGCTAACTACATAGAAGTGGTGGAATTTGGTGATACGGCCCGATGTTGCCGATCCACGATCAACGGACCAATGACTACATGCAAGGGCGCTGGCTAATCTAGAGAACAGCTAACCGTAATAACTATGTTCCAGAATTCGGCCTTGGCAAGCTCTGGGCCTAGGCAAAGGCGGCTGAAACCTCAGTCAACAAGGCCACAAAAGCCTATATCAAGTGACACCGAGTTGGCCCACGAAGTCTTCATTGATGACCTGAGAATCAACACGACAACGGCTGAAATCGAAAGATACTCACAAGATTATTGCCTTGCAACAACCTGGCAGCCCAAGACACGTATGCTCTTCGCCGTTCTCCATGTCAGCATCGACCTGAAAAGAGCGTATTGCTGATACTGCGGTTTCCATCGGGACCTACGCCTGCAATCAAGATCGACAGCCAGACGGTTAAGGCTACTAGCCCGCATAAGCAAGTGGCCGAGAAGATGATTGGACATGTGGATAACTACATCACTCGTGACGCGCTAAAAAGGCACGTAATTGGCTCTCATGGACAGAGAATTGATGGTGCTGGGGGCGGTCTACCGCGATACAGCCGAGCACATGGAGCGTAAACGAGGAGTTGATCGGCCGGAATTGACTATTTGGGTGTGTGGCGACTTGGGCGGCCAGGCTATGTGACCAACGTTTGGTGAGTAGTCTTCCTCAATACAGGCAGGTGTCAGGCGCAACTAGGAGAGCTAGTAGATTATGTTTATGCAAAGAAATGGGGAAATTGACGCGCCTTGAGTGAGCCGGAAGCCCTGGTAACTGGGCTTCTAGCGGGTGTCCTTGGGCCGACTGGCAGAGGCGGCTAACGCCCAGCTCAGTCGGCAGTCAACCATTAACATGGTCAGCCGGGAAGCAGCGGGATCTGGGACGCCAGGCCTTTGTGGAGGGCGCTAAAGTGGTCGATGCCCAAGGCGACGACAATATCACCGTGGAAGCTGACGTCATAATACGACGGGCGGCGTCCTCGAGTAGTGGCCGGCGGCAATCCAGCGGCTATCAACTATATTTCGCTGGTTCCCTCAACGACATCAGGCCCTGAGCTTGGATGGGGTGTGATCAGTGCTAAAGTGCGTGACGGTTCTATCCATTGGCCCGGCCCTTTAACCTAACCCCAGGGAAAGAAGAAGGCTAAGCGACCTGGGTGAACTATGTCCTTCGTCTTCTCGTGAGGGTGAGCCATGGTGAAAGCGCCACGGCTATATCCAGCCCCAGCGTGGGGCGACCTTGGCAGGAACAGGCGGCCGGCTATGACTACAGTTCGGGTGGACCTGAGGCGACCAGGCAGTTGGATCCTTCTGACGCGGTCGTTGAAAAAGCTAGCCGAGCGTTGAGAAGCTCAGTACAATTGCAAGATTAGTGTGACCTCCAACGGGTCGACAGCGGATTCTGCCGCTCTGGATGCTTCCATAAATATCAGCGTACTATCGCAGAACTGACTTCTGCTAGCGAGGCTAGCCAGGTCGGGCATGCTACCTTTGCCTTGGATAGCATCGTGGTGGTGGTCAACCCGGCTCCGTCAGCTGAAAAACCTGACACTGACCGAATTACAGAAAGCCATTTCGGTGGTCAGAAAACTCATTGGTAAGATAAAAAAAAGCGGCTGGGACTGGATCCTGCGTATACTAATGAAACCAATGGTCACTTTGGGTGGACCGCATTTGAACAATTGCGGAAAATGGCGTAAAGATTTGGAAAGCTATGAGCTGGTGGTCCACTATGGAGAGTGACCCACCATTTCGAAACAAACTGGAAAAAGGCGCAAACAGAAGTTAAGTCCTATAATTGTGTGTAAAAGAAAAGCGAGGAATCTCTGGTACAATGTGGTTGTCGGAAAACATTGAAGAGGAGATTACTATGACTTATTATTAACCTGGCTTGAAGAATTAACAGAGCGGTTTTAACGGTGGCATGAACACGCTCTGGTGGGGCTTTACCGTCTTTAATGCTACATGGAAGAAGAACACCAGTTTGTAATGCTCCCCATGGTCGCTCTGACCCGACAGACATAGCTATGACGCCAATGGACACTATCCATGGTGCCTTAGATTCAAGTCCCACTGCGCGCTCTGGGGTTCAAAGTCGAGCTCTTTGAACGTTATCAACGCATGAACGGCCTTCTTGCTCTATGATGGAAATGGTGGTTAATGGGGTCTCTACACATAAAGTCACCAATCGTGCAAGAATTGTGTGACGAGACGGTTCGAAGTCTTTGTGTCAAGATGTCATGAAGCGGTTGGATCTGAGTTGAAGCATTCAAAATCGGACACTGACCACAGCCGCTTCCGTTATCTCTACTCAGTATGCCCTTTCATTAAGGTGCGCGAAGAAAGTACGTAGTGTCAAAGGCGGTCTACCTAGCTCAAGGGTCAACAAGGTATGGCGAAATCATCGGCTTTGGGTGTCGAAGAAAAGCAAAGAGCTGCTGACATTGCTTATTCCCTCGCGCCCGTGGTTGTTTGAGCTTCTCTGATTATTTCAGGCTTTCATTCGGACAGTACTATCCGGCTCTGTTTTGTTGGGGTGGCTTAGCAACATTGCGTCTTTCATTTTTGTCTTTTATTGTCAGGATCATCCCCAGAAAGAGTCTAGGGCGCGGGCTAGGTTGACAAATTTTCAGGCGCCCTGCTTGTGCACGGCGACTTGGGGCTTTTAGGCTTCTGTCATGGTTAGTCCTCGTTATCAGGGAGCTTAAGGTTTGATGAGGGTTGGAGATGCCGTTCGGTTTATGATGGGATTCTAGTTATCATCCCAACTCGGATACCAACTCTGTTGGACGTTTGAAGCCATTGAATCAGACGGCGGGATAAGGTCATTGGCGTCTGTCTTAATGTCGCTTCTGCTTTGGGCGATTAATTGGCGCTAATCTCGTTGAGTTTAAACGATGCTTGGCAGGCTAAATACTTCCTTGTCAGCTTCTACCAACGCAAATAAGCTATAGGACAGCTCATGTTTTTACACAGGATTTTGGACGACTCTCCAAACAGAGAGGCAAGCTGGCGAAATAATGTGTACGGAGAGTGGACCACTGGCGGGGCAGCTTATCGAGAAATGGCGCAAAAGGGGCAAGCTATGACTGGTGGCCCTATAGATGAACCACTAGCTAGGGGCAGGAGGATTAATAAACGATCGGCCTTGTAGCTCAGAAGCTTTTCAGGCGGCGTATTGTGGCCGGCGATGGTGCCAGTCTGAGGCGGCGGTAGCAGCCACCGGGTGTAATACGTTAATGTCGAAACTCATGCCAGAAGAAGGGCCTTGGGTGCTTGGACTCCATGGTCGGTTGACTTCCTTGGTGGAGACACTTGGTCTGACCTTTTCCCGGGGTTGAGAGAGCCGGTCATGTGGAAAGGCGGTTATAAGTTCCAGGGCGGGCGACCTGGACGTGAGTCCAGTACAGCGAAGGCGTCTCAAAAGCACCTGGTGATGGCGGCAGAGGACCAAGGCTGACGCTCAGGCTGCCCACTGCTTAAGTAAAGTCAGCGCTTGTCGCGGCTGACTCAACTGGACGCTCAGTTCAACCTGCGTCGGTTAAGTGGAGAAGTTGACTGATGGCAAACAGGCTGAAGGCCTCAGGATGGGCAGAGCCACTGGTTGACGTGGCCGGAGCAACGTAAGATGGCCGGCCTGAAAAGCCGTGGGTGAAAATCATGTCCATTGTTGGGTGACGATGGCATGGTAGGGCAGCGTTGATGGGCCTTGCCGGGTTGGCAGGCCCGCCACTAACTGTTTGGGCGGACTAGTGTTATCTGAAAGCGCCTTTGTCGTTCGGCCATAGCCTCCGAATCCCAAACTGTCACCATCACGCGGGGAGACGCCTTTATAAGGATTTGTCTACAATGATCCTGGCTCGAAACTAGCCGGGGCTTCCGGTGGCGTAAAGGCGCTCAATGGGGTAGCCGGCGGCCGCGCTAGGCGTAGCCATCGCCGGTAGCCCCGGTCTTAGGATAGGCGCACCACGGCTAGCACCACTGCGGGCTTCGCCTTCTCATGTAGCAATACGTAAC